>Ga0189278_10050_pt1 | contig 213392 bp, 193 predicted proteins | sample N26A9minimetaG_FD_130326 | JGI IMG/M metagenome (GOLD analysis project Ga0189278, IMG submission 130326) | Marine microbial communities from the Costa Rica Dome - N26 A9 mini metaG | ecosystem: Environmental > Aquatic > Marine > Oceanic > Photic zone | place: Costa Rica: the Eastern Pacific... | reverse complement strand
TATCTCAAGGCCACACTCGAGGCCATTGCCGACGGCCATCCGGAAAACCGGATCGACGAACTCCTCCCTTGGAACTTCCAGCCGTCAAGCTGAAAAGCCCGTGGGGCCCAGCTGGCGCTTACTCCTGAACTATAGCCGCTTTGTATTCTTATCTTGCTATTAACTAGCTGATGCTCAGGTCTCTCGGAAAACTACAAGCACGCCAGCAAAGCTAAGATCCGATAAAGCGAAAGTTGGCCTCTGTAGTTCGCTTCAGGAATAGCTCCGTTGTCGCTAATAGTTTTGCCATGTCGGGGCTATAAGACTTGGCACTGACAGATGGTTGAACAATGATTACCTGAAAACTCAACCTCACCTTTCGTGACTTTTCGACAAAGTATGTTAGTACCTTCAAGTCACCTTTTAGAATACGCGAAGCGCCATTTGCGGCCCATATTTCATGCCTACGACGCAGAGATGTTGCGAGCTTGCCTAAGCCCTCATGCTTTACAGTAATCGACTTCTGCGCCTGTCCACATACGGTATAAAGGTTTTCAATTTGACCAGAAACCCTCGCTCCCTTAGCGTTCTTGCAGTGGATCAGAGTCAGGCATATTTCATCAGCACTCACATCCTTCAAAGCCACTAAATCGCCAGCTTCACCTGCACCGTCATCGTTGAAAATAAAATCATGTTCATCACGAATCTTTTCAAAGGTCCGGTATTGAATTGTGTCCTCCTTATTTCTCTTACCCATCGACTCTTGGTTTAGCGAAATTCCCGCCCAGTCTATAGATTCCAATCGATCTTTCGGAAAATTGTCCGCTTCTAGATCAAACGGTATATGGAATTTGTTATAAGAGTACGTACCGTCTGCATACCGAATGAGAAATGGATCAATAAGCATCTGCTCCTCAAATGTCCGAATGCGTTCCTTGCTGGTGCGGAACGTTACTTTCTCACCAGCAAGCTGCTCATGAGCATATCCATTTGTTACTGCTTCATCGATTTTAAATCGGAATTGGGAGCTCTTCGTATCAGAGAATATTGAGAAAATTATTGAGCCATCATCCTCAACCTCGTCTATTCTTACGTCAGCGAGGTAAAGCGGGACTTCTAGAGTGCCAAAATTTACAAACAAGTGACTGGAGAATGAGCACTGTAGATATTCACCCCATTGGATTGAAATGGGGCGTTCTTTGTAAGGAGCTTTGAGGGCCTCTGGGCGCAAAAAACCTGTGGTTATATTGGCTTTGTCTTCACTTTCATCGTTCAGTTTCTCAAGTGTCTTAGAACACCACCTCATCCAGTCCTCTATCGATCCACTACTCTGCTGCCAGATTTTGCCCTTTTTCTGCGCCGCCCCCCAGAGCACCTTCTCACCATCTTCATAGCCAAGACAGGCGATATTATTCAAGGCAGACTCTCGCTGCTCAATACTTGCAAGACCTTCTGTGACGTTCGGACCAAAGTAAGAGGTGAAACTTATAGCTCCTATTCGTGAGGAACCAAGATTTTTCGCAAGTGGAAGTTCGACGTTATTGAGCACACGGAATATGGGCGCTCCACAAAGCAACTCAGTATCAGTACCGCAGATAGCGGTAGCAACTTGTACGACCTGCATAGCATCATAGCTGCTAGAATTCATGAACAGCGTTGCGTTGCCTTCATCCCAATACGCGATCAAGAGTTCATAAGAACTCTGCTTAAGATTCTCATAACGTCCCCATTTCACTTTATTTTCCATGTAGCCGACGACAATCAGCACGTTCTCTTCATCACTGACCGCATGCCAATAATCGCCCGCGCCGTGTAGTACTTGACGGTACGCTAGAGGATTCCAGTCTATGCATTTCGTTTTATATACTTGCGTGGAGAGGTTAGGGGACAAATTCCAAAGGGAAAGTTTCTCATGAAGTGTTCCATGCTTTTTCAATCCCTCAATTAAAGATTGCAGGCGCAGCTCACCCTCAATTTTTTCTTCACTCAATCGACTGATAACCCGGTCCCAATCTGCTCCTTCTGCATAAAGCTCCTCAAGACTTCTTTCGGCTTTCGTATCAGCGATATTGACGATGACCGCTGCGTCACCAACATTCTGTGCCATTCGAGTAAAGCGGCCTATAAATTGTAATGTTACTGCGAGACTCTTGTGGTTTTCATGAATAGCCGCAATTTTGAGGTTCGGAAGATCAAAGCCTTCCCCCAACATATTCACACACACAACAATGCGCGAAGTATTAGGTTCTAGACTTTTGAGCGACACTAATGCGTCTTCATTGATCTGTGACCTACCTGTACCGGTGTAGACTGCGACGGGATGAAAATCGGGTGCGAGTTCTTGATAGATTTTCAGCACCTCATCAGCCTTTTCACGGCTGGTAACTCGCGCCATCATAAAGTGTTCATGACCGAGAGCTATATCCGCTCTAAGAATATCTACGGCTTTCTCAGCTATGGCTTGATCTCGCTTGAACGTTTCTCCAAATTCTTCCACCGTTTCAAGGCGAATTGGCTTATAATAACCATCTCTTTGTGCGTCGCTCAGTCGGTAATTAAAGATGATCTTACCGCCGATATGTTTCTTATCTTGTCGAAACGGCGTTGCGGTAAATTGCACAATGCGTTTATCCAAGAAATGATCTTTCACTTTCTTCCAACTCGGTGCCGATATGTGGTGCGCTTCGTCGACATATAGATCGCTACATCCTTCACAAAGTTGTTCAAGCGCAGCTACGCTGAAGGAGGCGAGAGTATTAGGCAATGTCACGACCACATTACATTTCTCAAGGAGCCCCTTAACTTTATCGGGATCAGAAATGCCCTGCTTTATAGTCAGTACGCTCGGGTTGAAACCTTCTTTCGGGAAACACTCAAGCTTTCTCAGAATTCCAAGATGCTCAAATTTCTTGGAAACTTGCTGTCTTAGCGCGTCCGATGGTACGATCACTAGAAGCTTTGGGATCTGACGATAGACCAACGAAGCAAGCATAGTTTCGGTTTTTCCGGTCCCCGTAGGAAGAACAATCGTTGCTTCTTCAAACTCCTCCCCGACAGAAAAATGAGCCGCTATAGCATGTAGTGAGCCCATTTGCGGGCGGCGGAGCCCGGCTCTCTGAGTTTGCGGATTATGTTCACGAAATAAAAAATCCCCATCCCAAGTCTGCAGTACTCTCTCAGGCTGGAAAGCAATCTCATCTAGGACTTGTGTGTTCTCGAGTTGCAAGTTGACTAACTCGCTTTGTTCTACCCAATTGCCTTCGCCTGAAAAAGCGAGAACTAAATGATCCTGCTCTTTTCGTCGAGCACCCTTTTGACGCAAACGCATCTCATCAAAAGGGTGCTTACAAGGTGTTCTGATAACCTCATAGCCCGTCTCAGTAGACGCAAATATCTCTGCCGTCGTAACAAAATCTTCGTACAAGGTGTGTGAGAGGGATGATGAGCCCAACTTTTCTTTCTTGGTGGCCAATGCAGGAACTCGGATCGTCCCTCGCCAGATGGGAAATAAACTCATAAAGGCCTCTTAAGTAATAATGGACTAAGTGTACTTAAATTAACTGTAACGTCCACACATTCTTCAACCACTGTTTGTTCCTTTTGGACGGCAATTTCCTCCTAGTTGAACGCTTGATAGAGTCTTGCAAATCCTGCAGGATATAAGTCCTAGACAAGCCTTTTTGTGAGTTGATAGAAAACTTTGCCTAAACATGGAGATTGAGCATACGATGCTATTAGCATTGCAAAGAATCCTGATTTCATGACGAACGTATCAAAGAGACCCGTGAAGTCAAAACGACCGGCAGTATTTCTCGATGGCACATGGAATGAGCCTAGCGACAATACCAATGTCTGGCGGCTCAGATCCCTTTTGGCACCAACAGCTAGCGATGGAACTGCACAGCTCCACTACTATGATCCCGGTCCATCTGGATTTAAAGGTGGCACCTTTGGCAAGGGGGTCAGCAAGAACGTTGTGCAAGCGTATGAGTGGTTGATTGACTACTATAACGATGGTGACGACATTTTCATCTTTGGTTTCAGTCGCGGTGCGTACACCGCCCGCAGTTTAGCCGGTTTCATCACAAAATATGGCCTCCTCAAGCCTGGCGCACCGTTGAGCGTGCCGCAGATGTTCGCGCGCTACCAAGCCGCCGACAAGAAAACGATCTGGAAGTTGAACAGTGAAGTAGCATCAGGCGAATGCGCCGATCATGAGGATATTGAACGTTGGATGGTGCAGTATGCGCGCTGCATCAACATCAAGATGGTCGGCGTTTGGGATACGGTGGGTGCGTTAGGAATTCCATACTTCAACATCCCTGGTTTCAGTCGATCCACCTTAGGGTGGCATCATACAGGTCTTCGGATTCCAATTGAACATGGTTTTCACGCCATGGCGATCGATGAGCACCGACCACCGTTTACGCCCACCTTATGGACTGTCCGCAAAGGGATCAAAGCTACCCCGAGACCGCTTGCATCAGTGGAGCAGCGTTGGTTTGTTGGTGCGCATGGGAATGTGGGTGGCGGCTATACTAATGATCTCCTTGGTCAACCGCCGCTTCGCTGGCTGGCGCGCAAGGCCGCAGGTTTAGGATTGGAGTTCCGTTACGATGTATCGATTGATGGTGATATCCACAAAGCTAAAATCGCCGACTCCTTCAAAGCCTTCCTTCGTGGTGCGTATGCAATCTTCGGCAGCAGACATCATCGTGTCATCGGGGCGGAGCCGTGGATGGACGATGTAGGTAATAGTCACTCAACAGTGAATGAAACTATCGATAGCTCTGTTTTCGAGCGTTGGCAGGATGATGCTACGTATCGACCACCGAGCCTTACTGAGTGGGCTGAAAGGACGCAGCTAGACATTTCAAAGATCCAGACGTCGGTGCTAGCGGTCGACGGCGCGATAACTCCGTGAAAATGTGCACCCGGCGAACTGGCGGTTTGTTGGACGATTGGTAGACTATGAAACTGAATAGAAAACGATAATCACTCTCAATGACAACAACTTAATAGATTAATTTGAAACCAACTCAACTTCAACACTCGGTTGATCAGTACTTGTGGGCACAAAATTTTTTTTCCATTATCAAATCACTTTATTCTGACTAAGAAGGAATAGATTGCAACAATTTTTTATTGTCGGCTAGGAGCAAAGATGACTTCCATTCAGGAACTAGTTAAAAGAGATTTACCGAATTTCTTGCGCGATTATGAAGTGGGGAAAGAAATCGCTGCAGGTGGCGCAGCAAAGGTTTTTCATTGCAAGAAATCAATGCCGAGCACGAATATACAGAATGAAAACGTGGTCTGTAAGATTCTATGTGATTTTCTAAACGATCGACAGCGCCGATTTCACGAAGAAGCACTTTTTTTACAGCGCTTGAACCATAAAAACATAGTTCGAATTTTTGATTATTACGAAGATGATATGGTGATGGTATTGGAAAAGGCTGAATACAGCTTGCAAGACATAACAAACACTAGGACCTTTAAGAACCCTACAAGTGCAGAAAAATTTTCAACTCGAGAGCTTTTACTACTACTGCAACAAGTCTGTTCAGGTGTTTGCTACTTACACGAGCACGGAGTAGTACACCGCGATATTTGTCCCGCCAACGTGCTCATAAGGGCTGATGGTACGGCAGTTATTTCTGACCTAGGAATGTCAACTGTAGGCGATGTAAGACTCCGAGATGATACTTTAGGTAATCCAAAACAGTATGCGCCTCCAGAGCAGTCAGACAAGCTGTTAAATGCTCGTGAGCCTGCAGATGTTTTCTCTTTCAGTATGCTTTGTTACAATACGATCACTGGTGGAGTAGCGAAAGGTATTCCAACCCCTAAACTACATGAATTAAGCCCTGAAGTTCCAACCGAGATTTCAGAAATTCTGTTTCGCGCCCTAGCATTCGATCCGGGCGAACGCCCTACTATTGACGAAATTAATGACACAATGACAGGGTTTGGTCCGCACTCAAGCTCTGGAATACTGGCGCGCAGGATGATGTCCCATACAAGCCGATTTTCAACTCCTTTTGCGGAATTTTTTGGACCGGGAGAGATTATTGACGATACGCATTATCAGACCGAGATCGAAATCATTCAAACGGACTATCAGAAGTCGCTTGAATTCTTTGGAATAGCATTCCAAAATTTGAACTTGCAACTCATCGCTCAAAAAACGAAACATCTCGGCAATGCAAAATTTCTATTACCGAACCTCAACAATGATGAGCAGCTTGATCAACTTTCAGAGGTACTTGGAAAATCGCAAACTTCGATTAGCGATGACATTGATGCCTCGATACAAAACATCTTGGAATGCAGGGAAGACAATGAGTCTATTGAAGTGAGATTGTCACATATTATTCCACCGTGGCGTATGATTCTATTGGACGATAGATTACTTTTGAAGAGATTGTATGGCGGAGATAGAGAACGTAATCATTTGTTTAAGGCTGCCGACGGTAGATATCGAAGACGGATGAGTACATTTTTTTATTCCATTTGGAATAACCATTCAGAGGAGATTTCTTAGTGCGAATATCCTTATTCTCAATCTGCCAATCAAATTTGGGCGAAGTTGAATCCTCGAAATAAATATGAGATTATATCTATAATGGAAATAGTTGAGCATGGGCATGAATCGGTCAGGCTGCTAGATTGCGCCGAAGATTTAGATGACCCGTTTTGCTCTATAAAGGCTGCTTCTGAAGAAAGAGTACTTTTGATTAGGCACGGCCAGTCAAAGTATAATAGAGCTCCTGTTGCGCTTCGACTACTGTCATCATATGTAGATGCCGAACTGACGGAGCGTGGAATTAAGGATGCGGAACAGATCGCTCCCTTAGTTGCAAAGTTTAATCCAAATTTAATAGTGTCGTCTCCATTACGTAGGGCTCGGGAAACGACAAAGATTATTAGTCGTGGCATAAGTGCGAGATTCGACGTGTGGCGTGTTCATTCAGAATGGATGATCTCTCCTGTTGATTTTTCTTTGCATTTTGATCCTGTTACTGCACATCATCTCTCCAGAAGCTGCGATTTGAATGTAGCTGATGAAGTTGATCAAATACCTCAGATGCGTATCGGGTACCTTTGGAGAAGACTGAACTATCACCAAGCGCGCCAACTTAAAAAAATGGGGGTGCGGCGTGAAACTGAAGTTGAATTGCTGTCACGAGTGCTTTCGTTTGGACGATCAATTAGTCGTTGCAGAGAAAAGCGCATTGCAGTTGTTGGGCATGGACGATTTTTTTCCCGCATTCTTGGAGGGTACCATTTAAAAAATGGAGAAGCGGCTTTATTTCCAAAGCGTTTGTTCGAGTTACCTGAAATCCTGCTTTCCCCTGAAGACCGTGAAAAATTGATTTTGAATAATAAGTACTCCGGTGAGCTTGAGGTTCTTTCGGCATAGTAGGATAGGGTGTTTTGTATTCTAGCGAGGTTGACTTTAGCTGCAATGTTGTTTGTGCTTCAATTCCACTTGGGCAGAAGATTCTTTTTATGTCTGAGTGGTCTGGCTAAATTATAATTGCACTCGCTGCAAAAGTTCGAGAAGTGGTCCGTTTTGGGTCACCAAAGGGGACAATTCGGAAAAATCTTTCGTTTTTAGCCAATTATGTGGCTCTAAACAAAGCTTTTTCTCTGCGACAGTCCGGTTCGAGAAGCAGTTTTTTGCAAGCAACCGTTTTTCATTGGCATTCGCCAAAATATGAAGCTCGGCAAGGTTTTTCATGAGTTCGAGGAACTTCTGCATGGCTGCTGTCGTCAGGTGCTTTTTTGCCGATTTTTGAAGGTCCTCCTCAAGTGATTGTCGATCGAGTTGGAGCTGGATTTTCTTCCGGTCATGGTCATGTTGTGAAAGCGCGCCATCAATCAGCAAATCCATGAGGCGTTCAAGTCTGGCATCAATCTGTGCAATGCGCAGTTCGATCGATCTGGTTTGATCATCGTACCGCTCTGACTCTATCCAGGCGAGCCAATCTCTCTCCAGCTGGTTGGCCTCGTCCTCGTTGATTTCAAGCTGCTTCAATGCTTCATGGATGGTCTGATCAATTCGATCTTCACGTATGGTGGTGGTCGGGCAGTCTGGATCTTGGCATCGATAATAGACACGCCCCTTCTGACGCTCAGGCGACATAGGGCCAGAACATAGCTCACACCGAAACATGCCGCGGTACAAGTGATTGTGCCGCGTGACCTTCTTGCCAGCGCGACCTGCCTTCAGATCTTGAACACGCTGGAACAGCTTGGCGTCGACAATTGGCTCGTGGATGCCTTGAAAGACGCTGCCTGTTCTTCTGATGACGATCAGACCGGTATAAAAATGATTTCTGAGAATGGTTTCGACGCCATGTTTGCTCAGAGGCTTGCCAGCAAGATTTCGCAAGCCAATCCGGTCTAATTCACCCATCAAGCTGCAAATCGACTGCTCGCCGCTGGCGTAGAGTTCAAAAGCTTGCCGCACAAGCGGGCCTTTAATCGGGCATGGCGTTTTGGGATTGCCGCGTCCGTTGTCGACATAGCCAATCGGCGCGCGAAACGGATACAGACCCTGTTTTAGGCGTCCTGTGAGGCCTTTGATTGTCTCCTCTCGAAGATTGTGGATGTAATCCTCAGCAATGACGGCTTGGAGATTTGCCGCCAAACGCCCGCCACGCGATCGAAAGTCCAGGCTCTCGGTCGCAAAGAAAAGATCAATTCCAGCACTGGGCAATTCAGAAACCAGTGCCCAATCTCGCAGGTTCCGCGCTGAGCGGTCAATCTTATGCATGACCAGCCCAGCCGCCTTGCCACGTTTCAGTTGCTGCAACATCCGATTGAAGACGGGACGTCCGCGTTTTGCCGCCGTCTCTCTTTCTTCAAACCATTCGATGATGCTGAGATTGTGTTGACTCGCAAAAGCCGTGATTGCATCGACTTGTGCTTCGAGTGATACGCCCAAGCCTTGCTTTTGGGTGGACACTCGAATGTATCCAAAACACGGTTTCATACATCCTTTTTTATGCCATCCGACTCTACCAGACTTTCCAAATTTTGCGAGTCATCCCATGGCCAATTATCCTCGGCCTGCATGCGCAGATACATCTGTTTGCACAGCTCGAGGTGGATCTTGAGGTGATCGTTTTTTTCCATACGCATAGCGTACATGGATTGCGCCAGTGAAAAAGACGCGTCAAATTTCAGTCTGTGCAATCGGGATCGGCGGGAATGATGTCATCGAGAAGCTGCGGGTCCGCTCCCCATCAACCAAGATCCGGACAAACGCCTGGAAGTTTGCCTGCATCATGATGTCATGCGGATCGATACCACCCAGCTGGTGGGCCATAATCGGTGCGTCCAGAGCTCCGGTACGAAAGCAGACCAGATTGCCAGTGTTTCCCATCACAGAAGAGAATACGGGCTGACTGGATTGCTGCGTATGTTGCTGGGCCAGGATTGCCGCCAGGTGATATTTGCGCGTTTCAGAGAGCAATTCAGCCAATGTCTCGGTGGTGAAGGAATGAAATTCATCGATGTACAGCATGAAAGGCCGTCGCTCGGACTTGCCTTGTATCGTACGCGTGAAGGCCGCGTGTACGATGCTGGAGACAAGCAGTCCACCCAGCACATTCGCGGTGTCCGATCCCAAACGCCCCTTCTCCAGGCTGACAATGAGGATCTGCCCCTTATCCATAATGTCGCGAAAACGCAGCGGGATTTCAGGATCACAAATGGCGTGGCGCACGACGGGATGTGCGAGGAACGCCCCAAGCTTGTTGGCAATCGGGGCTATGCCATCGGCTGCAGTCTTATAGTTCATGGCAGGAAATTCACTGCGCCAGAATCTGATGACCTGTTCGTCCGAGACCCTGGCCAGGACCTGATTGCGAAAATCCCGGTCGAGGTACATCTGAAGGATGTCCCGCAGATCGGTGCGCCCATGCTCAAGCAGCGCCAGGATCGCGTAACGAAGAAGATGTTCCATCCGAACGCCCCAAGCATCTGACCACTGCTTTTTTAGAGCGTCAATCAAACCAGCCGCCACGAGGGGTCTGAAAGCTGCCGTCGTATGTGTGAGGGGGTTGTATCCAAGTCGGCACGTCGGCTCCGGAACCTGCCAGAAGATCGCCTTGTCCTGAAGACTGTGAGCCAGACGCTTTGCCAGGTCACCATGCGGATCTATCAGGCAGAACCCTCGGCCTGCTTGCGCATCTTGATGGGCCAGATGCTCGATAAGCGTGGATTTTCCGGTTCCGGTTTGACCGATGATGTACATGTGTGAGAGGCGATCACGAATGCCGATACCGAAAGGAAAGGTGCGGATTCTCCGATGCGCCATCCCAAGCATTGTGATGTCACGATGAGAAATTGGCATCCGTCTATCCTCTCAGATGCCAGTGACAGGCTGTAGACGGGGGCATCCGTACCTTGGTTAACTTTGCAAAATTCGCAAGCGGGCACGTCTTTTTGTCTTTCCATCTGCGAACAAGAATAGTCCCAGAACAGTTCTTCTCTCGCCTCGCGTGAGGTGCGCCTGAATGGGTCGGACGCACGCAAACGCGAGGAGAGAAACATGCCCAAAGATATAGAGATCTGGGAAATGGTCGGCGCATATCCAATCTGTGGAAAATGCGGCGCTAAGAATGTAGTCCGTGACGCCTGGGCCGCGTGGAGCCTAGGTACACAAGACTGGGTTCTCAAAACAATCTTCGACGAATTTTCTTGTGACAAGTGCGGAGAATCAAACACGCCTGTCTGGGAAATTGATCAAGAGTTTCGCAAAAAGCGCATTGCGCGACTCAATGATGCGTTGCGGCATGGGCAGTTGGAGAATTCCACTGTCGTTGTCACGATTGGCCTGCAGTCTATGGGAGATGCGTTCATAGCCAAGGTCTGCCAAGCGGTTATCGAGTTCGATGCCTTTTCTAAAGACAACGACCCCTACGGCGAACATGATTTTGGGGCGTTTGAGATCGATGGTCAGAAGATTTTCTGGAAAATCGATCCTTTCGATCTGAAGCTTGAGCGACATTCGCTAGATGCCGCAAACCCAAATCTCACACATCGTGTACTGACCATCATGCTGGCCAGTGAATACTGACAGATCCGGTCTTTTTAGCGGACAAGAAGACCCGCCTCAGACTGGGCGGGTCTTTCTAGTTTGGCACGAAATGCCCCTAGATCCGTCTGGCATTATCGAGTGATTTGCGCAAAAATATCCCCTAGGAAATGTGAAAACGGGGCTTGCCGGTCGGGCACGGGGTGCGGGTCGCGTGTGAAGCGAAGGGGGTCACCCCTTCGCTCGCCAACGCTTCACCCGAGGCCTGGCCTCACTGACCCCCGGCAAGCCCCGTTTTCAAATCCTGCAATCAACCCCCAGTATCGCTGCGGAGAGCAAGAGACTAGGATATGCTCATTATTCAATAACCAAACAAAGTATGTTTGATGAGTTCATTTTTGATCTTAAGGCCGCGCGACGGATGTCCGGCCTCACCCAAAAAGATTGCGGCCACCTTATCGGCGGCTCTGAGTATCGGATCAGTCAATTAGAACGTGGGCAACGCCTGCCCACAATCGAAGAAATCTGCGCGCTTTCACTTATTCTCGGCAAGAACTTCGAAAGCCTGTATGCAGCATTGTTCAAGCGCATACGCGCGGGCCTAGAAGAACGGCTCGATACGCTGCCGGATCTTGAAAAGACGATCCCTGGGCATTTCAACCGCACGCGCACGCTTCAGAAATTGCAGCAACGATTACTCGATGAGAATGACAGGGCGCATGTCGACTAGGACGCAGCGCGTGCTAGCCGTTGCCGCACGCACGAAGCGCATCGCTTGTGTCGTCATTGAAGATGGTTTGCCCATCACCTGGGATGCAGCTGGCACATCGGCATTGCAACCTGCAGATGCTGCCCGAAAGCTCAGATTCTGGATCGAAGAGTTCCGACCAGATGTGCTGGTCAGTGAGAATCCAGACACGGCCACCAAAAAGGGGCGGGCGCAAGTCGGGATCTTGCGAGCCTTCTCTGCCGTAGGGGAAGAACAAGCGATCCGGGCCTTGGTTGTGCGTCGTCGACGTCGGTTCAAGAATATCTATGAGGAGGCGGAGGCGTTCGGACAGCAGTTTCCTGACCTGGCTGGGCTGGTGCCGCGCAAAGCAAAGCCATGGGAGAGCGAGGGGCATAATGTGGTCTGTTTTGAAGCTCTGGCTCTAGCGCGGGATGCAGGATTACTGAAGCCAACATTGGGTACTGAATCCAGTTAGATCGTAGGTTGATCGACGTCCTGACATCATTTTTCGTTGACAGCTCCCACTCGCGAATTGCAGCTTTTGATCATAGAGAGGGAGATATTCAAATGAGATCATATCAAGCGGCCCGCAACCTTTATGGCTTCCTTGGATTTCTGGCCTGGTGCGCGATCGTCGCAGGAGTCTTCATTTTCTTTGCTGGGGGCAACGCTGCCAGTCAGATGAATGGGTTCGGAAGAGGTACAAATGAGCTCGCCATCTTGGCGGCAATTATGCCGGGAACGCTGCTGACATTTTTTGGAATCATGTCTCTGGCGGTCGTACAAAACGGGCGGGCATCGGTAGATACGGCGGAATACACTCAACAGATGCTGCAGCTGGCTCGTGATCAGTTAGAAGTATCCAGACAGGGTTTGAGACAGGCCGCACCCGAGGCAACCAGCTTCAATCACACGGCAGCGCCCGCAGAAGTGACACCTAGCAACGGGTACGAAACTCCTGCAGCGGCAAATTTTGCTCCTGCGCCACAGCCTGTTGTCCACCAGACTGCAACAGCTCCGGCAGCAACCACAAACACGGTCACAACCTACAATGGGCGAAAAATTCATCGCAAGAAAGGCACGTTCATCGTCGATGATCAGCCCTTCTATTCGCTGCAAGACGCTCAGCAATATATCGATCGAAATCCCATGCAAAGGCGATAGGAACCCCCACACGCATACCCAACCCCTATGGGGGTCACGTATGGGTAAACGAGGATGAACATTGAATGTCATATATCAGCGAAAACCATGGTTCTCTGAACGTGACTTCATCTGCTTTTGCATCTGAACCCACCACGCCCACCCTGTGCTTTATAAACTGAACGGATGGGTAGCGGATGCGGATTTCGATATCACATGGAACGCTCCGGAAAGGGTTCATCTTCAAGACGACCTATTATGAGGTCAGCTTGCATGTTGCTCTTTCACATGAAGAGAAGCAGATCATCAGACAACGTGGGCTCGCAAAAACCAAGCTGCTCGACAGGCGTCCGGCGAATGCCAAGGTTGACGATCGTGATCAGAAATTTGAACTGAGGGTTGAACACATCCTTAATGGCCAGACCGACTATTTTCTCTGCGCCACTCCTTCACGGGCCAAGATCTATGAAGAAGATTTGCTGGCCGTTCTGCATCGCATGAAACTGTGGATCGATGACAATGCAGAGATTGGCAGCAAAACCGTGGTTGAGATCTGATGAGCAAATGGCCAGGTGATGACCCGTACGGTTTGGGCATGGTCGCCTTCTTTACTGTCTTTGCCGGGTTCCTCCTTCTGGCGATGATTGTCGCACCGATCTTACTGGCCGCAATACCGGTCTACATCGGTGGTAGGCTCTATCTGCAAAGTCCAAAGCGGCTGGAGCGTATCGCCCGAACGGAAACTGACCTCTTATATCGCCACGCTCTGGCTGGAACTGCACAGCTGACAGAGGCTGAGACTGAAGACGCTCTGACGTCGCATTGGCCAGCGGACACGCCTGCCTCCTTGCGGATACAGCTGTTGGAAATCGGCAAAGGGCTGTTTGCTCAGGAAGGGCTTTTGCCCGAAATTCCACCACCCCCAGCGCTCTGTAACACGGTAGAGGGGGCGCGCTATCGAGACATGATCGCACGGGCCGGGCAGGCGCGCAGCGATCGGGTTATGGCTCTGAGCGCGCTAGATCTCATTTCGCAAAGTCTGGCAACTATTGCCGACGCTGTCCCGCCGCTGAATGGGGATGTGCTCGTAGAAGTGACCCAGTTCGTCCATCCTCTCGGCAATTCAGTCCAGCGCGTGATCGCTCCCTTTTTCCAGGACAATGACTATAATCATTTCAAGAAGCTGCGGGAACGTCTGGATACGAACCTGCAACGCACGCATCGAACCAACCCAGTATTTCCCCGCGACTATAAGGGGGACGATGTCGTCGACACCTATCTTTCAGGGACATTGCTGAAAGATCTGTTCCAGCTACGCACGCCCTTCATGATCCCGGAAGAAAGCCGGTTCGAGCACACACATATTGTCGCCGGTTCTGGTCATGGCAAAACCCAGACGCTTCAGTATTTCATTGCTAAGGATCTTGACGAGGTCGCACGGCGCGACAAATCCGTCATCGTCATCGACAGTCAGGGTGACCTGATCAATGCAATCCTGAGCGCGAAGACCTTACCGCCAGATCGGATTGTTCTCATCGATCCAGAGGATATTGCCTATCCGGTCAGCCTGAATCTCTTCTCCGTCGGTCAAGAACGTCTCGAACGCTATGACGCCCTGGAACGTGAACGTCTGACAAACTCAATTATCGAGCTCTATGATTTCGTGCTCGGCTCGCTCTTGTCAGCTGGCATGACCGCAAAGCAGAGTGTGGTTTTCCGCTATGTGACTCGGCTCATGTTCCATATCCCGGATGCGACCATTCACACGCTGCGCGAACTGATGGAGCCCGACGGGACAAAAAAGTATCAAGCGTATATCGATAAGCTTGATGGGACCCCGCGCCGGTTCTTTGAAACTGAGTTTGATAGCAAGGAATTCACCAACACCAAGACACAGGTGCTGCGGCGTCTTTATGGCGTGTTGGAAAACCAGACGTTTGAGCGGATGTTCTCGCACCCGCAATCCAAATTCGACATGTTCACTGAGATGAATGCAGGCAAGCTCATTCTGATCAACACCTCAAAAAGCTTACTCAAAGAACAGGGTACGGAAATTTTCGGTCGCTTTTTCATCGCGCTGATTGCGCAAGCGGCCCAAGAACGCGCCACGCTGCCAAGTTATGATCGCCTGCCGGTGATGGTCTATATCGACGAGGCTCAGGATTATTTTGATCAGAATGTTGGAATCATTCTGAGCCAAGCGCGCAAATACAAGGTGGGCATGGTCATGGCACACCAATACCTCGGACAACTGACAAGCGGGCTGCAGGAGGCCTTTGAGGCGAACACATCCATAAAGCTGGCGGGTGGTGTGTCTGCGCGTGATGCGCGAGCCTTGGCGGGTCAAATTGCCACCAACGCCGAAAAGATTCAGGAGCAACCCAAAGGGACGTTCGCCACCTATGTGCGCGGTCTCACCCAGAACGCTGTTCCGATCAGCTTCCCATTCTTTGTGCTTGAGAAGCTTCCGCGCACCACAAAAGAAGAGCGTGTCGCCATCCTGCAACACAGTCGCGACTGCTACGCTGAACCATTGCAACACAAGTCTGAACATAGCGAACCAGACTCGGAACACACGGAAATCCTGCCGCTGAAAAAAGATATCGATGATCCGCTTGCACCTTCCCCTGAGCTATAGCCAGCTGGCAATCTTGGTGCATGAGACACACATCCGCTCCTTCACCGTACATTCATTCGACCCTTCGACCGACGACGCGTGAGCTGCGATGGTTTGCACAGATCGATCGGCATGGGCCGCAGTCATCAGAGTTTCTGTATGAAGGCACCCGCGACACGCATCGATGTCGCGACACGGCACTGCGCCGCCTGCAGGCGCTGCGCGAGGCTGGATACCTCCGCCTGCCACCACAGCAACGGCAAATTGCCAATGCTGATTTCAACCCTTACGTCTATGACCTCACCAGGCTGGGTTGGGAAATGTTGGCTGACCATCAAGATCTTGAACGGCACTGTCGCCCGACGGGTCACTGGTGGCATGGATACTGGGTGTCCGCAGTGTCTAGCGCGATTGATATCAAAGCAACTCGGATGGGCCTCATCTATATCCCTGCGACCAAAATCCTCTCGATCAGAGGGGTGGATATTGCCATTCCTGTTGGTTGTCAGAAACTGATCCCGGATCAGATATTTGCCATCAAATACGCCGACGGTTACCGCGCCTTTGCGCTTGAGGTGGATCGCGGGACCGAGCCGGTGCGATCGACTGCGGCGCGAAAGTCTCTGCATCGGTCGGTAGCGCAATACAAAAAGATGTTCGGCGAACAGATTTACAAGTCGCACTATGGACTAAAGAGCAACATGACAGTGCTTTGGGTTTTGAACAGCGTCGGACGACGAAGACAGTTGCAGCAGATATGTGAGCAGCATGATAAGCGGTTCAAAACGTGCGACCTTGAACTTACCGTTCCGAAGTGGACTGAGCTTGAAGGCGTAGCTGCGCGGATGGCGCTGGTGTGAATGTGAGATCATAGCATTAAGGAAAAATTTGATAACTAGGAAAATTCAGCGTACTGCCTGAACAACGAAAGCTCGTGAGGATCAGGAATGGCCTCAAGGCTTTCGGGCTTGCCGACTACGATTTTTTTGACATCTAGCGCAGCGATCAAGTCTGCACTTTCGATCCAATCGTTATTCCAAAGAGCGACAGTCTTACCTGCAACGATCTGACAAATCGGCTCTGTGCTGTTGAAGTCAAACTCGACGCCTTTAGCTCTTGTGACCCTTTGTAACCAGATTTCGAGGTGACCATTATGGGGTATACGCTGCATTTTTGTAGAGACCTTATCCCAAAGCGCTGGACGGTCTAGAACTGGAGCTAAAGAAATGAGTTTTGCCAAAATACCTGACAAAGCTGGAAAAGTGCGCGGCGAAACAACAGCAATATCACACACAATCGCGACTTGAACCCGTAAGTCCGCTGGTGGCTCGGTCACCTTAGAAAATTTCTGAAAAGCTTGATCAGCTAGTCGGTTTAAAGCTCCAGAATTGGGAAACTTACGTGCGAATGCGTGAAGTCGAAGAAGCTGCTTCTGGATGGTCTTGGCCTGATCAATATCCATACCCTCTAACTGAATACCGGCCAATTTCTCAGGTTTTATAGAAGCCTCAACGATATTAGTGCTTTGTGAGGTTTTAGCCTCCCCGAGTTTCATTCCAACGTGCCGCAGACAGTCGCTTATCACGCGAACAACTTCAGCTGCTCGTTGGTCACTGTGTGCGAAAACACGATAATCATCACGGTACCTTAGGATGTGGAAATCTCTATTATCCTGAAGTTTTTCAGAAACTTTGTGATCAACATATGCGAGCACCAGTTCGGCGAGAATATCGATGAGCACAGAACCTTGCATGACACCATTCGTCTGCCCATAGCGGCTATTTCGAATATGTTTATCAATTGTGTTACCAAACAAATTGTCAGTGTGATCAGCCTTAGCAGCTTCATATCCATGAATCGCCCAAGGAATGCTATGCGTGTAGAGCGAGCCATAGCAATTTGTAACATCTGTTTGGAGAATATGTGTGTAGTCCAGTGACAATTCCAACGAACGTTGCTCATACCGCAACCACCAGTTCAGCACTTGTGTTCCTGCTTGAGCTCCCCCCGGTTCAGGCTGCAGCGGAAACCCAGTGCACTCAATGACGCCTGAATGCAGTTCGCCAAATCGCGCCTGCAAAGTGTTCCAATTAGTCTCTTCGCATAAAGTTTGAACAAGCGTTACATAGATCGCCGGATGAATTAGCTCGTAGGGACGCCAACCAAAACGCCCGTCTTTCGTGCTGATGATTTCGTAATTTACACCTGACATTTTATACGAAAGGTCAGGTTTGGGCTTTTGGAAGTCAGTATAGGGCCTGTTGTCCAAGACAGCAGCAACATCTTCAAGAATGGTCTGAAAGCTTATGTATGAGGGAAAATCGGATCGGAAATAGCACTCTGGCTTGAGCAGATATGCTTTGGCAACGTCAGCGTCCAAATCAATAATACTAGTCATATAATATCCATACTAAATCAAAGCCCACACTATGCCGCCATCGCGTGTTGAGCACGTCGTTCAAAAAAGTTGAAGACGACTGCAGTCCTCTCGGCTAGGGCATCCTCATCGTATTTTGACGCGGGCAGGCCAGTCTGCTCGTCATAAAGTAAGTCGTATATTTCCTGACGCAAACCATCGCGGGTACTTTGCTTGCTGAAGACGTCCTGCACCTCCTCTATGCGCTTACGTACCGTTTGGAGAAGGCCGACAGAGGCTGCTTTGATCTGTTTGATTTCCGCCTTGGAAAGATCATCTTTGATCAACAAGTCAAAGATTGGCTTTTGTTCGGGAGTAAGGCCTAGCGCAACGTGACTCTGGGCTTCTTCCTCCATTTCGGCGGTCAATCGCATCAAGGCCTCAAACGTTGCTTCAATCGTGTTCCGGTCCTTTTCCTTGTTATATTCAACTACGATTTCATCAAAGCGGTCCTGAAAGTTTCCCAGGCTTGGATTGTCCAGCAGCATCTTTTCCAGCCGTTTTTGGATCACCGTCCGCAGGTCCTGAACATCGCTGGCCTTGCGCGCACTTTTCGCGAACTCCTTACGCAAAATCTCAAAATTCACCTTCGATATATCGAAAACGCGGTCATCGTCGCCGTCCGTTTGAATGTCGATGGCTTCGGATACAATTTCATTGAGACGCTGGATGATTGCCGTTGTATCCGCCGCCTGTTTATCCTCTTCCAGGGACACATAGATAAAGCGGATGGCTTGGTAGTCTGACTTGAAATCTTCAATGGTCTTGAAGGTCAGGCAGGACTTATACTTTCGGAATACGGCGCGAGCTGAGATCTCAAACCGCTTGCGGGTTTCATCATTGGCATTGATCAACTCTTTGACTTCCATCAGAGATTTGAGCTTCTCAAAACCACTGGAGGTCTTCAGGCGGGCAAGATCAAAGCCCTCTTTGGCGAGCTCTTCTTGAACGATCCCGATCGCGTCACTGAGTTCAGCCAAGAGTTTTTCTTCTGGATTCAGTGGGTCAACTTCAGGCGGGTCACCCCCTTCGAGTGGCATCGCTCCGGTGTGACCAGCAAAGGTCGCCAACGCTTTGCGCAGGTTTTTAAGAATGCCGCAATAATCGACGATCAAACCATTATTTTTGCCTTCTTTGACGCGATTGGCGCGGGCAATTGCTTGCATGAGCGTGTGCGCCTGAAGCGGCTTATCCAGATACAGCGTCGAGAGGGAGGGCACATCAAAACCGGTGAGCCACATCGCGCAGACAATTACGATCCGAAACGGGTGCTCTTCACGCTTGAATGCGGTCTCGACATCCAGACGCTTTTCGACGACACGCCCGCCGATGATTTCGGTGACTGTAAAGCCATCCTTCATGCGTTTGCGGTGCGGGACGATATCCAGACCCCAATCCTTGAAACGCTTGATCTCATTCTGTTCATCACTGACCACAACGGCCATTTCGGTCTCGCGCATCCAAGCCAGTCGTTGCTGACGCACAACAAGCTCCTGATCATCCGTGATCGTTTTGAGCTCGGCCTCCAACTCTACGATTTTCGCAGACCAAGCGTCTTGGATGTAATTGTACATCCTCACGGCGGTCACCTTATCGATGGCGACAAACATCGCCTTGCCGCTCTCCCAGTTGGTGGAAAAGTGCCATGCGAAATCCTTGGCCACATGACGCAAACGCGCTTCAGCGGTCACGACATGGTATTCCCGCTTCAGATCGTCTGACAGTTTGGCGGCAACATCGACATCTTCAATTTCAGCCTCAGCAATTGCGGCAGCCAGTTTTTCGTTCAAGCCATTGCCCGACACTTTCAGCTTGTCACCGCGTGCGTCATAGAACAAAGGCAGGGTGGCTTCATCTTCGATGGCGTCCTGAAAGTCGTATGTCGATAAATAGGCACCAAAGACCTGTTTGGTAATTTCATCATTGCCAAATAGCGGCGTGCCAGTGAAGCCAATGAAATTGGCGTTGGGCAGTCCCTTGCGCATGTTGAGCGCGAGCGTGCCGTATTGGCTGCGATGGGCTTCATCGGTCATGACAATGACGTTGTCGCGGTCCGAATACACACCGCCTTCGGCTTGCTGATCGGTGAATTTCTGGATCATTGCAAAGACGGTTTTCTTTTGCTGACTCAACAGATCGCGCAGTCCTTTGGCCGATGCCGCCCGACACGGATCAACGTCGTTGTTGGCCAGCCCAACCGATGCAAAGGTCTTGTAGATCTGGTTATCGAGATCAGTTCGGTCTGTGAGCACCAAAAACGTGAAATCACCACCCAGCTTGCGATGGACCTTCTGTGTGAAAAACGCCATCGAGAATGACTTGCCAGAGCCTTGTGTGTGCCAGAACACACCTAATTTACCATCCAAACGTTTGCGGTCACGCACCGCATCAACCGCGCGGTTCACGCCCAGGTACTGGTGGTTTTTGGCCAGAATCTTGGCAGGGCCGTTGGCGGTATCCGCAAACAGGATGTAGTTCTCGAATAGATCCAGGAACCGCCGTTTGTCGCATACGATCTTGAGCAGCGCTTCCATCGGCAACATCTCGTTGCGCTTGTCAGCTTCATCCAGCTTCAACCATTCGGCATAATGGCCATAGTCGGCACTGATCGATCCCATTCGGGCCTTTTCGCCATTTCCCAGCACGACAAAAGCGTTGAAGTGGAACAGATGCGGGACCGTGTCTTTGTAGTCAGACAGGTTTTCATCAAAGGCTCGGCGCAGGTCTTTGTCGGGACGCTTCAACTCACAAAACATAAGTGGCAAGCCGTTCACAAAACCAACAATGTCCGCCCGCCGCCGGTGGGCATAGCCGCGTATCCACATCTCGCGGACGCATAGGAAATCGTTGTTTTCAGGGTCATCAAAATCGAACACGCGCAGACGCTCGATCTTTTGCTCGCCGTTCTGGCGGTATTTCACCTTCACCCCGTCGCGGATCAGGTTATATTTGTCCTGATTGATGCGGATCAGCGATTGCGAGCCGAAGATATCCGTGATCTCGCGCAGCGCCTGCTTGTAGGCGACCTCTGGCAGGCCGGGGTTCAGTTTGACCAAGGCTTCTGACAGATAGCGGGTCAGGATTACGTCCTTGTCGGATTTTCGCCCGAACGTGCCTTCGGGGCCGAATGTCTCTTGGTTCCATGCCATGACTGCCCGCCAGCGGTGCACATCGCGCAGGTAGTCAGACATGGTGACTTGGACAAGGTTGTCTTCGGTAAAAGCATTCATATCAGAATCTTACACTTTAACGGGAATGCGTCCATCCATTAAGCGTGGAAGTACCAGGTCGCGGGCTTTGGTGAGTTCGCGATTTTGGGATGAGAGGTTGTCGATTTGAGCAAGCGTATCTGCCGCGATCTTAGTAAATTTCGCAGCAAGATCAGGTGCTGGAATAATCAACGGTATCTTTTTGAATGTATCAACAACGATTGCATCAAAGACTGCCCCTGCTGCTCGTCCTTTGAGATGATTTACTCGGTCAGAGATGGCAAAGTATAGGAACTGCTGGGTCAGCTCAGTTTTCGTCACGAGTGCGTAACAGGACTGGTTCATAGCCATAGGGCGCTGAGCCATTCTTATTTTTCCAACTGTACCCCTAGCAGTGATGAAAATTGTGTTCTTCTCATAGAGACGACTATTGCAGTTCTTTAGACCTTCTTCGGTGATCATCTTTTCAGTGTTGTAGGTGTATAAGTTGTCGCCAGTGTCTTTGGGCGTAAAAAATCCAATATCGCGCCCCCAATATTCGGAATTTCCTGTTTTTGGTGTCCCACCACTTAGGACATCCACGACATCAAATACTGTTTTCTCGGTCCACCCATCCGGCAACGCATTGACAGATTTTGCGGTCTCATGGCCGGGAAAGCGGAAATGGACGAACCATTCGCGGTAAAGCAGCCGCGCCGCCTGCTCCAACAACGCTATTCGCCGCTGGTTGTTCTCGATCAGGTCATCATAGGCCGAAATTGCACCAACAATTGCTTCTTGGGCTTCGAGAGGCGGAAGCATTATCGGAAAGCTGCTTAATACACCTTGGTTTAGGTTGTTGATGTTAGTTCCACCACCCAAGTTTGAAAGCGTTCTTCGAAAGATTGGGGCTCGAAAATAGTATGCTAAGAATTTAGGTTGAGATTTCTCAGATTGGTTTCTGAACCGGATGCAGAATCCCGAATACGAGACGTCAGGCCTGTCTTCTTCGACATACATAGAACGACCAATTAAATCCTTATTGCCATTCGAACGGACAAAGAGAATATCTCCAGACTTGAGGCGCGATTTTGAAGTGTTGACTCCATTGGGGTCAATTTCATCGAGTGAAGAATAGTCTGGCGTCCTCAGGTCACCAAAGTTCTTTACTGATATGACTTTAAGACCTGCACCTTCGTTGGCTCTTGAATAGTTTAATCCGTTTCGGAATTCACCCAGTTCACCCAGTTCAACTTTCTCCCAGTTCATACAATCAGCTCTTCAAGATTGCTTGCAATGGTCTCGGCCAGCTCCGCCGCCTCGGCGTTCAGGGTCTCGATCTCAAGGTGGATTTCCTTGATCGACTCTTCAAAGTCAAAGTCTTCGTCATCCTCTTCCGGCGCGACGCCCACGTACCGCCCTGGTGTCAGGCTGTAGTCATTGGCGGCCAGTTCTGTCTGATCAACCAGTTTGACCAGCCCTTCGACATCGCGCAGCTTGCCTTCGGGAAAGCGCGACAGCAGCCATTCTGCCTGCCCTTCGAAATAGCGGGCACGTTTCAGAGTGCCGGTGACTGACAGATGCACATTAGGATCACCAGTCAGCGGCACGCGTGCCTCTGCAATCGCAGTCAGTAGTTTTTTGCCCTCTGCCGCTTTTTTACCTGCGGCCAGTGCGGCCTCTTGCGCCTTTTGGGCCAGCTTGGCCAGATGGTCGATTTCCTTGATCAGCGCCTTGGCTTGTTCCGCCATCGGCTGCATCGCAGCACGCGCATCGGTCAGGGCGGCAATTTCCGCCCCTAGTTCTGCCAGTGCGGCGCTGTCCTTGGCAAAAGCGGCTGCATCGGCCTTGAGCTTGGCGATGCCTGCCTTCAGCTCTGCGGGGTCTGTATGTTTGGCCAGATAAGTATCCGCCGCATCAAGAGCTCTGATCAGATCGGTGAAGTCTGCCGCCTGTGCCTCGGTTCGTGCGGTTTTCAGATAATCCCGCACGAGACCTGCAAACCGATCCTCTTGCCCGCGATAGAGCCAGACAATGGATGTCAGGTTGTGCATTTGTTCAGGCGAGAAATCGAAGACCTTGCGCGTCACCTTGCGGAATACGTGGCGGGCATCCAGCATCAGCACCTTGTCGCGCATGTGTTCCGGCTTTGCCTTGTCGAAAAACCACAGCTCGCACGGGACGGTCCGCGTGTAGAAAAAGTTGCCCCTGATCGCCATCATGATGTCGACATCGCCGGATTTGACCAGCGCCTCGCGCACCTTTGCCTCGCCGCCACCAGCGGACGAGGCCTGAGACGACATCACGATGCCTGCGCGGCCCTTGTCGCTAAGGTAGGAATGGAAAAACGACATCCATACATAGTTGCCGTTGGACACCTTGCCGCCTTTGTTGACGCCGGGCAGGCCAAAGCTAAGCCGCTTGTCGTCTTTGATCTTTTCCGCGTCGATTTCATCCACGTTGAACGGTGGGTTCGCCATGACAAAGTCGAACGGCCCTTTATCTTTGTGCGGGTCTTCGTAGTAGCTGATGGCCTTCTGGATGTCGCCCTCTAGCCCATGCACGGCAAGGTTCATTTTCGCCAGCCGGATCGTGGTCGGGTTTTTCTCCATGCCATAGAACGTCACGCGTTCGTTCGGGTTCGCCTTCATGCTTTCAATGAAATGCGCCGATTGCACGAACATGCCACCAGAGCCGCAGGCAGGGTCAATGATCTTGCCCTGCTTGGGTTCGATGACGTTCACGATGGTTTCGACGATACTGATCGGCGTGAAGAATTCGCCGTTGTCGTGGGCCTTCTGGTCGGCAAACTGGGTCAGGAAATATTCATAGATGCGCCCAAACACGTCGCCGTCAGCCTTTTGCAGGGCCGGATCGTTGAAGATGCGCAGCACCTGGCGCAAAACGTCATCATCGAGCTCTTCATATTCTTGCTTTGGCAGCAAACCGGCGAGGGTCTCATAGTCCGCTTCGATAGATTCCATAGCAGCCGTCAAAGCCGCTGCCGCACTCTTACCCTCTGGCAAGCTGACCAAATATTCAAATTCGGCTTCAGGCCGCAGGAAAATTGATCCCCGTCGCGAAAAATCCTCTTTGGTCAGATCACGGGTTTTGCCGCCACGACTGGGCAGCGTTGGGATAATATCAGCCCGTACCTTCAAAAACCGCGAGTAAGCATGCCGTAGAAAGATCAAACCCATGACGGGCATGAAATATTCGTTGCCGGCAAAGTTGGAGCTCGATCGCAGAACGTCGGCAGAAGACCAAAGCCGTTTTTCTAGATTGCCAATATGTTCCATGGACCCACCTTCTTGCGTCTGGGTGTTGTTGAAGCGCTCAAGCATGTATGCGGTTGATTATACACGAAAATTAAGGAAATTGGACTTCTGAGGATATAGCTTTACCCGTCAAAAACCATACTTTGTTCGACGTGTGGTAAAAGCCTGCTCGCCGCCCTCTAGCAAATCCTTAATCAGTTGCTGAACGGTAGTTTTGTCGATGGATCCGCAGTCGTCGTCTAGGATTTTCGTACGGTCTCGATCATTCTCCACCACTGCAGTTAATCCTATGATCTGATCGGCATCTCCCAAAACTGGGATGTTAGGGTTGTGGCTGGAAAAAATGAATTGTCTGCGTTTTTTTTCGGTCCGAATGATCGGAACGACATGTCCTGCGATAAACTTATTGTCCAAATCGTCTTCCGGTTGGTCAATCACTAGAGGAGCCTCGGCATCCAAAAGCAACAGCAAGAGAACAGCCGTGGCTTTTTGCCCTGCCGAAAGGTTTTCGAGCTTCTTCCAGTTCTCTGCGCCATCGCGACCAACATTTAATTCAATAGCTGCTTCAGGCGGAATTCTACATTCCTCCACCTCGAGCGCTGCCGCCTCACCTGCATCAGCGATCTTCTTGGCACTATTTTCTGTAAACTCGTACTCAGACATAAGGGCCTCAGCACCATTCCTGATCGTCTGAGCTAAATGGGATAACGATAACGTCTCTTGCTCTTCCAGCTTGCTGAGAGCTTGACTGATATTTCCTTCAACGTGGCCGCGTAAAATGTCCTTTAAAGGTTCAATGGTCGAGCTTGGCTGGATCACCGCCTTCACCGTTCCTCTAAGCTTCTTCGTGACCCGCTTTGCTGCTTGTTCCAACTCTGTATAGGCCCGTGCGTCGGCCTTTTCCCATTCATCTATGATACCTTGGCGTTTTGCTCGCAAGGAAGCCAAATCTTCTTCAATCCTTTGTTTTTCATCTTGCTTCGGTTCTAGTCGTGCCACTTGATCATCAAGACTGACATACTCGTCTGGGTTATATCCTTCTTCGCTGAGTTCAGCCTTCACATCTTCAAATCGTTTATTTGCAGCACACTTTAATGGTTCCCAAGCGGTATGAATACTTGCCAGATCATTGGTTGCTTTGTCGTGCGCAGTCGTCAAAATGAGTGAGGCGGCGCTCCAAGCATCATTAACATCTTGAGCGATTTTCTGGAGTGGTTCCAAGGTTGACCGATTGGGAAGCTTTTGATCTGTCTCCGGTGGTAAAACCGTGTCAGCGGTTTCTGTAGTTGGTAGAAGGCTATCAGCCAGTTCGCTCAACTCGACAATCTTGCCAGAGACTTTTTCTAGCAGCCGTGACTCCGCCTGGACGGCCGTTTTTTCCTCGGCATGCTCCTTAAGGTTAGTCGCTTTGAACCGCTTAAGCTTTTCGCGCAAGCTCGGCAACGCCGCCAATGCCTGGTCCAATTCAGCAATCTTCTGGCGCTTACCAACGATGCCGCTTCGTGATTGAATCAACCGTGATCTGATGTCGTCCATTTCAACAGAATTCTGAGCATCATCACCCACAAAACGCTTCAATATTTGCGCAAGCTTGGCCTTGTCGCGTGTAAGTTCTGAGATTTCATGCTGTCCATAAATTTCGATACCTGGCACGAGGTCGAGCGGCATGAGATCAACAATGATCTCACCGTTCTGATCTTTGACGCGCGGGTATTGCCCATAAACCCGCTCAACCAAGTAATATCCTGGGGAAGGTTTAGGGGTGTGCAACAATACAGCCACGCTTGCGCGTTGACCCATTAGTTCTTTCATCATGGCTTTGTGAGTGCTTGAAGCTTCCTTGCCCTTCGGTTCGAGTCCGAAAGCATATCGGATACTCTCCACAATCGTGGATTTTCCAGAACCGCGCCCGCCCACAAGGACATTCAGGCCAGAATTAAGCGCTATTGATTGATCAGACATTAGACCACGATCCCATGAAACCGCCAAAAGCCGCGTGTAGTCGGTCGGTGCTCCATCCGAATTCAGTAAAATTCGTCCCTCCGCATCTAAGAATGCTTGTTTCAAACCTTCGATGGATACCTCAGTCATCTTTACCAGGCAGGTCGCACTATCTTTTGCGAAGTCACCGGGCTTTGACACGTCAGCTGCGTTCACGAACGCGATGGGGCGGTCACGTTTATAGTCTGGGTTCTTGTTTTGACAGATTTGCAACTGAGTATCAGGAACATCAACGATTGGGCCAGGTATTGCTGCTGCCAGATGATGTTCTGATTTCCATGCGTTCATGCGTGGCACGCCTTTAAGCGTCTTCAATAAACCCGCGCTTGCCGTCACATGGGCCGTTATAGCAATGCCACCTTTTCTCTGAACCAATTTGAGCAACTGCTCGCAGGTCTTGTTCGAAATTGGTGATTCCACATTTGGGTCCCGAAGATCGCAGGCACCGATTAGAGCATTAACTTGTGATGCCGTTGTGTTGGGTGGAAACAAGCACAGGATATGCACACCTTCACACGAATTAGCCTCAAAGCCAGGAAAGACGATTATCCCTTCTCTTTGAAGTCGCACCATGAGGGCTATCGAGTCGTCAAAGCGGAAGTGGTCAGTAATCGCGACAACCTGAATGCCGCGGTCAACGCACGCCTTTGCCATTGCTTCATTGTACTCAGCCTCAGTTTGGAAACTGCTATCTTTAGAGTGACGTTGACAATATCCGAAAGGATTTACTTGAAATGCACATCGATAAAACTTGCTGCCGTTAGGTTTGCTAAGAGCAGCGATTATGCCAGAAGGCGTGGCTGGATTGCTGCGCATAGTTTCGAGTTCAATGTGTTTGCTGGAATAGCTTGAATCTATAAGTTTTCCTGAATTGTTGTTCATATTTTGGCTATACACTCATTGTAAATGCAATTTTTAGCTGAACAGCACCATGCCATATCAATTGAGGAAAGCAAGCTTGCTGTCTGATTGGGTGGCTAGGTTTGCAACCCCAGCCACCCAGCTCCCTTTCAGGAGTGTCAGTTCAGCACCTCGCGGCGCGCAAGCCGTTCTTCGAGCCAGCCCAGCACTTCACTTTCCAACCAACCCACGCGGTTCGGGCCCAGCTGTACCCGCTTGGGGAATAGGCCTGCCTTCTCCAGACGTGCGATGTGTTGCGGTGAGTACAAGACCAACTCCTTGACCTGGCGTTTTGAAAGTATCCTCATCACGATCTCTCCATGATAGAAGAGCATCGCGATGCCCTAGGGTTGACAAAAACCTAGGTCAGTAGAAAGTATATCAGCTTAGGGATTAAGCCAAGATTTTCGTCTGTTAATCCTCATTGCGTTGCCGGCTAATCATTCCGCCTTGGACTCGATCCTCTGAATTCAGAATTTTATTGGGGTACCTTGCTGGGGTAAGTTCAGAAACCACACGAAAAATATATAACTTTACCATAAGCTTACAAGGTATATGTGAATCCTCTCCTGGCACCACTTTCCCATTGCGGGGTGTTTTTGTCGCTAAACCACTCAATTCCGGGCGTTAGAGCGGGCGTTTAATGCGCTTCGGCCCAATTGCGGCCTTGGCCCGCATCCACCACCAGGGGCACGTCTAGACGCACTGCCGGGTCTGCGGCCCCCTGCATCACAGCGCGCGCAACGTCGATCAAGCGGTCTACGCTGTCCTCGGCCACTTCAAAGATCAATTCGTCATGGACCTGCAACAGCATCTTGCAGGGCAGCCCCGCGATCGCCTCGGGCATACGGATCATCGCGCGGCGGATGATGTCCGCCGCCGTGCCTTGAATTGGCGCGTTGATCGCGGCACGCCGGGCGAATCCGGCGCGCGGGCCTTTGGCGGCAATCTCGGGCGTGTGGATCTTGCGCCCGAACAGGGTCTGGACATAGCCATGTTCCTTGGCAAAGGCGGTGGTGGCGTCCATGTAATCCTTGATGCCCGGAAACCGCTCGAAATAGCGGTCGATGAACCCCTGCGCCTCGCCTCTTGGAATGCGCAGATTGCGTGCAAGACCAAAGCCCGAGATGCCATAGATCACGCCGAAATTGATCGCCTTGGCCTGACGCCTGATCTCGGGCGTCATCTCTGCCAGCGGGACGTTGAACATCTCTGACGCGGTCATGGCGTGAATGTCATGGCCATCGCGAAACGCCTGCTTGAGCGTCTCTATCCCGGCCACATGCGCCAAAATGCGCAACTCGATCTGGCTGTAATCGAGACTGACCAGACGATTGCCGGGGGCCGCAACAAAGGCCTCTCGGATGCGTCGCCCTTCTTCGCTACGCACGGGAATGTTTTGCAAATTGGGGTCAGACGAGGAAAACCGCCCCGTGCTGGCCCCGGTTTGCAGATAGGAGGTGTGGACCCGCCCCGTATCCGGATCGATGTGATCCTGAAGCGCGTCAGTATAGGTGGATTTGAGCTTGCTCAATTGCCGCCAATCCAGAACGCGCGCAGGCAGATCATGCTCTGTCGCCAGATCCTCGAGCACGTCGGCCCCGGTGGCATAGGCACCGGTTTTGCCCTTTTCGCCGCCCGGCAGGCCCATTTCGTCAAACAGGATCTCTCCCAATTGCTTGGGCGAACCGACATTGAAACTGCGCCCGGCAAGCGCGTGAATTTCTGATTCCAAGCCGGCCATTTTCTGGGCGAATTTGCCAGACATGGCGCGCAGCGTGTCACGGTCGACCAGCACGCCATCCCGCTCCATGCGCGCCAGCACAGGCACCAACGGGCGTTCCAGCGTCTCGTAGACCGTGGTGACCTGGGCACGGTGCAGCTGCGGCTTGAGCGTGAGCCAGAGGCGCAGCGTGATGTCGGCATCCTCTGCGGCATATTTCACCGCCTCGGCCACTGGCACGCGGTCAAAGGTGACAGCGGCTTTGCCACTACCCAGCAGGGATTTTATCGGGATCGGGCTATGGTTCAGATAGCGCTCTGACAGCGTGTCCATCCCATGCCCGTGCAGCCCGGCATGCAGCGCATAGGACATCAGCATCGTATCGTCGATGGGGGCCACGGTTATGCCATGGGCGGCCAGAATCTTGGCGTCGTACTTCATATTCTGACCGATCTTGAGGATGGCGTCATCCTCAAGCACGGGTTTGAGGGCGTCCAACACCTCGTCCAGCGGCAATTGCCCCTCGGCCCGCGCGTCCGACCCAAAGAGATCATCCGCCGCCCCGTCCTTGTGCGCCACCGGGATGTAACAGGCGCGGCCCGGTGCCGTAGCCAGCGAAATGCCCACCAGATCGGCCTGCATTTCGTTAAGCGAGGTGGTCTCGGTATCAAAGGCGACATAGCCTTGGGCGCGGATGGTGGCGATCCACGCGTCCAGCGTCGCGCGGTCCGAGACATGGACATAGGTCTCAGGCTCTATCGCTGGCCAATCGGGGGATTGATCGGGTGCCGTGGCAGCGCTTTGCGCGGCAGGTTCCGGAATGGTCGGCGCCACTGCGCCCAAGGCCTCGGCGATGCGCTTCGAGAGGGTGCGAAACTCCATCTGCGCCAGAAACCCCAACAACATCTCGGGATCAGGATCGCGCACTTCCAGATCGTCGAGCGTAAAGTCGAGCGGCGTGTTGCAATCCAGTTGCACCAGCCGCTTCGACATCTCGATCTGTGCGCGCTTTTCAATCAACGTATCGCGGCGCTTGGGCTGCTTGATCTCTTCGGCGCGGTCCAAAAGCGCCTCGAGTGAGCCGAATTCGTTGATCAAAAGCGCCGCCGTCTTGATCCCGATCCCCGGCGCACCGGGCACGTTATCGACACTATCGCCGGCCAGCGCCTGCACATCGACCACCCGGTCCGGGCTGACGCCGAATTTCTCGCGCACGCCCTCCACATCAATCAGGCGGTTTTTCATCGCATCCAGCATTTCGACCCCATCGCCGACAAGCTGCATCAGGTCCTTGTCGGAGCTGATGATCGTCACCCGTCCGCCCAGATCGCGCGCCTGACAGGCGAGCGTGGCGATAATGTCGTCGGCCTCGTAGCCCTCTTTCTCTTCGCAGGCGATGTTGAAGGCGCGCGTGGCCTCGCGCGTCAGCGGGATCTGCGGGCGCAGGTCCTCTGGCATCGCTTCGCGGTTGGCCTTGTATTCGGGATAAAGATCGTTGCGAAACGTATGGCTGCCCTTGTCAAAGATGACGGCGACATGCGTGGGCGCGTCGTGGCCGTTGTTGCCCTCAACATAGCGTTGCAGCATGTTGCAAAACCCCGACACAGCCCCAATGGGCAGCCCGTCGGATTTACGCGTCAGCGGCGGCAGCGCGTGATAGGCGCGGAAAATGAACGACGATCCGTCGATCAGATGCAAGTGACAGCCTTTTCCGAATGACATGGGTTGCCCTCCCGATCAGGCGTCTTCTTGGCGAAAATACTCAAATTCCCGGGCCCGAACAGGGCACCCGGCCGATGGCTCAGACCTTGCCCTCAAAATCCTTGTGAACCAGTTTGGCGTCGCAATAGGGGCATTCGACAAACCCTGTTTCATGCGGGATTTGCAGCCAGACGCGGGGATGGCCCAAAGCACCCTCGCCCCCGTCGCAGGCGACGCGGTAGCTGTCCACAATGCGGGTTTCCGGGGCCTGCGTTACCATCGGGGCGTTTCCTTTTGCCGTGCTTTCCACTAGGTGCGAATATGAGTGAACACAAGCCGAGGGGCAAGAGCAGCATGGCGTCCAATGCCATTGAAATCCGCGGATTGACCAAGACTTATGGCGCGGGGCGCAACAGCCCGGCCAAACAGGCGCTCAAAGGGATCAACCTCGACGTACCGCAAGGGTCTGTTTTTGGCCTGTTGGGGCCGAACGGGGCGGGTAAATCGACACTGATCAATATTCTGGCGGGCTTGGTGGTCAAGACTGCGGGGCAGGTTACGATCTGGGGCTTCGATCAGGATCGCAACCCGCGTCAGAGCCGCGCCTCAATCGGGGTGATGCCGCAGGAATTGAATCTTGACCCGTTCTTTACCCCGCGCGGTGCGCTTGAGGTGCAGGCGGGGCTCTACGGCGTGCCCCGGCGCGAACGGCGCAGCGACGAGATATTGCGCCTCATAGGGCTAGAGGACAAGGCCGAGGCCTATGCGCGCACCCTGTCAGGGGGCATGCGGCGGCGTCTGCTTCTGGGCAAGGCCTTGGTGCATCATCCGCATATCCTTGTTCTGGATGAACCGACCGCAGGCGTGGACATCGAACTGCGCCAGATGCTGTGGGAGAATGTGCGGCGGCTGAACGAGCAGGGGATGACCATCATTCTCACCACCCACTACCTCGAAGAGGCCGAGGAAATGTGCGACGAAATCGCCATTATCAATCTGGGTGAAGTGGTGGCGCGCGACAGCACCGCCAATCTCTTGGGGCGTCTTGACCACAAGACGATGATCATTCAGCCCGACAAGCCCGTCGCAACCCTGCCTCAGGCGGAGGGGCTGAGCGTGACCAAGCGTGGCGATGGGGCGCTGGTCATCACCTATAAATCCGGTGCCACCTCTGCCGAAGAGGTGCTTGCTGCGGTTCATGCCGCAGGAATCACCATTCGCGATGTGAAAACAGAACAGGCGGATTTGCAGGATGTGTTCCTGGAGCTGACCCGGAGCCGGTGACGCCTGCACAAGACCCAAACGGAGGATGCCAGCAGATGCCGACACCCTCCGTTCCCCACGTGCTCCCTACGCACCACACGTGTAACTTGATCAGGTCTCGGCCATACTGGCCCGAATAAAACAACCTTACGCCAAACGCGCGGCAGCTCCAAACAGAGACTGCCGCGCATTCGTTTCAAATTGTGCTCAGCGCACTCTGGGGATGGCCGCGCTCAGGCGGCCTTTCTAGGGAGGTGGGTCACCTCGCTTTCGATCAGAGCGCGATGCAAGGCGGCGATTCCTGCCTCCATCTCCTTGGCTCCGAGGACGAATTGAACATCCACGCTGCGCGGTGTCTGATGGGCGGCGATCACCTCGATCCCGGCATCTTCTAGCGCTGCCAGACCGCGGCTGAGTACCCTGAGCCCACTCAGATCACGCCCGATGGGCGACACCAGAGACAAGGTGCGCGCAGAGACCTTGGCCGAGGGGTAAATCTCTTCCAGATCACGCGCCACGCGCCGGACAACCTTGAGCGACGCCTGCACATAGTGCGTGATCGTATTGGCGTTCGATGTCTTGGATACGATCCAGACATTGTGCCGCTTAAGCGCCTCCAGAATGGCCGCGTCATAGCCTTTGACGCCGACCATATCCTGTTCGAACAATTCCAATGCCACGACCTTGAGGCCGGTCACGATCTCGACGCTTGGCGTATCGGTCGGCTGATCGTCGATCAGCGTCCCCGGATCGCCCGGATCAAAGGCATTCGTTACCCGCAGCGCCACATCGGCCTGTCGCAGGGTCTTGGCCGCCTTGGGGTGAATCGCCTCCATCCCCAAATTCGAGAGCTGATCGGCCACGTCGTAATTGGTGTGGCCCAGCTTGCGCACAGCGTCCGCCCCCACAAGGTTTGGATCCGCGGACGAGAGGTGAAATTCCTTGTGGATGATCGCCTCTTTCGCCCCTGTCCATGCGGCAATAGTGGCGAATGTGACCTCGGAATAGCCCCGGTCAAACTCGCGCATCAGCCCTTCGGTGCATTGCGCATAGCCCGTGACAATCGGCATTTCGCTGGATAGATCCACGTCACGCAAGCCTGCGGCGATCCGTTCTGACAGGTCATGCTCTGTCTCGTCGCGCCAACCGCTCAGGTCGATGAATCGCGCGTTGACGCCGGCCCGCTGCAACAAAAGCGTGGTGACAAAGGCAGAATGCGATTCCCCCAGACCCGAGAGCAATTCACGGATGACCAGCATGTGATCGCTCAGGCGGAAATGGCCATAGGAACATAGCCGCTGCAGATCAAAGAGGCACGACCGCGCCCCCTCGATCCGCTCGCGCACGAACTCGTCCGCCATGCTGCGATCACCCGGATGTTCCAGAATATCCCCATGTGACTCGCGCATCGCGCGGCCCACCTCGGTCAGCGCATCAAGCCAACCGTGATCATCATCCCCGTTGGCAAATCGCGCATAGACCCCCGGTGTGCCGGATTTCTTGTGCTCCAACAGCTTGTTGGTGATCCCGCCAAAGGCCGAGACCACAAAGATGCGATGGTAAAGCGCGGCACCTGTCCGCTCTCCGATAAAGAGCGTGCCAAGCAACTCGTTCACGCGGCTCATGGATGTGCCGCCAATTTTTTCGACGGTATGGTCTGGAAATGTCATATCCCTCTATCCGGGTTTAAACCCGGACCCTTTTGTCAGGCGCTTTCCAGCGCGTAAGAGCCATCGGCCTGATGCACCTCTTTGCCCGTCACCGGCGGGTTAAAGCAGCAGGCCATGACAAGCTCTTCCTCTGCGCGCAGGATGTGGCGATCATGCTTGTCGAGCGCATACATCACGCCCGGCTTGATCTCATGCGTCTCGCCGGTGGCGATGTCCGTGATCGAGCCTTTGCCCTGCATGCAATAGACGCTCTCAAAGTGGTTCTTGTATTCGAACGTATGTTCCGAACCCGGCTCCAGGAACGTGATGTGAAATGAAAATCCCATCCCGTCATCGGCCAGCAGCATCCGCACGCTCGACCATTGCGCATCAGAGACCACGCGCTCGCGCTCTTGCTCGATGATTTTGTTAAAGTCTCTCACAATCATTTCCGTTACTCCGCTGCAAGTTTATGTGTCTGTGTCACGTCGCGCGCTGCCTCTTCGAGGATGCTCAGCCCCGATTTCAGGGTCGCTTCGGGCGTTGTCAGGGCGGCAAGCACCTTGACCACCTCATCATGGGCACCCGATGTCTCGATGATAAGCCCTTTTTCAAAGGCTCGGGCACAGATCGCCGCTGCGAGTGTGCCGTCACCCACATCGACCCCCTGCATCATGCCGCGTCCTTTGAGACGGGCACCGGGGATGCCGTCCGCGATCCGAATCAGCGCGTCACGCAGAATTTCGGATTTTGTAGCGATGGATTTCTGGAACGCATCGTCCTTCCAGAATTTCTCGATCGCGACACGCGCTGTGACAAAGGCATGCGTGTTGCCCCGGAATGTGCCGTTATGCTCGGCCGGGCCCCAGATATCATGCTCGGGCTTGATCAAGAGCGCGGCAAAGGGCAGGCCCATCCCCGAAAAGCTCTTGGCCATCGGGATGAGATCAGGCTCGATCCCCATCTCCTCAAAGCTAAAGAAAGTGCCCGTGCGCCCGCAGCCTGCCTGAATGTCATCTACAATCAGCAGCGCCCCGTGTTCCTTGGCCAAGCGGGCCACGCCCTGCATAAAGGCGGTGGACGCGGCATTGAGCCCACCCTCGCCCTGTACCGGCTCTAGAATAAAGGCTGCCGGGGCATCGACGCCGCTGGACGGATTGCCCAGCATTTCCTCGATGATCCTGAGGCTGTCCACATCCGGCCCGAACGCCCCTTCATAGGGCATATGCGTGGTGCCACAGAGCGATCCACCGCCCGCGCCCGCGCGTTTGCCCGCGTTGCCGGTGCAGCTCAGCGCGCCCATGGTCATGCCATGAAACCCGTTGGTAAAGGCGATGATGTTGCGCCGACCGGTCACTTTGCGCGCCAGCTTCATGGCCGCTTCGACCGCGTTCGTGCCGGTCGGGCCGGTCATCATCACCTTATAATCCATGCCGCGCGGCTTTAGGATGATATCCTCGAATGCGCGCAGGAAATCAGCCTTGGCATCCGTGTGCATATCAAGGCCATGGGTGACCCCATCAGCGGTGATATGGTCAATCAAGGCCGCCTTCATGTCCGGGTCGTTGTGCCCATAGTTGAGCGACGAGCACCCGGCGAGAAAGTCGATATAGGTGTTGCCCGACGCATCGGTCATCTCAGACCCCTGCGCCTTGACAAAAGCGGTGGGAAAGCTGCGGCAATAGCTGCGTGCTTCGCTTTCGCGACGGGCAAAAATTTCCAGATCGGCTGACTTGTCAGTCGTCATAACGTATTCCTTCATGTGATTGGGGAATGGGCGGGCAGGGGCCTGAGGATCAGGCCGCCTTTTTCATCCGCTCCTTCATGGCAATTGTGACCATGTATTCGGTGTCGTGCAGATCGTTGAAATGCAGCGATTTCGAGAAGTACGGCGTGCTCGACAGGGCGCCGTCGTTCAGATCGCTGAACTTGCGGAACAAGGCCCAGCTGCCAGCATTGTCGCGCGTGATCGTGGTTTGCACGCGGGTCACATCCTTGCAGACGTCACGCGACAGAAGCCCGCGAAGCATCAGCGTGCCCAGACCCGTGCCGCGTGCCTTTTCCGATACGGCCACCTGCCACACAAAGAGCGTTTCAGGATCGTCAGGCAAGAGATAGCCCGAAACCCAGCCGACAACTTCACCACCCATCTCAGCTACGATGCAGGTGTCGCGGAAATGATCGCATTGGATCAGGTTGCAATACATCGAATTTTCATCGAGCGGCTTGCACGCCTGAATCAGCTCCCAGATCGCCGCGCCATCCTCTGATGAGGGCTTGCGCAGGGTTGGTAGGGCCTTCCGAAACATTTCCATCGCATGTCGCATCGCTGTGTGACCTCTCTATTTGCTTCGTAGAACTAAATATATTAAACAGGCCTATAAATCAACCATGCGCGGGTGAATTTATAAAATTCGCCATTTATTGCCAAAATACCTTATTTTTTCGGATAAAATACCCTATATATTTAATTAGCGAACTAAATTAGTTTCACAGGAGGAATGAAATTGCAATTGAGCGACAGCTTTGCGACCATTACAGCCATCACCAAAGGGGCTCGTATGGACCGCACAGACCAAAGCTTGATCGCCCTGCGTCGCATCCTGCGCGCAACCGAGATTTATGGGCGCAAGCTCGCTTCCGCTGCCGGGCTGACAGCGGTTCAATTCCGCGTTCTTCAAATTGTGGCGGAGCGGGGCAATTGCACCGCAACCCATATCGCCCAACAGATGCGGGTGTCTCAGGCGACCATCACCGCTTTGGTGGACAAATTGGTGAAACATGGCGTGGTGACGCGGGAAAAATCCCAGACCGACCGTCGGCAGACGAACATCGTCATCACCGATGCGGGGCACGAGACCATTCGTCGTGCCCCCGACGCGCTGCAACAGCGCTATGTGCGCAAGTTCGAGGCGCTCGCGGATTGGGAACAGGCACAGCTTGTGGCATCGCTCGAGCGGGTTGCCACCCTGCTCGACGCCGAGGATATAGATGCGGCTCCAGTGCTCGATACAAGCGACTTTCGCACACATTCCTGAGCCATAAAAAAGAACACCCACCAAGGGGCGGGCGCTCTGACATTCGGTGGGATCATCGCCTCAGCGATAGACGGCTTCCTTGCCGAAATGCTTGGTCAGCATGTAATAGACCACAGCGCGATACTTGTTACGCTCGGATTTGCCATAGGTCTCGATCACCTGATTGATCGCGTCCATCAGCGCCGGGCTATCGGCGAGGCCCAGTTTCTTGACGAGAAAATTCGTCTTGACGGTTTCAAGCTCTGCCGGTTGGCTGCCCGCAATTGTCGAGGCATCTGCGTTGTAAATTGCAGGACCACATCCAATGGTTACCTTCGTCAGCAGGTCCATATCCGGTTCCATCCCGCATTTATTACGCAGATCATCCGCGTATCTCACGATCAGGTCGTCACGCTTTCCCATCAATTCTCTCCCATTTTTCCGGCAAACGGCCGGCCCATCGTTTCAACAAGCCCCACAAATGACGCTCCGGGCACGATAGCCGGGGATTTTTTCCGGACAAAGGGAAATTTTCCAGAACGCTCCCCTTGGGCGAGTCTTGGGACCAATACCGCTTCTGGCGGTGCCGAACCTATCTCAGCACCACACCTTTTTTGCGTCCGTGGTCTGTGGTCTTGTCAAATTTGACGTCGATGGCATTATACTTCTTGAGGATCGCATCGCCGCCTGCGCACCCGGCAGCCTCGATTTCTTGGGCGGCTGCAATGCCGTGACGCCCGTGCTGGCGTTCATGCTCTGTAAGCGCGGCCAGCATGGCATCGAATTTCGTCCGCACTTCGGCGGGCATTTTAGCGGGGTTTTTGTGCTTTGGCAGCGTGATATCGACTGTAACGCTCAGCTTGCAATCGCCGGTCCAGCGTACGTACCAATCTGTAAAGGCCCAGAATCCTTTCGGACCTTTTTCGTTCATCTCCTGCACTAACCCTGCAACTGACGTGGCAGAAACCGCGTAGGTCTTGATGGTTTCGGTGACTTTGGGTTTGGCGTGCGCTGTCGATAGGCCGCCAAACCCGAGTGCAAGGCCAAGGGCCAAGACACCGATATCAAAAAAATTCTTCTTCAATATCGGTCTCCTGTCCAATGGCTGATTAGATCAATACCGGTAGTGCTCTGGCTTGAACGGGCCATCGGTGCCAACACCGATGTAATCCGCCTGATCTTGCCGAAGCTGCGTTAGCTTCACGCCAATGCGGTCAAGATGCAAACGCGCGACTTTCTCGTCAAGATGTTTCGGCAGGACATAAACCTCGTTGCCGTATGCGTCGCCCTTGGTCCAAAGCTCGATCTGCGCCAACACCTGATTGGTGAACGAGGCAGACATCACAAAAGACGGGTGGCCCGTGGCATTGCCAAGGTTCAAGAGCCGCCCTTCGGAGAGCAGGATGATCCGATGGCCCGAGGGCATCTCGATCATATCGACCTGATCCTTGATGTTGGTCCACTTGTGGTTCTTGAGCGCAGCAACTTGGATCTCATTGTCGAAATGGCCAATATTGCCCACGATCGCCATGTCCTTCATCGCGCGCATATGCTCGATGCGGATCACGTCCTTGTTGCCGGTGGTGGTGATGAAAATGTCGGCGGTGTCGATCACGTCTTCCAGAACGACCACTTCGAACCCGTCCATCGCCGCCTGAAGCGCGCAAATCGGGTCCACTTCGGTGACTTTCACCCGCGCTCCGGCCCCACTCAACGACGCGGCAGAGCCTTTGCCCACATCGCCATACCCACAGACGACAGCCACTTTGCCTGCCATCATCGTATCGGTGGCGCGGCGGATACCATCCACAAGGCTTTCTTTGCAGCCATATTTGTTGTCGAATTTCGACTTGGTGACAGAGTCGTTCACATTGATCGCGGGGAAGGGCAGTTGCCCTTTCTTGTGCAGATCATACAGACGATGAACGCCGGTGGTGGTTTCCTCGGACACGCCTTTGATCTGGTCGCGCACCTTTGTGAACCAACCGGGGCTCGCCTTCATCCGCTTGGCGATTTGCGCCTTGATCACTTCTTCTTCTTCCGAAGCAGGAACCGGGATGATGTCTTCGCCAGCCTCTGCGCGTGCGCCCAACAGAACGTAAAGCGTTGCATCGCCGCCGTCGTCGAGGATCATGTTCGGGCCATCTGCGAACATAAAGGATTTGTCGAGGTAATCCCAATGTTCTTCAAGGGATTGACCCTTGATAGCAAAGACCGGCGTGCCGCCTGCGGCAATCGCCGCTGCTGCGTGATCCTGCGTCGAGAAGATGTTGCAGGAGGCCCAACGCACATCTGCGCCCAAGTCCACCAGCGTTTCGATCAGCACAGCGGTCTGGATTGTCATATGCAAAGAGCCCACGATCCGCGCGCCTTTGAGAGGTTTGGCCTCGCCATATTCCTTGCGCAGGGCCATCAGCCCCGGCATCTCGGTTTCCGCAATGTCCAATTCCTTGCGCCCGTATGCCGCGAGGTTGATGTCCTTTACGATGTAATCTTTTGTCATGTTGGGGTGGTTCCTTGCATGAGAATTTTGCTAGGCAGATAGCACTCACTCCCCCTTTGGGCAATGCGCGATTCGCCCGCTAGCCCTGCTGGATAGGCCCTGGCACAGATCTGCCTGCGCTGATTGTTTTAGGGTTTGCGCCGCGCGTACGCTTTGCCTACCTCTGTCCCCATGACTGCACAGAGACATCTCACCTTCTCCAGCCCGACCGCGCGGGTACAATATGCTCTGTTGATGGGCCTGTTCCGTTGCGCCGTGACGCGCGGGCTCTATGGACGCTTTGCACGTGGTCTTGGAAAGGTTTTTGATCCCGAGAACGCGGTGATCCTGCATGAGGCCGGTGCTGCCCCTTATCGTATCCTGCTCAATGATGGCTATTGGACCCGCTTCGCGCTTTATCTTGCGCCCTACGAGCCCGAGGTCGATTCGGTGTTGCGCGCCGCCTCTGGGGCCACGCCGCTGTTTTGCGACCTTGGCGCAAATATGGGCTATTGGACCACCCGCGCGGCACCGCTTTTTGAGCGTGTGATCGCGGTCGAGGCGTCGGCGCGCACATTCGAGGGGTTGCGTGGTAATGCAGGCACGCTTTCCAATGTCACGCTCCATCGCGCGGCGATCCATGCAGGCTCGGGTCAGGTGCTGACCTTTGTCAACACGCATCTCAGCCATGCCTCTGCCCGGCTGATGGGCGACCTGCCAGCAAACGCGCAGGATCAAACCGAAACAGTCACAACGCTTGCCATTGACGATCTTGTTCCGCCCGGCACTGCCGCAGTCATCAAGCTGGACGTAGAAGGAGCAGAAATTGCGGCCATTTCGGGTGCCGCCCGCGCCATCGCCGAAGGATCGGTTCTGATCTACGAGGATCATGGCAATGATCGTGCCTGCATGGTGAGCGCGCATCTGCTGGCGCAGCCGGGTCTTAGTGTCTACTCCAGCGAAAATGGCCTGATTGCGATGCCCGATGTTGCCACGATACGGGCGCTCAAGAGGGACCCGTTCAAAGGGTATAACTTTGTTGCGGCGCACGCGGAATCGCCCTTGCTGGCGCAGCTCATTCAGAGCTTTGCAAAATCGGCCAAGCCGCGCTAGGCAGGATCGTCCAACATTTCCGGAGGCCCAATGCCCAAACCCCGCGCCTGGCAAAAGATGCTCTCGGGTCGGCGGCTCGATCTGCTTGATCCCACGCCCGTTGATATCGAGATTGAGGATATTGCCCATGGTCTCAGCTTTGTCGCCCGCTGGAATGGACAGACATTGGGTGATTTTGCTTATTCCGTGGCAGAGCATTCCTTGCTCGTGGAAAGGCTCTATTCCCGCTTGACGCCCGCTTCACCTGCCAAGTGGCGGTTGGCGGCGCTGTTGCACGACGCGCCGGAATACGTCATCGGTGACATGATCTCGCCGGTCAAGAACGCGGTCGGGCCGGGCTATGATGAGCTCGACAAACGGCTTGCGGGGGCCATTCACATTCGCTTTGGCCTTCCTGCGGCCATCCCACCCGCGATCAAGAAACAGATCAAGCAGGCAGATAAGATCAGCGCATGGATGGAGGCCACGGAAATCGCAGGGTTTTCAGTGGCAGAAGCAGACCGTTTCTTTGGCAAGCCTGATCCGGCGCTCATGCAGGGTCTTAGCATCACACTTCGCCCCCCTGTCGAGACGCGGCAGGACTATACTGCGCGCTATCAGGTACTCATGGCCGAGATGGTCTAAATCCAGCCGCCGCGTGACATGAGGCCCATGGCCTCTAGCTGTCGCCATCCGGTCAGGCGTGTGGATGCCTCACTCCACAGATCCGGATCGCCCTGCAACGCTTCGTAATAGCCGTCATAGAGATTGCTATTGGCAAAATGCTCTTGCCGCGCCTGTTCTTCGGCAGAGCGTTCGATCACGGTGTTGAGAAACTTGCTGTGCAGCAGGATACCCGAGGTCAGCTCGCCCCCGGCTGTGTCATAGACATGGTTGAGGCGTCGCGGCAAAAGCGAATGCGCGGAACTTACATAGGCATAGCGCCGGTTCCATTTCACCAACGGCACCTTGCCCATGGTCGGCGCGCGGCGTGGATCGCTGGCAAAAAACATCCGGGCACGCGGGCCCCCCTGAATCCAAAGGCTGTGCAAATCTACCTTGCGCCGCATCCCATAATTGCCGCCATCGAACCAGCACAGCGCCTGAAACGGGTCTATTCCAGCCTGATAAGGGTATTCTGACAGGCGACCCTTGGGATACATATCCAACATCATCGCACCGAATGAGCGGCGCTTTTGCCCATCCAGCCATTCACAGAGCGCGGGAAGCGGGCGCGTGTCGTGATAGGGATAGATTAGGCATTCATCGGCATCGAGGGTCAGGCACCAATGGCCATGGCCATATTTCATTTGTAGCCACGTCAGCCAATCTACCCCAAAGCGTGACAGCTTGTAGCTGTGCGGCGTGCTCCAGAGCGAGACATCGGGCTGTGCGGCCAGATAGTCGCGCGTGCCATCGTCACTGGCATTTTCGACAATAAGGAAATGCCGCACCCCCAACCGTCGGTGATGGTCCAGGAAATAGGGCAGGCGCAGCGCCTCGTTGCGCACCGTGCTGAAACACAGGATATCGCCGGGCCTGATCTGGGCGGTTTCGTCACGAACACAGCGCAATTGCCGCCTTTTGCGAAAGCTGCGCCAGAGCAGGCGCCTTCGCTTCCACCGCAGGCGATAGGCCATCGCCAGATCGCTGATACTGTCGCCTCTGCCCATGCGGTCCCCGTGATCCCCCAATCGGCAAGGTCAGTGCTATTTGTCGTAATGTCCAGTCTGATGCCAGCGCCACGCGTCCCCGATCATCTGCGCGAGGGTCGAGCGTTTTGGCGTCCAGCCCAGTTCTGCCGCGGCACGAGTCGAGCCTGAAACAAGCCGCGTGCAATCACCGGGCCGCCTTTGCCCTTCCACGACCGGCACGGCACGATTGGTGACGGCGGCGGATTGGTCAATCACTTCGCGCACCGAAAACCCCGAGCCGGTCCCAAGGTTGAAAATGCGGCTTTCCTTGCCAGCCTCCAGCCATTTGAGGCCCAGAACATGCGCGTCAACCAGATCACTGACATGCACGTAATCCCGGATACAGGTGCCGTCAGGCGTGTCATAGTCAGTGCCAAAGATCGTCAGCGCATCGCGTTTGCCCGCAATCGCATCCAACATCAGTGGGATGAGATGGGTTTCGGGTTGGTGAAATTCGCCAATTTCACCTTCGGGGTCGGCACCGGCGACGTTGAAATACCGGAAAATCACATGGCGCAGGCCAAATGCGGCCCCGAAATCGCACAACATATCCTCTATAGCGCGCTTAGAGGCGCCATAGGCATTGATCGGCGCTTGCACACATCCTTCGTCAAGCAAGACGTTGTCCTGATCGCCATAGGTGGCGCAGGTCGAGGAGAACACGAAATCGAGACAGCCTGCCGCCACGGCGGCCTGAATCAAACAAAGCGATCCGGCAACGTTGTTGTGCCAATAAAGGCCCGGATCGCGCATGCTCTCGCCCACTTGGCTGAGGGCCGCAAAATGCATCACGGCGGCGGGCCGATAGGTGGCAAACACCTGATCGAGCCGCGCGCGGTCAGTTAGGTCGCCTTGCTCGAAGGGGCCGAATTTCACGGCGTCCTGCCAGCCGGTACACAGATTGTCGTAGGTGACCGGCGTATAGCCTGCCGCTGCCAATGTCTTGCAGGCGTGGCTGCCGATATATCCCGCCCCGCCCGTTACCAGAATATGCGTCACCGCAGGCCCTTTCGTGGTGTCTTACTGAGCTGCTTTTTCAGAGTGAACCACGTCCGAGATGTAATTCCAAAGCTCATCCCGCAGATCATCGCGCGCCAGAGCAAAGGCAACGGTTGCCTGCAAAAACCCTGCTTTAGAGCCACAATCAAAACGCTGCCCCTGGAAGCGGAAGCCATAGACTTCTTCACCGTCTTCACGCGCGGCGTCAATCGCATCGGTCAGTTGGATTTCTCCTCCGGCCCCGGCCTGTTTGCGATTCAGCTTCTGCAATACGGTGGGGGTCAGGATGTAGCGCCCAATTACCGCAAGATTTGACGGGGCCGTGCCCGCCGCAGGTTTTTCCACCATGCCCTTGGTCGATACGATGCTTCCCATATCCTCTTTGATATCAAGGATACCGTAGGATTTTGTCATGGCATCCGGAACCTCCATGGCCGCCACGATATTGCCCTGCGTTTCTTCAAAGGCCTCGACCATCTGCGCAAGACACGGCTTTTCAGCCGCGATCACGTCATCGGGCAGGATCACGGCAAAAGGCTCGTTCGAGATCAGCCGCCGCGCGCACCAGACAGCATGGCCCAAGCCAAGCGGCTTGTGCTGGCGCATATAGGCCACTTCGCCACTGTCCATATTGGTGGATTTGAGGATTTCGAGCAGGTCGTCCTTACCCTTGCGGCGCAATTCGGCCTCAAGCTGCGGCGCGTAGTCGAAATAATCCTCAAGCGCACCTTTGCCGCGCGAGGTGATGAAGATGAATTCCTTGATCCCGGCGGCGCGCGCCTCGTCTATGGCGTATTGCACCAAAGGGCGATCGACCAGCGTCATGATTTCCTTGGGCACCGATTTCGTGGCTGGCAGGAATCGTGTTCCCAGACCGGCGACCGGAAAGATTGCCTTGGTAACTTTGCTACGCATGGACTGCTCCTAAGATACTTTTTTTCACCTTACACAACAGCGCTGCCATTTGCATCGTGTTAAGGGGAAATTTCGCGAAATGTTGCGAATTGGCAGGGTTTTGCCTGTAGTTTTCAGGCCATGCCCATTTCCCGCATCATTGCCTCTATTCGGGGGACATCCTCGGGGTTGTTCAATTCCCAGAATTGCCGCCCCTGCGCTGCAACCTCGACGCAGAGCACGGCGCGTCCACGTTCAAGAAACCGCAACTGCTCGAGCCCTTCTAGCTGCTCAAGCGGCCCCATCGGCCACGTGGCGTAATCACGCAAGGCTTGCGGGCGATAGGCGTAAACACCGACATGGTGGAAAACCGGTGTCGCCTCTTCCGCCTCATAGCGACGAGGGGTGTAGGGGATCACTTCCTTGGAGAAATAGAGGGCGCGCGCCCCCTCTCCAAATACCGCCGTTGTGCCACCGACACGGCCATTGGCGCGGTCGTCGAGAAACCCGTTGAGCGCGCGCCCATCACAGCGCAGCACCGGCGTTGCCACCTCTGCCCCGGTATCGGCGCGCAGGCCGGCGATCAAATCCTCAACGAACCAATGCGGTGTGAGGGGCGCGTCGCCTTGCAGGTTGACGATAATATCATAGCCACCGCCCAAGACATCTAACGCCTCGGCGCAGCGCTCGGTGCCATTGCCGCAGCTCTCCGAGGTCATCACCACCTCGGCACCGAACGCCTCGGAGGCGGCACGGATGCGGTCGTCATCGGTGGCCACAACCACCCGGTCGACCCCCTGTACTTGACTGGCGGCTTCCCAAGAGCGTTGGATCAGGCTTTTGGCTTCACCCGTGGCACCGGTCAGGGCCACCAGCGGTTTGCCGGGATAACGGGTCGAGGCATAGCGTGCGGGTATGACGATAACGACGCTCATCTCAGGCTCCTTTCAGAACCACGCCGGGGGCAAGGGCGATGAAGAACGGATTGGCAAAGCCCGCTTTGCCATAGCTGAGCGGCTGATGATCCTCGAATCGTACCACCTGGCCACCGGCCCCGGCCAGCACGGCATGTCCAGCGGCGGTGTCCCATTCCATGGTACGCCCCAGACGCGGATAAAGATCGGCCTCGCCGGTCGCAACAAGGCAGAACTTGAGCGAGGAGCCCGCGCTTGTCATGTCTTTGACCGCGTATTTGCCGATATAGTCATCGGTGGCCTGATCCCGGTGCGATTTGCTCGCCACAACCATCAGCGCGGTGTTGTCTGGCTGCGCCACCCGGACGGGGTGCAAAGTGCCGGGCGCATCCATGGAAAACGGGCCTTCTTCCTCGACGGATGTTCCATCAGCCAATGTGTAGAACATGCGCCCTTTGGCCGGGGCATAAACCACACCACGGGTTGGCACGCCGGCTTCGACATAGGCGATATTGACCGTGAAATCACCGCGCCGGTTGATGAATTCCTTGGTTCCGTCCAGCGGATCGACGATCAAAAAGGTTTGGGCGGTCTCGCCATGCGACGTCGCCTGTTCCTCGGTGACAAGGGCAATTTCGGGGAATGCGGCGCGCAGCCCGGCAGAGATGATCGCATCCGCTGCCTCGTCCGCCTCGGTTACGGGGCTTGCGTCGGACTTTACCTTGACCGCGAAATCATCGGCCTCGTAGATCTCCATGATCTTTGCCCCGGCATCGAGCGCCAATGCGCGCATCACCGAAATCAGCTTGTCATACTCCAAATCGCCGCTCCTTTGCCGCCAAGACGCCACTTTGCGCCGTTAACCGATGGATTATATCTGCGCCCTTATGATACGCTCTCGCAAGGACAGCAAGAAACCCGAACCATAAAATAAGAGGCCATCGGCACCGCGCCATGTTCAAGACCACGCGCCCAAGATCGAGCCTGCACTCGGCAATCAATATTGCCGAACTGATCTACCATGCCGCCGTGCGGGATGTGCGCAAGAGCGATGGCAATGCAATCATGGCGCTGCTCAAGAATATCATGACCGTGATCATCATGGTGATGGCATTCTACCTGATGTTCAGTGTTCTGGGCCTCAAGGGCAATGCGCTGCGGGGCGATTTCCTGCTGTTCATGATGTCCGGCATTTTCGTATACATCACCCATATCAAGGCGATGAGCGCTGTTATCGGGGCCGAAGGACCGGCATCGCCGATGATGCAGCATGCGCCGATGAACACGGTCATCGCGATCTGTTCTGCCGCGCTCAGCTCGCTCTATATTCAGGTTCTGTCGCTCTTTGTGGTTCTTTTTGTCTATCACGTGGGCTTTGTTCCGATCAGCATCCACCAGCCCATTCAGGCCTTTGGGATGATCCTTGCGGCGTGGTTCACAGGGATTGCCGTGGGACTCGTTCTTTTGGCGATCAAGCCGTGGGCACCCGGCTTCGTGTCGATCTTTGCCATGATTTATCAGCGGGCCAATATGATTGCCTCGGGCAAGATGTTCGTGGTCAACACCTTGCCCACCTTTATGATGAACATGTTTGACTGGAACCCGCTGTTTCACATCATCGACCAGACGCGCGGTTTTGTGTTCATCAACTATTTTCCGCACCGAACCTCGCTCGAATATCCGCTTTATGTCGGGCTTGCGCTCTTGATGATCGGGCTCATGGCCGAATTCTACACCCGCCAATATGCGTCAAGCAGTTGGGAGGCGCGGCGGTAAACCGCCCGTCAGTGCAGCACCTTACCCTCGGGCCATGTCAGCCGTGTCTTCACTGTGATGGCCTGTGTCTTTTTGGCAGGCAGATCAAAGGTCCACGCCAGAATGCCCCGTTCCCCGTCGATGTCACGCTCAGCGGGCATCGGTTCTGCAGTCCATGTGATCTCCAGATCCTCTTGCTCGGAGACCGGCACGCGGTCGATCAGGCGCAGCGGCCATGCCTCGCCGGTCAGGTTTTCGACGGTGATCTCTACCGTCTCGGTCTGTTCGTTGGATTTCGTCAGAATCCCCCGGTCGCCCTCGTTTCGGTCGCGCACCAGACGGGTCAGACGCAGACCCTCGATCGGGCCAAAGGACATGTCGGCCTTGTCCCCATCCGCGATCAGGTTCAGCCAGCGTTGCCCAACATAGCGCCCATCAAGATAAAACCGCGCCTCAGAGGTGGGCAAGAGCATCTCGCCGGTGTCATTGGTCAGTCGCGCCATCAGATAGGCGGTCTGATCCAGCATCGGCACGGCTTGGGCCACGACCTCTGCCTTGGTTTCCAACGGGGTCAGCATCAGGCGGACATTATCGGCGCCGGTGGTAACGCTGACAGGGGCGGGATAGCTATAGGTGACAGATAGCCCGTCAAAGCTGGCCACGGCCATGTCAGACGCGGCGGCCTCTGCCATTGGCGCGGCCATAAGCACGGTTTCGGCCTTGCCACGCGCCATGGGTTGGATCGCTTGTGGATCTTCAATCCGCGCAATCCAAGGCCAGATCTGGCCCGGCTCGGTCTGTTCCGATGGGCGCAGGGTCGACAGGGTAAGCGCGATATCCTGCCAATTCTCGCCAGTGGATTGCTGCACGAATGCGCCCCGCTCGATCCTGACCGCGCCGCTGTCGCGCGCCAGATGCAGATCATAGAGCGGCTGCCAACCAGCATCAGGGATGGTGTAGGTCACGGTCAGCGTGCCTTGGGTCTCGGCGTCAGCGGTGATTCCCACGGCAAGCATGGCGCGGGCTTCATCCTCGGGCACCAGCGCCTCGAGCGCTTGACGCGCCGCATCGCGCGCCTTGATCTGGTCCTTCAGGGCACGTTTTGCTGTGTCAGCGCGCCGGGTGGCAGCGGTTTCCGCCTGACGGGCCTCTAGGGTCTCGCTGCCGATCACAGCGCTCAGAGCGCGAAGCTGGTCTGGCGTGAGGGTTGCGGCACCATCGCCCTGACCAATCTGCGCGAGAAAGGCGATGCGCGCACGGGCGGCCTCGGCCTCAAGCTCGATATCGGCAATGTCGTTGCGGGCAAGGCGCAGCGCGTCTTCTATCTGTGTCAGCGTGGCGCGGGCGTCGATCAGCGCGGCGCTTTCGGGGACGTCGCGTGGCGGCACATAATCGTTGCGGGTGGTAACACCCCCCATGCGCACGCCCTCGACCACAACCCGAACCGAGGCCAGTGGCGTCCCTTGTGGCAGGTCGGCAAGGATAAGGTCATGCTGTCCGGCTGGGGCCGAAAACGCCACTTCACGGGTCACGGTCGCACCTTGCGGATAGAGAATCACGGCGCTGACACGGCTGGAGAGCGCGATATCCTCGGCCACGGCGGGCAGGGCAAGCGAGGCGAGAGGCAGAGCAAGGAAAAGGGCACGCATGGGCAACACTCCTGAACGGTTCGGCACGATGTTCCCGCCTTGTTGCCCAAGGTGCAAGCCTGCCGCGTGGTCATGCCCTGTGATAGGCCGGGATGCGCCTATGCCACCGGGTGCCGCCGCCGCACCGAACCGGGCCGCCCCGAGATCTCTAGCATGGCATCGCCACGCGGCGTGCGCGCTATAACCCGCCCTTTCGACACGACCGCAAGGCGTGCGGCCCGCAGGCGCACCGCCTCAATCGGATCGCCCGCATCAAGCACCACAAGCGAGGCCACGGCACCGACATGCAGCCCATAGCCCTCCAGCCCCAGAATCCGGGCGTTCTCGACCGTCACCATGTCGAAGCAGCGGCGCATCTCGTCGGGGCTCGACATCTGCGCCACATGCAGCCCCATGAAGGCGACATCCAGCATATCGGCGGTGCCAAGGCTATACCACGGATCGCGCACGCAATCCTGACCCCAGCCCACGGTGATGCCCTGTGCCTGCATTTCCTTGACCCGTGTCAGGCCGCGGCGTTTCGGGAATGTGTCATGCCGCCCCTGCAACATGATGTTGATCAGCGGATTGGGAATCGCCGCCACGCCTGCTTCGGCCATCAGCGGCAGAAGTTTCGAAACATAGTAATTGTCCATCGAATGCATCGAGGTGAGATGGCTGCCGGCCACCCGCCCCTGAAGCCCGAGGCGCTGCGCCTCATAGGCCAGCGTTTCGATATGGCGGCTGAGGGGATCATCGCTTTCGTCGCAATGCATGTCCACGCGCAGACCGCGTTCCGCCGCAATCTCGCAGAGTTCGCGGACAGATGCCGCGCCATCTGCCATCGTGCGCTCAAAATGCGGGATGCCGCCCACCACATCGACGCCCATGTCGAGCGCGCGGACCGTATTGGCGCGCGCCGTCGGATCGCGGTAAAAACCGTCCTGTGGAAAGGCCACGAGTTGCAGGTCGATATAGCCTTTGACCTTGTCGCGCACCTCTAGCATCGCCGCCACGCCCTTGAGGCTGTCGTCACAGGTATCCACATGACTGCGGATCGCCAAAAGACCCATCGAGGCGGCCCAATCGCAATAATCGAGCGCGCGGGCGACCATTTCCTCTTGCGTGACGATCTGCTTGAGTTCGCCCCAGAGACCGATCCCCTCCAGCAGCGTGCCAGAGGCGTTGATGCGTGGCAGACCATAGCTCAGCGTCGCATCAAGGTGAAAATGCGGATCGACAAAGGGCGGGCTTACAAGATCGCCGGTCGCGTCGATCACTTGGCCTGCCTCGGCCCCTTCAAGCCGCCCAATCGCCGTGATCCGGTCGCCGGTAATGCCGATATCGGCCACGGTACGATCAGGCAGGGTGCCCCCCTTGACGATCAGATCGAACATCAGCGTTCTCCCTTGTTGAAGGCCACCATCAGGGCGGCGGGCACCTCGGCACGGCGCGACATGACGATAAGAGCGAGGATCGAGAGAACATAGGGCGTCATCAGGAAGATCTGATAGGGAATATCTGCCCCAAGCGGTGTCTGTTGCACCCGGATTTGCAGCGCGTCAAACGCAGCAAAGAGCACGGCGCCCAGCAGCGCCTTGCCCGGCTTCCATGCGCCAAAAACCACGAGCGCGATGCAGATCCAGCCGCGCCCGTTGACCATTTCGAAGAAAAAGGAATCAAACGCCGACATGGTCAGAAACGCGCCCCCCACCGCCATCAGCCCCGATCCAACGATCACCGCCCCCATGCGAAGACCCGTGACAGACAGGCCCTGTGCCGCCACGGCCGCCGGGTTTTCACCCGCCGCGCGCAGGGCAAGGCCCAGTGGCGTGCGATAGAGCACAAGGCTGACAACGCCCACAAGGATGAAGGCCAGATAGGTCAGTGGCGTCTGCGAGAAAAGCGCTGGGCCAATCAGGGGAATATCGGACAGCAGCGGGATTTCCCAAGGTTGAAACGCCGTGATCTTGGGCGGGCTTGTCACCTCTGGCAGGGCCAGACGATAGGCATAGTAGGTAGACGAGGTGGCGAGAAGCGTCACACCCAGCCCCACGACGTGCTGAGAAAGGCCAAAGGGCACTGTCAGAAGGCTATGCACCGCGCCAAATCCCATGCCCACCACCATCGCCACCGCAACACCCGGCCAGAGGCCCAGACCGGAATAAACCGCCATCCACCCGGCAAAGGCCCCTGCCACCATGATCCCCTCAATCCCAAGGTTGAGAACACCCGCGCGCTCGCAGATCAATTCGCCCAGAGTGGCAAAGATCAGGGGGCTCGCGATGCGGATCGCGGCGGCCCAGAAGCTGGCGGAGAGGAGGATATCAAGGATTTCCATGCGCTATTCCCTCACCACCCGGAACCGCGTGAGCAGAATCGCCAGCACCATCAGCAAGAGCGCCGTGGCCAGCATGATATCAGCCAGATAGGTCGGCACGCCCACCGCGCGGCTCATGCTGTCGGCACCAACAAAGATGCCCGCCACGAATAGCGCGGCGGCGATGACACCCAACGGATTGAGCAGCGCGAGCATCGCCACAATGATCCCGGTATAGCCAAAGCCGGGGCTGAGATCGAGCGTTAGGCTGCCTTTGACCCCTGCCACCTCTGAGAAACCCGCAAGCGCAGCAAGGCCACCAGACAGAAGTGCGGTCTTGATCAGCACCGCATTGACCGGAATACCCGCAAAGCGCGCCGCCTCGCGGTTCAGGCCGACGGCGCGCATCTCATAGCCCAAGGTGGTGCGGCGTTGAATAACCCAGACAAGCGCGGCGGCAATCAGCGCGAGCGCAAAGCCCCAATGCAGGCGCAGCCCCTCGACGATGCGCGGCAGGCGCGCCTCTGCGATCAGGCGTTCGGATTTGGGCCATCCCATACCCATCGGATCTTTGAGCGGCCCCTCAAGCAGAAGCGAGATGAACAGCAGAAAGATGAAGTTGAAGAGCAGCGTTGTGACCACCTCATCAACGCCAAACCGCACCTTGAGCAGCGCCGGAACAAGCAGAACGACCGCCCCCGCCAGCATCGCCACCAGAACCAGCATGGGCAAGAGCGCTGCGGCGGGCCATTGCAACGCGCCTGTGCCCAGAACCACGGTCATCAACGCGCCTGCGTACAGCTGTGCTTCGGCGCCGATATTCCAAAGCCGGGCACGAAAGGCGACCGCGACAGCAAGCCCGGTGAAAATCAGCGGCGTGGCGCGGTTAAGTGTCTCTAACATGGCGAATTGCGATCCCGCCGCCCCCTTGAGGATCAGCCCCAGCACGGCAAAGGGATTGGCCCCCGCGAGCATCGCCAACATAGACGCGACAACAACCGTCGCAGCAATCGCCAGCGCAGGCGGCAGGGTGCTGCGGGCGAGGCTCGGATTGGCGATGGGTTCAAGACGCATGCGCCAACCCCCCGTCAAAGCCGTGGCCAGCCATCCACACGCCAAGTTCGGCAGGCGTCATGGTGCCGCGCGCAAATTCCGGTGAAAGCCGCCCCTCGGACATCACATGGATCACATCCGACAGCGCCATGATCTCATCCAGATCCTCGGAAATGAGCAAGACCGCCGCTCCCCGGTCGCGCGCCTTGAGCAATTGTTCATGCACATAGTTCACTGCGCCGATGTCCAAGCCGCGCACGGGTTGATTGGCAAGGATGATGCGCGGATTGGCCTCGAGCACGCGGCCAAGGATCAGTTTCTGCATATTGCCACCCGAAAGCAGGCGGATGCGGGTATCCGGCCCGGGACAGCGCACGTCATAGCCTTTGATGATCGCCTGTGTTTCAGCCTCGGCTTGCGGCCAGCTCATCCAGCCCGCGCGGCTCATGGGCGGCTTGTGATAGCTTTCCAGAATGGCATTCTCGGTTAGGGAAAAATCAGCAATCGTGCCGGTTTTGTGCCGATCTTCCGGGATGCGGGCGATGCCATGCTCGACAGCGGCACGTGGCGACCATGTGGCCAGTGTGTGCCCATCCAGGTTGATCTGCCCCATCGCAGGTGTGCTTAGGCCGGCAATCAAATCGGCCAGCGCTGCCTGCCCGTTTCCAGAGACCCCGGCAAGCCCGGTGATTTGGCCTGCGCGCAAGCTGACAGTCACCGATTTCAACCCCGGTGCGCTGCCCCGGTCAGGTGTTCCGACCGCGTCGAGATGCAACAGCGCCTTGCCGGGTACGCCGGGGGCAACCCGTGGCGCGCTAACCGCGCTGCCAACCATTGCGGCGGCAAGCGCGTGGCGGTCGGTATCTGTCGTGGCCATTTCTGCCACCACCTTGCCATGGCGCAGGATCACGACCCGATGGGCGATATCCATCACCTCATGCAGTTTGTGGCTGATGAACACAATCGACAGGCCCTTGGTTACAGCCTCGCGCAGGGTCGTAAAAAGATCGTCGGTTTCCTGCGGGGTCAAGACGGCGGTTGGTTCATCCAGAATAAGAATGCGCGCCTCGCGGTAGAGCGCCTTGAGGATTTCAACGCGCTGCCGTTCGCCAACCGTCAGGCTACCGACACGGGCGTCAGGATCGACCGCCAGATGAAAATCGGCAGAGAGCTTGGCAATCTTGTCGCGCGCGGCGGCACGATCAGACCGCCAACGCCAGAGCGGCTCGGTGCCGAGTGTCACGTTCTCCAGCACAGTCAGATTGTCGGCCAGAGTGAAATGCTGATGCACCATGCCCACGCCCGCCTCGAGTGCGGCGCGCGGATTGCCGGGGGGCAGCGCCCGCCCCATCACCATCACCTGTCCCTCATCGGCGGTGTATTGGCCAAAGAGGATGTTCATCAGCGTGGTTTTACCCGCACCGTTCTCGCCCAAAAGGGCAACAACCTCGCCCCGTCGCAGATCAAGGCTCACCGCGTCATTCGCGGTGAGCGCGCCGAAACGCTTGGTGATGCGATCGAGGCGCAGAACGACCTGCGCCGTGTCTGCGCCTGTCATATCAAGAGGATTTCGGCTCTTCGTCGTTGATCTCGACAGAGAAAGTGCCCGCCTTGATCGCCGCTTCACGTTCCGCCACCAGCGCCATGGCGGCCTCGGGCACTTTGCCCTCGAACGTCCCAAGCGGCGCCAAGGACGATCCGCCCTCTTTCATAAACGAATAGACGCCGTAATCGGCTGCGGTGAACGTGCCCGCATTGACCGCAGCAATCGCGGCATCCAGTGTCGGCTCGAAATGCCAGATGGCCGAGGCGACGACCGTTTCGGGATAGTCGGCTTGGGTGTCGATGACGTTGCCGATGGCCAGCACGCCCTTTTCCTTTGCCGCATCCGAGACACCAAAGCGCTCAGCATAGAGCATGTCAGCACCGCCTTCGATCATGGCAAAGGCAGTTTCCTTGGCCTTGGGCGGATCGAACCAAGACCCGATAAAGCTTACTTGAAACTTGATCTCGGGGTTCATCTCACGGGCACCGGCCATGAAGGCATGCATCAGGCGGTTGACCTCGGGGATCGGGAAGCCGCCGACCATGCCGATATTGGCGGATTTGGTCATGGCACCGGCGATAATGCCCGAAAGGTATGAGGCGTCCTGAATGTAGTTGTCGAACACCGCGAAATTCGCGAGCGCCTCATCCTGTTTGAAACTTGACCCCATCAAAAAGGCGATATCGGGATAATCAGCGGCCACTTCACGGGCTTCCTGTTCGACTGCGAACACCTCGCCAATAATGAGCTTGTAGCCCTGTTCGGCATATTCACGCATCACGCGGGCGTAATCTGTGTTCGAGACATTCTCGGAATAGACGTATTCGACATCGCCACGCTCTTGCGCGGTCAGGGCGGCCTTGTGAATACGGCTGACCCATTGTTGTTCAACGGGCACGGTATAGATACCGGCGGTCTTGATCGGTTCGGCGGCGCGCAGCGGCGATGCAAGGCCAGAGGCCCCGGCGATAAGCGCTGCCCCGGCCGAGGTGGCCATAAAGCGGCGGCGGGAAAGTGGCAGGCGTGTCATGTGGTTCTCCATGTTGGCAGGTGGGCAGTCTTTTTGGTTTTACCAATTGGTAAAATTTATCCGGCCGGTTTTCTACAGAAATTTACCGATGGACGAAACTAAACCGCCGGTGGGTCGAGTCCCAGCGGTTTATGCTCAAATTGCGGGCAGGTCCGCAAGGGTCAGGCTGCGGGCAGGCGCGCGATGATGGGTAGTTTCTGCCATTCGCCCCCCGGCCCCGCCTGCATTGGCTCGGCCAAGAGCTTCAGTTGGGCCATTGTTTCGCCCATATCATAGCCGTGGCCCATAGAGTGCCCAAGTGCGACCCGCCAACCGGGGCGCGGATTAAGGCCGGGGCGCGTTGGGCCAAGCCCTGCCTTCATGTGATGCGCAATGTCCCAGTCCAGCACTTCGCCCGCATGGCGGGTAACGACCCAGCAATGCATGTCATGGGTAACGCCCCCCTTTTCCGCTGGAAAGAAGTAGCCATAAACGTAACCCGCCTCATAGCCCGCCGCGCGCAGGCTGGCCACGAGATAGGTGTTGATATCCACACAAGAGCCGGGCGTCGTGCCACAAGAAAGATAGGGCACCGCATCGGTGCCATCATTGAACCGCGCGTCGGGATGGGCGTAGATGAATCGTGCCTCCGCTTCGGCCACCAATGCGTCGATGCCCGCGCGCCCCCCGCCCGCCCTGGCGGCAAGGGCGCGGCTGGCCTCGGCCAGATCATCGGCGGCGCGGGTATAGCGGGTGATGCGCGGCACATAGACCGCCTTGGGATAGTCCATGCCCTTGGGCGCGGGGGCGATGCGATGCGTAAGCGTGAGGCTTTCGCCCGTCGATTCGATCCAGAGCGCAGCAAGGCCCAACTCGGCCTCTAACACCACGTCGATGATCTGCCCGCCGGTCACGCTTGCCCGCGTGACTGTCTCTTGCGGGCTGCACATCCCCGCCGGTGCCAGCAGGCGCGTGCCGGGTTTCAGGCCGCTCACCTCAATATGCAAGTGTCTCATGCCATGTTCCAAAGCTGAAAAAGCAGGCCAGCGGCAAAGGCCCCCGAGAGCGACAGCGCGATATACAACGCAAAGACCCGTGGCTTGACCAAGGCCCAGACTGCGATTGCGGCCGGCAAGGAGGTGACGCCACCGGCCACGAGAAAGGCAAGACCAGCACCGGGGGCCATGCCCTGACCGATCAAGCCGCCGACCAATGGCAGGGCGGCGTAACCATTCAGATAGGCAGGCACGCCCACCAGAGTGCCCAGCAGGATCGGCCCGATGCCAGTGCCCCCAAGCGCCTGCGTGATGGTCTCTGCCGGGATAAAGGCGAGCATCAGGCTTTCTAGAATAAAGGCCAGTGTGAGCCATTTCAGCAGAAACAGGGTCACATTCCGTGCCTCACGGCCAAACTTGGCCTGGCGCTCTGGCTCGGACCAAAAGCGCCAGACCACCGGCTTGGGCGTGCGCAGTTTGCTGCCGCCACAGCCTCCGTTGCCGATACCGTCGCGCAACGGATCGCTCAGCCCCCCGGCACGGCCCATCAGATGCACAACCCAGCCCCCCATCAGACCCAAACCCACGGCAGCAAGCGTCTTGGCAATCGCGAACTCCAAACCCAAGACCCCGGTCGTGAGGATAAACATCGAGGGGTCCATCACCGGCGAGGCCAACCAAAAGGCCATCACTGCCGACAGCGGCACCCCCATCGCCAAAAGGGCGGCGATAAGCGGTATCACCCCGCAAGAGCAAAAGGGCGAGAGACCGCCCGCGAGGGCCGCAAGCAGGATCATCAAGGCCGGAGCGCCGGTAAAGGCGCGCGCGATCATATTGTCTGCGCCTGTCGCCGTGGCCCACGCCGCGATGCCGATGGACAGCAATAGAAACGGTGCAGTGCTGAGGAGGGCGTCGCTGGTAAACAAAAGCGTGGAACGCGCCTGCGTCGCGTCGAATGCTGCAAGCACGATCAGAATCATGGCCGACACCATCCAGATGCGGTGATCCTTCCATAGGCGCCGCAGCAGGGCGGTGGCGCGCGGTTGAGGCAGGCTTGAGTCTGTCATGTCCATATCCCTAGAAATATCGTTTTGTTAAGCCCAAAAAAGGGCGTTCAGGCAGCTGTTTCTGTCTCTGTTTTGGCCAGTTTCACCCCTGTGCAGCATTCCGAGGTCAGGAAATCCAAGGTCCGGCGCATAGCGGCGTAATCCACGCGGTTGATCACCGTGCGCCCCTGTCTCTCTTGCACCACCAACCCGGCATCGACCAATGCCGAAAGGTGATGTGCAAGTGTCGAGGGCGCCTGATCCAGGTGCTGGCCGATGTCGCCCACGTTCAACCCGTCGTCGCCCGCCCGCACCAACAGACGAAAGATCGCAAGGCGCGTGTCATGGCCAAGGGCAGCAAGGGCGCGGGCGGTGGGGCTTGTGATACTCATGGGATAAATATAACGATAAATCTAGTTATGTCAATCTATCTCATTCAGCCCGTGCTGCCATGGTCGCCACCCCATCGCCCATACGCCGCACCCGCAGATCAATGCCGCCTTCATGCTGACGGGCCTCAATCGCCACGGGCAGGTTGCAGATAAGCGGCGTCAGCCCGCGATAAGAGAACCGCGCAGGCAGATGGCCTAGAATATGCGTGGCCAGATTCATCATCCAGACCGCCTGCATCGGACCATGCACCACCAGCCCCTCATATCCCTCAACCCCGGTCGCGTAGGGGTGATCATAATGGATGCGGTGACCGTTGAAGGTAAGCGACGAGAACCGGAAAAGCAGGGTCGAATTCGGCGTGATCTGCCATGCGGTTGCATTGGGCCATTCCTCAGCAGCCTCTGGCGTCTTGGTTTGTCCCGGCTTGGGGTCTTCGCGATACACGATGTCCTGCCGTTCGGTCAGACGCGCCACTCCGCCCACGCTATAAACATGCCGTTGCGTGACAAAGCCCAGCTTGCCGCTGCGCCCCTCTTTGAAGGTTACATCGTCAATCGTCGTTTCCCGCGTGACCAGATCACCGGGCGCAAAGGGCGCGTGAAATTCGATCTCTCCCCCCGCCCACATGCGGCGCGGCAAGGGTGAGGCAGGCAGGAACAGCCCTGTCTTGGGGTGGCAATCACGCCCCAGTTGGTCGGGCGTTACCGTATCGGGAACCAGACACCAATGCAGCCCAACGGGCATTTCCGCCTCGGCCAATGTGCCGGCCAGCGTAGCGCGGTATTCGCGCACCAAGCGTTCTGAAATCGGCTCTGACCGGCTATAGCTGCGCCCGATCCAATCCGCATAGTCGTTCATTCGCTTCCCCTATTGCCCGCGTCCCGGCCCATAAGACTTTGGCAGGCCCAGCACCTGTTCGGCAATATGGCACAGGATCAGATTGGTCGAAATCGGCGCAATCTGATACAGCCGCGCTTCGCGGAACTTGCGCTCAACATCATATTCCTCGGCAAAGGCAAAACCGCCATGCGTCTGCATGCAGGCCTCTGTCGCCTCCCAACTCGCCTCAGAGGCCAAGAGCTTGGCGGTGTTCGCCTCGACGCCGGGATTGTGGCCTGCGTCATACATGGCTGCCGCGCGATACACGATCGCCTCTGCGGCCATCATATGCGCCTGCGCGCGCGCCAGCGGAAATTGCACCCCTTGGTTGACCCCGATGGGCGCGCCAAAGACAACGCGCTCGCGGGCATAATCCGACCCGGTCCTGAGGAACCATTTGGCGTCGCCGATACATTCGGCGGCAATCAGAATGCGCTCGGAATTCATCCCTGACAGGATATAGCGAAATCCTTTGCCCTCGTCGCCAATCAGGCAGTCCGCCGGAATACGCAGGTTGTCAAAAAAGACCTCGGTTGTGGCATGGTTGATCATCGTGCGGATGGGGCGGATGTCGATGCCGTGCCCCACTTTGCCGCGCAGGTCGATCAGGAATACCGACAGACCGTCAGTTTTCGATGTCGCCTCTTCGCGCGGGGTGGTGCGGGCCAAGAGAACCATCAAATCAGAGTGTTCGACCCGCGAAGTCCAGATTTTCTGGCCGTTGATTACATAGGCATCGCCATCCCGACGCGCGGTGGTTTTCAGCGCCAATGTATCGGTGCCACTGGTCGGTTCCGTCACCCCAAAGGCCTGAAGCCGCAAAGATCCATCGGCGATGCCGGGCAGGTAGGCCGCCTTTTGCGCCTCGGACCCGTGGCGCAGAACGGTGCCCATTGTATACATCTGCGCGTGACAGGCGGCAGCGTTGCAGCCAGAGCGGTGGATTTCCTCAAGAATGACGGCGGCGGCGGTCAGGTTAAGCCCCGATCCGCCGTATTGCTCGGGGATCATCGCGGCCAGATACCCCTCGCGGATGAGCGCATCGACGAAATCCTTGGGATAGGCGCGGCGCGCGTCCAGATCGCGCCAATAGGCGCCGGGAAATTCGGCGCAGACGCGGGCCACACCTGCGCGGATGTCGGCGTAATCTGCGGTTGGATCAAAGGATGTCATGTCTGCCCCTCACACTACTTGGCCCCTAGGTGACAGGTTTTCGATCCCTGCGGAAATATCAATGCCCGCTTGCTGCCATTGGGCGCGCCTATAGCCGCAGCTCACCTTGCCAGATGCCCCGCCGCACCAGATCGCGCAGCACGTCCAGTGTGATCGCCTCAACCGCACGGCTGGCGCGGCTGGTGGGAAAGGCGGGCTTTGAAACAAGATAGACGGGCCGCACCATATCGGGATCTGTGATGGGCGCGCCCACAAGCTCGCCGCGCGCCACTGCGTCATGGACCGCTGAGGGCGAAAAGATCGCATGACCCGATCCGCGCGCCACCAGTTCCTTGATCTGCGTCATCGCGTCCATCTCGATGGGCACGTTGAGGCGCAGGCCAAGCGGAGTGGCATAGCTCTCGATTGTTTTGCGCAGGCCATGTGCTGCCTCCGGCAGGATCATGTCGAGCGGTTCCAGGGCGCGCAGGGGCACGGCTGTGCCGGGGGGTGTTTCAAACGGCCAGTTGTCCGGGGCGGAATAGACATGCAGGCGCTCATCCAGAACATGGGTGATGCGGAAATGATCCGCGTCCTGAAGATCATAGATCAGCCCCATATCGACCGTTCCATCGGCCACCCATGCCTTGATATACCCGCTCATCGCCTCGACCACGCGCAGACGGATATCAGGCAGTTCCACCCGCACGGTCTCGGCCAGAGGCACGGACAAGACCATAGACACTGACGGCGGCAGTCCAAACCCCACCTTGCCACGTGGCGCGCCCGAGGTATCGCGCATCTCATCCTCGCACCGTGCCATTGCGGCGCTGATCTCGCGGGCATGGCGCAAAAGCACCTGACCTTCGGCAGTCAGAATCGAGCCGCGCGGCGACCGGTCGATCAAACGCACGCCCAGTTCGGTTTCCATCCGCGCCACATGCTGCGAGAGTGAGGGCTGCGCCACACCCAGCCGATGCGCCGCCGACGACAGCGAGGGTGCCTCGGCGATGGCGATGAAATAACGAAGTTGGCGAATATCCATAAGAGAAAGCTCTACCAAGCCGCCCTACCAGAGGGCAAGGCTATGGCACCCCATAGTCGGGCGCTATACCCGTTCAATCACACGTGTATTTCCCAGACCCGGTGCAATAGGGCATGTTCCAGCCAAACCGCACCTAAAAGAAAAGAGGCCCCGATGCGCACAGACCTAGCCGGACTATTGGTTGTTTCCGTCGAACAGGCCGTCGCCGCCCCCTATGCCTCTGGTCGTTTGGCAGAGGCTGGGGCGCGCGTGATCAAGGTCGAGCGGCCCGAAGGTGATTTCGCGCGCGGCTATGATGCGCTGGTTCATGGCGAGAGCGCCTATTTCGTCTGGCTCAACCGGGGCAAGGAATCACTCTGTCTCGACCTGAGACAAGAGGCAGACCGCGCGCTGATGGAGCGCATGCTGGCGCGGGCGGATATCTTCATTCAGAACCTCGCACCGGGGGCGATTGACCGTCTGGGATTTGCCCCCGACCGACTGCGTGCCGATTACCCGCGTCTTATCACCGTCTCGATTTCAGGCTATGGCGAAGACGGCCCGCTCGCAGACCTCAAGGCGTATGACCTTTTGGTGCAGGCCGAAACCGGCCTCTCGTCGATCACCGGCAATGAGCATGGACTGGCGCGCACCGGCGTTTCGGTTTGTGACATTGCGGCGGGAATGACCGCCTATCAGGCCATTCTAGAGGCACTGATCGGGCGCGCGACAACCGGCGTGGGGCGGCATATCGCGGTGTCGCTCTTTCATGCGTTGGGCGACTGGATGAATGTGCCCTATCTGCAATATGCCTATGGCGGCAAGGTGCCGCCGCGTGCGGGCCTCAACCATCCCACCATCGCACCCTATGGCGTGTATCAGGGCAGCGATGGCAAGGCGGTGCTGATTTCAATCCAGAACGAGCGCGAATGGGCGGTGTTCTGCGAGGCGATATTGGGCGATGCCGCGCTGGCCCGTGATCCGCGGTTTGACAGCAATTCAGCCCGTGTTGCCAATCGGGCAGCGTTGGATGCGATCCTGCGGCCTATCTTTGCGGCTCTCACTCGCGATGCCATGGCAGACCGCCTGCGCGCCGCGCGTATCGCCTATGGCCGCGTCAGTGAGATGGAGGACCTCGTCACCCATCCGCAAAATCGTCACGTCACCGTCGAGACCCCCTCTGGCCCGGTGCAGATGCTGGCCCCCGGCGCGCAGATGGATGGGTGTGATGCCACTCTGGGTGCTGTGCCCGCCCTTGGTGCGCATACCGATACCTTGCGCCAAGAGTTTGGCGATGACTGAGGCGCTGGATACATCTGCGCGCCTTTTGACGATCCTTGCCGACATCGGCGCGCGTGATGTGCTCGACATCGGCTGTGGCCACGGGGCATTGTCGCGCACCCTGTGGCGCGCAGGCTATACTGTGACCGGAATAGACCCCGCGCCCGAGGCTGTGGCCGCCGCGCGCATGGCTGTGCCCGAGGGTCGCTTTGTGCAAGGCGGGGCCGAGGCATTGCCCTTTGCGACAGCATCCTTTGACGCCTGTATCTTCCTTAATTCGCTGCATCACGTGCCCGTACCGCTGATGCAGGCCGCGTTGCGCGAGGCCTTGCGCGTGCTGCGCCCCGGTGGCGAATTGATGATTGTCGAGCCCGTGGCAGAGGGTGCGTTTTTCGAGGTGATGCGCCCGGTCGAGGACGAGACAGAGATACGGCACGCGGCGATTCGGGCAATAGACGCGCTGTTGGCGGCTCGCGTGGCCATCGGCCCTGCGCCCGTCACCTATGAACGGCCGACACCGATGGCTGATCTAGAGGCCTTTATCGCCTCCCTTGCCCGTGTCGATCCTGCCCGCCGCGCGCTGGCCGAGGCGCAGCGTGAAACACTCGGACGGCTTTTTGCGGCGCATGTCAGCGTCGGGCCAAAAGGCCCAGAGTTGATCCAACCGCTACGCCTCTGGCGGTTGCGCGCCGCAAAACCCTAGGGGCCTGTCGCGTTAGGGGCTGGCATCTTATGTTTTTTTGTGCTTTTTTTCCCGCAGAGGGGAGAAATCGCACGTGTTCAGCTTTGGCGACATCATGGCAGAGGCGCTGGCGCTGATCCTCAATTGGGATCGAAACCTAAGCGAGATTGTCGTTCTATCGTTGCGCGTGACGCTGACTGCGGTTCTTTTGTCCTGTCTTATCGGGCTCCCGCTTGGGGCATTGGTGGGCGCGTTCCGCTTTCCGGGGCGCGCGGTTGTCACGGTGGTGCTCAATGCGTTAATGGGCCTGCCGCCGGTGGTGGTGGGGCTGTTCGTCTATCTCATGCTGTCGGCCTCTGGCCTCTTTGGTCCGCTTCAATTGCTCTACACGCCTGCGGCGATGATTATCGCGCAGACCATTTTGGTAACGCCCATCGTTGCCGCGCTCACCAAACAGGTGGTCGAAGATCTGCATGGCGAATATGCAGAGCAATTCGCCTCGATGGGCCTGCGCGCCTATCAGCGGGTCACAGCGCTTTTGTGGGATGCGCGCTATAGCTTGATGACCGTGGCATTGGCGGGTTTTGGCCGCGCCGTGGCCGAGGTTGGCGCGGTGCTGATCGTGGGCGGCAATATCAATCACGTCACCCGTGTGATGACCACCACCATCGCGCTTGAGACATCCAAGGGCAATCTGGAACTGGCGCTGGCGCTGGGCGTGTTGCTGCTGGTGATAGCCTTGCTGGTGAATGCGGTGGTCATGGCGCTTCGGGCCTCTGCGGTGCGTGCGGCCTATGCGTGACACGGTGATGAGTATGACCCCGGCCAAGGTTGCCACGCAAGATAGTCTGCTCGCGGCGCGCGATCTGTGCTTTCACGCGGGTGGCAAGCGTTTGATTGACAAGGTGTCAGTGGTAATTCCCGAAGGTCGGCGCACGCTTGTCATGGGGGCCAATGGCGCAGGCAAGAGCCTGCTATTGCGCCTTTTGCATGGGCTTTTGCCCGCCACGTCCGGGCAGATTCTATGGCAGGGTGCGGCCCCCGATGATCGGGCGCGGCGCACGCAGGCGATGGTCTTTCAGCGCCCCGTAATGCTGCGCCGCTCCGTGCTGGCCAATCTTAACTTCGCCCTTTCGGTGCATGGTGTCCGTGGGGCAGAGCGCGCAGAGCAAGCGGCGCGTGCCCTTGATATGGCTGGGCTGAGCGATCTGGCGCGGCATCCAGCGCGTGTGCTGTCGGGCGGCGAGCAACAGCGTCTTGCCTTGGCACGGGCGTTGATCTGTCAACCGCGTCTTCTGTTTCTAGATGAGCCCACCAGCAGCCTCGATCCCGCATCAACCCAGAGAATCGAGGATCTGATCAACGCCGCCCATGGGCGCGGTGTCACCATCGTCATGATCACACATGACATGGGCCAAGCGCGGCGCATGGGCGACGAGGTGATTTTCTTGCATGCCGGCCAAGTGGCTGAAAGCGGCCCGATTGACCAAGTTCTTGGCCACCCCAAGTCTGAGGCCGCGCGCGCTTGGACCCAAGGTCGGCTCTACACAAGTTCAACCTTTTGAAATCCAAACGAAACGGGAGTTTTTCATGCTCAGACGTCACCTCTTTTCGCTTGCCGCCGGTGCGGCGCTTGCTTTGGGCCTTTCTGGCACTGTACAGGCGCAGGATCAGTTCATCGTGGTGCAATCCACCACCTCCACCCAGAATTCTGGGCTATTCGATCACCTTCTGCCGATTTTTCAGGACAAAACCGGCATCGAGGTGCGCGTCGTGGCCGTAGGCACCGGGCAGGCCATCAATAATGCGATGAATGGCGACGGCGACGTGCTCTTTGTCCATGCCAAGGCTTCTGAAGAGAAATTCGTGGCCGAAGGCCATGGGCTACAACGCTCTGACGTGATGTATAACGATTTCATCCTTGTTGGCCCCTCTGCCGATCCGGCGGGTATCGCCGGGACCAAGGATATTGCGGCGGCTTTGACCAAGATCGCAGAGGTCGGTGCCCCCTTTGCCTCGCGTGGGGATGATAGCGGCACCCACAAGGCGGAATTGAAGCTCTGGAAAGAGGCGGGCGTTGATGCTGCTGCCGCGTCCGGCGGGTGGTATCGTGAAACCGGGTCCGGCATGGGCGCCACGCTGAATACTGGCACGGCCATGGGCGCGTATGTGCTGACCGACCGTGCCACGTGGATTTCCTTTGGCAACAAGGGTGAGTATCAAATTGCAGTCGAGGGCGATAATCGCCTCTTCAACCAATATGGCATCATCCTTGTGAACCCGGAAAAGCATGCGAATGTTAAGGCCGAAGCCGGGCAGATGTTCATTGATTGGATTCTGTCGACCGAGGGGCAGCAGGCCATAGCTGATTACAAGATCGACGGTCAGCAATTGTTCTTCCCGAACGCAGAAGGCTAAGCCAAGGCTGAACAGAGCTTTGAAATGGGCGGGGTTTTCACTAACCCCGCCCAAAAATTTACGCCGTAATCGAACAGCACGGTCTCAGGCGGAAATCCAGCGCACCGTCCCAAGCCCGTCCAGATCATAGCCGCCAAGCGCCTCGGCCTTGGCGATCATCGTCTCAGAGCGCATGAAGGCAACAAGGCGTTGCACCGGTTCAGTAAAATAGGCGCGGCGGTCGATGAGCAGGTCAAAGCGCTCTTGCACCAAGGGGCGGAACACCAGCCGAAATTGCCGCGCCATGGATTCGATCCCAAGGGTGGCCTCGGCCTCGCCTGCGGCCACAGCGGCGGCGGCATCGCTTTCGGTATGGGCCGGGCTTGTCGGTGTCAGGATATCCCCCTGTGACAGCCCCGCCTCGGCCATCATCCTGTCAAAGAGCGCGGTCGTGCCGGCCCCCTCTTGCCGCAGGATCACGCGCCGCCCGCGCAGATCGCCAAACCCCTGCACCATATCTGCAACTGCAGGAGTCAGGATCAGGCCGCGCGCACGCGCAGCCCAGCCGATCAGCACCGCGTCGCGCAGCCCGCGTGCCTCGAGCGCTGGAATATTCCAATCGGCATCGCCCGGAATATGCAGCCCCGTCAAAACGGCACGCCCTTCGGCAAAGACCTCCAGTCCGTCACAGCTTCCGTTCCACAGCGTTGCCAAACCCGCGCCGCTTTCGCGCAGGGACCAGTCCAGCAGCGGATCGTGAGAGCCGGTCACAAGCGCGGGGCGCTCAGAGGGCAGGGTGACGCCCGTCCCCTCGATCCAGCACATCAACTCGTTATGGGGAAACAAGAGCTTGCCGGTGATCTTGCGATGCGGGATCTCGCCGGTGGCGACCATGTCGTAAACCTTACGCTCCTTCACCCGAAGCAGGTCTGCGACCTCTTTCGTTGTCAGGTAGGCAGGAAGTTCACTGTCCATGGGCTTTGACGATCACGCAAAAGGAGGATTGATGCTGCGTTCCTACCGCATCTCTGCGCGGAAATCAGCATGAAACGCAGCCTTGTTTTGACTTGTATTTTGAGGCGTGCCAGATCATCATATTCACAAATGCGAATAAATGAGGGAGAGGGAAGCCATGCGATTCAACCGACGTCAAGTTCTGGCGGCTATGGGGGCCAGCACGCTTGTCGGCCTGCCGCGCCCCAGCTTTGCCGCGATAGAGCTGACCTTGGGCGATGCCAAGATCACCACACTCAGCGATGGCAATCTTGTGCTGCCCATGGAGTTTTTGTTGGGCAACCTGCCCGCTACCGATGCCGCCCCTGTTCTGGCGCAGTACGGCATCACCGGCGACACGGTCGAGCCGCCCTGCAACCTGACACTGTTACAGGATGGCACGAACACGGTGCTATTTGATGCTGGGTCCGGGTCTGGTTTCATGCCCACAGCGGGCAAAATTCTAGATGCGCTTGGCGCCGTTGGCCTTGGTGCCGATGATATCACCCATGTTCTGTTTACCCATGCGCACCCTGATCACCTCTGGGGCGTGTTGGATGATTTCGACGATCCGGTGTTTGCCAATGCCAGCTATATGATCGGGCAGGCGGAATGGGATTACTGGACCGATCCCGCCACGGTTGACAGCATCGGCGCAGAGCGTGCCAGTTTTGCCGTGGGCGCGGCACGGCGGCTTGCGGCCATCGAGGATCAGATCGAATTCATCAGCGGCGGGCAAGAGGTGCTGCCGGGTATCCTCGCGCATGATACACCCGGTCACACGCCCGGCCATATCGCGTTTGAGGTTCGTCACGGCACCGAGGCGGCGCTGGTGGTGGGCGATGCCATCGGCAACGGGCATCTGGCCTTTGCGCGCCCCGATTGGCCCAGCGGATCGGATCAGGATGCCGAGACCGGGATTGCCACGCGCCTGCGGCTCTTGGATCAATTGGCGACCGATCAGATGGCGATGGTCGGCTTTCACCTGCCCGAGGGCGGGCTGGGCCGGGTAGAGCGCGATGGCGATGCCTATCGTTTCGTCACGGAGGTGTAAGATGTTGCGCGCGACGCTTTCCGCTCTTCTGCTTTGGTCTGGCAGTGTTGCACTGGCGAGTGAGGATATTGCTGACCAATATCCTGCGTCGCTGCTCTATTCCAAGCCTGTCGAAGTGATCCCGCATGTCTGGTCTGCCATCGGTGCCACCGCGCCGCCCACCTATGACAATGCCGGACATAACAACAACCTCAGCTTTATCGTGACTGGCGATGGGGTGGTGGTGATCAACGGTGGCGCGTCCTATGGATTGGCCAAGGCGCTGCACGCAGAGATCAAGGCGATCACCGATCAGCCGGTCAAGCTGGTGTTCAACGAGAATGGCCAAGGTCATGCCATGCTGGGCAATTCCTATTGGGCCGAACAGGGCGTGCCGATTGTGGCGCATGTGGATGCGGCGGCCGAGTTCGAGAACCACGGCGGCGGTGATCTGGACGCGGCGCAGCGCGTGACCAAAGAGCGCGCCGAAAGCACTAGCGTGGTGCTGCCGACCGAAACCTTCACTGATGAGTATACTGTCGAGATGGGCGATTTCCGGATCGAGGCGCGCTATCTTGGCCCCGCTCACAGCCCCGGAGACATTGTCATCTGGCTGCCTGACCAAGGCCTTGTGATTTCCGGCGATATGGCGTTTCACGAACGAATGCTGCCAATCTTTGCCGATACGATCACGGCGGATTGGCTGGAAACTTGGGATGCTGAATTCGAGCCGCTGGGTGCCACCTATGTGATCCCCGGTCATGGCCACCCGACCAACATGGATCAGGTGCGCCGCTACACCAAAGGCTATTTGGAACATCTGCGCGCCCAAATCCGCGCGCATATCGACGCCGGCGGTGACTTGGCCGGGGCCTATTACGTCGACCAATCCGCCTATACCCACCTTGATACGTTCGAAGAACTGGCCACCAAAAATGCGGGCCGGGTCTATGAACAGATGGAATGGGAATAGAGCAGGATTGCAAAAGGCCCCCACGGTCGATGTGGGGGCCTTATTGGGTCAGTCCTTGACGAACATCTTGCGCGGGCGGTTGCAGAAGGTTTCCGCCGGGCCGCTTTCCTTGATCAGGATCGACTCGGTGATTTCCAAACCCCAGTCCGACATCCAGAGACCGGGCATGAAATGGAATGTCATTCCCGGTTCCAGCACGGTTTCATCCTCGGAGCGCAGCGAAATCGTGCGTTCGCCCCAGTCGGGCGGATAGCTCAGACCGATGGGATAGCCACAGCGCGCGCCGCGTTCGATGCCCGCCCGCTCCAACGGGGCGGCCAACGCATTGGCGATGTCACAGGCGCGGTTGCCTGCCTTTGCGGCCTCTAGCCCCGCTTCCAGCCCCTCGACCAGCGCCTTTTCCGCATCAAGCAGGAATTGCGGCGGCTTGCCCAGAAACAGCGTGCGGCAGAACGGCGTGTGATAGCGGCGGTAACAGCCGGAAATTTCAAAGAAGGTCGCTTCCCCCGTCGCAAACTCGCGCCCGTTCCATGTCAGATGCGGCGCTGCGGCATCCGAACCTGACGGCAAAAGCGGCACGATTGCGGGATAGTCGCCCCACGCGCCCTCTACCCCTCGGATGGCATCACGGAAAATCTCGGCCACGATTTCGTTCTTGGGAATGCCCGGCTCGACCCGTTCCATCAACCCGTCGGTGATCTTCTCCGAAATCAGCGCGGCCTTGCGCATGAAGCCAAGCTCTTCTTCGGATTTCACCGTGCGTTGCCAGTTGACCAGCGCGGTGGCGTCAAGGAATGTTGCCTCGGGCAGTTCCTCGCGCAGGGTCTGCATCGCCTTGGCCGAGAAATAGTAGTTGTCCATTTCCACGCCGATGCGTTTATCGGCAAGGCCCATACCCTTAAGTCGCTCTGCCAAATCCTGCATCGGGTGGCGTTCGGTCGACTGCACGTAATTGTCGGCATAGCCGATCACGCGATCGTCCGTCATCCAGACCGTGCGCACACCGCCATTGGCATCCTGATTGCGGCCCCACCAGATTGGATCGGCCTCGGGAAAGACCAAAACGCCCTGATGCACATAGAACGACCAGCCATCATAGCCGGTCAGCCAATGCTGATTTGAAGGGTCGGTCACAAAGAGCGCGTCAAGGTCAAGGCGGGCCATGGCAGTGCGGGTCTTGTCCAACCGGCGCTGGTATTCCTGAGCCGAGAAGGGCAGGTCTTTTTCAATCATGTCGGGGGTCCGTCGTTGAAATATCCCCGCCATACTTGTGGCTTTGGAACAGGCCTGCCCCAAGAAAAACGCCCCGTTTTGTCGTTTTCAGACCATCCTGCGCCGCAGAGTTGACGCTAGGCTCGCTCCAGCGCACTCTGCCCGCACCCTAAACAAGGAAGACCCTCATGCGCCCTGTTCTGGCCGATGTCTATGCTGCGGCACAGGTGATTTCTGGGGTCGCTGACCGCACGCCTCTCGTTCCCTCGCCCTACATGAGCGCGGTAACAGGCGATGACTTCCTGCTCAAGCTCGAGAATATGCAACCCATCGGTGCCTTCAAGCTGCGCGGCGCGCTCAACGCGGTGGCCGGGGCGCAGGATGCGGCGGGCGTCACCTGTTGCTCGACCGGGAATCACGGGCGCGGCGTGGCCTATGCCGCGCGGGCACGCGGATTGCGGGCGGTGATCTGTATGTCGGACCTGGTGCCGCAGGCCAAGGTGGAGGGCATCCGCGCGCTGGGCGCAGAGGTCAGGATCATCGGGCGCTCTCAGGACGCGGCACAGACCGAGGTGGAACGGCTGGTTGCCGAGGACGGGTTAACCGAGATTTCGCCCTTTGATGATCCGCTGGTCATTGCCGGGCAGGGGACCATCGGATTGGAAATCATGGCGGCGCGCCCGGATACCCAGACGCTGCTCGTGCCGTTGTCGGGCGGGGGGCTGGCGGCGGGGGTGGCGCTGGCCGCCAAGACGATCAAGCCGTCCCTGCGCGTGATCGGGATCAGCATGGACCGAGGTGCCGCGATGTATGAAAGCATCCGCGCCGGGCATCCTGTCGAGGTCGAAGAAGTGCCAAGCCTTGCCGATAGTCTGGGCGGTGGCGTTGGGATGCAGAACCGTCTCAGCTATGCCATGTGCCGCGATCTTTTGGACGATGTGATCCTTGTGACCGAAGAAGAGATTTATCATGCCATGCAGGTGCTCTATTACGAGGATCGGATCGTGGCAGAGGGGGCCTGCGTCGTGGGTCTTGCGGCGGTGCTGAGTGGCAAACTTGCGCCCCAAGGGCCAACCGCCACCATCATCACGGGCCGTAACCTTGATATGGCGCTCTTTACTAAGGTGATGACCGGGCAAACCGTGATTTTAGGCGACAAGGTGATTGAAGGTCGGAAATATGGCACATGATATAAGGATCGTGACAGAGACAGAATTGCGCCGCGCGATCACGCTCGACCTTGAGACGGTCAAGGTGATCGAGCAGGCCTTTGCCGCGCTGTCGGATGGCGGGGTGGTCATGCCGCCGGTGATGTCGATGGATTTGGCTGCCGTGCATGGCGAGGTGGATGTGAAAACCGCCTATATCCCCGGCTTTGACGGTTTCGCGATCAAGGTCAGCCCCGGTTTCTTTGACAATCCCAAATTGGGCCTGCCCAGCCTGAACGGTCTGATGATCCTCTTTTCCGCCAAGACCGGTCTGGTCGAGGCGGTGTTTCTCGACAATGGCTATCTGACCGATCTGCGCACGGCGGCGGCTGGCGCGGTGGCGGCGCAGCATCTGGCCCCCAAGGTGGTGCAGACGGCGGGCATTATCGGCACCGGCGTTCAGGCGCGGCTTCAGGCGCGGGCGGCGCGGCTGGTGCGCCCCTATGACCGTCTGCTGATCTGGGGGCGCGATGCCGACCGCGCGCGCACCTGCGCGGCCGATCTGGCCGATCTCGAATGTGATATTCATGTGGTGGACACCCCCGAAAATCTGGTGAAGGCCAGCCAGTTGGTGATCACTACAACCCCGGCAAAGACGCCCGTAATCGAGGCGAAATGGCTGCATCCCGAACTGCACATCACGGCCATGGGATCCGATCAGGCCGGCAAGAACGAGATTGATCCGCAGGCGCTGGTCCGGGCCGATCTCTATGTTGCCGACCGCGCCGCGCAGGTGGAACAGTTGGGTGAATTGCGCAGCGCGATCGAGGCCGGGATATGGACCAAGGGCGCGCCAGCCGAATTGGGCGACGTAATCCAAGGCCGCGCGCGTGGGCGCAAGAACGATGCCGAAATCACCATTTGCGATCTGACCGGCACCGGCGTTCAGGATACGGCGATTGCCACCCATGTGATGGCGCGGCTTGCGGGGCGTGACGTGGGTACGGTCATCACCGCATGAAACTTGACGCACGCGATCTCGATATCCTGAGGGTGCTGGCCGAGGAAGGGCGCATCACCAAGGCCGATTTGGCCGCGCGTGTGGGCCTGTCTGCCAGCCCTTGCTGGGAGCGGCTCAAGCGGCTGGAGGAGGCGGGGCTGATCGAGGGCTATCATGCGCGCATCAACCTCAAGAAGCTGGGCTCGCATGTGACCGTCTTTGTCGCGGTGGAGCTTGCAGATCACACCCCCGCCAGTTTCCGCGCCTTTGAGGACAGTATGCACCGCTATGAAGAGGTGACGGCCTGTTGGGCGTTGGGCGGCGGATTTGACTATCTGATGCAGATCGTCACCCGGGACATCGACAGCTATCAACGACTGATTGATCAGATGCTAGAGGCGCGGATCGGATTGGCGCGCTACTTCACCTATATCGTGACCAAGCCCGTAAAATCCCCGCGCCTGCCACCATTTGAGATGTTCTTTGAATGAAACATCCGTATTTCTGCGGCCTTGCAGAAGAATAATCTGCAAACTCCAAAAACTTTAGCGTCACCCTCTGCGTGAACCAGACATTCTCTGGCGCAAAGGGAGTGCCACAATGTCCGACTCAGCCATCTGGACCCGCAACGGGATCACCGACACGCGCCTGGTGCGCAGCTTTGCCTATGTGGGCGGCAAATGGGTGGGCGGAGACGAGGCTGCGACCATTGCCGTCACCAACCCCGCCGATGGCAGTGCCTTGGGTGCTGTGGCCAGCCTCAGTGCCGATCAGGCACGCAAGGCTGTGGATGCGGCGCAGGGCGCATTCGATGGCTGGGCAATGACCCTGCCGCAAGATCGCGCCGCGCTCTTGCGCCGCTGGTTCGATCTCATCCTTGCGCATCGCGAAGACCTCGCGCGGATCATGGTGCTGGAGCAGGGCAAACCCCTTAGTGAAGCGCGCGGCGAGATCGACTATGCCGCAAGTTTCGTGGAATATTACGCCGAAGAGGCCAAGCGCCCCAACATCGAAGGGGTCACAAGCCACCTGCCCGATGCCGAGGTGGAATTGTGGCTAGAGCCGGTGGGCGTGGCCGCCCTTATCACGCCGTGGAATTTCCCCGCAGCGATGCTCACGCGCAAGGCGGCGGCGGCCTTGGCGGCGGGCTGCAGCGTGGTTTCTCATCCTTCAGCCGAGACACCCTATTCGGCACTGGCCCTTGCAGAACTGGCCGAGCGCGCGGGCATCCCGGCGGGTGTGTTCAACGTGGTGACAGGCCACGCGGCAACAGTGGTTGAGCCTTGGACCCAAGACGCCCGCGTCCGCGTTCTCAGCTTTACCGGCTCTACTGACATCGGGCAGTTGCTCTATCGCCAATGCGCGGGCACGGTCAAGAAACTGGTGCTGGAACTGGGCGGCCATGCCCCGGTGATCGTGTTCAAGAATGCCGATCTGGAAACCGCAGTAACCGAGTCGATCAAGGCCAAATTTGCGACGTCGGGGCAAGACTGTTTGGGGGCTAACCGGATTTACATAGAGCGGCCGATCTATGACGCCTTTTGCCGACGTTTTACCGACGCGATACAGACGCTCAAAATCGGGCGCGGCATGGACGATCCCGACATCGGCCCGCTGATGAATGAGCGTGCGGTCCGCAAGCAAGAAGAGCATGTGGCGGATGCGCTGGCGCATGGTGCAACGCTTGCCTGTGGCGGCAAGCGCGACCCGCTCGGCCCTCTCTTCTTTCAGCCGACGGTGCTCATGGATGTGCCCGACGGCGCCGCGATCATGCAAGATGAGACCTTTGGCCCGGTGGCGGCGATCACGCCCTTTGACACCGAGGAAGAGGTGGTCGCCCGCGCCAATGCCACGGAATATGGCCTCATTGCCTATTTGCACTGCCATGACCCCCGCCGCATCTACCGGATGACGCGAGCGCTACAATTCGGCATGGTGGCGGTGAACCGCACCAAGGTCACGGGCGCGCCGATCCCCTTTGGTGGGGTCAAGCAATCGGGGCTGGGCCGCGAAGGGGCGCGGCGCGGCATGGAGGAATTCATGGAAATCAAATACGTCTGCCGCGATTGGGCGTGACGATCGGGATTCGAGTATTTTTGGAACGATGAAGCTGGGGGTGCGCCCCCGAGGAAAGGAAACACGATGCTGCGCAACGACCAACTTGATCAATGGGATCGCGAGAATTTCTTTCACCCCTCGACACATCTTGGGCAATTCGCCCGTGGCGAGGCGCCGAACCGGGTGATCAATGGCGGGCAGGGCTGTCATATCGAGGATCGTGATGGCAATCGCTTTCTCGATGCCTTTGCCGGGCTTTATTGCGTCAACGTCGGCTACGGTCGCCAAGAGATTGCCGAGGCGATTGCCGCGCAGGCGCGCGAACTGGCTTATTATCATGCCTATGTCGGGCATGGCACCGAGGCGTCGATCACCCTGTCCAAAATGATTATGGACCGCGCCCCCAAGGGCATGAGCAAGGTCTATTTTGGCATGTCGGGCTCTGACGCCAATGAAACCAATGTCAAATTGATTTGGTATTACAACAACATCCTCGGGCGGCCCGAAAAGAAAAAGATCATCTCGCGCTGGCGCGGCTATCATGGCTCTGGGCTGATGACCGGCTCGCTTACGGGGCTTGAACTGTTCCACAAGAAGTTCGATCTGCCGCTGGCGCAGGTCGTTCATACCGAAGCGCCCTATTATTTCCGTCGCGCCAATCTGGATCAGACCGAGGCGCAGTTTGTCGCGCATTGTGTGGCCGAGCTTGAGGCACTCATCGCGCGCGAGGGGGCCGATACCATCGCCGCCTTTATCGGCGAGCCGGTGCTGGGCACCGGAGGCATTGTGCCGCCGCCTGCAGGCTATTGGGCCGCCATTCAAGAGGTGCTGCGCAAGCATGACATCCTGCTTGTGGCCGATGAGGTGGTGACGGGCTTTGGTCGTCTGGGCACGATGTTCGGCTCGGACCACTATGGAATGACGCCAGACCTCATCACCATCGCCAAAGGCCTGACAAGCGCCTATGCGCCGCTATCGGGTAGCATCGTCAGCGACCGCATGTGGAAGGTGCTGGAGCAAGGCACGGATGAGAATGGCCCCATCGGCCACGGCTGGACCTATTCGGCGCATCCCATCGGGGCGGCGGCGGGTGTGGCAAATCTCAAGTTGCTTGATGATCTGAACCTGATTGCCAATAACCGCGATGTAGGCGGCTATCTCAATCGGGGCATGGCCGAGGCGCTGGGCGCGCATGCCAACGTAGGCGAGGTGCGGGGCGAGGGGATGCTCTGTGCCGTCGAATTCGTCAAGGATCGGGAAAATCGGATATTCTTTGATGCCGCCGACAAGGTGGGCCCACAGATTTCCGCCGCGCTGGCAGCTACCGGTGTTATCGCGCGGGCCATGCCGCAGGGGGACATTCTGGGCTTTGCGCCGCCTTTCTGCCTGACAAAATCAGAGGCGGATGAGGTGATTCACAAAACCACAAAAGCCGTGCAATCCGTGCTGGGATAGGTCGGTTTCCGGTGAAAACACTGCCGAGGCTCGCGTTAAAGCGGAGCGTGCCTCGGTCATTTGCAGGAAATTTGACTTATCTTGCTTCACTTGCAGGCGATTTGACCTGCGCAGGTCGGTTTCGGGAAAAAAGCGCCGCAATCCGCTTGCATGTGAGGGTCCATCTTGTTTTAGTTTCTTCCGAACGCGAGGCAAACGCTTGCGATGAATAATAGGGAGCCGAACTTGGCAGATACCGGGAACAACGATGCGTTCGTTGCGTTTGAACGTGTCCAAAAGAGCTATGACGGCGAAACACTGGTCGTCAAGGATCTGAACCTGACCTTGCCCAAGGGCGAATTTCTGACGATGCTAGGACCGTCGGGGTCGGGCAAAACGACCTGTCTGATGATGCTTGCAGGGTTTGAAACCGCCACCCATGGCGAGATCAAATTGGACGGTGTGAGCATCAACAACATCCCGCCGCACAAACGCGGCATTGGCATGGTGTTCCAGAATTACGCGCTCTTTCCACATATGACGATTGCCGAAAACCTCAGCTTTCCGCTTGAGGTGCGCAAAATCGGCAAGTCCGACCGCGAAGCCAAGGTTAAGCGGGCGCTGGAAATGGTGGAAATGGGTGCCTTTGGCGGGCGTCGTCCGTCGCAGCTGTCTGGGGGCCAACAACAGCGTGTGGCTCTCGCCCGAGCGCTGGTGTTCGAGCCTGAGCTGGTGTTGATGGATGAACCGCTCGGCGCGCTGGACAAGCAATTGCGCGAAAAAATGCAATTCGAAATCACCCATCTTGCGCACAATCTCGGGATCACCACAGTTTATGTGACCCACGATCAGACCGAGGCGCTGACAATGTCTGACCGTGTGGCGGTGTTCAACGATGGCCGCATCCAGCAGATCGCGCCGCCAGATGAATTGTATGAAAGCCCCAAGAACAGCTTTGTCGCGCAGTTCATTGGTGAGAACAACACCCTTGAGGGGCGGGTCAAAGAGATCAAGAACGGTATTGCCGTCGTGCAGCTAGACAACGGCGACCTGATTGATGCCAAGCCCGTCAATGTCGAAAAGCCGGGCGACCGCACGCTGATTTCCATTCGTCCTGAGCGGGTCGAATTCAATCGTGACCGGCTGAAGCCGGATGCGCATACGCTCAAGGCCGAAGTGCTGGAGTTCATCTATATGGGTGACATTTTCCGCACACGGCTCCGGGTGGCTGGGTCTGATGACTTTATCATCAAGACCCGCAACGCCCCCGATCAGCGCCGCCTGCAACCGGGCGAGCAGATCGAGATCGGCTGGTTGCCAGAGGATTGCCGCGCGCTGGATGCGCCCCAAGTATAAGAATACGCGCGCCGGTCACGGAACCGGTGCGGGTTGAGCAAGGCCCTCGACGTTCTGCCCGTAGCGCAGGGCCCAACCATCGAAAAACGGGATAAACTGGGAGTATGTTTATGAAACTGACGAAAACCCTGCTCGCGACCACGGCTCTGACCGTTGCTGCGGGCACCGCCGTCACCGCACAGGAAATGGCGAACAGCATGACGATCGTCAGCTGGGGCGGCGCCTATCAGGCGAGCCAAGACAAGGCTTATGTGCAGCCCTACCTTGCTGCTAACCCCGGCGTGACCGCGACTTGGGACGAAAGCTCGGCCGAGGCCGTGGCCAAGCTGCGCGCCATGAACGAGGCAGGCAACATCACTTGGGATCTGGTCGATGTGGTGGCGTCCGACTCGATGCGCCTCTGCGACGAAGGTCTGGCGATGGAAATCGACCACGACACCATGTTGGCCGCGGCCCCCGATGGTACCTCTGCCAGCGATGACTTTGGTGATCTGATTGTCAGCGACTGCTTCATTCCGCAGATCGTTTACTCGACCACCTTCGGCTATCGCACTGATCTTGTGCCTGCCGGCACCGAGCCGCCGACCAGCGTTTGCGACGTGTTCGACCTTGCCAAGTATCCGGGCAAGCGGTCGCTGCAAAAGCGCCCGATCGACAACATGGAATGGGCGCTTTACTGCGACGGCGTTGCCAAGGACGAGATTTACGACGTTCTGGGCACCGACGAGGGCGTCGAGCGCGCGCTGGCCAAACTGGGCACCATCAAGGACCAAGTCGTCTGGTGGTCTGCCGGTGCGGAAACCCCGCAGCTTCTGGCGGATGGCGAAGTGTTCATGGGTTCGACATTCAACGGTCGCCTGTTCTCGGCCATTGCTGAACAGAACCAGCCCATCGCAATGCTGTGGGACATGCAGTCGTTTGACCTTGATGGCTGGATTGTTCCCGCCGGTCTGCCCGCAGACCGTCTGGCGCGCGTGATGGACTTCCTCAAGTTCGGCACCGACACCCAGCGTCTTGCTGATCAGGCGGCGTATATCTCCTACGGTCCGGCGCGTGCGTCTTCGGCACCGTTGGTAGGCAAGCACGCCGAGCTTGGCATCGACATGGCGCCGCATATGCCGACCGATCCGGCAAATGCCTCCAACGTTCACATCTATGACTACGAATGGTGGGCTGACAACCGTGACGATCTGGACGCCAAGTTCCAGTCGTGGCTGGCCCAGTAATCTGGCGACAAATAGAGGTGGGGCCGTATGCGGCCCCACCGCTTCTTTGACCGGGCACAAGACCCGGCCTGAATAATCGGACCATTTCGACGGGGAAGACATGAGCGATAGCACCAACACCGGCCCGATGCTTGCCGCCGATGGCACGCCTCTGAAACGCAGCCTGCGCCGCGCTTTGCGCGCTCAGAAGATGCGAGCGCTGGCGCTGATCGCCCCCCTGTTGCTCTTTGTTCTGCTCACCTTCATCGCGCCGATCATTGATATGCTGTTCCGTTCTGTCGAGAACCAGATCGTGGGCAATACACTGCCAATGACTGTCGAGGAGTTGCGGGATTGGGATTCCGGCGATGCCCCCGACGAGCAGGTGTTCCGCGCCTTGTTCTTTGACCTTTTCCTTGCTGCCGAGGCCAAGGAACACACCAAGCTGGGCAGCCGTCTGAACTACGAGAAAAGCGGCATTTCCTCGCTCTTCCGCACGTCTGGGCGTGACATGAGCGACGTTGGAGAGGTGTTCCAAGACGCATTGCTCGAGGTTGATCCCGCCTTTGACGAGGCCGCGACATGGGTCGAGATGATGTCGGGTGGGGCTGGGGCAGAGCCCAATGAACGGCTGATGTCCAATCAGATTGCCCTCCTAGAAGCGCTGGAAGCCACAGAATTTAGTGGAGATGCCGAATTTCAGCCCGGTGCTGCGATTTCCGACATTCTACCCAATACGGCACGTGCCTATTCGGCCTTTGCGGCCTTTACCCAGTTTGTCGATGGCAAGAGCGTAACCAAGGAAGAGCCATGGGAGGCAGTTCATGCCGCCTTGGCGCTGGACCTTGAAGACCCGGCTACGAAAACGGCCATAGAGACCTATGCCGGACCCGGTGGCGATCTCTTGCGTGCTGCGGCAGCGGCGCAGTTGCCGCCTGTTGCGATGCGCGAAGCCTTTTTCGAGTCGAACAAGGAATGGGCAAATGTGACATTCTGGGAAACCATCAAGACCTATTCGCCGCCCTATACCACCGGCTATTTCCTCAACGCTGTTGATATGGAAAAGACGCCCCAAGGTATCGCCTTGCGCAGCGAAGATGAGCGTATTTATGGCATCCTCTTCCAGCGCACGATGTTCATGTCGCTGATGATTACCTTTTCCTGTGTTGCTTTGGGCTATCCCGTGGCGTGGATTCTGGCAAATCTGCCGTCACGCACCGCGAACCTTCTGATGATCCTTGTCCTGCTGCCATTCTGGACGTCGCTTTTGGTGCGCACCAGCGCGTGGAAGGTGATGTTGCAGCAACAAGGGGTTATCAACGACGTTCTGGTCTGGCTGGGGCTGGTCGCAGATGAGAGCCGATTGGTTATGATCAACAATCAATTCGGCACCATCGTAGCGATGACCCATATTCTGCTGCCCTTCATGATCCTGCCGATGTATTCGGTGATGCAGACCATTCCGCCGACCTATCTGCGCGCCGCCAAATCGCTGGGGGCGAACAATTGGACGGCGTTCTGGCGGGTCTACTTTCCGCAATCGGTGCCGGGCATCGGCGCGGGCTCGATCCTCGTCTTCATCCTTGCCATCGGGTATTACATCACGCCTGAGATTGTGGGCGGCACCACCGGCACGTTCATTTCGAACCGGATCGCCTATCACATCTCGTCCTCGCTCAATTGGGGCTTGGCGGCGGCGCTTGGCACGATCCTGCTTGCCGTGGTCCTCATTCTCTACTGGGCCTATGACAAGATCGTCGGCATCGACAACGTGAAGCTGGGGTAAGAGACATGAACGGATTCACACTGACACCTGTCGAAACCAAGCCACTTTCCTTCTCACTGCCGGTGATCGGCGCTGCAGGGGCCTTTGTTGGGCTGTTTGTCGGCACGGCGCATGGCTCGGGCTTGATGGGCATCGCGATTGGGGCCGTTGCGCTTATGGTCCTTGCCTATCTTGCGCTTGCAGTCTTTGGACTGGGGCAGGAGAAGACCACGCGCTGGGGCCTTATTGCGCTCTTTATCATTGCGGGCGTGCTTCTGGCTGGCTTGCCGGGGTTTGTGCTGGGGGTTCTGTCTGGCTGGTTTTTCTCGTGGTTCATCTTTTGGATCGGCGAAGGACGCTATCGTGCCAATCTGGCACCCTATCTGACCAGTGGTCAGGTGCTTTGGCACTATACGTTCCGGGTGATCTGTGGGGCGATCTTTGTATTTCTGATCACGCCCATTCTTGTGGTGATGCCGCTCAGCTTCAACGCGCAAAACTTCTTTACCTTCACACCGGAAATGCTGCGGTTTGATCCCGCCGGATATAGCCTCAAGCATTATCAGGATTTCTTTACCTCCAGCGGCTGGCAGCAGGCGTTGCGCAATTCGTTGGCGATTGCGCCGGTTGCGACCCTATTGTCGGTCAGTTTTGGCACCTTGGCGGCGATTGGCCTCAGCTCAGAGCATGTGCCGTTCCGCCGCGCGATCATGGCAATTCTGATCTCACCGATGATCGTGCCGCTCATCATTTCTGCGGCAGGGATGTATTTCTTTTATAGCCGCATTGGCTTGCAAGGCACCTATTTCGGCGTGGTTCTGGCGCACGCGGCGCTGGGCATTCCTTTTGTGATCATCACGGTGACGGCCACGCTTGTGGGCTTTGACCGCTCACTCACGCGCGCGGCGGCGAATATGGGCGCAGACCCCGTGACCACCTTCTTTCGGGTGCAGATGCCGCTCATCCTGCCGGGGGTGATTTCGGGCGGGCTCTTCGCATTTATCACCTCGTTCGATGAGGTGGTCGTGGTGCTCTTTGTCGGTTCGGCCAATCAGCAAACCCTGCCTTGGCGCATGTTCACTGGCTTGCGTGAACAGATCAGCCCGACCATTCTGGCGGTGGCGACGCTTCTTGTCGTGATCTCAATCGCGCTTTTGACAACCATGGAATATTTGCGACGCCGGTCTGAGCGGTTGCGCGGCATGAGCCCAAGCTAGTCGCGCATCCCTGACGCCACGTCGCGCTTTGGTCGGGGGAGGTCTCCGGCATAGCGTAACGGGGCAGAGGGAGGCGGGCCATGATCTATGACTACATCATCGTGGGGGGTGGATCGGCGGGCTGCGTGCTTGCCGCGCGGCTAAGCGAGGACCCCGGCCTATCCGTCTGCCTGATTGAGGCGGGCGGGTCTGGGCGCGATATCTTCATTCGTGCGCCGGGTTTGGTGGCAGCGATGGTGTCTGGGCGACCCAAGATAAACAACTGGGCGCTCAAAACTGTGCCACAGCCGGAATTGAACGGTCGGCAAGGGTTTCAGCCGCGCGGGCGTGCGCTTGGCGGCTCTAGCGCGATCAACGCAATGCTCTATGCACGCGGTCATCCCGGCGATTATGACGAATGGGCCGATCTGGGCTGTGATGGCTGGGACTGGCAGAGCGTGCTGCCATGGTTTCGCACGGCAGAGCGGAACGCGCAGCACGGTGACGCCCTGCATGGCCAATCCGGACCACTACAAGTCACCAACCAAAATGCGCCCCGTGCCATTTCTGAGGCTTTCGTAACCGCCTGTGAGAGCCTGCAAATCCCCCGCAATCCCGATTTCAACGGCGCGACCCAAGAGGGCGCGGGGCATTATCAGGTGACGCAGTTCTTTGACGGCCCACAGCGCGGTGAACGGTGCTCTGCTGCTGCTGCCTATCTTTTCCCGGTCCTGACACGGCCCAATCTGACGGTGATCACGCAGGCCATGGCTGAGCGGGTGATCTTTGACGGCAAGCGCGCCACCGGCCTACGCTATCGCCACAAAGGGCGGGTGCGCGAGGCGCGCGCGCGGCGGGACGTGATCCTGAGCAGCGGTGCTTTTGGCTCTCCGCATCTCTTGATGCTTTCGGGCATCGGCCCGGCCGAGGCGTTGCAGGCGCATGGTATAAGCCCGGTGCATGACCTGCCCGGAGTGGGTGAGAACCTGCAAGATCATCTGGACTATATCCTTGCCGAAACCTCTAAGCGCGACGATGTCATCAGCCTTGATCCCAAGGGCCTCTGGCGTCTGGGAAAGGCGGCGCTTGAATGGCGCAAGACGGGGAAGGGCCCGTTCACCACACCCTATGCTGAGGCCGGAGCCTTTCTGCGCTCTGAGCGCACAGTGTCTCGGCCCGATCTGCAACTGCATTTTGTGATCGGCATTGTCGAAGATCACATGCGAACCCTGCATTTTCGCCCCGGCTATTCGTGTCATGTCTGCGTGCTGCGGCCCCATAGCAGGGGTCGGGTGACGCTACGCTCTGCCCGCCCTCAGGATGCGCCTTTGATTGACCCCGCGTTCCTTAGCGACAGCCGTGATCTGACCCTGATGATGCAGGGTGCGCGGCAGATGGATGCGGTGCTGCGCGCGCCTGCGTTGGCACCTTGGCGCAAAAAGCGGTTGCACCCCCACGACTGGACCGATGCGGCACTTGAGGCAGATATTCGCGCCCGCGCCGACACGATCTATCACCCGGTCGGCACCTGCGCGATGGGGCAGGGCGCTATGGCGGTTGTTGATCCGCAGGCGCGTGTTCATGGGCTTGAGGGGCTGCGCGTGGTCGATGCCTCGATTATGCCCCGCCTCGTGGGGGGCAATACCAACGCGCCCACGATCATGATGGCAGAAAAGATTGCGGCGGCGATGATGGGGCGTTCTGCCCCGGATCAGGCGCGATAACGCGCGAGAAACATCTCAACCGCGCCATTGACCACACGCTCTATATCCGCTGGCTCTACTTCTTTGCACATGCCGCACAAGCTGCGCATAAAGAGATCGCTTTTGCATAACTCGCCAAACTGGTTGGCGGCGAGATCCATGTCGTCAATTTTGAGAATCCCGGCATCGACATAGGGGCGCAAGACTTTGCTTAACCGTTCGCGCACAAGGTCTGGTCCAGAGGCATAAAATCGGCGTCCCAATTCGGGAAACCGATGCGCCTCCGATACGCAGATGCGAAACATTTGTTGTCCGAAGTCTGACAAAAAGAACCGAACGATCCGGGTGGCTGCCTCGTGCAAGACATGATCAATGGTCGCGCCCTTAGCGATTACTTCCATCGCCTCTTCGGCCTGCCGGTTGCATTCAAGCCGCGCGACTTCGGAAAAAAGCAGCCGTTTATCCGGGAAATAGCTATAGAGGGTCGCCTTGGACACCTGCGCCTCACGCGCAATTTCGTCGACGCTGGCGCCTTCGAATCCATCCCGCATAAAGACGCGACGCGCCCCTTCGAGCACCTGGTCGAACTTGCGGCCCTTCTTGATTTCAACGGCGGGTGCCGACATCCAATCCCTCCCCAAAGGTCGGAACAGTGTAGTCGGCGCATGCCCGTAACCGCAAGCCCGTCTGCGCGCGGTCACGGGAGGCTGTTTCTGACGCAGATTATCGGTCGATTCCTGCATTACCTTGTGTCACGGGGGCAGGCGCGGGCGCAGGGTAGGTCAGTGTCGGTGTCAGGCTGTTGGTGTCAAAGCTGAAAGCCAAGACAGGGGCCGCGATGAGGCTGAGCGAGAGGGTAAGAACGATCAAGGCGCTTTTCATATCGAACTCCATAACTGAACTGTTGCGTTCAGATATATAACTAAACAGATCGGTTTAGAAAGCAAGATAAAAATGAACCGATTAGTTCACTTTTACGCATACATCCCCCTTTGCCTTCGCAGAATGTAGCGCTAAACTGATTTAGAATAATTCTAACTGAGGTGTCCGATGATTCCCGGTATGACGTCCCGCCGCCGTTTTCGCGATCTCAGCGAACAAGAAATTCTCGCATTGGCGATCTCCTCGGAAGAGGATGACGCGCGCATCTATCGTTCTTATGCAGAGATGTTGCGGCAAGATTTTCCGGATACCGCTGCCATCTTTGATGGGATGGCGACCGAAGAAGATGGCCACCGTCACCGCCTGATCGAACTGCACCGCAGCCGGTTTGGCGAGGTGATCCCCCTGATCCGGCGCGAGCATGTTGCCGGGTTCTATGCGCGACGTCCTGTCTGGCTGATTGAAAACCTCGGGATCGAGCGTATCCGCGACGAGGCCGAGGCGATGGAGCGCGATGCTGGTGCGTTTTATCTCAAGGCGGCACAGCGCACCACCGATGCCGACACCCGCAAATTGCTTGGGGATCTCGCCGCCGCCGAGGCTGGTCATCAAACCCGCGCCGAAGAGCTTGAGGCTGAGCATCTTGATGCCGATGCGCGCGACGCCGAGGATCGCACCGCCAAACGCCAGTTTGTATTGACATGGGTGCAGCCGGGGCTTGCCGGATTGATGGATGGCTCCGTGTCCACGCTCGCCCCGATCTTTGCCACGGCCTTTGCCACGCAGGACACCTGGACCACGTTTCTTGTTGGTCTTGCGGCCAGTGTCGGCGCAGGCATTTCCATGGGCTTTACCGAGGCTGCCAGCGACGATGGCGAACTCTCTGGGCGCGGCAGCCCGATCAAGCGCGGTTTTGCCTCTGGGATCATGACCACCGTTGGCGGGTTGGGCCATGCGTTGCCTTATCTCATTCCGGATTTCTGGACTGCCACAATCATCGCCTTTGTGGTGGTGTTCATCGAGCTTTGGGCGATTGCCTGGATCCAGAACAAATATATGGAAACGCCGTTCTTTCGCGCGGCGTTTCAGGTTGTTCTGGGCGGTGCGCTGGTCTTTGCCGCTGGCGTGCTGATCGGCAGTGGCTGACGGGCCATAGCAAGTGTTGCGACGAAAGGATGAATGGCGGCGATTGACCCTGCCCCTCAACCTGCTACCACACAACGCATGCTAAGTATCTTTCTCCAGACCCTACCTTTCTTCATGATCATCGGGCTAGGGTATGGCGCCGGGCGCACCGGGTTCTTTCCCGAGGAGGCGACGGCGTGGTTGACGAAGTTCGTCTTTTACTTAGCTCTTTCGGCGATGCTGTTCCGCTTTTCGGCCAATCTCACGCTGGCGGATGTGTTGGATTGGAATTTCATTCTTGCCTATCTCTGGGCCACGGCCTTTGTCTATGGCATCGCCACGGCTGTAGCGCTGGTGCGCCGCGTGAATATCCAAGAGGTCGCTATCGAGGCCCAATGCGCGGTCATCGGCAACGTTGGTTTTCTGGGTGTGCCGATGCTGGCCATGCTGATGGGGGAAGCGGCGATTGGCTGGGTGATGATCGTCTTGGCGGTGGACCTTATCGTATTTGGCTCGCTTGTGGTAATCCTGATTACCGGCACGCGGGATGGTCGGCTCAGCCTTGGTATCTTGCGCACCGTCGGAATGGGTCTCTTGAAAAACCCGATGATCGTCTCGATCGTCCTGGGCCTCACATGGTCCGGCCTGCGCCTGCCTATTCCAGATCCGATCAACGATTTCGTGCGCATTCTGGGCGGGGCGGCCACCCCCGGTGCGCTCTTTGCCATCGGCGCATCGCTCGCGTCGAAATCGGCTGAGCGACCTCATATCGCGGGATGGCTTTCTTTTTGCAAACTTGTGCTGCACCCGGTTTTCGTGGCCTTTGCCGTGCTCGTCTTGTTCGAGGTTGATCCCTACGCCGGGGCGGTGATGATTGCGGCGGCAAGTCTGCCCGTGGCGGGAAATGTCTTTATGCTCGCCCAGCATTATGGCGTGGCACCCAAGCGTGTGTCGTCCTCGATCCTGATTTCAACTGGCGCTGCCATTGTCACGGTGTCGCTTGTGATCGGTTGGGTGAACCAACTTTACTGAACAGTCCTACGGACGTGAGAGGAGAACATGATGAAAACGGTTTCGGAAAATACCTGTTTTGGCGGCACGCAGGGCGTCTATACCCACGCCTCCGAGGTGTGTGGCGTTGACATGACCTTTGGCCTCTTCCTGCCGGCTGAGGCGCAGGATGGGCCGGTGCCGGTGCTGTGGTATCTCTCGGGCCTGACCTGCACCCATGAGAATGCCATGGTCAAGGCCGGCGCACAGGGTTGGGCGGCAGAGCAGGGCATCGCACTCGTGTTTCCGGATACAAGCCCGCGCGGCGAGGGTGTGGCCAATGATGACGCCTATGATCTGGGGCAGGGGGCCGGGTTCTATGTGAATGCCACGCAATCCCCTTGGGCGCCGCATTTCCGGATGTGGGATTATATCGCAACCGAATTGCCAGCGTTGATCGGTGAGACTTTTGCCGTGGACATGGACCGTCAGGCCATTACCGGGCATTCGATGGGCGGGCATGGCGCGCTCACGCTGGCGATGTCACTGCCGGGGCGGTTCCGGTCCGTGTCGGCCTTTTCCCCCATTTGCAATCCCACCAACAGCGATTGGGGTCGCAAGCAATTCACGGCCTATCTGGGCGCAGACGAAGCCGCCTGGGCAGCGCATGATGCCAGCCTGCTGATGGCAGAGCGTGGATTTGATGGGCCGGTTCTGGTGGATACCGGCACCAAGGACCAATTCCTTGACCTGCTGCGCCCCGAAACGCTGGCCCATGCCATGACCGCCCGCCGCCAAGAGGGCACCTTCCGGATGCAAAAGGGCTATGACCACAGCTATTTCTTCATCTCGACCTTCATGGAGGATCACGTGACCTTCCATGCCGAGGCGCTCTATGCGGATTAAGACATGAGCCATTATGATCTGATCATCGTTGGCTCGGGTCCTGCGGGGCGCGCCGCCGCCATTCAGGCGGGCAAGCTCAAGCGTCGCGTGTTGGTGATTGACCGCAAGGATCGGTTGGGCGGCGTGTCGGTGCATACCGGCACGATCCCGTCCAAGACGCTGCGCGAGACGGTGCTCAACCTGTCGGGTTGGCGTGAGCGCAGCTTTTATGGCCGCGCTTACCGGGTCAAGGACAACATCGGTGCCGAGGATCTCAAGGCGCGGCTGCACATGACCTTGGATCACGAGGTTGATGTTCTGGAACATCAGTTCAACCGCAACCACGTGGATACGCTGCATGGCATGGCGCGCTTTGTTGATGCCTATACCATCGAGGTTGCAACCGAGGCGGGCGATGTCACGCGCCTGACTGCTGACCGCTTTCTGATCTCGACCGGGACCAAGACCCATCGCCCCGACACTGTGCCCTTTAACGGGCGCACCGTTGTGGACAGCGATGAGTTTCTTGAGCTTGCCCGGATTCCGCGCAGTCTGATCGTGGTGGGCGCGGGCGTGATCGGGGTGGAATATGCCACGATGTTTTCCGCGCTCGACGTGCGTGTGACCTTGATCGAGCCACGCGATACATTTCTCGATTTCATCGACAGGATGCTCATTCAGGATTTCACCCATCAAATCCGCGAGAATGGCGTTGATCTGCGGCTGGGGTCCGCGATCGAGCGGATCGAGGACGCGGGCGAGCATATCGAGGTGAGCCTTGCCAATGGTCGCCACGTGCGCGCCGAAATGCTGCTCTTTGCTGCGGGGCGGATGGGGGCCACTTCGGCGCTCAATCTGGCGGCGGCGGGGCTGACGACGGATCATCGCAACCGTATTGAAGTTAATCGCAAGACCTATCAAACGGCTGTGCCGCATATCTATGCTGCGGGTGATGTGATCGGGCATCCAAGCCTTGCCTCGACCTCTGTGCAACAAGGGCGCGTTGCGGCCTGTCATGCGCTCGACATCCCGACCCTGCCTGAAAGCCCGTGGTTTCCATATGGCATCTATTCCGTGCCAGAAATTTCCACCTGCGGCATGTCGGAAGAGGAAATGCAGACGCGCGGTATCCCCTATGAGGTGGGCGTTGCACGGTTCCGCGAAACCAGCCGCGGGCATATCATGGGGCTGGAACATGGCATGCTGAAAATGCTGTTTTCGCTCAAGACGCGTCGGGTTCTGGGCGTGCAGATTGTAGGCGAGGGGGCAACGGAACTCATCCACATTGCGCAGGCGGTTTTGAACCTCAAAGGCACGGTGGATTATTTCGTGCAGAACACCTTCAACTATCCCACCTTGGCTGAGGCCTATAAAATCGCGGGGCTTGATGCCTTCAACCGGATGCCCATTCCCGAGGAATATAAGGTAAAGCGTGAGGAAGCCAACCCAGAGGCTTCCTGACGGTTTGTACGATTAAAAACGCCCCCCTGATCACTCAGAGGGGCGTTTTCACGGTCAATGAACCACAGCGTCCTGCGGGGGCTCTTGTGTCGTGCTGCCAACCCGGTTTCCGATGATCAACCCTTCGGGGCCTGCTGTAACCGGCACCACCGCCCCATCGAGGATTTCCCCGGACAAGAGCGCCTCTGCCAGAGGGTCTTGCAACGCGCGCTGGATCACCCGCTTGAGCGGACGCGCGCCGTAGACCGGATCATAGCCTTCATCCGCCAGCCATTTATGGGCCGCGTCATCCAGTTCCAATTGGATCTTGCGGGCTGCCAGCCGCTTGAGCAGGCGTGCCATCTGGATATCGACGATGCCATCCATCTGTGGCCGCGTGAGGCGGTCAAACACCACGATCTCATCCAGCCGGTTCAGGAACTCGGGCCGGAAATGCGACCGCACCGCGTCCATCACATCGCGCTTGGCGGTCGCGGCATCGGCCCCTTCTGGCAATTGGCTCAGAGCTTGGCTTCCAAGGTTCGACGTAAGGATGATCAGCGTTTGCTTGAAATCCACGGTGCGGCCCTGACCATCGGTCAGCACACCATCATCAAGCACCTGCAAAAGCACGTTGAACACCTCGGGATGCGCCTTTTCGACCTCGTCGAACAGGACCACCTGATAAGGTCTGCGGCGCACGGCCTCGGTCAACACACCGCCCTCGTCATAGCCGACATAGCCCGGAGGCGCACCGATCAGACGCGAGACCGAATGTTTCTCCATGAACTCGCTCATGTCGATCCGGACCATGGCACTGTCGTCGTCAAATAGGAATTCTGCCACGGCCTTGGTTAATTCGGTCTTGCCCACGCCGGTTGGCCCGAGAAAGAGGAAACTGCCCAAGGGGCGCCCCTCGTCGTTCAGCCCAGCGCGCGCGCGGCGCACGGCATTGGCCACGGCCTTGACGGCGGTGTTCTGCCCGATCACGCGGCGATGCAGGTTGGCTTCCATCCCGAGCAGCTTGTCGCGCTCGCCCTCCAGCATCTTGGCTGTGGGAATGCCGGTCCAGCGTTCCACCACCTGCGCGATTTGCTCGGGGCGCACGGCCTCTTCGACCATGACGCCATCATCGCCTTGGGTTTCGGCCTCGGCCAGCTTTTTCTCCAGCCCCGGAATGACACCATAGCTCAGCTCACCGGCACGCGCGAGATTGCCCTCGCGCTTGGCGATGTCCAGCTCGGCGCGCGCGCGGTCAAGCTGTTCTTTGAGGTCGCGCGCACCGGCCAGCTTGTCGCGCTCAGCCTGCCATTTGGCGGTCATCTCGGATGAGCGCTGTTGCAGATCGCCCAGCTCCCTTTCCAGCTTTTCCAGCCGATCCTTGCTGGCGGCGTCGTCCTCTTTCTTGAGCGCTTCGGCCTCGATCTGCTTTTGCAGGATTTCGCGGTCAAGCGCGTCCAACTCTTCGGGCTTGCTGTCCACTTCCATACGCAGCCGACTTGCGGCCTCGTCCATCAGGTCGATGGCCTTGTCGGGCAAGAACCGGTCGGTAATGTAGCGATGCGAGAGCGTGGCGGCGGCGACAAGCGCCGAGTCAGAGATGCGCACACCGTGATGCAGCTCATACTTTTCCTTGATGCCGCGCAGGATCGAAATCGTATCCTCGACCGTTGGCTCCTCGACCACCAGCGGTTGGAACCGGCGGGCAAGGGCCGCATCCTTTTCTACATGCTTGCGATATTCATCGAGCGTCGTTGCCCCGATACAGTGCAATTCACCACGCGCGAGGGCGGGCTTGATCAGGTTTGCGGCATCCATCGCGCCATCGGCCTTGCCGGCACCGACCAGCGTGTGCATCTCGTCGATGAATAGGATGATTTCGCCTGCGGCCTGCGTCACCTCGTTCAGCACGCCCTTGAGCCGCTCTTCGAACTCGCCGCGATATTTCGCCCCGGCAATCAGCGCGCCCATATCAAGCGACAAGAGCCGCTTGTTGCGCAGAGATTCCGGCACGTCGCCATTGACGATGCGCAGGGCAAGCCCCTCAGCGATGGCGGTTTTACCCACCCCCGGTTCCCCGATCAAAACGGGGTTGTTCTTGGTGCGACGGCTGAGCACCTGCATCGCGCGGCGGATTTCATCGTCGCGACCGATGATAGGGTCAATCTTGCCCTCGCGCGCTGCTTTGGTCAGGTCACGGGCGTATTTCTCGAGCGCCTCGTAGGTGTCCTCTGCCGATGCGGAATCTGCCGTGCGCCCCTTGCGGATATCATTGATCGCTTCGTTGAGCTTTTGCGCCGAGACAGCCCCTGCCTCTAGCGCATCCTTGGCTGGGGATTTCACCAGGGCCAGCGCGGTCAGGATGCGTTCCACGGGAACAAAGCTGTCGCCCGCCTTTTGTGCCAGTTTCTCGGCCTCGGCCAAAACCTTGCCGGTCTGCTGATCCATATAGGTTTGCCCTGCATCGCCCGAGACACGCGGAATCTTGGCCAGAGCGATGTCATTCGCTTGCGTCACGCGTTCGGGCGCGCCACCGGCGCGTTTGATCAGGTTGCTGGCCAGCCCCTCGGGGTCGTCAAGCAAGGCTTTCAGGATATGTTCTGGGGATAGTTTCTGATGGCTTTCGCGCATCGCGATGGTCTGGGCGGCCTGAATGAAACCACGCGACCGTTCCGTGAACTTGTTGAAGTCCATGGGCTTTCTCCTTTTGACAAGCGTTCCCCCGGTGGCGCACCCAGCATTAGGCATGCGGCGGTCGGGGACCTCTCACCATAAATGGGTAACAGTGCCGTGAGGTTCAAGACGGATCGCGCCGGAATCGCGTGAGCGGCACTTTTTCGTGAGAGGGACTTGGCAGGACCTGCTGCAATACCGATCTGTCGCAGAGTTATCCACAGGGCTATGTCGCCCTATAAAGAGGATAGAAGCCATGACAGAGCAGGCAGTGAGACTGGAAGCGATCGGATACAATCCCGAATGGTCCGCCTTTTTCGCGCGGGCCGAAGTGGTCGACGGGCAGGAACGGTTGGTTTATCCCGTGCTTTTCCGGGCACCTCTGACCGCAGAATTCGCAAGGGTGACTCACGGTTTGATGGAGCATGCGCGGTATCTGCATCGCTCTGGCCGGTCCGACCTTCGGCTGCGCCGGGCGACTGTCCGCCCTGTGCCACCAATTGCCGCCTGACTCCGCATCCCGAAAAAAGATGCAAAATCGTCGTGATTTCACCGTGAAATCGCGTAAGGCTATCTTTAGTATCAAGCCTGTAAACAACCGGCGTCATGCGCCGTTTGCCCTGTAAAGAGTAATAAGGTTCGTAAGATGCATATCATCAAGGTCCGCGCGCGCGAGATGCGCCGTGATAGTCACGCTGCCTGCGTCAGTGGCGTGTTGTTGCTGGAAACGGAAACCGGCCAAATCAGCCTGAATGTCACGGTGCCAGCAAAAGAGGCGAGCCATAACGCATTGTGGCTGGATGCCTTGCGCCAATTGCAGCGCTTGCCTGAGTTTCGGCGCAACGGGCGTCAGATCACCTTGGCTGATACCGCTTTTGACGGGATGTGCGCAGAGGCTTGACGCCGCGCATCGCCGCCGCGACAAGGGCGCTATCCGACAGCAGAGGACCGCGCCCCATGACTGATGACCGCCTGATCGTAGCCCTTGATGTGCCCAATGCGCTGGAGGGTCTCCAATTGGCAGAGCAATTGGGTGCCTCGGTCGGCTTTTACAAGATTGGCCTTGGCATGCTGACGGGGGGCGGATTGGCCCTCGCTAACGAGTTGAAAACCGAGCAAGGCAAGCGAATTTTCCTCGACATGAAGCTCTTTGACATCGGCGCCACGATCGAGGCGGCGGTGCGGGGACTGGCCCAGTTCGATCTGGATTTCCTGACCGTACATGGTGATCCGCATGTGGTGCGCGCCGCCAAAGAGGGGGCCTCGGGCAAGCCGATGAAAATCCTTGCGGTTACGATACTCACCTCGCTTGATCGCGCCGATCTCGATGCTGGGATGATCAAATCGGGCGATCTGCCTGATCTGGTGGCCGAACGCGCGGGCCGTGCCTTTGACGCCGGGGCCGATGGGGTCATTGCCAGCCCGCAAGAGGCGGCGATGATCCGTGCCCTGCCCGAAGCTAAGGGTCGCCTGATCGTCACACCGGGTGTGCGCCCTGAAGGCAGCGCTTTGGGTGACCAAAAGCGGGTGGCAACCCCGGCACAGGCCATCGCTGACGGGGCCGACCACATTGTCGTCGGCCGGCCCATTTGGGCGGCACAAGATCCACGCGCGGCGGCCGAGGCGATTCTGTCGGAATTGCGTGGCTGAGAAAGTCTGGAATTTCTGGAGCGGGTAACGGGAATCGAACCCGTAACTGAAGCTTGGGAAGCTTTCGTGATACCTTTTCACCATACCCGCCGCGGAGCTGTGGATAGCACCGTCACTTGGCCAGCTTCAAGCGAAAACTTGTGGGTCAGGCCTGTGCAAACGGAATGTCGGGTTTGGTTCACGCGCCAAAGCGGATCACAGTTTGCCCCTTGGGGGTGGTGCTGCGATAGACCACCGTATCTGGCAGGTGCAGCGTCAGCGGCACCTCTGCCTGTTCAGCGCGCCACGGCTGTTTAAGGTCAAGGCAACTGGCCTCGGCGCCGGTGTAGTCACCGCGCGCCGAAACGCGGCGCAGATTGCCCAGATCCCGCGCAATTTCTTGGCCTGATTGCATCACGTGACTGCGGCGCAAAATCTCGCGCCCCAGCCCCTCGGTTTGAGCGTCCTGACCCGGCAGGTCGGACCAGACCCCGCAAAGATGCGCACGCCCATTGATCGGCCGCAGTTCGGCGGCAAGGCGCAGGCCCCCACCGCTGCTATAGCGCCCCTCGATAACCTGCGATGCACTCGAAAGCGGCAGGGTGCGGCTGTTACGGACCAAAAGCGGGATAACCTCCAGCGCCGTACTCATCGCGCCGGTGCCGGTCTGGGCAAAGTCGATCTGCGGACCACTGCCGCCGCCACTGCTGCGGCTGATCTGCTTGCGCGGCATGAATACTTCGGGCACGCGGCCCGTCTGCCACGTCAGAGTGGTCAGGATGCACCCCGCTGGCGCACCCGCGTAATCAAGCCGTGGGGCGATCTGGGGCAGGTCCCCCAGATTCTGCGCAATGCGCTGGCCATCCACATACACCGTCGCCAAGCGCACGATCTCGCGGGCGGCACCTTTGGTATAGCTCGATTGGCTCTCGCTCTCGGACCATACTCCGCACAGGGCGGTGCGCCCATCGGTCGTGGGGCGCAACTCGGTCGCAATGGTCAAGCCGCCACCGTTGCTGAAGGTGCCATGTGCGAGGCTTACTCGCTCACTGAGCGCGGTTTGCGCCTCTGCCCCCCCGACCAGTCCGAGGATCAGGGCAAAAGTGATGGCGATCTGCGGCATGAGGTTCTCCGGTGCGGTTTATGCCAACCTAACAGCGCACGCGCACCGGCTCAATTGCCGTCATCCTTGGACAGGATGATGTCGGCGTCAGACCGCCACTTGCAGCAATTGTTCCTCAACCATCCGATCCGCGAGGGTTGCAGGGCTCAGGTCTTCGCCCGTTGCGCGCGTCAGGATATGTGCCATGCGCGCCTGCATCGCGCCCAGCCGCTCTTCGACCCAAGGCGCGCGTGGGCTGATCCGCAGGATTTCGGCAGCGACATTGATGATCCCGCCACCATTGGCGACGTAATCGGGCAGATAGAGAATGCTGCGCGCGCGCAGGCGCTCTGCATCCTCGGGCGTAGCCAGTTGGTTATTGGCGGCACCACAGATCATCTTTGCCCCGATCTCGGGGATGCTCCGGCTATTGAGCACGCCACCAATGGCACAGGGCGCAAAGATATCCGCGTCAACGGCATGGATGGTGCGCGGATCGACCATGGTTGCGCCGAATTCGCGTACCGTGCTGTCTGCATGGGCCGGGTTCATATCCGCCACGCTCAGCTTTGCGCCCGCCTCGTGGAGCAAGTGGCAGAGGTGCCAGCCGACATGGCCCAGCCCCTGCACCGCCACATGGCGACCGCTGAGGGTGTCTGTGCCCCAAAGCTGCGCCGCGCCGGCGCGCATCGCGCCCAAGACACCGCGCGCCGTCACTGGCGAGGGATCGCCACTGGCATGCGCCCCGCAATCCAGCCCCGCGACAAACCGCGTTTCGCGGGCAAGCTCAGCCATATCCTCGGGCGACATGCCCATATCCTCGGCGGTCCAATAGCGTCCTTGCAGCATGTTGATCGCACGGCCCATGGCGCGCAGCAACGCCGGCGTCTTGTCGCGCGCGGGGTCCCCAAGAATAACCGCCTTGCCCCCGCCCAACGGCAGACCGGCGGCGGCGTTCTTGTAACTCATGCCGCGCGACAGGTTGAGCACATCCTCAAGGGCGGCGTCGTCACCCTCGTATACGCGCATGCGCAATCCGCCCGCAGCCGGGCCAAGCCGTGTGGAATGTAGCGCGATAAATCCGCGCAATCCGCTGGCGTGATCCTCGACGCGGTAAACTTCCTCATGGGTTGGGCTGGCAAGACGTGTGAGCATGTTGGACTCCTCCTTGCCCGCAAGGTAAGAGCGGTCAGGCGCGATAAAACAGCAAACTCATGTCAATCGCGTGTGACTTTTGGGTGATATCTCTAACAACAGGGGGCAAAACAGGAAAAATGGATCGCATTGACCGCCAGATCATCGCCGCCCTGCAACGCGATGGACGTCAGCGATTGGCCGATTTGTCGACGGCAGTGGGCCTGTCGCCCACGCCTCTGGCGCGGCGCATTGCCCGGCTTGAATCCGATGGGGTCATCACGGGTTATGCCGCGCGCGTGGATCAGGAAAAACTTGGCCTGCCACTGAATGCCTTCATCTTTGTCGAGTTAGAGCACCACACCCGTGATGCGATCACAGCGTTTGAGAACCGACTTCGGCGGTTTGATGAGGTGATGGAATGCTACCTGATGACCGGCACACGCGATGTCCTCTTGCGGGTGGTGGCGGCAGACCTGAAAGATTTTGACCGGTTTCTTGAGGATGGGTTGATGCAGACACCCGGTATCCGCTCCATGCGGTCAAGTTTCGCGTTGCGTACCATGATCCGGCGCGACGCGCTGCCAGAGGTCTGAGCGGTGCAGCGGTTCGATGTGATCGTCATAGGGGCCGGGCCTGCCGGTGCCTCGGCTGCTTATGTGGCGGCGCGTGCCGGGCTGCGCGTGGCCCTGATCGACCGCAAGACCTTTCCACGCGAAAAACTTTGTGGTGGCCTCATCACCGGACGCGCGCGGCGGCATTACGCCGAGATTTTCGGGCATGAAATGCCATTTGATCCACAGGACCGCAAGACTACGGTGGATTTCCGCTATCGTGGTCAGCCGGTGGGTCTGATCGAGGACGCGCCAGCCCTTTGCGCCACAATGCGCTGGGATATGGATGCGATGCTCTGCGGGCATGCGATGGCGGCTGGGGCGCAGGATTATACCGGGCATGCAGTGGCCGAGATCGACTGTGACGCGCGGAGAGTGACGCTCAAAGACGGCGCTATACTGCAGTATGAGGTTCTGATTGGCGCGGATGGTGTCAATTCCCAAGTGGCGCGTGCGCTCTTTGGTCAGCCATTTGACCGGCAGCGCATTGGGTTTGGGCTTGAGATTGAGGCGCGCGGCGCGCATCTAAATCCTGCGGGGCCAATCCGGATTGATCTGGCGGCGGCGCAATGGGGCTATGGCTGGGTCTTTCCCAAACGGTGCTCGACCACGGTTGGGGTGGGCGGTCTCTTGTCGGAGAACGCGGATATGAAACAGGCCATGTCAGCCTATTGCGAGATGTTGGGCATTGACGCCGCAGACCTGCACGTCAAAGGTCAATTCCTGCCTTTTGGAGATTTCCGCAAAATGCCGGGGCAGGGCGCCGTGCTGCTTGCAGGCGATGCGGCGGGGTTGGTTGATCCGATCACTGGCGAAGGCATCGGCTATGCCATGCAGAGCGGGCAATTGGCGGCAAAGGCGGCCCTTGCGGCGCTGAACGCGGGGCGGCCCCAGACTGCACTCAGTCACTATCGCCGCGCGTTGCGTCCCGTGCATCGCGCCCTGCGTATGGCGCGGCTGATCCGTCCAGTGATCTTTCTGCCTGCGCTCGAGCCTGGGTTTGCCCGTGCCTTTCGACGCTCCTCCACCTTGCGCCATGAGTATTTGCGCCTGATGGCGGGCGAGGTCGAGTATGGTCAAATACTGACCCGTCTCGTGCTCCGCCTGCCCCGCCTTGGGCTACTGGCCCTGCGCGCACGTTTCTGACAGGGATGGAAGGATGGGGGACGCTGTCCCCCAAACCTTCAGAGTGCCGCTTTGAACAGCGCCGTCAGATTGGCCTCGGTCAGCGTCACCGGGTTGCCGCCGCAGCTTGGGTCGGTCAGCGCATCGCGCACGAGGTCGGGAATCGCCGCCTCGGTCACACCGAGATCACGCAGGCTGCGCGGAATCCCGAGGCTGTCGTTGAAGTCCTGCACAAAGGCGCGGAAGCCATCGTAGCCGCCGGTTATGCCGAGATATCCCGCCGCCCGGTCGAACCGGGCGCGGATCACGTCGGCGTTCAGATCCAGCACTGCTGGCATACAGACCGCATTGGTGGTGCCGTGATGGGTGTTGAAATGCGCGCCAATCGGATGGCTCATGGCGTGGATCGCGCCCAGACCCTTTTGAAACGCGGTGGCCCCCATCGCGGCCGCACTCATCATCTGCGCGCGCGCTTCGATATCCGTGCCATCGGCATAGGCGCGCGGCAAGTAGTCGATCACAAGGCGCATACCCTCTAGCGCGATGCCCTGCGACATCGGGTGGTAATGCGGGCTAGAGAACGCCTCGACGCAATGCGCAAAGGCGTCAAGCCCGGTGCCAGCGGTGATGAATTTTGGCATGCCGACGGTCAGTTCGGGATCGCAGATCACGACCGTGGGCAGGAATTTGGGGTGAAAGATGATCTTTTTCGCATGGGTCACGGAATTGGTAATCACGCTGGCGCGCCCCACTTCCGAGCCGGTTCCGGCGGTGGTGGGCACGGCGATGATCGGCGCGATGGCATCCGCATCGGCGCGTGTCCACCAATCGCCCACATCCTCGAAATCCCACACGGGCCGTGTCTGCCCCGCCATGAAGGCCACGCATTTACCCAGATCAAGACCCGAGCCACCGCCAAAGGCGATCACCCCGTCATGCCCGCCTGCCTGATAGGCGGCAACACCGGCGGCAAGGTTGATCTCATTGGGGTTGGGATCAACTTCGGAAAACATCGCCCGGCCAAGGCCTGCGGCCTCGAGGATATCGAGCGCCCCCGCCGTGACAGGCAGGCCCGCCAGCCCCTTGTCCGTGACAAGAAGTGGGCGCTTGATCCCGGCCTGTGCGCAGGCGGCGGGCAGTTCAGCAATCCGGCCAGCGCCGAATTTGATCGCGGTCGGATAGGACCAGTTGGCAGTCAGGGTCATTTCGTCACCTTCTTGAGATGGTAGGATTTGGGGCGCGTGAGGTTGTGATAGCCGATCACCGACAGACCACCGCCGCGCCCGGTGTTCTTGCAGCCGGTCCAGCAGAGGCCGGGATCGAGGTAATCGGCGCGGTTGAGGAAAACCGTGCCGGTCTCGATGCGGTCGCCCACCGCCTGCGCGCGGTCGACATCGGCGGTCCAGAGGCTGGCGGTTAGGCCGAATTCGCTGTCATTCATCAGCGCAATCGCCTCTTCGTCCGAGGACACCGGCATGATGCCCACCACGGGGCCAAAACTTTCGTCGCGCATGACGCGCATCTTGTGGCTGACATTGGTCAGGATTTGGGGCGTCAGATACGCGGCACCGTCGTCCTCGGGCATCGTGGCGATATGCGCCTTTGCCCCCATTTCCAGCGCTTCGGCCACCTGTGCACGCACCTCTGCGGCAAAGCGCACATTGGCCATTGGCCCGATAGTGGTTTCAGCGTTCATCGGGTTGCCCAGTTTATAGGAATTCACCAGCGCCACGGATTTCTCGACAAAGGCATCGAACAGGCTCTGATGCACATAAATCCGCTCGATCCCGCAACAGCATTGACCCGAATTGAACATCGCCCCGTCGATCAGCGTCTCGACGGCGGCGTCAAGATCGGCGTCTTCCATCACATAACCGGGGTCTTTGCCGCCCAATTCCAGCCCAAGCCCCGTAAAGGTGCCCGCCGCCGCGCGCTCCATCGCGCGCCCGCCGCCCACCGAGCCGGTGAAGTTGATGAAATTGAACGCTCCGCCCGCAATCAGCGCCGATGTGGTGTCATGATCCAGAAACACGTTTTGGAACACATCCTCCGGCACGCCCGCAGCATGAAACGCACGTGCCATGCGTTCGCCCACCAACAGCGTTTGCGTGGCATGTTTCAGCACCACGGTATTGCCCGCGATGAGCGCGGGCGCCACGGTGTTGATCGCGGTCATATAGGGGTAATTCCATGGGGCCACGACGAAAACCACCCCATGCGGCACGCGCTTGATATAGCGCAGGAAGGTGGCATCTTCGCCCACGGCGATATCCGCCAGCGCGCTCTCGGCAATCGTTGCCATATGGCTTGCACGCTCGTTGAAGCCGCGGAATTCGCCGCCATAGCGCACCGGGCGGCCCATCATATGCGCCAGTTCCGGCACGATCTCGTCGTTCATCGCGCCTATGGCGGCGACACCGGCCATCACCAGATCAATACGCTCTTGCAGGGGGCGCGCGGCCCATGCCGCCTGTGCTGCCCGCGCGCGGGCCGCCACCGCTTGCGCCGCCTCCAGCGTCAGGACGGGGCGCTCGGCATAGACCGTTCCGTCAATGGGAGAGATACATTTCAACATTTGCATGATCGCATCCTTGATCGCGGGCATGGTGCCCGTCCTTTCGTCGTTCCAAAAATACTCAAATCCGCGCGTGCGGCACTCAGGCCCGCTCGAATCCGCGCGCCACCTCGTAATCCGTGACCACGCGGTCGAAATCCTCGATCTCGACCTCAGCGGCACGGGCATAGTGATCTATGACCTCGTCGCCAAAGGTTTCGCGCAGAAATTGAGACTGCTTGAGGGTGTGATAGGCATCCCGCAGCGTTTCCGGGATGCGCCCCGTCTGGCCGCTATAGGCATCGCCCGTCGCGGGCGGGGCCAGTTCCAGCTTGTCCTCGATGCCCTTGATCCCTGCTGCGAGCATCGCCGCCATGGCGAGATAGGGGTTGAGATCCGATCCGCCCACGCGGCATTCGACGCGCACCGCCTTGGACCCCTCGCCACAGAGGCGAAAGCCCGCTGTGCGATTGTCCACCGACCACAAGATGCGGGTGGGGGCAAAGGTGCCCTTTTGGAACCGCTTGTAGCTGTTGATATAGGGGGCGAGAAAATAGGTGTAGTCGGGCGCGTATTTCAGCAGGCCCGCCATGTAATGCTTCATCAGTTGCGACATCCCAAGGCTGTCTTGGGGATCAAAGAACGCGGGTTTTCCATCCTGCCACAGCGATTGATGCACATGGCTGGAAGATCCCACGCGCCGGTGATCCCATTTCGGCAAGAAGCTGGCGGCATGCCCCTGCTGCCATGCAATTTCCTTGATCGCATGCTTGGCGATGGTGTGGTAATCGGCCGTATCAAGAGCGGGGGCATATTTGATGTTCAGTTCTTCTTGCCCTGCCTCCGCCTCGCCTTTGGTGTTCTCGATGGGCAGACCGGCGGCATAGAGATGATTGCGGATGGGCCGCATCACATGCTCTTCCTTGGTGGTCTGGAAGATATTGTAATCCTCGTTATAGCCCGAGAGCGGCGTCAACTCGCGATAGCCGGATTTGCGGATGTCGTCATAGCTTTTCTCAAACAGGAAGAATTCCAGTTCCGTCGCCATCATCGCGTCAAAGCCCATGGCATCAAGCCGCGCCATTTGCCCCTTGAGCATGGCGCGGGGGCTGTGCGGCACCGGTGCATGGGTGTGGTGATCCAAGACATCGCAGAGCACCATCACCGTGCCTTCGAGCCACGGCATTGGGCGCAGCGTGCTCAGGTCGGGTTTCATCACATAGTCGCCATAGCCACGTTCCCAGCTTGTGGCGGCAAAGCCTTCGGGTGTGGTCATTTCCAGATCGGTGGCCAGCAGGTAGTTGCAGCAATGGGTCTCTTCCCACGCGCTGTTGACGAAATGGCCAGCGTGAAAGCGTTTGCCCATAAGGCGGCCCTGCATGTCCACAAGGCACACAAGCACGGTATCCACCTTGCCCGCCGCGATCTCTGCCTTGAGGGTTTCGAATGTCAGCCCCATGATGTGCTCCGTCTTTCCGTATCTGAACGTCTTTAATGGTTTCGGGTTGCGGGTAAAAGCGCCCCCCGGTGTGATGCCGGGGGGCGGTGTTATCAGGTATAGCGATAGGGCCGACCGGCCTTTTGCATGTCGGCGTTATATTTCTTGAAGATTTCGACAACCTTGGCCTTGGTCGGGCTTTCGGCGGCGATCTCATCCCAGAACACAAGGGCTGCATCCTCGACTTGCTGCCATTCGGCATCGGGAATCGTGGTCAGCTTCATCTTGTCCCCATTGACGCGCAGGCTGGCCTCGCCGCCCCAATACCACCACTGGCGATAGTAATGCGACTGGTCACAGCAGACCCGGAACAGGGTTTGCAGATCCTCGGGCAGTTCGTTCCAGCGGTCCATATTGGCAAAGAACGACCCGGCCCAAGCGCCCGAGATGTTGTTGGTCAGGAAATAGTCGGTCACATCGGCCCAGCCCACCGTGTAATCTTCGGTGATCCCCGACCATGCGATTCCGTCCAACTCGCCGGTCTGCACCGCAACCTCGATGTCTTCCCACGGCAAGGTTACGGGGACGACGCCGAACTGCGTCAGGAACCGCCCCGCCGTCGGGAATGTAAAGACGCGCTTGCCTTCCAGATCCTTGAGGCTGTTGATCGGCTCTTTGGTGGCGAAATGGCAGGGGTCCCATGCGCCCGCGCTGATATGCTTGACGCCGACCTTGGAATATTCCTCATCCCAGATTTCATTCAGCCCGTATTGGTTGAAAAGTACGGGCACATCCAGGCTGTAGCGGCTTGCAAAGGGGAAGTAGCCGCCAAAGACCGTCACTTCGGTTGGGCTTGCCATGCTGTCATCGTCGGACTGTACCGCATCAATCGTGCCGCGTTGCATGGCGCGGAACAACTCGCCTGTCGGCACCAGCTGATCGGCAAAGAAAAGCTCGATCTGCATCCGGTCGCCTGCGATCTTGTTGAACATGTCGATGGCGGGTTTCACCACATGCTCGGCCAGCGCGGCCCCGGCATAGGTCTGCATCCGCCAAGTGATCTTGGATTGCGCCAACGCGGGTGTGGCGAGCGGAGCGGCCAGCGCGCCCGCTCCAGCAGCGGTCAGAAACTTGCGTCTTGTGGTCATCGTCTTCTCTCCTTGTTGTGAAATCCGGCCCCTGTCCAGGGCTCTTCTCGGGGTTATTTTCCGTAAACATACTCTGGCAGCCAGAGGGCGATTTGCGGGAACACCATCACCAGAACCAGCGCCAGCACCATCACGCCGACAAATGGCACAATCGAGCGATAGATGTCGCGCAGGCTGATTTCCGGTGGCGCCATGGCCCGCATGAGAAAGAGGTTATAGCCAAAGGGCGGTGTCATGTAGGCAATTTGCGTGGTGATCGTATAAAGCACGCCATACCAGATCAAATCAAAGCCAAGCGCGCCCACCAGCGGCACGTAAAGCGGTGCGACAATCACCAGCATCGCGGTGTCATCCAAAAACGTGCCCATCAAGATGAACGAGAGTTGCATCAGGATCAGGATCATCCACGGGCTGAGATTCAATTGCTCGGTAAAGAGATATTCAATCGCCTTGACCGCGCCCAATCCGTCGAACACCGCGCCAAAGCCCAAGGCGGCCAGAATGATCCACATGAACATGCACGAAATCGCCAGCGTGTTGCGCACCGAGGTCTCGAACACCTCTCGCGTCATCCGTCGCTTGAGCACCGCCGCCACAAAGGCTGCCATCGCGCCAATTGCCGAGCTTTCCACAAGGCTTGTCCAGCCTTTGACAAAGGGGATCATCATCGTGGCAAAGATCACCAGCGGCAGCAGGCCCGCGCGCAACAACCGCAGCTTTTCCGCCAAGGGCACATTGCGCTCTTCCTCTGGCAGCACCGGACCAAGCTCGGGCTGAATCCGGCAGCGCACATAGATGTAGATGATGAACATTGTGGCCATCATCAGCCCCGGCAGAACCCCCGCCAGCCACAATTGCCCCACCGGTTGCCGTGCGATCATTGCATAAAGCACCAGCACCACCGACGGTGGCACAAGGATGCCAAGGGACGAGCCCGCCTGAATGACCCCCGTCACCATGATCTTGTCATAGCCGCGCCGCAACAGCTCTGGCAGGGCTATGGTGGCCCCAATCGCCATGCCCGCCACGGATAGGCCGTTCATCGCGGAAATCAGCACCATCAACCCAATCGTACCAATCGCCAGACCGCCCCGTACCGGCCCCATCCAGACATGGAACATCTTGTAGAGATCATCTGCGATCTTGGATTCCGACAGAACATAGCCCATGAAAATGAACATCGGCAGCGTCAGCAGCGGATACCACTTCATCAGCTTCATTGCGCTGGCAAAGGGCACATCCACCCCGCCCACACCCCAGAGCAGCATCGCCGCCGCCGCGCCTACAAATCCGATGGCGCCAAATACCCGCTGCCCGGTCATGAGCATCAGCATCATCGAAGAAAACATCAAGAGGGCGATCATTTCATAGGGCATCAGACCGCCTCGCCTTTTAGCCTAAGGATGTCGCGGCAAAGCTCTGCAAGTGCCTGCAACAGCATCAGGAATACGCCAAGGCACAGAACGGCCTTGATCGGCCAGATCAGAGGCCGCCACGCGGTCGAAGACCGTTCCATAAAGCCGAACATCTCGCCCGCCGCCGTTGGCCCTTGGGTCACGAGCGTCTTGAATACCTGCCAGAACCACGAAAACGGCTCTGTCCCGAAATACCCCAGCGAATAAGCGGTAGAGCCTACAGCGCCATAGAGCAGCACCCCCAGATAAAACAGCAGGAAGAACACCGTAAAGGCATCCACCCACGCCTTTGTGCGGACGGACCAAGCCCCGTAAAACAGGTCCATGCGCACATTGCTGCCCAGTTGGATCGAATAGGGCCCGCCCAGAACGTAATAGGCCACCATCACGAATTGCGCGGTTTCCAGCGTCCAGAGCGAGGGGTTGAAGAATGTCTTGGACACTGACGACCACAGCAGCACGCCGATCAGCACGAAAATCAGATACATCGCGACCCGCCCGATAAAGCGGTTCATGGCGTCAATGGCGCGAATATAGGCCCAAACGATCCTAGGCATGGGCGCCCCCTTTGACGGTCTCGCCAAGGACGTTCAACGCCGGACGCAGCAGGGTCAAAACCTCATTCGCGAGGCGGGTTTGGCTTTCCGCACCTTGCAACAGGTCATTTCGGATTTCGATCATCACATTGGGCAGATCGTGCGCCAGCCCGTGCAGTTGTAGCGAATGGGTGACGCCATCCTCTGGCCCATAGGGATCATTGCGGCGGATCACGCGGTGGGGCAGGCGGTGCGCTTCAGCCAGCATGGCATCAGCCAGGCGCGTGTCACTGTCATGCAAAATGCCGATCTCGCAGTCACGCTGCGCTCCGAACCATACCGGCGAAAAGCTGTGGATGGTAACCAGCGCTGTCGCCAGCCCAGCCGTTTTGCGTGCGCAGATTACTTGGCGAACCGCGCTGCAAAACGGCGTATAGACCTGCGCCACCCGTTGGGCGCGTTCCGCGGCGCTCAGTCCACGATTGCCCGGCACCTCGATCACCTCAGAGCGGTCTGGCATCGCACTTGTCGCCTCGGGCGGGCGGTTGCAATCATAGACGAGGCGCGACACGGTGGCGGCCACCATTGGTGAGCAAAGCGCCTCCGCCAGCTGTACCGCTACCGCGCGTGCGCCGGGATCCCAGGCTGCATGGCTGCTGCGCGCCTCTGCACTCAGCCCAAGCCCGCCATACTGTGCGGGGATGACATTCGAGGCATGCTCGCACAGGATCAGAACCGGGCCATTGGCCTGCGCACCGATCACCTCGACCACGTCAGAATCATCCCAGTTCAGATTGCGTGTCATGCGCCCCCCTGCGGCATTTGTAAAAATGTTTCCACATGGGGAAATTTGTGTCAATATATTTCCAGAAGGCATTGTCGGATTGCCATCCGGCCTGCCTGTTTCGACAGCACCCGTTCAGGAGCCGCGATGTGACCAAGCCCCCGCCAACCGTGCGCGACCTGATCCGCGCGCATTACAGCGCTCTCACTCAATCCGAACGCAAATTCGCGCAGGCGCTGTTGGACAGCTATCCGGCGGCGGGTCTGGCCTCGATCACGATCGTCGCGGCGAATGCGGGCGTGTCCACACCCACCATTGCCCGCATGGTGCAGAAACTGGGATTCAAAGGCTATCCGCAATTCCATCAGGCGCTGCTTCGAGAGTTGGAGGCCAAGGTATCCGGCCCAACCCAACGCCGCGCCAATTGGGCGTCAGAGGCGCCCGCCACCCATTCGCTGAACCGATTTGCGCAGGCGGTCACGCAGAACATCGAACAAACCTTTGCCAATATCGACAGCGCCCGGTTCGATGCGGCGGCGCGCCTTTTGGCCGATACCGACGGGCGGCTCTATCTGGTTGGCGGTCGTATCACGCGGGCGCTGGCCGATTACGCCTTTACCCATTTTCAGGCCGTGCGCGGACGGGTCACGCACATGACCTCGTCCTCCGCCACATGGCCGCATTACGTGCTGGATATGGCCAAGGGCGATACCCTTTTGATGTTCGACATCCGCCGCTATGAAACCAGCCTGATGCGGCTGGCCGAGATTGCCACGGCGCGCGGTGTCCGCGTGGTGTTGATCACGGATCAATGGATGAGCCCGATTTCAGATCTGGCCACCCATACCTTTAACTGCTGGGTCGAAATCCCCTCGGCTTGGGATTCCAATATTTCGACCATGATGCTCCTTGAGGCGTTGATTGCCGCCGTGCAAGAAGAACGCTGGCCCGCCACCCGCGAGCGGTATGAAGAGCTGGATGCCCTGTTTAACGCGACCCGGTTGTTTCAGAAATAAGCACGCCCTTGCCAGCGATAAGATGGGTGATCTGCACCGCCGCCTGCGCCACTGCCGCACCAAACTCTGAAATCTGGGCATCACGAAAACGGCTGCTGGGGCCAGAGATCGACACGCCGGCACATGGCTCTCCACGATCGTTGAAAATCGCGGCGCCGATGCAGGACATGCCGTCATACCTCTCGTTGCGATCAAACGACCAGCCGCGCGTGCGGGTCTCTGCCAGATCATCAAAAAGGGCACGCGGCGTGATCAAGGTCTCTTCGGTGAATCCCTTGAGGCCCGCGCCCTTGAGAAGCGCCATCAGCCGATCCTCGGGTAGGGCTGCCAAAATTGCCTTGCCGGTTCCCGAGGCATGCATTGGCGTGCGCGATCCGGGGGGAAAGAAGGCGCGGATCGGATTTTGCGTCTCGACCTGACCGATGAAAACCACCTCTGCCCCATCCGGTACTGCCAGATTGGCGGTCTCGCCGGTCTGTTCCATCAAGCGCCGCATCACCGGGCGGCCCGCATCCGCCAGATTGGTCCGCTTGAGATAGGCAACCCCTGTGCGATAGGCTTCGATCCCGATGGTCCAATCCTGCCGCTCTTCGTCGAACCGCACAAAATCGCGCTTTTGCAGGGTCGTCAGAATGCGATGCGTCGTGGCGGTGGGAATGCCGAGGCTGAGCGAAAGATCCGTCAAGTTCACCCCTTCTTGCCGCGCCACGGCGGTCAGCACGGACAGCGCCCGGTCTAACGCCTGCATGGTGCCGGCGCTGCTATCGGCGAATTGCGATTTCGGGCGGCCGCGCGCGCGCTTGGTCTGGGTCATGGTGGCGATTCCCTTGCTAGAGGTCTTGGTGGGCAATTGTATGCAGAATAAAAAATATTTTCATGTTATTCTTTGAATTAGATATGGAAAAATGAAAATCAAATAAAATCATGCATTTGGATATTTAATTAATAAAATGAAAATGCTTTTCAAGAAAATTGCAAAGCGACGCGCCTCACGTCATATTACCGCTATCTCAGAGGAGGATGGTGCAATGTCAGATCAAAACCCGGTTTTCATCCCCGGCCCCACGAATATCCCCGACCGGCTGCGTCGTGCCATGCAGGTGCAGACACAGGATCACCGCTCGCCCGCGTTCGTTAATACGCTCGCCCCGGTTCTTAAGGGCTGCAAGACCGTCTTTGGCACTGCCAAGGGCGAGATCATCACATTCCCCGCCTCCGGCACCGGCGGTTGGGAAGCGGCAATCACCAACACCCTCAGCCCCGGCGACAAGGTTCTGGTGGCGCGGTATGGCATGTTCAGCCACCGTTGGATCGACATGTGCCAACGTCATGGGTTGGATGTTCAGATCATCGAATGCCCATGGGGCAGCGGCGCGCCTGCCGACCGTTTCCAAGAGGCGCTGAGCGCCGACAAGGATCACAGCATCAAGGCCGTTCTCGTCACCCATAACGAGACCGCGACCGGCGTCCGCTCTGATATCGCTGCCGTTCGTGGCGCGATGAAGGCGTCCAATCATCCGGCGCTTTTGATGGTCGATTGCGTCAGCTCGCTGGGCTCGATGCCCTTCGAGATGGATACATGGGGCGTTGATATCGCGGTCTCGGGTTCGCAAAAGGGCTTCATGCTCAACACCGGGATGGCGATCCTTGCGGTCAGCCCCAAGGCGCTGGCAATGATGGAAACCGCGAAATTGCCGCGCACGTTCTTTGATTTCCGTGATATGATGGGCGCAAATGCCAAAGGCGGCTTTCCGTATACCCCGCCGCTGCAGCTGATCTACGGCATGGCCGAGAGCCTGAACATGCTGTTCGAGGAAGGGCTGGACAATGTCTATGCCCGTCACACCCGGATTGCCGAAGGTGTGCGCCGTGCGGTTGCTGCTTGGGGCTTGAAACTGGTGGCACAGACGCCAGATCTGTACTCTGACACTGTCAGCGCGGTTTTCGTGCCCGAAGGCTTTGACAGCAACCGTCTGACAGAGCGTGTGTTTGGCACTTATGGCATGAGCTTTGGTGTGGGTTTGGGCGAGATGAATGGCCGCGCTTTCCGCATCGGCCATCTCGGGAGCCTGACCGAGTCGATGATGCTTTCTGGTCTGGCGACGCTTGAAATGGCCATGGCGGATCTGAATTACCCCGTTAAAATGGGGTCTGGCGTGATCGCTGCGCAGGAATACTATCGCGCAACCGCCAAGCCTGTTTTGGCCGAAAAGGCCGCGTGAAAGGAAGACTAAATGCTGGATCAACATAGTCCGAGCGACCTCACGATCGACGACGTGCGCGCCGCGCATGAGCGGATCAAACCCTATATCCACCGCACCCCGGTGCTGACCTCGTCTTATCTCAACGATCTGACCGGGGCAGAGCTGTTCTTTAAATGCGAGAACTTCCAAAAGGCGGGGGCTTTCAAGGTGCGCGGTGCCTCGAACGCGGTCTTTGGCCTCAGCGATGAAATGGCCAAGATGGGCGTGGCAACACATAGCTCCGGCAATCACGCACTGTCGCTCAGCTATGCTGCTGGGCGCCGGGGCATCCCGTGTCATGTGGTCATGCCCCGCACCGCCCCGCAGGCGAAAAAAGACGCGGTGCGCGGTTATGGCGGCATCATCACCGAATGCGAACCCTCGACCAGCGGCCGCGAAGAAGTGTTCGCCAAGGTGCAGGCAGAGACAGGTGCGGAATTCGTACATCCCTATAATGACCTGCGCGTCATCACCGGGCAGGCCACCTGTTCGCTGGAACTGCTCGATCAGGTTGACGCGCTTGATGCCGTTATCGCGCCTATCGGTGGCGGCGGCATGGTGTCGGGCACATGCCTTACGCTGTCGAACCTCGCGCCGCATGTCGAAATCTACGCAGCCGAGCCAGAGCAGGCGGATGACGCCTATCGCAGCTTCAAGGCGGGTCACATCATCGCCGATGACGCCCCAAACACCGTCGCGGATGGCCTCAAAGTGCCGCTCAAAGAGAATACGTGGCATTTCGTAAGCCATAATGTCACCGACATCCTGACCGCCAGCGAAGAGGAAATCGTCGAGGCGATGAAGCTCACGTGGAAGCGGATGAAGATCGTGATCGAAGCAAGCTGTGCTGTGCCCCTTGCCACCATCCTCAAAAACCGCGAGGTTTTTGCGGGCAAGCGCGTGGGGGTGATCATCACGGGTGGCAACGTCGATCTTGATACGCTGCCTTGGATCAAGTGACCAATTCCCTTCGGCGCGCGATCCTCGCGCGCCGCAACTGAACAACCCGAATTCTGGGAGGATATCCGATGAAAGACACGATCAATCTCGACGCCTACGAAGTGGGCTATGACATCCCCGCCCTGCCGGGCATGGACGAGGCCGACATTCAGACCCCTTGCCTTGTTCTTGATCTTGATGCGCTAGAGCGCAACATCAAGAAGATGGGCGATTGGGCACGTGATCATGGCATGCGTCACCGCGTTCATGGCAAGATGCACAAATCCGTTGATGTGGCGCTCCTTCAAGAAAGCCTTGGTGGGGCCTGCGGTGTGTGCTGTCAAAAGGTCAGCGAAGCCGAAGTGTTTGCCCGTGGCGGCATCAAAGACGTGCTGGTGTCGAACCAAGTGCGTGACCCCGCCAAGATCGACCGTCTGGCGCGCATGCCGAAACTGGGCGCGCGGACCATCTGCTGCGTCGATGATCTGACAAATGTGGCGGACCTGTCGGCCGCTGCGCAAAAGCACGGCACCCAGATCGAATGTCTGGTGGAAATCGACTGTGGCGCAGGCCGCTGTGGTGTGACCACCACCCCTGCCGTGGTGGAAATCGCCAAGGCAATTGATGCGGCGCCGGGCCTCAAGTTCGCGGGCATTCAAGCCTATCAAGGCGCGATGCAGCACATGGACAAATACGAAGACCGCAAGGCCAAGATCGACCTTGCTGTGGCGCAGGTCAAAGATGCTGTCGACACCCTCAAGGCCGAAGGGCTGGAGTGCGACATCGTCGGCGGCGGCGGCACCGGCAGCTATTATTTCGAAGGCAACTCGGGCGTGTATAACGAGCTTCAGTGCGGCTCTTACGCGTTCATGGATGCTGACTATGGCCGTATCCTTGACAAGGATGGCAAGCGTATCGACCAAGGCGAATGGGAAAACGCACTGTTTATCCTGACCTCTGTCATGAGCCACGCCAAGGCCGACAAAGCCATCGTTGACGCGGGCCTCAAGGCGCAGTCGGTCGACTCTGGCTTGCCTGTGATCTTTGGGCGCACGGATGTGCAATATGTCAAATGCTCGGACGAGCATGGCGTGGTTGCCGACCCCGATGGCGTGCTCAAGGTGAATGATAAACTGCGCCTTGTGCCGGGTCACTGCGATCCGACCTGCAACGTGCATGATTGGTATGTCGGCGTGCGGAACGGTAAGGTCGAAACCGTGTGGCCGGTATCGGCACGCGGCCGGGCCTACTAAGGGCTGGCAGGATGAATACCCACAAAGAAGTGGCCGCCGACGGCTTCGTGATCGTCGGCGAGGAAATCTGCCAGAAGATTATCAGCCGGGCTGATGCCTTTGGTGCGGTCGAAGCGGTCTTTGCCGCCATGGCGCGCGGCGATGCCTATAACTTCCCCGTGGTCCGTGAAGCCATCGGCCATGCCGATGCGCTTTACGGATTCAAAGGGGGGTTTGACCGCTCTGGCCTGTCGCTGGGCCTCAAGGCGGGGGGCTATTGGCCGGGCAATATGGACAAGGGTCTGACCAACCATCAGTCCACCGTGTTCCTGTTCGATCCAGACACCGGGCGGCTTTCGGCACTGGTGGGTGGCAACTACCTGACTGCCATTCGTACCGCCGCCTCGTCTTCGGTCTCGATCGCGCATCTCGCGCGCAAGGATGCGAAGGTGCTGGGCATGGTCGGCGCTGGCCACCAATCCGCCTTTCAATTGCGCGCCGCCGTCGAGCAGCGTCCCTTTGAAAAGGTTGTGGCGTGGAACCCGCATCCCGACATGCTGCCGCGCCTTGGCGCAGTCGCCAAGGAGCTGGGGCTGGAGTTTGAGGCGGTCACCCAAGAGGAATTGGGCGCGCAGGCCGATGTGATCATCACGATCACCTCTGCGTTCGAGCCGCTGATGATGGCAGATTGGGTCAAACCCGGCACACATATCGCCTGCATGGGGACAGACACCAAAGGCAAGCAAGAGGTGGATCCGGCGCTCTTTGCCCGTGCCACGGTCTTTGCCGATGAAATCGCACAGTCGATCACCATCGGTGAAGCGCAGCATGCCGTGGGCAAAGGGCTGATTGCCGAGGGTGACATCACCCCCATCGGGGCAGTCATCAACGGCACCCACGCGGGGCGCAGCAATGCCGAGGAAATCACCCTCTTTGATGGCACCGGCGTCGGCCTTCAGGATCTCGCCGTGGCGTCGGTCGCGGCCAAGCTGGCGCGCGAGCAAGGGCTTGTAACGCCCATAACCTTGGGCTGATCCGCTTTATAACAGTTTGACGAAATTTGCACAGGCAGCCGTCACCACGGTTGCCTGTTCTCTTTTTACGTGTAGCTTGATCGCGCATGACGCGGCCGGGTGGTACGATCCAGGCCTGCGTTCCACAGGGAGGATCAGATGTCTAAATTCGCTTTTGGCGCCATTCTTGCCGCCACCACGGCGCTTGCGCCGCTTGCCGCTGCCGCACAGACCGAAATCCAGTTCTGGCACGCGTTCACCGGTCGGCTGGCCGAATTGCTGGATGAACAAGTGGCAGGCTTCAACGCCGATCAAAGCGACTACAAGGTCACGGCCACCCCCAAGGGCAATTATTCCGAGGCGCTCAACGCTGGCATCGCGGCATTCCGTGCGGGCGAACAGCCGCATATCCTTCAGGTCTTTGAGGTTGGCACCGCCAGCATGATGGCCGCCAAGGGCGCGATCAAACCGGTCTATGAGGTGCTGGAGCAATCGGGCCTACCGTTTGATCCCAACGCCTATCTCGCCGCCGTCACCGGCTATTACACCACTCCCGAAGGGCAGATGCTGTCTTTTCCCTATAACTCTTCCACGCAGGTTCTCTATGTGAACCGCGATGCGCTGTCGGGTGCGGGCATCGACCCTGACACCGATCTCAGCACTTGGCAGAACGTTGATACGGTGCTGGGCCAACTCAAAGAGGCGGGCCATGCCTGCCCCTATACCACCTCTTGGCAGAGCTGGGTGCATCTCGAGAGCTTCTCGGCCTATCACAATGTGCCCTTTGCCACGCAGGCCAATGGGTTTGGCGGGCTTGATACAGAACTCGTGTTCAACGGCCCGCTTCAGGTGCAGCATATCGCCAAGCTGGGGGAATGGGCCAGGGACGGCAAATTCATCTACGCCGGTCGCCGCAACGAGGCGGGTGCCAATTTCCGTGGTGGCGACTGTGCGCTCTTTACCGAAAGCTCGGCTGGCTATGCAGGCGTCAAAGCCGAGGCGCAGTTTGACTTTCAGATCCGCCCGCTTCCCTATTGGGACGGGGTCGAGGGCGCGCCGCAGAACACCATCATCGGCGGGGCCTCTCTCTGGGTGATGCAGGGGCATGAGGCCGAAGAATACACGGCCGTGGCGGCCTTTCTCAATTTCCTCTCCTCGCCCGAGGTGCAGGCGCAATGGCACCAGAACACCGGCTATCTGCCCATCACCTCTGCCGCAGCCGAGGTGACGCGCGCCGCAGGCTTTTATGAGGCCAATCCCGGCACGGATATTGCCGTAACGCAGATGACCACCAAGGAACCGACCGAGAATTCCAAGGGCCTGCGGCTTGGGTCTTTCGACCAAATCCGCGCCATCATCGACGAAGAGCTAGAGGCGGTCTGGTCCGGTGACAAGGACGCGCAGGCAGCACTTGATACGGCGGTGGAGCGTGGTAACCAGCTCTTGCGCCGGTTTGAACAAGCCAACCGCTAAGTCAGGGCGGGGCCGGGCAACCGGCCCCTGACCGCAGATGGAAAAACGTGTCACGTTCAAGGGCTGGTTGCTACCGCTCTGCCTCATTGCCCCGCAGGTGTTCATCTCTGCGGTGTTCTTCTTCTATCCGGCAGGGCAGGCGGTGTGGCAGTCGCTCTTTATTCCTGATCCCTTCGGCCTTTCGTCACAATTCGTTGGGCTTGGAAATTTCGAATACCTGCTCGGGGACCCCTATTACCGCGCGTCTTTCGTGACCACGGCGTTGTTTTCCACGCTGGTCACTTTGGCGTCGATGATCCCGGCGCTCTTTCTCGCGGTCATGGCCGACCGGCTGGTGAAATCGGCGGGCACCTACCGGACGTTGCTGATCTGGCCCTATGCCGTGGCCCCGGCCATCGCCGGGGTGCTCTGGATGTTCATGTTCAACACCCGCGTCGGCGTGGTGTCGTGGTATCTGGGGCAGTTGGGTTATGACTGGAACCATGTGCTGAACGGGACCGAGGCGATGGGATTGGTTGTCGCCGCCTCTGCTTGGGGGCGGATCAGCTATAATTTCCTGTTCTTCTTTGCCGCCCTTCAGGCCGTGCCCCGCTCGATCATCGAGGCCGCTGCCATTGACGGTGCGCGCTTTTGGCGGCGGTTCTTCACCATCGTGCTGCCGCTCTTGTCGCCGACCACGTTTTTCCTGCTCGTGGTCAATATCGTCTATGCGTTCTTCGAGACTTTCGGCGTGATCCACACCATCACCGCCGGTGGCCCGCAGCAATCCACTACCATCCTCGTCTACAAGGTGTTTTCAGACGGGTTCGTCAGTCAGGATCTCGGCTCCAGCGCGGCGCAATCGGTGATCCTCTTGTTGGTCGTCGGTCTGCTCACCGTGCTGCAATTCAAATACATCGAAAAACGGGTGCATTACTGATGGCCCGCGAAATCACAGGCATGGTAGAGCGGCGCGGCCTTGGCCTCTGGCTCACGCATCTGGCGATGATTGCGGGCGTCTTGGTGATCTTTTTCCCAATCTGGCTGGCTTTCGTGGCCTCGACCGTCACGCAGCCCGAAATCGTGCGCCCGCCGATGCCGCTCTGGCCCGGCGACCAACTGATCGAGAATTACACCGCAGCCCTCTTTTCCGGCGTGAATGTGCCGGTGCTGAGCATGCTTGGCAATTCGCTGATCATGGCTGTGGGCATCGCGGTGGGCAAGATCATCATCTCGCTCACCTCGGCCTTTGCCATTGTCTATTTTCGTTTCCCGGGGCGCAATCTGTTCTTCTGGTTGATCTTTCTCACACTCATGCTGCCTGTTGAGGTGCGCATCGTGCCCACCTATGAGGTGATCGCAGGCTTTGGCATGCTCAACAGTTATCAAGGTCTGATCTTTCCGCTCATCGCCTCTGCCACTGCGACCTTTCTCTTTCGGCAGTTCTTTCTGACCATCCCCGATGAATTGGCCGAGGCCGCGCGCGTCGACGGGGCCAGCCCGATGCAGTTTTTCTGGGATATCCTCCTGCCGATGAGCCGCACCAATATCGCGGCGCTTTTTGTGATCCTCTTCATCTATGGCTGGAACCAATATCTCTGGCCGCTTCTGATCACCACGGACCCGTCGATGAACACCATCGTGATGGGCATCCGTCAGATGTTTCCCTCGGGCGATGACGTGGCCGATTGGCCGGTGATCATGGCCACTTCGATCCTTGCGATGATCCCGCCGGTGGTCGTGGTCATCTCGATGCAGAAACTCTTTATCCGCGGCCTTGTGGACAGCGAGAAATAAACGACATGGCAACCGTAACCCTCGACGCTATCAAGAAACGCTTTGGTCCGACCGAGGTCATTCAAGGCGTCAGCCTAGATGTGGCGGATGGGGAATTCATCGTCATCGTCGGGCCCTCTGGCTGTGGAAAATCCACACTCCTGCGTATGGTCGCGGGGCTTGAGACGATCACCGAGGGGGAATTGCGCATCGGCGACCGCCGCGCGAATGATCTTGAACCGATGGACCGCGACATCGCCATGGTGTTTCAGAATTACGCGCTCTATCCGCATATGAGCGTGGCGCAGAACATGGGCTATGGCCTCAAGATCGCGGGCCTGCCCAAATCCGAGATTGCCGCCAAGGTTCAGGATGCCGCCAAACTCTTGCAACTGACCGAACTCCTTGATCGCAAGCCCCGGCAGCTTTCAGGCGGTCAGCGCCAGCGCGTTGCCATGGGCCGCGCCATCGTGCGCGCGCCTTCGGTGTTCCTGTTCGACGAACCGCTCTCAAATCTTGATGCCAAGCTGCGCGTGCAGATGCGGCTCGAAATCCGCGAACTACAGGCCAAGCTTGGGATCACATCGCTTTATGTCACCCATGATCAGGTCGAGGCGATGACCATGGCCGACCGCATGATCGTGATGAACGCAGGGCGCGCCGAACAAATCGGCACACCTTTGGATGTCTATGAACGCCCCGCCACGCTTTTTGCTGCGCAGTTCATCGGCAGCCCGTCGATGAATGTGCTCGAGGTCGAGGGGCGCGATGGCGCGCTCTGGCTTGGTGATGCGGGCTTGCCCAACCCCAGAGGCCATAGCGGCCCCGTCATGCTTGGGATGCGCCCCGAACATCTGACGCCTGATCCCGAGGGGCCAATCGCCATGCAGGTCTTGCTGGCCGAACCTTTGGGCGCCAACACACTTTTGCACGGCAAACTTGAGGGGGGGCAAAACTTTACCGCCAGCTTGCCGGGGGTGCATCAGGTGGCCCAAGGCGGTGCGCAATTGCGCCTTGGTATCGCGCCTTCAAACATGCATCTGTTTGACCACAAAACAGGCGCGCGGCTTTGAAAACCCGCCACTAGCCCTTGGGGTCTCAGATGTCCTTGAGAATGCGCCGCGCCATGTCCTGTCCTGACAGAACCGCCCCATGTGCTGTGCCGAAATGGTCCGCCGAACAGGCCTCGCCCGCAAACCAAAGCTGTCCGTCCCAATCTGGACCGGCCAGAGCGCGCCGCGTCGCAGGCGTGGTGCCGACGGCATTGAAACTATAGCTGCCATAGCTCAGTGGTTCTTGCCCCCACCGCGTTATCTGCGCATCCAGTGGGGCGGGAAATCCCGTGCCGAACATCCCGCGGAGCGCGTCATGCGCGGCAGCTAGGGTGTCACGATCACTGAACCCTTCAAGCTCGGTCGCCGGGTCTGCGGCGTTGAACCCGATCAGCACCGGCATCGCCATTGATCGCGCAAGCGAGACCCATTCCCCCCAGAACCCCGGACGCGGGCCCAGCCAGCCGATCCAATCCACGTCCTGAGGCCAGTCTATGCGGTCAAACCGCAGAATGCATTTGTTCAAAAGACCCATGCGCAGGCCGTCGATTGCCGCCTGACGCGCACGCGTCAAATCAGTGGCAAAGCGCACCCGCCCGGATTGCAGCACACCAAGCGGCAGGGTGCAGATCACCCGATCCGCCACAATCCGGCTGCCATCGGCCAGCTGCACCATCCCCGGTGCCACTTCGCGCACCGGGGCGGACAGCCGGATATCCAGCCCCTGCGCAAGCGTTGTGGTGATCTGATCAAACCCTTGCGGAAAGAGCATATCTGCCCCGCCGAATTCTGCGCCCTCGTCTCCGTACCACGCCGACAAAAGACGCGCGGGGCTGCCGTATTCCTGCTCCAACGTGCTGTTGACCAGATAGAGCACCAGACGCCGCAGCCTTGCATCCGCACTCTGCCACTCGGGCGATGCCTCCAGCGCTTGCATCACTGAAATGTCGCGCGTGCGGTTCTCGGTTGCGGCAAGGGCGCGGCGCAACAGGGTTTTGGCGGGGCGCATGTCCGGATCGATCTCTGCGCCGTCTGCCGCCAAGAGGATCGCCGCATTGTAGCTTGTCGCGACCACGCGCGCGCCGCTCTGACGCGCCAGATCCGTCAGGGGATTACCGCGCTGCCCGTGTATCCAGCTTGCGCCAAGGTCCACCGGCATATCGGGCCATAGCCGCGATGTGCGAATGCGCCCCCCAACCTTTGCTCCGGCTTCTAGGACTGTGACCGTTTGTCCGGCATCATGCAGGGCCCGCGCGGCCGAGAGGCCCGCCAAACCGGCACCGATGACAACCGTTCGCGTGCCGTCTTGTGCAGATGCGCGGCCTGCCGCACAGGCGACCGCGCTCAATCCCGCCAGTACCGTGCGACGTCCCAGCCGGGCGCTCATAGGAACACACCCGCGGCGACAGCGCCCCGATTACACCCGGTCTGCAAAAAGTTGGCCTTTTGCGCAAGAACTTGGATCATCACCGCATGCTTCTCAAACCGTCCTGTCACACCTATCTCGCTCTGATGTGCCTTGCTTGACGATACAGTATTTTGGGCGTTCGGCGAACCGGGATAAAACCCGCTTCTTGGCACTACGGTTTGATTGCTTGGCCGATCAGCGCGTCATTGGGCCCACCAACCCTCTAGCCTAAGTGCTTGGCGGGCGGTTTCCTGCATGTGGCAGGCCATGGTCGCAGGCCCGCCGCCTGTACCGCCCATCCATTGCGCCTGTTCATAGAGACAGGCCGCATCGCGAAATGCCATCCACGCGCGCTGCATTTCGCGCAGGCTGTTCTCTAGGGATGGCACGCTGGCGCCAATGCTGGCCATTTCGGCATCGCTCGCCCGGGCGGCATCCATCTTTGCGGCATAGGCCGCGTTCAGCCGTCCATCCCACAGCTTCAATTCAGCGTCGAGACAGTCAATCATGCCGATAGTCGTCTCTCCTCCGTCTGTCGTCATGCAGGTCTGCGCCGAGCGCCCGACGCAATCAAGCACCGCATGCCCCGAGAGGTTGGGCGCAAGGCGCTCGGCCTCGCGGGTACAGGCAAGGGTCGCATCGGGCAGGAAAACCGGCTCGGCCTGTGCCGCCCCACTGCTGGCCAAAAGCAGAGCGAACGCCAGTTGCCCCGCCCTGTGTCCGAAAGGCCGAATGATGCTAGTGCCTGGAATGCCGTTCATGTGTTCATCACTCCTACGCCCGGATATGACACGCGTCAGACGACCACGTCGAACTCTTCTTGTGCGCCCACGCCAAAGACGCGCCGATACCTTGCAATCTCTTGGTCTGGTCCCATCGCCTTGCGCGGGTTGTCCGACAGCTTGACCGTGGGCCGCCCGTTGGCCGCCACCGCCTTGCACACCAACGAGAACGGCGCCAAGGCATCATCGGGCGTGAGCCCGCGAAAATCATTGGTCAAGAGCGTACCCCACCCAAAGGAGCACCGGACACGCCCCGAGAACCGCTGATGCAGCGCGATGATCCTCTCCACATCCAGACCGTCGGAAAAGATCACCATTTTCTGCCGTGGGTCCTCGCCGCGCGATGTCCACCATTTGATCGCTGTTTCTGCCCCTTCTTCGGGCGCACCAGAATCGATACGGATGCCGGTCCATCCCGCTAACCAGTCGGGGGCATTGTCGAGAAACCCACGCGTGCCATAGGTATCGGGCAGGATGATACGCAGGTTGCCATCATGCTCTTCATGCCAGTCCGACAGCACCTCGTAGGGCGCGCGCGCCAAGCCTGCGTCATCCTCGGCCAGTGCGGCATAGACCATTGGCAGTTCATGGGCATTGGTGCCAATCGCCTCAAGATCGCGGTTCTTGGCGATCAGACAATTCGATGTGCCGACAAATCGGTTGCCCAAACGCTCGCTCATGGCCTGCACGCACCAGTCCTGCCACAGGAACGAATGCCGCCGCCGCGTGCCGAAATCGGCAATGCGCAGCCCCTCGATCGGGCGCAGATGCTCGACCTTTTCCCACAGCTTGGTCATGGCGCGGGCATAGAGTACCTGAAGCTCGAATTTCTTGAGGTGGTGCAGCACGGAGCGGGATCGCAACTCCATAAGAACCGCCAAGGCCGGGATTTCCCACAGCATCACCTCGGGCCATTTGCCCTCGAAGGTCAGCTCGTATTGTCCGTCCCGCTTCTCCAGATGATAGGGCGGGAGGCGCAGCGTCTCGAACCAATCCATGAACTCTGATGTGAACATGCTCCGCTTGCCGTAGAACATGTTGCCGCGCATCCATGTGCTTTCGCCCCGCGACAGCGACAATGACCGGATATGATCCAGCTGTTCCCGTAGCTCGCCCTCGTCCACCAGATCGGCCAATCGGATCGCGTTGCTGCGATTGATAAGCGAAAAGGTAACGGTGGTGTCGCGACGTTTGCGAAACACCGATTGGCACATCAAAAGCTTGTAGAAATCAGTGTCGATCAGGGATCGGACAATCGGGTCGATTTTCCATTTGTGATTATGCACACGTGTGGCGATATCGACCATTGGTGGCCTCCGGCGGGACAATTGCAGCGGTTAAATCAAAGCGGACGGGCACGTGCAAGGCGCATTGGTGGGCTTGGCCCCGACGCAAGGCCGCTGTTGCGTGGCTAGACACAAGAAATCAGGCCAATTTGGTAAATTAATCTTACCAGAATGCTTGCCTTTGCCCACATAACCGTTACGATTGCCCGCGTGTGGCGGAAACAGGGCCTCGAATCGCCCGTGGGGGATATGCTTTGCCCGCCATCCGATGCGAATAGACGCAACAGATTTATGGGAGGACTACCATGACAAACAAGTCGAAGATGGATCGGCGCTCGTTCCTGCGCCGCGCGGCGGTTGGGGCGCCGGCGGTTGCTGCGGGCGCGCTCGCGGCTCCGGCGGTGTTGGCACAGGCGCCGCTGGTGCTCAAGATGCAGACATCTTGGCCCGCTGGCGACATCTGGCAGGAAATGGCGCAGGATTATGCAACCCGCGTTGAGGAAATGTCCGGCGGCCGTCTGAAGATCGACGTGCTGCCTGCCGGCGCTGTCGTGGGCGCATTTCAGGTGCTCGACGCCGTGAATGACGGTGTTCTCGACATTGCGCACTCGGTGCCGGTCTACTGGTATGGCAAGAACAAAGCGGCCTCGCTCTTTGGGACTGGCCCCGTGTTCGGCGGCTCGGCAACCACGATGCTCAGCTGGTTCTACGAAGGCGGCGGCAAGGCGCTCTATGACGAGCTGACCCAGGATATCATGGGCCTCGAAGTCGATGGTTACATGGGCTTCCCGATGTTCGCGCAGCCCTTCGGCTGGTTCAAGGGCGAGGTGAACACTGTCGCTGACCTGCAGGGCTTCAAATACCGCACCGTGGGTCTTGCTGCTGACCTGCTGCAGTCGATGGGCATGTCTGTCGCCCAGCTTCCGGGTGGCGAAATTGTGCCCGCGATGGAGCGTGGCGTGATCGACGCGTTCGAGTTCAACAACCCGTCGTCGGACCGTAACTTTGGTGCGCATGACGTGGCCAAGAACTACTATCTGTCCTCGTATCACCAGGCCTCCGAGAGCTTTGAATTCCTGTTCAACAAGCTGACCATGGAAGATCTCGATCCTGATATGCGCGCGATCCTGAAGTACGCGGTTGAAGCGGCTTCCACCGCGAACACCGCCAAGGCGATGCGTCGCTATTCTGCAGACCTCAAGTGGCTGCAAGAAGAGGCCGGTGTTACCATTCACCGTACCTCCACGGACATTCTGAATGGTCAGATCGAAGCATGGGACAAGTTGATCCCGGTTCTCGAAGAAGACCCCTTCATGAAGAAGTGTCTCGACAGCCAGCGCGCATGGGTGGAGCAAGTCACCTATTACGAACTGATGAACGCGCCTGACTATGCGCTTGCCTTCGATCACTACTTCCCGGGCAAGCTCAAGATGTAATCACGGTGTAAAAACCGGAAAATCCAGGGCCCCGGCGCAGGAAACGCCGGGGCCGCTTTCAAAATAGAGGGGGCTCCGTGTGATCGGTTTCATACGTTTCGCCGACAACCTGTCGGCCTGGTTCGGCAAGGCGTTCGCCTGGCTGATCGTCCTGATGGCCTTTGGCACCGGCTATGAGGTGGTGGTGCGCTATCTCTTCAATAATCCGACGGCTTGGGCACTTGATGTGTCCTTCATTATGTATGGCACGCTCTTCATGATGGGTGGCGCCTACACGCTGTCACGTGGCGGGCATGTGCGGGGTGACTTTCTCTATCGCCTCTGGCAGCCGCGTAATCAGGCCAAAGTCGATTTGGTGCTGTATATCCTCTTCTTCTTTCCGGGTATTCTGGCGCTGATCATTGCCGGATGGAAATATGCTGCGCGCTCTTGGTCCTATGCCGAGGTTTCCGTGAACAGCCCGGCAGGTATCCCGATCTATCAGTTCAAGACTGTGATCGTCGCCGCCGGAATCCTTCTCTTGATCCAAGGTGTCGCTCAGGTGTTTCGTTGCATCCACTGCATGCGTACCAATGAATGGCTCAAAGCCGATGAAGATGTCTTCGAAACCGAAGACCTGCTGATGCAAAAGGCCGCTGAGGCCGAAAAGGACGCACATCCATGACCGATCCGCAAATCGCCCTGATGATGCTGGGCCTTTTCCTTATCTTCGTCTTTCTAGGCTTTCCCATCGCATTTACCCTCATGGCTATGGGTATCGGCTTTGGCTACTACGCCTATTTCGATGCTGGCCGCATGTGGCGCAGCTTTGACAGGCTGGCCGAGGATGCCGGGGCGTGGGACCAATGGACTCTCTGGCTTGAGGGGTTCTTTAACAATCGAATATTCGATTTGTTCGTGAACCAGACCTATACGGTTATGTCGAACGAAGTTCTGACCGCCGTGCCGCTGTTTTTGTTCATGGGTTACATCGTCGAGCGCGCGAATATCGTCGACCGGCTGTTTGGCACGCTCAACATCGCGGCGCGCAACATGCCGGGCTCTATGGGTGTGGCGGCGCTGATTACCTGCGCGCTTTTTGCTACCGCCACCGGCATCGTCGGCGCGGTCGTGACACTGATGGGCCTTCTGGCGCTGCCTGCCATGCTCAAGGCGCGGTATGATCCGTCCTTTGCGTCTGGCATCATCTGCGCTGGCGGCACGTTGGGCATTCTCATTCCGCCGTCGATCATGCTGATCGTTTACGCAGCGGCGTCGAGCGTCTCTATCGTGCGCCTCTACGCGGCGGCACTTTTGCCGGGTCTGACGCTGGTTGGTCTCTATCTCATCTACGTGATCGGTCGCTCGATCCTGCAACCGTCTGTGGCCCCCAAGCCGACCAAAGAGGAAATCCCCGAGATTCCCAAGACCCAGCTCTTTGTCATGATCCTGACATCGCTGGTGCCCTTGGCCTTTCTCATCCTCGCAGTGCTTGGTTCCATTCTGTTCGGTCTGGCCACCCCGACCGAAGCGGCGTCAATTGGCGCACTGGGCGGCATCTTCTTGGCATTCGCCTACCGTGCGATGACATGGCAGCGTATGCGCGAAAGCGTGTATCTGACGGTGCGTACCACAGCGATGGTTTGCTGGCTCTTTGTTGGGTCCTACACCTTCTCGGCGGTGTTCTCTTACCTCGGTGGCGAACATGTGATTTCCGAATTCGTCCAGAGCATGAACCTCACCCCGCTGATGTTCCTGCTGTTGGCGCAGCTCATCATCTTCCTTTTGGGCTGGCCGCTGGAGTGGTCTGAAATCATCATCATCTTCGTACCGATCTTTCTGCCGCTTCTGGCTTTCTTCGAGATCGATCCGCTGTTCTTTGGCATTCTGGTGGCACTCAACCTGCAAACCAGTTTCTTAACGCCACCCATGGCCATGTCGGCCTATTACCTCAAGGGGATCGCCCCGCCAGAGATCAAGCTTACGCAGATTTTCTCGGGCGTCATGCCGTTCCTCTTCTGCGTGTTCATAGCTATGGCCATGATGTATAATTTCCCGCAGATCGTCTATTATCTGCCGGAGCTTATGTATGGCAAATAAGGCCGATATCCTGATGCTATCCGCGTGCGAGTTGCGCACGCGGCTGGCTTTGGGGGCGCTGAGCGCCCTCGATCTGGTCGAAGCGTGCATAGACCGGATCGAGGCGCGAGAGCCTGAAATACACGCTTGGGCTTGGTTCGATGCCGATTTTGCGCGTCAGCAAGCCAAGGCGCTGGATGCACAACGTCAGGCCGGGCGCCCCATCGGGGCGCTTCACGGTCTGCCGGTTGCCCTCAAGGACATCATCGACACCGCCAAGATTCCGACAGAGAACGGCTGTCCGTTGGATGCGGGCCGCATTCCATTCAAGGATGCGGCCATCGTCGCCCGTCTCAAGGCGGCGGGTGCCGTGATCATGGGCAAGACGGTCACGACCGAACTGGCCTATATGCATGCGGGTGCCACCCGCAATCCACTCAACACCGCACATACGCCCGGTGGTTCGTCCTCGGGATCTGCGGCGGCGGTGGCGGATGGGATGGTGCCGCTCGCCATTGGTACGCAAACCGGCGGATCGGTGATCCGGCCCGCGTCTTATTGCGGCGTGACCGGCTTCAAGCCCAGCTTTGGTGCGATCCCCCGTACGGGTGTTCTGATGCAGTCGCCCACGCTCGATACGCTTGGGGTTTTTGCCCGCACCCCCGCCGACGCGGCGCTTTTGACTGAGGTCTTGATGGGGTATGACGCGGGCGATCCGGCGACAACGCCTGCCCCAGTGCCGCCGCTCTTGTCGGTGGCCACATCAGAACCACCGCTCAAGCCGGTTTTTGCCTTTCTCCGCCCGCCGGGTTGGGACAAGGCCGATCCGCAGCTGCATGCGGCCTTTGACGAGCTGATCGAGGCTTTGGGCGATCAGGTATTCGAGGTGCCGCTCCCCAATGCCTTTAACGAGGCGGCGGAAATCCGGGCGCGTATCAATTTTGCCGAAATGGCGAAATACTATTACCGCTATGGCAAATCCCTCGACGCGCTTGGGCCACGCACCCAAGAGGCGCTGAACACCGGCAATGCCACGCTCGCGCGTGACTATCTCGCGGCACTCGACTGGGCTGACGTGCTTTATGCCGGCCTGGGCGAGATTTTTGAGCGGTGTGATGCGATCCTCTGTCCCGCTGCCACCGGCCCCGCACCTGAGGGGCTAGAGTATACGGGCGATGCAATTTTCAACGGGCTCTGGACGCTAACGGGCACACCGGCGGTCACAGTGCCCGCGTTCACGGCGGAAAATGGCCTGCCGATGGGGGTGCAATTCGTCGCCGCACGCGGCAATGACGCGCGCCTCTTGCGCAACGCAAACTGGTTCACAGGCTGGCTTTCCGAAGCCGCCGCATGAGAAAAGGATGACGATATGAACAGATTTCTGGCGCTTTTCGCCTTCGCGGTCTTGGCCGCCTTTCTCTACATCCTTGTGCGCAAGGTTGGCACGCTCGACCTTTGGGTCGTGGTGGGCCTGACAGTGGCACTGGCGGGCTATGATTTTCTGAGCTCGAGCAAGAACAAAAGCTGACATGCCTGATAAGAAAGTCCTCTGGATTCCGCGCCGCCTGTCCGACGCCACCCTTGCGCGTGCCCGTCGCGATTACGATGTGATCGTGAACGAGGCGGATACTCCCGGCACCGCCGAGGAAATCATCGCGATGAGCGCCAAGGTCGACGGAATGATCCCCTGTCATTCCGAGCATTTTTCGGCCGAGGTGGTGGCGAACCTCAACCCACGCCTCAAAATCGTCGCCAACCATTCGGTTGGGGTTGATCACTGCGATCTCGCGGCGCTCAAGGCCGCTGGGATCGTTGTCACGAACACGCCCGATGTGCTGTCGGATGCCACTGCCGAGATTGCGATGCTGCTGATGCTGGGGGCCGCACGGCACGCGGTTGCAGGCGACCGCATCGTGCGTCAGGGACAATGGGATAGCTGGTCGCCGTCGTTCATGGTGGGCAAACAGATGACGGGTGCCCGGTTGGGTATCGTCGGCATGGGGCGCGTGGGCCGTGCCTTTGCCGCCAAAGCGCGCGGCTTTGATATGGAAATCCATTATCACAACCGCACACGTCTTGCGCCGGATGAGGAACATGGCGCGGTTTTTCACCCCGATGTCGAAAGCCTGCTCGAAGTGGCGGATTTTCTCTCGCTGCATTGTCCGGCCACACCCGACACGGCCAACCTGCTCAACGCGACGCGCCTTGCGCGGTTGCCTGAGGGGGCTGTGGTCGTCAACACGGCGCGCGGCGCGCTGATTGATGAGGATGCGCTTTTGGCCGCTTTGAAATCCGGCCATGTTGCTGCCGCTGGTCTTGATTGCTTCAAGGTAGAGCCGGGTGGAAATGCCGCCTTTGCGGCGCATGAAAACGTCTTCATGTTGCCCCATATCGGCAGCGCCACGCGGGCAACCCGCGATGCCATGGGCTTTCGCGCGCTCGATAATCTCGATGCTTATTTTGCGGGGCAAGAGCCGGGCGACAGGCTGGTCTAAGACCACCAGCCGCCCGATAGGGCGTCAGGCGGCTTGTACCGCCTGCGCCTCTGTAACGATGGTATAAAGCGTCAAGGGATCGGTATTCGAGCGTAGCTTGGCGCGCAGCCCTGCGTCCCGCAGCGTGCGAGACACCAACGCCAGCGCCTTGAGATGTTCAACCCCCGCATCAATCGGTGCAAAGAGCGCAAAGGCCAGATCCACCGGCTGCCGATCCACAGAATCAAAGTCGATCGGTTTCTCCAGCAGCGCCAGCACCCCCACGACCTGATCCAACCCATCCAGCCGCGCATGCGGCAGGGCGACGCCATGGCCCACACCTGTCGGGCCAAGGCTCTCGCGTTCCAGCAAAGCTTCGACCGCAGCAGAATGAGACACGCCATAGGCCGCCTCGGCAATGTTGCCGAGTTCATGCATCAGGCGCTTCTTGCTGGTTGCACCGGACAGCACGCGTACGGCCTCTGGCTTGAGGATCATCGGAAGTTCCATGAGTTGAGCCGCTCAGACAAGCGTATCACCGCCTGCCACCCTCTCGTTATGGGTCAATCCAGCCGATATTGCCGTCTTCACGACGATAGACCACATTGACCGTATCCTTGCCTTGTTTGCGGAAAACAAGAACAGGTGCCCCTGCCAACTCCATCTGCATGACCGCCTCGCCAACCGAGAGCGACGGAATTTTGGTTTCCATCTCGGCCACGATGATCGGTTGCAGGCTGTCGGGCTCTGATTCCGGTTCCGCGCTATCTCCGGCGAGGATATAAGTGGACGCTCCAAAGAGTTCAACCGGTTCCGCCCGGTCGCGGTGATGGTCCTTGAGCCGCCGCTTGTAGCGGCGCAATTGTTTTTCCATCTTCTCGCAGCAGGCATCAAAGGCGGCGTAGATTTCATGCGCCTTGGCGCTGGCCTGCGCCGTCAGGCCGGTCGACAGATGCACGATGGCTTCGCAGGCAAATTCGCTGGCGCTCTTGGAGAAAACGACCATCGCATCGGTCGGGCGTTCGGCGTATTTCGCAACAGCCGTGCCCAATTCTTCTTTCACATGCGTTTGCAGGGCCTCGCCAATGTCGATCTGCTTTCCACTGATTTGATACCGCATCTCATCTCCTTCGATTGACAAACCGGGGCCATACGCGGCGTATGCGCCGCGGGTTTGGTTAATCCCGGATGCTGAAAACTGACCGGTGGCGAAATTGTCCCAAGACAGGCCCTTGTCGCGGGGGCCATTCAGGGAACAGCGCGAGATCACCACATGTCATAGCTCAATTGACGCGCTTTCCGCGCGTCTTGTCAATCTGATTTGAAGGAGAGGAGCGCGGATTTGCCGCCCGTAGCGACATTAGGAAATGCGAAAACTGTCGCCCAGATAAACACGGCGCACATTCTCGTTTTCCACCACATCACGCGGGCTGCCGGACATCAGCACCTTACCATCATGCAGGATATAGGCGCGGTCCACAATTTCGAGCGTTTCACGCACATTGTGATCGGTGATCAGCACGCCGATCCCGCGTTTCTTGAGGTCGGCCACCAGATGCCGGATATCGCCCACCGAAATCGGATCCACCCCGGCAAAGGGCTCATCCAGCAAAAGATAACGCGGATTGGCTGCAAGGCAGCGCGCAATTTCGACTCGTCGCCGCTCGCCCCCCGACAGGGCGAGGGCCGGCGCGCGCCGCAGATGCTCGATCGAGAAATCCGACAAGAGTTCTTCCAGCCGCTCGCGCCGCTTGTGCCGATCTTTTTCGGCGATATCGAGAATCGCGAGGATATTGTCCTCGACCGAAAGACCACGAAAAATCGACATCTCTTGCGGCAGATAGCCGATACCCAGCTTGGCCCGGCGATACATCGGCAGTCCGGTCACATCGCGCCCGTCGATCCGAATATGCCCGCCCTCAGGATATATCAGCCCGGCAATGGCATAGAACGTCGTGGTCTTGCCCGATCCATTCGGGCCAAGCAGCGCAACCACCTCACCCTGACGCAGCGTGAGCGTGACATCGCGAATGACCAGCCGCTTGCGATAGCTCTTGCGCAGGTTCTCGACCACCAGACCGGTGCTCTCATGGGCCAGTGTCAGCGTCGGTTGGTTCATGGGGTGGTCCCCGGTTGCAAGATGGTCTTGACCCGCCCGCTGACCTGCGCGGTCCCTGCGGCGGTATCGACCAATACGGTCTCACCAGCGATGGCGCTGGTTCCCTGCACCAAAAGCACATTGCCGCGCAGTTCGATCAAGCCGGTTGAGATGTTGTAATCGGCGCGCTCGGCCTCGGCGGCATCTTCGCCGCTGACCAGCGTTACGCCGCCCGTGGCCTCTAGGCTCTCGATCCCGCTTCGGTCGGGCAGGTAGACCACCAGCACCCGTGGTGCCGCCAACCGCATCTCGCCCTGACCGATCACCACATTGCCGGTAAAGGTGGCGGTATTGTCGGCCTGATTGACGCTAAGGTTGTCTGAGGTCACTTCGACCGGCAAGCCGCGATCTGCTTGGGTCTTGCCAAAGGCCACTTGCCCGGCCTGCGCCCATGCGCCAACAGGCAGAAGAGCCATTGCGATGGCCGCGATCAATCCGGAAACTCTTGGCACTGGTCTCATTCCCCCGTTTCCCCCGGCTGGTATATCAGCTTGACGCCCTCGGTGAAAAGCAATTCCGGTTCACCGCTCTCGGCATTGTTATGCAATAGCATCCGCCCGGCAGTCAGCGCGCCAATCGGCCCGGTTGCCGTGACCTGTCCAGGCGTTTCGGCATAGACTTCGTCCAGCCGGGAATTCAGGCGCTCGGTGTCGATGACATAGCCGGTCGAGGTGGTGATATGGACCTGTCCCATCAGGCTGGCGGTCATCTGCCCCTGCTGCATGTCGGCCTGACCCGCAGTGATGTCGATCACCGTACCGGCGTTCAAGCGAAGCTGCGCGGTCACCCCGTCTGCGATCAGATTCTCGGGCGTTTCCCGATTGGGGCGCGCAAATTCAGCAGCAAAACGGATTTCGTCGCCCTCTTGCGTCACCCCGGCAAAGCGCGGGTTGGTGGCCCCCAGATCTTGCGCGCGCTGCTCCAGATCAATCTGTGACGAGGGGACGGACAATGTGGGATCAACCGTGCGCGAGAAAAGGAACAGCGTCGAGAGCAGCCCAAGCGCGCTGAGTGGCAGGATGATCTTGATCCAGGCCACAATCCGCGAATAGGTGTTCTGCGCGCGCGCCATCCGTCAATGCGCGAAAATGTCGATCTCGGGCCAACCCGCCAGATCGAGCAGCGCCCGCTGCGGCAGAAAATCGAAACAGGCCTGTGCCAGTTCCATCCGGCCCTCGCGGATCAGCCGCGCGTTCAGCTCGTCGCGCAGGCGATGCAGATAGAGCACGTCCGAGGCGGCATAGTCGAGCTGTGCGGCACTCAGGCTATCGGCGCCCCAGTCAGAGCTTTGCTGCTGCTTGGAGATGTCGATGTTCAACAACTCCTGCAACAGATATTTAAGGCCATGCCGATCCGTATAGGTCCGGATCAATTTCGAGGCGATCTTGGTGCAATAGACGGGGGCCGCCAACGCGCCAAAGGCGTTCTGCATGGCAGCAATGTCAAACCGTCCGAAATGAAAAAGCTTGAGGACATCGGGATTTTCCAGCAACCGCGCCAGATTGGGTGCGGTTGTCTGCCCCTTGGAAACCTGCACCAGATGCGCATGGCCATCCCCGCCTGAGAGCTGCACGACACAGAGCCGGTCCCGATGCGGGTGCAGTCCCATGGTCTCGCAATCAATCGCCACCACAGGGCCAAGGTCCAGCCCATCGGGCAGGTCGTTCTGATAGAGATGGTTTGCCATTGGAAATCCTTGTGGCCGGTGCGATCCGGGGCCGTGAAATTGGGCGAATTGCGTTTTGATTAGGCGCTTTCGTTCGGTCTCTCAACCCAGATTTAGGTCTGCGACCACAGGAAAACCAGTATCGCCCCGGTCTTTGCGCTGCGAACCGGGCTTGCGGTCGCTTCTGCGCTCGGCCACAAAGTCGGCAAAAGGAAAGAGGAGCCCGCCCGTGACCGTGACCCAACAAAGCCAGAATCGCGCCGCTGATTACCTTGCACGGCGTCTTTACGAGGCAGGATGCCGCCACGCCTTTGGCATGCCGGGCGGTGAGGTTCTGACCGTGATGGATGCACTGGCGCGTGCGGGTATCGAGGTAACGCTGGCGCGGCACGAAAACGCCGCCGCCTTCATGGCCGAAGGTGTCTGGCACCGCACTGGCGCGCCCGGCATCCTGATTGCCACGCTGGGGCCGGGGGTTTTGAACGGCGTCAATGCCATCGCCAACGCGCATCAGGACCGTGTGCCGCTGATTGTGATTTCCGGCTGTGTCGATGCCGATGAGGCGCTGACCTATACCCATCAGATTCTTGATCATGAGGCGGTGCTGGCGCCGATCACCAAGGCCACTTTTCGCCTGACTGCGCAGGGGGCCGATATCATCGCCGACAAGGCCATCGGCATCGCCACCGAAGGCCGCCCCGGCCCGGTGCATATCGACGTGCCGATTTCAGTGGCGGATATGCGCGTGACCCCGCCGCGCCTGCGCCGCCGCCCCGATGCCGTGCTGATGCAGCCCGCAGCCCCTGAAGCGGCGCGCGACTGGCTGGCGGCGGCAGAGCGCCCGGTGATGATCGTAGGCCTAGATGCGGTCAATGAGGGGGCAAGCGCGGCAATACGTGAGACCGCCGAACGCTTGAATATCCCGGTCATCACCACGTACAAGGCCAAGGGGATCATCCCCGAAACCCACCCGCTTTGCTTGGGTGGTGCGGGCCTTTCACCGCTGGCCGATGGTATCCTCGTGCCGATCGTGCAAGAGGCCGATCTGATCCTCTGTGTGGGCTACGACCCTATTGAGATGCGCCCCGGCTGGCGCGAGATCTGGGACCCTGCCGAGGTCAAGGTGATCGACATCGCCGCCGTCCCCAATGACCAATATATGCATCAGGCGACAATGAATATCGTCGGGGCCTGCGCGCCCTCTCTTGCGGCCATCACCGAGGGCGTCAGCCCCCGTGCGACGTGGACGGGGGGGCAGGTGGCCGCAGCCCGTGCCGCGCTGGCGGGTGCCTTTCCAACGGATGACGAATGGGGGGCCGCCGGTGTCATCGCCGAGGCGCGCGCCGTGCTGCCGCAGGATACCATCGCCACCGTCGATAGCGGCGCGCATCGCATCCTCCTCTCGCAGATGTGGACAAGCTACATCCCCCGCGCGCTGCTGCAATCCACCGCGCTTTGCACCATGGGCTGTGCCGTGCCGCTGGCGATGGGTGCGAAACTCGCCACGCCCGATGTCCCCGTCGTCAGCTTTTCCGGCGATGCCGGGTTCCTCATGGTCGCGGGCGAACTCTCGACTGTTGCCGAACTCAAGCTGCCGGTGATCTTTGTCGTCTTTGTCGATGCGAGCCTTGCGCTGATTGAAAAGAAACAGCGCGAGCGGCAGATGGTCAATCTTGCCGTGGATTTCGGCCATCACGATTTCGCCGCCATTGGGCGTGCCTTTGGCGGCCATGGCGTGCGCGTGACCAACCGCGCCGAATTGCGCGCCGCCCTCTTGGCTGCGCAAGAGGCTGACACCTTTACCGTCATCGCCGCCGAAATCGACCGCGGCTCGTATGATAACCGTATCTAAGGAGCTGCCCATGCCCGGCCCATTGGATGGTCTCGTTGTCCTCGACCTCAGCCGTATTCTGGCGGGTCCTACTTGCACGCAGCTTTTGGGGGATCTGGGGGCCGAGGTGATCAAGATCGAAAGTCTTGAGGGCGACGATACCCGCCAATGGGGCCCGCCCTTTGCCTTGGATGCCGATGGCACTCCCACCGATCTTTCGGCCTATTTCATGTCGTCCAACCGAAACAAGAAATCCGTGGCGGTGGATCTGACCGATCCAGAGGTGCAGCACCTTTTGCATGCTCTGGCCGCCCGCGCCGATGTGGTGATCGAGAATTTCAAACCCGGTGGCCTGCGCAAATACGGTCTCGACCACGAAACGCTTTGTGCCGCCTATCCGGGCCTTGTCTATTGCTCGATTTCCGGCTTTGGCCAGACTGGCCCCAACCGCGACAAGCCCGGTTATGACCTTATGGCGCAGGGCTATGGCGGCATCATGTCAATCACCGGCGAGGCGGCTGGCGAGCCTATGAAAGTGGGCGTGGGCGTCGCCGATGTGGTGTGCGGGCTTTATGCCGCGACCGGCATTCTGGCGGCGCTGCGCCACCGCGACGCGACGGGCGAGGGGCAGCATATCGACATTGCTCTGGTCGATGCCACGATGGCGTGGCTGGTCAATCAGGGGCTGAATTACCTCACCTCTGGCGTTTCGCCCACCCGCGCGGGCAATGCGCATCCCAATATCGTGCCCTATCAGGTCTTTGCCACCGCTGATGGCCATGTGATCGTGGCCGTGGGCAATGACAGCCAATATGCCCGGTTTTGTGATTATTTGGGGCAACCGGATTGGGCCACTGATCCGCGCTATGCCACGAATACCGCCCGCCTTGCGCAGCGCGACACCCTCGTGCCGATGATCGCCGAGGTGTTGGCAACCCGCACCACTGCGCATGTGATCGCGGGGCTAGAGGCGCGCAAGGTGCCAGTGGGGCCGGTCAACACCATTGGTCAGGCGCTGGAAACCGAACAGGCGCAGGCGCGCGGCATGACGATCACTATGCCCGCACCACATACCGCCAAGCGCGATGTGCGCCTCATCGGCAACCCGCTCAAATTCTCGCGCACGCCGGTCAGCTATCGCAGCGCGCCGCCCACCACCGGGGCCGATACCGACGCGGTGCTGGGGCCGCTCAAAAAGGGATTGTAATCGCATTTTCGCCGCCCGTGTCGCGGCAGGACTCGTGGCCCGATACACCTTTACACAACCAAGAATGCAGGCGGCACTGCGCCGCTTGCACCCACAGTGGTCTTTCTTTTTAGTCGACAAAATCGGGGGTGATCTTGGCGCGCTTGCAACCGAATTGGACGGCGTTTTCAAAACTGTCGCCGAATCCGCCATCGCTGAATGATTTTGAGGCGGCGCGGCCGCTCGCAATCTACGCCTAAGCGAAATTGCGCCTATTTTCCGGTGTATTACACCCTGCGCCCTGCCACTCACCTGTCACAATCGTTAAACTGAAGATAACGAGTTGGTGAGTAAGGCGGTGCATGTGTTGCTGCTTTCATATTTGCCGGGATAGCTGTGATAAAAGCTAGGAAAAGGATTTCGGGTCATGCGTGCAGATCAATTCGGGTATGAGTTGACCATATCCTCCCCCACCGTCGCCGAGGCGTGGGACAAGATGGTATTGGCCTTTCTCGCCCATTCCGCGAAGACCCCAGACCACCTAGGCACAGTCCTTAGCCAAGAGCCGGATTTTGCCATGGCCCATGCCACCAAGGGGCTGTTTTTCCTGATGCTTGGGCGGCGCGAATTTAATGAGACGGCGCAACAGGCGCATAGCATCGCCACGGATGCCGCCCTGCGCACGGCACCCACGGCGCGTGAGGCGGGTTATGTCCGCGCTTTGGGCGCGTGGCTTGATGGGCATCTTTCTGAAACCGTGCGCGAGATGGAGGCGATTCTTACCCGCTGGCCCGAAGATGCGCTGGCGATGAAGATCAGCCATGCCACACGCTTCATCCTTGGCGATGGTAAAGGCATGCGCGCCTCGATCGAGGCGCTCTTGCCGACCTATGACGCCAAGAACCCGGCACGCGGCTATCTCTTTGGCTGTCACGCTTTCTCGCTTGAGGAAACCGGCGATTATGCCCGTGCCGAGACGGCTGGTCGGCTCGGCCTCAGTCTCTCGCCCGATGATGCTTGGGGTCTGCATGCAGTGGCGCATGTGTTCGACATGACGGCCAATTCGCGCGCCGGGCTTAGCTGGCTTGAGGGGCGCGAACACGCTTGGGCGCATTGCAACAATTTCCGCTATCATGTGTGGTGGCACAAGGCGCTGATGCATCTCGACCAAGGCGAGATCGACGCTGTGTTCGACCTGTATGAAACAGAAATTCGCCGCAACAAGACCGATGATTTCCGTGACATTTCCAACGCGACCTCGCTCTTGATGCGATTGGAGCTTGAGGGGCATGACGTGGCGAACCGCTGGGAAGAATTGGCCGATATCTCTGAGCGGCGGAGCGAAGATGGCTGCCTGCTCTTTGCCGACCTGCATTATCTTTTGGCGCTGATTGGTGACAACCGGGACATGGCCGCCAAACGCATGCTTGGACGGATGCACCGCGATGCCAAACAGACAAACGCGGGCGAACTCATGGCGCGTGTGGCCAATCCCGGCCTTTCGGCGGCCACCGGGCTCGAGGCTTTTGGTGAAGGGGATTACAAGACAGCGTTTCTTAACCTTGGCCGGGCGCGGCGCTCTATGCAACTGGCCGGTGGCAGCCACGCCCAACGCGATGTGTTCGAGCGCCTGACGATTGACGCCGCTATTCGCAGCGGCTTCCTAGACGAGGCCGAAAATATATTGCAAGAGCGCACCACGCAGCGCGCAGGCCGTCTTGATTCCTATGCCAACACCCGATTGGAACTTATCTCACGGTCGCGCGTTGACTGGACTGACGCTGACCGTTTGCCAGCGGAATAGGCGCGGACAAATTCACGAAAAGGAGTCGGCACCGGTATGACGAGTGTTGCAGATCCGTCTATGACGCATGGGCGCGTTACAAATGCGGCCGCCAAGCCGGTCGCAAGCACGCGCGACATCCGGCTGGATTTCTTTCGCGGCATTGCGATGTTCATCATCCTGTGTGCCCATACCCCAAGCAACTTTTTCACAAGCTGGATTCCCGCGCGCTGGGGCTTTTCGGATGCGACCGAGATCTTTGTGTTCTGCTCCGGCATGGCCTCGGCCATCGCCTTTGGCCGCACCTTTGACCGGGCGGGATGGACCTTGGGCACCGGGCGCGTGGGCTACCGCGTCTGGCAGGTCTATTGGGCGCATATCGGCATGTTTGTTGTCATCGCAACCATGCTGGCGGCCTTTGACGTGTGGGGCGACTTTGGAAAAAGCTACATCAGCTCGCTGAACTTGCAGCATTTCTTCGAGAACCCAGCACCGCAATTGGTGGGGCTGCTTACGCTTAGCTATGTGCCCAACTATTTCGACATCCTGCCGATGTATCTGGTGATCCTCGCCATGATGCCCATCATCATGGCACTCAGCCGCATCAGTCTCTGGGCGGTGGCAGCGGCGATGGGCCTGACCTGGCTCATGGCGCAGGAATTCCTGCTCGACTCATTGGGCTTGGGTCAATGGCATGTGGCCTTTTCGGCAGAGCCGTGGTCCAACCGCGAGTGGTTCTTTAACCCGTTCGGCTGGCAGTTGATCTTTTTCACCGGCTTTGCCTTTATGCGCGGCTGGCTGCCCAAGCCGCCGGTCAACCGGGTTTTGATCGGTATCGCAGCGGCGCTTGTGATCGCGAATATCCCACTTTCCAACATTGGCGTGCGCGAATTTGGCTTTGACTGGGCCCGCGACTGGCGCGGCGCCAATAGCTGGCTCTTCAACAAATCCGATTTCGGTATCCTGCGCTACATTCATTTTCTGGCGCTTGCATATCTGTGCTGGGCAGCGGCCGGAGAAGGTGGTATGCGCCTGCGCGCCACTGGCACTGGCATCATCTCATATGTGTGGGGAGTTCTGCTCAAAATGATTCTGAAGGTCGGGCAGCAATCGCTGGCGGTCTTCGTCTTCTCCATGGTGTTTGCTCGGTTTTCGGGCTTTGTCATGGACCAGATCGGACGCAATACTTGGAACATGACGGTTGCGAATTTCGTAGGATTCGCGGCGTTGATCGCGGTGGCTTACATCGCGGGCTGGTTTAAATCTCATCCATGGCGGGTCGCGAAATGATCCGGCGTGATGTTCTCAAATCCATGGCAGCTCTCGCGCTCTGGCCCGGCATGGTCCGTGCCGAGGATGGCGTGGCCTTTTCCGAAGAGGCGCTGCACGAACTGGCGCGGCAGATCGCGGCCAATCCCTATGCAGAGCGGCCCTTCGTGCCCGATGCCTGGCGTGACCTGACCTATGACCAGTATCGCGGAATCCGGTATAACACCGATAGGGCAATCTGGGCGGGCACCGACACCACGCTTGAATTCGATATGTTTCCGCCGGGCCTCTATTTCCCGCATGCGGTCGAAGTGAACATGGTCGAGAATGGCGTCGCCCGCAAACTGCCGTTCGATTTCGCGCTCTATGACCTGCATGAAATCGTGCCGGAACTGCCAGTCGATGACGCACTGGGCTATTCGGGTATTCGCCTGCGTGCAGAGATCGAAAAGCCGGGCTTTTTTCAGGAATATGCCGTTTTTCAAGGTGCCAGCTATTTCCGCGTGATTGCGCGCGATTTGGCTTACGGTCTTTCGGCGCGCGGTCTGGCGCTGAATACCGCCTCGCCCGATGGCGAGGAATTCCCGGATTTCACCCGCTTCTGGATCGAGAAACCAGCACCCGGCGTCACCGAGCACAAGGTCCACGCCCTGCTCGAGAGTCCCTCTGTCACCGGCATCTACCACTTTACCCTGCGCCCCAGCGGCACCAAGACCGAGGTCGATGTGCGGTGCACCCTTTGGCCGCGCACGGAGCTTGCGAATGTCGGCATCGCGCCGCTGACCTCGATGTTCTACTTCGATGAAACCAACCGCGGCCGTTTCGATGATTTCCGCCCCGCCGTGCATGACAGTGATGGGCTTAGCATCCATAACGGCAATGGCGAATTGATCTGGCGGCCTTTGGCCAACCCGACCTTTATCCAGATTTCCAGTTTTGGGGATGAGAACCCGCGCGGCTTTGGATTGGCTCAGCGCGAACGGGCCTTTTCCAACTTCGAGGATCTCGAAGCGCATTACCACGAACGTCCCAGTCTCTGGATCACACCCGGAGAGCATTGGGGGCAGGGCGCGGTGACGCTTGTTGAAATTCCCACGGACAAGGAAATCTACGATAACATCGTCGTGTACTGGCGACCCCGCACGCCACTTGCCGAAGGGTCCGAACATGCGTTCTCTTACCGCATGACCTGGACTGACCAGATTGAATCGGCCAAGCCGGTGACGCCTGTGCTCAACACCCGTCTGGGCAAGGGCTTTGCTCAGAATGAACACAAGGTCGTGGTCATCGACTTTGCCCCGCACCCCGCCTTGCCTGAGGATTACGAAGAGCTGGTGGCCTATGTGCATGCCAGCACGTTCGAAACCTCAGTCCCGCAAATTCAGCGCAATCCCGAAACCGACGGTCCCCGGCTTGTGTTTTCTTTTGATCCCGCAGAGGTGATGGCGTCCGAAATGCGCGCGCAACTCTATCACCAAGGACAAGCTGTGTCCGAAGTCTGGCTCTACCGATGGACCGTTTGACACCCTTTCCCGGTTCTGGGCTGATGCCCGCGCCCGCGCCTCTGGCCCATCCGGTCCAAAGCCTGCGCCACCCCTATCGTGATCCCAATGCGCCGCTCTGGCAGCCCTCTGCCGTGTTCCAGTGGCGGCGTTTGGCGGCCTTTCTGCCTGCCGTGATCACCACGGGCGTTCTGGCTTGGGCGTTTGGCGATTGGTTGTCCACCAACGGAATTTGGTGGCTGGAATGGGTGCTGCTGGCCTTTGTGGTTGCCACCTTCTTTTGGATCGCTCTGGCGATGGGTACGGCCACGCTTGGCCTTGCTGTCCACCGCAAACAGAAACGTGCGCGCGCGGGGGTTATGCCAGAGCCGATGCGCGTGGCGCTGCTCGTGCCGATCTACAACGAGGATACCGCCGAGGTTTTCGGCAATGCCAGTGCCATGATGAGCGCCCTGCGCGTGGCGCGCAGTGCCCATCGGTTCGAGCTGTTTATCCTGTCCGATACACAGGACAGTGACATCGCCATGGCCGAACAGCGCGCCTATGCCACGCTGCGCGCGACCATGCCGCCCGATGCGCCCGTCTGGTATCGCCGGCGGGTGCAAAACACAGAACGCAAGGTCGGCAATATTGCGCAATGGCTGGAAAACTGGGGTGGCGCCTATGAGGCCATGCTCGTGCTCGATGCCGACAGCCTGATGAGCCCCGAGGCGGTGATCGCACTTTCCGACGAGATGTCTCTTGATCCCACGGCGGGCCTCATTCAATCGGCGCCGCTGGTGGTGGGCTCGGATACGCTCTTTGGCCGGATGCAGCAATTCTCGGCCTCGGTCTATGGCACGCTCCTGTCTCAGGGGTTGGCGGGGTGGACCGGGTCCGAGGGGAACTACTGGGGCCATAACGCCATCCTGCGCACCCGCGCCTTTGCCGATTGCGCGGGCCTGCCACGTATGCCGTCGCTCCGGGGCAAGGGCGGGCTGATCCTCAGCCACGATTTCGTCGAGGCCGGTCTTTTGCGCCGCGCCGGGTGGGCGGTGCGGTTCATTCCCACCATCCCCGGCAGCTTTGAAGAGCCGCCCGCCACCTTGATCGACTATGCGTTGCGCGACCGCCGCTGGTGCCATGGCAACCTGCAACACCTCAGCCTTTTGGCCACGCGCGGCCTGCATCCGGTGTCCCGCTTCCACCTGTTTCATGGCGCGATGAGCTATCTCTTGTCGCCAGCTTGGTTTGGACTGCTGGTGATCTGGGCGATCCTGGGCAATGGGCAGGACAGCGTCATCACCTATTTCTCAATGGAAAACCCGCTCTATCCGGTGTGGCCAGAAATGAGCCGCGTCAGCTCTGTGCTGATCCTGCTTTTCATGTATGGCATGTTGCTTGCCCCCAAACTGTTGGGCGCGCTGGCGCTTGGCCTTGAGGACCGGCATATGCACCGCTATGGCGGGGGCGCGCGCTTTGCGGTCTCGCTTGTGGCTGAGGTGCTGCTGTCGATCCTCTTCTCGCCGATCATGATGGTGCAGCAGGTGGTTGCCGTGTTGCGGACAGCCATCGGAATTCGCCCGACTTGGTCGCCACAGGCGCGCAAGGGCGGCGATTACAGCCCCCGCACCGTGCTTAAGTTCCACGCGCTGGAAACCGTCAGCGGTGCGCTCTTGGCGCTGGGCATGATGGCTGGGGTGGTGTCTCTCTGGCTCTTGCCGATTGCGATCAGCTTGGTCGCGGCGGTGCCGCTTTCGATGATTTCGGGTCTGCGGCTGGATCAGCGGCGCGGCCTTGCCTCGCTCATGGCAACGCCCGAGATGGTAGACACACCGCCCATCCTGCAACTTGCGCGCAATCATCGCATGATGTTTCGCCTGCCCGAAAGCCCGCCAATCGCAGCAGAATAACGCTGCGCTATTGGTTGGGCCCCGCCAGCGCCTCGAACCAGTCAAGCGCCAGCGTGCTCCAACCCTTTGGTACGCCATGCCCCCCGTCGAATAGCGCGAATTGCAGCGCTGCGCCGGGGGCGCATCGTGTCCAGGCGCGGCGCATAAAGCCGTCTACTGTCTCGAACCAGTCGGCGCGGTGAGCCTCGCAACCATTGGCCGCGCGCCACAGGCTCATGGCGTGAAACACATCGCCTTGCGCAAAATCGCGCCCAGCAACCTGACGGATCACGCGCCCTTCGAGCGGCACCACCTCATCCCGCCAGCCATGCGTATGCAAAAGCCGAACAGCTCCGGCGCAGCCCGTAGGATGTGGCCGCCAAAAGCTGCCAGACACCGGGGCATAGGCGCTGAATGCCTTTGGCGTAGCGCAGGCGATATAGCTCGCAAGCGATCCACCGATAGAGAACCCCGCCAAGAGGCTGCGCTTTGGGTCAACGTCAAACCGGGCGGCGGCATCCTGCATCACCTCGTGCAGAAACGCGGCCTCATCCCGTTGCCCCGGAAAATCCGGGTGGAAATTCCAACTTGGTCGATCCCGCCCCGGTCTGACCAGCCCATTGGGCGCGATATAGGCATAGCCTCGCGCGGTCGCTTCCCGCGCTGTCTCGCCTGCGACCATCGGCCCACCGCGCCCACCATGCCCGTGCAGAAAAACCAGCACCGGATACGGTCCCGGCCCTTCGGGCAAAGCAATGTGATAGCTGCCCGTCGCTGTCTCGCAGGGCGTGTCTGGATCGCCGCAAATAGGGGCGGCCTGAAGCGGCCCGGCAAAACACAGGCAGAGCACAAGAGCAGAAGCGAGGCGCATCAAAGGCTCCGATCAGGGGTTGAAAGCCCGCAAGCTTCCCACAATCTGGCGCTCTTGCACAGGGCACCTGCGTCACCCTTGCGTGAGGTCCAGCCGCATCACGCCCAATCGCCAAAGCCAAAGGTCAAGTAGTCGCGCAGATAGGCGTCGCGCGTTAGCGCCTCGATCTCGGCATCGTAAATCTCGGCCAGCGGGAATGGCCCGGTTTCCGGCGCGGGCAAGGGCGCGGGGGCCTTGGAATAGCCCACCTGCCGTGCAAGCGCGGTCAGATACCCCGCCATTTCATTTTCCCGTACCACCATGTCGGGCGGGGCGAACTCGGCCAACCCTTCCAGCACAGCGGCTTGCGTTGCCCAATGCGCATCCATCCTGATCCCTGTCTGCCCCGCCAGATTGGCCTTGAGGAACCGCAGAAAGGCGGCAAAAGCCTGCCTGTGCGCGTCGCGATCATAGCTTTCGTCCAATTCCCCTTGGGGGATCGGCAGTTTGTGGAAATTGCGCAATGTGCGGCGGATGTCGCGATAACATCCCGGCCCTTTGATCAGGATTTTGTCGCAAAAGGCGGCATGTGCCCGCGCCACCGGATGCCGCAGCACGGTAAAGCGCCGATGCCCCCCCTTGCGCCGCATCCATTGCCGCAATGCCTTTTGATTGAGCTTCGTTGGCAATGTCTCGACCGGCACAGCGTCAAGCGCTGCCAGCCATGCGCAGACTTCGGCCTCGGGGCCGGACCGCACCGGCATGTAGAGCAGGGGCGCACGCGCCCCGCTCACGAAACCGGGCACAGCCGCGCCGCGGCGTGGCTCGAAATTGGGCGTGCGCGTCAGGTTGAACGGGTCCAACCCCGCCAGCGCCCGCTCCATCTCGGCGAAATTCTCGACCTTGCTTTCCAGCGGCTCTGGGTTCTGCTTTTTGAGCGAAGCATCCAGCGCCTCGAGCCGCGCGTCGCAGCCCAGATAGCGCGCCAGCCCGTTCATCACCTCAAGGCTCTGCAAATCCTCATAAGCGAGGTAAAACCCCGTCTGGCCCGCCGCTTGTAACCGGTTGAGCAAGAAAACCTGAAACGCCTGCAATCGCCCGACATGCAGCTCGAACTCAGCCGGATCAAAGGTGATCTTGCTGTCGCGACGCCGTTTGACATTGGTCAGCTTCCATTGCCCCGTCGCCTGCGCGATTTTCCACGATACATAGCTCTCAACCGGATTGCGCGTCAGGATGATCTTGGCACAGCGCGGATCATCCAGCATCAGGTCCAGAATCCGCGGGTCGTGATCATGGAAATAGCGAAACCCGCCGATCCCCCGTGACTGTCCCTTGACCGCCCCGATCAGACGCTCTGGCACCTCGTCGCGCTCGGCCTGTGTCAGCCCTAGCATCTCGGTCTTGTTGGGATAGCCTATGAAATGTGGGTTGAACGCCTCGCCATGGCATTCAATTCCGTCAAAGGCATTCAGGTTGGTTTCCAGAAAATTGGAGCCGGTGCGCATTTCCGCGAACACCACGAAGTAATCAAAATTGCCTGTCATTCGGCCTTATCGCACAAGATAGGGTTTGCGGGGACTGCTCTGTGGTTCGTTCATACCCTGCTCTACCGGGAAATCTCCCATCACATAGGGATGCATCCCCTGATTCTTGAGGTTCTGCAGGAACTGACCAAAGCCGGTCAAATCGGCCATGCGCGGCACTTCGGCCAAACCGCGCAGGTTCTGCTGGCCGATTTCGTCGATGATGGTCTGCAACGGCTCCATCGGGGCCTCGATGAATTCGGCCATGGTCCAGATACGCACCCGCGCCTTGATCCATTGCGAGCGTAGAACCTCCAGATGCTTGCTTTCGACCCGCTGCAACTGCGCCGCTTCGCGCCGGATATCCGAGAAATTGGCATTGGATTTAAAGAGCGGTACGGCCCAAGCTCCTGAAATCACAGAAACCTGTGCATTGGGATCGCGGACAATATCCCACTCGATATCTGTCAGCACGTCGCGCGGCCCCATCTGAAAACACTGCCGCTCGCCGCGCGTGTTCCAGATCAGATTGGCCAGAAAGGCGCGGGGGTTGTAATCGCGCAGCGCAGCACTGTCCGACAGCGCCCCATTCATCACCGTTTGCCCATCCGAAAACTCGGCCCGCTCGGGCGCAAAGAGATGGCCATGCACCCGCATGCCCGTCATCCGCGCCAGCCAAGGCTCGAAATTCTCAAAGAGATCGCTGAAGCCCTCAAACACCGAATAGGGTGCGCAGGTCAGCCCGTTTTCGCGACCCTCCACCGGAAACCGGCTTTGCATATAGAGGCCCGGACGGCCGCGCGTGCGCCGCTCCACCGCCTTGGCGAAAATGCGGTCAATCTTGCCGGGGTTCGGTTCTGTGCGCTTCATCGCACTGGCCTGATCGGTCAAGAACGCCTCATAAAGACGATCGGCAAAGGGCCAGATTTTGCGCGCCACGAAACAGTCAGAGCGCCGCAAGAGTTGCAGGTGATCATCATAGAAAATATGCGGCTTGCCCTGATAGTCGAATTTCGACAGCGTCAGCGACCGGCTCTCGATCTGGCGGGAATACTGTCGTGCCAGCGTCTGAAAATAGCTTTCGTCAGGTATCCAGACTTTGGAAAAATAGCGGTCATAGACGCTGCGCTCGGGGTCTTCCAGAATGGCCGAGAGCGTTTGCCGTGTCAGGCACCACCACTGGCTGCCCATATGGGGCACGATACCGTTGGGGATGCGCCGCTTGAACCGCACCAGCCGTTGCAGGGCCACGTATTTATCAAAGAGATAGCGGTTCTTGCGCCAAGAGAACGGAAACCGCAGCGTGAACCGCTCCTGATCCAGTCCGCCGATGGTCCAAGGTACATCTGCGGTCGTCGCGCTTTCGATGAAATCGGTATGTGGCCGCTTGCCCAGATAGTCGATCAACTCCTGCACCGGGCGCAGCGGCAGACATGAGCCAGAGGCCAGATAGACATGCCGCACGTCCTTGAAATCGCGCAGCATAATCTCAGACGCCCCTTGGGTGGCGGCCACTAGCCCCCATGTGCCCCATTCACAGCGATGGCGCGGCGCAAAGCGCACATCGCTCATGTCTGACAGCGCCTGCACAAAGGCGTTATAGGTCTTGCGCGGCACTGCCTTGTCGACATGGATCACCAGCGGACAGCCAGACGCCGCCCAATGGCGCGCCACCTGTTCGGCGCGACCAAAGGCCGTGTGAACCAGCATGATGATGCCGACGCTCATTCTGTCCCTGTATCTTTCCTCGCGCTCATGCCCAGTTCCCTTTGGACATTAACCCGAGAATTTCTAATTGCCGCCAGTTTATATATTTTTCTGACCATTTGCACCAAAGTTCGGGATTGTCCTTCACGATCTCTGCATAGGCTTTGTATTCGACGCTGCCGGAATAATGCTGGCGGCGGGTCAGTTCCTCTGCGGCCTTGACGGTAAAGGTATCCAGAAACTTGGCATGAAGCAGGATGCCGCTCGCCTTTTCTCCGCCCCACTCGTCATAGGTCAGGTTCAAACCGCGCGGCAGGATCATATGGGTCGAGCTTTCATAGGCATAGCGCCGGTCCCATCGTACCAGCGGCGTCTTGTTCAGCGCTGGTGCTTTTTTGGGGTTGTCCGGGAAAAATACCCGCGCCCGTGGCCCACCCTGAATCCAGAGATTGCCATAAAACTTGTTCTTCTCGATGATATAATTGCCCGGATCGAACCACGCGGCAATTTCCATCGGGTTTTGCCCCGGCTGGTAAGGCACCGCATCAATCCTGCCCTTGGGATACATATCCAGCAGCATCGCGCCAAAGGATTTCACCTGAGAGGTGTCCAACCAGTCGGTCAGCGCGCGAATGGGCCGCGTGTCGCAGAACGGGTAGATAAAGAATTCGTCCGGATCGACCACAAGCGTCCAATGGCCATGGCCATATTTTCCTTGCAGCCAGTTAAGCCAATCCACCCCGAACCGGGCGCGCTTGTAGCTCGACTTGGTGGACCAAAGTGACACATCCTCTTGCGCGGCCAGATACTCTGCGCCGCCGTCGGTGCTGTCATTATCGACGATCAGGAAATGCGAAATCCCCAACTCGCGGTAATACCGTAGGAAATAGGGTAGGCGGATATGCTCGTCGCGCATGGTCGAGAACAACAGCACATCGCCCGGTTTGATCCGGTCGGTGCGGTTGATGACCGGAGTGAGCGAGAAATGCTTGCGAAACGCGCGAATCTTCGCCCGTTTGCGCCGCAGTCGCATCCGATATGATTGCCATGCCCCCAAAAAATCACGTCCTGTTGCCTGCCCGAAGTGGCGTCAAACTATTCTCCAAGATTTAATACGAGCTTTTGAGAAACAATCTTAGCTAAAAATATAATTTGTTGACGCAAAAATGATCAAATTGCGCCCCTCACGGGCGCAAACTTACTTGGGCGACCGCTTGGCGAGGATACGTTGCAAGGTGCGGCGATGCATGTTGAGGCGGCGCGCCGTCTCGCTCACGTTACGATCACACAGCTCATATACACGCTGGATATGTTCCCACCGCACCCGATCTGCGCTCATCGGGTTTTCGGGCGGTGGCGGCAGGTCTGCACCAGTGGCCAAGAGGGCATTGGTGATGTCGGTGGCATCCGCAGGCTTGGACAGGTAATCCGTGGCTCCGATCTTGACCGCCGCCACAGCGGTGGCAATCGCGCCGTATCCCGTCAGCACAACGATCCGGCTATCGGGCCGTTTTTCCCGGATCACCTCGACCACGTCGAGCCCGTTGCCATCCTCTAGCCTCAGGTCGCACACGGCATAGGCAGGGGGGCGTGCCGTGGCAATCGCGCGCCCGGCTGCGACCGATCCGGCGGTTTCAACCTCGAACCCGCGCTTTTCCATCGCCTTGGCCAAACGTTTCAGAAACGCTTCGTCATCATCGACAAGCAGAAGCGACCTGTCTTCGCCGATATCCTGAACCTCGTCAGTCATGCCGTTCCTCCCGCTCTGCCGTCCTGACACAGGTTCTAGCCCGCAGCCTGACCTCCGTCAAACAAACGCGCTATTCTAACGAGCGTCAAGAAAACACTGAACACGATCAGCTATTTGCTCTGCGGTCGCGTCTCGACGGAAAAACTCGACAAAGCCATGCTCGGGCAGTGTCAGATAGGTCATCGTGGAATGGTCCACGAGATAGAAATCTTCCTCGCCCTCGGTCGGCTGATGCGCCTGAAAAAACGTGCGATAGGCCTTCGAGGCGGCGCGCACCTGTTCTTCGCTACCGGTCAGACCCAAGAGGCGGGGATGCACATAATCTGTGTATTCGGCCATCACCTCGGGCGTATCGCGGTTGGGATCGACCGAGATGAACACCGGCTTGACCATGAGGCCCCGCTCCTCCAGCAGATCAACCGCCTCGGCATTGCGCGTATTGTCGAGCGGGCAGACATCTGGACAGAACGTATAGCCAAAATAGATCAGCGACGGCTGGTCGATCACCTCCTTGTCGGTCACGGTCTCTCCGGTCTCGCTGACAAGGGTGAATTCCCCGCCGATCTGCGCCGCGCCCCCGGCAACGCTTGAGGTCCGGCATTGCGCGAACTGGTCTTCTTCGCCCCCCATCATGGTCAGGGCAAAGGTTAGCCCCAGCCCGGCGACAACAGCGAGTGCAGCGGCAATGGCAATCAGGCGGGTCATGGGATGTCCTTGCGTTCGTAGGGGCAGAGTGCGACTTTGCTTATGTATCATCCCACCTCTCGCATGCAATGGGACGCAGGCGCACACATGGTCCATCTTTCGCCCGAACCCTTGAAATCCCGCCAGCGTGGTAACTGGATTCGCCTGCGCACGCTGGTCCTGTTGCGGTGGTGGGCCATCGTGGGGCAGGCCACGGCCCTGATCATCGCCGAGCGGGTTTACCGCCTTGATCTGGAGATTGGCCTTTGCTTTCTGGTGATTGGCGTCTCAATCGCAAGCAATCTTGTCGCCGCCTTCGTTTTTGCCGAGAACAAGCGTCTTTCAGAGCAAGACACCTTTCTGGTCGTGCTTTTTGACATGCTGCAACTCGGGCTTTTGCTCTATCTCACAGGGGGGCTGCACAATCCCTTTTCCATCCTGATCGTGGGGCCGGTCACGGTTTCGGCCTCTGCGCTTTCGGGCCGTTCAACCGCCTTTCTCGGTGCGATGGCGATCATGATCGTGACCTTGCTCATGCAGTTCTACTTGCCGCTGCGGCTTCAGGATGGGTTCGTTTTGGCAATGCCGGATGTGTTCCGCTTTGGAAACTGGGTGGCCATTGTCATCGCGGTGCTGTTTCTCGGGGTTTATTCGCGCTGGATCGTGCAGGAAATGCACGCCATGTCCGACGCTTTGCAAGCCACGCAAATGGCCTTGGCGCGTGAACAGAAACTGACTGATCTGGGGGGGGTGGTGGCGGCCGCCGCGCATGAGCTGGGAACGCCACTGGCGACGATCAAACTGGCCAGTGCCGAATTGGCCGAAGAGCTGACCGATCACCCGGACCTGCGCGAAGATGCGCTCTTGATCGTGCAGCAAACTGACCGCTGCCGCGACATCCTGCGCTCCATGGGCCGCGTGGGCAAGGATGACCTGCACCTGCGCACCGCCCCCCTGACCGCCCTCATCGAAGAGGCGGCAGAGCCGCATGTCGATCGTGGCAAACGGATTCATTTCGACCATGGCGTTGGGGACCTGATCACGCAACCCACCGTGCTGCGCCGCCCCGAGGTGATCCACGGGCTGCGCAACCTGATCCAGAACGCGGTGGATTTCGCCCGTGATAATGTCTGGGTCGAGAGCGGCTGGACCGAAGATGCCATTACCCTGCGGATCATGGATGATGGGCGCGGCTACCCGCCCGACATGCTGGGGCGCATCGGTGATCCCTTTATCCGCCGCCGCGCCCCCGCCAGCGATCCAGAGCGTCCGGCCTATGAGGGCATGGGATTGGGTCTCTTCATCGCCAAGACCCTGCTCGAGCGGTCGGGCGCCGATCTCACCTTTGCCAATGGCTCGGATTCTTTTCGCACGCAGGTCAGCCATGCCGCGCGCACCGGCGCACTGGTCGAGGTGTCATGGCCCCGCGACGCGCTCGAGGCCCCATCCGGTCCGCTCGCCCCCGCCTTGGGTCTCAATCAGCCTTTGCGTGGGTGATCCCGGTCGGCGTTAATGCCCCCTTAACCACTCTGCGCCAGACTTACCCCCGATAACAGCCTGCGGGGGATGCAGATGCCTGAGATGACCGTTTCGGATATCGCCGTGCTCGTGCCGCTGGCCCTTCTCTTGTCGTTGGCGGTTCTTTGGCTGATCGGTGGCCTAAGCCTGCCAGCCCGGCGCGCGCAACCGGTGCCGGGCATACAGGATGCGGCCTTTCTTTTTCGCTATGGTGCACTGCTGGATCACGACGCCAGCAGCCTGTCTCTGCCCGACGCTCTGCCCGATGGATCGCCCGAGGACAGCGATTGGTCCCGTTTCCGCCTATGGATGGGCTTTCGCTTTGGCGATCTGCCGCAAGATCAGGAGAATATGCGCCTAGGCCAAAGCCTGTGCTTGCAGGCCGAGGATGGTGCAAGCCTCACCCTGACCCGACAGGAACACAGCCTGCGCGCCGTGCTGCGTGACACGGTGCCCGCCGACGCTATCACTCGCCATGCCGCAGCGCAGGAGCGTTATGATCTGCTGGCGCGCGCCCTTGCCGCTGAGCATGCGCCGATGCCGGTCTGGATCATGGATGCGGCAGGCACCGTGATCTGGCACAATGACAGTGCCCGCGCAGTGCCGCCCGCCCATGTCTCGCCCCTGACCGCACAGCCCGACATCCCGCCAGAGCTGGGCGAGACCTCTTGTGTCCGGCTCGACCTTGCCGGGGATACGGGGCAGCCGGATCATATCTATGACCTGCATGTGACCCGCACCGCGCTGGGCTGCATCCATCACGCACAGGACATCACCCGCCTCATTCGCGCCGAAACGCTGCAACGCGAGTTTGTCCAGACGCTGAGCAAAACATTTGCCGATCTCACGACCGGCCTTGTGGTCTTTGATCGGGCCAAGACGCTGGCAATCTTTAATCCGGCGCTGACCGATCTTACGGGGTTGCCTGCTGAATTCCTCAGCGCGCGGCCTAGCCTATTTGGATTTTTCGATGCTCTGCGCGACCGGATGGTGATGCCGGAACCCAAAAACTACGCAAGCTGGCGCAGCCAGATCACCGATATGGTCAAAAGCGCCACGGGTGGTCTGTATCACGAGGTTTGGACACTGCCTTCGGGCCAGACCTACCGCGTTACCGGACGGCCCCATCCCGATGGTGCTGTTGCCTTTCTGTTCGAGGATATCTCGCTTGAGGTGTCGACAACCCGCCGCCACCGGCTCCAGATGGACTTGCGTCAATCCGTTATCGACTGCCTGCAAGAGGGGATCGCGGTGCTGGCACAGGATGGCCGCCTGCTCTTTTGCAATACTGCTTTTGGCGAGATGCTGGGCATCGACCCGGATTCGAGCTTTGCCGATATGGGCCTGCATGACGTGATCGCGGCCTGCGCCGCGCGCTACCCCGATCCCGGCCTCTGGCCCGAAGTAGAGGATCGCATTGCCTCCCGGCGTCTGGTTGCGACCCTCCATGATCGCGCCATATCGCCGGGGCAGCCGGGGGCGGATCTTCGGGTTGTGCCCTTGGGGCGGGGTCAATCCATGCTCTGCCTCAAGGATCGCGCCCCCATCGCGGCAGACCGCGTGGATCTGCCCCTGCGCTGAACCGGGTTGCGGGCGGACGCGGCGCGTGTAGTGTCGGGGCATGTCCGATGCCCGCGCCCAAATCCTCCTTGCCAGCCCCGAGGCGACCTGCGCCTTGGCGCGCAGCTTGGCATCCTGCCTTTGCCCCGGCGATACGCTTCTGCTTTCGGGTGGTGTCGGCGCGGGCAAGACCCATTTTGCCCGCTGCCTGATACAATCCCTGCTTCTATCGCCCGAGGATGTGCCCTCGCCAACCTATACGCTGGTGCAGACCTATCAGGGGCAAAGCGGTGAAATCTGGCATGCCGATCTTTACCGTTTGGGCGATGCGATGGACCTGGTCGAACTTGGCCTGACCGACGCATTCACAGACGCCATCTGCCTGATAGAATGGCCTGACCGGCTGGGTGACCTGACTCCGCCCGATGCGCTTTTGCTGGACTTTGACACTGTGCCACGACCCGGCGCAGAGGATCACCGCCTCTTGCGGATCATGTGGCAGGGTGACAGGTGGGGGCAGCGATTGAAGGGGGTGTTGAATGAGTGACCGCAGCGCATTGATGCAGGATTTTGTCGCCAAAACCGATTGGGCAGGCGCGGCCATTGCGCCCTTGGCGGGCGATGCCTCCAACCGGCGCTACCTGCGCCTCACCCATCCCAAAACCGGCACAACCGCCGTGCTGATGGACGCCCCGCCCGAGCGTGGCGAGGATGTGCGCCCCTTTCTGCAAATCGCCCGCTACCTGACCGGCCTTGGCCTCAGCGCCCCGCATATTCTGGCGCAGGACGAGGCGCGCGGCTTTCTCATCCTCGAGGATCTGGGCGATGCGCTCTTTGCGCGTGTCATTCCGGTTGCCCCTCAGATGGAGGATCAGCTTTACACCGCCGCGACCGACGTCCTGATCGACCTGCACCGTGCGGCACCCCCTCAAGGTCTCAAGCCTTATGGCCCCGACACCATGACAGACATGGCCGCCCTTGCCTTTGACTGGTATCTCACCGGGGCAACAGGAGAGGTGAGCCCCCAACGTGCCGAAGCCCTCGCTGCGCTCAACCGCCTCTTGCGTCAGCACGCCGCGACCACTGATGTGATCGTGCTGCGAGACTATCACGCCGAAAACCTGCTTTGGTTGCCGGGGCGCAGAGGGTCGGCGCGGGTGGGCCTGCTCGATTTTCAGGACGCCATGACCGGGCATCGCGCCTATGATCTGGTTTCGGTGCTGCAAGACGCCCGCCGCGATGTGCCCCGGGCTATCGAGACAGCGATGATCGCCCGCTATTGCCGCGCGACCGAGACGGATCAGTCCCTTTTTGAGGGGGCCTATTACTGCCTTGGCGCCCAACGCAATCTGCGCATTCTGGGCGTCTTTGCCCGCCTCTGCCTGCGTGATGGCAAGGCGCATTACATTGATCTTATCCCCCGTGTCTGGGACCATTTGCAGCGGGATCTCGATCACCCGGCGCTGGCCCCGGTTGCAGATCTCCTGCGTGCGGCGCTGCCTGCGCCGACCTCTGCGATCTTAGAGCGCTTGCGCGCACAACGCGCGTCATGAGCCTGCCTTTGATGCTCTTTGCCGCCGGGTTCGGCACGCGCATGGGGGCGCTGACCGCGTCCCGTCCCAAACCGCTGATCGAGGTGGCGGGCCGCCCGCTCATCGACCACGCGCTCGATCTTGCCACGGCGCATGGCGCGGCCCCGGTGGTGGCCAACCTGCACTACTTGCCCGACCAACTGGCGCAGCATCTGGCGGGGCGTAACATCCGCCTTTCTCTTGAAATGCCTGAGATTCTGGAAACCGGCGGCGGGCTTCGCGCCGCGCTGCCTCTGCTTGGCACTGGCCCGGTCTTTACCATGAATACCGATGCCGTCTGGCGTGGCCCCAATCCGCTTGACCAACTGGCTGGCCTCTGGCGTCCCGCAGAGATGGACGCGCTTCTGCTCTGCATCCCGCGCGCGCAAACCGTCGGCCATTCCGGCACGGGCGATTTCCAGATTGATGCCGACGGGCGCGCCACGCGCGGCCCCGGTTCGGTCTATTCCGGGCTTCAGATCGTGAAGCCTGACCTGCTGCATACCATCCCCGAGCGCGCCTTTTCCCTCAACCGCCTTTGGGATCTGATGTTGTCCGAGGGCCGGCTCTTTGCAGCCGATTACCCCGGCCAGTGGTGCGATGTCGGCCACCCAGAGGGGATTGCCCTTGCCGAATCCCTGCTCGCGGCCCCCGATGTTTGATCCTTCAGATACCCCCCGCCTTTATGGCGTGCCGCCCGGTGTGGATTTTCCCCGTGCTCTGGTCGAAGGCCTGCGCGCGCACCAATCAGGAAAACCGCCCGAGGTCCTCGCGCGCGTGCAACTTATCGTTAACACCCGTCGCATGGCCCGCCGCATCCGCGAGCTCTTCGACGCAGGCCCCCCCTGTCTTTTGCCGCGCATCAGCCTCCTGACTGATCTCGGAGAGTTGTGGGATCTGGCCCATATCCCCGATCCGGTGCCGCCCCTGCGCCGCAGGCTGGAATTGGTGCAGCTTATCGCGACACTTCTCGACAACGCCCCTGATCTTGCCCCCCGCAGCGCGATTTACGACCTGTCGGATAGTCTTGCGGGGCTGATGGATGAAATGCACGGCGAAGGTGTCGCACCGCAGGCGATCGAAACGCTCGATATCACCGATCAATCCGGTCATTGGGCGCGGATCAAATCCTTTCTCGGCATCGTCCGCCACTATTTCGAGATCGGCGGCGCCGCGCCCGATGTGGAAACCCGCCAGCGCCTTGTGATCGAACGGCTGGCCGCCCTCTGGGCCGATACCCCGCCCGCGCATCCCGTCATCCTCGCGGGGTCCACCGGCTCACGGGGGGCGACACAGCACCTTATGCAGGCGGTAGCGCGCCTGCCACAGGGGGCGGTCGTGCTGCCCGGCTTTGATTTTGAGATGCCCGCCCCCGTCTGGGATGCGCTGGGTGATGCCATGCTCTCTGAGGATCACCCGCAATACCGTTTTTGTCGGGTTGCCGCTGGGGCTGGGATCACGCCTACGGACATTCGCCCATGGTCTGATATCTCCCCCGCCAACCCGGCGCGCAACGCGCTGGTGTCGCTGGCCCTACGCCCCGCCCCTGTCACCGATCAATGGCTGCGCGACGGCCCGCATCTGCGCGACATCGCCGGGGCCATGGCCAATGTCACGCTGGTCGAGGCCCCGTCGCAACGCCAAGAGGCGCTCGCCATCGCCCTGCGCCTGCGCCAAGCGGCAGAGGACGGGCGCACCGCCGCCCTCATCACGCCAGACCGCACGCTCACCCGCCAAGTGACCGCAGCGCTCGACCGATGGGATATTCTGCCTGATGATAGTGCCGGTCTGCCGCTGCACCTGTCACCACCGGGGCGCTTTCTGCGCCATGTCGCCGATCTGTTTCGCACCCGGCTCAGCGCCGAATCTCTGCTCACTCTGCTCAAACATCCGCTGGCACATCAGGGGGCCGAGCGTGGCCCACATCTGCGCCTCACCCGCGAGCTGGAATTGCATCTGCGCCGCCACGGCCCCCCCTATCCGACCGAAGACAGCCTGCGCGCTTGGGGTGCTGCGCAAAAAGATCCCCTTGCCCCTGAATGGGTGAGCTGGCTTTGCGCTTGCTTTGTGAACAGAGACTATTCCGGCGAAATCCCTCTTGATCATAGCGTGGCCACGCATCTCGACCTCGCGGAAAAGATCGCCCAAGGCTGCCATGGCACAGGCTCTGGCACGCTCTGGCTCAAGGATGCTGGGCAAGAGGCGCAAAAGGCCGTGACCGAACTTCGGGCCGAGGCCCATCATGCGGGCGCGCTCAGCGCCAGTGACTATTCCAGCCTGTTTCACAAGATTCTGAGCGCCCGCGAGGTGCGCAATCCTGTCGATCCGCACCCCCATATCCTAATCTGGGGCACGCTGGAGGCGCGCGTTCAGGGGGCCGATCTCTTGATTCTCGCCGGGCTGAATGAAGGGAGCTGGCCCGAATCCCCCAAACCCGATCCTTGGCTCAACCGTGCCCTGCGCCATCAGGTGGGGCTTTTGCTGCCCGAGCGGCGCATCGGCCTCTCGGCGCATGATTTCCAACAGGCGATCGCCGCGCCCGAGGTCTGGCTTACCCGGTCCGTCCGCTCTGCCGATGCCGAAACCGTGGTCTCGCGCTGGCTCAACCGCATTTTGAACCTGCTCTCTGGACTGCCGGATCAGGGGGGGCAGGCGGCGATTGAGGACATGCGCAACCGTGGCCGCCTCTGGCTCGACCGCGCCACGGCGCTAGAGGACCCGGGCGAGGTGCCGCGTGCCACCCGGCCTGCGCCCGCGCCGCCCGTTGCCGTACGCCCCGACCATCTGACCGTAACCGAGATCAAGCGGCTCATTCGCGACCCCTACGCCATCTATGCCCGCCATATCCTCAAACTGCGCCCGCTTGATCCGCTGATGCGCGCGCCCGATGCGCTTTTGCGCGGCACCGTGCTGCATGAAATTCTTGAGGGGTTCATTCGCGAAACACTGGATCACCCGGAGCACTGCGACCACGCCACATTGATGCGCCATGCAGAGACTGTTCTGGCCGAAAATGTCCCTTGGGCCGAGGCGCGCGCGCTGTGGCTGGCGCGGCTGGACCGTGTTGCCGACTGGTTCATCGACACTGAGGCGCGGCGTCGAACGCTGGCCCGACCCGTGTATTTCGAGGCTAGAGGCCGCGCCACCCTGCCAGATCTGGGCTTTACCCTTTCGGCCAAGGCCGACCGGCTCGATCTCGATGATCTGGGGCAGGTGCATATCTATGACTATAAAACCGGCGCGCCCCCTTCGACCAAGGAACAAACCAGTTTCGACAAGCAATTGCTGCTTGAGGCCGCGATTGCCACCCGCTCCGGCTTTGAGGGGATGGGCCCAACCCGTGTCGCCCGCGCGGTCTTTATCGGGCTGGGTAGTGAACCCAAAGAATTGGACGCGCCGCTCGACACAGAACCACCTGAGAAGATCTGGGCCGAGTTCCACGCGCTGATTTCGGCCTATTTCGACCCTGATATGGGCTATACCGCGCGCCGCGCGCCGCGCAATGCCGATGAGGATGGGGATTACGACCAGCTGGCGCGCTACGGCGAATGGGACCAGACCGATACACCCGACGTGACCAAGGTGGGCCAATGACTGCGCGTGATGCCGCCACTCAGGCACAGGTTGAGGCCGCGCGCCCCGACCTCTCGACATGGCTGTCGGCCAATGCCGGATCGGGCAAAACGCGGGTGCTTACAGACCGTGTGGCGCGGCTTTTGCTCGATGGGGTCGATCCTCAGCATATCCTCTGCCTCACCTATACCAAGGCCGCGGCAAGCGAGATGCAGAACCGTCTTTTTCGCCGCCTTGGCGCTTGGGCGATGCTGGCCGATGCCGCGCTCATGCAAGAGCTTGACCTTTTGGGCCATGAGGGCGCGATCACCGAACAGACCCTGCGCGACGCCCGCCGCCTCTTTGCCCGCGCGATCGAGACGCCGGGTGGGCTGAAAATCCAGACGATCCACTCCTTCTGCGCCTCCCTTCTGCGTCGTTTTCCGCTCGAGGCGGGCGTCACGCCGCAATTCACCGAGATGGAGGATCGCACTGCCACCCTCTTGCGCGCCGAGATTGTCGAAGACTTGGCCGCCGGGCCGCAGGCCGCCACGTTTTACGCCCTTGCCAGACACTATTCCGGCGAAACTCTGGAAAAACTGACCGCCGAAATTGTCCGCAACCGCAGTGGATTTGCACAACCGCTCAGCGATGCCGATCTGGCCGCCCTCTTTGATCAGCCCGAGGGGCTGAGCGCCCAGATGATCCGCGACGGGGTGTTTCTGGGCAGTGAACAGGCGCTTCTCGGCCACCTCATGCCTGCGCTTCAGGCCGGGTCTGCCAATGACGTCAAGGCCGCCGCCAAGCTCGCGCAAATGAGCGCGTTGGACCTGCGCGCGCTGCCCGTGCTCGAGGATGTCTTTCTCACTGGCAAAGGGGCCAAATCGCCCTTTTCCGCCAAGTTAGGCTCTTTTCCGACCAAGGCGACCCAAGGTGTCCTTGCCTCTGTCCTGCCGCAGATCGAACAATGGATGCTGCGCGTCGAAGCGGCGCGCCCCGCGCGCCTTGCCCTCCTTGCGATGCAGAAAACCCGCGCTTTGCATGACTTCGCCCGCGCTTTCCTGCCCGCCTATGAACGCGCCAAGCAATTGCGCGGCCTCCTTGATTTCGACGATCTGATCCTGCGCGCCCGCGATCTTTTGACCGATCCAGCGGTCGCGGCTTGGGTGCTCTACAGGCTTGATGGTGGCATCGACCATATTCTTGTGGACGAGGCGCAAGACACCAGCCCCGTCCAATGGCAGGTCATCGAACGTCTGGCGCAGGAATTCACCAGCGGCGAGGGCGCGCGTGCCGATGTGGCGCGTACGATCTTTGTCGTGGGCGACAAGAAACAGTCGATCTATTCCTTTCAGGGGGCCGACCCGCGAGAATTCGACCGCATGCAGCAGGAATTTGGCCTGCGTCTGAGCGCCACCAACACCCCGCTGCAATCGCGCGTTCTGGCTTATTCCTTTCGCTCGTCGCGGGCGATCCTGACCACCGTCGATTGCTGCTTTGATCAAAGCAGCGAGAGCGGTTTTACGCCGGAAGAGGGTCACAAAGCCTTCTTTGATACCCTCCCCGGTCGCGTCGATCTCTGGCCTCTGGTCGAGAAACCGGATGAGGACGAGCCGCCCGCCTGGCACATGCCCGTAGACATCCGCGCCACCAACGATCCGGCAATCCTTTTGGCGCGGCAGGTTGCGGCGGCCATGCGCGATATGATCACCGCGCGGCAGGCCATCCCCGATCCCAAATCGCCCAGCGGTTTTCGCGCCGTGCAACCCGGTGATTTCCTCATCCTTGTGCGCCGCCGGTCCGCGCTCTTTCACGAGATCATCCGCGAATGCAAGGCGCAGGGCCTGCCCATCGCCGGGGCTGACCGGCTCAAGGTGGGGGCGGAACTTGCCGTGCGCGATCTTGAGGCGCTCTTGTCCTTTCTCGCCACGCCCGAGGATAGTCTGGCGCTGGCCACTGCCCTGCGCTCGCCGCTCTTTGGCTGGTCCGAACAGCAGCTCTACACCCTCGCGCAGGGCCGCAATCGTCCCTATCTCTGGGAGGAATTGCGCGCCCGCGCCGCCGAGCATCCCGACACCATCACAATCCTGCGTGACCTGCTTGATCACGCCGATTTCCTGCGCCCCTATGACCTGATCGAGCGTGTTCTGACCCGCCACGATGGCCGCCGCCGTCTGCTCGCCCGTCTGGGGACCGAGGCGGAGGATGGCATTGACGCCCTTCTGGCGCAGGCCATGGCCTATGAACGTCGCGCGGTGGATAGCCTAACGGGCTTTCTCGTCTGGATGGAAACCGACGATCTCGAGATCAAGCGCCAACTCGACAGCGCTGGCAACCGCATCCGCGTCATGACCGTGCATGGGGCCAAGGGGCTTGAGGCGCCCGTCGTGATCCTGCCTGAATGTGGCGTTTGGCGCACGCCCCCAGCGCCACAGATCGTGACGCAAGCGGGCCATGCCCTTTGGACCGGGCGCGCCGATGACATGCCGCCCAGCTTGGCCGCAGCGCTCGATACTGAACGCCGCGCGCTTTTGGCGGAACGTGACCGCCTGCTCTATGTCGCCATGACGCGGGCCGAGACGTGGTTGATCGTTGCTGCCCATGGCGATCTGGGTAAACAAGGCGACACCTGGTATGAAAAGGTGCAGCGCGGGATGCTGGCCGCAGGCGCGCAACCCCACAGCTTTGCCCATGGCCCTGGCCTGCGTCTTGATCATGGCATTTGGGCTGAAACAGAGACTAATTCAGCGCCCTCTGCGTCCCCTCAAACAATCACCCTCGATCCGCTCTTTCAGCGCCCCGCCCCGCTCCCTGCGCGCCTCAAAACGCTCAGCCCGTCAGAGCTGGGCGGGGCCAAGGCGCTGCCCGGCGAACGCGGGCTGGATGAAGAGGCCGCAAAACGGCGCGGTCGTCAGATCCACCGTCTGCTTGAATTCCTGCCCACTGTGCCTGCCCATGACTGGCCCGCCACCGCTGCGCGGCTTCTGTCCAATGGGGGTGATGCCGCGACAGGCGAAGAACTCGCCCTTCTTCTCGCCGAGGCAGACAAGGTGCTGACACGGCCTAGCCTTCTGGCCCTTTTCACGCCCGCTGCGCTGACAGAGGTGGCGATCACCGCCACCCTCGACCCGCTTCAGGGGCGGCGCATCCATGGTGTGATTGACCGCCTGATTATCGAAGATACCCGCATCCTCGCCGTTGATTTCAAGACCAACGCGCTGGTGCCCGACACGCCCGCCGACTGCCCTGATGCCCTGCTGCGGCAGATGGGGGCCTATGCCCACGCGCTCGGGCAGCTCTACCCGGATCATCGCACTGACACCGCGATCCTCTGGACCCGCACCGCCACGCTCATGCCCTTACCCCACGATCTTGTGACTGCGGCGCTGGAATCCACCACCATCGCTTGACGCGCCGCGCCCGGCTCCATAGGTTCACGACCGAAACCCTGACCACTAGGAGACAGATCATGGCCACCGTTGCCGTCACCGACGCCACATTCGACGCCGAAGTCAAGAATTCCGACATTCCCGTCGTCGTGGATTTCTGGGCCGAATGGTGCGGCCCCTGCAAACAGATCGGCCCGGTTCTGGAAGAACTGTCAAGCGAGATGTCCGGCCGCGTCAAGATCGTTAAGGTCGATGTGGATAGCAACCCGAATTCCGCCGTCGCCATGGGCGTGCGCGGCATCCCGGCGCTCTTCATCTTCAAGGACGGGCAGGTTGTTTCGAACCGCGCTGGTGCTGCCCCCAAGGCCGCCCTCCAGAGCTGGATCGAAGACAGCATCTGAGCCTGCAACGCCACAAGATCAAAAGGGGTCGCGCCGGTCGCGGCCCCTTTTCTTTGGCCACAAAACCCGCATGATCACACCATGACCCTGACCAATGCTGACATTACAGAGCTGACCGCGCTGCGCCACCTGCTGCACCAACACCCCGAAGTGTCTGGACTAGAGCAGGGGACAGCCCGGCGTGTTATCACGGCTCTCACGGACCACACGCCCGATCGCGTGCTGACGGGGCTTGGCGGGCATGGCGTGGCGGCGGTCTACGACGGCGAGGGTCAAGGGCCAACGCTCCTCTTTCGCTGCGAACTTGACGCGCTGCCGATCACCGAGCAGGGCGATCTGCCCCACCGTTCGACCGTGCCCGGCACGGGGCATCTCTGTGGCCATGATGGGCATATGACGGTGATTCTGGCGCTCGCGCGTCTCTTGTCTCGTCAGCGCCCTGCGCGGGGTCGGGTTGTGCTGCTGTTCCAGCCCGCCGAGGAAACCGGCGCAGGCGCAGCGGCAGTGCTGCGCGATCCAGAATTCGAGACTATTTCACCTGATTATGCCTTTGCCCTGCACAATATGCCGGGCCTGCCCTTGGGGCATGTCGGCCTCATCCCCGGCCCGGTCAATTGCGCCTCGCGCGGTATGTCCATTACCCTCAGCGGAAAATCCGCCCATGCGTCAGAGCCAGAGAATGGCCGTTCGCCGATGCAAGCGCTGTCGCATCTTATGCCCGCGCTGACCGCCCTCAGCCGGGGCATACCGCAAGATCACGATTTCACTCTGGCCACCGTCACCCATACCAGCATGGGCGCACCTGCCTTTGGCATCGCACCGGGCGAGGCCACGCTCTACGTTACGCTGCGCACTCTCGTTGACGCTCAGATGCAGGCGCTGTGTGATCGTGCTGAAACGCTGGTGACAAACACCGCAGCGGCGCACGACATCAGTGTTGAAATCAGCTATCACGATATTTTCACGCATTGCGCAAATGATCCCGATGCGACTCTGATTTTGCGCAAGGCGCTCGATGCGCTGCACGTGCCCCATGACGCGCGCGGCTTGCCAATGCGCGCGTCCGAGGATTTTGGCCGCTTTGGTCAACGCGCCCGCGCTGCCATGCTCTTTCTTGGCGCAGGTTCCACCCATGCCGCGCTGCACAATCCAGACTACGATTTTCCCGACGACCTCATTCCCATTGGGGCGCGCATCTTTCATCAGGTCGCCCGCGACATGCTGGTTTAGCCTGCCCTTGCGCCCTCTCCCGACCCCTTCCATATAGGGGACACAGAATAAGGAGGCCCAAATGAGCGATTTTCCCGGGTGGCACGGCACCACCATCATCGGTGTGCGGCGCGGCGGCGAGGTTGTCGTTGCCGGGGATGGGCAGGTCAGCCTTGGACAGACGGTGATCAAGGGTACCGCCCGCAAGGTGCGCCGCCTGTCGCCCGGGGGGCATCCGGTGGTCGCGGGCTTTGCCGGGTCTACGGCGGATGCCTTTACCCTGCTCGAACGGCTGGAAACCAAACTTGAGGCGACACCGGGCCAATTGCAACGCGCCTGCGTGGAATTGGCCAAGGATTGGCGCACGGATAAATACCTGCAAAAGCTCGAGGCGATGCTCATCGTCACCGATGGCGATCAGCTCTATGTCATCACCGGAGCGGGCGACGTGCTCGAGCCAGAGCATGACGTGGCCGCCATCGGCTCGGGCGGCAACTTCGCTCTCGCTGCGGCGCGCGGTCTGGCCGAAAATCCCGACCTGAGCGCCGAGGATATCGCCCGCCGCGCCATGGCCATCGCCGCCGATATCTGCGTCTACACCAATGGCAAGCTGACGGTGGAAAGGATTTCCAAATGACCGACCTGACCCCGCGCGAGATTGTCTCGGAGCTTGACCGCTACATCATCGGCCAGAAAGAGGCCAAGCGCGCCGTTGCCGTCGCCCTGCGCAACCGTTGGCGGCGCAAGCAGCTCTCCGATGATCTGCGCGACGAGGTGTATCCCAAGAATATCCTCATGATCGGCCCCACCGGCGTTGGCAAAACCGAAATCTCCCGCCGTCTCGCCAAACTCGCCCGCGCGCCCTTTATCAAGGTCGAGGCGACCAAATTCACAGAAGTCGGCTATGTCGGCCGTGACGTCGAACAGATCATCCGCGATCTTGTCGACAGTGCCATTGCCCAGACCCGCGATTGGATGCGCGACGACGTCAAGACCCGCGCCGAACAGGCCGCCGAAGAGCGCGTGATCACCGCTATCGCTGGCGAGGATGCCCGCCAAGGCACCCGCGATATGTTCCGCAAGAAGCTGCGCGAGGGGCTGCTTGACGACACCATGATCGACATCGAGGTGGCCGATACCTCTAGCCCCTTGGGCATGATGGATATTCCCGGCCAGCCCGGCAGCCAGATGGGCATGATGAACCTCGGTGATATCTTTGGCAAAGCGTTCGGCCAGCGCACCACGACCAAGCGTGTCAGTGTCGCCGACAGCTACGCGCTTCTGATTGGCGAAGAGGCCGACAAACTTCTTGATGATGAAACTGTCCACCGCACCGCACTCGAGGCGGTCGAACAGAACGGCATCGTTTTCCTTGATGAGATCGACAAGGTCTGCGCCCGTTCGGACGCGCGCGGTGCCGATGTCAGCCGCGAAGGCGTGCAGCGTGATCTCTTGCCGCTGATCGAGGGCACGACCGTTTCGACCAAATATGGCGCGGTCAAGACCGACCATATCCTCTTCATCGCGTCTGGGGCCTTTCACATCGCCAAACCGTCAGACCTCTTGCCGGAGTTGCAAGGCCGCCTGCCCATCCGGGTTGAGCTGCGCGCGCTGACCGAAGGTGATTTCGTCCGCATCCTGACCGAGACGGACAATGCCCTCACCCTGCAATACACCGCCCTCATGGGCACCGAAGAGGTGACGGTCAGCTTTACTGAGGATGGCATCGCCGCCCTCGCCCATATCGCGGCAGAGGTCAATCAATCGGTCGAAAACATCGGCGCGCGGCGGCTCTACACCGTCATGGAACGGGTGTTCGAAGAACTGTCCTTCACCGCCCCCGACCGCGCCGGCGAGACCGTGACGGTCGATGCAGGCTTCGTCGAGGCGAACTTGGGCGAGCTGATGCGGTCCGCGGATTTGAGCAGGTATGTTTTGTAGGGGGGCTAGAGTGGAGGTAGAACGTGCGAATGGCAACTTTCCGCTTTGTAAATCCTACTACTCTTAATCATTGACGCTCAGCGTTTGTGAACTGTCTCTCCTTGGCGCAGGATGTAGTCGGCACCTGTCAATCCGAGTTTGTTAGGTCCAGCCCAGATAAGGTAATAAAGGGGTGCTTTGCGCGTGTTGCGGATCAAGTGGGGCTTGGCGACATAAGGGAAAAGCTTTTTGAGTCGTCCGAAGTAAAGATCAAGTAGTCTTTCCGCTACGTTGCCGTTCTTGGTAGTGACCTCATTGCCAAACAGATCAAGTTTTCGACTATACGCGATTTTGCGCCATTCATCGGTTCCGAAACAAGCGGTCAACTGATCGGCCCACCGTTCCGGCACGTCACCAGAACGGGTGATCAGGCGATTAATTGCCATCGCGAGGGGGAAATTGATCACCACTTCCATGGTTCCAGTTTCAGCCAGCGCTTCAACGGTCGACCACTCTAGATGAGCCCCGTAGGGGTCGAGGAAAGCGACACCGCGAACGTTGCGTGCCTTCAGTGAGGGCGCGAGGTTTCGGATCAGCGGATTGCAATCACCCACCTGAATGGTCACGTCCTTCCTTCCTTCGGTGACAGCGCGCAACGTCTCCGCGCGAGTCTCGTCGAGGTCGAAGAAATAGTGCCGGTGAAAGCCGTACGGCACGTGCAGCGCTCGCACTGGAGAGCCAAGGATAAATTCCTCTTGCGCTTCGGTGTCGTCTGCTTCGTCGAAAAACGGTGAATGCTCCACCGAGAGATTTGAGGTGCGCACCTTGGTTACGCAGGCTCCTGCAAAAGCGTCTATATAGACTCTTGTGAACGACTGCTTGCTTAGCGCCGTTCCGTAGAACTTCAGGTATGCTTCCAGAGCGTCGAGTTTCGCCGCGGCCCACGGCCCGACCGTGTTTTCGCGGTGATCCTTCTTCATGCAAGCTCCGCTATTATCGACTTTGGCACGATCGGCCAAGGGAACCCGTTCCATTCTTCGCCTTCGAGCAGGCGGCCGCCGGATTTCGGACGCGCACCGCCCCATTGTTTGAAGAAGAACGCCACTTCGTATTGCTCACATGCGATACGCAATGCGGTCGCCCATGCGGCTTCCATAGGTCGCGCTCCGGGCCCACTCTCGCCTCCAACTATCGCCCATGCGATGCCCGTCAGGTCGACCACACCAATCGGGCCGAGCAGTGGTTCGAAAGAGATAAACCGTGCGTCCGAGTTGATTTGCCGGAGGTGTTCGATACGCCCTTTGTGGGCAGCGTCTTCTACGGATACACCAAGCCAGATATGTGTCGGCACTCGCCCGCCACCATAACGGTGACGGACATAGTTGCGCATCAATGACGATCGCTTGGTCAACACCTGATAGACATGCCAGTCTGCGGATTCCATCGCCTCGAACACGCAGTCTATGAACTCACGCGGAACGTCCTTGTGGAACAGGTCACTCATAGAGTTGACGAAAATCATGCGCGGTTTCTTCCACAACGCTGGCTGCCCAAGACGCGATGGCCAGAGGCGCATATCGAAGCCCTGCTCATATGGATGCCCCTCAATGCCGCGCCAACGTTCCGCGAACCTTTCAGCGTAACAGTTGTCGCAACCGGGGCCGATCTTCGTGCATCCTGTCACGGGATTCCACGTAGCGTCGGTCCATTCGATTTCAGATTTCTGTGCCATTCTGCGCGACCTCTGTTTTTCGAAAAATGCTACAACAAGTTAAACAAACAGTGAACAAGTATTCATTGGCTTACTTTGAATGTGAAAGCGGACACGCACCTAGAGCGCAGCGAATTACCCCTTTTGCAAAGCAAGCGTAGGGTAGGTACTTGCGCCCACCCCCCAAATCCCCCACTTCCCCCTCCGCATTCCCCGCGCTAAACACCCCTTATGGTTGTTCCGGTTCTCCTTCTTGCCCTCTCTCTCATCGGTGTTGCCGTGGCGCTTTTGTTGCCCGGCTATGGCGATCTGATCCTGCTGGCGGGGCCTTGCACCATCGCGGCTTTGATCCTGCTTTGGCGCGCCCTTTTTCTGCGGATCACGGCCCCGGCCGCGCCCGAGCCCGAGACAGAGCCGAACCGCATCCTGATCGACGGTTCCAACGTCATGTATTGGCGCGACAACACCCCAAGGATCGAAACGCTGCGCGAGGTCATCGGGCAGCTGCGCCGCATCGGCTTTGCGCCGGGGGTCGTGTTTGATGCCAATGCGGGCTATCTGCTGACCGGCAAATACAAACATGATGATGCCATGGCCGGCTATCTGGGGCTGGCCGAGGATTGGGTGATGGTCGTGCCCAAGGGCACCGTTGCCGATCGCTACCTTCTGACCGTTGCGCGCGATGTCGGCGCGCCCATCGTCACCAATGACCGTTACCGCGATTGGGCCGCTGACTATCCCGAAATCAAACAGTCGGGGCGTCTGATCCGGGGAGGCTATCGTGACGGGGCGCTCTGGTTCGAAGGCATGGACATACCGACGTAAGACCGACACGATACCGACGCGGATTTCCCCATGTTTTCAGCGCACTACCGCCCCCGCGCCCCGTCGATCCGCGCCCGCGCGGAATTGGAGCGCGGCATCCACAGCCCCCGGTCAATGGCCTCTGCCAGCCGCTCCGCCAACTCGCGCAGGGCCGATGGGTTATGCTCCGCGATGAAGGCCCGCGTATCCTCATCCTCTAGGAACGCGGCCTCTACCAGATCAAAGTGATGCCCCCGCACAGCGCCAGTTGTGGCAGCAAAAGCAAAGAGATAGTCCACCGTCGCGGCAATCTCGAACGCGCCTTTATAGCCGTGCCGCTTGACCCCTTCGATCCATTTCGGATTGACCACGCGGGATCGCACCACCCGCCCGATCTCATCCTCGAGCGTGCGGATCACCGGGCGTTCGGGGCGTGAATGATCGTTATGGTAAACCGGCCGGTCGCGCCCCTGCAAGGTGCTGACCGCCGCCGCCGCGCCCCCCTCGAACTGATAATAGTCGTCAGAATCAAGAAGATCATGCTCGCGGTTGTCTTGGTTCTGCACAATCGCCTCAGTCTGCCGCAGCCGGGTTTCAAACCCCGCCCGGTCCGGCGTGCCCGCCTCTTTGGCCCCATAGGCATAGCTGCCCCAAGTCAGGTAAGCCTCTGCCAGATCGGCCTTGTCCGCCCAGAGCCGCTCGTCGATCATCGCTTGCAGGCCCGCGCCATAAGCCCCGGGTTTTGCGCCATAAATACGCGGGCCAATCCCCTCGCTCCGCGCCCTCGCGGCGGCGGGATTGCTGTCCTCGGCCTCGTCCAGCCCCTGCACCGCCCGCGCCGCACTGTCAAACAGCGCGATAAGCTGCGGAAACGCATCGCGGAAAAACCCCGAGATGCGCAGTGTCACATCCACCCGCGGCCGCCCCAGCACGCCCTCGGGCAGAATCTCGAACCCGGTCACGCGCCGGTTGGCGGCATCCCATTTTGGCTTGACCCCCATCAGCGCCAGCGCCTGCGCGATGTCATCGCCGCCGGTGCGCATATTGGCCGTGCCCCAGGCGGTGATCAGCAAGGCGCGCGGCCAATCACCATGGGTTTGCAAATGCTTTTCAATCAAGAGGTTGGCAGATTTCCAGCCCAAGGCCCAAGCGGTCGGCGTGGGCACGGCGCGGCTGTCTACGCTGTAGAAATTGCGCCCCGTTGGCAGGGTATCAAGCCGCCCGCGCGTGGGTGCGCCCGAGGGTCCGGGGGCAATCGCCCGCCCGTTCAGCGCGCGCAACAGACCCGCGCCCTCGTCCGGCCCACAGGCGGCAATAGCGGGGCGAATGCGCGCCGCCATCTCTGCCAAAACCGCCGACGTATGCGGTCCGATCTCTTGGCCGCCCTCCCTCAAGAGGCGCTGCGCCATAAGCTCCAAGCGTTCCACAGTGTCGCCATTGCTGCGCCATGGATCGGCGCAGAGACCGCCCAGGGCCTGCGGCTTTTCAGTGGCGGCCTCGGCCATATCGCAATCAAGCGGATCAATGCCCAGCCCGAAATCACGCGCCAGCGCGCGGATCAGCGAGGCGTCTCCACCTTGACCATCGCCGCGCGGCACCCGGGCCAAGGCAATGGCCAGATCAATCTCTTGCTGCCCTGTGGGCGATTGACCGAATACATGCAGCCCATCGCGGATCTGCGCCTCTTTCAACTCGCAGAGATAGGCATCAAGCTGCGCCAGATCAGACTCTTCATCCGCCCCGGACATGCCGACATCCTTATCGAGCCCGGTGGCAGAACTCAGTGTCAGGATCTCGCGCCGCAGATGGGCGATGCGGCGTGGATCGACCCCGGCGGCCTCGTAATACTCATCCACCAGCGCCTCGAGATCGCGCAGCGGGCCATAGGTTTCGGCGCGGGTCAGAGGCGGGGTAAGGTGGTCGATGATCACCGCCTGCGCGCGGCGTTTGGCCTGCGTGCCCTCGCCGGGATCGTTGACGATGAACGGGTAGACATGCGGCATCGGTCCTAGCACCGCTTCAGGCCAACATTCGGCGCTCAGCGCCAGCGCCTTGCCCGGCAACCATTCAAGATTGCCATGCTTGCCCATATGCACGATCGCGTGGGCGCCGAAATGGTGCCGCAGCCAGATGTAGAAGGCGAGGTAATTGTGCGGCGGCACCAGATCGGGGGCATGATAGGTCTCGGTCGGGTCGATGTTATAGCCCCGTGCGGGCTGTAGCCCGACCACGACATGCCCGAAGGTCAGGATTGACAGGGCAAAGCCTGCACCGGTGCTGCCGTCGGATTTGAGAATTTGGGGAACAATGAAAGGGTCCGTCTCAGGCGCGCCCCAACGGGTCGTCATCGCCTCGCGCAGATCCCACGGCAGGGCGTTGAAATGCTCCAGATAGATATCCAGCGGCAGGGTTTCACCGCCGTCGCGCGATGCGCGATCCGTGAGCCAGTTGGTCGGCCCCGCCATCACCGCGCGCATCAGGGCGTCGCTATCTTCTGGCGGATTGGCGACGGTATAGCCCGCCTCGGCCATCAGGCGCAGCGTGTGCACCGTGGCCGCAGGCGTATCAAGACCCACACCATTGGCCAGCCGTCCATCCTTGTTTGGGTAATTGGCAAGGATCAGCGCCACCCGCCGCTTGGGCGCAGGCGTCTGGCGCAGTTTGGCCCAATTGGCGGCCAGCTGCGCCACAAAATCTACCCGGTCGCCAACCGCGCGATACGTGGCGATGGCGCATTCTGTGGCTGCGTCGAAAAACGCCTCGCCCTTGAAACTGATGGCACGGGCAAGAATGCGGCCATCGACCTCGGGCAGGGCCACGTTCATGGCGATGTCGCGGCCTGAAAGGCCCGTGAGCCCCTTGGCCCACGCCTCTTCGGTCGATCCTGCCAATACCACCTGAAACACCGGGGCGCTATTGGCGGCGGGCATGGCCAGCGGATTCTCTGGGCTTTCGTCGCCCGCATGTGGCGAGCCTACGGCAAAGGCGGTGCAGTTCAGGATCACTGCAGGTGGTGCCACGCTGAACAGATGCTCCAGCGTTGCCACCGATACCGGATCTTTGAGCGAGGCGACAAAGACCGGCAACGGATTAAGCCCGGCGCGCAACAGCGATTTCACCAGCCGGTTGATCGGATGAAGCCCGGCCCCCTGCACCAGCGCACGGTAAAAGATAACGGGCACCACCGGCTGGCCGGTACCCCAAGCCTCTTGCGCGGCGCTTAGGCCTGCGACACCCGCACCCGGCCAATAGACGCCCGCGCGCAGCAGCGGGCTGGCGGTGGCAGGGGGGTCGCCGCCCTCCAGCATGGTCTGCGCATAGCGCAGGAAATTCCCGGCATTCTCCGGCCCACCTTCCACAAGATAGGACCAAAGCGCATCGTAATCCGCATCCGACACCGTGGACAGGCCGCGCAATTCTGCGTCTGGCTTGTCATCGCCGGGCAAGAGCGCCACTGGCACGCCGGCCTCATGCAGACGCGCGGCATATTGTTCGGCCCCGTATTTCCAATAGCCCACACCGCCCAGAACCCGCGCGATCACCAGCCGCGATTTCGTGGCGCAGTGATCGAGATGCAAGTCGACGGACATCGGGTGCTGCAAATGGCTGAGATTGGCCAGCCGAAGACTGGGTGGGTCTGCCATTTCGCCGCGCGCCTCGCTTAGTACCGCAAGCTCGGTATCGGCAGCCGAGACAAAGACCACATCGGCGGGGGTTTGGCCCAGATCGACGGGCTCCTTGCCATCCTCGATGGCCCCGGGGGTGGCGGCGAGAAGATGCATCAGACGGTTCCAGCTTGAACGGGGCGGTAATTTGCGGCAATAGCGGCGTCAGAGCGGCGCCATCTGGGGGGCCGGGCCGAAAGGGCAACGACATGGATTACAACGCATTGGGCGCCTCCAAGAAAGGCGGCAAGATTCCCCGCCACAAGGAGCATAACGCACCGGGTACGGACAAGAACCCGTTTGGCAAGCGCCCCTCCAAGGAAGAGCTGATCGCGCGCCTCAAGGCGAAGGCCGAGAAGTCGTCGAAATAGCCTCATAGCCGCTTTTCCATGAAAATGGACGAGGGCGCGTTGGGATAATCGCCGAACGGGCCCCTCGGCATAAAACCGTGCCGGGCATAGAGCTTGTGGGCTGCGGTTAGCAAATTGCCGGTTTCCAGTCGCAGGCAGGGCAGGGCGTGGGTGCGCGCCTCGTCCTCGATCTGGCGCAACAGGGCGTCTGCTACGCCCTGTCCACGCGCTGTCTCGGCCACAAACATGGATTTCACCTCGCCATAGCCATCGCGCAATGCAAGCGCGCCGGTGCCAAGGATTGTGGTGCCGATGCGCGCAGCAAAAAAGCGGATATCGGGCGCGCAGAGCGCGTCGATATCGAGAAAGAAGTTATCCTCGGGCGGAAACAGCGATTCCATCAGGGCATGGCTTGCGCGCAAGAGCGCGCTGGCCTCTGGATGCCTTGGGTCTGCCGCCTCGACGATGATCATGCCAAGAGCGCGGAGGTGATCGCCGCCCGGTCCATCCCGGCCTGACCGATCACGACCAGCCGCGTTTGGCGCGGACCGGACCCAAAGGGTTGGTCGAAATAGCTGTCGACACGCGGCCCAACCGCCTGAATCGTCAGACGCATCGGCTTGCCCGCCACGGCGGCAAAGCCCTTGAGCCTCAGGATATCATGCGCGCGGATCACTTCTGTGATCTGACGGGCAAAGCTGGCCGGATCGGTGATCTCGGGCCGCGTCACCACAAAGCTCTCAAAGGCGTCATGGCCATGGTCATGATGGTGATCATGGTCATCATCGTCGTCGTCGTGATGATCATCTTCGTCGTCATGGTCATGGTGATGATGGTGCAGTTCATGCCGCGCCTCCATATCCGCCTCGGCGCCGATACCCTGTCCAAGCAGCACCTCGACCGGCAGCGCGCCCATCGTCGCGGTCACGACCTGCACACCATCACGCGAGTCTGCGCGCAGCCGCGTTGTAAGCGCGATGCGCTCCTCCTCGGTCAGCAGATCGGATTTGTTGATCACGATCATATCGGCACAGGCCATCTGATCCTCGAAGAGTTCCGATAGCGGCGTTTCGTGGTCAAGGTTTTCATCAAGCTTGCGCTGGGCATCGACCGCCGCCACATCATGCGCAAAGCGTCCTTCGGTGACGGCCTTGCCATCGACCACTGTCACCACGCCATCAACCGTCACCCGCGTGGAAATCTCGGGCCAGTTAAAGGCCCGCACCAGCGGCTGCGGCAGCGCCAGACCAGAGGTTTCGATCACGATGTGATCGGGCGCGCGCTCGCGGTCCAAAAGTTTTTGCAGCGTGGGAATGAAATCCTCTGCCACGGTGCAGCAGATGCAACCGTTCGACAATTCCATCACATCCTCGTCTGAACAGGTCTCGATCCCGCAGCCCTTGAGGATGTCGCCATCAACGCCCAGATCGCCGAATTCGTTGATGATGAGCGCAATGCGCTTGCCGCCCGCATTCTCGAGCATATGCCGGATCAACGTAGTCTTGCCGGCCCCGAGAAATCCTGTGACGACGGTGGCGGGAATCTTGGCTTTCATGTCTTGGCTCCTTCAGGGGCTTGCATCGGGCGGGGCGGCTGGCCTAAGCCCGGTGGAAAAGGGGATCGGGCATGATGCACCGGATTGTGGTCTGTTCTACGTGCGAGCGCACGGATGGCAAGGGCTTTGCGGCCCGGTTGCGCGCGGCTTTCAGCGAACGGGGTATGGAGTTCACGGTGCAGGACCATGACTGCATGTCCAATTGCGCCCGTCCGCTCAGCGTGGCCTTTTCCGCGCCGGGCAAGGCCACGTATCTGTTTGGCGATATAGACCCCGCAGGCGATCTTGAGGATACGCTGGCCTTTGCCGCGCTATATGCCGAGTGCGCCGATGGTTGGATCGAGGATGCACGTCCTGCCGGACGGCTCCGGCATTGCCTGATCGGGCGCGTGCCGGGCTGAGGGATCATTCGATCACCACCGCAATCGTGGCCTCTATGGGTACGCCGCCCACGGCCAGTTGCGTATGGTCATTGGCATTCAAAGTCACGCGCAGCTCATGGCTGCCGACAGGCAACGCATCCAGCTGCATCCATGGGCCGTAAGCACGCGCGATCTTGATCCCGTTGAGATAAAGATGCGCATGCCCATGCCCCGGCATATGCGGGCCATTCACCCCCTCGGGATCAAAGGTAAAGTTCTCTACCCCGATATGCAGGTTGCGGCTCTGCGCTCCATCAGCGTGCAACGTCAGGTCCAGCATCGGGGCAGGCGTGCCCGCTTCGGTCAGTGTGGCATGAGCGCTGCCCCCATGATCATGCGCGCTGTGGTCGTGCACTGCCGCGCCGTGATCGTGGTCATGCCCCTCAAGCTGCGCGCCCGATGTAGCGGCAATCAAAAACCCCAGACCTGTTCCGAAAAAAAGGCCGATGCCGAGAAAGGCAAATGGTTTTGCCATAATATCGCTCTCCTTGCGGATGGCCCCGGCACCGTGATGCCGGGGTGATGTCATGTCAGGCGGTGGCGCTTTCACGTTGCCAGAAATACCCGGCAAGCGCGCCAAGACAGACCCAAGCCGCCATCCCGACGCCAAGCGCACGCGCAGCAAAGAGCGCGGCCAGTTCCGGTGGCACCGGCCCGGTAAAGCTTTCGGGTTCAGGCGCACCGATCAGATGCGGTGCCGCCAACAGCGCGATCGCAACCGCCAGCATCACCGGCCCTTTGCCAAAGGCCATCAAGCCAAGCCCCACCGCCGTGGCAATCACTGTGCCCCACCACCAGATTTGTCGTGCGGTGATGTCGGTATAGGCCACGCCCGGCACTTCCGGCGGCAGCGACACAGCGGGTGCGAAATGCAGCGCGACAAATCCCGCCAAACCCCACATCACACCGCGGCGCGCGTCGATGCGCACGCCATATTCCGCCGCCATCCCCATACAGGCCACCAGAACCAGCCCGTAGCCCACGTAGATCAGCGCCGCAAACAGGATGCTTAGCCCGTCGCGCATCACGTCAAACCCCGGCAATTCGGGCGTGGCGCTGATCGCCTCTGCCCCAAAATGCACAAGAGTGCCCCCTTCATACAGCTCGGCATGCAAAAGCACGGGCTGAATGAACACCATCTGCAACAGGGCGGCTATCAGCCCTGCACAGAAACCAGCGAACAACGCGCTGGTCGCAATTTTTGAGAACATAGGTTAGTGGCAGGGAAAGCCGGTTGCGTGGCGCACATCGTGCGCTGCGTCATGCAGTGCCGAGGCTTGCACATGGCCTGCGACGGTCACGATGCCCAAGCCCAGAAAGAGCGCGGCAACGAACGGCAGGACGGTAGATTTTGCAGCAGTTTGAACCAATGTGGTCATGGCGATATCTCCTTTGCGCCTCTCACCCGAGGCGGGATTGACGAACGCAGGGCTGGTCTCCTGGCTCGCGGGTCGTCGCCTGTCTGCCGCCTTCCCAAGGTCATAGGCACCTCAGTGGCATCTGGCAGGGGCTCGCCGCTTACAGTCGCGGGGGCGGCTGACGCATAGGCGCCCTAATTGGGTCCACCGGCACGTCATTCCCATTTCATCCCCGAGGCGCTTTGCACCCAAACGAGGAACCTTGCACGTCCGGTATGCAGGCTGTTCTGCGACCCGTCAAGGAGGATTGCGACCGCTTTTTGGCAATCCGCGGCATTCTTTCTGCGGGGCTTGGCGGCGGTTCGCCCAATATCATGTGGATAAATGCTGTGACCGCCCCATATCATGTGGTTGGTCGTTGACAGGCCCGCCCCTCAGACATCACAATTCTACGACAACGGAATCACCGGACACGAAGGGCGCGCGCGCAGGTGCAGTTCTCGAAACTCAGATTGACCGGCTTCAAAAGCTTTGTCGACCCGACCGATCTGATCATCGCGCGCGGTCTTACCGGTGTTGTCGGTCCCAATGGCTGTGGCAAATCCAACCTGCTTGAGGCGCTGCGCTGGGTGATGGGTGAAAACCGTCCCACTGCGATGCGCGGCGACGGGATGGAGGATGTGATCTTTGCCGGGGCCGCAACCCGGTCTGCCCGCAACTTTGCCGAGGTGGTGATTCACCTCGACAATTCCGACCGTCTGGCGCCCGCCGGGTTCAACGAGGCCGATCAGCTTGAGATCACCCGCCGCATCACCCGCGATGTGGGCAGCGCCTATAAAGTCAACGGTAAGGACGTGCGCGCCCGCGACGTGCAGATGCTCTTTGCCGATGCCTCAACCGGCGCGCATTCGCCCGCTTTGGTGCGTCAGGGGCAAATCTCGGAGCTGATCAACGCCAAGCCGAAATCGCGGCGGCGGATCCTGGAAGAGGCCGCTGGCATTTCCGGCCTCTATCAGCGCCGCCACGAGGCCGAATTGAAGCTGCGCGGGGCCGAGGCCAATTTGACCCGTGTCGATGACGTGGTCGAGCAACTGGCAAACCAACTGGCGCAATTGGCACGACAGGCCAAGCAGGCGGCACGCTATCGCCAAATTGGTGAAGAACTGCGCTTGGCTGAGGGGCTGTTGCTCTATCGCCGCTGGAAAGAGGCCGATTTGGCCCGTGCTCGTGCCGAGGATGACTTGCGCGAGCGCACCACAGTCGCCGCCCGCGCAGAGTTGGCTGCACGCGAGGCGGCCAAGGTGCGCGCCCGCGCCGAAGATGCCCTGCCCAAGCTGCGCGAAGAAGAGGCCATCGCGGCGGCAATCCTGCAACGCCTGAGCGTGCAGCGTGACACCCTGACCGAACAAGAGGCGTCCGCCCGCGACCGCATTGCCACGCTGCGCAGCCGGATCGAGCAACTCGCCCGCGACATGGAGCGCGAGGCGGGGTTGAACCGCGACGCAGGCGAGACCATCGCGCGTCTGGAATGGGAGGCCGGCGAACTTGCCAAAGGGGCCGAGGGCCACGATGCCCGGCTTGAAGCGGCCCAAACCGAGGCGCGCGAGGCTGCGCAAATCCTGCAACAGCGGGAAAATGATCTCAGCCAGATGACCGAGGATATGGCGCGCCTTGCCGCCCGCCACCAATCTGCACAACGCCTTCTAGAGGATAGCCGCAAGACCTTGATCAAGAGCGAGGCCGAGGCCGAACGTGCCCGCGCCGCACAAGCCGATTTGCGCGCGGCCCTAACGCGCGCCGAGGCCGACCACACCGCCGCCCAAGAGGCCGAGGCCGAGGCGGTCGCCCGCGCAGAGGCGGCGGAATCCGCCCTGTTCGCCGCTGACGAGGCGCGCGCCGAGGCTCAGGCCCAAGAGGCCGAGGCGCGTGCCGCGCGCTCTGAGGCCGAGGGCGAATTGGGGGCCTTGCGCGCCGAGGTCACGGCCTTGGCCAAGCTGGTGCAGCGCGACACGGCCGAGGGCGGGCAGGTGATGGACCGCCTTCAGGTGCAACAGGGCTTTGAGAAGGCGCTGGGCGCCGCCCTTGCCGATGATCTGCGCGCCCCCGAAGTCGAGGCCGATGGCCCCTCTGGCTGGACCGTGCTGCCTGCCTATCACACGCCGCAACCCCTGCCCGAGGGGGTGACCGCGCTCAGCCGCCATGTCTCGGTCCCCGAGGTGCTGGCCCGGCGCATGTCGCAGATCGGGTTGATCGATCCCGAGGATGCCGCCCGTCTGCAACCCCTTTTGAAACCCGGTCAGCGTCTGGTCAGCACCGAGGGTGATCTATGGCGCTGGGACGGATTTCGCGCATGGGCCGAGGATGCCCCCTCTGCCGCCGCCCTGCGTCTGCAACAGCTCAACCGGCTTGAGGAACTCAAGCAACAGCTTGAACACACCACAGCGCGCGCAGAGGGGGCCGTTCGCGGCCACGAGGCGCTGCGCGAGGCGCTGATCCGTCGCACCGAAGAGGATCGCGCCGCCCGTGAGGCCCGCCGCTCTGCCGATGCCGCCGTCAACGAGACCAATCGCGCCCTCAGCCGCGCTGAGGCGGATCGCAACCTTGCCGGATCGCGGCTGGAATCATTGGGTCTCGCCGTCACCCGCCATGACGAAGAGGCGATGACCGCCCGTCAGAGCCTGTCTGAGGCGGAAAAGGGTCTGGCAGGACTTGGCGATCTGGATGCCACCCGCGCCGATCTCGAAGATATCAAGATGGCGGTCGAGGCCGCGCGCATGACCATGATGACCAAACGGTCAGGGGCCGACGAACTGCGCCGCGAGGGCGAGCGCCGGACGCGCCGCAGTCAGGAAATCACCAAGGAAGTCAGCGGCTGGCGGCACCGGCTCGACACTGCCGAGCGTCGGATCGCGGAACTGGCAGAGCGCAAGGAAGAGTCCGAAGAGGCCCTCGCTGATGCCAGTGCTGCACCCGAACTTCTTGCTGCCAAGCGCGCCGAACTGGGCGAGGAAATCACCCGCAGCGAGGCCCGTCGCGCCGCCGCTGCCGATGCGCTCTCAACTGCCGAAGGGGCCGCGCGCCAAGCCGCGCTGGACGAGCGCGACTCCGAACGCCTGGCCTCAGAGGCTCGCGAAATGCGTGCCCGGGCCGAGGCCCGGCTGGATGCCGCGCGCGAGACCCGAGATTACGCCGCCGAGCGGATCAACGAGACGCTGGAGCAAACCCCCGAGGCCCTCTTGCAGAGCCTCGCGGTCGATCCCGACACCATGCCCGCCTCTGATGCAATCGAGGCTGATGTGAACCGCCTTAAACGACAGCGCGACGCACTGGGGGCCGTGAACCTGCGCGCCGAAGAAGACGCCAAAGAGGTCGAGGCCGAGCATGACAGTCTGATCAAGGAAAAGACCGATCTTGAAGAGGCGATCAAGACCCTGCGCAGTGGTATCGCCAGCCTCAACCGCGAAGGGCGCGAGCGGCTTTTGACCGCGTTCGAGACGGTCAATTCCAATTTTAGCCTGCTCTTTCGTCACCTTTTTGGCGGCGGCGAAGCCAGTCTTGTGCTGGTCGAGAGCGAAGACCCATTGGAGGCGGGGCTTGAAATAATGTGCCAACCGCCGGGCAAGAAGCTCTCGACACTCAGCCTCTTGTCGGGCGGAGAACAGACCCTGACCGCGCTGGCGCTGATCTTTGCGGTGTTTCTCGCCAATCCCGCGCCAATCTGCGTGCTGGATGAGGTGGACGCGCCCCTTGACGATGCCAATGTCACCCGCTTCTGTGATCTCTTAGACGAGATGTGCCGCCGCACGGAAACCCGCTTTCTCATCATCACCCATCACGCCGTGACCATGAGCCGGATGGATCGGCTTTTTGGCGTTACCATGGCCGAACAAGGCGTAAGCCAACTGGTTTCGGTCGATCTCAAGAAGGCGGAAGCAATGGTCGCCTGAGCGACGTAAGGCGGCGGATGCATGCGCGCCTTTGCGTGGCGTCATCCAACCCCGGGCTTGACCCCAGGTGATATTCCAATAGATTTTACGCCCCTGACGCCGAATGGCGCGGCGCGCTTTTCACATCCCTGCGCGCCATCACGGGCGCGTCCATGTGCCCAAAATTCAAACGGGACATGGAGAGCCTTTGTCATGCTACGATTTTTTGTGCAGTTTCTTGCCGCCCTTTTTTTGACCATCACCACCGCCACAGCTCAAACTTCACAAGAGCCTGCGGCTGATCCCGATACCGGGCGTTCCAGCGTCGATGTGCTGATCGAGGTGATCGAGGATGAGGCCGCGCGCGCGGAACTGGTCGAGCGGCTGCGCTCCGCCGGTCTGCCTGAGGCGGTCGAGGCGGTGGTTCCCGCCGCTCCACCGCCCTCGGACGTGTCCTTTGGCCGTAGGGTGGCCGAGATCACGCAAGCCGCCGCCGAAGATGTCGCTGATTGGGTTGCGCATGTCGCCCGCCAGATCACCCGCGCGCCCAATGTGCTTGACGGCCTCAGCGGTGGAGAGGTCGCCGTGCTGCTTACGGCTTTGGCGGATCTTGCTGTGGTGATCGTGGGCACTGTTGTGGCCTTTCTGGTTCTGCGCGGGCTTGGCAAAACGCTCTACGCCCGCATGAGCGCCTCTGCCCGCGATGGCGGCCTCGCGCGGACCGTCCTGCTCTTTCTCGCCTCTGCCATCACGGATGGGGTGATCGTGCTTATCGCTTGGGCGGCGGGCTATGCGCTGGCAATCCTTGCCTTGGGCGAGTTTGGCCAGATTGGTATTCGCCAAACCCTCTATCTCAACGCCTTTCTGCTGGTGGAAATGGCCAAAGTCGCGGTCAGGCTGGTGCTTTCGCCTTCGGCGACTGCGCTGCGCCCGCTGCCGATCAGTGATCGCGCGTCGGCCTATCTGTGCTCTCGCATCAACCTCATTGTCGGGATTGTGGGATATGGGCAACTTCTGGTCGTGCCGATCATCAACGGCAATGTGTCCTTTGCCGCCGGTCGGGCGGTTTCGACGCTGATTGCCGTGGCGGTTCTGGCGCTGGCGATTGGGCTGGTGCTGCGCAACCGGCGGGCGGTGTCCGACTGGCTTTTGGGCGCGCAAGTGGACAGTGCAACGCCGCCCAAGGGCGCATTGGCCTATCTGGCGCGTCACTGGCACTGGCCCGCGTTGACCTATCTTTTGGCGATGTTCGTGGTCGTGCTTGTGCGGCCCGGCAATGCGGTCTTTCAGACCTTTCTGGCCTCTGGTCAGGTGCTTGTTGTGGGGCTTGTCGGATTTTCCGTTGCGACATTTCTCAGCCGCATGATGGTGCGCGGTGTGGCGCTGCCGCCGGGCATTTCGGCACGGGTGCCGCTTTTGCAGGGGCGGCTCAATTCCTTTGTGCCCAAGACACTTTTTGTCCTGCGCGCGGTGATCTTTGTTCTGGTCGTGCTTTTGGCCCTGAACGCGATTGGCCTTATTGACCTGCGCGGCTGGATGGTCAGCCAGTTTGGCCTCCGCCTTACCGGTATGATCCTGTCGGTGTCGCTGGTGCTGCTGGTGGCCTTTGGTCTCTGGCTGGCCTTGACCTCTTGGGTCGATTACCGGCTCAATCCCGAGTTTGGCAAAGTGGCCACCGCGCGGGAACAGACGCTTCTGACGCTTTTGCGCAATGCCGCCACGATTGCGCTTGTCGTTGTGACGCTGATGTTTGTTCTGGCCGAAATCGGCCTTGATATCGCGCCGCTTCTGGCCTCTGCCGGGGTTCTAGGTCTTGCCATCGGTTTCGGTGCGCAAAAGATGGTGCAGGACATTATCACCGGTATTTTCATTCAGTTCGAGAACGCGATGAATGTCGGCGATGTGGTGACAGTGGGCGGTGTCACCGGCACCGTCGAGCGGCTGACGATCCGCTCGGTCAGCCTGCGTGATGTGCAGGGTGTCTATCACATCATTCCGTTTTCTTCGGTCGATATGGTGTCAAACTATGTGCGTGATTATGGCTATTTCGTCTGCGACATGGGCGTGGCCTATCGCGAGAATGTGGATGAGGTGAAGCAAGCGATGCTCGATGCCTTCGCCGAACTGATGGGGGATCCCGATCAGGCAGATGGCATTCTGGATGAATTGGAATGGTTCGGCGTCAACAGCTTTGGCGACAATGCCGTGATGCTGCGCGCCCGGATCAAATGCGTGCCGGGTCGGCAATGGGGCATTGGACGCGCCTATAATGGCGTGTTGAAAAAGGTGTTCGACGCTCGCAACATCGAAATCCCCTTTCCGCATCAGACGATCTATTTCGGCGAAAGCAAGACAGGCCGCACACAAAGTCTGAGGGTCGACATGGATGCAGAGCGCGCCAAGGCGTGATCCGCTTGCCATGGATCACACGCCGATCACGAAAGCGTGTTAATCCCTGTTGACTTATCGCGCAGACCAGAGAAATTCCAACCAGGACACGCGGCGGGATCCCGCCGCGTGACGTAATGCAGACCTGTGGCATTGTTGAAAACAATGTTGAAACCTGTGGTCGCGGCGGCTTTTTCGCAGCGACTTCTTTGATTGAATAAATTGGAGCGAAAATGAATTCCACCGAAGTCCTGCGCCTGTCTAACGGAAACTTCTTCAGCTTTGAGACCGTCTTCGCTGCGCCCTCACCGGGTGCCGCGTTTGAGCAGGTTCTCACTGTGACGCTTCATGGGGTTGACGGTTCTCAGATCGGCGATCCGCTGCGTCTGCGTGTCGGCGAGTTGCCCGAAGCTGAGGTGGGGCTCTATCGCAACAGCGTCGAGTTCTCGATTGCCCAGCCGGATGGCGGTGCGGTGATTTATCTTAATGAGACGACTGACGGTATATTCGATTTTGAAGCCAACACTTTTTTGGTCTCCAGCACATTCAGCGACTTTATTGTCAGGCTTGATGCACAGGGTGTGATTTCCAGTGTCGCGCCGCTGTCGGAAAGCTTGGCACTACGCGGCTTTTTTCGTGATCCGGGCACGGTCATTTCCTTATCAGATGGCTCGGGCCTTATCGTCCACAATGTCTTGGCGAAAGTCTCGGCGGATGGCACCGTGGGAGATGTCTTCTTTCAGATCGATCCTGCAGAGATGACCGCTGGCACGATCATCAACACCGGGGCCGTAGCCTTGCCCGATGGTGGCTTTTTCGCCATTGGCTACACCGATCCGTCGGCCCGTGCCAGCACCGGCAATTTCCTATATGGCAGCTTTGTTGATGCGGACCTTGCCGCCGTCGGCGATCCCATCGTTCTTCTGGATGATACTTTCTTTCCCGAGGCGATTTTTGGCGAGTTGGATGACTACGCCATTCTGCGGCTGCCCAATGGCCGTATCGCGATTGCCGTCAACACCTACGATTCCGCCGATGCGCTCAGCCGTGTCAGTGAGATGACGCTGCTGATCCTCAACCCGGATGGCACGGTGAACACGCCCGCCTTCAGGGCCAACGGCGGCGGTGAACGCGCGGCGCGTCAATTTGAGCCGGAATTGTTCCTGTTGTCGGATGGCGGCTTTGCATTGGCCTATCAGACAGGCAATGAATTTGTTTTCAGTATTGATTTGCATGTGCGCCGCTTCAGCGCAGATGGTGTGTTTCAAGAAGAGATCGTGGTGGTGGACGGCGGCATTGTGGGTGGCTTTGATCCCGATATCGTGGAACTGCATGTCAATCCCAATGGCGATATTCTGTTCTTTGGTGTCTCCGGCGATGCGGCCTTGCTCGGTCAACTGGCAGTCGGCACCGTTGTAGAGCCGGAACCCACCGATGTGATCACCGGCACCGATGGCGATGACACGCTCGCGGGCACGGATGGCGACGATCAGATCGCCGCAGGGGCAGGCAATGACAGTATCGACGGTGGGGCGGGAAATGACTCGATCTCGTCCTCCGATGGCAACGATCAGGCCATTGGCGGTGCTGGCAACGACAATATCGGCGGGGGCCAGGGCGATGACACCATCGACGGCGGGGCCGGTGACGACATCATCGGCGGTGGCTTTGGCGCCGATAGCATCATGGGCGGCACGGGCAATGACGTTGTTGCAGGCGGGGCGGACAATGACACCCTGTCCGGCGGCGACGGCAATGACAGCATGTCGGGCAGCTTCGGCAATGACAGCATTGATGGCGGTGAGGGCGCGGATGATATCGGCGGCGGCACCGGGCGCGATACGATTGACGCAGGCGCAGGGGATGATCGCGTGGGCGGTGGCGAAGGCGATGACAGTATCCTTGGCGGTGACGGCGATGACTTCCTCGCTGGTGGCGGGCGTAACGATCTGATCGACGGCGGCGCAGGCAGTGACACGATCAACGCGGGCGCTGGAAATGACACGATCACTGGCGGTGCGGATGCCGATTTGTTCGTCTTTTCGTCCTTCTTTGACGGCGAGGCCGATATCATCACCGATTTCGAGGATGGTTCAGACAGTTTCCTGATCCGCCGCTTTGATCCCGATACCGGCGTTGAGAATATCAACAATGGCGGCAATGGTCTGGCGGGCTTTGTTGCCGCGATGAACATCCTCGATGTGGCGGGCGGCGCGCAGATGACTGTGGGCGGCAATACGATCCTCGTCCAAGGCATCACCGCCGCGCAACTCACAGTGGATGATTTCACGTTCCTCTAACACGAAAAGGCATGGCTCGCCCAGAACCGGGCGGGCCATTGCATTTTGGGCCAAACCCCGTCCCGCCTATTCTGATACATGCTGTCGCAGCCCTGCGCAGCTGGCGCTTTTGGCTTCTCTGAGCATCTCATTTTACACTAATCTTTAGTCTCGAAAGGATATCTTTTCGCGAGATGCCTCTGGCGTGTATCTTGCGCCTTTGAACACAACCGAGACTAGGAATCGGAGAACAATGCCATGCCGGAGCTGAGCGGCACAAAATGGGGCTCGCACCTGCTGGGCACGGCAGGTGGCGTCGTGACATGGAGCATCGCGCCCAGTGGTCAGGATATCTATTGGTTCACTGACGAAGATCCCGGCACCAGTTTTTCCGTTGATCCTGCCTCTGTCTACACCTTCGATGTCGAGGCCGCGTTGCGTCTCGCCTTTGCTGAATGGTCGCGCTATGGCGATATCGAATTTTTGCAGGTCCAAGATCCCGGTGGTGCCGCCGGAGGTCAGATAGACCCCGATATTCGTATCTTCTTTGCTCCGATTCCCGGCAATACATTGGGGTTCGCGTTCTTTCCCTCGCCCCTAGAGGTGCCCATCGCCGGAGACATCCTTCTCGATGTGGATGCATCGCTGAATTTCGATGTGCCGCTCTTCGAGGGGCTGGCAATCCACGAAATCGGCCATTCGCTCGGGCTTGAGCATATCGAAACCGTCGCTGCGATCATGAACCCGATCCTGACTCAGCCTGATATTCTCGCCGATGACATCTCCGGTATCCGCCAAATCTATGGGGCGCAGGATGGTGCGGCGGTGGTCTATACTATGCCGACGGGGCTTCGGGATCTGACCTTGCTGCACAATCCCGAAGATTTGACCGTTCTGGGAAACAACTTTGGCAACCGCATTACCGGAACCGATGCGGATGAGACCCTGAATGGGCTGGTGGGCAATGACACCCTCGATGGTGGCGCGGGCGACGACCTGCTGATTGGCGGTGTCGGAAACGACTGGGCCGAGTTCAGCGCAATCGCCCGCTCTGCGGCTGCGTTCAGTGTCGTTGAGAACGGGCTACAGGTGGTCTCGTCTCTTGGCACTGACACGCTGATTGACATCGAATGGATCCAGTTTCTGGACGAGTCGATCCGCGTGGCCGAGGTGATCACAGCGATCAGCGGTCCGATTGGGCTTCAACTGATTGGCAGCGGTCTCTCGGACAGCCTGATGGGCACTGATGACAATGACACCCTCAGTGGGGGTGCTGGCGATGATGTGCTGGCAGGCGGTCTGGGGAATGACTCGCTTGACGGGGGCGATGGCAATGATCGGATTTCTGCCTCCGATGGCAATGACATCGTGTTTGGCGGCCTTGGCAACGACAACATCGGCGGGGGTCAGGGCAATGACACTATCGACGGCGGGGCTGGTGACGACATCATCGGCGGCGGCTTTGGCGCGGATAGCATCACGGGCGGCGCTGGCAATGACGTGATCGCGGGCGGGGCGGACAATGACACCCTGTCTGGCGGCGATGGCAATGACAGCGTGTCCGGCAGCTTTGGCAATGACAGCATTGATGGCGGTGAGGGCGCGGATGATATCGGTGGCGGCACCGGTCAGGACACCATCAACGCAGGCGCGGGCGATGACCGGGTTGGCGGCGGCGAGGGCAATGACAGCATCTTTGGCGGCGACGGCGATGACTTCCTCGCTGGTGGCGGGCGTAACGATGTGATCGACGGCGGCGCGGGCAATGACACGATCAACGCGGGCGCTGGAAATGACACGATCACTGGCGGTGCGGATGCCGATTTGTTCGTCTTTTCGTCCTTCTTTGACGGCGAGGCGGATGTCATCACCGATTTCGAAGACGGCATCGACAGCTTCCTGATCCGCCGCTTTGATCCCGATACCGGCGTTGAAAACATCAACAACGGCGGCAATGGTCTGGCGGGCTTTGTTGCTGCGATGAACATCGTTGACACCGCCTTGGGCGCGCAAATGACGGTGGGCGGTAACACCATCCTCGTCGAAGGCATCTCCGCCGCGCAACTCACAGTGGATGATTTCACCTTTATCTGAGTGATGACCCGACTTTGGGCATCACCGATTTCCCTTTAACTTTCGGTAAATGCCGCAAGGCTGCCATGATTTGTTAAGCGCATGGCAGCCTTGCTTTGCCACCTTGGGTCTTGCGTGGGGACGCGGGAAACGGGTGGATATACATGGCAGTCAGGCTGACGCATGTCGGGACGAATCGTGCGGCGAATTTCGAGGTCGCGCGTGCGGTGGTGGCGATCACGCCCTTGCCGGACGGGGGGTTTATACTGGCCGACTTCGCCGCCGGTCAAAGCCGCGTGGTGCGCGCCACCGCCGCCGGTCCACTGCTTGAAGCGCCGTGGTTTCACGAGGCAACGCCACGCATCGCCGTGACGGTCGGCGATATGCAGGGCGCGTTGCCACCGCTGCTCTTGTCCGATCTGCGCGTGGCTTGGGATGCCGGATTGCGCAGCGCTGTGCCGGGGTTTCTGGGCCAAGGCGGGGTGCAGCCGCAGGCCGCAACCCTGCTTGCTGCGCGGCTTGCGGGGCGCGATGTTGTGATTGCTGCCGCCGCTGATGGTCAGGGTTTGTCCGTCCTGTCGTTTGGTCCGGATCAAAGCATCGCGGCGGTGACGACCATGATGGACAGCGACAGCCACTATCTGCGCGCCATTTCCGACATCGCGGTCATCGAGCGGCCCGGTGAAGTGCTTGTCTTTGCCGCCTCTGCGCAAGAGAGTGGCATAACGGTCCTGCGCCTCTTGGAAGAGGGCGGGCTAGAGCCTGTTGCCAGCCTTGGGCGCAATGACAGCCTGCCGGTCCAGACGATCACGGCGCTTGCCCCGGCAGACATCGCCGGGCGTGCGTTTCTGATTGTCGCTGCGGCGGACAGTTCCAGCCTGACCGTGCTTCGCGTCGGTGACGCGGGCACGCTTGATGTCGCGGATCACCTTATCGACGGGCTTGCGACCCGGTTCGCCGGGGTATCGCATCTCGAAGTGGTGTCCGTAGACGGGCATGTTTTCCTGCTGGTCGCAGGCCGGGATGCGGGGCTTAGCCTTTTGCGCCTGACCGCCGAGGGGCGGCTCTTGCATATTGATACGCTCGCGGATGAGGTGGCCTTTGCCCTCAACGGTGTCTCAGGCCTTGCGGCACAGGTCCGGGCGGGCGGGATCGACATTCTGGTCACTGCGGCGGGCGAGGCGGGGCTAAGCCTCTTTCGTGTCGATCTTGGTCCTTTGGGGCTGGTCTTGCACGGCAATGCTGCACGGATCGAAGGCGGCATGCGCGATGACCTCTTGTCGCGCAGCGGCGGCAATGGGGTGCTTGACGGCGCAGAGGGGGACGATACGCTCAGCGATGGTCCCGGCGCGGATACGCTTGTGGGCGGCACGGGGGCCGATGTCTTTGTCCTGCGGGCCGATGGGCAACGCGATGTCATTGCCGATTTCACCTTGGGTGAGGATCGGCTCGACCTCTCGCTCTGGCCAATGCTGCGCAATCTTGGGCAGTTGGCGTTTACTCCGACAGCTACGGGGGCCCTTTTGCGCTTTGGGCTTGAAGAGGTGGACTTGCGCAATGCCGCAGGCGGGGCCTTTGTTGCCACGGATCTGCCCGGTCTGCTTTTGCCATTGGTCTCGCATTTCGACGTAGTTCTGGGGCCGCTGCAGGTGGCACCCCCTTCGGTGCGCCTGCCTCCCTTGCCGCTGCCCCCGCCTGTTCTGCCCGAGGTCGCCGCCCTCCTGCGGGTGGGGGGCGCGGGCGATGACCTGCTTGAGGGCGGACCCGAGGACGACACGCTTGCAGGCAATGCGGGCAATGACACGTTGCGCGGTAATGCGGGCAACGACCGTCTGGCTGGGGGTGATGGGCGTGATCAGATCGACGGTGGCGCAGGCCATGACAATATCGGGGGTGGTCTGGGGGCAGACCGGCTCTACGGGCAGGCGGGGGATGACACGATCGGCGGCGGCGCGGGGGACGATATGCTCTTTGGCGGCAACGGTGCCGATATCCTGAGTGGCGGGCCGGGCAATGACCTGCTTGAGGGCGGGGCGGGCAATGACCGCCTTGCCGGTAGCTTTGATCACGACACGGTGCGCGGCGGTCTTGGCGATGACCGCATCGGCGGCGGTCCGGGGCGCGACCTGCTCGACGGCGGTGAGGGCAATGATGAGCTTGGCGGTGGCGAGGCCGACGATACCGTGTTGGGCGGTGCCGGGGATGATTTTCTGGCCGGTGGTGGCCGGAACGACCTGCTTGATGGCGGCACCGGCAACGATACGCTGAACGCTGGCGCAGGCCATGACCGGCTGATCGGTGGCGAGGGGGCCGATATCTTTGTCTTCAACGATTTCACGGCTGGCGAGCGCGACGTGATTGTAGATTTTCAATTCGGAGAGGATCGCATCCGTCTGACCGGCATCGAGGGGCAGGGGCCAACAGGCCGCTTTCTCGCGCTCGACATTCAAGACACCGACGCAGGCGCTGTCCTGCGCTATGCGGGCCATGAGATATTGCTCGAAGACGTGACGGCATCCAGCCTTTCACGTGACGATTTCATCTTCCTGTAAGGCGGCCCAAGGCTGGGAAAGTGCGGTTTAAAACACCCACCCATCCGCTGCCATGAAAGCCATCCCTCGGATCTAGCGGATAGTCGAGGGTTCTGAAATCAATGTCATAAATGCTTTGAATTGTCGCCAGCGTTTCGGGAGTGATGAAATTGTCATAATTGAAATTCATCTCGCTCAGCGCGCGGGCAGGCAGATTGCCCAGATACCCCGCGACCGGGCTTTCGGGCAGGCGGGTGCGATTCAGCACGCGCGGTGTATAGTTCAGCCCCAGCTTTCGCGCGACCCGGGGCAATTCCACGTCCAACCGCTCGACATGCACGACAAAATCATAATGGATGCCGACCTCTTTGTAGAACGCAGGCACCTGCGTTTCCCAATGCCCGTTGATCAGGTTCTCAGGGCGTGGTCGGCTTGCATGCAGATGCGCGACCGTGTCCAGAAACGCCTCAAAGGACATGCTGTTATCGTGGGGGTCGGCACCGGTGCGCGCGCAGTAGAGGTCATGCAACTCCTGAGCAAAAGGCTCCAGATCCGCACGACAGAGCAATTGCCGGCCGCGATAGATGCAGAATTTGTTGAAATAGGCGCTGATGATCCGTGTCACCGGATGCCGAACCAGAATCACCGAGCGATAGTTGCGCGCCGATAGCGCCTCGGCGCAGCCACGAAAAGGGGCGCTGTTGGTGTGGAAGTACTGCTTGCGGGCCGGGCGTGACGGCATGTTATCGGCCAAAAAGTTGAACAGCGTGGTACAGGCCGCCTTTTGCGACCAAAAGAACACCGTTTTGCTGTCATCATGAATATAGCCGCGCCAGCCCATGCGCTCCGCCTTTGGCCAAGGGTCGTCCCCCATGGCTTAATGCGCGGGGCCTGCCTTGGCAACGCGCGGGTGGGGTTTTTGCGCCTTGTCTCGCGTGGCATGGGTCTCTAGGTTGCGCCAGACCGATTGGAGGGCTTCGTTCATCATGGCCAAGCGCCTTTTTCTGCATGTCGGGATGCCAAAATGCGCGACGACGTCGATTCAGGCCTATCTCGCGGCTCATGCAGACGATCTGGCCGCGCGCGGCCTGAATTATACATTCGCACCCGGAGAGCAAATTCCAGAGCAGGGTAATGCCAGCCATCTGGCCAATGCCCTCATCACGGGCGACACGCGGCGCGGCTGGGAACTGCTGGATTACTTTCTGCGGCCCGAGGGCAATGTGATCCTCAGTTCCGAGTATCTTTTTGGGGTCTCGCGCGGGGCCGTCGCGGAAGAGTTGATTGCGCGCATCCGTCAGGCCGGTTTCGACGTCTGCGTGATCTGTTATTTCCGCCGACAAGATCTGTGGATCGAATCCGACTACAAGCAGCATGTCAAAAGCGGTGCAGACTGGCGTCGGGGAATCGTGGCCCTTCTGAACGAGCGGGTCGAAAAACAGGTGCTCAACTACAACGCGATGCTGATGAACTGGGCGCGCTTCGTGGGGCATGACAATGTGCTCGCGGTGCCCTTGCGACCAGAGCAGGGGCCTGACTATGCGGTGCGCCGCTTTCTTGAAGCGCTCGATGTTGCGGATATGCTGCCGCAGGGGTCTGCCGGTCCAAAGCATCACAATGTCAGCCCGCCGACCGGCCTGATAGAGCCTGCGCGCTATCTCAAACGTGCGATGCTGGATCGGGGCGTATCACTATCGCTGGTCCAGCAAGAGGTGGATCGCTTCTTTGACGTGGCCCCACGGCTGGTCCGCGTACCTCAGCGCCGGTTCCTGCTGACCCATATTCGTCGGCAACGCTTGTTGCGAAATTGCGAGACCTCGAATGCCGCGCTCGCACGCAATTTTCTCGGGGGCATACCAGCCTTTGACATGGTGCCAGAGGAGGACGCGCCAAGCGAAATTCCGCTAGGCGCAGAGGCGGCCGGCATCCTTGCAGCCTATCACGTGGACAGCCAAAATAACCTGCGCGCGCGCGGGACCATCGAGCGTGGATTGGGTCTGCTCAAGCGCTCTGTGACGGCACTGCGCGTCAGAAATTGATGATATCCCGGTGATACCGGCGGAGCAGCAGTAGACCAAGCGCCAGTGTTATGCCCGATACGGCCATCACGAACACCGAAGAGACATAGGTGGCGTCATAGGTGCTGTAGATGCCCTTGCGCACCAGCCCGATAGGATGGATCAGCGGATTCCACCACATCCAATCCCGATAGGGCAGCGGGACGGTATCGAAGAGAAAAATCACACCGGAAATGATCAAAAGGGGGCGGTTCAACACAGCCCAAGCCCGTTCCCAGATTGGAAACACCGACAACAAAAAGCAGTTGAGCGTGCCAACCCCGGCCCCAAGCGCAAAGGTAAGCGTATAGCCCCACGCAATAGCCCTCATGTCGACGATAACATTGAGATCATAAACAATGATAATCAGAGGCAACAGGATCACCGCGATCATGATGCTGGTTATGACGTTCAGAATGAACCGCGCAATCAGGGCATCGGTGTAGGTCACACCGGGATAGAACAACAACTGCTTGGAAAAGCGCAGCGAGACCGACATTTTATTGCTGATGTCCATATAGGCCATGAACGGCAGAATGCCGGTTGCAAAGAACAAGGGAAAATTGGTGCCGAGACTTGGGCTTTTGAATCCTAGGGAAAAGATGAAGGTCAGAAGGAAAATTCCTGCCACCGGCTCAAGCACCGCCCATAGGTATCCAAGCGCCGAACGCCCATAGGTCGCCGACATCTCGCGCAGCATCAACGCAATCACGGTCTGAACGGTGCCCGTGCGCTTGCGCGGCAGGGCCGGGGCAAAGGTTACATTTGTCATCTTGACGGATGGTGTATCACCCTGTCCTTTGATAGAAAATCCCCATCCGACAGATGTGATCGGACAACAACAGACCAAAGAGCAAGATTTGAACCAGTCCAATTCTCCTGCGGAAAAAGCGGCTCAACCCTCTGAACAGGGTGCCGCCCCCAAGACTGGGCCGGGTCCGAACGTGGTTCAGGCCCCTTCCGCCAAGACGTCCTTGCGTCCGCCTGCAAGGCCGGCGGGAATTCGCACGCGGCATGTTCTCATTGCCCTCAGCTTTGTGATTTGGGTGATTCTGCCAGTCGTAGTGTCGGGCGGGTATCTCTACACAGTCGCACGTGACCAATACGCAAGCCATGTCGGCTTTTCGGTGCGCACAGAGGAAATCGGTTCTGCCATCGAGCTCTTGGGCGGCATCACCGAATTGTCGGGGTCCAGCTCTTCGGACACGGATATTCTCTACGAATTCATCCAGAGCCCGCAAATCGTGCGCGCCGTCCACGATCAACTTGATATGGCACGGATTTACCAGCGCTCCGGCGATCCGGTTTTCACGCTCGGCGACGATACAAGGATCGAGGCGTTGCTGTCCTATTGGCAGCGCATGGTCAAGATTTTCTATGACCGCAGCAGTGGTCTTGTGGAAATCCGCGTGCTCGCCTTTGAGCCGCAAGATGCCAGAGCCGTGGCAGAGGTTGTGTTTGCCGAGAGCAGCAACATGATCAACCAGCTGTCGGCCATCGCCCGCGCCGACGCCATGCGCTACGCCGAAGAAGAACTGGCGCGCGCCGAGGATCGGCTCAAAGTATCCAACCGGTCGCTCACCAGTTTCCGCAACCGGACACAGATCGTCGATCCGGCGGCCGATGTTCAGGGGCAAATGGGTCTGCTGAATTCGCTCAGCGCACAGATGGCTGAGGCACAAATCGAGCTCGAGCTTTTGCTCGATAATGCCAACGAAAGCGACCCGCGCGTCAATCAGGCCAACCGCAAGATTGCGGCGATCCAGAAACTGATCAACGAAGAGCGGTCGGCTTTCGGTGGCGCTTCTGGTGTGTCCGGGGTTCAGCAGTATTCCGAATTGATCGAAGAGTATCAGGCTCTCGAACTCGAGCGGCAATTCGCCGAAAAGAGCTATCTTTCTGCGCTTGCCGCGCGCGACGTTGCCTTGGCCGAAGCGCAGCGGCAATCGCGCTATCTGGCCACCCATATTTCCCCGACCTTGGCCGAAACCGCCGAGTATCCACAGCGCGAATTGCTGTTGCTGATGATCTCAGGCTTCCTGCTCTTGTCTTGGTCGGTCCTGGTGATGGTCTATTACTCCCTGCGCGACAGGCGCTGAGCGGACACGTCCGATGATCGAGATACGCAACCTGTGCAAGACCTTCGTGCTCAACGGGCGGCGCAAGGTGGTTGCTGACAACATTTCCGCGGTTTTCCCGGATCGCACGGCGGTGGCCATTCTCGGTCGTAATGGTGCGGGCAAGTCGAGCCTGCTCAAGATGTTGTCGGGGTCCATGGACCCCGACAGCGGAGAGGTGATCAGCACCGGCACGATTTCTTGGCCAGTGGGCTTTGCCGGTAGCTTCCATCCTGAGATGACCGGGCTACAGAATGTCCGCTTCATTGCCCGGGTATATGGCGTCGATACTGCGGAACTTGTCGATTTCGTCGCTGATTTCGCGGGGCTGGGCCAGCATTTCAACTTGCCGGTGCGCACCTATTCCTCGGGCATGCGCTCGCGCCTCGCGTTTGGGGTGTCGATGGGCATCCACTTTGAAACCTATCTCGTGGACGAGGTGACAGCGGTCGGCGATGCTGCCTTTCGTGAAAAATCCGAATTGCTTTTTGCTGAGCGGATCACGCAGAGCGGGGCGATCATGGTGACGCATAACATGGGGCAGGTTAAACGCCTCTGCTCGCTTGCCGGTGTGCTCGAGGATGGGCATCTCAGCCTTTATGACGATGTCGACGCGGCCATCGCGCACCATCAGGAATTGATGAAAAGCGACAAGGCGGCTTCGGGCTGATTATGCCCTGACCGCGCAAACGTTTCTGTTACACCGGCGTTTTCAGGCGTCCGTGTCACGGGGCACGGGGGCGCGGTTGTCAAAGCCGAATTGCGCCAGAAGAGCCTCGTTATGCGGTCTAAACTGCTCTTCCAGCCAAGCGACCCGTTCTGGATTGCGGCCCATATCCGGTTCCTGCGTGTGGTGAAACGCATTAAGAAACATTTGCTTAATGTCGTCATCAGCACAGGCCGGATCCAGCATGGATGCCGCGATGATATCGCAGTCCTGCATCCTTAAAGAGGGGTTGGTCTCGTGATGCGGAACGTCCCAGACCATATCTTGAGGCTGGCCCAGAACGGTATCGAGAACAGATTTGATGTTGCGATGGCTGTCCAGAATGATCGGCAGCTCGGGAAACAGCTTGCTCCAATTCGTCAGATAGGCGGCGGGCTTCATCGTGTCGATCCGACGTTTGGCAAAGGTCTCGAAATCGCGGCCCCCATAAGGTTTGCGCTCTGCCAGAAAGGTATCGAAAAACTGCTTCATGAATTGCGAATAGTCACCAAACACGAAATCACTGAATGGGCGCAGGAAGACCAGCAGTTGCACAGCAATCCCGGCCTTTTTGGTGATCTCGGCAAGCGCAGTGCCCCGCTTTGACAGCGAATAGAGATCCTCATGACTCAGCACCACCGTATGCGCCCCCTCTGCGAACATGGCGTCGATCTCGGCTTGGCTGATCTCTGCCAGATGCGCAGCATTGCCCGGATGCGAGCCCTCAGGCGCAGGATAGTGAATGCCCTGCCGCAAGAGCGTCTCAGAATTCTGCACCATCACGCGCTGGAGGTAGGTCGAGCCACATTTGGGCGAGCCGATGTGCAGAATGATCTTTTGTGCCATGGTGCAGATATCTAGATTCGTGCAAGCTGTGTGGCAAGCCGATTGGCAAGATCGTCGATCATGTCTTCGGGATGACTGCCTAGATCGCGCAGATCAATCTCGCGTTCAGATTGGCTCACGGGTGCTGCGTGCCATGCGAGGCCAAGTGCGTCGGCCAAATCCGGTGCCGTGGCAGGCACCGACAGGATGGCAGGGCTCAACCGGCTCAGGTCCTTTGGGCCAAATCCATTGGTCACAACCCGTACCCCGGCCGCAGCCATTTCCAGCGGTGGATGGCTGGGATGAGGCGAATACATCAGCGACAATCCCACATCGACGGTACCTAAATAGTCGGGATAATCTTCCCAAGGCAACTTACCGAGGCTCCGCAAAATATGCCCGCCCGGCAGGGCGACATCACTGTGATGCTGGCCGATGGATACAAGCTCGATATCCTCAGGGCCCAAATTCTCTTTGCTGACAAACCGCGCAAGCGCCTCGATTGCGGTGGCATACATATTGCGCGGCACATCTGGCCGCCCATAGAGCGCCAGACGGCGCGGCCCCTTGCCCGCTGCTCGGCGCGCAACATGGCTATAGCGTTCAATGTCGATCGACGGGTGAAACGCCAGAACATCCCCGGTGGCAAAGCCGAACCCCTGCTCGGAAAACCAGTCGCGCAACAGGGTGGTGTTGAACACCGGCTCGAAATCAAAGTGATAGCTGGCCATGGCATCGGCGAATTCCGGGCCCCAGGCATAGAAATGCGGCTCGTAATCCTGAATGAGATAGAGAAACCGGGTTTGCGCCATCTCATGCCGCCGGATCAACCTTTCGGCGACATGCGCGCTCCACCATGCCGTGGCCATGAACATATCCCCGGAATGGAGCGGTAGGGTTTCGTTCTGCACGCCGCAGAGCAGGCTGATGCGCGCGGCTGTCGCTTCCCGGTCCTGCCCCTGCCCAAGGCGCCCCAATACAAAGCTGCGTGAGGTGCCCGGAGAGGACATCGGGAGATCGGTGGCAATGAAGCGCACAGGATAACCCCGCACCGCAAGACCCAGCCCGATGTCCAACGCTGTGGCGATCCCGGCAAAGATTTCCGTAGGATTGAGCGTTGGCACCAGAATGTTCAGCGCGGCATGGGGTGCCGAGAACTCCGGCACAAAGCGCGGTTCCTTGCGCAGATCAACAATGCTCTCGTGCTTGACCGGTGGCTTTGCCGGTGCTGTCAGGTTGCGCGGCGGTCGCGGTGACATCCCCGGCGAGAGCGAATAAAGCCGTGTGTCAAATCCGTCGATCGCGCTCTTGAGGCCTGGCCCAAACGCTTCCCGCAGCGTCCAGACGGCACGGCCGATACTGACCACGGCAAATCCCGCTGCGATCCGTGCTAACCCCGCATGCCCCTGCAGGCCCAACACAACCGCATCGCGCAAATGTGTCCCCATGCCGCGCATCCGCCGCAGATAGGGGCGCAGCGGCGCGGTTTTGGCCTCGCCATGGCTCAGGCTGCCATCGGTAACGGCATCGCTCAGCCGGTTATAGGTCGATTGCCCAAGGTATCGCGCCAGCGCATAGGCAGTCGCCTCCTTGCGCATCCACATGGCATCGGGGCGCTTCCAGCGCGGTCCTCGGGGCTGGGTGCGGTCAATCGCGCCCATCACATTGCTCTGATGCTGGCGATAATCAACCAAGGGCGTGTCGATCAGATGCACGCCGCCCGTTGCCGCGGCCAACAGGCCAAGCCAGAGGTCATGGTAAAAATGCACCCCGCTTTGCGGCGGAAAGGGTAGCGCCAACCGCACCAGCCGGGGCCGCATCAGCGTGGTCATGCCAGTGATGTTATTGCGATAGAGCAGGCCGCGCAGACCGGGGTTTTTCTTGCGCCGCTCAAAGGCGAACATCGAGCGGTGCAGCACGGTTGTGCCATCCGGCCCGACGAGGCGCGCATCGCTATGCACAAGATCGGCACCGCTTTTGACCAGGGCTGCAACGCCGCGCTCCAGACGATCCGCATGCCAGATGTCATCCTGATCGCAAAGGGCGATGAGCGCTGCGTCTTCGCCCAGTCCCTCGGCGTCGATCAGGCGTAGCGCCTCGCTTAGCCCCGCCTCAAAGGCGCGCACAGAATCTAGCGCGACATCGCCGGAAACCATCGTCAGCGGCAGGCCCGGTGCTACAGCCATCGCCGTCTCGAGGACCAGATCCTTGGAACAGGTGTCCGCGATAACGGCCACCAAATGACAGTCGGTATGAGTCTGCGCCACAAGCGACTGGATCTGCGCCGCCAGATACTCAGGCTCCGGCTGAAATACAGCCATTATGATGAAAATGCGCGGCGTCATCATGTCCTGAGTGATCGAAATAGTCTCTGCGCTCTAACCGAGCCCTCCTGCCAATGCAAGCTGCGCACGTCCGACATGGGTGGTTCGGCTTGCCTTACCTCTCTTGTCATTCGACCGTAACAGATTTTGCAAGGTTTCTGGGCTGATCCACATCGGTCCCTTTGGCCACGGCGGTGTGATAGGCGATCAACTGTGCGGGCAGGGCATAGAGGATGGGTGCCAGAATGGGATCGGTATCGGGCAGGGTGATGGTCTGCCACACGCAATCGCCTGCCTGCGTCACACCCCGCGCATCCGACACCAGAAGGATACGACCGCCGCGCGCCATAACCTCTTGCATGTTGGAAACGGTCTTGTCGAACAGCGCATCGCAGGGTGCCATAACAACCACCGGCATCGTCTCGTCGATCAGCGCAATTGGTCCATGCTTCAACTCGCCCGAGGCATAGGCCTCGGCATGAATATAACTGATTTCCTTGAGCTTCAGCGCACCCTCCAGCGCCAGTGGATACATCAATCCACGCCCGAGAAACAGCGCACTAGGTGCAGTCGCAAGCTGGCGCGCGATGGCTCTGATCTGTTCGTTGCGCTCCATCGCGGTATTGAACGTGGCGGGCAAGGCGCGCAGCCCGGACAAGAGATCCGCCAGACGTTCCGCCCCGACATGGCCCCGGTCCTGGGCCGCCTTGAGCGCCAAAAGCAGGAGCACGGTCAACTGACAGGTAAAGGCCTTGGTCGAGGCCACGCCAATCTCGGCCCCGGCATGAATCGATAGCGCCAGATCGCTTTCGCGGGCGATGGAACTCTCGGGCACATTGACCACGGACACGATTTTTGCCGCGCGCCCCTGCATATAGCGCAGTGCTGCCAGCGTATCGGCGGTCTCGCCGGATTGGCTGACAAAGAGCGCGGTTGTGCCGGGGCTCACGGGCGGCTCACGATAGCGGAACTCAGAGGCGATATCGACCTCGACCGGCAGGCGTGCCAATTGTTCGAACCAGTATTTCGCAGTGAGACAGGCGTAATAGGCGGTACCGCAGGCCACCAGCGTCAGCCGCTCCACTTTTGCAAAGTCCGGCACGCCTTCTGGCAGGGTCAGGCAGGTTCCATCGCTGCTCAGGTAATGCCCAAGCGCCGCGCCGATCACCGAAGGTTGTTCGGCGATTTCCTTGGCCATGAAATGCCTGTGCCCGGCCTTGTCAACGCGGGCGGCCTCGATCTCGATGGTCTTGATCGGGCGGTTGGCCAGATGGCCATTGACGTCTGTGATCACAAGGCTGTCGCGCGTTACGACGGCAATGTCACCCTCTTCCAGATAGGTGATCCGGTCGGTCATCGGGGCCAGAGCGATGGCGTCTGAGCCCACGAACATCTCACCGTCGCCATGGCCCACGGCCAACGGGCTGCCGCGTCGCGCCGCGACCAAAAGATCAGCCTCGCCTTCAAACAGAAAACAAAGCGCATAGGCCCCCTCTAGCCTCGCGATTGTGGCGCGTGCCGCTTCGACCGGGCCCATGCCCTGCTGCATGAAATGATGCGCAAGAAGGGCCACGGTCTCGGTGTCGGTTTCAGTCTCATGGGCGATACCATGCGAGGCCAGTTCTGCCCGCAGCGCCCGGAAATTCTCGATAATGCCATTATGCACCACGGCCACCGGGCCAGAACGGTGCGGATGCGCATTGGCCTCGGTGGGTGCGCCATGTGTGGCCCAGCGGGTATGGCCAATCCCCGCCTTGCCCGCCAAGGGATGATGGACCAGCAGATCGGCCAGATTCACCAGCTTGCCCACCGCGCGGCGGCGATCTAGGCGCCCGTCGTTGATCGTGGCGATCCCGGCGCTGTCATAGCCGCGATATTCCAGCCGCTTGAGCGCTTCAACCAGCAGCGGTGCCGCCTCGTGATCCCCCAGAACTCCGACAATCCCACACATCAGTTTGATCCTTTGTCGCGTTTTCCGGCGCGTGCTTTCAACATATCGAACAGCTTGCGCGCGCGCCCCGGCATGTCCACCTGCGGTGCGCGTGCAATGGCCAGCGCGTCCGGGGCCACATCGCGCGTAATCACCGATCCCGAGCCGGTCATCGCCCCGTCCCCCAGTGTCACCGGGGCCACCAGCATCGTGTTCGAGCCCACGAAAACCCGCGCACCGATCACCGTTTCATGCTTGCTTACACCGTCGTAATTGCAGGTGATGGTGCCCGCGCCGATATTGCTCTCGTCGCCTACACGCGCATCGCCGATGTAGCTCAGGTGATTGACCTTGGCCCCCTCGCCGATCAGCGCATTCTTCACCTCAACGAAATTGCCAATGCGGGCATGTTCCGCCAATTCGGTGCCGGGGCGCAGGCGGGCATAGGGGCCCACCACCGCGCCACGCGCAACATGACAGCCCTCAAGATGTGAAAAGGCGCGGATATGCGCGCCCGTCTCGACCGTGACGCCGGGGCCAAAGACCACATAAGGCTCGACCAGACTATCGCGGCCCAGCCATGTGTCATAGGCAAACTGCACCGTATCGGGCGCGACAAGCGTCACGCCGGTTTCCAGCGCCTCTGCCCGTTTGCGCGTCTGAAACGCGGCCTCGGCCCGTGCGAGTTCGGCGCGGGAATTGATGCCCATCGTCTCGGCCTCGTCGCAGGTGACAACGGTTGCCGATAACCCCCGCGCCCGCGCCAGACCCACGATGTCGGTCAGGTAATACTCGCCCGCCGCATTCGCATTGCCCACCTCTGAAATCAGATCGAAAAGTAGCGCTGCCGGTGCCAGAACCACGCCGCTATTGCAGAGCGTGATCGCGCGCTCGGCCTCGGTCGCATCCTTGAATTCGACAATTTTAACAAGGTCTTGTCCCTGCATCACCAACCGGCCATAGCGGCCCGGATCAGCCGCCTTGAACCCCAGCACAACAATGTCATGGGCGCTGCGCGCCGCTTGCATCCGTTCCAGCGTTTCAGGCTGAACAAAGGGTGTGTCGCCATAGAGCACCAGCGCATCGCCCGGATAATCCACCAGACGCGGCGCGGCTTGCGCCACCGCATGCGCGGTGCCCAGTTGCTCGGACTGGATCACGATCTCTGCGGTCTCGTCAAAGTCATGGGCCGCTGCACGCACCGCCTCGGCCCCGTGCCCGGCCACCACGATCACTTGATCTGGCTCCAGCGTCGCACCCGCCTGCATGGCATGCCCTAGCATCGGCGCGCCGCCGATAGGATGCAGCACTTTGGGAAGGTCGGAATTCATCCGCGTCCCCTGACCTGCTGCCAATATGATCAGTGCCGTCGCCATTGTGCGCCCTTTGCCCGTATGCCTGTCCGTTTTATCCGGTTGCGGCACAGGTGCAAGGGTGGGGGCTGGCTCAGCTAAAAATCGCCAAGATTATCGACAATTTTAACCTCTCCTTCACGCCAACCGGGTGCTGTAGTCCTGCTGCAACCCATTGCAGCGCAAGGAGGTGAGGAAACTGAGAGAACCCGACTTTCGGAAATGGATGGTTTTACTTGCAGCGGGCACGCTGCTCGTTGGGATCATCCGGCTCTTGATGGGGATCTAACCCCCTGAAAGAAAAGACCCTGCGGAGTAGCAGCTCCGCAGGGTCACGTTTTCGGTGAGGACACTGAAAACCGATTTTCGGATGTCCTGCTTATACCCCAATCCTTACCAAAAAGTAAAGCTGCGCCGGTGCCCCATGCAAAACGCCGCCCCAAAGGGCGGCGTTTGTCGTATCCGGCTGGAAACAGGGTTTAGAACCCGAGGCCAGCGTATTTGTTCTTGAACTTGGACACACGGCCACCGGCATCCATCAGACGCGAGCTGCCACCGGTCCAGGCGGGGTGCACCGTGGGGTCGATGTCAAGCGACAGCGTGTCGCCCTCTTTGCCATAGGTCGAGCGCATCTGAACGATGGTGCCGTCGGTCATCTTGACGTCGATGACGTGATAATCGGGGTGGATGTCTTTTTTCATCGTACCAATCCTTACGCGGAAGCGCCCGATTGGGCCTTGTAGTTGGAATCCTCTGCAATACGCGCAGACTTGCCGCGACGCGAGCGCAGGTAATACAGCTTGGCGCGACGTACGCGACCACGGCGAACAACCTCGATGTTGTCGATGTTGGTCGAATAGAGCGGGAACATACGTTCCACACCTTCGCCAAAGGAAATCTTGCGGACTGTGAATGAACCGGCGATGCCCTTGCCATTCTTCCGGCTGATGCAGACGCCTTCAAAGTTCTGAACGCGGCTACGGGTGCCTTCGGTCACTTTGTAACCGACGCGGATCGTGTCGCCGGCTTTGAAATCGGGAATGGTCTTCCCGAGGGCGGCAATCTGTTCCGCCTCCAACTGAGCGATAATATCCATCGCTTCTCTCCTGATTTGCTTGCGGTTTTTCCCGCAAAGATGTCTCGCGTCCTCAGAGCTCTTGGTCTTCTTCCGGGTCCGCAGATGCGCCCGCCAGAGTTCAGGTCGTCCTTGTCTGTGATCCGTTTGCCGGGGCTGCCGCAGGCGACCGAAGAAAGTCTGGCGGGAGATTTAGCCAATAACAAACGCACCCGGAGCCGCAACCGATTCCAAGCAAGGCGGTGTATAGGCGCAAGCGTGGGCTGGATCAAGCCTTGTCAGGATGGGTTCTGCGGTGTTTTTCCCACAGATCGGGGCGTCGTTCGGCGGTCAGCCGCTCGGACATCGCGCGCCGCCATTCCGCCACCTTGGCGTGATCGCCAGAGGTCAATACCTCGGGGATGACCCGGCCCATCCATTCGGCGGGGCGGGTATAGTGCGGATGCTCCAGCAACCCGTTGGAATGACTTTCTTCTTCCGTGCTCTCGGCATTGCCCAGAACACCGGGCAACAGGCGCACACAGGCGTCGATCATCGCCTGCGCGGCTATTTCACCGCCGGTCATTACGAAATCGCCCAAGGACACCTCTTGGATGCCATAATGCTCGATCACGCGCTCATCCAGCCCCTCGAACCGGCCACAAATAAGGGTGACACCGGGGCGTTGCGACAGGTCTTGTGCCATGGCCTGATCAAACCTACGACCACGCGGGCTCAGGTAAATCAGCGGCCAGCCGGGCGGGGTGCCCGCCATCACCTCGTCAATCGCACGCCCCATCACATCGGCGCGGATCACCATGCCCGCGCCACCCCCGGCGGGCGTATCATCGACATTGCGATGTTTGCCCTCGCCATAGGGGCGCAAGTCAATGGCATCGAGCGCCCAGAGACCGTTTTGCAGCGCACGTCCTGTCAGGCTCTCGCCCAACACACCGGGAAAGGCTTGTGGGACAAGGGTAATCACCCGCGCTGTCCAAACCCCCGCCAGTTCCGGCGTGGGCGTGATCAATTCACGCGGGGTCATGGTGGCACGGATGGATTTGCGCCCGTGCGAGCGGGGTGTGCCGCTCATATCAGGCCTTCGGGCGGATCGGCGATGATGCGCCCTGCGGCCAGATCGACGGTCGGCACCGCTTCGGTGGTAAAGGGCAACAGGATGGTTGCAGACATCCCCGGCGCATGGATTTCCAGAATGTCGGACGCGCCGTGGTTGAGCACGGCCTTGACCCGCCCCAATACCGCGCCGCCGGTGTCATACACCTCAAGCCCGATCAGATCAGCGTGATAGAACTCATCATCCGGCAGATTGGGCAATTGCGCGCGCAGCGCATAGAGCCGAATGCCGCGCAGCGCATCGGCGGCCTCTTTGGTGCTGATGCCAGAAAGTTGCGCGGTCAAACCGTTGGTGGTCTGGCCCGTCAGGGTCACGTCAAAGGCGCGTGCGCCATCCTCGGTGCTCAGCGGGCTATAGGCCGCGATGTCTTCGGGCATGGCGGTAAAGCTCTTGAGCCGCACCTCGCCACGCACGCCGAATGCGCCGCCGATGGCGCCTACGCAAATGCGGTCACTGTCGCTCATGGGGTTGTCTCCGGTTGTGCGGATAGGGGGATGATCCGCTCAATTCCCTTGATGCGCAACAGGGTCATGCTCAGCGCACCTCGGTTGGCAGGGTGGGACGGCGGGTTTCCCATCCGGCCAGCTCTAATTCGGGTGTGTCGCTCGCGGTCTCGGGCCAGCCGACGCACAGATAGGCCACCAGCGCCCAGTCAGCGGGCACTTCAAGATCGCGCGACAACTGCTCAGGATCGAGGATCGACACCCAACCCACGCCCAGGCCCTGCGCGCGCGCCGCCAGCCAGAAATGCGTGATCGCGCCCACCACCGAATAGCGGCGCATCTCTGGCATGGTGCCCGCCCCCAGACCCGCGCCCTTGTCGGTTGCCTCTTCGCAATAAATCGCCAGTTGCACCGGGGCGTCTTGCATCCCCGATAGCTTCAAGCCCGCGTAAACGCGCGCCTTGTCGCTCTCATAGCCCGCCAACGCCTGCGCATTGGCTGTGGTGAAATTCTCTAGCGCCGCAGCGCGCGCGCCGGGCGATTGCACCCGGATCACGCGCCATGGTTCGCTCAGCCCCACAGAGGGCGATAGAAGAAAGGTGTCGAGGCAGTCTTGCAAGACAGCCTCTTCCACCGCGTCCCGGCGAAAGCGGCGCACATCGCGCCGCCATCGCATGAGATCGCGCAGACCGGTCTGGAAGTCCTTGGAAAATTGCGACATTCCAGCGCCTTTCCAGTCTTATTCCTCGGCGGCTGCCTCTTCGGCAGGGGCGTTGGCGGCCTCGGCCTTGGCGGCTTTCTCGGCAGCGCGCTCTTGCGCTTTCTTGCCCGGAACGGCCTTTTTCAGGTTGGCACGCTCTTTCTTGGCAACAATACCTGCGGCTTCCAGCATGCGGCTGATGCGGTCGGTCGGCTGTGCGCCCTGTGCCAGCCAGTGCTGAACGCGCTCGATGTCCATCTTGACGCGATCTTCGCTGTCTTTCGGCAGGAGCGGGTTATAGGTGCCCAGCTTCTCGATAAAGCGGCCATCGCGCGGCATGCGGCTGTCGGCCGCGACGATGCGGTAGAAAGGACGCTTTTTGCTGCCACCACGGGCGAGACGGATTTTCATGGCCATTTGATATTCTCCTTATAATGGCGTGGGTTTGGCGGGGCTCAGGCCCACCTTACGATTGGTGCTTCTGGTGATGTCGGATCACCTCGGCGATGATGAAGTTCAGAAACTCCTTGGCAAAGGCGGGGTCGAGATCAGCCGCTTTTGCCAATTCTTCGAGCCGTTCGATCTGTTGCGCCTCGCGCGCGGGATCGGACGGGGGAAGGTCGTATTCAGCCTTGAGTTTCCCCACGGCCTGCGTGTGCTTGAAACGCTCGGCCAGCGTAAAGACGAGGATCGCGTCGAGCCGATCAATGCTTTGGCGATGCTCCTTGAGAAGCTGCGCGGCAAGGGCGGTTGCGTCAGTCATGCGAGACTCCGGCGGCTGAAAGAAAAAGCGTGGGTCATGCGTAGGCCTCAACCGAGCCGTCATCATCGCGGCCAGAGGCGGCATCGGGTCCGGGGTGGCGATAAAGCAGGTCGCGGCCCATGTGGATGTTGTCATATTCCCGCTCGAACCACGCGCCCAGCCGTTCGGCCAGCGCGACAGAGCGGGTATTGCCCGGCACGATATTCGAGGTCAGCGTATCAAAGCCCAGATCTTCATAGGCATAGCGGCGCGCGCGCGCGGCCGCCTCATAGGCGATGCCTCGCCCCTCGAACCCGGCATAGAGCGCCCAGCCCAATTCCGGTTCGGGCCAGCCTTCGGGGTTCCAGATGCCCGCGATCCCTGCGGTCTCGCCGGTGTCCTTCATCTCGATGGTGAAATACCCATAGCCGTGGATATGCCAATGCCCGACGTTGAGCGCGAACCACCGCCACGCCTCGCCCCGGTTGGGTGATGACCCAAAGCCCTCGGACCGGTCGCGGTCGAGCAGAAAGGTGATGGTGGGCTCAAGATCCCGCGGCTCCGGCCCGCGCAGGATGAGGCGCGGGGTTTCCAGCACGGGGGCCTGGGTGAGGGTCATGGCCGGGCCCCCCTCTGGCGAGGTGCCGGTTGCTGGGTCGGATATGAGTATTTATGCCAAGAAGAAGCCATGGTCACTTCTTCTTGCCAAAGCCAGAGAGGCCGGGGGGCAGGCCCATGCCGCCGCCGAGGCCCGGCAATTTGCCACCCATACCGCCGGGCAGCTTGCCGCCCAATGCCTTGGCCGCTTCTTCCATGGCCTGCGGGTCGTTCATATCGGGCATGCCGCCCTTGCCAAACATGCCTTTCATCGCCTGTTTCAGCATGCCGCCTTTGCCCATCTTGCCCATTTTCTTCATCATATCCGCCATCTGGCGGTGCATCTTGAGCAGCTTGTTGAGGTCAGACACATCCATGCCCGATCCGGCAGCGATCCGTTTTTTGCGGCTGGCCTGAAGCAGCGCAGGATTGGCGCGCTCTTTCTTGGTCATCGACTGGATCATGGCGATCTGGCGGGTGAGCATCTTGTCGTCAAACCCGGCATCTTCGACCTGTTTGGCCATCTTGCCCATGCCGGGCATCATGCCCATCAGCCCCTGCATGCCACCCATCTTTTGCATCTGCTCAAGCTGACCCTTGAGGTCGTTCATGTTGAACTGACCCTTGGCCATGCGGCGCATCATCTTTTCGGCCTCAGCCGCCTCGATGGTCTCCTGTGCCTTTTCCACAAGGGCCACGATATCGCCCATGCCCAGAATGCGGCCTGCGATACGGTCCGGCTCAAAGGTTTCGAGCGCATCCATCTTTTCGCCAAGGCCGACAAAGCGAATGGGCTTGCCGGTAATCGCGCGCATCGAGAGCGCCGCACCGCCGCGCCCGTCCCCGTCCATCCGGGTAAGAACAACGCCGGTCACGCCGATCTTGTCGTCAAACTCGGTGGCGACGTTGACGGCATCCTGACCAGTCAGGCCATCGACCACGAGCAGGGTTTCGCGGGGGTTGGCCACATCCCGCACCGCCGCCGCCTGCGCGATCAACTCTGCGTCGATATGCAGCCGCCCTGCGGTGTCGAGCATGTAGACATCATAGCCGCCCAAGGCCGCTTGGGTCTTGGCGCGTTTGGCGATCTGAACCGGGTCTTCGCCCTTGACGATGGGCAGGGTATCGACGCCAATCTGTTTGCCCAGAATGGCCAGTTGTTCCATCGCCGCCGGGCGGTTGGTGTCAAGCGAGGCCATCAGCACCCGCTTGCCTTCGCGGTCCTTCAGCCGCTTGGCCAGTTTGGCGGTGGTGGTGGTCTTCCCCGAGCCTTGCAGACCGACCATCAGAATCGGCGCAGGCGGGTTGTCGATCTTGAGCGCGCCGGGATCGCCTTCGCCGCGCAATGTCTCGACCAGCGCGTCATGTACGATCTTTACGACCTGCTGGCCGGGGGTCACGGATTTGGTAACAGCCTGCCCAGTGGCGCGGCTCTCAACCGTCTTGATGAAATCACGCGCGACGGGCAGGGAAACGTCGGCCTCCAGCAGGGCGACACGCACCTCGCGCAGGGCGGTTTTCACATCCTCTTCAGACAGCGACCCCTGTTTGGTCAGCCGGTCAAAGACACCGGAGAGGCGTTCGGATAGATTTTCAAACATCGCTCAGGCTCCTTTGCCGGTTGCTGCCATGTCACCCCATATAGGGGCAACGGTTCAAACGATAAACGCCCCCGTGGGCGCAACGCGCTGACGGGGGGCGATCCCGACACAGGGCCGGGACCGGAAGCATGGGCCTCCGGGATTGCGTGGGCGTTTAGCGCGCGGGTGGGGCAGAGTCAAGCATGGGGTCAGGACCGCGCAACTCGGCCAACCAGTGATTGATCGCGCGCACCACCTCCGCCGAGGCGCGGCTGCTGTCATAGATCTCGGTGATCGGATGCAAGAGCGGCGCGCCGCCCGCCCCATCCCGCAGAACAAGCGTGGGGCGATGCACGGGGCGGCGCACGCGCGACGGATCGGTGCTTGTCTCGCCGCCCGATAGCGTGCTCTCGCCCGTGGCTCGGATCACGTCCGAGAGGTCAAAGACCGTCTCGCGGTGACGCAGGATGGTTCGGCTGCGCAAAATCGCGGTGCCCGCGCGCGCATCCAAGATCACTTGCAGACGTTCAACAAAAATACACACACCTGCAAAGCCCAACCCGCCGCCGCCGATCAAAAAGACCAGCCCGCCAACAAGGGTCTGCGGCATAACCAAAAGGCCGACACCTGCAAACAAAACTGTGAACAGGCCCAGCATGATCGCCATGAACCAAGGCATGTCCTCGATCATCAAAAGATCTGGGCTGCTGTGCGTGACTTTCATCGGTTGGCCGCTGCTGTGAGAGACGCGTACAGGCTACGCGCATTACGGGTGATTGCAACCGCCGCGTCGCCGCCGCATAGTTGCTAGGCGAACGGGATAGCTGGGCAGGGTGATCGGCGTGATGGAGAATTGGGACGAGGTGCGGACCGCCTATAATGTGGCGCGGATCGGCACCGTGAGCGGCGCGGCCGAGGTGCTGGGCGTGCATCATGCCACCGTTATCCGCCACATCGACGCGCTCGAAGAGAGGCTGGGCGTCAAGCTCTTTCAGCGCCATGCGCGGGGCTATACCCCGACCGAGGCGGGCGAAGACCTGTTGCGCGTGGCGCAGGCAACCGATGACCAGTTCAATCAGTTGGCCGGGCGGATCAAGGGGCAGGGCAACGATGTCTCGGGCGAGTTGGTCGTGACCTCGGTTGGCGGGCTCAGCCATCTGCTTGTGCCGGTGCTGGCCGCGTTTCAAGAGATGTATCCGGCATTGGTGGTGCGTTATTTGACCGGCGACCGCCTGTTTCGGCTCGAATACGGCGAGGCGCATGTTGCGATCCGGGCAGGCGCTGTGCCGGATCAGCCCGATAACGTGGTACAGCCGTTCTTTCAGCAACAGTTCACGCTTTATGCCAGTGAAAGCTACGTCGCGCGCCATGGCCTGCCCAAAGGGCCCGAGGATCTGCCGCATCACCGCTTTGTCGGCGCGGATGATCCCAAGACACGCGCGCCGTTCCTGCGCTGGTTGCAGGACAATGTGCCGGGCGAGGCAATCGTGTTTCGCTCGGGCGATGTGCATGCACAACGCAACGCCATCCTAGCCGGGGCCGGGATCGGGTTCACCTCAGTCTTGCAGGCCGCAGAAATGCCGGGGCTTATCCAGGTGACGCCGCCCCGTCCTGAATGGGCGGCCCCCCTTTGGCTGGTCACTCATATGGACCTGCACCGCACTACCAAAGTGCAAGCGTTCCTGAACCATCTCAAAGAGCGCGCGGCGGCATGGCCAGTGACGTGAGCGCGGGCATGACGCCTGCGCTCAAGGGGCATCTGGCGATGCTCTGTTTCTCTGGGCTGGTGGCGGGATCATTCGCGCTTGGGTCCATGGCGGCGCAGCATATCGCCCCCGCCGCCCTCAATGCGCCGCGTTTCTTGCTGGCCGCCGTGATCCTTGGCACAGGGGCGATGCTGGGCCGAGGCATTCCGCGCACCACATGGTCTGCCCCATGGCGCTACCTCCTGCTGGGTGGCGCGATGGGCCTCTATTTCGTGATGATGTTCGAGGGGCTCAAGACCGCAGCGCCAGTTTCGGCAGCGGCGGTCTTTACGCTTACGCCGATCATGGCGGGCATCGCCGGCTATCTGCTCTTGCGCCAGATCACAACGCCGCGCATGGCGGTTGCCTTGGGTGTCGGGGCGATGGGCGCGCTTTGGGTCATCTTTCGCGCTGATGTCTCTGCGCTCATGGCGTTCGAGGTCGGGCGCGGCGAGGCGATCTATTTCTTCGGCTGCGCGGCCCATGCCATCTATACGCCGCTGGTGCGCCGCCTCAATCGCGGCGAGCGTCCGGTGGTGTTTTCCTTTGGAACGATGCTTGGGGCGGCGCTCTTGGTGACAGCCGCAGGTTGGGGCGACCTGCGCGCGACCGATTGGTCAAGCTTGCCCGCCATCGTCTGGATCACCATTGTCTACACGGCGGTCTTTGCCACGGCGATAACCTTTGTCTGCCTGCAATACGCCAGCCTCAACCTGCCCAGTGCCAAGGTGATGGCCTATACCTATCTCACCCCCACTTGGGTCACGCTCTGGCAGACGGCGTTGGGGCATCCCTTGCCACAGCCGGTGGTGCTCATGGGGGTGGGGCTGACGGTGGTTGCGCTGGTGCTGTTGCTAAAGGATGAAAGTGCCGCGATCACCTAGCGGCCTCACATCTCAGCCCTCATCCGGCAGTTCCGCCTTGAGAAACCGCTCGAACGCATCAAGATTGACCGCCTCGAACTGCCCAAAGCTCTGCATCCAGATCGAGGCATCGCGCAGCGCGTCCGGTTCCAGCTTGCACCATGTCACGCGGCCCCGGCGTTCCTGAGTGATCAGCCCGGCGCGGCCCAGAATGCCCAGATGCTTGGAAATCGCGGCAAGGCTCATCTCGAATGGCTCCGCCACATCCGTGACCGCCATGTCATCCTCCAGCAGCATCGACAGGATCGCGCGCCGGGTGGGGTCGGCGAGGGCGGCAAAGACCATATCAAGGGCGAGCGCATTCTGCATGCCCTTCATAAGCCCAAGCGCGCGCCCCGCGTCAACGGCTGATCCATGCCGGGTGGGCTGAAACCGCCCTTGATCTGTGACAAGGTCGGGCGGCGCACCAGCCATTAGGCTGGGCGGACGCAAAACGGAAACACGAAAGGAAAGACGATGTTCTCGACAATCCTGGTTCCGGTCGATCTGCTCCACAAGGACACATTGGCCAAAGCGCTCGACGTGGCGGGGGATCTCGCCAAGCGGCATGGGGCGCGTATCATCGTGGCGGGCGTGGGCGGTGAACTGCCCAATGAGCTTGGCCATAACGCTGCCGAATTCACGCAGACCCTCCACAGCTTTGCCGAAAACCTGCGCAACAAATACGCCGTCACGGTCGAGGCCGAGCCGATCATCAGCCATGACCCCGAGGTCGAAACAACCTCGGCGCTGATGCAGGCAATCGAGCGAAGCGGTGCCGATCTGGTGGTCGTGGCCAGCCATGTGCCCGGCTTTCTCGAGCATATCTTTGCCTCGCATGGGGGCTATATCGCGCAACACGCCAAGGTCTCGGTCTTTGTCGTGCGCTGAAACTCAACCAAACGGTTGAATATACCAAACCGCCCCAGATCGCCTTTGGGGCGGTTGCGACGGAATGACCGCCCTGCATCTTCTTGGTAAAAATACTCAATAAAACAACACTTTAACCTAGCGCCACGCAGGGGTCTCTGGCGCTTGACTCAGGCGTGCTCAGGACGTAGCACATGCGCAACATCCTGAGGGGGCTCCCGTGACCGATCCCGAGCAGCGCGCGCAACTGGCAGAGCTGGAAGCGAAGATAGCGAGGCTCAAGGCCAAGGACGCACCACGGCCCCATCAGGAAGAGCATTATTCTCAGGCCCAGATGGCTTGGCGAATGGTGATCGAGCTGGTGGCCGGTCTTTTGATCGGTTTCGGCATGGGATACGGGCTTGATGTTCTCTTGGGGACGATGCCGGTATTCCTTGTCATCTTCACGTTGCTGGGGGTGGCCGCGGGCGTCAAAACGATGATGCGCAGCGCCGCCGAAATCCAGCAAGGCATGGACAAGCCCGCGCAAGGCGGGGATGAGAGGGCAAAGAATGGCGACTGAAGCGCACGGTGCCGGGGAACCCGGTCTGGTTTTCCACCCGATGGATCAGTTCATGGTCAAGCCGCTCTTTGGCGAGGGTGCCGTGGGCGTGTTCACACTGACCAACGTCACGTTGTGGATGGCGCTCACAGTGCTCGCGATCATTGCGCTCATGGTCATGGGCACATCGCGCCGGGCAACGATCCCAAGCCGCACGCAATCCGTGGTCGAGCTGCTCTATGATTTCATCCGCAAGATGGTCGAGGATGTGGCGGGCAAGGATGCGCTGGTGTTCTTCCCCTATATCATGACGCTGTTTCTCTTCATCCTCTTCGCCAACTTCTTGGGCCTCTTGCCGATGGCCTTTACCACCACCAGCCATATCGCGGTGACGGCAGTGATGGCGATGATGGTGTTCCTGACCGTGACCGTTGTCGGTTTTGTGAAACATGGTGCGGGTTTTCTGGGGCTCTTCTGGGTCAGTTCCGCGCCGCTCGCGCTGCGCCCGGTGCTGGCGCTGATCGAGGTGATTTCCTACTTCGTGCGCCCCGTCAGCCACTCCATCCGTCTTGCCGGTAACATGATGGCCGGTCACGCCGTGGTCAAAGTGTTCGCCGCCTTCGCGCCGATGATCCTGATCTCGACCGGGATCGGCATCGTGGTGACGCCGCTCTCGATCCTTGCCATCTCGACCATCTATGCGCTCGAGGTGCTGGTGGCCTTCATTCAGGCCTATGTCTTTACCATCCTGACCTGTGTGTATCTCAAGGATGCTCTGCACCCGAGCCACTAACAGGATGCGGTGGGTTTCCCCCACCTTCCGAAACGACGGCGGGTTCGCCCGCCCCACGACCAACCGATCAATGCCAATTCCAACGTAAGGAGACATCACTATGGAAGGCGATATCGTTCAAATGGGTGCATATATCGGCGCTGGCCTGGCCTGCATGGGCATGGGCGGGGCTGCGATGGGTGTGGGCAATGTTGCCGGCAACTTCCTCGCTGGCGCGCTGCGCAACCCTTCGGCCGCTGCTGGCCAGACCGCGACGCTGTTCATCGGCATCGCCTTCGCAGAAGCGCTGGGGATTTTCTCGTTCCTCGTCGCCCTTCTGCTGATGTTCGCTGTCTAAGTCTCTCGGGTAGCTGATCCTTACGGCTGGGGGGTGGCGCAACGCCGCCCCTCGGTGACACGGAACTTTCCCCTAGGAGGACGACATGGCAAGCGAAACGCATGACGCCGCTGGTCAAGCCGCATCCACGCCGGGCTTGCCCCAGCTGGATTTTACGACCTTTGGCAACCAGATTTTCTGGCTCCTCGTCACGCTGGTCGTGATTTACTTTGTCCTGTCGCGCATTGCGCTGCCGCGCATTGCGGCCGTGCTGGCAGAGCGTCAGGGGGCCATTACCAACGACCTCGCCGCTGCCGAAGATCTCAAGGTCAAGGCTGTCGAGGCCGAACAAGCCTATCTCAAGGCGCTGGCCGATGCCCGCACCGAGGCGCAGACCATCGTGGGTCAGGCCAAGGCCGAGATCAAGGCAGAGCTGGACGCCGCAACCGCCAAGGCGGATGCCGAGATTGCCGCGCGCGCGGCAGAAGGCGAAAAGAAGATTGCCGATATCCGGGCCACTGCGATGGACAGCGTCAAAGAAGTGGCCGTTGCAGCCGCTGCCGAGATCGTTGCCGTCATGGGTGGCAAGGCCGACGAGAAAACCGTCGGGGCCGCTGTTGCCGACCGGATGAAAGGATAATCGCCATGCAAAAGATGCTTTTGACCATGGTTGCCGCCGTCTTCGCCAGCCCCGCGCTGGCGGCTTCGGGTCCGTTCTTTTCGCTCTCCAACACGAATTTCGTGGTCCTGCTCGCCTTCCTGCTCTTTGTTGGCTTCCTGATTTACGTCAAGGTGCCGACACTCTTGGGCAAAAAACTCGACGAGCGTGCCGCCAATATCAAGGGCGAACTCGACGAGGCGCGCGCCCTGCGCGAAGAGGCACAGACCCTGCTGGCCAGCTACGAGCGCAAGCAAAAAGACGTGCAGGCACAAGCCGACCGGATCGTGGCGCAAGCCAAGGAAGAGGCGAACGCCGCCGCCGAAGAGGCTAAGGAAGAGATCAAGGCTTCGATTGCCCGCCGCATGCAGGCCGCCGAAGAACAGATCGCCAGCGCCGAGGCACGGGCCATCCGCGACGTACGCGATCAGGCTGTTGTCGTGGCGGTTGCCGCCGCACGTGACGTGATCGCCAAGCAGATGACCGCCGCTGATGGAAATGCATTGATCGACGCGGCCATCGCGGATGTAGAAGCCAAGCTGCACTAAACAGCGCCATGGCACAGAATAGGCCCGGGTCGTAAGCGCCCCGGGCTTTTTCTTGTCTGCTTGACTTTTGTGATCACAAAAACATGCGCTGTCCGGGCGAGTCCTAAGAGAGTTTCCCGCACCAGCCCAGAGACTCAGGGAAACCATCAGGGAAAACCTGATTCCCATTGGCCTAATTTGTGATCACACGATTATTTACGTGATCACAAAAGCAATATTTTTGCGGCCAATTGCCTCAAAACAGGGGTTTTGGCGCGCGGGACAGGTGACAGCGCCGAGAAAAAGTATAACAAGAAACCCAGCAAAAGACGGCTGTCGCGCCGCCCGCCATCTGCAAAGGAGTTGCTCCATGGCTGAAACCAAACCGGTTGAACGCCCGCTTTCGCCCCACCTGCAAATTTATCGCCCACAACTGACCTCGATCACCTCGATCCTGACACGGATCACCGGCAATGCCCTGATCGTGGCGGCGCTTCTGATCGTGTGGTGGCTTTTGGCGGCCTCTACCTCTGACGCCTATTTTGCCATGGCCGATGCGGTGCTGACCTCTTGGTTTGGCGATCTGGTTCTGTCCCTCTCGGCTTGGGCGGTGTGGTATCACTACCTCGCGGGGCTGCGGCATCTCTATTTTGACGCGGGCAAGGGAATGGACATTCCCACCGCCGAGAAACTCGGTTGGGGCTGCATCATCGGCTCGGTCGTGCTGACCGTCATCACCCTGCTTCTGGTCTGAGGAGAGCATCATGCGTTATCTGACCGCACGCAAACGCGCCGAGGGCAAAGGGGCCGCTGGCACCGGGACCGAACATTTTTGGTATATGAAACTTTCGGGTGTTGGCCTTGCCCTGATCATCCCGGTGTTTCTGGTGGCCTTTGGCCGCGCCCTTGGCGGTGACCGCGCCGAGGTGCTGGCCGCCTTTTCGCATCCGGCCATGGCCATTCTCACCGGCCTCGTGATTTTCTTTGGCCTGCGCCACTACGCAAGCGGCGCGCAGACCATGATCGAGGATTACAGCCACGGCAGCACGCGCCGGGGCCTGATTATTGCCGTGACCGTTCTAAGTTACGGGCTGATCGCCACCGGGCTTTTCGCCCTTGCCAAGATCGCGCTGTGAGGACCTGAACAAATGGCTGCTTATGAATACGAGACGCATGATTATGACGTCGTGGTTGTCGGCGCGGGCGGCGCGGGCCTGCGGGCGACACTCGGCATGGCCGAACAGGGCCTCCGTACGGCCTGCGTGACCAAGGTTTTCCCGACCCGCTCGCACACGGTTGCGGCACAGGGCGGCATTGCCGCATCGCTTGGCAATATGGGCCCCGATAGCTGGCAGTGGCATATGTATGACACGGTCAAGGGTTCGGATTGGCTGGGCGATACCGACGCAATGGAATATCTCGCGCGCGAGGCCCCCAAAGCGGTCTATGAGCTGGAACATTACGGCGTGCCGTTCTCGCGCACCGAAGAGGGCAAGATCTATCAGCGCCCCTTTGGCGGCCACACCACCGAATTTGGCGAAGGCCCGCCGGTGCAGCGCACATGTGCCGCCGCTGACCGCACCGGCCATGCCATCCTTCACACGCTCTATGGTCAAAGCCTCAAGCAAAAGGCCGAGTTCTACATCGAATATTTCGCCATTGATCTGGTGATGACCGATGGGGCCTGCACCGGCGTCGTTTGCTGGAAACTCGACGATGGCACCATCCACGTCTTCAACGCCAAGATGGTCGTACTGGCCACCGGCGGCTATGGCCGCGCCTATTTTTCGGCGACCTCTGCCCATACCTGCACCGGCGACGGTGGCGGCATGGTGGCGCGCGCCGGTCTGCCGCTGCAAGACATGGAATTCGTGCAATTCCACCCCACCGGCATTTTCGGCGCCGGGTGCCTGATTACCGAGGGTGCGCGTGGCGAGGGCGGATACCTCACCAATTCCGAGGGCGAGCGTTTCATGGAACGCTACGCGCCCAATTACAAGGATCTCGCGCCACGCGACTATGTCAGTCGCTGCATGACGATGGAAATCCGCGAAGGGCGCGGCGTGGGCGCGGATGGCGATCACATCCACCTCAACCTCAGCCACCTGCCGCCTGAGGCGCTGCATCTGCGCCTGCCCGGTATTTCCGAGTCTGCCCGCATCTTTGCCGGCGTTGACGTGACCAAGGAACCGATCCCGGTTTTGCCCACCGTGCATTACAACATGGGCGGCGTGCCGACGAATTATTGGGGCGAGGTGGTCAATCCCACTCAGGACAATCCCCATGCCGTCGTCCCCGGCCTCATGGCCGTGGGCGAGGCGGGCTGCGCCTCTGTGCATGGCGCGAACCGGCTTGGCTCCAACTCGCTCATTGACCTTGTGGTCTTTGGCCGCGCTGCTGCCATTCGCGCAGGCAAGGTGGTGGATCGCGACTCGGCGGTGCCCGCCACCAACAAGGCCGAGGTGGACAAGGCGCTCAGCCGCTTTGACGGGCTGCGCCATGCCACCGGCGCTGTGCCCACCGCCGAATTGCGGCTCGAAATGCAGCGCACGATGCAGGCCGATGCCGCCGTGTTCCGCACCTCGAAAACGCTGGCCGAAGGCGTGGACAAGATGAAGGCCGTCGCCGCCAAGATGGACGACATCAAGGTCACGGACCGTAGCCTTGTGTGGAACAGCGACCTGATGGAAACGCTGGAGCTGACCAATCTCATGCCCAATGCGCTCGCCACGATCTTTGGGGCCGAGGCCCGGCAAGAAAGCCGCGGCGCGCATGCGCATGAAGATTTCAGCACCCGCGACGACGAGAAATGGCGCGTTCACACGATAGCGCGGGTCGACGGCAATTCCGTCGATCTCAGCTATCGCCCGATCGTCACCGATCCTCTGACAACCGAGGATCAGGGCGGCATCAGCCTCAAAAAGATCGCGCCAAAGGAACGGACGTTCTAAGGGAGAGAAGCATGTCACAGCTTTCATCGTCGTTAAGCAAAGGGGTTTTCGCCGTGCTGATGGTGGCGTTTATTTCGACGCCCGCGTTTGCCAATCCGGGTCCACGCATACCGGTGCAGGAACAGCGCAAGGCGATCCTTGATTGTCGCTACGAAATGGGCATTCGCGGACCTGCTCGTTTTGGCGCGACATGGTCGGAACTGCCGCCCGGTGGCAGCACCGTGAGCTGGATCGTCCCCGGAACAAACCTAAGCCCGGCGCAGGCGGACAGGATCAACGAATGTGCCGATCAAAGGCTGGGGCGGGCACCGACCCCGCGCTTCGCGACCCAGACGCAGAGACAGAGCGTTCGCGTGCGCGGGTCCTGCCCGTCACATGCCCCCGTGCTGTTTGGCGGGTCAACCTATTGTCTCAGGGGTAACTGACCTGATGACCCGACCTGTATTGGCTTTCACCGCAATAATGGCCCTCAGCGCCTGCGAGGCGACCAATCAGGTCGCCGACACCCTCGCGCGCGAGCGGGCCAAGGGCGTGGTCAACACAGTCGTCGCACAGCGCTTTCCGGGCCTCAACGCTGCCCCGATCACCGATTGCGTGATTGATGCCGCCTCTGCCGGAGAGATCATTCAGATCGCAAGCGCCAGCGTGTCAGGCGTAACACCTGAAACCACGCAGCAAGTGATCGCAATCGCACAGCGCCCCGAGGCCGTGCAATGTATTGCCCAAAATAGCCTGACCCTCTTGGGCGGCTGACAAGGAGTAGCAAGATGGTTCAACTCACACTCCCCAAGAATTCGCGCATGACCACGGGCAAGACATGGCCCAAGCCCGAGGGTGCCAAGACCGTGCGCAAGTTCCAGATTTACCGCTGGAACCCGGACGATGGCAAAAACCCGCGGGTGGACACCTATTTCGTGGATATGGACACCTGCGGCCCGATGGTTCTGGATGCGCTGATCAAGATCAAGAACGAGATTGATCCCACGCTCACCTTCCGCCGCTCTTGCCGCGAGGGGATTTGCGGCTCTTGCGCGATGAATATCGACGGGATCAACACGCTGGCCTGCATCTACGGTATGGATGAAATCAAGGGCGATGTGAAAATCTACCCGCTGCCGCATATGCCGGTGGTCAAGGATCTGATCCCCGACCTTACGCATTTCTACGCGCAGCACGCCAGCATCATGCCGTGGCTGGAAACCAAAACCAACCGCCCCGCAAAAGAGTGGCGGCAGAGCATCGAGGACCGCGAGAAACTCGATGGGCTTTATGAATGCGTGATGTGCGCGTCCTGCTCTACCTCTTGCCCATCCTATTGGTGGAATGGCGACAAATACCTTGGACCGGCCGCACTTTTGCATGCCTATCGCTGGATCATCGACAGCCGGGACGAGGCAACAGGCGAGCGGCTTGATGATCTCGAAGACCCGTTCAAGCTTTATCGCTGCCATACCATCATGAACTGCACGAAAACCTGCCCCAAGGGCCTCAACCCCGCCAAGGCCATCGCTGAGATCAAAAAGATGATGGTCGAGCGGCACGTCTGATCGGACACAGGGACAATGGCAAGCGAGGGCTTATGGTTTGCGCTGCTCTTGGCCCTGATCGCGGGCGCGGCCATGCCCCTTGGGGCGGCGCTCGCGCTCTCCGCAACCTTTAGGCGGCTGCCTGCGCCTGCGACCCATGGCATCGTTGCCTTTGGCGGTGGCGCGCTTTTGGCGGCGATTGCGCTGGTGCTGGTGCCTCATGCGCGCGATACGCTTTCCGCGCCCGTGGCGCTTGCTGCCTTTGCTGGCGGCGGGATCGCCTTTTTTGCCATCGACCGCTTTCTTGAATCGCACGGCGGGCGCGGCGCGCAGCTTATGGCGATGCTGCTCGATTTTCTGCCCGAGGCCATGGCCATCGGGGCCATGCTGACCGCGCAGGCCGAACGCGCACTCTTGCTGGCCGGCCTCATTTTCCTGCAAAATCTGCCCGAGGGCTTTGCCGCCTTTCGCGACATCATGCGTGGTGGTGCGGTCCGGGGGCATCGGATCGTCTTGCTCTTTGCCGGGCTTGCCCTGCTTGGGCCGGTCTGCGCAGCCATCGGCTTTTCTTTTCTCTCCGAGATGCCGCAGGTTCTGGGGGTTATCATGATGTTTGCGGCGGGCGGCATTCTCTACCTGATTTTTCAGGATATCGCCCCCGCCGCCCGTGCGCGCCACAGTTGGTTGCCGCCTTTGGGGGCGGTCTTTGGCTTCACGCTGGGTTTGGCCGGGGATATGCTGATCGGCTAAAATCCGTGCCTTGCATCAGACGCATGGCAAGACTGCGCGCTTGGTGGTTTATGCCGCAGCGCAGAAGATTATGTAAGTGCCATGGAAATATGGAGATAAACCCATGGCTTACCCGGTCAAAACCCCTGTCGCCCCGGCTGTGAAATCGGCCCCAATCACCCCAGATTGGGTCGCCGTCTATTACACGCCCGAGGCCCTCGCAAACCTGCCGCAAGCGCCCCAAACCCCCGGTCTGGACGCACTCGAACAGATGTATGCCTATTACGAGGCTTGAACGCCCCGGCACAAATTGGGGCAGGGCCTTATGCCTTGCCCCGGCCTTGCCTCACTCTACCGCCCGGATCAGTTTGCGCTCTAGCACCCGCAGCACGGTCTTCAGGTCATGCCCGCGCTTGAGCACCTGACCATCCATGCCAATCACCGCATATTGCCCTTGCTTGCCCTGCAATTTTGGCCGCTTTTCAATCCGGTAGAGCGGATGTTCCGCCGTGCGCCGAAAGATCGAAAACACCGCCACCTCGCGCAGACAGGAAATACCGTAGTCGCGCCACTCTCCCGCCGCGACCATGCGCCCATAGAGCGACAGGATCACGCCCAGTTCAGTGCGTTGGAACGCCACCTGAGTGGTTGAGGGATGCGCGCCCGCAATCGGGCCGAGGCTTTGCAAACTCATACCTCCAGAGTTGCGCCAATCCTGCGCCAAATCAAGCGCTTTCCTGACCGGCCTCAGGCAAACCGCCCCTGACAGAACCACCCGCCCGAGATTTGCCCGCCATGGGCACGAAACAGCCACAGCCGCTCGCCGCGCGTCGTCACCACCTGCCAGTAGTCGCGCACCCCGCTGCGCCACGCCGGGTCCTCCAGCCACCATTCCGGCGCAATCCGCTCTGGTCCGCTGGCCCCGGCCACCTCATGCACCCGCCCGCGCCAGCGAAACGGCAGCGTGATATCCCCCGTCTCGGGCCGCGTTATAGCTTCGGGCGACCAGATCAGCAACGGGCGGCGCGCCTCGGGTGTGGGCCAAGGCGCGGTGGCAGGCTCTGACCAGGCGGCGGCAAGGGTCAGCGCCGATTTCTCGGGAATATGGCTCTCGGCGGGATGGCGGCGGGTGATCGCCTCCAGCCCGATACGCCCGCCCAGCCGCGTGATCAGATCAGCCAGCGCTGCCTCTTGCGCACCGGGCCCCCGCCCACGGCCCAAACCGCTTTCGCCCTGCCGGGTTTCCATTCGCGCGGTCACAATCGTCTCTAGCCGCAGCATGTCGATCCCAAACCCGGCGTCGATCCTGTCAAGCTGCATCTCCAGAAGTGGGCGCATCGCCTCTGGCTGGTCCACCGCGCGTGCCAGCCGCACCTCGACCGCTTGCAGCCCACCATCGGCGCGGTAAGCCTCCAGCCGCAGATGCCGCGCGCCCTGTCCCTTGCCCTGCAACAGAAGGCAGAGCCGCTCGGTCAATCGGCACACTGCGGCCTCCAGATCACCGCGCAATCCGATCGGGTCCGGCAGGCTCAGCCGGGTGGCAAAGCGCGGGGCCGGGGCCGAGGGCGACATCGGCTCTGGTACATGGCCCAAGGCCTGATCCAGCCGCAACATCACCTCGGGGCCAAAGCGGCGGGCAAGGCTGGCGCGTGGTTGCGCCGCCAAGTCCCCGATCCGCCGCAGCCCCAGCCGCGCCAGATCCGCCACCACCACAGGGGGCAGCCGCAGCGCCGCGACTGGCAAAGGTGCCAGCCTGTCGGGCAGATGCCCCGGCGGGGCAATCTCATCCGCCTCAGCGCCCACCGGCACCACAGGGGCCGCGCCGCCGCGCTCCCAATGCCGCCGCTTGGCGGCACGCGACCGGGTGGCGCGGGCCTCTTGGTCGATGGCATCGCCCGAACGCTGCGCCGCCACCCCTTGCCCGGCATAGCGCGCCAATGCCCATGCGCCCCCCACCGTATCCGCCAGCCCACAGCGCAGGCTGAGGCCCAGATCCCCGGCTTCGGCGCGCAGCGTGGCGATCAGCCCCGCTTCGCCGCCAAAGAGATGCGCACAGCCCGTGACATCCAAGAGCAGGCCCGCCGTGCCCTCGATCCCCACCAAGGGCGAGAACCGCCCGGCCCAACGCCCCAATGCGGCCAGAAATGCCGCCTCCGCCGCACGGTTGCGGGGGCGGGTGATCAGGTCCGGGCAGAGCGCCTGCGCGGTGCGCAGCGGCTGCCCCGGTTTCAGCCCCAGCGCCTCGGCGCGCAGTGACACAGAGGTCAGCACCTGATCCTGCGCCTCGGCACTGACCACCGCAAAAAGCCGCGTGTCCGGGTCCGTCACCCGCCGCAACAGGCGCTCGGCCCCAAGCCGGGGAAACCAGATCGACAGGATGCGGCGGGTGGGCATGGCGGGTTTCGTTCTCTATTTGTTCCATATCAAATAGAGCGGGGGATAGGCGGAGTCGAGTCAGCAGCCGCGCGGATTGCTGGGCCGGGGACTAGCGAAGCAGCGGCACCGTCTGGCACTTTATGCACGCAAAGTTCGTGTGATCCCACAGCATAGCGCTCCCTCTCCAAATCGCTAGGCCGCGGGACGGCCCAGCGATCCGCGCGGCGGCGCGTGCCGCGCCTTGTTCCGCGCGGGGGATATCCGAAACCGCCGCACCGCGCTGTTCAAAGCTGTCACATCGAATTTCGACGTGGTGCCCCCTCACCCACAGGCGATCCGCGTGATCACCCCGTCCGCGTCATGCTCGACATTCAGCCGATCGGGGCGGTAATCCATCGTTACCATCGCCCCCGGTGGCAGAATGCGCACCGCAGCGCGCCCGCTGAAATCCTGCGCCGCAACCGGCGTGCCGATCAGCGCCTGCATCTGCGCCGCACCGCAGGCATCGCCCTCAGGCGCCTTGTCCTGTGGGCCAACACACCCCGCCAATGCCCCGATCATCAGGGCTGTGCTAAGGATTTTCTTCATGGTTTCGCCTCTCTTGCCGGAAATTGCCGCAAAAAGTGCCGCAGTCCGGGGTCTGCGTGACGCTCTCGATATTGAATCACCGCGCCGCATGACGCAAGACTGCGGCAAATTGCAAAGGAAAGGATAACACATGCGCACACGTGCTGCGGTTGCGGTTGAGGCAGGCCGCCCGATGGAGATCATGGAGGTGAACCTTGAGGGTCCGAAGGCGGGCGAGGTTCTGGTGGAGATCAAGGCGACGGGCCTGTGCCACACCGATGATTTCACCCTGTCGGGGGCCGATCCCGAGGGGGCGTTTCCGGCCATTCTGGGGCATGAGGGCGCGGGCGTCGTGCTCGAGGTGGGCCCCGGTGTGACCAGCCTGCAACCGGGCGATCACGTCATTCCGCTTTACACGCCCGAATGCCGCGAATGCGAATACTGCCTCAACCCGAAAACCAACCTGTGCCAGAAAATCCGCTCGACCCAAGGCCAGGGTGTGATGCCCGACGGCACCAGCCGGTTCTCGATGCTGGATGGCACGCCAATCCTGCATTACATGGGCTGCTCGACCTTTGCCAATCACACGGTCCTGCCCGAGATTGCGCTCGCGAAGGTGCGCAAGGATGCCCCCTTTGACAAGATTTGCTACATCGGCTGCGGCGTCACCACGGGCGTCGGCGCGGTGATCAACACCGCCAAGGTCGAGATCGGCAGCCGGGCGATTGTGTTCGGTCTGGGCGGCATCGGCCTC
>Ga0189278_10043_pt1 | contig 223580 bp, 221 predicted proteins | sample N26A9minimetaG_FD_130326 | JGI IMG/M metagenome (GOLD analysis project Ga0189278, IMG submission 130326) | Marine microbial communities from the Costa Rica Dome - N26 A9 mini metaG | ecosystem: Environmental > Aquatic > Marine > Oceanic > Photic zone | place: Costa Rica: the Eastern Pacific... | reverse complement strand
TTTCTCTATGTTTTGTTTATTATAGTTTATACTGTTTATAGAAGGTCTCAATGCTTGTTCAGTACTTGTATCGATTTTGAGATACTTGTGTCTCAATGCTTGTGTAGTACTTGTATCAAATTTACACAAGTAAACTTCGCTTCCCTTGTAAGGATTATGAGAGGGAATGTATTTGAGATAGCCATAGTTGGTTAGGTCTTTTAGACACTTCAAGTAGGTATTATTTGAACCGATCTTTGATAACTTTTTCATTTCACCTCGAGCAATTGATATGGGGTTGTTGAACTTGTTAAGATTCCAAAGTTGGAAGAGCGCCATGTACAAGCTGACGTGGCTAGGGTTGAGCCTGTCATCTTCCGAAAAGTGGATCATAATGTTGTTAAGGTGTTTGATGTAGTTCATTAGCTGGGTGCAGGTTGCTGGTTGCTGGACTCTGGGTTCTGGTCACTGGGCTGTTAATTGGCCTCGCCCTAAATCCCTCTCCAGGTAGGAGAGGGAGGGTCTTGTTCAGGGTGGTTAGTTACGCTTGTTTTCTTCCAGCATTGATTGAACGTCCTCAAATGCGTAGAAGATGGTGCCACCTATTTTGGTATAGGGTAGATGGCCATTGACTCGAAGGTTTTGAAGTGTTCCTGGGGAAATTTTAAGCAACTCCCGGACTTCTGAGGATTTTAGCCATTGTTTCTGAGGTGCACGCTTGTTACCTAATAGTGATTTGATTTCTTCAAGCATTTCTGACTTGAATTGTTGAAGGTCATCTTGGGTAATAATAGTAGCTGTCATGTTTTATTAGTTTTTGTTAAAAGATGCTCAAACATGAAGCTCTTTGGTTTTAGGTGTTCACAAGATGGTACCAACTTGGGGTCACTTTTTTTAAGTTTCCGCTTTAATCTTCTCAGAAAGGCTGGTTTTTAATTTATCCAGGAAGCTGGTTGGGTTCTTTTTGTATTTAATGTCTGTGTAGGTTCTGTAGAAGTTACCCAGGTCAACATTAAAAGCTTTTTCTAACATCCTTATCGCATCTTTCAACTCACCGCTTAAAGCTCCTGAAGCATGCACAGCATAGATTAATTCGACTAATTCAGTCTTTGAGCCATTCCAGTCCAATGTCTTCATAAATTCCCAACTTGGGTCTAAAGTGGGGTTTTTTAAAGTGAAGAGTTCATTCTTTAGAAACTGTAGGTATCGGTCTGCGGCCATCAAACATGAAAGGGTTGGGTCAGCTGGTGAGCTGAACAGTGGGTCGGATGGATACTCCATGCCTCCATGCAGCTTGGGATCAAAGTCTGCATTGGTGAAGTAAATTTCATCTAAATGTGTAGAGGCTAGCTTTACATAGTTGTGAAACTCACAATGATTAGAAATGAAGTTGGAGGCTTTATCGAGACAGAAGTTGATATGATGTTTTTTAGCCTTCATACTGCCCTTAGGTCTTCCTTTGTAGTAATTGAAGACTTCAATTTGAAAGTAGAGCTCAGAATAGAAACGAGGTTTTACCTCTTTGAAAAACCTGATTTCTCTCTCTGTATTTTTGGGTTTGTTTTCAAAGTACAGTGATCTGAGCTTAATTGATAAGTTCTGTGATAGCTCTACTTTCTCTGAGCATCTTTTTATTGTGGATATATTCTTTTGATCTATTTCAATTAGGCCTTGTTCCAGCACTTCTAACAAGGCAAAACATGGATTTTCCAACTATTCGACTTTTTGTATTTATTAAAAAAATGGGTCGCAATTTATGATAAAATGAATCAAAGTAGATGAAAATATCATAAAAAATATTGGAAAGGTTATTTATCATTCGTTTTTCCCTACCGTGGCTATCTTTTCATAATCATCGGCATGGGAGATATCCATTTTTGCAAGGATCCTAAACCCTGTTAGCTATAAACTGATAATCACCTCAACCTCAAACTATTCCCTATCACGCTTACCGAGCTCAGGCTCATGGCTGCTGCTGCTGCCAGCATTGGACTTAAAGCAATCCAAAAAATGCTAACAAGGCTTTTGCATCTGCCTGTAATTAATTGGTAGCCTCAGCATTAAAACCCGCTTTCTGTACCGTTTTCTTTACTTCTTCTTCAGTCAGATCAGAAGTTTCTACAGTAAGTATGCGGTCATCACTTTCAAGGTTGACATCCCATTTTTTTATGTTCTTTTCCTCGTTCAAGAAGGGAGTCACTTTTGAAAGGCATCCGCCACAATTGATATTGGTTTTGAATTTTAAAGTGTTCATTATTTATTCTATTTAAAGTTTATAATTTGATTCTTAAATTTTAGCTGCTTTCAACCGCAGACTATTGGCTACTACCGATACCGAACTGAAGGCCATCGCCATGCCCGCAATCATCGGATCAAGTAAAAAGCCGTTTACCGGATATAAAAGCCCGGCTGCTATCGGGATACCGATAATGTTGTAAATGAATGCCCAAAAGAGGTTCTGACGAATACCCAACACGGTTTTCTTAGATAGCTTAAGTGCTTTAGGTATGGACTGCAGGTCTGAAGTGATCAACGTCATCTTCGCCACATCCATTGCTATGTCAGAACCTTTGCCCATCGCGATGCTGACGTTGGCTTGTGCAAGAGCATGTGAGTCGTTGATGCCATCCCCAACCATCGCCACAATTTTTCCTTTGGCTTGTAGCTCTTTTACAAAATCTGCTTTGTCGGAAGGCAATACTTCTGCTTTGAACTGCTTTAGACCTACCTGTTCGGCAACTGCCCGGGCTGTTTGCAGATTATCACCGGTGAGCATGTACACCTCAATGTTTCTTTCCTGAAGGGTCTCAATTGCTTTTTTAGATGTTTCCTTGATCTTATCGGCAATTGCCAGCACAGCTAAAGCCTGATCTTGATTGGCAAAAAAGATGACTGTTTTGGCTTCCTCCCGAAGTGTTTTGGCTTTTTTGTCAAGTTGATTACTCACGCTGATATTATGTCCGGCAAGCAATCTTTGGTTACCGATATAGAACTTCGTGCCATTTTCATCCTTTGCTTCAACCCCCCGCCCCGTAATGCTGTTAAACTGTGAAATGGTTGCAGATTTAATGCCTTCCTCTTTTAGCTTTTGAACCACCGCTTCTGCCAAAGGATGTTCCGATTGCGACTCCATGGCCAGTACCATGGGCTTGAGCTTTTCGGATTGCCCCTCATCTTCCCAAAAGATATCCGTAACGACCGGCTTCCCTTCGGTGATGGTGCCCGTTTTGTCTAAAACAACAGCATTTACCTGATGTCCTAATTCCAGGCTTTCAGCGTCTTTGATCAGAATATTGTTTTCAGCGCCCTTTCCGACACCAACCATAATAGCGGTTGGGGTAGCTAGCCCCAAAGCACAGGGGCAGGCGATCACCAATACAGCTACCGAGGTAAGCAATGCATGCGTGAAGGCATCATCTCCACCTACCAACATCCAGGTAATAAAAGTCACGATGGAAATAACCATTACTATCGGCACGAATATTCCGGCTATCTTATCCACCAGCTTTTGAACCGGGGCTTTACTCCCCTGGGCTTCTTGCACCATTTTGATTATTTGGGCAAGTAAGGTCTCCCCGGCTACTTTCTCTGCCGTAAAGCGAAAGCTACCTTTCTGGTTGACCGTCCCTGCAAACACTTTTTCACCTTTGCTTTTCTCCACCGGTATGGGTTCTCCTGTAATCATGCTTTCATCCACAAAAGAATTTCCCTCGGCCACTTCACCATCTACAGGTATCTTCTCCCCCGGACGAACCAAAATGGTATAACCCACCTCAACCGAGGCAATGGGCATTTCCACTTCCTCTCCATCCACAATGACTCTCAATGTTTTGGGCTGTAAACCCATTAGTTTTTTGATGGCAGAAGAAGTATTGGATTTCGCTTTTTCTTCCAATACTTTTCCCAGTGAGATGAAAGTGATGATTACGGTAGCCGCTTCATAATACACATATGGATGTATGCCCCTATTGTGCCAAAACTCAGGAAATAAGGTATTGAACAAGCTGAAAATGAATGCAATCCCCGTACTCAGGGCCACCAACGTATCCATGTTAGCCTTCCCGTGCCTGGCTTGTTTATAGGCATTAATGAAAAAACTTCTGCCAAACCAGAATAAAACCGGAATGGTAAATGCCAGAGAAATCCATCTGCCCGGCATCCAGTCCATGTAGAACATGCCCAGAATGAATACCGGTAGCGTTAATATAGCAGACCAAATGGTACGTCTTTTTACTTCCTGGTAATGCTTTTCCTGAAGCTCCTGCTGCGCTTCTGATGGGTTTTCAGCGTCAACAATCAAATCATAACCAACTGACTGTAGCGCCTTACGCAAATCCTCTGAGGTGAGTGAATCGTTATATTCTACTAATACCGAACTACTAGCGAAATTGACACTTGCCTTGGCCACACCTTCAGTATGGGTAAGGATGGACTCCACGCTGGAGGCACAGGAGGCGCAAGTCATCCCCGTTACCGGAAAGGATTTTTTTAGTGTCTTGCCCATCTTTTGAGATGGTTTTCTTTTTGGTTCAATAATATCTATGGCTTCCATATATCATTTTTTAATCTATATGTTCTGAGATGAACAATACAAAATTCGGAAGTGCAGAAGGAATAAGTACTATAGGATTTGCTTAAGGTTTTACAAAATTGTCAGTGTGCCGAAGCATTCGGATTTGAATATTGAATAATTATATGTTATCCAATGTGTTTCTTTTTCTATCAATAGTACTTTTAAACTGAGAAGGTGTCATACCAGTGACTTTTTTAAATTGACTACTTAAATGTGCCGCACTGCTGTATCCTAACTGAAAGGCTATTTGGCTCAGTGTAAGTTCATCATAGATCAGCAATTCTTTAATGCGCTCAATTTTCTGGCGGATGATATATTGCTCAAGGGTAATGCTTTCTACGGAAGAAAAAAGCATGCCGAGATATTTATAGTCATAGTTGAGTTGGTCAGCGATCAAATCAGCCCATTTCACATCTAAAACTTCCTGTGAATGATGAATCTTTTGAACAATCAAATTTTTCATCTGCTCTATCAGTCTGCTTTTGCGATCATCTATAAGCGAAAAACCTACTGTTTCCAGCCCTTCATTTAACTTGCTTTTTTCCTCATCCCCTAATCCTTCTTTGAGTTCAATCTTACCCAGTTCCACATTTTGAAAGGGTATCTCTAATTCTTCTATGAGTTGCTTAACCGCTGTTATACAGCGCGGGCAAACCATATTTTTAATATGTAGAATTTTACTGTCTGTCATTTAGATATGGCATTTATCATCATTTAAATAAACACTTTTTAGTGCGTTATGATTTATAAAATTCGGTGTTTGATGTACGAAATTATTGGTTCCTCATACTTAAATTCAGACTTGCTTTATAGTTATCGTTTCTCCGATATTTTAACTATTAACTCATGCATCAGCTTAATTAAAATATCATCAGGTTTCTTCCAGTCATTCGGCTTTGGTAATGGTTGAGGAATCTTTCTTAGCACCTCTTCCCTTGAGAGGTTCACAATATTCATAAGGTCAGGATTTAATGTTATTCTATCTTTAAACCGATCCAGGTAGTCCCATGTACCTAAACTCAACATGTCTTGATCCTTCCCGTAGTGGTCTAGTCTGTAAAAAAGACCATCGTCTTTTGGATATTTCTTCTCTGGTATTCTGTCAATCACCTCTTCCAACTCCTCAAGACCCCATATAATATTCCAGATTTGCTTGGAGTTTCCTTTGCTGAACTTCTGCCAAAAAAGTCTATTTACCATATTAAATGCTCCAATCATATCTTCTGCTACACTGGGACTTTCTTTAATAAAATCTTCAGCAGAAAGGGTTCTTTTTTTTGCGATAAGTATTTCTGTAAGTGCCCCCATTAAAGAACGATTACATATCTTATATGCTACTCGGATACATACATTATCAAGGTGACACAATGCATAGCTTACTTGATCAGCCTGTTTTCCTAGTTCTTCATAACCCCAGTAGTTCATATTAGCTGTAACCAATTCATCTAAACTTGCTTCTATGCTCTTTGTATAAGTTGATGGTTGGACTTGAATACCTTCCTCAATCAGTCTACAAAGAACATATACGATGTGAACGCGAAAAGCTGATCGTACCCTGCTTCGATAGGTAGTGGATACCTTTACCATTAAATTATCTATCTCTTGCTGATTAGAATCTCTAAATTTCTTTACCATCCATTCGCTAATATGTGGCGCTATGTTAGTTGGACTGTTAAATACCTCGCACAGTTCTTCAAAAGATAGCTTTGCTAATAGCTCATCATTTTCTTTCTCCCTTTCTTCCCAAGCTGTAATTTTTAATTCCTGAGCATTTTTTCTTATTTTGGGTAGTGCATCGAAGTACATCCTAACTACTTCTTTCTTAAAACTCTCAGCTTCACTTTCGTCAATTTCTATAAGTAAAGACTCCTTTATAGTAGTTAATATCTGGCTTCTAAGAGCCTTGCCCATTGTTTTTTGATGAAGAAAGTTCTTGATGTCTGTGAAGGTATTTTGGCAATCTTCCCTGGATGACTTGTAGAGGCAATCATCCCAATTTTCAGACATTAGAGCATCATAAATTCTGATTTCCCATCCATTGCACATTACAATATATCTGACTTGCATCTCAGGGTGATTTGCATAAAGGTGAGCTTGTAAATAATCGTCAAAACTCATTTTTTTTGGTTTTCCAGGCTTGGCCTCAATTATCCAAAATTTCTTTAGCCTCAAGGTAGGCACATAGTCAATCGCTACTTGCTTTCTGCCTATCCGGTGGTATGGTTTAGATAATTTCAGATTTTCTTCTCTAAGTATGTCATTCACGGTACCCTTTGCATAACCTAAAAGACGCAACAATGGAGCAACAAAGTCTTCACGGATATCAGATTCATTCCAGCTTGTAAAGTCGAGGGATTTCCAATTTTTGATAAATTTTTGATCTAATATAGTCAGTTCCATTAAAGTCTAAATTTCATTTTCAGAGCCACCTCTATTTCTTACCTTATTTTACAATTTTATATGCCAAAATAAAACTCAGTATTGGATTGATTATAATAGCCAGGAATGGTGAAAGTCCTATATCTAAGAATGGTACAACAGGCATTTGCTCATTGTAGCTCCAAAAGTCTAGTTCTGCAGCCACCCACTCTGCTGTTAACGAAACTAAGCTGGCCATTATGAGGACGATTAGCAATATTTTAAAATTAAAATTTCTAATCCAGTACTTGTCTTTGAGGACAACAGCAACAAGGCCGTATATGGTGAATGTGAGGACAACATCTCCAATCGTGCATCCGAGGAAGTAGATGCTTTTCATAAAGAGATTGTACTCATTATAAAACCGGCATGAAGGTTTTCCCAGATAAAGTTCAGAACGAAAGCTATCAGTGCAATCCATGTTAATAAATTTTTAGCTTTAATTGTCTTAGACTCCTCCATGTATAAGGTCCAGGAATGGCTTTAATGTAATGCCATTCCTGCTATTCTGATTTTACAGTGATTTCACCTCAAAAGAAACCTTCAGCTTTTCCCATGCCATAGTTACTTCTGCTGTTGAATTGCCCGTTTCATTCACCGCATAGGTAAGCGCTTCCTGGTTTTCTGATAGTTTCTCAGGGTTCACTTTTATCCTTACTACATCAAGGGATGGATCATAGTCATCACTCATGTGCTGATCCCAGTTTTTATTGATGATCAACGTCCATTCGTTTTCACCAGGAATAGTGAAAAAACCATATTTTCCTGCTGGAACTTTGGTGTTATTAATCTCTACATCTTCTGAAAAATTGATGGCTGTTGCCCTGTGTGCGCCAGTGGCCCATACTTTGTCATATTCTACCAGGCCTCCCCAGATTGTTCTCGCCCGCACACTTGGGGAAGAATAATCAATGTGTATGTGTGTATCTCCTGCATTTCCCATAGCTGCCGTCTTTGGACTCTTGGGTTTAGGCGTATCATCATTATCTGCACCATGGGCAGCATGATTGGTTGCAGGCTTGTTACAACCTCTGGAGAATTGAAGGTGAACAATCTTCCACATATCTTCCTCTACCTGCATGGAAAGGGTTACCAATCCGGCAGAATTAATCTGCTGGCCTTGCATCTCGCCCTTAATCAAATAATTGCCTCGCAATAATGCCATCTCTTTGTTGACCAGAGATTCGGCAACTTCAATAGAGAATGTCATCTCCTGCATCTCCTCAATTTCTTTTCCCAAATGACCGTCTCTGTAGTGCTCCCAGGAATCATCAACCGATCCCTGTTCGTATATCTTAGCTTTGGAAGAAAAAACCGCGTTCAACGGCTCCAGATTTTTATCGTTTACTGAACTGACAAATAAGTCCAGCACTTCGTTGGCTGTATTTTTGGGTTTGACTGAATCATTGCAAGAAATCATTAGTACTGATAAAGCCAAAATAGCGGTGGTAAATAATTTTTTCATCATAGATTATTGGGTTAGTTATAAATAGTTAAGCAATAGTAATTTCTTTATCAAGGTAAACCTGCTGGATCAGATTAAGCAGTTCAACACCTTCCTTTCTAGGTCTTTGGAATGCCTTTCTTCCCGAAATCAATCCCATGCCTCCGGCTCGTTTATTAATTACAGCCGTTTTTACAGCTTCAGCATAGTCCGAATCACCGGATGATGCCCCTCCCGAGTTGATCAGGCCTATCTTGCCCATGTAGCAGTTGGCTACCTGGTATCTGCAGAGATCAATGGGATGATCAGAAGTATACTTCTCATACATTTCTTTAGAAGTCTTACCAAAATCCAAAGCCTTGAAACCGCCATTTGTTTCAGGCAGCTTTTGTTTGATAATATCTGCCTGAATGGTCACTCCCAGATGGTTGGCCTGGCCTGTGAGGTCAGCGGCTGTATGGTAATCCTTGTCCTTGGTTTTGAAGGCTTCATTTCGGGTATAACACCACAAGATAGTGGCCATCCCTAATTCATGGGCATAAGCAAAGGCTTCTGAAATTTCACGGATCTGCCGGTTTGACTCTGCCGACCCAAAGTATACGGTAGCCCCAATGGCGCAAGCCCCCATATTCCAGGCATCCTTTACCGTTCCAAATAAAATCTGGTCATGCTTGTTGGGATAGGTTAGCAGCTCATTATGGTTGATTTTTACGATATAAGGAATTTTATGCGCATACTTTCGGGCGTTAAGCCCTAATACACCAAAGGTAGAGGCTACACCGTTACAACCTGCTTCCAAACCAAGCTGTACAATATTCTCCGGGTCAAAGTAGTCCGGATTGGGGCCAAAAGCACTCCCAGCGGAATGTTCAATACCCTGATCTACCGGAAGAATTGACAAGTAGCCCGTGCCTGCCAGGTTACCACTATTATACAATCTTGATAGTGAATTAAGCACCTGCGGATTTCTGTTTGTATTCAGAAAAACCTGATCCAGATAATCCGGTCCGGGTATGGTAAGCCTTGTTTTGTCAAAGGTTTTGCAGCTGTACTCTAACAGGTATTCAGCCTGATCTCCTAAATATTCATTTATCTTTTTCATATCCATTCTATTTACAGTTGACAATTATTGACGTTTTTTACTTGTTGATTTTAACCTCGGGACGACCAGAACGGTTACAAGTAGTAATACTGTTCCGATGATCGGGTATGGCCAGGATTTGCCAAAGGTGTACAACCAAATACCCAAAATAGGCCCCAGTACCTGACCGATGCTATTAACAGATGTTTGTAGCGAAAGATTAGCTCCGGTATGATTTTTATCAATGAAAGAAATCATAGCGATAAGATTTGGCGTAACCATGGCTCCTCCTACCGCAAAAACGATGATCATAGCGTAGACAAACAAGTTGTGTGTCCAGAAAGAAAAAGCGAACATGGCCAATGAGGCTATTGCAAAGCCGATAAATAGTTGTGTGTTTATAGACAATTTTTTCTCATCAAGACTGGCAAAGAGGGGCTGTAGTGCCGCCATGATCAAACCACAAAGCATAAAGCCCAGGCCTATCTGTGAAGTAGTAAAAGTAAGGACATCCTTAGCGTATACGGAAAAGACCGTTTCAAATAAGGTAACTGCTAATTGAATAACCAATGACATCAGTAACAGTAATATAAAATCTAATCTGATGCTCAATCTTGATTGCTGTACTTCTTGTAGAATATCAAGGTTACGTCTTTCGGGATTTTTCAACCATCCGATGGTTAGAAACAAAATCAATACCCCTAATAATGCCACCGCAAGGAAAGGAACGCTGAATTTATCTAGCAGTAAATGCCCGAAGCTGGTATTAAAATGCAGGTTGGTTTGAGCGAGATAACCACCGATCATCGGCCCGGCTATCACTCCCGTACTTACAGCCACCCCGGACCATGCCAAGACTTTCCTTCGCTGCATGCTGTTGGTAATGTCACTGAGGTAAGCATTACCAACGGGGATAACCGAAGATGAGAAGATCCCTCCAAGGATACGGGCCATGTACAGCATGGTTAAAGAAGTAGCCAGGCCGGTTAATGCCTGCATAACAACAAAACCTGTCAGCCCCATAATGATGAGTAGTTTACGACCGAAACGGTCAGATAACTTACCCCAAACTACCGCAAATAATAGTTGAAAAAATGGGTATATGCTGGTAAGGATACCAATGTGATAGTTGATATCCTCATCCGCCACTACACCGGACTTTAAAGCAAGTCTTTCCGTATAGTAGGGTAAAACGGGCAGCAGTACGCCATACCCGCTCATAACCACAAAAATACTCAACAGGACAATTATTATCCTGCCAAGGATTTCTCTATTACCCATTACTTGCTACCAATTTTTTTCTTTAAAAGTTGGGCATTGATTGCCACTATAATGGTACTCAAACTCATAAATACCGCACCTACAGCAGGCCCTAATACAAAGCCGGATGTGTAAAGCACCCCTGCCGCAAGAGGAATGGCAACCGCGTTGTATCCCGTAGCCCATATCAGGTTTTGGATCATCTTATTGTAAGTAGCTTTTCCAAACAGGATCAGATTGGCAATGTCTTGCGGGTTGCTATTGACCAAAATAATGTCGGCTGTTTCGGCTGCCACATCGGTTCCTGAGCCCACGGCAATACCTACGTTGGCCTGTGCCAGTGCAGGCGCATCGTTCACCCCATCACCGGTCATAGCGACAAATTCATTCTTAGCTTGTAGGTCTTTTACGATTTCAACCTTCTGGTGTGGCAATACCTCTGAGTAGTATCCGTCCAGGCCTAGTTCTTCACTTACTGCTTTGGCGACTGTTTCATTGTCACCGGTAGCCATCATCACTTTAATGTTATTGTTTTTGAACACTTTAATTGCCTGGGCACTTTCCGGCCTGATCTCATCGGCCAGGGCGATGTACCCGGCCAGTTTATTATCCACCAGCACAAATACAACTGTCTCCGCAGCACTGCTGTAGGCACCATCAGGTAGGGAAATATTCTCATCTTTCAGATAACCCGGGCTCACTACTTTTACATCTTTTCCTTCCACTTTTGCTTCTACCCCTTTACCGGTAATGGCATTGAAGTTTTCCGGTTTGGGTACGGCTATGTCTTTCTCTTTTACTTTTTTGATAATACCAACGGCAATAGGATGTTCCGAACTTTGCTCCAAAGCACTGGAAAGCCGAAGTAGTTCGTCTGCCTCAAATTGCTGATCTACCGCTTCTACACGGGTAACGCCAAAATCGCCTTTGGTCAGGGTTCCGGTTTTATCAAAAACGAGGGCCGAGATCTTTCTTGATTCCTCAAAAGCAGTCCTGTTTCTAATCAGCAGACCATTCTGTGCCGAAACCGCAGTGGATATGGCTACCACTAATGGTATGGCTAAGCCAAGCGCATGCGGACAAGCAATGACCATGACGGTAACCATTCTTTCCAGGGCATATACGAAAGGAAAGCCTAAAAACAACCAGGTAGCCAGCGTACCAAAACCAATGGCCAATGCAATATAGGTAAGCCACTTGGCGGCACGGTCTGACAAATTCTGCATTTTTGACTTAGACTTTTGCGCCTCTTGTACCAGCGTAATTACCTTATTGAGGTAGCTGTCTTTACCTGTATGCTCTACTTTTACTTTTAGTGAGCCATTGCCATTGAGTGACCCTCCGATTACTTTATTCTCAAGGCCTTTTTTTACCGGTTTGGATTCCCCGGTCAGCATAGACTCATTCAGGTAACTTTCCCCCTCTACGATAATGCCATCAGCCGGAACTTTTTCACCGGGTTTAATCAAAATAATATCATCTTTTTGCAAGTCTTCCAGCTTCACATCTTCTACCGTGTCACCTTTGACCCGATGCGCTTCTGAGGGCATCATGCTTACCAATAACTGCAGGGCTTTTGAAGCTCCCAGTACGGATTTCATTTCCAGCCAGTGGCCGAGTAGCATGATATCAATCAGGGTGGCCAGTTCCCAAAAAAAGTCTTCTCCTTCAAGGCCGAACACTGTTGCGGAACTATAAAAATAGGCAACACTAATGGCCATGGATATTAAAGTCATCATGCCCGGGGCACCTTCCTTCAGCTCATCCTTCAATCCTTTCAGAAAAGGCCAGCCTCCGTAAAAATAAACGATGGTAGAAAGCCCGAACAGAATGTAAGCATTGCCCGGCAGCAGCCACTCATAACCGAAAAATCCCTGGATCATTGGCGAAAAAACAAGTATAGGGACAGTGAGTACCAGCGATATCCAGAATCGCTTTTTGAAGTCCTCTATCATCATTTTATGATGATCATGTCCCATTTCACCATGCCCGGGGTTGTGACCCGAATGACTACTATGCCCATGTCCTTCATGTCCGGAATGATCTTCATGCTTTTTACTTTCTTCGTGCTTATGGTGTGTGTGATTATGCTCTTTATGATTTTCCATAATGACTATTTTTTATTTGTTCGGGTATTTCAGATTTAGTTTTTCAAGCTGTTCGGCTAAAATTTTAGCTGCTGTATAATTACGAAACCAGCGCTTATCTGCTGGGATGATGTGCCAGGGCAGATGGTCGCAGGCATTCAATATGGTATGATACGTTTTCCTGTAGTCATCCCATTTTTTTGGGATAAGTTCATCTTCTTTGGCATATTTCCATCGTTTGTGCGGTTTTGTCTTACGCTCCTCAATACGCTTTACCTGCTCGTTAGCCGATAGGTGTAGATAAAACTTTAAAATCAATGTACCATTCGCCATCAGATGATGTTCCAGTTCATTGATCAGGTTGATGCGGTGCTGCAAGACATCTTCTGAAAGGCTCTTGTTTGTAGCCGGAACCAGAATGTCTTCAAAGTATGACCTGTTAAATACCCTGATCATACCTTTCTTGGGAAAATGTGGATAAACGCGCCATAAAAAGTCATGTTTGAGCTCATCAATTGTGGGTTTCTTAAACGATGTTACCTGCACGCCCTGCGGGTTCATGCCGCTAAAAGCGTGACGGATCGTACCATCCTTTCCGGAGGTATCAAGCCCCTGCAAGACAATGAGCATGCTGTATCTTCCATCGGCATAGAACTTATTCTGCAACTGAAAAAGCTCCTTTCGGAGTTTTTTCAAGGCATTCTTTGTTTCCGCCTTATCGGCATCTTCCGGTGGCAGTGTTGATATGTGTTCTAACTCAACCATCTGATTTTATTCAATTTCTTTTGCGTTCTGTTCATATTTCATGGTAAACCAGGCCCCATCATCCTCTGTAAACTGCTGACGTTGCAATACGAAATCGTTAGTCAGGTATTCTTCCACGACATAGTTTATCGTTTTAATACGGATTCCCATCATGTATGCTTCAATAACAGCCTCACTACTTATTTTTACTGATTGGTTCACTAACTCCTTTTTCCTGTTTTTTATGGTGACCAGGCTTTTGGATCCGAAAAAACTTAACACCCCCGATTCAACACTCATCTTCAAATGAATATCTTTTAATTCTTCTCCTTTACCCAGTTCATACAGTTGCTGAAAGTCTTCTGAAGTGACATCCACTTTTATCTTCTCGTCATCCGGATCAGTAAAAGGAAATACATTCAATAGCACATCAAACTCATTGGGATTGCACTTATATGTGGTCGTGTACTTTTCCGTAAGCCGGCCGCTTTCGTCATAGAGCTCGGTTATTACCTTTATCCGATAAGTTTTACCCTGCTGCTCTAACTCACCCGTTAAAAATATCTGCTTGCCCTGCAGGTCTCCATTTTGATCATAGTTTTCACGTACTATTCTTTTTTGCGCTATTTGCTGAATGAACATTTCTTTCTCCTGACCATACAAAATTGCAGGGGCAAGTTGCAGACACGCTATTAAGGTGAGTAGCGCACTACGCATGATGCTTCATCAGTTGGTTAATCTCTTTTGCCAGAATATCTGAAAGGTCAATCTGATTACTTTCATGAGGGATGGTGTTGCACGTGACGACCTGTTGTACCCCTGCATTTTTTAGATCCGCATAGGCTGAGCCAGCAAATACGGCATGTACCCCAACACAAACCGGTGGGTGCATTCCGGCTTTTTTTAAATGGCCGACTGTCTCTATCATCGTTCTGGCGGTGGAAATTATATCATCCACCAGTACCGGGGTGTGGTCTTTGTATTTTGCTACATCGGGGACGGACACTTCCACATCCCTGTCACCGTGCCTCACCTTCTCTAACACCGTAAAAGGTGCTCCGGCTTCTTCTGCTACCTGAGAAACCCATTGCTCACTTTCACTATCCGGGCCGATGAATACCGGCTTTTCAATATTATCGCTCACCCATTTTGAAATGTGTGATGCCGCATGGATCAGTTTATTAGGTACGGTGTAAATCTCACTTAACGAACTTCTACGGTGAAGGTGTGGGTCAACGGTGGTCAACGTTTCTGCAAAGCCTGATATTAATTCAGCAAAATACGTAGAGGTAATACCTTCTCCCGGATTAAACTGCTTATCCTGACGCATGTAGGCCAGATAAGGCGCTACCAGGCACGTACAGGCAGCACCAAGTTCTTTGGCCGTCTTACTTAAAAAGTACAGGGGCAGCAATTTGGCATCCGGCTCGTGTAATGTGCATACCATTACCACGCATTTATCTTTAACCTCAGAGTGAATCTGCACATAGCTTTCCCCATCGGGAAACTGCCGGATGGTTGCCTCTCCCTTTTCAGCCTTAAGGTGTCCTGCTATTTTTTTTGTAAGTTCTTCGTTGCCCGGTAAGGCAAAAACTATCATTTCCATATTTTAAGTCGCTTTGATTTTAATAATTTGTTTTTGTGCATCCAGGTAAGAAAGGGCGTATTCAAGCTCTCCTTGTGACTCAGCATGGATTTCAAACAGAGTATCGTTCTCTTCCACATGAGTACCCAATGGTGTAAGCAGCAAAATGCCTGCTGTCATCGCACCTGGAGCACCGGCCAGCTTAGCCACTTTGGCCAGTCTGCGATTATCAATTTCTGAAACTACTCCACTTGCTGCGGATCTAATCCTATGCTTATGGGGCGCTACCTCAGGTTCCCTGAAAAAACCTTGTGCCTCGCAGATAGCAGTGAATTTTTTGTAGGCGGCTCCACTTTTCAAAACTCTCAAAGCTTCAAGAGTACCTGACCCTTCGGCTGCTTTTCCTCCCATTTCAAGTAACCTGCCTGCCAATATTATTGCTCTTTCTCGCAGGTCATCAGGTGCATTGTTTTCATTTCTCAAGACGGATAAAACATCCTTAGCTTCCAAGGCAGGCCCTATACCCCTCCCCACAGGTTGTGACCCATCGGTTAATACAATATCAATATTCAGCCCGATGGCTTTGCCTACCGCAACCATCTTTTCTGACAGATGCACAGCAGCCTCCTGCGACCGCACCTTAGCCGTAGCTCCAACAGGAATATCAATCACCACATCGGTAGAACCTGCTGCCGCCTTTTTAGAAAGCACGGAAGCGATCATCTGCCCTTCGCTATCAATATCCAAAGCTTTTTCTACACGGATGAGTATATCATCTGCCGGACTTAGCTGTACTGATCCGCCCCAGGCAAGGCAACCGCCTTCCTGTTCCACGACATTTTTCATTTGCCCGGTGGTGAGATTTACGTTGGTGACTACCTCCATGGTGTCAGCAGTACCGGCAGGAGAAGTAATGGCACGGGAAGAAGTTTTAGGGATGGTCAACCCAGCTGCGGCAACAATAGACACTACCAATGGAGTAGTTCTGTTACCAGGCAAGCCACCGATGCAGTGTTTATCATAAACTTTATCCTTGCCCCAGTCCAGTTTAAAACCCACGTTAATCATGGAACGGGTCAGGGCAATCACTTCGTCCTGATTTAATGAGTTCCCTGTGCTGGAAGCCAGAAAAGCCGACAATTGAATATTAGATAAGTTACGATTGACGATATCGCCAATGATCCTGTCAAACTCGGCCTGGTTCAGTCGGTGTCCATAAATTTTCTTACGGACATCACTCATGGAATCAAGCGCATCTAAATGGCTCAGCCTAAGTAAGTCACCTTCTTTAGTTTCCAAGGCTTCAATAGCGGCATCAGAAAGACCCAATTGGTCATGACTTAATTGTGACTCATCATCCCAAACGATAAGAGACGCTACAATGGTTTTTTCTTCTTTTGAAACTTTTATACGATTTAAAGCCTCAAACCCTTCCGATATACAAACCGGGCAGTCCTTACGCATAAATACCATATATTCGTTTCGGGCATCTATGCCTAATCTTACTAGTTTTAATACGTTATGCCGGGTATCCTTTGCTTCCATCACAATTCTACCTTTTGATTAAGTTGAGGGATATCTGTTTGCCATCCTTTATTATCTTCCAGGGCTTTTGACAAAGCTTCTGCCTGCTCTGCTTCCCCATGAATAATAAACACCTTTTCGGGTTGTTTTTTAATTTCAGAGAGCCAATCAATCAAATCGTTTTGATCACCATGCGCACTCAGTCCTTCAATGTGTTCCATGTGCATGTTGAATGGCAGCCATTTGCCATACACTTTAATTTCTTTTGCACCTTCAAGTAGCTTTCTTCCTCTTGTTCCTTCTGCCTGATAGCCTACAAAAAGTAAGGTGTCGTTACTATTGCCTGATCTTGTTTCCATGTAGTTGAGTATTCGTCCGCCCGTCATCATACCGCTACCTGCTATGACGATCTTGGATTTATTATCTTCCCGCAGTGCCAGGGTTTCCCGATAGTTGCTCACTACCTGAAAATGAGAACACATTTCATCACATTCTTCCGGCTTAAGCTTGTGCCAGTCCCTGGAAGCATGAAATAGATGGAGTACATTAGCACCCATAGGGCTATCCATGATCATGGGTATTTTTGGAATCCTTTTCTCCTTCAAAAGCCTCCAAAGCATTAGCATCATGAGCTGAGTGCGCTCTACGGCAAAACTGGGAATGAACAGGCTTCCTCCACGCTCTACCGTTTCGTTGACTATACGTTCCAGTTCCGGGACAATACTTTCTTCTTCAGGATGAATCCTTCCTCCATAGGTGGATTCAATAAGCAGGACATCCGCTTTTTCAGGTTTTTTTGGCGTATACAAAAGCAAATCTTTTTTTCTGCCTATATCACCTGAAAACACCAAGCGGCTATCATTGGTCTCTACTTCAATAAAAGTTGATCCGATGATATGGCCATTGTATTGCCACCTTACTTTAAAGGCATCATCAATTACATGCCATTTACCTTCTGAAACAGGGTTGAAAAGCGGAAGGGTATTTTCAACGTCTTTTAAGTCATAGAAAGCCTCTGCCGGACTGTGCTTACTATAACCCTCTTTATTTGCCCTGGCTGCCTCTTCTTCCTGTATTTTAGCGCTATCCTTTAAGATAATTTCTGCGATCTTAAGTGTTGGAGCACTGCCATATATTTTTCCATTAAACCCAAGCTTAACCAAACGAGCCAGGTAACCGGTATGATCAAGATGTCCGTGAGTAAGCAGGACAGCATGGATAGATTTAGGATCATACTCAGGCTGTTCCCAATTGAGTAAACGTAATTCTTTTAATCCCTGAAACACACCGCAATCCACCATCAGTTTTTTATTTCCGGATTCAAGTAAATATTTGGAGCCTGTAACCGTACCAGCGGCTCCTAAAAAGTTTATGGTCATTTTATCATTCATTTGTTGTGTTACGTACTACCTGAGCAAATTTCCTCTCCCTCTTTGATGATTCTTTTGACTCGTGTATGAGAAATGCCCATTTCTTCAAGTACTTCGGGTTTATCGCATAGCTCCTTACAAAGCACGATCATCTTATCAATCAGCTTTTGCTTCTCAGCCTTTGTAAGGCTGGTAAGACATGTAACAGGGTGCAGACCAGACATATTTATCCGGTCGCTAATGCTTCCTTGCTGTGGATAATCCCAACCTATCAGTATTAGACCTGAACATTTGCCATATTGGATGGCATCTTCGGTAAACCGGGTATTGGTCACCACCCAGCCTTCATGAAATTTTGTCGCGTGTCCTTTGCGCTTTTCCCATTGCTTTTTCACATCCTCAAACCGGGATTTGATATAAAGTGGAATTTTCACATCACACTTATAACCTTGGCGGTTATGAAATTTGCACTCCACCATGAAGTGCTGATTATCTTTCTCAGCCTCCACATCTATTTCATGAGAGACGCAATGCCCCTGAATGATTACCCCGACTTTAGTACGGTACCCCTGATGTTTTAAAATTTCACCTACAAACTTTTCAAAGGGATATCCTGAAGGGCCCAGCTCCAGAATCGCCTGCTTGATCTTATACCTGCCTGCTACAGGTTTTGAGTGCTTCCGTAGCATGGAGAATGCTTGGCTGTAGATTTTCTTTGTGGACATGCCCTCAACAAGCTGCGCTTCAATCTCACTCACAATCCGATCAATAACGGCAGAACCGGCCCCGGCCCTTTCAAGGGAGTGCCTAAGTTTTGTTGGTGAAAATGGTGCTTTTTCTCCGGAAGCCTTGGTTATTAAAACGGTCTTTTCTGGCATTCAGTCTACTTTAACAATTTAATGTTAAAGTTAGAATTTTACACTCGGAGGTATTTATGATATCTCACTTTCGATGTACGAAATTACGCTATTCAAAGTCAGTCTCTGATCACTAGTTGAACACCTAAAATCAAGCCTCAAATAAGTCTTGATTTATTAGTTCCACGTATAGTATCTAATAAGATCTTCCTGATAAATCCAGAAAAATTTACTTATATCAAAGTAGTTCAAAGGAGCCAGGTTGTGCTTTGATTTCATTTCTTTAACTACGGCACCATACTCTAAATAATCATCGGGAGAAAAACAACTTTGAGAAAAAGCTTCAGCAATTTTTAAAGAATGACTGTTCCATAGTGGAAAGTAAGCAGGGCAATGAACTGCACAATATCTTGAGGCAAATTCTATGTTTTCATAATCGATAGAGTTGTTCCCGTTTTGAGCCACGCTAACTGCAATTAATAGCTCACCTTGACCTAACGAACTATCAATTTGCAATTTTTTGATATTATTTTGGAAACCACACCTTATGAAATAATCAGCTCTATCATGGTTGGCCACTGCCATCACCTTTTCTTTGATCACATCAATATCCTGATTGCCCGGTCGGAACCTGATGAAATTGATGAGTTTTTTATCAGTAAGAAAGTAGCCACGAATATCTTTAATATGGTTGATATGTTCCTCTATCATCTTATCCATCTTCATTATCAGCTATTGAGGTTTTATGAGTCATCTTGTTTTTGGTAATGCTACCATACCATTGATTGAAAACCACACAAGCAGTCAGGTCTCCCGTTACGTTTACTGCCGTTCGGAACATACCCAACAAGCGCTCCACCCCAATAATAATGATGATACCTTCGGCAGGAATACCTGCACCACCAAGTACGGAAGCCAGAATAACTACACCTCCACCGGGAATGGCCGGAGTACCTATTGAAGCTGCAACAATGGTTACTATTACCACAATGATGTTCAACAAGCTCATCTCCAGCCCATACGCCTGGGCGATAAATAAAGTGGTTATGGTTTGATAAAGTGCTGTACCATCCATGTTGACGGTAGCGCCTATAGGGATAATAAAGTTGCTGATTGCGGGATCAACTTTCAGTTTTTCTTCTGCTGTTTGCAATGAGAGTGGCATAACGGCTGCCGAACTGGTCGTAGAAAAAGCCAACAATTGTGCATCCCTGATTTTTCCTAGAAATTTTAGTGGATTCCTTCTGCCTGGCAAACTCACTATTAACAAATAGATACCTACAAGAATAAGTAATCCGGCTAGTACAACGGCCACATAATAACTCAGTCCGGCAAGAGAACTTAAGCCTACACTGGAAGTAAGTTGAGCCATAAGCCCAAAAACAGCAACAGGCACTAAAAGCATGGCCCACTTGACTACTGTCATACAAATTTCCTGTATTGCACTCAGCAGCAACCTCACAGGTCTTAACAAGTCTGAGGGTAGTGACAGCACTGCCACCCCAATGATAATGGTGAAAATAACAATACTCAACATTTCTCCGCTAACCATGGAAGCCAGGGGATTTTCGGGGAGCAGATCGGTGATGATAGTTGGCACATCGTTTATCCCAAATGACAATTCTGCACCTTGAGTTCCTTTTGCCAAGGCCTCTTCATGTTCAGCTGCTGCCTGCTGGTGCAAATAGCGTCCCGGTTTGAAAAGTGTGGCCAGGACAGTTCCAATGCTAACAGAAATAATGGTTGTTGCCACAAAATATAAGAGTACTCCTCCTCCAAGCTTTTTGAGGTTGTCTTTGTCATTGCTGGCAATGCCTGTAATGATAGATGCCACAATCAATGGAATCATGATCATCTGCACCAGCTTAAGAAATAACATGCCGGGCAGGGCTAGCCAGTTGCCTAAAACATCTGCAGTAGCTTTGCTTACCCATCCATTTTGTGGGCTTAAAATAAGACCAAAACCCACTCCTAAGAAAAGTGCAATGAGTACCTTTAACCAGAGCTTACCTGCTACCAGTTTTTGAAGATAGGTATTAAGTGATTTGAGAGATTTTATTTCTGTATCAAACAAGCTCATTATATAATCCCTAAACTTTCATTCGTCTTTTTAATAGAGCTTACTGCGCTTTTCTCTATTCCCGTCAATGCCCTTATAGCATCAATTGTTTCCGGTATAACAATAGCCTGGTTATCGACCACATACGCGTAATAGAGTTCATCTCCCTCGACTTTAAGCATATCTTGCCAAAGGGCTACTTCATACATATCGCCCCAGGGTCGTCCCATATCCAGGTACTTTTCTTTGATCGTATTATTGGAAACCAGACCATCGCTGTAATTGATCAAGGTGATTCGCGTAGATGTCTGAAATGCTTCTATCACCTCTTTTTTATCAGCTTTCCGGGTAAGGCGGACATTCCAATAATGCAGGTGGCTAAGGGTTTGAGGTACTTTCACAGCCATGGTTACTACATCCAGTTCAGAGTCCACGCTCTGAGCGTCCGGTCCCTGGTGGCTGGGAATATCTTTCTCCGGAACGAGTGTATTCATGATGCCCCCTAAATGGCTTTCCCAAGGATCTGTAGCCCTGCGTAGCAGTGTACCACGAGCACTTTGCAACAACCCTACTTTTTTGAGAGCAGTAAGCGTACGCAAAATGGAGGTGGTGTTACAGGAGACCACCCGGGTACTGTCCCGGTTCAGGGCGGAGGCATAGTTATTTTCCGCACTAAAGGAGTGACCGGTAGTTTCGTGTTTTTCTCCACCTTGCAGGATAAATTTTATTCCCTGCTCCTTATATATTTTTACATTTTGTGCGGCTATCTTCTTTGGCGTACAATCTACCACCAGGTGAGCAACCCCTAATAGGTCTGCCATATTACCAGCCAGGGGAATACCGGCCTTTTGCATGTAACCACTGGCATCTTCGGTAGCTGCATAAACAGGGTATCCTTTCTTTACCGCAGCTTGAATACGCCAGTCGCTGATCACATCACATACCCCGGCTAATTCCATATCGTCTTGTCGCGCGATTGCATCGGCTACTCTTTTGCCGATTACGCCATATCCTATAAGTGCTATTTTCTTTTTCATCTTGTTATTGATTTTTAATTGTAGTATGAATGTTATTTATGTTGGACAGTCCGAATACGATCAGCACAAAGCTCTGACCGATCTCCATCATCACTAAAATTTTGGCAGGGGTAGTTATTGGCACAATGTCACCATAACCGATGGCCGCAAATGTTACCACGCTGAAATAAAACGTCTCGAATAAATACTCGAAGTAATTGAAGCTTTCAAAAGGTTTAAAGCCCTTAAAAGAAGATGGATTGGCAGCGACCAGACAGGTAAAGTCTGCAGCATAGGAGAAAATAATGAGCATAACCAGCAACCCGAAAATCCAAAGAAGTTGCCCAAAAGAATGACATTGTTTAATGGACTTATTGACCTGCCTGAAGGTGAAAAATGTAAAGTAACCGCTCTTAATAAAAGTGAGAAAGATAACAATATAAGGCACCCAACTTAGTGCATGATCTACAAACTGCATAAGATACACGTACACAAGCGCTACTATCGCAACCAACAAAAGAGCCGGACGCATTCGTTTAAGCAGTTGTTTTAAGAAATTACCCGTGTTTATTTTATAAATCATCATGTATCGTCAGTTAATCACCTGAGCTGTTTTTCCTGATTGTCGAAGAATAATTACACCTATCACACCGGCAAGTACTGAAGCAAATAAAATGGTCAGTTTGGCAATGAATGAATACTCTTCTTTTTGAAAGGCCAATTCCGTGATAAACAGTGACATGGTAAAGCCAATGCCTGCTATCATGGATACTCCGGAAATGTGTCTCCAGGAAACCCCTTGCTGCAACTCTGCCAGCCTAAACTTGACTAAAAGCCAACCGGCTCCTAAAATCCCGGTAAATTTCCCTACCAAAAGGCCAAACGTAATACCCATGCTTACCGGGTGACTCAAAATTTCAATTATATCCCCATGAATATGAATACCGGTATTGACCAGGGCAAATATTGGTAGTATGAAAAACCCTACTATGGGCGCCAGGTGATGCTCTATCTTTTGCAAAGGAGTTTCCGCGTCATCTGATTTTTGTTTGATCTCTTCCAAAATCCCAAGTTGTTCTTCCGAGATGAAATTGCCCTTGATGGCCTTTGTTTCTAAAAATTTTAGATGAAGCTTTTGAAGGTTTTTCAGGTAATCCTCTTCCTTGATTTTGACCCTGCCGGGAATCGTAAAAGCAGTGAGAATACCTGCAATCGTAGGATGTACTCCTGAGAAGAAAAATGCGAGCCAAACACCTCCAATCCCGATAAGTGCATAAAACCAGGCTTTACGAACTCCAATATAATTACCGCCAACCAATAGCAGTATGAACAGTACACCATGAAGTAAATCCACATAAGAAATACCGGAAGTATAGAAAATAGCGATGATGAGTACGGCACCAAGGTCATCAACTATGGCTAGTGCTACCAAAAAAACTTTGAGCCCTGCCGGTACTCGATCTCCCAATAATGAAAGCACTCCAATGGCAAAAGCAATGTCTGTAGCCATGGGGATACCCCAGCCGTGCTCTGTAGGGGTATTTAAATTGAAAATGAGGTAAATGAGTGCCGGAACAACCATGCCGCCAATAGCTGCTCCGATAGGCAAAATAGCTTTTCTGAAAGAAGACAGTTTTCCTCCTATAATTTCCCTTTTCAACTCCAGGCCTACCTGTAGGAAGAAGATCGCCATTAAGCCATCATTCACCCAAAGTAGTAAAGTCTCGGAAAGGAAGAATGAACCAACACCTATTGATATTTCGGTGTGAATAAAATCCTGATATGATTCTTGAAAGGGAGAATTGGCCCAGATCATGGCTGCCAGTACCGCTAGAAAAATCGCAATACCGGAAGCTGACTGGTTGTTTACCAGATTATTTAAGGAGTTGTTTAGGCGGGTAATCATTCAGGTGCATCCTTTTCCAGGTCTTTTTGTAGTGTAAGCATTGGGCTTTTTTAATTATACCAGGACTGGTTTAACCTTTATTGGTGCTTGCGCCCCTACAGTATTCACAAATAAATCTTTCATTACACCACATATTTATCCCACAGGCCATATTTTTCCTTTATTTTTCCTTTTGAAAAAGAAAGTGCCATTACCAAAAGTCCGGTTAAGCTTGTGCTCAACGTAAACGCTACATTGATATCTTCAATAAACCATGGCAATACGACCAGTACCAGGCCGAGCAATACATTTAAGTAGCGTAAACTTCTAATTACTTCAGCCATGGCCATTACCGCAAATACAATTGCAAGGGCTCCTCCCAAATGATTTAAATCGGCAAATGGAGTTTCTATCCCAATCCCGAAAACCGTGGGAGAGACCATCAACCAAATCCCTAAAACTGTTGATATCGTCAACATCCAAGGGAAGCTCATCCCCCAGATTGAAGATTTAAATACCTTCCAAGGACTGTCATTAAATTCTGCTATTTCGGGGGAACGCTGATCCGTTTCAGTGGACAGTGCTTCTCCACCTTTCCAAAACACCTTCCATAAGGAATCCCCTTTTTGTTTTCTTTGAACCATATGTTGCCACATGGCAATCACTTCATCAATTTGTAATGGGATCATTGGAAGCATTACAATAGCTGAAAACAGGCATATCGAACACCATGCCCCTACTGAAAGCGGCTGTGAAACAATTAAAAAAATACTCACGAACCCAAGTGGGATTACCAAAATCCCAAAAAGGGTAACCATCCACGGCATAGTACGCCAACGGGAGGTTCCACCCATATATCCCATCAGAAATTCTAAGGTATATGCAAGTGTTCCCAATGCAGCATCAGAAATTGGAAAAGAGTGAGACATATCGGAATCTAAAACGGTCATGGTGCCGTCACCAAAAAAAGGATCCCAGGCATAATCTATATACCCTAATTGAAAAGCTCCCAGATACCGGGATGCCAGCCACCCGATAAATGCCAGGCCAATCATAATAGAGCGCTGTGGCCAGCTTGAAGGATTATAGCTCCAACCCGTAGGTACGTCACCGCCCATTTTCATAAACATGATCATATTGGGCATACCAGGAATGAGAATCGACAAGGCAATAATCAAGGCACCGACCAGGGTACCGTTATAATAAGCAACAGCCGTTGGAGCCCAGAAAATAAAGGGAGCCATACTGATCCATATCCCGATAAAACAAAGAATCCAAACGCTATAGGGACGGTTAGGCTTGAGGGAACGCCATCCAAAAATTACCAGCAATATCCCACTGATAATATCGCTCAAGCGCATTGCAGCAATACGATCACCAAGGGAAAGCCATACATCTCTTCCGCCACTGGGCTCGACCACATTCTTTCCATAATCAAAAGTGAGTGGTGAAGTAATCATCCAGAAACCAAGCAATACGATTGTCCAGTAGACCCAGAGCGTTTGTCTATGGTGATCCTTCAACATTTTGCTACGGTCATCGGCAGTCATTTTCATGGCACCCATGTCCGTGTGTTCATGATCATGAGTGGTGTCATGCTCTTCCGTATGCATCATAGGACGTGTGATGCCTCGTGAGCCCATACCTTCCATTTTGTGGTCATGCATTTCATGTTTTGCTTCGGACTTTTTCACAAGCTTCATTCCACATTTCGGACATTTACCCGGTTTGTCACTTACGACCTCAGGGTGCATGGAGCAAGTGTATTGTTCCTTTTTTGAAGATTTATCCTCATCACCCTGATGGGACGTTGAGGAATGGTCGTGGTTTTTCATACTATTGCAGAATTAGCGTTTAAGAATCCAGTTATTAAATCTATTTCTTCAGATTATTCTCCTGATAAAATTTCTTTGGGTTTGCCTTTAAGTTTTCAATCATCTTGGGCAATGTCTCTCGCAAACCGTGTTTAGGGTTCCAGCCCAATAGTTTTTTGGCCCTGGAACTGTCCATTTCAAAATGATCATTAGCCAGATCAATCATCCAGGGTTTAATAAAAGCTTTGCCAAACAGGTTCTGCATAAATGCCCCCATTTTGGCAAACCACTTAGAAATTGAGATGATAGGCATTTTCTCACCATGGATTTCTGTACTGATGATGTCTTGCAACTCCTTGTATGATAAAGTTTCGTCATCTCCAATATTAATAATCACTTCTTTCGGGAGCTCTTTTCTTTGGTCTACCGCCAAAGCCATTGCATCGATGACATCATCTCTGTGTACATAGGTGCTGCCATGGGCTGTATTGGCCGGATAGAGTCGTGCTGAAATTTGTTTTTCGTAAATACGCTGAACCTGATTGGTGATAGGTATTGAACTACCATCTTCGCTGTATACGCCTGCTATGCGCATCATCACAACAGGTATTTCGCCCCTTTGCTCTTGCATCACTTTTTCTGTAGTAACTTTTGATTTGGGATAATCCCATTTAGGTTCTAACGGTGATTCTTCTGTGATAAGTACTCCTGGTGAGGATGGTTTATAGACCAGCATACTACTTGAGAAAATGAATTGCTCCACTTCAAAATCCTGTAGGAATTTCAATAATCGTTCTGTGCCTTTGACGGTCACTTTATCGTATAGATCGGAGGGTTCCCCTAAAAAATCATAATAGGCGGCCAAGTGCACCACCGCAGCTATTTTGTTGCCGTAGGCGTAGCGGACTCTCTTGAATGCAAAGTCCATTCGGTCATCGCTCGTAAGATCCACACATACACATTCAGCTTCAATGGGGGGGAATGGATAACCATCTTGATCAAATCCAACTACATGGTATTTTTCAGCAAGTTTATGGATTAATGTAGAACCTATCATCCCACTACTTCCTGTTACAATTACTACTTCCTTATTTTCTTTCATTATCTTTCATTTTACCCTTTACTAATCTCTCTCAATCAGCCTTTCTTTTTGTTAAATGAGATATTATATACAGATGCTATCAAAGCCCCAAACAACCACCCGAGTATAAACATTTCCACCAGTCCGATAAGTGCTTCTGTCCAGGGTACGTCCATTCTGATCAGCGAAGTTGTGTCTAGCCCGTGTAGCAAACTGTTAAAAAACAAGATGGTACCCTCACGGCCCACTGTCGCCATCAAAATAATACAACCCAGGTAAAATAAGGCTCCCGCCACTCCCCAGGCTAATGCGAATTTCTTAATGTTGATGTGTTGCATGATCGTTTTCTTTTTTTGATTGTTTATCTTCATGACTTCCGTGCCCTCCATGTCCCCCATGGCTGCCCATCATAAAGAGGTGAGCCACGAAAAATATGATGATGAATATAAAAAGTGAATTGGATCCGTTGAACCCAAAAACGGGTAGTAGGAACAGTAACAGGAATATCCCCAGACACCCTATTAACATCCATAGCATGTGATTTTTCATAGTTTTTGTGTTTTAGTGATGGCCAGCATGTTTTTCTGCCCGAATCTTTTCTTTGTTCTTCATCATTGTTTCCTTATCCATCATGCCTTCTTTGTGCATCATCTCCATCATCTGCCCCATCATATTGGGTTTATCTTTCATCATGTCCATCATATGGGCACACATGGACGAATCCGAGTCAGCCGTGTTCATCATGTTGCTCATCATATTATGCATCATATCAGGCTTATCTTTCATCATGGCCATCATTTGATCATTGTCTGACATCATCATACCCATCATCTGCTCATTGCCTTTCATCATCATTTGGGTATGATCATCCTCCGTCATTTTGGTCATCAATTGTTCAGCGTATTCATGATCGGAAATGATGGTATTAAAAATTTCATTTCGGGTGTCATCATTTTCTAACATTGTGCTTACATCCTTTTGTTGCTGACAGGCAGATAAAGCCGCTATCAATAAAGTGAGTGTTACCACTGTTTTGAAAGTATTTTTCATATCGTTATCGGTTAAGGTTAATGCTTAGTATAGGTATATCGGCATGGTTAGCCAGGTTTTCAGTAATGCTCTTTCCTATCAGGTTAAAAAAGCCGGACCTGCCATGTGTAGTTAATGCAATAAGGTCAGCATTTACAGATTCGGAAAACTTAAGAATGCCGCGTTCTTCATTTAGCGAATTGTAGATGTTGGTGGTGCAGGTTCCTCCACGAGGACAGGTTTCATGAAAATCATGCATTTTCTCAAGGCTCCTGTCCGTCTCCTCAAATGAAAATGGCACATTGACATAAAGAAGGTGAATATTGGATTCGTTGAGATCAGCGAACTTCACCACCGTTTTGAAGGGTTCTTTGACATCTTCTTCAAAATTGGATGCAAAAACCACATTTTTAACGGGCCACTTAGACTTTTCTTTGATGATCAAGACAGGAACCGTAGCGTCTCTTAGTACCTTTTGGGCATTAGACCCGACAAACAATTCTTTTGCACCAGATGCGCCATGGGAACCCATGACCACAAAATCATGATGATGAAAGGGAATATGTTTGAGTATTTCCTCTCTACCCACATCAAACACGAGAAACTGTTCAGCTTTCAAACCTTTGTTTTCCGCTTTTTTTACCAGCTTATTAAGCTCGCTCTTCGCACGCCCGATTTCCTTTAATGTTTCGGGAAACCGCTGCTCCTTCTCCTTATTAAGTTTGACCCACGGTACAGGCGTGATCTGTAAGTGCAAAAAATGAATCTCCGCACCTGATTTCTCTGCTATGGCAATGGCAATATCCGCAGCCCGGCTAGCTGTATCCGAGAAGTCGGTTGGAACTAAAATATTTTTCATGTGTATGTAGTTAATTTTCAAAGGCCACATGGAATTCCCATAAATTTATTCACCCTTCCACTGGCATATTTAAGGATGCCTAAAGTTTATGCTCATTTCATAAGTCTCTATTCTCCAAGTCGGGTTCTAAGGTTTTTACTTTGACCATCTCACTAACCTCTGTGATATAAATAATGCCGTCCCCGGAGTGAGCTGTTTTTCCATTTTGATGTATAATCTCTAGTGTTTTCTTCACTTTCTTGTCGGGTAAAACAACTTCCAGTTTTGCTATTTTAGCATGTGAAAATGGGTGCCTCAAAGACGGAAAATCCTTACGCTCATCGGTATAATGACCGGTTCCCTCTCCTTCAAAGACCGTTAAGCAACAAACTCCTTCTTCACGCAGATGATTTACAATATCCGGTAATCGATCCGGCCTGACGAAAGCCTTTATTTCTTTCATTTTTGCAACGTCTTTTTTATGTCTTCATACTCTTCTTTGCTGATTTCTCCTTTGGCATACCTTTTTTTCAAAAGGTCTAACGGTGTTTCCTTTTTCGTTCTTTGTCCGGGTATATCCCAAGGTGTGGCGAAAATCCAGATTATAAATACCACCCAGATCACCCACCAGATGATGTGCATACCCCAATAGTGTCCTTCAAACCAATGCATAATTTCTTATTTTATGATTTCAAATAATTTATCAACCTTTGATTGTTGGTTGTTATTCAAAATTACGAGAAAGTACAGCTCTCTATTTTTGAAATCTTGTCTTTGATGTATGATATTTTGCTATCAAAACATCAATAGCTTAGTGGTTATCACCACTTAGGATCATAACCGTACCCATACCTACTACCATCACTCCGGCCATTACAGGAACCCACCATTTACCACGAAAAAGTCCGTGTCTGTCCCCTGGAGCCATACTGAATTTTTCAGGGTTCTTCTTAAATACCTGGAGACATTCTTCACTGTCGAAGTAATACACCTCATCATTATATAAATACTGAAGTGCTGCATTTACGTCAACGTTATTCTCACAAACAGGATCAGCATGTTTCTTAGATGTCTGGTGATGACGACCCACCGAGCAGGAGGTATTTATGATCATTATAGACCACGCCAAAGTATATAATATTGCTTTTCTTAAGGTTAACATGACCTATACATTTTGTAAGACATCGAGTAATTTCTGGCGAATATTCAAAGCCACTATTTCAAGGTCTTCATTGGCAATTGCCTGCATAGAGCTTATCGGGTCTACAACTGACACCTCCATATGACCATCCATAAGATCCTGCACAATCACATTACAGGGTAACATGGTGCCTATTTTATCTTCGGCCTTTAATGCTTTAAATGCGTACTCGGGATTACATGCACCTAATATCTTGTAGGGATTAAAATCAATGTTAAGTTTGTGTTTCATAGTTTCCTGAACATCGATCTCGGTTAATACTCCAAAACCCTCTTTGCCCAATTCTTTAACCACATGATCTACTACATCCTGAAAAGAACTGTTTTTAACAAGTTTACTGTGATAATACTCCATGAAAAATCTTAATAAATTATAGTGTTTGATCTAATACCAACTGGTGAATATGTACTTTAATATTTTTGCTTTCCGAAAGCCTGTTTTGAAGAAATTCTGCACTAACCTCAAATGTTAACCCAAGAACACATTTGAGGTGTGACCCTCCTTCAATATGTTCCAGGGAACCTGTTCCACTTATTGGCAGGTCTGACGTTTTATAGTTAAGGGTTGCCCTAAACTCAAAAGTTTTAGGTGGATGCTTGCCTGTATCTATCTTATCTTCACCTTCACCGCTTTTTGTGATGTTCAGCTGCCCTGCCAATATAATTTTAGCATCCTCCATAGAGGAAATTACAGCGTCCAGAGAATCTACACCGGAATACAAAGAATTGGCGGGAAGGGTCATTTTAAAATAAGCCTCTTTGTAATCCAGTTCTGCAAATAGTTTTTGAGAATGCAGGTTGATCACAGAGTCACCAACTGGGACGATTAATAACACACGGCCATTAGTTGTATGGTATAAATCCTGAGCTTTTGCCATATTTACGCTCAAGAAAATCATACTCGTAATTGCCAATGTGTAAAGTATATTCCTAGTAAAAGAGTCATTTCCCATTTATGAACGAAATGTTAAAATTGGTTTGATTATAGCTTTCCTTTATTCAGTCTTTATCAAAAATAAGTGGATTAATGCATGATCCTTTTTCGAAATCTTGTCTTTATTGTATGAGATTAAGGTTATCATTTTCAATCCATTTTTTCGCCAGACCCATCTCTCAACTTGTCAGAAAGTCTCCTGAATAGTGCCTTGTTTTGAAGGTTGCTATTGTCAATGAGTAGTCCTTTCAGGCCATCTTTTGTTTCTATACCATAAATAACAGACTTGCCTGCTGCATCTTCATTTTCATCAAACCGGTAGAACTCTGAAATATTCAATTCCTCAATTTGAAAACTGGCGCACAGATCTTTGCATTCCAGACAATCTTCCTTCCTGTTGAAATTATAGGTGTAGCCTTTTTCTCTTAAGTCGCCCAGTGCTTCAGATAAGTTCTTGTAGTACCGGTTCTCGTTTCTCATTACTTCTTTATAATCAGATACAGAAAGACCGGTAACACGCTTAAATTGACTGGATAGGTAATGGACGGAACTGTATCCGAGCTTAACAGCAATCTCACTTAAGTTCAGTTCATCATACTTTATCAGTTCTTTCACCCTGTCCACTCTTTTGCTTATGTAGTAGGTCTCTATCGTAAGCCCCTCAATTTTTGAAAAAAGCTTGCTAAGAAAATTGTAGTTTTTACCTATTTCGTGAGCCAGAAAATCAGACAACATCACCTCTTTAGTAGATTTTTCAAGGATTTCTATATAGTGTTGAATTCCAAGCTTAATCTTTTCCATCAGGATTTCTTCTTTGTCTTCAAGGAGCTCAAACCCGTAAGTATTTAACCTGGACGCGATTTTGTCCTTGTTCAGGGCCTCAGGCACTTGTATTGTAGCATGCCCAAGCCGGATCGTTGAAATAATTGCTCCGAGTTCCTCTAATTCATTTCGTACAACCAGAATGCATCTCGGGCACACCATATTTTTAATATTCAGATTTAATGTTTTCATCTGTTATAGGGGTTAAACTTTTTCTGATCCTGGATTAAATCCAGTGAAGGAGTATCGGCCGGTCAAAATCTTTGCTTATTGCCAAATGAATTATTTCAACAATAATTTTAGGTCGGCAATACATTTCCCTCGCAGAAAAAGTGATTAAGAATTATTGAAAAGAATAGAATAAGGCTGATAAGCTTGCGGAGTAGAACATGGCAAACTTCATGATCAGCCTAACAGATGAATGCTAATTGAGGAAGGATTGAATAAAAATACGAATATGGTTACCACTAACTGGTGGTGGCAGATTGGTATATAAAAACGGGAGTAATTGCTGATTAAAAGTTTCAACCTCAAAATCTATGGCGTACACCTGATAAAGCACGTGAAAGATGGGAGTCTCAACCGGTATTTGCTTTAGCTCATATTTGATTAATGAGGCATAGAGGTTATTCACTACTTCATCACAACACTCATCCTCCTCGCTATCATCATGGCTATGGCTATGCTTATCATCGTGATGATGATCAGTAGCGGCTTTGTGATGATTATGGTCATGTGTTTTTTTTGGGTGAGGATCAGCTTCTTTAACCATAGTAGGATAATTCCCCCACGAAATTAATCCTAAATCACATAGCGCATCGCATACAAATACACTGATAAACCCTGTGAGGAACAGGGTTACTATGTATTGTTTGATGTTATGCAATTTTCTTATCATGACCATTAGGGGCGATAATTATTGCATAAATGTCGGTAAAATCAGGTGTAATTCAAATGATAAATATTAAGTGAAAATATGATATAAGTCACTATACTGACAAAAACCTCAATGAGCATGCCCTTCTTCAGATTCAAGAAATTTACCCTGAGGCCCTACTGCTTCTATATGTACGAGTTGAGCCCCGTAATGACCGGTGCGCGACACCGCATAGCCGGAAGCAATGAGTAACAAGGCAACCACTGCTACAGCCCAACGTTTTTGTTTGAAGATAAACTGACTGGCTAGCTGAGCCACAAAACCGGCAATGCTCAAGTATATGGTCCAGTCGGCCCATAAATCATGCTGCGCAAGCACCTGTTTGGCATGCGCTGTTAAATCATGGGTGTGTGGGTGGAACGTTCTCCCTGAAAGATAAGCACCCAGCGCACCTACGAAAACCATTCCCGTGATGACCCAATCTATTTCCTTTTTCAGAAAAATAACATTTGCAATGGCCAAAACGGCTCCAATCAATAACAATACGATTGGGAAGTGAACCATAAGCGGATGCAGATTGGGGAAGTCGTCCAGATCAGCTGTGACTTTCTTGCTCTCATGCTCATCTTGTTCATGCTCCTGTTGTGCTTGTATATGAGAAGAATCCTCTTGGGACTGCTCCAGATGCGTGGAATCTTCTTTCATGCTTTTTTCATGTTTCTCCCCTTCATGAGCAGAGAGCATAAAGCATGACAACATGAAGTATAAAAGTAGTCCTAACTTTTTCATAGCCGTTCAATAATTAAGCAAATTCAAAGCTATTGCGCTTGCACGGGAACTCCGGTACAAAATCTCATCTTAGATGTATAATATTCTTCATCCGGCTAGCGGGTAACAACCAATTTTTTGATCATTGCTTCACTCAACGCTTCGGAATAAACACCATAGGCATCTACTAATACGCCTTTAAGTCCATCGGTAGATTCAATGGCGTAAAGAATGGAGTTATCATCCGGGTTGCTCATGCCTTCAAACCGATATACTTCTTTTACTTCAAACTGCTCAGGATGTAGCTCAAGCTTTTGGGCTGGGCATCCAATACAATGCGGTTTGAGATTAAAATCGTTGGAATATCCTCTTTCTTTCAGGTCTTTTAATGCTTCAGATAGTGTTTCGTAGGTTTTCATTTTTTTCTTTTTGAAATTTATTCCAGTTACCAGGCCATTTAACAGCTTATAAGAGAAATATTACCAATCCAATGCCCACAATCAGTACGAAAGTATATGGAATCTGGTACTTCATACCATAAACACCGGATAAATTAATGGCTATCGTTTTATCCCACGACTCTACACTGTATTCTTCAATCAATGCACTCTCTCCGCCAACACCGGCATTGTTGACGGCAATATCCAACCTTCCAAATTTATCCATGATGGTTTTTACCATCTGAGAAACTTCTTCAGCGATGGATGTTTTCCACTTTGACAAAAATCGCGTCTCCCTCGTGAGACTTCAGCTTTTCTACTACTGTTTTCCCCTGTTTTTCATCAATATCAGCTACTACTATATTTGCCCCATTTTTGGCAAGAAGTATTGCAGTACTTTTACCAATTCCTGATGAAGCTCCTGTGATTATTGCGGTCTTTCCTTTTAATAGTTGTTCCATTTTTCTGTTTTATTAAATTCAAAATCTCATTAAAGACTTTCAATCACTGACTTTAGCTTAGACTGAATTTCTTTGGCTATTTCAGACAGCCCCTGATTATCTACCGCCTGCATGGAGGCCACCGGATCCATTGCCGCGACCTCTACGCCATCATCAACCTGCTGTACAATTACATTGCAGGGCAGCATCGCGCCAATCTTATCTTCAGCTAATAATGCTTTATGTGCAAAACGCGGATTGCAGGCACCCAGAATCTTGTAAGGCCGAAAATCTTCATCGAGCTTTTTCTTCAGGGTTTCTTTTACATCGATCTCGGTAAGGATTCCGAACCCTTCTTCTTTCAGGGCGTCTGTTACTTTTTGGATCGCTTCTTCGAAGCTTGCGTCTTTCAATGTTTTTTCGTGATAGTATTTCATCTTTCAATTTTTTAATTTTCTGTCCAATGGGATTGTAGTGATTTAAATCGTAAAATGATGTAACAATTGTTACATAATTGTTTAGCTACTCCCTTAAAACGTTATCTATCGCTTTGAGACGATCAATTGCTACCTTCCAAACTTTAGATCAGCTAGCTAGTCATTCATGTTTCGTGTTTCTTCATCTAACTTACCTTCAAATTCAGGTAAGGGCCGGTTTTCCTTTTCCTCTTCTGTTTCCACCACACCATTTTCCCTGATGTCGTTGATCAACCATTGCATTTCCATAATTTCCCTGCGTTGGGCTTTAATAATTTCGTCAGCGAGTTTCCTTACCCGTACATCCTTTATTTGAGCACGCTCACTTGTCAAAATAGCAATTGAATGGTGTGGGATCATGCCTTCCATGTAGTCAACACTCGTGACGGTTACCTGACTTCTCACCAATCCTATACCACCGGCAATCAATACGATACCCAAGCCGATGATTGCTATGTTTGCCTCTCGCTTTTTATACATATTCAGCATAAACAGGAGCATTATGATGATCATGGAACCGGCCATGATCAGGGTCATGAAGAACCTGGTTTCGCTATACCAGAAATGATCAATAATCTGGTAAGAATGGGTGTACATTAAAAAGAACATTGCCACCATAGCGGTTGCAATCATTGCGAAAAATTTACCGTAATTGTTGCCGTTTTTGTGTTGGTTTTCCATCATTTTGAAGTTTTTATAATTTAATTGTTTTAAAATTGATAGGTTGGTCAAAATCTTATTGAGAGCCCTCCTCCGGCACCAAAGCGATTATCATAGCTGCCCATTAGTGAGAAATTTCTAGACAGAAAGTATTCTACGCCTGCAGACCATGTTGTTTCTCCTTTGTAGTCAATCGGCTCATTGGTACCTTCTTCCGTCAAAGTATTTACCCAGCCGAAATCGGCCTGATATTCATAATTACCAAAAATGGCTGTACGTGGTAAAATCATGATCTCCCGGCTTACTCGGATTTCAGGCCTTAATTTATTATCCATCCTTACATCCAGGTTGAACATATAAGGTGTAAAGAACCGAATACCCGCAATAGCGGTTGCTGAAATTTCATCCAGGCTATTCTTTGTTTCATTTTCCAGGTTCACCCCGGCAAATACCCGGAAGTAATCATATAAATATCGTTCATAGGTAAATTCAGCCTCCATGTTTTCATTGTAACCAACCTCGGCATTCAGGTTGAATTGGTTTCTTATATTGGAGGATACGAGGTTCAGCTCAGTCATGTGTGAAGCGACATCAGCCATCCCCCAGTTATAAAAGCGGTTGCCTTCTTTAAATAAGATTTTGGCCGGGTATTTTGCCAAACGTGGATCGCGCTCTGTATCGTAGCTCACTGCCCTGGCCATACCACCAATCATGTGATAAAGCACATGGCAGTGCAAAAACCAATCACTATCTTCAATAGCGTCAAATTCAATTACCGTTTTCTGCATGGGAGGCACATTTACAGTGTGTTTTAAGGGCGAGTATTCACCATGCTTGTTGATAACCCTAAAAAAATGACCATGAAAGTGCATAGGGTGATGCATCATCGTCAGGTTATTGAAAATGATTCGCACTTTTTCCCCTTTTGAAATCTTGATCATGTCCGCCTCAGACAGAGGGACACCGTTCATGCTCCAAATGTACCGCCACATGTTACCTGTCAGGTTGAGCAATATGTCTCTTACGGGTTTGTCCTCATCTATGACGGTACTAGAAGGGGCTTTTAAATAATCATAATTATATTCGGAGAACATATTCATACCCTCCATTTGATCTTCGGCTGCAGCTTTGTCCATGTTCATGCCATTTGCATGTCCCATTTGGGAATGATCCATTCCTTCCATATGAGAACCCATTTTCTCTTCACCTTTCTTCATATTATGGTTCATCTCCATATGCTTCATTCCCTCCATATTCATTTCATCATTCATCTGCATTCCCCAGTTTTTCATTAATTCATGAGGTTCCTCTTCAGCAGGATTAAATTTCATAGCGGGAGCGCCCATACGCATGTCCATCTGTGCCATTTGTTTCATCATTCCAATTTTGTCTGGTCTTTGAACCTCAGGTGCACCAATGACCTCACCCTTTCCTAAGAAAGCTGAAGTATATCCGGATCCATCCTGAGCAGTAGCTCTGAATTCGATTTTTCCTGTTTGGGGAATAGTGACGATAAAATCATATGTTTCTGCTATACCGATGAATGTTTTATTATGCCTTACAGGTACTACATTCAATCCATCGGCAGCTACCAAAAGCGGGTCTTCCCCTCCAAACGTCATCCAGAATTGCGAGGAAGCTGCACCATTGATAATTCGTAAACGCACTTTATCTCCCGGCTCAAATTGAGGGTATTCCTGCATTTCCTCTCCGTTGTTAAGAAAGGCAGGATAATAGATGTCGGCAATGTCAGCACTTTCCATTCTCTGTCTCCAGAAATTTAACTGGGCACCAAAGGCTCCCCGTGCTATGACCCGATTGAGTGGTGTTGCAGTTCCTTTTTTAATGTTGTACCACTCATTACCACGCTTGAGGTTTCTCAGGACATTCATTGGCTTTTGATTGGTCCAATCAGAAAGCACCATCACAAGTTCTTTATCATATTCTAAAGTTTCACCTTCTTTAGGCTCAATGACAATGGAACCGTACACTCCACTTTGCTCTTGCAGCATGGTGTGTGAGTGATACCAATAAGTACCTGATTGTATCAAAGGAAATTCATATTTCTGAATTTCTCCAGGGTGTATAGGCGGTGTAGTCAGGTAAGGTACTCCATCATAAAAATTAGGTAGTAATAGACCATGCCAGTGAACAGAAGTTTCTTCCTCCATTTCATTTTTTACATAAATTACAGCATAGTCTCCTTCCTTAAACCTGATTGTGGGTCCTGGAATGCCTCCATTTACAGTCATACCCATCACTTCTTTACCTGCTTTGTTAACCATCTCTTGTCTTATAGTAAGATTATAAACCGTGGTATCCTTTTGGGCTAGCGCTGGGAGGTTTCCTAGTAAAAGTATGAGTGTGATAGTTAGTATATTTATTTTCATAATTATTCTTATGGTTTAATCCTATTGGTTACTGCTTTTCATCGACCATAGTTTGACAATCAATTAACCAACCTCGATCAACTTTTAGTTATGATACTTCACTTTAGATGTATGATATTTTGTCTTTCTAAGGTTATTAAGGAAGTTTTTAAGCTTTGGCTCGATACGGGTAGGCTAGCTTAAAATATCTTGCCAGTAATGAGATAACCGACTTGATCAACGAATAGACCGTAATTTGATAGGTTTTTAAACCTGAGAATTTTGAAAAGTGTATCAGTGTTTATACATCAAATCAGTTGAAGTGTATCTATTTTTACCCACCAAAATGCCAGGTGAGCTAGAAACAAAAATTCCTTTCAATGTATAAAATGCTGATTTTCAGTTTTTTACAAAATATAGTTGAACCCAGGGTCTACTTCAGATGTATAAAATGATTTCTTTTTTATATAAAATCCTGTCATAGATCATCGAGAAATCCCCTATCAATCCGTATTCTTTTTTTATAATCGGATATGGACAATCCGGTAATTCGTCTGAATTGATTTGATAAATAGTGTACACTGCTGTAGCCTAACTGTAGTGCTATTTCACTCACATTAAGCTGATCATAATCGAGCAATTCCTTCACCTTTTCAACCCGCAAGAGTATGTAGTATTTTTCCAGTGTATGGCCTGTTTGTTTGGAAAAGATTTTGCTTATGTAATTGTAGTTCTTGCCTATTTTTGAAGAAATGAAATCCGAAATTTTTTTGGCCTCTTTCCCTTCCTGTTCTATATGTTTCAAATATGCTAACACGGCCGTTTTTACTTCTTCAGCCAGTATACTGTCTGCTTCAAATATCAATTCAAAGCCAAATTCTTTCAGTTTATCATCTACTATTGGAAGGGTGATCCCTTGGGGTAATACAACCTGGGCATAGCCTAGTTTCACATCCTTTATATCCACACCCAGCACTTTGAGTTCATTTTCAACAACCAGTATACACCTGGGGCAAACCATATTTTTTATATGTAGCGTAGTGGTCATTTTGCTGTGGCTTTAGATTTATTACTGGGAATTTTTTTGATCTTTCGCACGGTAGGTGAAGAAATATAAAACAGCACAAATCCTGAAAGAACGGTCAATAATCCAAAAGCGGAAAACGACCTGAGAAGCCAGTTATTAAAATCATCCCGGCTCTCGTAATCCATGGTGTGCGTCATCCATAAAAAATCAAACCAACGCCAATCTCTATGACGCACACGTTGAAAGCTGCCGTCTTTCGCAGATACGTAAGCGGTCAATTTTTGCGAGCCTTCATATCCAATGGCCCAGGCAGGCAGTGGCCTTCCTCTGTATTCATGATGATCGTCCACTTCTGTAATATATTGTATGTCCTTGATCTTGTATGGATCAGCAACATGCTCCTCCGCGATGGCTATGGCTTCTTCTTTTGATATTTCATGTTTGACACTTCCTGTTTTAGCCTCAATGAGCGTACTATCATTAACCCAATAGTAAGGATCACCATTGATGAATTTTAGCACCAACGAACTGACATTTAAGGTCGAATCAATTTGATCCATTCCTGCTAAGCCCAATGTAGTCTGATGGGGAGTTTCTTCTAAAAAATGATCACCATGGATCTCGTCAATGTCAGTCCAGCTAAAGTATAATCCGCTAATTGTCCAGAATAAAAACTGAATACCAATAATTATCCCCAGATAACGGTGTGTTTTACGTATATAATAATTCCTGTTTTTTCGCATTAACCAATAGATTAAAGGCTTATATGCTACCGTATGCCAATCACATACCGGTGCAAAATACCATTTGATATAAAATCACAAATAAAGAAATTGAGATAAGGGTGCACCCTACCTCAAACAATGTAGAAGTGTGAAATGAAGGCTAATTGAGAAAAGACTGAATAAAGATTCTGATGTCAATATTTTTTAGAGGAGGAGACTTAAATCGTGCCCATTTTATCCAGCTATTGGTGTTTACTAAGTAGGTCGCATAGGAGATGATTGACTCATTCCTTACAAATAATTTTACCTCGCTTTGACCAACATCGGATGCGCTAATTTTAACAGCTTTTTTATTCAGGTAAATTTGAGATATTGTATCGCAACATTTTTGGGATGGACAACAGCCATTATCCTCTGAATCATTTTTGTTGGTCTTGTGATGACCCTCGTGTTCGTTGGTATGCTGTTCGGCTGAATGCGATTCACCGTGATGTTCATTCTCTTGAGCATCGGCTTTCGGAGGGCAACTTACTTCCTTAATACAGAAACAACTCCCCATACCGCAGGCGATATGCACGACACCAATACTTGCGAAAAGTACCAATACCGCGATAACGAAGCTTTTATTTCTTACAAAATGAAGCATATAGCTGAAATCTGTATATAAATATAACAATAATGCCGATATGTGGAAAGCATAATTATTGCTTATCCAAATAGGCATTATAGTTTCCCTCGGAAGCAAAATAGAATACCGCTGCCTTCTGACCAGGTTTGAAAACTATAAATGCATCCGCTTTATTTACTTTCTCTCCTGAGTAAGGGTCTGTAGCGTACCGCACATTGTCAGTATTCTCTTTTATTTTGCTTACGCACATTTGGCAGCATCCATAGTAGGTTTTGCCATCCGCTTCAACCGGTATTTGTTCTATTCCCATGAATGCATCGTTTACCATACACACCAATTCGTTAGGGATTTGTTCCTCTTCACTGATATCAACCGGTATTTTACTGAATGTATCCGAAAAAGCCCAATAGAGGCCTGCAATAACTACAGCCCCAAATATTGAAAGGATAATTATTGATTGTCTGTCCATAATTAAAATGATTTATGGTACCTGTGGGAATACAGTGATCATCATCCGATTTGATGAAGTAACTGCAAACTTTCCCACAGGATTTGAGTTTTACTTGATTGTTTCTTTTACACTTCCGCACTTCAGCATTTTGTCACCGAAGTATGGGTTTTTGATTTCCTTTTGATTGGATAGCCAATAGGCACCGGCATTGTTATTTGCCATTGGGCAATACTCCAGGTACACTTCACCCATAGAAAGTTCACCACTTTTTACTAAAGAGGCCATTTCATTACTCAACGAAGCGAAAGCTTTGCGCTGGCCATCCAAAGTAGTAGCTGAAACCACCTTTGCCGCCTCCGCCTTAGCTTCCTGCCAGTTATCTTCGGAGCCTAAAGACGCTTCCAGTTTGGTTGCAGCCTTTTTGGCCTCATTCATCTGTGAAGCGACCAGGGCTTCTTTCAGGTGGATATAATGGCCGTAAGCCACGCCCAAATCTTTGTTTTTGAACATAGGATCCATTTTTTGGCCCATTTCCTTTTTGTCATCATGATTCCCATGATCGTGTTGCGCAAATGCTCCAAAGCTTACTAAAGCCAGAGCCATTATTAAAACTGTTTTTTTTCTCATTACACTTTTCATTTTATTGATTTTTTAAAGATTAAACATTTGAATGAGGGCTATCCCAATCACCAGGAGAATTACGATACCCCAGACGATTCGTCCAGTCCACATTTTTAATTTTGAAGGGGCTTTTTCATCCTCTGTTTTACAGCATTCTTTCATTTTACTTGATATTTTCCTGTACCTCCCCACAAGTGAGCATAGATTCCCCAAAGTAGGGATTGCGGATCTCATCTTCGGTACTCAACCAATTTGCTCCCTTATTATCATCTGCCATAGGGCAAAACTGAACGTACAGTGTCTGGTCCATGGGTTTAAAGGCTTTGGTCATGGCAATCATTCCTTCAGATACCTTCTGAAATGTAGTGCGTAGTTCGGCTATCGTTTTAAGGTGCTGAACATGTTGCAGTGCATTTTTCAGGTCGCTGCTATGACTCATCCAAGCATTGTGTGACTCACCGGTAAAAGCAGCCATATTCACCTTATCCAGTGTTGTTTTGAGATCAGAAGCGGCTTTTTGAGCCTGATCAAATTCATCAGCCGTTAAGGCATCCTTAAATTTGAGGTATTTAGTATAAAGGGGCCGCAATGCTTCTTTCGCCTTCTGACTAATTGACACTGGCTTAGTCTCTTTTTTCTTGACCTGGCCTGACGAAGCTGGCGTATCCATACCCCCGTGGTTATGCCCTGTCATTGCCGGGCCTCCTTCCGGATTCATCATGCTTGGCTTACCAGCCAACTGTGCTGCCGCATCAATGCTGAAGGTGCCATTGACTGCTATCTCTTCACCTTCTTCAAGGCCACTCTCCACAATAAAGCTGTCACCTAAACCCGGCCCAAGCGTCACATCACGCATCATGAAACTTACTCCACTACTAGTGGTATTTTTTACATAAACTACCGAACGCTTGCCTGTCCACATAACAGCAGTTTTGGGAACCACTATGTTATTTGACTTTTTCGGCAATGTAGCTTCTACCGTACCGGATGCAAACATTTCAGGTTTTAGCTGATTGTCTTTGTTGGGCACTTCTACCCTTGCTTTTGCTACTCTTGTCTTAGGATCAATAACAGGATCCAGGAAGGTTATCTTACCTTCAAATGTCTCTCCCGGTAGAGAGGCCACTGTAAAGTTTACCTTATCACCTTTTTTGATCCAGGGCATATCCGATTCATAAACATCAAACAATACCCATACCTTTGAAAGGTCTGCAATCTCATAAATAGCCTCTCCCTTTCGGATGTAATCACCCAGATTTACCATTTTCTCAGTTACATAGCCCGAAACATCAGCTTGAACAGCAAATTCCTCTTTCGGTGTCCCCACTTTGAGAATTTGCTCTACCTGACTGTCGGAAAGTTTCCAATTTTTGAGCTTTTCTTTGGCGGAATTAAACAATTGCGGCTGTGTATCTTTAATTTTTTGTGCTTCAAATAATTCCTCCTGTGCAGTAACCAAATCTGGAGAGTATATATAAGCAATGGCCTGCCCTTTCCTTACGAACTCACCTGTGAAATTGACCATCAGCTTTTCTATCCTGCCCGGTATATGGGAAGACTGAGAAAAAACCAGTCGCTCATCTTCCTGTACCTTTCCGTTCAGCCTAACCGACTTAACCGGATCCATGGTTCCTACAGCAGCCGTTCTGATATCAGCCAGTTGCATGGCGGTAGGCGACATACTTACTGCCATAGGGTCAAGTACTTCATTCTGATCATCCTCCAAAGGAATAAGGTCCATGCCACAGATAGGGCAGTCTCCGGGTTCACTCTGACGGATCTGAGGATGCATGGAGCAAGTCCACACGGTCTCGCCAGCTATTTCTGTAGTGTGCTGGTGCTCATCATCCATTTTACTTTCGGATGATGAACCACCAAAAATCAACCAACCCAGCAATAAACCTATTGCCAGTGTTGACAGTGCTACGATTATTATTTTTTTATTCGCGTTCATCTTAATATGTTTTTGCGGTTAAGTAATTGAGTTTAGCAAGGGCAATTTGATATTGTGTTTCGGCCGTTGCCTTCATCTTTTCATATTTTAAAAGCTGTTGTTGCATACGCAGTACCTCTTCAAATTCATTTCCTGAATTCCCATAAGCAGTAAACAATAGATTTAAAGCCTGATTGGATTCCTGAATTTGTTGATCATATAGCTGAAGCAACTCTTGCTGTTGTTGAATTTCAAACCAGGCCATTTCGTAGCTTGACGTAAGGGTATTGGCAAAATCTTCCTTTTGGAGTGAATAGCTTTCCTGCATGAGCTGCGCTTCTTTAACAGCGGCTTTGTATTTACTCCTGAAAATGGGAATGCTGACGGAAACCATGGGCATCATCGCATTTTTGCCATTGCCTTGCGGAGCAGCCATGTCGGAGGCTAAATCCGTACGTTCTCCAACCAACACATAGTCAAGGCCCAGACCAAACTTTGGAAGTCCTTGTTTGTAAGCGACCTCCTCACTTGCCTCACTGGAGGCTATTTTTAAGTCCAGTTCTTCCAATACCGGGTTGTTCGTAAGCAAAGAGTCCTTTCTGAAATTATCAGGCAAGGCTTGAGCAACGAGTGAATCCTCTACGGTTACCAATGCGTCCTCCTCTCTGTTGAGTAGTTTATTAAACCGGGTCAGCAGAGGAGCTTCCTTATCGTTCAGAATGGAAAGGTTTGTAGTGGCGTCTTTCAACATAATATCCACACGCAAGAAGTCAACCATCGTACCCACTCCATTTTCAAACTTTTTGTTGGTAATGGTTTTATAAGACTCCAGTATTTCAATATTCTCCCGCTCAATCTCTTTCCATTGATTAAGTTCATAAAGCGGATAATAGGCCGCTGCCACTTGGTAATACAACCTATTCCGAGCGTCTAAGAAGGCTTGATATTTTGCTTCCGCCATTAAAGCTGCGGCATTTCCCTGTGCCCGTAGCGTCCCAAACCAGGGGAACATCTGCGTTAGGGAAAACCTTGCCTTTTGTGGTCCTACCCTCGTTTCCACCGGTGAAATGAAATAACCAAAAGAGAAATTAGGGTCCGGTAAAGTATTTACCTGCTCCACCTTCTGTATGGCCGCTTCAAATTCCCGATATTTCGCCTGTAATCCCGGATTGTTTTCCGCTGCTATTTTAAAATAGTCATCCAGGACCTGCGCCTGACTTACGCTGGTTCCGAGAAAAACAAGTATTACAATATTTACAATAATCTTCATGGTTGTGTCTTTTTAAATTTTCTTTCTTCCCTCATAGCGTATAAAACCGGCACGATGAAGAAGGTGACGGCTGCGAAGAACATACCTCCGAATGCTGGAATAGCCATTGGGATCATGATGTCTGCTCCGCGACCCGTTGAGGTAAGTATAGGCAGCAAGGCAATGATGGTGGTGGCGGAGGTCATCACGGCAGGTTTTATTCTTCGTTGACCAGCTTCCACTGTTGCCGCTCTTATTCCTTTCAGACTGTCTGTTTTATTACGATTAAAACTTTGATCTAAATAAGTAGCCATTAATACCCCATCATCAGTGGCTATACCAAACAAGGCAATAAACCCGACCCAAACAGCCACGCTCAAATTGATAGTATGTATTTGGAACAAGTCTCGGAAATTCGTACCGAAAAGGGAGAAGTCCGCAAACCAGGTCTGGCCATACAACCATAGCATGATAAAGCCTCCACTAAATGCCATGGCAATACCAGTAAACACCATTAATGAAGTCGCTACAGACTTGAATTGGAAGTAAAGGATGAGGAAGACGATACCCAATACCAACGGAACAATGATTGAAAGCCTCTTTTCAGCCCTTACCTGATTTTCATAGCTTCCTGAGAACTTGTAGCTGACCCCGGCAGGAACGACTAAATCACCTGTATCTATTCTTTCCTGAATAGCTGCCTGGGCATCATTCACCACTCCAACTTCCGAGTATCCGTCCCTTTTGTCAAATAGTACATAACCCACCAAAAAGGTTTCCTCACTTTTGATCGCCTGTGGTCCCCTCACATACTCAAAGTCCACCACCTGGCTGATCGGTATTTGTGCTCCTGTAGGTGTAGGCAAAAGGATCTTACCCAATGCTTCAGGATCGTCCCTGAGTTCGCGTGGATAACGTACCCTCACTGGAAAACGCTCCCTTCCTTCCACAGTTGAAGTAATTTTCATTCCTCCAATGGCTGTTTCAATGGTCTGCTGTACATCTTCCACATTAAGCCCATAGCGTGAAATCTCATCCCTGTTGATGTTAAGATGAAGATAGGGCTTACCTACAATTCTGTCGGCAAACACGGCTTCCGCTTTTACCGAAGGAACATTTTTAAGCACTTCCTCCAGTTGCAGCCCAAAGTCTTCTATCGTTTTCAGATCCGGACCATATACTTTGATACCCATGGGGGCTCGCATACCTGTTTGTAGCATCACCAAGCGGGTTTCAATAGGCTGCAGCTTAGGTGCTGAAGTTACTCCCGGTATTTTGGTGACCTTAACAATTTCATTCCAGATATCATCTGGAGATTCAATTTGCGGCCGCCAGTTACGGAAATAATTCCCGTTATCATCAGGGATGAGTTCCTCCAAAACAACACCTCGGTTAATGGCTTCTTCATTAGAAAGGCTATCACCGCTATTGAGTATGAAGCGATCTTTCTTATCAACTTTGAACCTTACCCGGTGCCCTTTTTCACTGAGCATGTACTCCGGTTTATAATTGATAATGTTTTCATACATGGAAATAGGTGCCGGATCTAATGCGGATTCTACCCGTCCTAATTTGCCTACCGTTAATTCTACTTCCGGGATGTTGGTCAGGAGCATATCCAACTGACCAACTACTTTACGGTTGAACTCAATACCGGAATGTGGCATGGAGGTGGGCATGAGCAAGAAACTTCCTTCGTCCAGAGAAGGCATAAATTCTTTTCCTACACCCGGGAAAGTATGGGTCAAGCCTGACCAAACTGTAGTTGTCCGGACATCCCAGCCGAGATTGTCCAATGCTTTAGGAATAAACCCGAAAATGGTATTAAAACCCAACCAAACATTAGCGCCAAGCAAAATCAAGAAAGTAGGTATCAATAAAAAAGTTATTTTATTATCCAGGCACCATTTTAATATAGATTTGTAGTAATATTCTAAAAGCGTGAACGACCCCAGGATAAATCCTACCAATAAGGTCACAAAAATAAAGTTGAGTAACAGAGACTTTGAGGCTCCTAGCGGTAGCCAGTATTTAGCTAAAAGCCAGGTTACGCCAATTAGTACAATGATCAGCTCGGCATAATTGAAGAGAAATAATACAGGCCTGGAAAAGCGTTCCTTTTTAGCGTCAAAGATATTCTTTACAATTGCGATTGCACCAAACAGTACCAGCAGTACACCACCCCATATCTGAGCGGTAAAGAGCCCTATAATTCCAAATAGTACTAATGCATAGCCACCATATTTCTTAAGAAATTTATTATTAATTTTGAACCCAAAGAACCAATGTGCCAAGGTAGGCATGATCAATAGACTCACCAACAGCGCAGCTACCAAAGCGAAGGTCTTTGTGAATGCCAAAGGCCCAAATAACTTTCCTTCGGCAGCTTGCATGGTAAAGACCGGAATGAAGCTGACAATTGTGGTAGAAACAGCGGTGAGAATAGCGGTACCCACTTCTGAAGCTCCATTATAAATGGTATCTATCAGTTTTTGACCGGGAGGAGCTTCATCTATATGTTTAATAATGTTTTCAGAAAGTATAACTCCCAAATCCACCATCGTACCAATGGCAATGGCAATACCTGAAAGTGCAACTATGTTGGCATCAACACCAAAATAGCGCATGGCTATAAATACCATCAATACCGCAATCGGCAGGATACTTGAAATGAGAAATGAAGCCCTGAGATTATACACCATCACGATCACTACCAAAATGGTAATGAGCACTTGAAGCGAAATGGCTTCTTCCAGGGTTCCCAATGTTTCATAAATAAGCTCGGAGCGGTCATAAAACGGAACGATAGTCAACTGGCTTTCCCTTCCATCTGCCAACGTTTTTTTAGGCAGTCCCGGGGCTATTTCTTTGATCTTATCCTTGACGTTGTTAATGACCTGCAAGGGATTGGCACCATAGCGGGCCACCACTACGCCACCTACCACTTCAGCACCATCTTTATCCAGCAGGCCTCTACGGGTGGATGGCCCCAGGGTAACTACACCTATGTCTTTAATACGGATGGGAACATTTTCCTGAACGGCAACTACGGCCTTTTCAATGTCTTCTACTTTTTTGATGTAACCCAAACCACGCACCAGGTATTCTGCCTGGTTTATTTCAATGGTTTTAGCCCCCACGTCTTTGTTTGATTTCTGTACCGCCTGCATTACTCTATGCAATGGGATATCATAGGCTTTTAGAGCATCAGGGTTAACATCAATCTGATATTCCTGTACAAAGCCACCAATAGAAGCCACTTCCGAAACGCCTTCTGTTGCGTTTAATCCATATTTGACGTAGAAGTCTTGTACGGTACGGATTTCGTGGAGATCCCATCCTCCGGTAGGGTTTCCATCCTTATCTCTGCCCTCAATGGTATACCAATACACCTGGCCCAGCGCAGTAGCATCAGGCCCGAGTGCAGGCTGGACCCCTTCCGGTAATAAGCCGGAAGGCAAGGAACTAAGTTTCTCAAGGATACGGGAACGTGACCAGTAAAACTCTACATCTTCACTGAAAATGATGAAGATACTGGAGAAGCCAAATATGGACGAACTCCGTATAGATTTTACGCCCGGAATACCTAATAAATAGGTGGTCAGCGGATAGGAAATTTGGTCTTCTATGTCTTGTGGTGATCGGCCCTGCCACTGGGTAAAGACAATCTGTTGGTTTTCTCCTATATCCGGAATAGCATCTACTGGAACGGGATCAGAAGGTAACGCACCTATCTGCCAACCGAAAGGGGCGGTCACAATGCCCCAGGCAATGAAGCCAATTAAGATGAGAACGGTAACTAACTTGTTCTCAAGAAAGTATTTAATGATTTTATTAAGCATGTTATTTACATTCAACTTTTGAATTGATTTAAAAAGGCATAGCAATAATGCCCCAAGGCTCTAAAGAGCTAAGCCTTGATCACGATCAATTGAATGAAATGCTTAAATAAGGAAGGATTGAACGAGTACTGGTATATCACGTTCAATCAGCGGAGGGTCGTAATATTTATACTTTGCTTTATCGGCTTTAGAAGCATTTGCACTGCTTGTAAAAGTTATAACAAAAGCAGCTACGAATTCTAAATTCAAAGAACTACCAATAACTTGAGGTTTAAATTCATCTTCCAGCTCAAGAGATTGATACTCATTTTCACAACAAGGTTTTTTCTTGATTTGCTCTTCTTTTGACGAGCCGGTTTCACAACTCTTGTCCATATCGGACATTCCGCAGTTTAATGTGGTATGACCAAGAACAAATTGTGATTCCACGGCCAATCCTCCACAATAATGAGTAGCTACTGCCAGACCGGAATTACCGATAAGCAAGATGAATAGTAGCGATATGGAGATTATTTTTTTCAAGAAGTTGATCTTCGTCCTTGTTAATAGTTTGTGAAACGTAAAATTAAGATTAAATGATTCCAGATTCTGTTCAATATCTTGTTTTAAATGTATGAAATTTCACTCCGACATACCTTCCTCTCCAAGGTAATACCGCCTTTAAGCAATTCATTCAACTGACACCTTTACTTTAATTTTTGCAATTTGAGGTGAAAATCCACAGAAACTGCATCTTTTACTTTTACAGCTCCAAATAATTTTTGTGGAGGTTGCAAGCCAAAATCAGAGAAATAGAATGTCCGGGTACCTTTGAGATGTTTACTCTTCTCGCTTTCCTCTTTAACAATACAAGAAACCGTATAGATTCTAGCCTCTCCTGCCAACGTAATTTCTACTTTCCCAAACAGTACGTTTTTGCGGGAAGGGTTCTCTTTTAACCCAATAAACCTGATGCTTATCTCTGGAAATTCATTTGCTTTGACTGTTTTGGCAAAATCACGGGTCATCATGGAATTATGGCAATCAAAACCAGATGATTTCATAACGATTTCACCACTGAGAGACGAACTTTCAGAAGCTTGGGAACAGTCCTCCTTCATAATGTCTTCGCCTCCATAGCTTACAGAAAGACAATGAAACTCATTGATATTGGTGGCACCCAATATTTCCAAACGACTCTTTCCTGTAACCTGCCATTGCATCTCGTTACACCCACTATCACTTGAATGAAATGGAATCGTACTTATCAGAAGTACATAAAACATCATCATGAATTATCCAGATTTTTGATTGTTTAACCATTTTTATCACCACTTTCAAACTTCGCTTTGTACCAAAGCTCAAGTGAATCTGCCTCCTCTTTTGTAAGCAGCTTCAAGGCTTTTTTATATTCTTTGCTAAGCAACCCTCTATCGAAGCTTACTTTTTCCAGAATTTCCTTGCTGTACTGAAACCTTTTCATACGCTGGTCGAATATGGCTCCAAATAAAAAAGTACCGACCCCAAGTAAAGTCGGTACAGGTATAATTCTCTTAAAAGCTAATGGCCGCCTCTATGACAATGCCATCAAATTCAGCTCCTTGGAACTTAGTCCCATTAAAACCATCTCCATCATTTTTTTGGCTCACATATTCAATTTTAGCCAATACATTTTTGGTCATGTACCAACCACCGCCAATGTTTAACCTATTGATATCTATAGAAGGGGTAGTATCTGAAAATTCACCATTTACTGCATTATATCGTCCACCGATATACAATTGTTCTGTACTGCCAAAGCGATATATAGCTTCAGCACCCAATTGAGTGTATCCTCCACCGACAGCATCATCACCATTATTGGCCACTTCGAATACTCCGAAAAACTCAAGTCCCTGAAACTTGATAAAGGGGTTGATCTGAAAGGCCGTCTGATAGCCGAATCCAGGGTTAAGTCTAGGTAGGAAGGCACTTACCCGGGCATCATTGATCCCTTCTAGTACACTGTAATAGCGTGCTCCGGCTCGGTCTCCATTGTAGAGATAATCTCTAGTGCTTTTATCTGAGCTACTATAAACAGAGCCTGTCAACCTAAGCCTTAGATCATCGTTTACTTGATTATCGTACCCTAACTTGGCAAAAAAGGCGATCCCGTCATCACCGGCAATAGGTTCTTGATTTAAACGACCATTGCTCACACCAACTACGCCAATCAAGCCTGACTTTTGTAAAGTAAGCTCTGCAAATGGTTCCGTTGTAAAGGCATCCATAATATAATTTCCAACAAAGGGATTGAATATGGCTCGCGCATTGTCAGATCTTCTAAAATGGGTATCGCCATAATTAATTTCATCCATACCGAATCTTAGCGTGGCGATTTCCATAAACCCACTCAAAAAGCCTTCCTGAATGAAATCCAACTTATCAATTTGAACATACCCTCCTTTTACCCATCCTTCATTGTGATTTCTCGAAGATAAGTAGTTACGTAAATGCATTCTCAACCCATCGGCTAATTGAACATCAATATTCAAATTAGCAGTAGGAAGGTTGAAATTTGATGAAAGGTCTACTAAAGTATCGCCCACCAAGTCATTGGACTGAGACAGACCCTGAAACTGTATAGCAAAGTCGCCACCAATTCGAACTCTTATGCCTTCAAACTTGACAGTATCTTTCTTTGGGGTCTCGAATACATTTAAGCCTCTTTTATCATTAGGCCGGAAATACTGTAGGGCAGGCTGCTGCGCATACACTGCACCTGACGTAAGAAGCACCAGTGAAAGTATGGTGGCTCTATACCAATTGTTACTCGTTTTCATAATTATCTGAATTTTAGTTTATTAACTTAAAAGTTGCTTCAAAAGAAATTTGTAGTTCATCACCAGTTTTGATTGTTCCAAACATGGCTTTTGGAGGGTCAATTTTATATTGTGTGAAAGTGATGGGAAATCCCCCGCTAAAAAGAATCGCTCCCTCCGAAACCTTGTAATTGACTTGAAGCAGAATCACGCGAGCGGTTCCGGCAATAGTGATTTTACCTTCTGCCTTGATCATTTGACCTGTAATGTTTTCTACCTTCGTCAGTTCAAAATGTATTTGCGGATATTGCTTTGCCAGGAGTGCCTCATAAGCATTGTCGTCCATGCTTCCTTTGCCACTTTTTAAGGAAATAACAGGCAGGTTGACAGCTAATGAGTTGATATCTGTGATCTTGTTGGCATTCAATTCAATCTTTGCATTGCCCGTGGCTTTATCAGATATCATGTCCCAATCATGAATGGTAGAAGTGCCTTCTACCTTCAACTGCTGATCAGAAGAAAGTACATAGCTTTGTTGCGCTATTGACTGTCTGCCCGCCATTAGCGAAATAGCCAGCACCAGAACCCAACCATATTTTTTAATGTATCTCATCACTTACTCATTTTAGTCTTATAATCATGTCATATAGGTCTTTTTGAGAATGCATGATTATTATCTCTTTAGAAATTTCCTTCAAAAGTATTTAGACAAGCTTGAGTAAGCTGTATAGTATTATGTCTATTATGTATGAATTCTTGTTTTGAAAGGGCTGAATGAAAAATATTGATTTGCCCTGCCTGCTAAAAGTGAATCCGAACGAATGCCAATATCAGGAATGGAGGGTGTGAAAGAAGATGAGCAGGTACAATGGTCTAAATACAGCTGGTTATATCTAAGGAGTTTTTATTCTGAAACTGTTAGATAGGAATAGCATTGATTTCATCTTCACCAGAATAGATTGGAAAAATAGTTCAAAACAAACATAGAAAGTACAACCAGAGTAGTAATCCACAAAAAAATCTTGCTCGGCATATTTTTATTTTTTCCATTTTTACAATTCTCACAGCTTTGAGTTTTCCTCTTCGGAGGGTAGGTTTTATAAAATGTAAAACCCAGTGACAAAAAGGCAACAGCATACAAATAAGGCCGCATCGGGTGCAGCCAAGAGAACCACGAGAATGCGCCTGATACACCTGCTATGGTAGTGAGTACGGCAGGCCCCCAGCAACAAAAGAATGGGGCAATGGCAGAAACCAAGCTTAGACTTAACAAGGTGTTTTTCTTCATAAGTATTCTGTTAAGATTTTAATACTTCAATAATCATGATATCCCATTTACCACTTAACTGACCATCCTCTTCGTCTTTTACCCATCCTTTTATCCGAATCTTACCGGGGTTGAGCTTTGTTAGTATGTCACTGGGAGTATCATCGCTTACAATGAATGTTTCTTCATTGACCTTAATTGTCCACTCATTGCCCTCTTTAAGCATTTCTCCTTTTAAAGTGACTTCAGCATTTCTGGCTGAAAATCCGTTACTCTTTACTACTTCCTGGATTTTTTGTAAGGTCAGTTCATTATCGGAACCAAGCTTTAGATAAGCTTTGCCATCATTGAGGCTTACTGTTACACTTTCCAGCCCATCCATTTTCTTGAGTCCACGCTCCAGTCCATAGGCACAAGGTGCACAATCCATTCCAAAGACCTCCTGGTCTACTTTGATCAACTGAGCCATTGCACCGCTCAAACTAAAAATTGTCAACAATACTATTATTCCTAATCTTTTCATTTTCTTCTGTTTTTTAAAATTTATAACCAATAACTAATGTTCATAGAAAGCCTGTATTCCTCTTTTGGGCCTTGTGTTACATCCTGATAGACCGGAAATAATGCTCCAAAGGATATACCCCAGGCTCCATAGAGCCCCAGGAATGAAGGGCCGAGCATAACTTTTTTCCCTCTTTGATCAATGGGGGTAAGCTGACCTTCACTGGTATTAGCTCCGGGAAACTCCGCCAGCGATTCCACAAATATCCTCCAGTCCGGTTTTGGATAATCGCCCATAAAAATGTTTGGCCGATAACCGACTACAAGACTTGCGTAAGGCAGGTCGCCTAATTGATCATTGCCTTCCTCAAAATAATATTGATAACCACCGCCAACCCAGGCATACCAGGTACGTGAAGCATAACCGGTAGAGATTGCTCCATGAATGGAGTTGCTTACATTGATACCACTCCTGGTTTCTTCGGTAGGTGTCGAAACACTTAAAATAGCCGTGGATTCAAAGCGTTTGCCAACACCAAATGCATTAGAAAAGAAACGGTACCATATCGATGCTTCTATATCGCCATTTGCCGGCATGTTGTTGTTACCTCGTGTTCTGGGTGCTTCAGACAATCTGTTGATCATGGTGGGTGTTGTGATATTAATTTGTAAATCTTCTGTCACGCCATACGACCAGATGTACCTAAGCATAAACGATTGATCATCTTCGGTAGCCAGGCTCATAGCTGCTGCATTAAAGTCAAACCCTCCTTTTGCGAGTGTAGGGGTTTGTAAACCATAAAGTGGGCCGTGTCCCTGGGCTTTCACCTGAGAAATGGCTGTAATAGATAGTAGTATTAAAAAGGCCGTTCTTTTCATTGTATATGTTTTAAAGTTCTAAAAATTGTTGAATTGGTAGTAGCAGGTAAGCTGAGAATAGTCCAAGAAGGTACAACCCAAAGGATATCCAAAGGATAATTTTACTCCAGCGGGCGGCTGTATCGCATGGTGTCTCATTGCCATATTCGTCTATTTCACAGGCCTGATCTCTTTTGCGGCCGTAAAACAGCCAAAAGTTAAATCCGATCAAAATACCTGCTGCCAGAAAAGTCCATTCCTTATACTTGCTCAGCCAGATCAATGCCGGAAAGTCCGAAACCATTCCGGCCACTACTGCGCCCATACCTACTGCCACGAGCAGTGACGGAAGGGCACAGCACAGCAAGGTGGATACTGATGTAAACAACGAAGCTATGCTGACGAAATCCTGTTTTAGTGATTTTAAAACGCCCATTATTTCAATTGTCAATTCATTGATGAACTCCCTCACCAGCACGGCAGTAAGGGAAAATAAATAAGGTAAGCCGTGCCGTACTTACTTTTATCCTTGTCCTATACCTGCTTTGATTAGCTCTTCTTTAGAAATCCCCTGATTTTCACAGCAGGATAAAAGTGAGCCATTCACAGCAATAGCAGGTACTTTCTTGATCCCATATTCTTCCAGCTTGCTCAGACAGGTCTTGTCCTCACACTGCTTCACCAAATCATAAATGGTGATCTCGCATTGCTCACAAGCCAAATCTTTCACCATTTGAACTACAGGGTCGCAAACAGGGCAGTTTGCCGTAAATATTTCTACTTGTCTTTTCATCTTTTCCTCCTTTTAAAATATTCAGTTTTATATGTTTGAGGTTCTATCCGGATAAGAACAATTCAAAGGTAAGTTCAGGTAGGGGGTGGTAACCAAGAAGAAAAATCAGAAAGTATAAATTTATTTTGTAGTGAAGTAAAAAGTAAGGGGCGGCAGCGTGTTAACGCATTAAATGATATACCGGTTAAGCTAGAAAATTTAACGAAATATATGTATGCCATTGAATAACAATGGCGTTAAGAGAGGTTTAGGAATTATTTTGATCCAATTTATTAAAGCGATCCAGGTGCTTTTTTAGTCGAGCAATTTCTTTCATTTTTTCGGTGAGGTCATCCACTTCAATGGCGGGAAATTGTTGTCGTAGCATCTCTATTTGCTCTTCATTACCACAATTGCCAGGACAAGCACTTGAAGTTTCGGAAATATTAATGGCCAGGGATTTTCGAAATGTTTCGTCCAGTAAAAGGTAGTGTGCTTTATCTAGGCCATTCCTTGCTGCTTTGAATTGTAGGAGAATTTTTTCCGGATCTTTCCCTTCATCCAGCATTTTTATCAAACCGTCCATTTGGCCCTTGATGCTTTGCAATCGTGTTTTTATATCCTTTGTTAGGTCTTTGGGTAGCATAATACTTCTCGTTTTGTTAAAAGTACTTTTCCGACTAGGGTGTTCAACAACATATTTTGTGATTTTCTAATTTAGATTAAACCATTGACCCGATATCAGATCCCATCGATGGATAGGCATAAACCATGTTCCTGATGTCTGCAACTGTTAGTTTACCTCGAATAGCCATTGCAAAAAGATTAATCATTTCTTCTGCATGGGGCCCGATCATGTGTGCTCCTAAAATGTGGCCGTCTTTGTCGGAAATGACTTTATAAGCGTAAGTTGATTCATTGATCCTTTTGGCATTGTACCAGTTTGATACAGAGCCATCCTTTACTTGATATTCTAAGCCTGTTTCTTTTGCCTGCTTTTCTGTCATCCCAACAGATGCCAAAGTTGGTAGGGTGAATACCGCACTTGGCATTTCGGTGTAGTCGGGTGTTTTGGAATTACCGCGAATAATATTGGCTGCGACAGCATGCCCTTCCATAACAGCAACGGGTGTGAGGTTTAGACCATTACTTTCAGCAGCATCTCCTGCAGCGTAGACTAATGGATTGGTTTTGCTTTGCAAGTATTCGTTTACCCGTATTCCTTTTCTGTTGTAAGAAACATTGGCCTTTTCAAGATTCATGCCATCCAATTCAGGCACTCTGCCGGCAGCATTGACAACTAAGTCTGTTTGAATAGCTTTTTCACCATTTTTTGATGCTGCCTTTACGATAAACCCATTATCCGTTTTTTCTACTGCAACCACATCCGACTCAAGGTGAAGTTTAATCCCCAATTCTTCAGTAGCATTTACCAAATGCTTTACGATATCGGTTTCAAAGTTTTCTAATGGCATTTGGCCCCTGTGAATTATGGTTACTTTACTTCCAGCCCTGGCAGCTAGATGTGCAAATTCCATAGCAATGTAACCGCCTCCTATAAAAGTGATTTTCTTAGGAAGCTCTTCCAGGTTTAGAAAATCTGTGCTATCAATGGGTAAGTCACCTCCAGGTATATCCAGGATTACGGGCCGTGCACCTGTGGCAATTACGATTTTATCTGCATCTAATCGATTGTCTCCAATGCGGACAGTGTCTTCCGATTCAAAGCTGGCTGCTCCGTGATACATGTCTACACCCGCTTTTTCATAACCTTTCTCTACACCTTTCGGCATTTTGGCAACAAAGTCGTTTTTGTAAGCCATCAAGTCTTGCCAGTTAATAGAGCTATCTCCTTGAATACCGATCCCCTTCATTTTATTGGCCCGGTCAATGATTTCTGCAGCTCCAACCAATATTTTCTTGGGATCACAACCTCGTAATGCGCATGTACCACCGTAAGGTCTGGAGTCTGTAACAGCAGTCTTCAATCCTTTCTTAGCACACTTATTGGCTATGGTCATCCCTGACATTCCCGATCCGATGACAATTACATCATATTTCATGAACAACAGCTACTTTTTCCACCTTCCTGAATAGGAGGACATGCCACAGTTCCATACGAGCAATACACACAGCAATCCCCGTCTTTTGGCTTTAAGACTTGTTTGCAGCTTTCACACTCATAGAAGTACTGACATGCATCTGTTGGCATTGTTTCTTCTTTTTGATGTCCACAATTAGGACAGGTAATAGTGGATTGTAAAACGATTTCTTTTTCCATTATTTGTCGTTGTTAGGTTTTAGTACTACAGCTTTATAGCTGGTTTTTTCTTCAATGGCTGCAATAATCTGCTCAGGCTGGGTCTTTTTAGGATCATAGTCAATCACTGCAATATCACCGGGATATTCCAACGAATTGTCGACAACCCCTTTTGTTTCTTTCAAGACTTTATACAGATGACTTGCACAGCCCGCACAAGTGAGACCGGTGACTTTCAGCTTAACAGTCTCACTTTTTTGAGTAGTCTCTGCTGTTTTTTGAGATTCGGCAGTTTGCGCCATTCCGTTTCCTGCAAGCAGAAAGACGAATGTTAGACTTAAAATTATGATTTTCATGTTCTTATTTATTTGAATCAATGATTTTTTTATCTGTCACTTTATAGCCCGTTGCTTTCTCAACTTTAGATGCTAGTTGATCAACGGATACTTTTGATTGGTCAAATTTGACTGTAGCTATGCCACTTTCGTAGGATGAAGAAGCTTCGAGCACACCTTCACTGCTATTAAGCGCTGCATTCACACTATGCTCGCATCCTGTGCAGGTCATGCCTTTGATACTTAGCTCTGCATTTAGAATGTCACTTTCTTTCACCACGATAACTTTATCCCCTTTGCTGTTGTCAGAAAAAAAAATGCCGGAATAGGATGGGAAAGCAAGCATCAATACCGCAAAGACGGTAACAATTCCCAAAAACTTCTTAGACTGCCAAAAGGAGGGACGCTCATCGTCTTCACAGGCACAGTCGATTTCCTCCTGTGTTCTGGGTCTTAATTTCTGATACCAGGCAAACCCTAGTACCAAAACGGTAAGGCCTATTAAATAGGGTCTGAAAGGGTCCATCCATGAAAAGGCCGAAGCAATACCACCAATCCCTGCCAGGGTGGCAAAAACGGGGGTAATGCAACAAAGGGATGCAGTAAAGGCTACCAACAAACCGGCTCCAACACTTTTGGAGGATGTATTTGTTTGATTTGAATTGCTCATAATACTGGTTCTTTTTTATTGTTATCAAATAAGCTTTTTAAGATGGGTTTAATCACCTGTATATTTTCTTCCACCAGTGAGTAGAAAACCGTTTGGCCTACTTTTTTGTCTTTGACAAGCTTCCCGTCCTTTAGCTTACGCAAATGCTGGGAAACTCCGCCTACGGATATCTCCAGTATATCACTGAAGTCACACGGGCACATTTCTCCTTCTTTGTGTAGGAGAAATAAAATTTTCATTCTGGCGGCATTTCCCGAAAGATTGAATATCTGGGTTGCTAGCTCCAGGTGCTCATCAAGTTGCTTTAGGGATTTCTTGCATTCCTTAATTTGGACGGGGTCTGCTAATACTCTAATACAGGTTTTGCTCATCTTTTAATATTTTAGTGATTACTAAAACGTAAAGATATAAGGAAAGGTTCAGTATTTAAGAGAATACTAAAATATATTAACTCTTGATGGAGGAAACTTAGTATTTCAGAGATTCGGTTTTCGTGAGCTTTTGCAGACCTTATTGATGGTTTTAGGGTTTGTTTTATCAGGTATCAGGTACTTTTAGTACTTATATAAATAAGAATATAAACTACTAAGTATTGGGCCAAGATTCGGATCAAAGTCATTGGCATACATATACCAATCTGTTGGCACCTGTGCCTTAAATAATAAGGTAACTTCCCTGTTTAGCTCAATGTTGTCAGCAATTTCAAACTTCCATTCAGGATCATCTTGAACCTGAGCATTGGTAATTTGTAAGGAGAAAAGTAAAACGACTCCCAGTAGGCCTTTAACTAATTGATTAATTCGTTTCATCACTTAATTTCTTTAATAAATTTTTCATCTTTTTATTATTATAGTCAGCCATACCCTGATGCTTTACGACTATTTTACCATCTTTTGCCACGATATAGGTAGAGGTAACACGCGACTTTGCAATGCAAACGGAATGGAACTTCTGAGTCGATATATAGGGAAGTCAAACCCCTTGCGACTAACAAAATCCTTTGCTTTGTTAAAGTCCTTATCGGTTGATATCATTAAAAAGGCCACATCATCATCAACTGTCTCGTTGTATAAGTCATTTATACCCGGCATTTCTGCTATGCATGGAGGGCACCAAGTAGCCCAGAAGTTGATGAACAATGCCTTATTTTGCATATCGCTGAGTGAGACTGGCTTGCCATCGGCAGCCTCTAATATTAACTCTCCAGTCAATAATTCTTTGCCCCGATCATTGTTATCAATTACATCGGGTTGAATTAAACCTGTAACCAAAACACCCTGCTGCAGATTTCCTATTACCTCTCTGTGAAGACCAGTAAAGTATAGAATGGAGATCACCATAATGATGATTCCCCATTCTATTAGTTTCTTTTTTCGGATTTTCATAAGAGATTAAGCTTTTCTATGCTTTCCATAAATTCAGAACTGGTAAAGTCTGTCATTCCAGAATGTGTGATGGCAATTTCTCCTTGAGGGCCTATAATATAAGTTATTGGTATACCTCTTACATTAAACTCACGAGGCAATTCAGCCGCTGGTTGATAGTAAGGCATGTCGTATCCATTCTTCTCCATAAAGGCTTTTGACTTATTAAAATCTCTATCTAAGGCTACCAGTATTAATTCAACCTTTTCACTATTCATATTTTGATAAAAAGACTGAATACTTGGCATCTCAGCAATACATGGTGGACACCAACTGGCCCAAAAATTAAGTACCACAGTTTTACCCTTATACTCGTCAAGGTTTATCTCATTTCCTTTTGCATCTTTTAAAAGGAAACTTATTCCCTCACTTGAACTAAGATTATACTCTGGGTTAGTGTCGATTTGAGCAGTAGTCAACCGCTCACCCTTGTCTACATTAAACATAAAGGCAAAGCCTAGTACAGAGACCAACACTATTGCCAAAAGGATATATTTATTAGTTTTCATTTCTATTGATTTAAAGTTCAATGGTGTAATAACAATTTTCCTGAAGTTCAAAAATGCGGACAAGTCCATTGTCAACGACTTCAAGCTGCTCAGGTAGGGCTTGTTGATGTACTTCAAATTTCTCCATCGACATACCACATACTGAGAATCTCACATTAAGTCTTTCGGCTTCAGTGAGCATTTTAGAAACGGCCTCATTGCTTTTATCAGCCAGTTCCTTTACCACTTTACCACAAACGACTACTTCAAATTCTTCGTAGCTTTTACCAGCTTCGCTTAACCGCTTGGCAGTCTTGAGTGCTGCTCCCATATGCTGAGTTGTACGCACAAGCAATGCATATTTATTTAATCCTTTTTCATTTGCTTTACAAGGCACATTTTGTGCCTCTGAAGAATTACTAAGCCCCAAAAATAAGATTGTGATCAATAAGCCTTTTGATATATTAATTAGAGTTTTCATGATGTAATATTTTTTGATTTAGATTTTAGCATGCTATCAACACAATAGCACAATGAACCATTGAGGGCAAAGAATATTAAGCCCCCTAAAATGGCTATGTTTTTAAAAAGAGGTCCGGCAGTAGCCCATTGCCCAACCTGAACAGTAAATGTTATGGGCAAGAGGATCAAGATCAGGCCGACAGCTGCTATTCGGGTTTTAAAACCGAGAAGCAGTGCCATTCCCCCTATGAGCATAAATGCACCACTAGCTATAATTAATGGTTCTGGAGAACCTAGAGCTAATATAAATTCTGCCATTTGTGCTGCCTTTAATCTGGCAGCAACTTTATCGACAAAAAGAATATGATTGAGTCCGGCAATAAGAAATATGCCACTAATGGCCACTCGCAATACAACAAGCGAGCGACTATTGATTAAATAGTTGTTCATTTTAGTAAATTTTAAACCCTGATGGGTTAAGATTCAATTAAAGATTAGATGACTCTCTGTACACCATAAGAAATAGTGCGTAAGTCGAAAACTAGAGAGTAAATTGAGGTTAATATTAACCTTTTGGAGGGCAGGGATCTCTCCCTAAAGTGGGTGAATTATATAATTGAGCCAATGCGATATTTCTTTCGATAGATAGCGCATGCAAGAGAGGGACAGGGTTAACTCCAAAAGTTGAAGTCATACTTGTAACACAGATGGCGTTGAGCATTTGAGTCGAAGCCATCTCTGCCTTTCTGGTAGAAATTTCTGTGGGGGATGTGAAATGAACCTGTTTTGCTTTGGCACATTTTTTTTTGACCACAAAATTAATCTCATCGCTTATAGACTCTGCCACAACATTTGGTGCGAAACCAAATGAATAGGTGATTGCTAGTAATATCGCGATAATTTTTCGCATCATTTAGTGGGTAACGTGATTTGAATTATTATGTTGCGTAAAGGTATGATGTCTTCATTTGATACCACTTTAGATACATTCTACTGGATTAGAAAGAGTGATATAACAATTTCTGTTACATCACTCCTTAAATTAGAATCTTATCGACAAGCCACCTCCACCACCAAAGCGATTATCATAACTCCCTATTAAAGAAAAGTTTTTAGATAGAAGAAACTCAGCACCTGCGTTCCATACAATTTCCTGAGTATAGCTCACATTGCTTTCAAGATCATTTACCCAGCCGGCATCTAGCTGATATTCATAGTAGCCAAAAACTGAGAGTTTTGGAAAAAGCATTATAGACCTACCTATACCCACTCTTGGTCTGAGTTCATTATCAATGCGCAGGTCAACGCTAAACATATAGGGCGTGAACCATCGGATACCTGCCACTGCCGTGGTTTTTATATCATCCAGACTATTTGGAGTGGTATTTTCAACATTTACACCACCAAAAACACGCACATAATCGTAAAGATAATATTCATAAGAAAACTCAGTTTCTACATTTTCATTCCAGCCATATTCCAGCGAAAAATTGAACTGGTTTCGGATGTTGGATGAAACCACATTTAGTGCGCCAGTGTGGGAGGCAATATCAGCCATTCCCCAGGTATAAAACTGATTGGTTTCATGCACAAGTTTGGACACGGGATATGGCTCCATTCGTGGATCTCTTGGCGTATCATAGCTTACTACACGTGCCATACCACCCATCATATGATAAAGGATATGACAGTGGAAGAACCAGTCACCGTATTCATTTCCATAAAACTCAATCGTTACCTTTTGCATCGGTGGCACATTCACGGTATGCTTTAATGGTGAATAATCTCCATTCTCATTGATTACCCTGAAAAAATGACCATGTAAGTGCATTGGGTGGTGCATCATGGTAAGGTTATTGAAAGTAATCCTTGTTACTTCTCCTTCATTGATCTTAATCTTATCGGTTTCAGAAAGTGGTATGCCATTCATACTCCAGATATAGCGGCTCATATTACCTGTCAGATTTAAGAGAATTTCTTTTACGGGAACATCCTCCGGGTAGGTTGTATTTTCTGTAGACTTGAGGTAATCATAGTTATATTCAGAAAACATATTCATTCCGCCCATTTCTGCAGATTCCATATTGGTTGATGGTGGTGAGGTTTGCATCATTTTATCATCACCCATTCCGCTCATTTTAGATTCTTCTGGGTCGTCCTTTTTCATATCCATCCCCTGATGCATTGGCATATCTTTTTTCGTGTTGTCCATGTTCATTCCGCTCATTCCATCCTTCATTTGCATTCCCCAGTTTCGCATCATTTTTTCAGGGGCATCTTTTTTTGGACGGAATTTCAGGGCTGGAGCTCCCATACGCATATCCATTTTAGACATTTGCTTCATCATTGCTATTTTATCTGGCCGGGGTACATCTGGTGCTGGAAGGATATCGCCACTTCCTAGAAATGCGGATGCGGTACCGGACCCATCTTGCGCAGTGATTTTAAACTCCATTTTGCCTTCTTCTGGAATAGTCACAATAAAATCATATGTTTCGGCTATAGCGATGAAAGTCTTGTTGTGGGAAACAGGCACAACATTAAGACCATCGGCAGAAACAATAGTTGGATTTCCACCACCAAACGTCATCCAAAACTGCGTTGAAGCTGCGCCATTGATAATCCGTAACCTTACTTTTTCACCTGGTTTGAAGTCAGGGTATTCTTGCTTTTGCTCGCCATTCACCAAAAAAGCCGGGTAATAAATATCTGCTATGTCGGCACTTTCCATTCTCTGCCTCCAAAAATTAAGCTGTGCACCCAGTGCTCCACGAGCGATTACCTGGTTCAGTGGCGTGGCCGTTCCTTTTCGCCAGTTATACCACTCCGTTCCTCTTTTTAGAAAACGAAGAACGCTCATTGGATTTTCATTTGTCCAGTCTGAAAGCACCATCACCAACTCTTTATCATATTCAAGGGTCTCTTCCTTTGGTTGAATGACAATAGAGCCGTAAACCCCACTTTGTTCCTGAAGCATGGTATGCGAATGGTACCAGTATGTACCGGATTGCTTTAAAGGGAATTCATATTTTTGGGTATGGCCCGGCTCGATGGGTGGAGTGGTCAAGTAGGGTACCCCATCATAAAAATTAGGTAAAAGCAGTCCATGCCAATGAACTGAGGTTTCCACATCCATTTCGTTTTTTACGTAGATCACGGCATACTCTCCTTCAGTGAACCGGAGGGTAGGCCCGGGGATGCTGCCATTAACAGTCATTCCTTTAACATCTTTGCCGGCCTTGTTGACCATTTCCTGTTTAAGTGTGATCGTGTATTCCCTGACCGGAAGATTGTTATTATTACCTTCTGATGATTTCTCTGTTAGGTTTTGTGCTTGTATTTCAATGCCTGCTGCTGATACAATATGCAGGAAAAATATAAATTGATATAGTTTCATTTTTTGTAATTATTTGATAGTTCGTGAATAATACGGAGTAAGTCACAATAAAAGTGCATTACTAAAATGTTATGTTCAAGATCTACCAAAGAAATGACTGAAGCAGTATGGGTAAATTCCGCTTCAGGAAGAGGGGAGAATAATTAGTGCTTGTGGTGGATTCAACCAAACTTAATTGAGAATCCGTATTACTAAATAAGTTTGGTACAACAAACTGTAAATGAAATGAATGAGAAAAATTACTTTTAACAGATATCTCCTCCAATTTCAATGTCTGGTATATGTTTTTACAGCAAATGTTATTCAGTTGATCCACATCTGCTTGTAACATATAATGCCTAGGACACTTTTTTGGAGTTTCATCCATGCCGCAGTTGAGGTCGAGTTTACCAATCATAATTGACCCTTCAACAACTTTTCCGCTACATATATGCGTACCCATGGCAATCCCCAGATTGCTGGATACTAATACTAACACGAAAAATATGGCATATGCCTTTTTCATCTTGAAAGTATAACGTTGTTGTTTCACAAATGTTTAATAAACAAGATGATTTCAATAATGATTGATTTGATACTTATTTTCTCTTTTTTTGAATTAATTAAATTCGCTTACATGTATTTCAATTAAATGAATACTATTAATTTCAAAAATATACTTCTCGATGATGGTTTAGCTGCATACCAGGGTACTGTTGAAAAGACAAAATTCCATAAACATTATGCAACAGAGATCATCATAAGTTTAGATGGATCATTCAAAGTGATTGGTAATGATGGACTACCATCTGAGTATAAGTTAGCTCTTATTAAACATAACGTGCCACATCAATTTGATTGTCATCAATGTGAAAATCCACTTTTTATTTTCTTGGATCCCTTTCATGTACTTTCCCAAAATCTGACTCATCACTTTGATTTAAATAGGGATATTGTAAAATTGGATGAATTGATTTCTCGTAAATTCATGTCAAATTGCTGTGATTTATTTATGAAAGGAAATTTGTTTAGTAAAAGAATTAAACAAATAGTTAGTTCTATTGCTCCTGAAACTTATAAATTCTCGAATAAAGATGATCGTATAACAAAAAGTTTTGAATTCATTAAACAAAATCTGGACAGGGAGATTAAGATAGAAGCTATTGCCAATATGGTTAACTTATCAAGTAGTAGATATGCTCATTTGTTTAAGGAAACCGCAAATATACCATTTCGAAGATTTGTTTTGTGGAGCAAATTGCAAAGGGCTTTGGAATCCGTAATTGATGGAAACTCATTAACAGTAGCATGTCACGATGGTGGTTTTTTTGATCAGTCTCACTTTACAAAGACGTTCATTGAAATGTTTGGAGTGACACCCTCAAGTGTATTGAAACATTAGCAAGTTTATACAATTTTTCAGAGGAGATTTTTATCAGTTTTGTGATAAAAAAACAATGAAAAAAATATTTCAATACAGCATTTATCCTCTTTTTATGACCTTAGGTGGTGCTTTAATCATTCAATTGTTACAATCGGGAGTAAATCAATATGTTGGAGTGATATTCACTATAACTGTGTTTGGGCTCTTATTATTTCTATTGGAGCGAATATTACCGTTTAACAAGGCATGGCTTCAGGGTGAAGACTGGAATCTTGATTTCATATATTATGTTGTAAACTACATAATAAAAATTGTCGCCCAATTTGGGTTTATCTGGTTATCACATTACTTGGTGCTTCTAGAATGGTTTCCTCAACACTGGCCATTTTGGTTGCAAGTAGTGTTAGTTTTGGTAATAATAGACTTTTGTCTATTTTTTGTACACTGGCAAAGCCATAAGTATAATTGGCTTTGGAAACTACATGCTGTTCACCATAGTTCAGAGAGACTTTACTTTCTTAATGGTGAAAAGCGACACGCTGTGCATCAGATTTTGGAAGGTGGCCCTGGAATTATAATTTGTTTGATTATTGGCACACCTCAACTGGTAGTTGTAGCAGCTCTTGGCATTCTTGCTTTAAACATGATGATGCAACACACAAACCTTGATTATAGGTCCGGTGTTTTGAAAAAATTGTTCTGTGTAGCAGAGCTTCATAGATGGCATCACCGAGAAGATTACCAAAAGTCTCAAGTTAATTTTGGAGCATGGCTTACTTTATGGGACTATATATTTAGGTCGTACTATGATTCAAAGTCATATGAAAAAATAGGAGCAATTGGAATTAAGGATGAAGCTGACTTCCCGAAATCATATCTCCATCAGTTTGCTTATCCCTTTAAAAAGAGAAAAAGAGCTTTTACTAAAAGTGCTTTGTGTTTATTATTTCTATTTTCTATGCACCCTTTATACTCGCAAAAAAGTACACAGGTATTAGGAGCATGGATCTCACAGAACAAGGATAGAACTGTTGAAGTTTATGAAACAGATAAGAACAGTATAAATGCAAGGATTATTAATTCAAAGGTTAAAGGTGAAATAGGAAGGGTAATCATACATGGGTTAGTATTCAATGAAAGAAAAAAACAGTATGAAAATGGACGTCTACAATTGCCTGAAATGAATCATGAAGTTGATTGTATGATCATTATGGATGGTAATAATAAAATAGAAGTATTTGGATACCATTTTTGGAAAGCACTTGGTACCTCTGAAATATATAATAGAATAGACACTGTGATAATAAGGGATAAGCGAATTGATTACTAAAGCTTTACGTCAAAAAATCCAGGGACAATAGACTCAATTTGATCAGAGAACTTTTGCGCATTTATAGTATCATTTTTATTTATAGCATTTAGGTATTTAAAATATAGATAACCTACGGGTATGTAGACCTTTTCACTCTCAGGTAAATTAGCAACATATGAATCCTTGTAGGGAGGCAGGTTCTTTTGTATTATAGATAAATATTTTTCTAGTGTTTCATTGGTCACATAACTGGTACTACCATTGGTAGCTTTATATGAAAGAACGGGTGCTTTTAATTCAATTGTTCTTTTATCATCAGTATTAATTTCAATACCCTTATGTTTTATACCCTTATAATTTCCTAAATAAAATAGGCCAGCCATATGATCTCCTGTTAGGCTTTTTTTACCAAGAACATTTACTATATTATTTTTTAATACCTCATTGTTGAGGGGTGAATTCGAGTCTTGTCCTATCAGAGCAATATTTGGCTTATGAGCAGAGAAATCCGCCCTCCACAATGTTACTTGAGGAAATACTGCAGCAAATGATTTACATATAATATCTAACGTTTCGGGTGTAAGTTGATGCAAAGGCAACCATTGGGCAAATAATCCATCTTTTGTAAGGTTAGACTTCGCCTCTTGGAAATGCTCAATTGTGTATAGGCTTCCTGTGCCGGCATGCCAAGGTGTGAATAAATCCCCTATAATCACATCATATTTTTCAGAGCTGGTAAGTAAGTAATTTCTGGCATCATCTCTTATAATATGAACTCGACTATCTGTAAAGAGTGAGTTTGTCAGGGGTGAAAAATACTGTTTAGCTGCAGTAACCACGTTACCGATAAGTTCGGTAACAACCACACGATCTACGTTGTGGTTTAGCGAGGCACCTGCAGTAATACCCGTACCCATGCCTAAAAACAAAACTTTTTTTGGATTAGGATGTATTAGTAAAGGTATATGTCCTTGTAGTTGTTCGGCAATCACTGATTTTGAATCTCCTAAAACATAATAATTATCAAGTTTCATCTCGATGTTATCCTCAGTCTGAACAATTGTTACAATCCCATCACTAGATTGCCATTGAGCTAACATTTGCTCTCCATTCTCTAGCTTGACTAGGGTTGGATTGTTTAGTAGTCCAAATATGACGGCAACTGACAAGGATGAGACGAGAGCTATAGTTTTTGATTTTAATTCTAACTTAAGACAAAGTACTATTGCCACAAAAACATAAATGTAAGCCACTAATCTTATTGTTAGAGGCAGTCCCAAAACATCTAATAAAATGAAGCCAACTATCACTGGGCCGATGGCACTACCAAGCGAATTGAATAGTACTAGGTTTCCTGTTAATTTTCCTGGCTGTATGTCTGTGTGTGGAGAGATTTTAAGTAGATATGGGAATATGGCACCTATTACAATAGTAGGAGGAGATACAATTAGTGAACTTAACTTAAAAATAGAAAACAGATAGTTATTCCAGCTGATGCTTGAAGATAGGTATGCTGCACCATCTGTTAACTCATTAAAAAATATAGGAGTGAGTGCTACTCCAATCGCTCCAATAATCAATAGAGCTATGAGTGTAGGCAAAGGAGCTGATTCATACTTTATGAGTACATGAGATAGTAGTCCGGCCAACCCTAACGAAATAAGAAAAACAATCAACACAACAGCAAATGAATAGACGGAATTTTGTAGAACCTGTGCAAACATACGTGTCCACAGGATCTCAAGTGAAAGGGCAAGGAAGCCCGACACGAAGGCAATAGCAGCAACTTGAAATTTACTTAAGGCTATGGGAGGTAATTTGACTTTGGGGTGATATATTTTACCTAAAGGAAGTAGGTTATCTTGGGGTGATATATTTAATGAAGACACGATTGTGGCGAGAATACCGGTAGCGGCCGCTGTAAAAACTGCAAAATAGTAAGTAATGTTGACGCCATAGGCTGTAAGTAAAATAAACCCTGTTATGAATGTTCCAATGGAGGCCCCAATCGTATTAATTGCATACAGCATAGATCCATGCGTTTCCATTTGGCTTCTGCTATTACTTACACATTGAACTAAAACGGGAAAAGTTCCACCCATAAGCATAGTAGGAAGGAGTAATAACAGAGCACTAAAAATAAACTTAATTAGAGTAAGTATATCTTGGTTTCTACCCACAATGTGGACAATCGAAGGAAAATATAGTTCATAAAGGTACAGGCCAGATAGCCACAAAATTGCTGTTATGGCTATGCCAATTTCCATGAGCCCATATAGTCTTAGTGGATGTTTAAATTTAGCTGCTATGCTTCCCCAAAAATGACCCCCAAAAGCAAGGCCGAGGAAAAAAGCTGCCAACGTAGCACTAGTAGCATATGCACTATTTCCAAAAACCAAACCTAGCCGATACATCCATACCACTTGTAGGATTAAACCGGCTGCCCCTGAAATGAAAAATAGAACTGAGATAAATATTATAAATGATTTGCTGCTTTGTGTGTTTATAGGTTTCATTAAGAAATTTATTGATTATATCATTCATAAATAGTTAAAGGGGCTATTCATAGCCCCTTTAACTTAACTCACATATCCGATCTTATTTAAGGATTCGTATCCAGGCACGCTTCATAATTTGGATTATTGGCTTCAGATTGAGGTACCGGAAAAGTTACGTTGCTCGCATATTCTCCACCTTTAAAGTAAGCACCCCAGGGAAATACATCTGATAAATCTCTATTATATACCCGAACGAGCCTACGCAGGTCTCCTTGTCTATGTCCGGTACTGTAAAGCCAAAAGGCCCTTTCTTCAAAGTGGACATCACGCAATTGCTCTTCATTCATGCCCGTGAGATCCAGATCAGGAAGGCCAATAGATGCCCTTAAAGTATTATGTACATTTTCCACAGTTGAATTATCAGAAGCATCTGCTGCAGCTTCAGCCTCAATGAGTCTTGCTTCAATTCCCGAGGCTAATACAACCGGGTCGGAAGGTGATGTGTACTTTAACTGGTTGTAGTAAAGTGTGATATCATCCTGACCAAATTCAGTACCTCCATCCCACGGAGTTCTTGGGTCATTCGCACTTCGATACATAATGCCATTACCACCTTTACCATCAGCAATAGAATATTGCCTTCGCGTGGTTGTCATAGTATATATTCCATTTTCCTGCCTACGGCTATTGTCTGAATGCTGGATTAGATATTCAAACTCAGTAGGCACTGAAGACACTTCTGCTGCGGCCTGGCTTATCTGACCAAGACCTAACATGGCTCTTGCTTTTCCTACTGTCGCCAAATTAACCAGATCATCATTGGAGCCAGCCTCGCTTATTGCATCATCAAACCATTCAATGGCTCTTTGAAACATTTGATCAGTTGTTTGAGGCATCCCAAACTCTAATTCTCCACCGTCAGCCGGGGCTTTACTAAATGGAACACCAGCACAAAAAGTTTCAGCGAAAATAACATAAACGTAGCCTGCAATACTTTGCATTTCACTTTCAATTTCTGGAACCCCACCAAAACTTTCGGCAAGTTCAATGGTAGCCTCAGCTGAGGCTCGCGATCGGTGCAGGCTACCATAAATATTATCCATCGTGCCATTTGTGTTTTGAACCAGACGAGTATCACCTTCTCTACGTGTAGGAAATGTGCCAGTGTAGTCATACTCATCGGCCATTAATCCACTCATAACAATCAGTCCGGCTGTTGCGCCATGTCCGGCAGAAGATCCGCTCATTGCAACCGCTAAGTCTCCTAAAGACCCTGCCCTTAGTGTCTCAATACCCGCCTCACTTTCGAGAGATGAAGGTGTGACAATGTCTGGGTCTGTAACTTCCAGCAGAGAATCACATGAAGTTATAGTTGCTATTAACAGCATGGCCGTTGCTAGTAAAGAATAACTTTTAAGTTGATTTCTGGTCAATATATTTTTTATAATAATATTCATAACATTAATTTTTTATCTTAAAAGGTTAGATTAAGTCGAGCTCTCCATGAACGTACTGGAGGTTGGCTTAAAAACTCTTCAGTTGTAAAATTAGCTTGTCCAACGGAGCTGATTTCTGGATCAAGTCCTGAATAATCTGTCCAAAGCCCAAGGTTTTGTCCGGATAATGTAAGACTCACTCTTGAAAAACCTAATGGGCTTAATATCTTTTTAGGAAGACTATAGGTTAGTGAAACTTCTCTCAGTCTCCAAAAAGAAGCATCTTCAATATAACCTGCGTTAGTCCCGTAAAACTTGGCTGCTACAGCTCTTGCTTGCCCTTCAAGTGATGCATTAGGGTCATTCAATTCTTGTGTATTACTATTCCCATTTCTCCATGAACCGGTATTGTTATAAAGTTTCTGACCTCCTCTATAATTAAGCAATCCCCTTAGAGTAAGTTGCTCATTAAAAAAGCTCAAAGAAGGAATAAAGGAAATATCTGTAGTGGCAAATGGAGAACCTAAATACACGACTTCTCCTACCTGAACCTCGTCTACTCCAATGAAACCGTCATTATTTTCATCACTGAATGTATATTCCTCATCCCAGTAACCTCCGAGAGGTTTTCCCTCTACATGGCGTTGTTGGCCAAATATTACTGGTTCTATTCCATTACCTAACTCGATAAGCTCATTATCTAAAAATGAACCAACAAAGTTGAGATTAAAAGCTACTTTATCAGTTTGAAAAACTTTGGTATTTAAAGCAATTTCGAGCCCTGAGTTTTTTACTGAGCCCAGGTTTTCGAACCTGCCATTTCCAACACCTAATGATAATGGTAGCTGTCTAAATATGAGCGCATCTTCGGTTTGTTTGTTGAAATATGTAAGTTCTAGTCCTACTCTATCTGACGCAAAACTAGCGTCTAGTCCAACTTCAATTTCGGTGGAGCGCTCTGGTTGTAAATCTGCATTACCAACACTTCCAAAAGTAACTCCTGTAACACTTTCACCTCCTTCGACTGTAGCTGCTATTGGGGTAAAAAATCTCAAAGCATCATTTGTTCCGGGTTGAACTCCCGATGCACCCCAGGCCCCTCTAAGTCGCAAGGAACTAATAAGATTGTTATTTACATTGAAGAATGATTCATTAGAAACCAACCAAGAGGCACTAAATTTAGGATAAATGACAGCGTCCAGAGATGCACCGAAAGCACTACCTCTATCTGAACGAATAGCACCTGTTAAAAATAGCTTTTCGTTGATGTTTAACTGTTCTTCAAGAAATACACCTGTCGTTCGTTGTTCTATAGTCTGCTCATCACTGAATGTATTTGCAGCCCCGGCAATTGAGCTACTTCCAGCAACAATTTGTAAACCTGTACTTAAAGTGCCCTCTGTAAGGTTTTGTAAGTATTGAAAACCTGCTGAAGACCTTAAACTTAATTTATCGGATAATACCAGGTTATAAGAAGCGACTGCGTCAAATGTGTAGACAAACTCATTGAACCTGTTAGAAAACTTAGCGCCCTCATCATAATTTAAAAAATCTGGAGCTTTTCCAGTAGGAAAAAATTGCAAATCCCAACGATTTGTATAATCCAGACCTCCCGAAATCCGGAGATTGAATCCTTCAAAAGCACTCCACTCCGCTTCAATACCAGTAGTATAGCGGTTGATTATTTGACGTGAATCAATGGTAAACAGTTGCTCGGGAGTAAACTCTCCCCAACCATCATTAATATCTGGAGTGGCTCGACCATTTAGACCTTGTGCTAACAGAGCAAGAGAAAAATTGTCATTTAGTGGCAGCTCTAAGTCACTTGATGTAAAACCCGTTGATAAGTTTAGTTTAAGCTTATCATTGACTTGCGCTCCAAAGTTGCCTCGAAAATTCTTCCTTACTAAATTATTGACGGGTAATACCCCTTCGTTGTCTGTGTAACTACCAGAAAGAAAATATGTTAATACATCGTTTCCACCAGAAACACTGAGCCCAGAACCAAATGTGTTGCCTGTTCTAAATGGGGATGTGCGCGAATCATTAAGTGGTTGGTATGAGTTAACGGTGGAATGTACAAATGTACCAGCAGCTGCATCAAAATTAAACCCAGGGTTACCTGATGCGTCTAATGCCTCAAAGTTTTTAGGATAGTCACCAATATCATTTACCTGACCAACCTCTGTAAATACAGACCATCTTGGTTTTCCTTCTTTACCTCTCTTTGTTGTTATTCTAATAACTCCGTTGGCTGCAATGGAGCCATACAGCGTAGCGGCAGAGGGTCCTTTGATGACTTCTATTGATTCGATATCTTCTGGGTTTATGTCATTTAATCTCGAAGGTGATTGACCACCTGTTTCAAATGATATGGAGTTTGGTTGATTGTTTATCAATACACCATCGACATAAATCACAGGTTCGTTAGATAAAGAAGCACTATTAGAGCCTCTAATTCTAATACGAGACCCCATGCCTGTAGAGCCCCCACTACCCAAAATTTGCACACCTGAAGCCTGACCTTGCAAGAGGTCTGAGACATTGTTTATCGGACGAACCTTAACGTCTTCACTAACATCGAGCCTTGCTATGGCATTGCCAATTTCAACTCTTCTTCTCACGCCTGTAGCTGTAATAACTACTTCATTTAGACTAGTCACATCTTCTTTTAGCGTGATGTCAAAAGTAGATTTATTATCAACGGCTATTTCAGTGGTTTTGTAACCAATAAAACTTATTACCAATATTGCGTTTTCATCAACTTCCAATGAAAAATTTCCATCTATGTCAGTTATTGTGCCTTGTTGGGTTCCTTTTACAACGATGGAAACCCCAGGTAACGGCTCGCCTGATGGATCTCTGATTACACCAGTGATACTTATGCTTTCATTGACATCTACAACATAAGGTTTCGGTTTCTTTTGAGGAGATTTGGCAACATGTATATTATCATTAACTCTCCTAAAACTTAATCCCTCGCTTCTAGAAATTTCAGATAAGACTTCAAACAGCGATTGATCTTCTGAACGTATGTTAATTCTCTTTTTAAGGTTAACAATCCTATTATTATAGGTAAACTTAAAGCCGGTTTCAACTGAGATTAAGTTAAAAATGTCTGTAATTTTTGCGTCTTTAACTGATATTGAAACCTGAACATCTCGCAAACTAGCTTGTCCTTTTACATCATTAGCATAGACTATCAAGCAAAAAATGCAGTTGATAGACATTGCCATAAGCGTATTTCTAGACATAACTACTAATTGGTTTAGTAATTTCTTATTCATATTTTTGTGGTTTAGGTAAAACTTAGTTTTATCAAAGAGCAGAGTCATCGTTCAGAAAAAAAGGTGTCCAAATCATTTGTTCAGAAAGATGTACCCTGCTAAAGAAGTTGGCCAATTATTAATTGGCCAACTTTGTTTGTTAGCTTGTGTTGTACATAGGTTTTTCTATTTTATTAGAACTTGTTTATCATTTAAAATTTCATAATTAAAGTTTGAAGTATAGCTAATACCATCAAGAACTCTTTTTAAGGATTTATTGTGATACTCACCGGTGTAAGTGCCCTTCATTAAGGATTTATTTTTAATAGTGACGGTAACACCATACCAACGCTCTACTTTTCTTATTACTTCGTCAAAAGAATCGCTGTCGAAAATTAGAATCCCATCTTTCCACCCGATTATATTCTTAAAATCTACATCCGCAGATTTTTTTGTAATATTTTTCGAGCTACTATACTCAATAAGTTCACTTGGAAGTAGTGTTATGGAATTTCCATTCTTATCTGAAACATACACTTCGCCACTGACAACCAATACTTGGGTGTTATCTTCATTGTCATAAGATCTAATGTTGAATGTAGTGCCTTTTACCGTTGTTTCAATACCTTTGGTTTTTATGGAAAATGGAACTCTACTTTTCTTGACATCGAAAAAAGCTTCACCGGTAAGTTGCACGTACCTGTCCTTTTTGCCGTAATTAGAAAAGTAAGTAAGGGTACTTTCGGAATTCAATTTTACAATGGACCCATCGGGTAGGGTTATTATAGATTTCTGACCCTTTGGATTTTGTTTGACAATTTTTGAGATGGTCTGTTTAGTGGTTTTTTGCACATTATTGTCATCATAGTGCGAAATAAAATAAATAAAAGAAGCTACAATAAACACTGAGGCAACGGCTGCGATTTTTAGCACCCAGTGCTTGCTGTTTGCTTTAGATCTGATATTCGGTTTTAGTATGTTCTCAAACATATTAGTGTATTCACTGGGTTGAAGAGTAACATGATCTTCATACTTTATAGATAATACTAAATGTTTGGCCTGATTGATTGTAGGCATCATATCTGGATGTGATATGATGTATTCTCTCCAGAATTCGTCAGACTCAGAATTTGGGTGTTTAACCCAACTCACAAAGAAATCATCTTTCACAAAGTCAATAACTCCGTATTCTTCGTATTTCATTTATTTTATACTTTATATATATAATAGGATGGCAAAACCAATGTGTCCCATTTTGAATGAGATTTATTTGGTTTATGATAAAAAATGTTTAGAAATGTTTTTTTAGAGTATCTAGTCCTCTATAGATTAGTTTTCTTACCGAGCTTTTATTTCTAAGACCCATTATTCCTTTTATTTCATCATGGGTAAACCCTTCATAATAATACAATAGGATGGCTTGTCTCTGTTTTTTTGATAGGCTGTTGAATGAGGCTTTGAGTTTGGCTGTTTGCTGTGTTTGCTGTTCAAATGCAATGAGTTTACTATCTGCCGATAAGTTAATTTGCCAAGACCTAATTTCTTCTATCTCCTCAAAGGACCTCATCCTTTTTAAACTCTCGGTTTTGGAGTTGAGGACACGGAATAGTGATTTGTATAAGTAGGGTGTGATATTAATGGATTTCTTGGTCTTTCGGCCTTTTCTAAATTGTATAAAAATATCTGTAATAGAGTCTTTTACTATTTCACGAGGGGCAAATTGTATACCGAATCTTAGTAGTTGATGAATGTATTTATTATAGATAAATGCAAATGCGTCATCATCTCCTTTGACGAATTTATTCCAAATCTCAGTATCACTTTTGTCAATGAATTTATTTAATAATTCATTTTTGGAGGTGTAAACACTTATAGGGGTGGTATGTAGAGGCTCATTTTTCAAAACGAATATCGTCAAGTTTTAGGTTGAGTCTATGATTATCATAGACTCAACTCTAATGTTATTTTTTAGCCCTGGAAGAACTGTGAGTTTTCATTATCAACCATTTCCCCTCAATTTTTTTCAAAACTGATGTAGCTACACCTTTCTTTTCGATGACCTTGCCACTCGATGCTATTACAATCTTGTATACATAGGTTTCGGTTGTAAATGCGTAAGGCAAATCTACTATGGTAGAGATGTTGTAATCGTTAAAATCGAATGCACTAAATACCTTTAACTCGGGACCAAGATGATGATCAAGGTAGTGGTTAAAGGAGCCTTCAGATCCCCCGGATTCAAACACTTGAGAGTCTTCCATAAACAAATCACTTAGTCCTTCAGTACTTAAAGACTCTATCCCTGATTTATATGCCTTCATTGCTGCTTCTACCTGAGCTTCATCACTTTGACTAAAAGCACTTACAGTTATAAATGTTAGTGCTAAACCCAGTATTACTTCTTTATATTTTTTCATTTTTCTTTCTTTATTAATTTCAATTGATAGTTAATTCTACTTTATTATGTACGTTTTATGCTGTTTCTATTCGTCTTCTAAAACAGCTATTTCAACAGACTTTATAAGCACCTTACCATTCCCTTCTAGCATTACCCCAACAAAACCATTTTCCATTTTATCACCATGACCGTGGGTAATAGTCTTGTCACCTATATAGCCTTTAAAATGTGTGCCTGCTGCTGTAACTTTCAATGGCACCCAGTCAGAATCAACTTCAAACGTACTTTCATCAAAGACTTTTTCTGTACCATTTATCACTCTTCCTAATTTCATTTTGTTGTCTATGATTGAGACAAATTCGTAGTTGGAATCATCTTTAGCATGGTGTATTAATCGTATAGTTCCTTTGAAATCCAATTTTTTAAGGGTAGCAATCATACCCACATTTCCGTATTGGTTGTGAAAAACAAATGCTGTTGGTGTTCCATCAGCAATTAGTTCAAGCACCTGACTTTCATCAACTTCTGTTACTTCCGCTTTTATATTTTTAGCGCTTCCTGTAATAAAATGGAAGTCCGATTTAATCAATTCGGTACCATTCCCACTAGGAGTCCAGGTTCTGTTAGAGCCCGCTTCTTTAGTCATTTCGTTATGCCCACCTGCATGATTTTCATCCTCGCTATGTTCATGAATCGCCTCTTCATCATGATGGCTTTCAGCCTTCATCTCCGAATGCCCGTGTTCATCAGACTCCGCCTGTTCACTTTTTTTGCCTTGTGAGCATGCGGTGATGCTTGCTATTGCTGCCAGCAAAATGACAGCGTAAACTGTTCTTTTTAATGTTTTCATAATTTTAAATATTTAATCTGTTTCAAATTTATTTTTGTGTTCCTACGCCATACTTATAAACCAATTTACCTCCCAGATCAGCCGTCTGCGCAACCATACCCATCCCAAGAGTGCCCAGTATAAAAAGCACAATGGCCAACCATTTTTTCTTGTCCCATTGTTTCCAGAACAGGATTAGACGAATAATGGCATAAGCAGTAAAAAAGTAAAGTGTGTAATGACCCCAGTCTGAATGATTACCTGCGGTTACTTCACCTTGCATAGGTACTGATACCATATCCATGGCCTGATCACCACTTAAATAAGCAGCAACCGCGCTCACAGCACCCAATACATATAAAGTAATCGTCATATTTCTCAGCCAGCTTTTGGGTAGGAATAATGAAGCCAAATCAACTAAGACCGCCACCAACCACAATACAATGGGAAAGTGGATGATCATCGGATGTATATTAGGAGCCCAATCGGGGAGTAAAGTTTCCATAACTAATTAATGGTTTCTTTTACACTTCCACACTTCAACATTTTGTCACCGAAGTATGGGTTTTTGATTTCCTTTTGATTGGATAGCCAATAGGCCCCGGCATTGTTATTTGCCATTGGGCAGTACTCCAGGTATACTTCACCCATAGTAAGTTTGCCACTTTTTACTAAAGAGGTCATCTCGTTACTCAATGAAGCGAAAGCTTTGCGCAGGCCATCCAAAGTAGTAGCCGAAACCACCTTTGCCGCCTCTGTCTTAGCTTTCTGGCTCTTGCCAACTTCTTCTAAAGACTCTTCCAGTTTGGTTGCCGCTTTTTTTGCCTCGTTTGTTTGTGAAGCAACCAGAGTTTCTTTTAAAAGTATGTAATGGCCGTAAGCAACGCCCAAACCTTTGTCTTTGAACATAGGCTCCATCTCTTGACCCATTTCCTTTTTGTCATCATGATTCCCATGATCGTGTTGCGCAAATGCTCCCAAACTAACTAAAGCAAGAACTATTACTAAAATTATTCTTTTTCTCATTCTATCGATTTTTAAAGATTAAACATTTGAATGAGAGCTATCCCAATCACCAGGAGAATTACTAAGCCCCAGATGATTCGTCCAGCCCACGTTTTTAATTTTGAAGGGGTTTTTTCATCCCCTGTTTTACAGCAGTCTTTCATATCTATTAAGACATTAAGAAACTTCTATAAGAAATATTTAAATGATAGGAATTAACAGACGGCAGTCGGTAATTATTAATACCAAATGCTCAAACGGGATGTAGGGTAAGCCTGTGTCACAGCTTTACCGCTTGGATCATATTATGAATTTCTGAATCAAAACAAGGATATTTATCCTTGGTGGAGGGGGCTCAATAAATCGTAAAGTATTCCCAAAAGAAGTGACAACATGCAAATCAATAAAAGCTGTCCAAATGTTGTTTAAAATCACGTATTTAACCAACTGTGATATACGGAGCTGATGTGATATTACCTTGCCCTCATTAAAGAAATCTTCGGCTAAATCTGTACAGCAGTCCTCATCATTACCAGGTTCACTTTGATGGTCATGATTATCATGTTGATGCTCATGGTCTGCATGCTCATGGGTAGCCTCGCTGCTTTTTGTTTGAGGTAGATTGCAATAAATGTAGTTGCTGTACATCAATATAAGTGATGCAAGCATAAGGTTGGTTACCAAAATGAGATATGTAGACTTCTTGATCTGCAAAATGGTTGTGTTAAGTATAAACTAAGTTAGGGCAATGATTGGTATTTATCAAGTAGTTACAACTTTATTATTTAAAATCATTCTAAATAACTTTGATCTCATCTAATTATTCAGGTATTTTGATGCCTGTTATAACTATTCTTAGTGTCAGAATTGTCAGAAATAACCGTTGTACTCGTTGACTTTCAGTTTTTAACCCGAAAGGCCATTGCTTCATTAATAGAGGAAACTCCAGGCTATTGCCTTGTTTCACAAATAAAAAAGCCTGAAAATTTAACAACAAAAATAAATTCGATTAAGCCAGATTTATTAGTATTAGATGTCTATGAAAAAAATAGCGGCTATTTAGAAGAAGTAATTAATCTTCAAAATAAGGGAAATATAAAATTACTAGTAATCACCAACAGCCAAAACCCAAAAACCATTCAGGCTTTACTTAAATCCGGCATTAAAGGTATGGTTACCAAAAATTGTAGTGAAATAGAAATTATTAATGCCCTGAAGGCAGTATCTATTGGACAACGTTTTTATTGCAATACCATCCTTAATAGCGTACTTGAGTCTAATCAGCAAGAAGTTGTAAATTGTGAGCCCACCACACTATCTCCCCGGGAACTGCAGGTACTCAAACTAATAGCCAATGGCAATATCACTGCAAAAATTGCCGAAAAATTACATATCAGCATACACACGGTAAACGCTCATCGTAAAAACATCTTAAGAAAACTTAATATTACCTCACCGATACACTTGGTGGCATATGCGGTAGAGTCCGGGTTAGTCTCCGTAGACCACAAAAAGCGATAACGCAACTTATAGCTAGAGGTAGTGATAGAAAATTTAGCCAGACCTAGCTATTGATTGCCACATTCTCATTACTGACCTTTGCTTTATTATTTTTAATCAGTCTAAATAAACTATAAAATGAAACAATTATTAATGACGGCTATGATTGGTCTGATACTAATTTCTTGTTCGGATGATGAAAATCCATCACCTCGCATTGATGCACCGGATACCTATACTTTTGAACGAAATGGAAGCTCGACTGTAGCATTTAACGGACAGACCAACCGGATTATGATGGCAGAAGAATTGGTTGATGCCATGCTTGACTTTTCGATTACAAAAGAACGGCTTTTAGAGATGTACCGGAATGAAACCGCCTCCGGTGATGATGCCTCACCATTTGACGATGCAGGCCTAAATGCAGCCAGTCAAAATATAAAGAGCAAAGTTGCAGCTTCTACGGATTATTTCGCTGCCAATACTTCAGAATCCAGCCAGATAAAAGCTGACTTTGAATTTTGGATCAGTGCACAGGTAGAAGAGGTGTTCCCAAATCAAAATACTGTAGCCTCACCAGGAACACCCGGACAGCTTGCTGATGGTAGTTCTATACGTTATGTAAATGCAAGAGGTCTAGTATTAAATCAGGTGGTGGCCAAATCACTTCTGGGAGCTCTAATGGCAGATCAAATGCTCAACAACTACCTGAGTGCGGATGTGCTTGATGCAGGCAACAAAAGACAGGATAATGACAATGAGTTGTTGGAAGACGGTGAGAACTATACCACCATGGAACACTACTGGGATGAGGGCTATGGATACCTGTATGGCACTTCCTTAGACAAGAAAAATCCCAATTCAACCATCGGGCAGGATGATAGTTTTCTTAACGATTATACCGGTACGGTGAATAACGACAATGACTTCACCGGAATTGCTGATGAAATTTTCAATGCTTTTAAATTGGGCAGAGCTGCTATTATAGCCAGATCTTATGACGTAAGAGACGAGCAGGCGAAAATCATCAGGGATAGGGTTTCTAAAGTAATCGCCATACGTGCTGTAGCTTACCTACAGCAGGCGAAAGTAGCCTTGCCTGATGACAGAAATAATACAACTGCCTATGGCACAGCCTTCCAACTTCTATCTGAAGGTTATGGGTTTGTTTACAGCTTAAGATTTACAAGAATGCCAGACTCAGATCAACCCTATTTTACAAAAGCTGAAGTCGACAGTATGTTAAGCAGCCTATTAGAGGATGGCCCCAATGGCCTTTGGGACGTAAAGAACTCAACCCTTGATAGTATTTCTGAATCTATTGCTGCCAGGTTCGACTTTACGGTTGCTCAGGCTGGTTCATAATAATAGATAATAATTATGCTTAAGTATCTAAATATAAGAGTAGCAACATTCATTTTGAGTATGGTCATGATAGTTCTTATTGTGGCCTGCTCAGTTGAGAATGAACCTACGGTTAATTCCGATAATTTTAATCGTAAAACCATGCTTACTAATTGGGCTGATAATATCATCATCCCAGCCTATGAAAATTATACAGACGAGATCAGCGGCTTGGTTAAGGCAAAAAACGATTTCATTGAATCCAGGACTATCGAAAATCTGGAATCTCTGAAATCTGCCTGGCTGAATGCCTATATTGCCTGGCAATCTGTATCAATGTTTGAAATCGGTAAAGCCGAACAATTGTCGCTTCGGGATTTCACTAACGTATTTCCGGCCAGTAAAGAAGATATTGAAGCCAATATCGCTTCCGGTACTTATGATCTTAGTCTGCCCTCTTCGAGAGACCAACAAGGATTTCCAGCCTTAGATTATTTATTACATGGCTCAGCAGAAAGTCAAGCTATGATTACTGCCAGGTTTGATTCGGAAGTGAATATGAGAAACTACCTCAGCGAGATAGTAGACCGTCTTTCATCCCTTTCAATTGCTGTACTACAAGATTGGAGTGCCGGATATCGCGATGAGTTTATAAGCAAAGATGGGTCAACTGCTAGCAGTTCGGTAAATAAACTTGTCAATGACTACATGTTTTACTACGAAAGGGCGCTCAGGGCAGGCAAGATTGGTATTCCCGCAGGTGTATTTTCCAACACGCCTTTGAGCGACCGTGTTGAAGCCTTTTATAGAAAGGATGTCTCAAAAACACTTTTTATGGCATCATTGAATGCCACTATTGATTTTTTTAATGGTCAATTCTTTGATGGAAGCGATCAAGGTGCAAGCCTTCAAAGCTATCTGAATTTTCTAAACTCAGTAACGCAGGGGACTGACGTGAGTAGTCTTATTAATGACCAATTTACCAGGACGCTCACACAGGCTGAAAGTCTCAGTGAAAATTTTTATTCTGAAGTGGAGAATAATAATGAGAAAATGCTTGAGACTTACGATGAGCTACAGTCAAATACTATTTTACTAAAAGTAGATATGTTTCAGGCGCTTAATATTCAGGTTGATTATGTAGATGCTGACGGTGATTAAAGATTAGAATCACTACAGTAGATCTAACTCATATGAGACTTTATAATTTAACTGAGAAGTGAGCCACATAAGGTTGTTCGATGAGCTATCAGTTTTATGTGGCTTTTCTTTCTTTTTGAAGCGTACATTATGAATAAGTAATTGAGGTTATTCTGTTGTGAATGGGCCGGGAAGATTAACTTCCCCATGGCTTACTATAGCCTAAAGGATTTCTAGTTATATTATTGCAAATATTAAATGATCAAATTTTATTCCTCTCTTTATTTTTTGAGAGTTGTATGTGTGCAACGATTATAAATACCAACAATAGCCCTATAGAAACAAATGGAGACTACTGTTAAGTAGTCTCATAATCTTGTTTAATTATTAAAACCATCTGCCTACCTGTTTCTCATAAGCAAAATAATCTTCTCCAAAAACACTCTCCAGCACCTTTTCTTCCAGCCCAACACGGACAAATACAATTAAGAAACCGAGTAATAGCAGTACACCTGAATAGATACTGGGAATGCAAAGAAAAAAGCCAATCAGTGTGATTAGTTGCCCCAGATGGAGTGGATTTCTGGATTTAGCATAAATGCCAGTTGAGAGGATTAACCAGCCTTTTCTTTCATTTCCTCTGTTCAACCTTTGTTGATTTTTAGCTGTGAAAACGATCACGAAGGCTAGTGACATGAGTCCAATGGCTGCCCAGCTCAACCACTGACTTTTCAAGGTCTCAAATGGCACAATGTATTGATGATAAACCTCCGGGTATAACGAAAAAATTGTCACTAGCAATATCACCAAAAACCATATTAGGTTGTTCAATAGTGTGACTGTTTTAAGTTTGGCGGGTTTTTCTTTATTCTTTGGCGCGTACATTAAAAATGTAAGTAAAAAGTAAAGGAGGAAAAACACGGGCAGAAATATTCTTAAATGTATCATTCGATTATGGTTTTAGGTTTTGTAAATAATAATGTTGCAATACCTCCTAAAGCAGCTATTAACGATGCTATTAAGATACTGATCTTAGCGTCTCTTACCAATGCGGGGTCTGTAAAGGCCAAGTTGGTTATGAACAAAGACATCGTGAAGCCAATACCGGCAATCATACCCATACCGATAACATGGCTCCATCTCAATGAGGAGTGCAATTCTGCTACACCTAATTTATGACCGATATATGCAAACAGACTAATGCCTGCTACTTTTCCCACAGCAAGCCCTAATAGTATACCAAGCCCCAGAGAGCCAGATATAACTTCTAATAGACCAACATCCAGTTTTACTCCTGCATTAGCAATAGCGAAGATTGGAATGATAAAGAATGCATTAAAGTCAACTAGGGCATTTTCTAATTTCAATAATGGTGGCCTTGCATTTTGTGTGTCCTTTTTCATACGATGTAGTATCTTCCTTTGGTTTCTGTCCTGTAGTGGGCTTTGATGTTCAATGTCTGATTCTTCCAAGGCCCTGACGTTTTTCGAAGTATGCTCTTTTAGAGCTTTGCTATCAAGCTTCGGTTTTACTGGAATAGTAATGGCGAATAATACCCCTGCAATGGTTGGGTGAACACCTGAATTCAGAAAGCAATACCATAAAGCGACTCCTCCAAGGATATACCAAAATAGACTTTTTAGACCCAGGCGATTGCATAATAGCAAAATGATAAATATGCCTGCACCTGTACCCAGGTATAACCAACTTATCTCATGACTGTAAAAAAGAGCAATCACCAAAATAGCTCCTAAATCATCAGCTATGGCCAAAGCTACTAAGAATACTTTGAGCTGTGTGGGTATTCGTTTTCCAAGTAGTCCGATGATACCCAATGAATACGCAATGTCAGTGGCCATCGGTATACCCCATCCGTTTATGTTTTCTGAACCAATATTAAGAGCAACAAAAAACAAGGCAGGGACGACCATTCCTCCAACTGCTCCCATGAGCGGCATGGAAGCTTTCTTTAAGGATGATAACTCACCGACCATCACTTCCCGTTTCAATTCCAATCCTGCTACCAGAAAGAATATGGCCATCAAACCATCGTTAATCCATTCTTCTAGCGTAAGGCCGAATGTGAAGTGCTCGGATAACTTAAAGAGAAATTCATCAGAAAGATAATGATGGTAGGCAGCCGACCATTGGGAATTACCTAGCACAAGCGCTACAATGGTTGCTACAATCAGCAGTAACCCGCCAGTTGTTTCTCTATCTAAAAACTTTTTAGCAGTTTGCTGAATGTAAGCCAGTCCGGTACTACTCTTTTTTACTGACTGATCCATTCTTTTGCTTCTTCTTTTTCCTCCAAATCAAAGTAACGGATGGTTGCACTGGTGAAAGGTTTCATAAATTGAGTGATCCAATCCTGCCATTTCTTTTCACCTACCATAGCTATCATTTCATAGTCTTCAGCATGGGATAAGTCCATCTTAATATCTTCCCATAATCCCTTTATATCCCATCCTGTAAAATCCTTCATTTCAAAATACCATCGTACTTTCTGATCTCTTTTCACGATGTTATTAATCAGCGGATGTATTTTCTGGATATCCTTTTCAGTCAGGTTATCTTCGGCCTTGGTGGCTATTATGTTGTTTTTGGTGAATTCCAGAATCTGTAGCATAGTTAATTTTTAAAAGGTTCTATATGAATATGAACATCAATTATTTGAGGGATGTTTTCAACCAACCTATCTTTTACTTTGTGAGCTATCAGGTGACCTTTCTTAACTGATAATTCACCGTCTATCCAAATATGAAGATCAACGTGGAACGCTGGCCCCATTTTTCTGGAATGGCATTGTTCCACTTTTTCAACTTCTGGTATCTGCTCGGCAAGGTAGATAACCTCCCTATGAAATTCAGGATCCAATGCTTCATCTAATAATTCACCAATAGCAGGGCGGCCAATCCCGTAGGCATTGTAAATGATAAAAGCGGCTGCGATAAGTGCTGCGTAATCATCAGCTACCTCATATCCTTCACCACCCCAAAGAGCAATGGATATTCCTATGAATGCCGCTACAGAGGTAATAGCATCGCTGCGATGATGAAAGGCATCTGCTTTTACAGCCCCACTTTTTATTTCTTTGCCAGTTTTCAACACAAAACGATATAGTAGTTCCTTTGTAATTACCACTAAGACTAAAATTATTAGGGTATAGGGTGCAGGAGTTTTATGTGGATTTTGAATATGAGAGATGCTGTCTTTAATAATGATAAAAGCCGCACCCACAAGTGCCAATGAAATCCCAAGTGCAACCAAAGCTTCCACCTTACCGTGCCCGTACGGATGATTTTCATCTGCGGGCTTGGTAGACCATCTTAAACCCACCCAAAGCATCCCGGAGGTTACCACATCTGTCCCTGATTCTATTGCGTCAGCTATAAGTGCATAAGAGTGACCAAAAATTCCTCCCAGAGCTTTTACGATAGCCAATAATGCACTCACAACAATACCAATCAGGGTGGTTTTTAACCCTTTTTCAGATATGGCATTGGGGTTTCTTTTACTTTTCATTTAGCCAGTTTCAATATTCTCACAGCCCCGCGTATCACAAAGGCGAAAACTATCCCTCCAATGGCCAAATCGGGCCATTTACTATCCAGGAAATAAACCAATACCCCCGCCAGGATCACTCCGCCATTTACGATAATGTCATTGGAAGTGAAGATTGCACTGGCTTGCATGTGAGCTTCATCGCTTTTGGCTTTATTGATAAGCCAGAGCGAAATCAGATTACCGATAAGGGCCAGTAATGAAATGATGATCATCCATTGAAATAATGGTGTTTCGCTTTCGCTGAAAAATCTGCGTAATACTTCTGAAAAACCTAAGAGTGCCAATCCCATCTGAAAATAGCCACTGATTTTAGCTACTTTTTTCTTTCGAGACATAGCTGCACCTACAGCAAATAAGCTCAGACCGTAAACAATTGAATCAGCAAGCATATCCAGTGAATCGGCCACCAAGCCCATAGAGCGGGATATCCATCCGGTAGTCATCTCTACTACAAAGAACCCGAAATTGATGCCCAGCACCCACCACAATATTTTACGCTGTTTGGATTCGTCAGCCGCCAATGGCATCTCGACTTCATTTTGGGTGTTTTCTAAGCGGTCGTTGAGTTTGAGTTCGCTAATGGCCTGATGGATCTCTTCTACATCATCTGAATGATATACTTCCAGTCTACGATTAGGTATATCAAATGAAAGTTGTTTTACCTTACTGTTAGATTCGAGTTTCATGCGGATCATCTGCTCCTCAGATGGGCAGTCCATTTTGCTAATATGGAAAGTTGATTTCTTCATACCCTATTGAATTGTTTGATACCAGATTTTTTGAAAATATCCATGATTTCCGCAGGGATTTTCATTGGTTTAAGAGGCGGTACGTTGGCTCCCCCAGTATTGCCAACCGGTATATGACCTACAAATGATTTCACCCCACCAACAAGAAGACGTGGAATCTGGCCTACAATTTCCTTATAATTCTTAATATGAATACCGAACAACAGCATTTTCCAATGAACATAGGTATGATGCCATGGATAGGCCTGTCCTAAAATATGAGCTCTTTCCAAGTGTTTCCATGCGGTACGCAGGTCATTTACATTTTTGTTAGCTCTATACCGATTAAGCTCTTCTTCAAAGTAGGGTTTGAGCGCTTTGGGCATTCTTGTATTTAAATTCATATGTTCTGGTTTTATCTAGGAGGAGCGGTATTTTTATTTGATTGAATTGGTACAATTATCACAAACACCTTTAACCACCAAATTGGCCTCTTCGGGAACATACTTTGGAGGTAATTCCACTTCAGGAATTTTATAGCTGGTCAGGCATTTAGTTTGTCCGCATACTCTACAATGAAAGTGGAGGTGTAAGTCTCTCTCTATCTCACATTTGCAACCTTCTTCGCACAAGGCATATTTAGGCACACCTGTGCCATCATCAATACTGTGTACCAATCCATTATCTTCAAAAGCTTTTAGCGTTCTATAGATGGTTGTTCGATCCGATTTCTCAAAGTCTTGATACAAGTCGGTCAGACTCACAGCTGCCTCTCGTCCCAGTAGGTACTCAAGTACCAATAGCCGCATGGCTGTTGGTTTGATTTTGTGTGATTTCAAGTTTTGTTCTAAATCTTTGATCATAGTCCTATTTTTTAAGAGAAGCACATGTCTTTATTCTGTAGGCATCGTCTATTTCGGATACGTAAATGATTCCATCGCCTGGCTCTGGCGTTTTTGCTTTGCCACATATTAATTGCACGGCTTTTTCCGTTTCTTCATTTTGGCAAACCAGTTCTAGTTTTACAATTGTGCTATCGGTAAAATGAAAGTCAAGGGAAGGTGATGCATCAGGATCTTTATGAGCCCCTGTGCCTTCTCCTTTGGAAAGTGTTACACTTTCAAACCCAGCATCCTGAAGTGATTTTACCACTATCTGTACTTTCTTTGGCTTTATAAATGCTTTAATCTCTTTCATAATTTAGTCTTTTTGATTGAATCCTTTTCTTTATATAGAAGGAAACAAGAGCAGCTGGTACAATATGGAACCAACTGTCTTGCCCAACTTACCCTTAATGACCGTGTTCAGTAGCGCCTTTCTTCATTTCAGAAATCAGGTCATATGCACTGTTCCATGCTACCTTGGTTCCCTCTGGAAGAGGTGCTAATAATTTTATTTCTGTCCACCCATCTTCAGTAATGCCTGTTCTCACTTCAACAGCTTTAAACGCCCATTCAGTTTCTCCATCTTCTTCGTGGGCCTCTGCCATAAAAATATAAGGCTTGCCTTCTTCTTCTATTATGGCAGCTTCCGGTAATGCTGGTACTTCATTATTCCCAATTTTAATTTTACCATTGATATACATCCCCGGAATCAGAAAATCTTCCTTATTATCGATCTCTGCATGCACATGAATTGCTTTCGGGTTTTGTTCAAATTTTTTACCGACCGAATAAATTTTGGCAGTTAGCGTCTTTCCAGGTACTGACTCGACTGTAAAGGTTACTTGCTGTCCTTTTTTTACTTTATAGACGTCCTTTTCAAACACCATCATGTCAGCATGAATATGCTTGTTATTGACAATCATGAACATTACAGTTTGTGGTTCAACAAATTGCCCCATTTGAACTTTAACCTTTTCAATATAACCGTTGATCGGGCTTACGACAGGTATGTATTGATATATTTCACCGTTTCTTACTTTGTTAGGATCAAGGCTTAGTTGTCTTAGTTGCACCTCATAACCTTTTACCTCTCCATTCATTGATTGGAAATCTGCCATTGTTTCCTGGTAATCTTTACCCGAGCCAACTTCTTCCTCATACAAACGCTTTTGACGGAGCATTTCCTTTTCAAGGAATTGAAAGCGACTATATGCCTTAACATAGTTGGTTTGCAACTGTGTTAAATTGGGGTGGGAAAGGTATGCCAATACCTGACCTTTTCTGACCTGATCTCCTTCTATCACTTTGATAGAGGAAATATTAGCTCCCAATATGGCTGTTACGGTCGCTTCATGCTGTGGAGGCACTTCTAACTGACCATTGGCCTCTACAACGCCCGATAACGAGCGGGTGGGTAGTGAGTCAATCTTGATCCCCAAACTTTCAAATTTGAGATTAGAGAGGTGGAGCTTGGTCATGCCCTCTTCTTTTTCAGTGTTAGCCTCACTAGTTTTTTCTTTCGAAGGTTCTTCCATGTTAGTGGCAGAATTGCTTTCACAATTCGTAAATACCGATACCATTAGTATCAGTGCAACTATATATATGATTTGCTTTTTCATTGTGCTTATATATTTAATCTTATGATCCATTATTAGTTTGATGTTTTTAAGTAGTATTCCAGTTGGTAGCGGCTATTCAGATAGTTGCCGAAGGCATTCCAGGAGTCCACTTCAATGCGAATGGCATCTCGTATGTTTTGTAGGAAGGTTACATAGTCAATAGCTCCTTCCCGATAAGCCAAAATGGCTCCGGTTCGCTGCTCCTGAGCTAGCGGAAGTGCTTTGTCTCGGTAGTAATTCCAAGAGTAAAGCCACTTCAGGTACTGCTCTTTGATCTCTTGATAGGCCGCATTTAATTCCAATTGGTTCTGCCGGAAGTTTTGACTAGCGATATCTCGTTGGATTTTAGCCGATTGTGTCCGTCCGAGTTCTGGGCCGAAAAACAGTGGAATCTTTATCCCTACCTGGTATTGGTAAAAGCCAGATTGCCCGGCAATCTGTTGTCTTCCATACTGGCCTTGCAACTGCGGTAGAAACTGAGAACGCCTTTCCTTTATGGTAGCTTCCGCTACATCTACACGCTGTTTTGAAAGGTTAAGTAATGGATGACTCGAAAGTGAATCTGCCACATAGTTCAGGGGCTTATCCAGTTGAGTAACCGGGATATTTGGTACGGTGAACAGCGTGTCATTGGCAAACCACAAGTTGAGCCGCTGCAAGGCACTGAGATAATCTCGGTACGCCTGTTCTTTCTGTATCTGTACCTGATTGGCTTGGTTGGTGGTAGCCAGGTATTCCAGTTTAGAAGTAGCTTCCGTTTCTAACCTAATTCTTGCTGCTCTTTCAATATCTGTAAATACTGAATCTAGCTTTTCATACACCAGGTAGTTATTTTTGGTTGCATAAACCCTAGCCCAGGCCTGGCTTACTTCTCTTTCCAACTCTATCACAGAGAGGTTAAGGGCGGATTCAGCCAAAGCCACCCGTTCTTTTTGCAATTTCAAACGGGGTGCTATTCCAAAAACGTCAATATTTTGTTGCTGTATGCCTATCTGGGTGTAGACTCCATCCGAGCCGTTACCTACTTCCTCTTTTCCGGTAAATACCTGGGTATTGCCAAAGTCCCATGCTGTTTTCTTTAAGGCCTGTTGGCTTTCAATTTCCAGTCTGGCTGATTGAATTATTGGATAGCTATCTACAGCCCGTTTTTTCGCCTGTTCTAATGTGATAGTTGGTAGGCTGTCTTTCTCTTGTTTCATTTGTTGGGCATTGGCCACTGCTGGCAATCCTAACAATCCACCGCAAACAATCAGGGCAACGATCACGTTGGCATTCGGTGCTTTCAGTCCTTTTTTTCTATCACTTCTTCCTTCTACAAAGGTGTATAGCACTGGCAGCACTACCAGCGTAAGCAAAGTTGCTGTGAGCATGCCACCAATTACTACCGTAGCCAAAGGCCGCTGTACCTCTGCTCCGGCAGATCCTGAGAAAGCCATAGGTAAGAAGCCAAATATATCAGTGGTTGCAGTAAGCATAATGGGTCTTATACGTTCTTTAGTTCCCGTTAAAATTCGATCTCTGATGCTTGTAACACCTTCTTCTTTGAGAGAATTGAAGCGGTTGATCAAGACAAGACCGTTCAATACGGCAACCCCGAAAAGCACTATGAAACCAACGCCAGCGGAAATACTGAATGGCATATCTCTTAGCCATAAGGCCAGTACACCACCAATGGCTGCTAGGGGAATGGCTATATAAATCATTATGGATTGTGAGAAAGACTTTAATGCGAAATAGAGCAAAACAAATATTAAGAATAGCGCTATGGGAACTACAATGCTTAATCTGCTTTTGGCGCGTTCAAGGTTTTCAAACTCTCCTCCGTAGGTGATATAATACCCTGGAGGTAGCTCTAATTGTGCATCCAGTTTTTTCTGAATATCATTAACAACTGATTCCACATCGCGACCTCTGGTATTAACTCCTACATAAGTACGTCTATATGTATTATCGCGGGAGATTTGCATTGGCCCCGGCACATAGCTAATGTCGGCTACTTCTTTAATGGGAACCTGGGTGCCATCGGGTAGATCAATATAAAGCGTGCGCAGGTCATCAATACTTTTGCGATGTGCTTCGTCAAAGCGAATAACTAGATCAAATCTTTTTTCACCTTCAAAAATCACCCCGGCTACACCCCCTGCAAAGGCTGAACTCACATACTCATTGAGCTTTTGAATGTCCAATCCATACTGTGCTATTTTGTCTCTATTATAGCGAACCGTCATTTGAGGAAGTCCTGATGTCCGTTCAGGGTTTACATCCCCAGCACCAGGCACGGTAGAAATGATATCGGCCATTTCCTGTACTTTGGCAGCCAAAACCTCTAAATCTTCACCGTATAACTTGACCGCAATATCTTCTCGGACTCCCTCTAACAACTCATTAAAACGCAGCTCCACCGGCTGGGTAAATACCAGGTTTACGCCTGTCAGATGCGTCTCTAACTTGTTCTTGATTTGCTCAATTAGCTCATCTTTAGTCTCTGCAGACACCCATTGGTCTTTATCTTTTTCTAAAATGAGGTACATGTCCGCTATATCCATCGGCATAGGGTCAGTAGGTATATCAGCCACCCCGATACGAGCGGTTACGGTTTCTATTTCCGGAAAACTTTCCAGTAACAGGTTCTCGATCCTAAAAGACACCTCTTTTGATTCAGTTAGGGAACTTCCGGGCCTGATGAGTGCCTGCATGGCGATATCGCCTTCATCAAGCTGAGGCACAAATTCACCTCCCATACGGGAAAAAATAAACCCAGCTGCTCCCAGCAGTACAATAGCAACGATAATAACGATAGCTTTAAAACGAAGGGCACTTCTTAGTAAGGGTAGGTAGGTCTTTTGAATGCCACCAATGATTTTATCACTTACTCTTTCCAACCAGCGTTCAAAGCGCCCAAACCAGTTATTTTTGTTTTGGATGGGTTTCATGAACAATGCTGACATCATAGGCACATAAGTGAGGCAGAGGATTATGGCACCAATCATGGCAAATCCAAAGGTGTAGGCCATGGGCTGGAACATTTTACCTTCCACACCAGTAAGGAATAATATGGGTGCAAACACAATAAGAATGATAATCTGACCAAAAAATGCGGAACTCATCATGGTGCTCCCTGCATCATAAGCCACCTCATCCATCACACCTTGGTTGAACTTGATTTTTCCCGATCGGATACGTTTCTGTATTTCATAGACCGTTCCTTCAATAATAATCACGGCCCCGTCAATGATGATTCCAAAATCAATGGCTCCCAGACTCATCAGGTTGGCCCACACATTAAACTGTTTCATCAGGATGAATGCAAACAATAATGAAAGTGGAATGGTGGTGGCTGTGACAATACCACCCCTGACGCTACCTAGTAAAATTACCAGAGCAAAAATTACAATTAATGCTCCTTCCATCAGGTTGGTTTTTACAGTGTCAGTTGTTCTGGAAATCAGGTCACTTCGATCTATGATTGTATTGATGACCAATCCTTCAGGTAGCGATTTTTCTACCTCTTCCATACGCTCTTTCACGTTTTGAATCACTGCATTGGGGTTGGAGCCTTTCAGCATCATTATGATACCTCCAACAGCTTCCTTTCCATCTTGCGTGAAGGCCCCATAACGTACCTGGCTCCCGAAGTGTACTTTCGAGGCAACATCACCTACGGTGACTGGAATTCCGTTTTCGGTTTTTATGACAATTTTTCTAATATCATCCAGCGAACGCACTAAACCTTCTCCACGGATGAAATTGGACATCCTGTTCTTCTCAATGTAAGCTCCTCCTGTATTGACATTATTTCTTGCCAGTGCCTCATAAACCTGCGAGATGCTTACATTCTGTGCATTGAGTTTTTCTGGATTGATGGCCACTTCGTATTGCTTGATATAACCACCGAATGAATTCACTTCAACCACCCCATCAAGCAATGTAAGCTGCCTTTTTACAATCCAATCCTGGATTGTACGTAACTCCATGGGTGTATATAGTGAGTCGTAACCCTCTTGTGGCTGTATTGTGTATTCATAGATTTGGCCTAACCCGGTAGAAATGGGCCCCATTGATGGGCTTCCAAATTTCTCGGGAATGGTTTCTTTTAATTCGTTTAGCTTTTCCTGTACCAACTGTCGGGGCAGATAAGTACCCATATCGTCTTCAAAAACAATGGTGACAACAGATAGGCCAAACCTAGAAATAGAGCGAATTTCATCCACCCCTGGTAAGTTGCCCATGGCTAGCTCTACCGGATAGGTGACGAATTGTTCTATATCCTCTGTGGCCAGGTTAGGAGAGACCGTAATTACTTGCACCTGGTTGTTTGTGATGTCAGGTACAGAGCCTAAATTGACTGTGGACATGGAGTATATACCCACTCCGATGAGCGCCAGCGTCAGAAGACCCACTATGAACTTATTCTTTATTGAAAAAGAAATGATTTTATTGATCATATTGCATGGATTATTTTGCGTGTACTGAGAAGAAGTGATGGAAACGTGCCTCAATCCCTACTAGAAGAATCAGGCACACTAGCACAATAAAAAACCACTTTAGAATCTTTTTAGTAGTGATTTTCTTTCTTCTCTTTTTCCTTCTTTTTGTTTTGTGTTTGTTCAATTCTTCAATTGACATTGAAAAAATTAAAAGGATGTTAATGCTTTTTTAAAAGCATAGCATAATGGGGAGAACCAGTTGTTAAGTTCTTCAGTATCAGAAAATGATTCGAATAAAGAGTATACAGTTGTCCCCTGAAAGAGAGAATTTAGGCTTTTGGGGGTATTAGGAAATCGAAAATGTCAATACCCATAAGGTTTTGAGCATAAACGGAGTACATGCCTGGGATTTTATCTGGTTGAGCAATGGATGCGTGCGAGGCAAAATAAACATGAATGTGGCAGCAATGGCAGACACATACCGGAGAGCATTCATCCGCGCCATTTACAGGGCTGTGGGTATGTGTAGGTATATTCTCAGCTACAACAGTTTTTTGACTATCTACATGATCCTTTTCAATAGTATCTGCACAGGCCATTCCTGAGAGTACCATGAAGTAAAAGCTCAATATGTAGCACGCAATTTTCATTTATACAAATATACGTAAATAAGCCATGCAAGGGTATTGCAAAGTTCAAGAACAGTTGGCGCATGTGCCTTTGAGTACCATACTGGCATTAGTTATCTCAAAGCCCGAAGGGATTTGTGTTTGGGGTATTTCAATTTGTGTTAAGCAATAAGTCTCCCAACATTTCACACAATGAAAGTGAATGTGTTGGTCATGGAGTTTACTATCACCACATACTGTACCCAGGCCGTATTTTACTGAACCCGTGCCATCGTGTATACTGTGAATAAGATTTTTATTTTCAAATGTCTTTAGTGTTCTGTACAATGTTGCCCTATCAGCTTGCTCAACAGTTTCAACCAGGTCACTAAGACTTAGTGCGGTTTCTGATTCAATCAATTTTCTTAGCACCAGTAAGCGCACAGTGGTTGGTTTGATATTTTTATTTTCTAACTTCTGTTCAAGCACAATTTAAAAATACGAAGAAATACCAAACTGGATTCCTGATATTTTGGCGGGAGGATTTCCTAGTAGGTCTGTCTGTTGCATGATACGGTAATTTAGCCTGATTACCGTTTGGGCATTTGGGCGGAAGCTTATTGCTGGAACAATTGCCCATATCTCATCTCCAATATCTTCTCCTGTTTCACGGAATGTGCCATTGTTCCAATCAACATATTCTAAGCGCATTGCCAGATTTAAGGTTGCTTGATCAAAGCCAAATAAATCACCTGTCAATACAGGCTGAACAAAGTCAATAAAACCACCTTTTTGCTGGTCACCAAATTGTTGAGAAAAGGTCGTTGGGACATCAACGTTTACCCAAACCCATTCACCAACTATAAATGTTTCAAGTTTAGGCAATGTAGTATTAAAATCAATTGCGTAGACGTCCAGCCTTCTTTTGTCATCGAGTATCAATCCGTCTTCTTCATAGGTATTGTAGATGCCACCCATGTAGGATAGTCCAACTTCACCAATCTTATTATGCCTAAGGGCAATTTTTCCTGTTATTAGAGGCTCACCGTTTGATGACTCTTCAAATCGCTCCTTGTTTTCTTTGGATGCTGGTAAAAATGTTCTATTCTCACCATTATTGATAATGGCATCATTAAAACCATTGGTCAGATATGCTTCATATCCGAATGCCCAATCGTTTACATAGTACTTGCCATATAAACCAAATCCCACGTTGCTCCAGGTGGCAGGAAGCATTTCAGTAGCTGCGATTGGCCGGTCTATGAACTCCCATTTGGGCCCATCATGATTTTGATTAAATGCTCCGATAGGATTCATGACTATGCCCCCTCTTAGATTTAGAAATGGATGAAAATTAATATCCAGAGCGGCAAATTCTATTGCTACCTCTTCTCCGCCTTCTTCAAATTCGATTTCGGAAAGAAACTTAATTTTTCTATGTATTGATGAGGCAACAAATAATGTCATCCGAGGTACGCGGAAACTATGCCCGTCCGTTACCCCATCTTCTCCAATATAACCATAATCAGCTTCAATGTATCCGCCTACTGATACTGGTAATTTACCAACTTGTAAAAATGGGCGATTATAAACCGCATCCATATTGAGTAGGTTTTTAGCAGTATCAACGGGTATGCGTTTCAATAAAGTACTGTCGATTTGACCGTATGTATCTATTGAGAATACAACACCTATTGTCATTAGTAGTATCCAACCATATTTTCTCATGATAAATCGATTTTTAGTGTTTTAATTTCTTTTGTAATTGGTAAGCTTCTCAGCGCTGTATCAGCGGGGCCATTTTGTACACTTCCGTCATTAGTAAACTCGCTTCCATGAGCTGGGCATTGTAAACGATCTCCAAAAACCTGAAGTTCTGTGCCCTGATGTGTGCATTTCATGAGTAAGGCTTTGTATTCATTTGATCCATAGCGAAAGACAGCTATTGGATATCGTAACGCATCATTTTGAACTACGACATGTTTCAAATATTTCTTATCCTCCTTTAAGAAGATGTCCTCTTGAATTTTCAGGAATGAGTCTTCAATTGTTCCTGAAACATACCGCGTACCTGTACAGCCTTGAAGTATTAAGCTAGAAGTCAAAACACCCAGGCATCCCATTCCACAACTTCTTATAAAATATCTTCTTTCCATGACTACAGGGATTCCAGAAATGTGATGATCGCCTCTTTATCACTATCAGTAAGTGAAATGAATAGGTTTTTGCTGTTCTCGGCTTCGCCACCATGTAAAATTATTGCCTCTTCAATACTTCTTGCCCGACCATCATGCATTAAGAAAAAAGATCCGCCCTGTGAGTTGGGAGCCAGACCCAATCCCCAGAGAGGAGGGGTGCGCCACTCATAGGTTTCGGCAGAACCTTCTGTAGCACCATCATCCAATCCCGGCCCCATGTCGTGCAGCAATAGGTCTGTATAAGGATAGAAGGTTTTATTTGATAATGCGTCAATGTCAGACTCCGGAGTAGTCCACTCCGGTATATGACAAGAAGTGCATTGGATATCTGTAAATAGTTGCTTTCCTCGCAATGTCCGAGACTCTTTTTCTGCACGAGGAATTGGAGCCTTAAGTGTGCGAAGGTAAAAAACCACGTCTCTTATGGTCTGATCTGAGACTTCAGGATCTGTACTAAGCTGGCTAAAAGGGTCAATAGGTTCAAAAGTAGATGTAACGCCCATGTCTTGGTTGTAAGCACTTGCAGTTTGTTGTAGCAGGTCTATTGCTGCTGCTTTTTTACCAAACCGGCCAATGATTTTACCATTAATTGGCTGATGGAACCATTTCTGTTCGAAGTAATCAGGCGGTACAATATAATTAGGAACACCAGATATACCGTCTCCGTCTTCATCGAGAGAGTCAACATTTTGAAGGATTTGAGCATCTGTGAGCGCTGCCAGAAATCCAAGTCCTGTCACAGAAGGTGGAGTAAATTTCATAAAGGGGACTCCATCTGGTAATTTTTCAGGCTCAAATCCGGGGATGGCACTATTTTGCAGCTGTGGACCACCAATTGAAAAGTCGGGTGATGTGTTAGGTGATGTCTGTCCAAATCTCGTGAGCGTAGTGAAAGGATGCCCTTTTCCATCACCCGGGTGACAACTGCCGCACGAATTGGCTACAAACATAGGCCCGAGACCATCTAATGACGAGAACACTTCGTCATTAAATGCTATATCACCATTAAGGAATTGTTTCTGCTGTGCATGTGACAGATTCTCGGCAGGCCCATCCAAGAGTTCATTTTCAGCAGGTGCTTCTGGGATAATCTCTTCACAGCTAGAAAAGATTGATATCGTAATACAAACAACTAGGAAAATCTGTAATTTTATACTAACCATATTTTTAAATATTAATTACTCAAACTTATGATTTGTTTTACAAAAATAAAAATTTAGATTAGTCTAAAAGTAATTGAAATGGAGTCATCAGCTATTGAAAATTATATTAAAGCCATCTACTCTATATGTGATAAGCATGGCAAAACAACAATAACAGCAGTATCGGAAAGGTTGCTAATTAGCCCACCGTCAGTATCAGATATGATAAGACGACTATATGACAAGGGTTTGATAAAGGATAAATCTGACCTGACTTTGAGTCAGGCAGGCGAGCTACTAGCCCGTCAATTGATAAGAAAACATCGCCTTTGGGAAACTTTTTTAGTAAGAGCACTCCGCTTTAAATGGGATGAAGTACATGAGATAGCTGAGCAGCTGGAGCATGTGCACTCTCCAGTACTTACGGAAAGGTTAGAGGCTTTTCTTGATTATCCAAAATTCGATCCACATGGTGATCCTATTCCTGATAAAAATGGCAACTTACCTGATTTGGATGCACTACCACTTAATGAAGCTAAAGTTGGTCAATCTTATATCTTTAAGAGCGTTGTAACTGACGCTCGTGAATTTTTAAATCTCCTGGACAATAAGGGCCTGCAACTTTACCAAAAATGGAAGTTGATTGATAAAGAAGAGTTTGACGGCTCAGTCAGACTTCTGGTTGAAGAAAGTAATAAAGTGCATCTGAGTGATACTGTCTCACGCAATCTTTTGGTAAGTGCAATATAATGTTGATTTTTATTTCACATAATGGACAGATTAACAGATAGTTAAGTTGTGTAAAAATCGTGCAGTCATCATGACTTTTGAGCAATCAAATGGAATTTAGAAGGCCTCATTTTATTGGGTTACCATATCATTTGGTAGTAATGGTTACAAATACCTCTTCATTAAAAACTAACACATCAATACAAACCAAAATGCTACATTTCTATGTGTAATTTTAGTATATTCAATAGTGATCAAAACTTATGGCACCAATTCGTGGTCCCTTCAATTTGAAAAGGCTGTAACATTCTGATTTTCAGATAGAAATAAAGGGGAGTTGTAATCCAGTCATCCCGACAAAATGTAAAAGGCAGACCTTGTGTCTGTCTTTTTGCATTTTAACGCAATGGTTTCAGATGAGAATCGAGGTTCGAAATCGGAACAAACGCGCTACTGATAGTATCTCCAACATATACCGCAACCAATTTGAATAGCTGTAACATTTGTTACGCAACACTAAATTGACACACACTAGATTTGAATATATGCCAATGGCAAAATTCATTTCATCCTTATGATTAGCTTATGATAACTCGAGTTTTAGCAATAATTGGAATTTTGTTAGTTGCTTCTATTTCTCTTTTTGCCCAAAAATCCCATGAAGATCAGCCAAACAAAAGGGTTGCAATCTATATAGGTCATACACTGGTGCCAGAGTTAAATTCAAATGAAAGATTTTTAATTCCTTCGTGGGGATTGGATTTAGATTTTTGGTTCAATTCAACTTTTGGACTTGGCCTTCATAGTGATATTGAGATAGAAACATTCATTGTAAGGTCAAATCGCAGTGAAGAATTAGAACGTGTAAACCCAATTGTTATGACGCTGGATGTTTTATATCAACCTTATAGGGGGCTAATTCTTCAAATTGGTCCTGGAATTGAGATTGATCCTGATAGAAAATTTTATTTAATGAGAGCTGGTGCTGAATATGAAATACAAATAGGTCATCATTGGGATATTTCACCTACTATTTTCTATGATCATAGGTTTAACGAGTTCGGCACCTGGTCAATTGCATTGGGTGTAGGTAAACGGTTTTGAAGGGCTGTCGAGTCTTTATCCATATTACTGATATTAATCATTTGTCCTACTGACCGCACTCATTACTTGTCGGGTATATTTATTTCTTATTTGTAGCATAAAGAATACAAGCTATGAAAAAGATTCTAGTACCAACAGATTTCTCCAAACAAGCTAAAAACGCACTCGATTTGGCAATACAGCTAGCCCGTATGGCTGATGCTAAAATTCATGTCATGCATGCAGTAGAGTTTCCCGTTGGGGGACTTGTAGATCCGGTAGGTGTGGCAGCGGTGCCAGCTTACGATCATGAATTTTTAGATGCACTCAAAGGCAAAGGGGAAGAAAGAATGGCCAGGTTTTTAGATGATTTTGATCAATCAAAAATCGAGCATACAATCGAGATAGGTAGTGTGATTGCCAACATCGATGAGCAACTGGCCCGTAATGATTATGATTTAGTAATCATGGGCACGAAAGGGGCTTCAGGCCTTAAGGAATTCTTTTTAGGGTCTAATACAGAAAAGGTAATTAGAACGGCTGAGTGCCCGGTAATTGTAGTGCGTGAAAAAGTCGATGCCTCTAAAATTAAAAACATCGTTTTTGCAACGCTGGAAAAAGGATTTTCTGAAGATCTTATGATGCATGTCAAACAGCTTCAGGACTTGTTTAAGGCCACTTTGCATATCGTAAGAGTAAATACACCCAATAACTTTGAGAGAGATATTTTCGCACGACCGATGCTTCAAAAGATGGCTGATGAACATATGCTTAAAGACTATACCATCAATATTCACAACGATATTTATGAAGAGGATGGCATAATTTCCTTTACCAACCTTATCAAAGGAGATATGATTGCGCTGGGCACACACGGCCGAAAAGGGCTTTCTCATGCCATAGCTGGTAGCTTGGCAGAGGATATTGCCAACCATGCCAATAAGCTCATTTGGACTTACCATATCAAGAAAGACTAATGTCTGAACACTTGATCGCTGAGCAGGTGGTGTGTCACCACTGTGGGGATACCTGTGAGCAGGAGCGCATCATTTACGATGATAAAAACTTTTGCTGTCAGGGTTGCAGAGCTGTATATGAGTTATTTATAGATACAGGCTTGCAAGATATCTATGCGGATGCAAGTCGTCTTAAACCGGAAGATCACGGCAAATACGATTACCTGGATAACCTGGAAATTGCCAATGCTTTACATGATTTTAGATCTGAGGATCACAATGCCATTACCTTAACCTTACCGGCAATTCATTGCAGTTCCTGTGTGTATTTGTTGGAAAATTTACGCCTCTTTCATGATGGAAATATCCGTGTGAGCACGAATTTCGTGAAGCAGGAAGTTGATATTCATTACAACCCACAGACACTTTCACTAAAGCAGTTGGCTAATCTGTTGCACCGGATTGGTTACCCTCCACAATTTAAATCAGAGCAAAAAAAGAAACAAAGTAATCAGCTTTCAATAAAAATTGGGGTGGCCGCTTTTTGCTTTGGCAACATTATGCTGCTCAGCTTTCCTGAGTACTTCGGGTTCAATGAGCAGATAGATGATAGTTTTCAACGGTTTTTTGCTTATTTAAATATTGTGCTGGCATTACCTGTACTTTTCTACTCAGGCATCGATTACCTACGATCAGCCTGGAAAGGCCTGAAACATCGGTTTATTAATATAGATGTACCCATTGCCCTTGGGATCATTACCTTATTCGCCAGAAGTGTGTATGAAATTACAAGCCAAACCGGTCCAGGTTATTTGGACTCATTGGCTGGCTTGGTTTTCTTTCTGTTGATTGGCAAGTGGTTTCAAAGCAAAACCTATGAAAACCTTTCATTTGAAAGAGACTATAAGTCCTATTTCCCACTTGCTGCCTACAGAGTGGAAGCAGACGGAACGAAGGCTGTTCCTATTGCTGAACTGGAAGAGGGAGACAATATTCTGATTCGTAATCAGGAAATAATTCCAGCTGATGCCGTGCTAATGGAAGGTAAAGCTAGTATTGACTACAGTTTTGTAACAGGTGAAGAAAAGCCTATTAAAATCCTTCGTGGAGAAACGCTTTTCGCGGGTGGCCGACAGGTAGGTGAAAGCATACGGGTTCAGATTACTAAAAAGAGCTCGCAAAGCTACCTAACTTCTCTATGGAACAATCAGGCCTTTAAAACGCATGATGACCTCGGCACTGAGGCCATAACCAACCAAATAAGTAAGTACTTTACAGTTACAATTTTGTTGATTGCTGCATTATCGGCCCTTTTCTGGGCATTGTACAATCCGGAAAATATCTGGCAGGTAGTCACTGCTGTGCTCATTGTGGCTTGTCCGTGTGCGCTGGCATTATCGGCACCATTTACCAATGGCAACTTACTTCGCATTTTTGGTAAGAATAAGTTTTACCTGAAAAACGCATTGAGTGTAGAAAAACTCAGTCGTATAGATGCTATAGTCTTTGATAAGACAGGAACGCTTACTGAAAGCAAGTCAGGTGAGGTGCAACTGGTCGGTGAGTTATCTGCAAGAGAAAAAGGATACGTAAGAAAACTTACAGAAAACTCAATGCATCCTTTAAGTCAAAAGATCAAGGATAGTCTACCTGAGGATACGAGTGATTACTCGTTTACTCATTTTAAAGAAATAGCAGGAAATGGTTTGCAGGCCATAGTAGATGGACATTATGTGAAACTAGGTAGTGCATCATATATCGATGCTGATCTTGATGGGGTACCGGGTAGTGTTTATTTCAGCATTGATAATGAGGTGAGGTCGCGGTTCAAAGTTAAAAATCAATTTAGGGCCGGGTTGGCAGATTTAATAAGGGATTTGCCCGATTATAAGCTCACGGTGTTGTCTGGCGATAATGATCAGGAGCGACCTGAGTTGATAAAAATTTTCCCGTCAAACACAAAAATGCTTTTTAAGCAGCAACCTCAGGATAAATTGGAATACATTAAGCAGCTGCAAGCTCAAGGGCAAACTGTAATGATGCTCGGTGATGGTCTCAACGATGCGGGGGCACTCAAACAAAGCAATGTGGGCATTGCGGTTACTGAAGATGTTTCTACTTTTTCGCCAGCTTGTGATGGTATTTTAGAAGGGGGTAAGCTTCAAAGGTTAGCTGACTTTTTAGATTTTGGAAAAGTGGGCAAGTCAATTATCTATGCGAGTTTTACGCTTTCGTTTTTATACAATATTGTTGGGCTGGGTTTTGCAGTGAGCGGAATGCTCACGCCCATTTTTGCTGCGATACTGATGCCGTTGAGCAGTATTACTATCGTAGCTTTTTCAACTCTTTCAGGTAATTATTTTGCACGTAAAAAACAATTGATCTGATGTCAGTAATATTTATTCTCATATTGATAAGTATGGTAGTTGCGGGTAGTTTCTTAGGTCTTTTTATTTGGGCCAGTAAAAGCGGTCAGTTTGATGACTCCGTAACTCCGGGTATGCGTATTCTCTTTGATGATAAGAAGAAACAGAGCAAAAAGTAATTAACCTGATCATAATCAGTTTTTAGCCTCTCATTTCATCATATGTATTGCTAAATATTAAACGCAATTTGAGTGTAACAAAAATCGAATTATAGCCATGTTACCTCAAGAAGAACAACCCGAAGCCACATTAAAAGTTACCCATAAAAGGACCCCTGATGAAAAGCAGGGAGCGGTAGTAACCTATCTTATTGAGCATAAACGTAGGTCTTACAAGCAATTTAAGGCCAATGTATTGCTTTTCTTTAGCATGGGGCTTACAATCAGTCTTTTGTTAATAGTATTTCTTTTCGAATACAAATCTTATAATACCGGTGAGCAGCTTGATATCGCCATTGCGAGCACAAGTGTAGATGAACTCATTGATATACCTGTTACACAACAGCCACCACCGCCACCACAACAGCAAATACAGCAACCTAATATTATTGAAGTGACAGAGGAGGAAATCATTGAAGAAATCGAGGTGGATTTTGATGTTGAAATGACTACAGAAGAAGTAATTGATTATGACACCCCGATGCCAGAAATGGATGAGCCGGAAGAAGAAGTGGCAGATGAGATATTTACAATTGTGGAGGAACAGCCGCAGCCCAAAGGTGGGTTACAAGCATTTTATACATATGTGAGTGAGGAGATTAAATATCCTTCTGCAGCATTACACATTGGTATACAGGGTAAGGTGTTTGTTCAGTTTGTTGTGAACAGCGATGGTAGTCTTACAGATTTTGTTGTGGTAAAGGGTATTGGCAGTGGCTGTGACGAAGAAGCAGTTAGAGTCCTAAAAGGTGCGCCAAAGTGGATTCCAGGCAAGCAAAGAGGTAAGCCAGTAAGGGTGAGAATGATGGTACCCATCTTCTTTGTACTCAAACAGCGATAGGTTAATCTTTCGCTTCCGGGGGAAATTTTTTCAACATCTTTTCAATACTTATTCTGATGGTTTTATCATCTATTTCAGGAAACAATGCCATATATCGCTCACCACTCGCTTGCCATATCACCTGACCAGCCTCTCGGTCTATAACGTCTATGATCAGTGTGCCTCGTAAAAAGTGATAATATTTAAGCTGGTAATCTGTCCAATAGGGTAAATCCTCTTCATGGACTACAGAAAATATGGCTGAGTCTTCTTCTACCACAATATGAAAATCGACCATAAGATCAGCGTTTTCATCTTTTTGTGTAAAGCCTTTCTCATACATTTCTTGGGCTATGTAGTTGCTAATAGTAGCAATTACAGCTGTATCATAAAGATATGATGGACCTTCAAATACAACTTCACAACCTTGTAGCCAACACCAGCTCTCATATTGAGCAAAGTTTACCGATTCATTGTACTGTGTTTTTACTTTTATACTGCTGCAGCCAGCAATTAGAGGTAGGAGTAAAAAGAAGGCAAGTTTTCGCATGGTCATCATATTATTTTATAGCTACTAAATTCCTCATAAACCATACAAATGCGTTTGATGCCTATCACGGTTAAACCTGATTTTGGTCATGTACAGACCCGGGATAGCTGGCAATATTTGTACTATGAAGATTGCTGAAGAATTAATACATAAATATAACGTGCCGGCTCCCCGGTACACGAGTTACCCCACAGTGCCGTTTTGGGAAGATGAGTCTATTGATACTAAAGATTGGCTATCGGTGGTCAAAAGAACCTTTGACGAGTCGAACGATTCACAAGGTATTAGTCTCTATATTCATTTGCCCTACTGTGAGAGCTTATGCACCTACTGTGCCTGCAACACACGTATTACCAAAAATCATAATGTAGAGGAAAGTTATATCGACTCATTGCTCAATGAATGGAATACTTATTTGCACACCTTTGAAAAAAGGCCTTTGATTAGAGAAATACATTTAGGGGGTGGCACACCTACATTCTTTAGTACGCAAAACTTGAAATTGTTGATGTCTCGTTTACTTGAGACCGTTGATCTTCATCAAGATTATGCCTTCTCTTTTGAAGGCCACCCTAACAATACCACTAGAGAACATTTACAATCACTTTATGATGTTGGCTTCAGGCGGGTAAGCTATGGTGTGCAGGATTTGGATCTCAAGGTGCAGCAAACGATTAACAGATTACAGCCATTTGAGAATGTGGCGCGAGCAACGCAGGATGCACGAGAGATAGGCTATACCAGTGTAAATTTTGATCTGATTTATGGCCTGCCTTTCCAGACGGAGGATAGTGTGCTCAATACAATCGATCAGGTGTTGCAGTTGAAGCCGGACAGAATTGCTTTTTATAGCTATGCGCATGTCCCCTGGAAACGCCCTGGCCAACGGGCCTATACTGAGGCAGACTTACCAGACAATAATGCCAAAAGAAAGCTCTACGAAGTAGGTAAGAAAACTTTGCTCAGTCATAATTACATCGATGTAGGTATGGACCACTTTGCGTTGAAGGGCGATGAGCTGTATGAAGCTTATGTGCGTAAGACCATGTTTAGAAATTTCATGGGCTACACTACTGCACAAACAGACCTGTTAATTGGTTTAGGTACATCTGCTATTAGTGATGCAAAATATGCGTATGCCCAAAACGAAAAAGTGGTTGAGAAATATAAAGAAACTGTTGAATCCGGTGATTTAGCTTTAAATAAAGGGCATTTTCTCACCTCTGAGGATAGAATTATCAGGCAGTTCATTATCGATATTGCCTGCACTGGCGAGGCCCGGTGGCATAACTACCCACAGCTACTTGACTTTAACATGAATATCGCGCTTTTAACAATGGCACAAGAAGGCTTGATTCAGCTTTATGCCACAGGCCTTAGAGTTACTCCATTAGGCATGGCCTTTTTACGCAATATCTGCATGGTATTCGACAAAAGATTGGCCGATCGAGGTGAAATGACGAATCAGCTTTTTAGTAAGGCGATATAGTATTCTTGCTTAACACGCTATGATACCAGAGGAAATTCTGAATAGGTATGGGGCGAAAGTCATTCAATTAGCATCCGGTGAACTACTTTTTCATCAAGGCTCAAAAGCGCTGTATTACTTCCAGGTGCTTTCGGGTGAAGTGAAAATGGCGCACTATAATGCCGATGGTCAGGAGTTTATTCAAGGGATTTTTAGTGATGGTCAAAGTTTTGGTGAGCCTGCGCTATTTGGTGAGTTTCCTTATCCGTGTGGGGTGGTCGCAACCAAAAAAACTACCTTATTTAAATTACCAGCAGATAATTTTTTCAAACTGCTTGAAGAGAATTTCGAAATCCATAAAAAGTTTAATAAGGAACTTTCTAAACGATTACGATACAAAGGCATTATACTTAATGAAATTTCATCTTACCCCCCATCACATCGCATTCAAACTGTGCTCAGATACATAAGAAACAGATATGGCAAGGAAGGGGATCAATTTGAAGTGCCCTTTACACGCCAACAAATTGCCGACATGACAGGGCTACGGGTAGAAACCGTCATAAAAACCATTAAAAAAATGGCTGCTGACCAAATACTAAAAATTGAAAACCATAAGATTGTTATGGATCAATAGCCCTAATTATCTAAGTTAAGCATTCTCAGGAATGGCAACCTGCACCAATGGTTTCATAGTAATTTTTGATTTTATGGAATTAGAAATCAAACAAGCTTTTTCAGACTTTTCAAGAATCCTTAAGGCTCTTTCGTAGTCCTTATCTTTTGTGATAATAAGTGTGGGCTCCAATATGATTTCTGTCATCAACAACTTCCCCTCAGACTTTTCCAGTCTACCTTTCGATCGGCAGCTAAAATTTTCGAATTCAAGGTTAGAATTCTCGGCAATAGCCAAAAATGTGGTCATCAAACAACTATTTACTGCGGCAGTAAACAAGTGTTCGGGAGACCAGATTCCGGGTATTCCTTTTGGAAATTCCGGAGGGGTGGCAACTTCAATGCAGTTATTAGCATCGCAATTCAATTCTGGTGAGCAAACGACTCCTTTTCTGTCCTGATTCCAGTTAATGTTGACATTATAATAATGAGGTTCCATAATCATTAGATTTTATTTTCCTCAAAGCAACGCACATGTATCTACAATCCATATGATCCAAATCATAAGAGCTATATGATTTGTGACTGAACTTTGTAAAAAAAGTTAAGTCATGGAAAATTTAAAAGAGAGAAAAGTCGGTAACCTGGTAGCAGAAAATTATCGTTACGCAGATGTTTTTAAGAAGTACGACATTGATTTTTGTTGCAACGGTGGAGTCACAATACTTGAGGCCTGTAAGAACAAGAATCTCGATTACAATCAAGTAATTTCTGAGCTACAGACTATTGAAACCAATGAAAATTCAGTAACAGATTTTAAAAACTGGTCGCCAGATAAGTTAGCAGATTATATAGTTGATAAGCATCATACATACGTACGAGAGAACCTGCCACTCCTAATCGCATATTCAGATAAAGTAGCTAAAGTACATGGTGATCGCTATCCGGAAACCATTGAAATCAGAAACCTTGTAGAGCGTTTGAAGATTGATTTGATATCGCACCTGGACAAGGAAGAAATGATCTTATTTCCATTTATTAAAAGGCTTGTACAAGCACAAAATGAAAATACAAATGTAGAACAAGCGCATTTTGGCTCAATAAAGAACCCGGTACAGATGATGCTTACCGAGCATGATGATGCAGGCGATATCTTTAAGTCAATTTCTTTTATGACCCTTCGGTATACACCACCGACAGACGCCTGTACAACCTTCAGAGTAATGTATCATAAACTCCAGGAATTTGAAAGGGACTTACATAAGCACATTCACCTGGAAAACAACATCTTATTTCCTTCGGCTATAGTACTGGAGGCCACGGTTAAGAAGTGATAAAGATCATATTTCTGCATGACCCATGTACATGTTTCATGCTCGATTAACTGTCAAATTTGTCATATCAAAACTATAAAAACTATGCAATACTTAACGAAATATATAGCTCTGTTGATTTTAACAATGGTTATAGCAGCCTGCGGAGGAGACAAGAAAACTTTACCACCGCCAAAGCATATCTCTGAGTCTGCTAAAATGGCAAGTCCTGAAGATGCTATGAAGGATTGGAAAAATAATAAAGGCATTGGACCTGTAAAATCTATAACCCTGGGAGCGATAGACCAGGATATGGCTGCAGAAGGTAAAATTATCTATGAAGAACTGTGTACTGCCTGTCACAAGCCGGATAAAAAGTTTATTGGGCCAGCACCTAAAGGATTGCTTGATAGACGCACGGCAGAATGGTCTATGAATATGATTCTCAACCCTGAGGAGATGACACAAAAAGATCCGATTGCCAGGCAGCTGCTCATTGAAGCCAATGGTGCTCCCATGGCCAATCAAAACCTTACAGAAGAACAAGCGCGAAAGGTGCTTGAATATATAAGAACACTATAAATCAAAACACATACAACTATGAAAAAAGTCTTGAATATTATGATTGCCTTGATATTTGTTGCCCTCTGGGGTTGCAACGGAGGAGGTGATTCATCTAAAAATGGTGCCATGAGCAACTCGAAGGCCGCTGAAAAGGTTTATGTTGCTCCTGGAGAATATGATGAATTTTACGCGTTCATGTCTGGCGGTTTTAGCGGGCAGATCAGCGTATATGGTCTTCCTTCGGGAAGGATGCTCAAAGTGATACCCGTCTTTTCGCAAGACGCAGAAAAAGGGTATGGCTACAATGAAGAAACCAAACCAATGCTTAATACATCTTATGGGTTTGTGCCTTGGGACGATGCTCACCACCCTGAGCTTTCTCAAACCAATGGCATACCGGATGGTCGGTGGATTTTTATAAATGGAAACAATACACCGCGTATAGCACGTATCGATTTAACCACTTTTGAGACCACAGAAATTATCGAAATACCCAACAGTGGAGGTAATCATAGCTCACCGTTTATTACAGAAAACTCGGAGTATGTCGTAGCAGGTACCAGGTTTAGTGTGCCATTTCCACAAAAAGATGTGGCGATTGACTCTTACAAAGAGAATTTTAAAGGTTCACTCACTTATATAAAAGCAGATGAACCAGGTAATATGGATGTGGCGTTTCAAATCCTTGTGCCAGGATATGATTATGATTTAGCTCACTCCGGCAAAGGCAAGTCTCATGGCTGGACGTTCTTTACTACCTACAATTCTGAGGAAAGCCATACCTTGAAAGAGGTAAATGCTTCTCAAAATGATAAGGACTTTATTGCTGCTGTAAACTGGAAAAAAGCTGAAGAATACATAGCCCAAGGAAAGGCCAAAGAAATGCCTGCCAGTTATGTACACAACTTCTACGATGAGCATTCACACATTGCTACTTCTACAAAGAAAGAAGGAGTCAAAGTGTTAATACCTTCTGAATGCCCGGGACTGATTTATTACCTACCTACACCTAAATCACCGCATGGTGTGGATGTTGATCCTACTGGGGAATACATCGTAGGAAATGGTAAATTATCTGCCGACCTCACAGTTCACTCTTTTGATAAAATGTTGCAGGCCATCGAAAATGAATCATTTGAGGAAGAAATAGATGGTATCCCTGTATTGAAATTTGAAGAAGTAGTTGTAGGAACGGTACAAAGTGGTGGCTTAGGTCCATTGCATACAGAGTTTGATGGTAACGGCAATGCCTATACCACATTCTTTATCTCCTCGGAAGTTGTGAAGTGGAAATTAGGCACCTGGGAAGTACTAGATCGTGCACCATGTTACTACTCAGTAGGCCATTTGATGATACCAGGTGGAGATTCTAAAAAGCCATGGGGTAAATACCTTGTAGCGCTTAATAAAATCACTAAAGACCGCTACCTGCCTACGGGACCGGAAATGAATCACTCTGCGCAACTGTATGACATATCTGGTGATAAAATGGAGTTGTTACTTGACTTCCCAACGATTGGGGAACCGCACTATGCACAAGGTATAGCAGCAGATGTGGTAATGAAGAACTCTAAGAAAATCTACCCAATAGATGAAAATACTCACCCTCATGCCATTAAGAAGGAAAATGAAGCGAAAGTGGTGCGTGAGGGCAATGTAGTACGTGTGTACATGACTTCCATTAGAAGTCACTTTAACCCGGATAATATTGAAGGGATTAAGGTAGGTGACGAGGTATATTTTCACCTCACCAATTTAGAGCAGGATTGGGATACGCCTCACGGGCTAAGCATTATGGGTGCAAGAAACGCAGAGTTATTAGTAATGCCTGGCCAAACAGAAACACTTTTATGGAGGCCTCAGAGAGAAGGTATTTATCCTTTCTACTGTACAGACTTCTGTTCTGCACTACACCAGGAGATGCAGGGATACATAAGAGTTTCAGCTGAGGGTTCAGATGTGCCAATAAAATGGTCGTTAGGAGAGGATTAAATACCATAGTTTAATCATAATTCACAGGTTGAAGTTGAGCCAGCGTAAGTTGGCTCACTTCTTAAAAACACAAATTACAACATGAACAAGTCATCAAAAATTTTAATGGGCATTGCAGCGTTGCTGCTGCTGTCGCTATTTGCTACCCCTCTGTGGCGCATTACTTTAGAGGCACCCCAATACCCTGATGGCATCACAATGTACATATGGGTCAATAAGATAACAGGAGATACGGATTATACTTTACAAAATATCAACATTCTCAATCACTATGTAGGGATGAAGTATATCGAACCTGATTCGATTCCAGAACTCACCTATTTTCCTTATATAATCATGGGTATGACAATTATCGGCCTCTTGTTTTCTTTTATAGGTAATAGAAAACTGGTACTCACCTGGGTACTCACGATGGTAGTTCTAGGTGTATTGGGCATCTATGACTTTTACCTTTGGGAATATGATTACGGTCACAATTTAGATCCTAATGCGCCAATAAAGGTACCCGGCATGGCTTATCAGCCTCCGGTTTTCGGCTCTAAAATGCTATTAAATTTCAATGCCATTTCTTACCCGTATTGGGGTGGATTGTTTTTGGGCATTTCTATGGTGCTGGCCACCATCTCATTTTTTATTTCAGGTAAGAAAAAGGAGAATCAATCACCACAAAACTTAGCCCTACAAGTATGAAAGCATTTATCATTATTTCAGCAGCGTTGATGGCATTTGTGTGTTGCACACCACAACCACAACCGATCAGTTATGGCAATGATGGCTGTGCGTTTTGTAAAATGACAATTGTCGATTCAAGATATAGCGCTGAGCTCGTTTCAGATAAAGGCAAGGTCTTTAAGTTTGATGCTATTGAGTGCATGGTTAATTATGAAAAACAAAATTCTGAAACATCATTTGCCCTGAAACTCATCTCTTCTTTTGATAAAAAGGAACTCATTTCTGCAGCGCAAAGTCATTATTTAAGAAGCGAAAAATTACCCAGCCCTATGGGTATGTACATTACAGGATTTTCTGATAAGGCAACGGCTAAATCTTTTGCTGAAAACCATGGAGGAGCATTGTACACCTGGGAATCGCTGCATGACAATTTTGATGCACTTCCTGAAATTAAGCCACTAACGCTAAATTGAAGTGAGATATTTCCTATTAATCATTGGCATTTGTGTGGTTGCAGTTTCTCCTGCTGCAACAATAAAAGTTTGCGATGCCTGTAATGTAAAATCCATCTCTGCAGCAATAAGTCAATCATTACCTGGCGACACACTGTTTATTGCAAAAGGGACTTATAAAGAAGGCAACATTGTGCTAGACAAACCATTGGTGCTCATAGGTGAAGATTACCCTATAGTAGATGGAGAAAATAATACAGAAATATTTACCATCACCTCCGACAGCGTCACTATCATCGGTTTTCAAATACAAAATGTAGGTGTAAGCTATACTGTTGATCGTGCAGGTATTAATGTAGTAAGAAGTAAATATGTGCGTATAGAAAACAACAGACTGATTAACACTTTTTTTGGTATCTATTTACAGAAGTCATCCCACTGTTTAATAAAAAACAACGTGATTATTGGAAATGCCATAGAGGAAATGTCTTCTGGGAATGCCATACATTTATGGTATAGTAAGAATACCAGGATTGAAGATAATGATGTAAGAAAACATAGAGATGGCATTTATTTAGAATTTGTAGATGAAAGTGAAATCATCGGAAATCATAGCGAGGGTAATATTCGCTATGGCCTTCACTTTATGTTTTCAAACAAAGACAATTATGTAGGTAATACCTTCAAGGATAATGGAGCAGGTGTTGCAGTGATGTTTTCCAGAGACATCGTCATGGACAATAACCATTTCGATCACAACTGGGGAACTACGGCATATGGCTTGTTGCTAAAAGAAATTTATGATGGTGAAATAAAGAACAACAGGTTTACCACCAATACCACCGCGATTTATGGGGAGAGTGCCACCAGGCTTAAAATCACCAATAATACATTTGAGCAGAATGGTTGGGCACTCAGATTGTTGGGCAGCTGTATGGATAATACCATTTCTGCAAATAATTTTTTCGATAATACATTTGATGTGGCCACCAATAGCTCAAGAAATTACAATAACTATAACGGCAATTTCTGGAATGAATATGCGGGATACGACCTGGATAAAGACGGAGTTGGTGATGTGCCTCATCGCCCGGTAAAGCTATTTTCTTATATGGTTACGCGGAGTGAGTCTTCTATCATTCTGCTACGAAGCCTGTTTATAGACCTTTTAAATTTTGCTGAAAAAGTAACACCTGTATTTACGCCAGAAACATTGATAGATGAAAGGCCACTAATGAAGCCATTGTTATGATTACGATAAAAGCATTAAAAAAATCATTTGGAAGCAACCAGGTGCTAAAAGGTGTAGACCTTGAAGTGACCGAAGCTGGAATTTGTGCGGTGCTAGGCCCCAATGGATCTGGAAAGACCACGATAATAAAAAGCATTTTAGGTATGGTAATACCCGACAGTGGCGAGCTCAGCGTGGCCAATCAAAATGTAAAAGGACAATGGGGCTACAGAAAGCTCATTGGATATTTACCTCAGATAGCGCGATTTCCAGAAAACCTTACGGTACTGGAAGTGATTAAAATGGTGAAAGACATTAGGGGAGAAGTGCCCGATGAACAACCTTTGATAGTGCGTTTTGGTCTTGAGCCATTTCTCAACAGCAGGCTGAGAAACCTTTCAGGTGGCACAAGACAAAAAGTAAATATTGTACTCTGTTTTATGTTTGATGCACAATACATCATTTTAGATGAGCCTACAGCAGGACTAGATCCTGTAGCCCTGATCAGCTTAAAAGCGCTTATTAATGAAGAACGCGATAAAGGTAAAATGATATTGCTGACCACACACATCATGGATTTGGTGGAGGAGCTGGCAGATGAGATTGTTTTTCTATTGGAAGGTAAAATATTCTTTAAGGGCTCGCTTACAGATATGCGCGAAATGACAGGAGAAATAAAGTTGGAGAGAAGTATTGCAAAAATATTGACTCGAAATACCCAACAGGAAGCACAAGTAACTGCATAAAAAGATGTTTAAAATATTTAAATACAGTTTTTTTGATTTAGTGAGAAGCCGCTGGAGTCTTATCTATTTTTTATTCTTTGCGATTACAGCCACAGCGCTGTTATACTTAAGTAATGATGTCGGAAGGGCCGTAACCAGCCTGATGAATGTCATCATCATATTGTGTCCTTTAATTGGGACCATGTTTGGGGTGATGTATTATTACAATTCAAGAGAATTTGTTGAGCTGCTTCTAGCGCAACCCATTAAAAGACAGTCCATATTGATGGGGCAGTACCTGGGACTTACTGTATCATTATTTCTTAGCTTTTTACTGGGTCTGGGCCTGCCATTTATATTTTATGGCATCATTGGCTCTACTTCCATGAGCAACTTTATTGTTTTGCTGCTTGCTGGAGGGTTGCTCACGTTCACTTTTGTAGCGCTAGCATTTCTCATAGCGATTAACAATGAAAACAAAATCAAAGGATTTAGCCTTGCGATTATAGTATGGCTGTTTTTGGCCGTGCTCTACGATGGTTTATTCTTGCTTTCGCTGTTTATGTTTGAAGAATACCCGCTTGATAAGTTCTCACTTATTATGACCGTATTAAATCCTATTGACCTTTCAAGAATCCTGGTAATGCTACAACTCGATGTGTCTGCTATGTTGGGTTATACCGGGGCCGTTTTCAATAAGTTTTTTGGCACATCTCAAGGCTTTATTATTTCTCTGCTTTGTGGTTTGCTTTGGATATTTGCTCCTGTAGGCCTTATGTTAAGAGTTGCGAGGCGTAAAGATTTTTAGTTAATGAAATACTGGGGCAGACTTACACTACTCTACCTTTTATTGGTGGCCATATTTGGCATGCTGCTCAGGTATGCTTTTATAAACCATGGAGGCTTTGTTTTTCAATTTATCAAACACACGCATTCTCATGTGGCATTTCTTGGATGGGTTTTCAATGCGGTATTTGTGCTAATCATACATGCTTATTATAAAGGCAAAATAGTTAGCAGTATAAAGTGGCAATTTTACCTGTTTCAGCTGTCTGTCGTTGGGATGATGTTAAGCTTTCCCTTTCAGGGATATGCTCCATGGTCAATAGCGTTTAGCACTTTACATGTTTTGATATCTATCTGGTTTTATTTCAGCACCATTACGAACATTAAAGGTGGTGATCAAAGCATTAAATGGATAAAGCTCGGGGCCTTCTTTATGGTGATATCGAATATTGGCCCGTTGTCACTGGCACCCATTTTGGTTTCTGACCTGAAGGATACCTTTGTTTATCACTTGTCATTGCAGCACTACCTTCATTTCCAATACAACGGCTGGTTTGTTGTGGCCACTATAGGATTGTTAATCAACTACTTTAAGATCAGCTTACGTCATGAAAAGCTGATATTCTGGTTGTTGGGTTGGTCCGTGATTCCGTTGTTTTTCATAACCATAGAAATCATTGAGTCAAACCCAATTTACAGGCTGATTGGTGGTGTTGCAGCATTGGCACAATTGGTTGGCGTGTGTTTGTTGATTAATGAAAGTCTCAGCGCATTCAAGTCGCAAAATCTATCATTAAAGGTGCTCCTAACTGTCTCTTTTACAGCACTTATTTTCAAATCTATATTCCAATTAGCAGTGGCTTTTCCAACTGTTTCTGCTGCTTATATTTCCAGCCATAACCCTATCATTGGGTTCTTGCACTTGATTTTTTTAGGGGTAATTACCAACATGCTTTTGACCCTTTTTATCAAGACGGGATTCATTAAGCAACATTGGTTGACCTTATTGGCTGTGTTCCTTTTCAATGGTGGGGTCATACTTATGGAGCTGCTATTATTTGCACAACCCTTTTATGTGCCTGCTAATTATTTCCATTGGTTGTTTATAAGCACCATTCCTATTTTGATGGGTATAGCACTTTTCAATTTAAAAAGTCTAACGCATACGGTGCTATCCTAGTCGCTCTCGCTGAGTGAAAAGTACATACATGCCTATTTTCCTTTTCCTACGAAAGCCCAATAAGTGAAAGAATTCGATGACATAATATTTGGCGATGCGGTTGTCCACCACAAGGGTTTCACTCATATTATGGCATTGATGCACACCGGGTAGGTAATGTAGCAGTTTATGTATTTGAGTGTGTCTCAAAAGAGCAGATAACTGCAACCATACCCACCTGACTCTTCTGATTAAGAAAAACCCATCTTCACCCTTCGTTTGATATAGCGGCATGAATATATGGCCCTTTTCCAAAGTGGCAATAGGCCCCTGATTGTTCACAGCCACTTCTTCACCTTTTTTTACGGGCTGGAAATTGATGTACCCGGGTTTCATGGCAAAGGCTTCATTTGCTGAAACATTTTTGCGGTGCCTCACCTCATAAATCTCTTTACCATTGTCTACATCTTTAGAAAGTATGTAATGATATTTCAGTGGATCGGGTAAGTCGTAAGGAGGAAGGCAACCTACGTACAACAGGGTTTGCCAAATAAGCGCCTCATGGTTGTTTACTGAAACATTGGCTTCATGCTGGCCCGCCTCGAAGCCAATAGAAATATGCCCCAGGTCGTTGATGTAATTTAAGAAAGTGCCTTGCAGGTGCTCTTCCATACCTAAGACTACAGGCAGGGGAAATTTTTGCGCCAGTCTTCGGTTTTTAAGCGTATCGTTGATCAAAAGATAAGGCTTACTGGGAGCTGAGGTGGTGTGTAAGTCGATGAAAACCTTTTTTTCATCTCCTTCTATATCCAGATATGGCTTGATGGCCTCATATAATTGCCTTTGCTCCTTCGCTTCAATATAGTTGCGCGTATCTCTATTTTGAATGATTCGCATTATATTGTCGGCTGTCCAAAGTCGATTGAGATCTTTATCGATGAATCGCTCACCAGCTTCACAAGCACTTATATTTCCGGTAATACCTACCAGCTTACCTTTTATTATATTCTTAGATATATTTAGTTTGTCTATTACACGCTGAAATGCTACCAACCCTGTGGGTTCATTGCCATGCATGCCACAGATAAAAACAACAGTCGGTCCTTTGAGTCCATTGCTGTAGGTCCCTAGTATTCTTTTATAGGTTTTACTTTTTATTTCAGCCAATGCCATGCTCATTTTCATCTACTGTTTTCATCATATGGTTAATTACTTTTACCAGATCTCGAGTACTTAAAAAACCAAGTATTCTACCATTGTCTACCACCGGTAGACTACCTATTTTATGCTCGTTCATTATTGCCAACGCAGCCTTTATACTGGTATGAGGAGGTACAGTTACAGGGTCTTTTATCATCACAGTTCTCACAAGTTGCTTCCCCAGGTTTTTTGTGCTGATTTCATGCAAAAGCATACCTGCTGTGATTAAGCCCTCCAGTTTGCCTTGTTCATCGACTACCAGCATATGGTGAATTTTACGCCAGTCCATGATTGTGCAAGTATATTCCAGTGAGTCATTGGGCTGCACACTAAAAATATCTTTAGACATAATCTGATCTACGGTATAAAATTGGCTTTGCTTGATTTCATTTTCTGAAATGGCTGGCCATGAGTGGACGGGTTTATTTTCTTTTTGTCTTTTTAGAATACCTGCAGTTGTTATGATAGCTGCGTCAAAGTCTGTGCGTGTTTTTTTCATGGCAGAGAATGAATCAACTATCCATTGAGATCCGGTCTTCTCCGTTTCTACACGATTCTCAATGATGCTTAAATATTGGGTAGCTTCTTCTTTATCTATTCCTGCTTTTTTTAAGCCTTCGTAAGCGAGGGGTAAAAGTTGATTAAGGATGAGTTGTTTAGCAGGTATACGTCTACCGTCTAGCCACACAAACTGAGCCCCAAGACCCATACGTGCAGCCTTGAGGAAGTTAGACTTGGCATCGTCAAAGTCCATAAGGTCAGCTATATTATTTGCTTCCTCTGGCATGCCATTCATTAGGCCGATCCAAAAGGCGGTGTTTGCAATCTGGTCTACTACAGTGGGGCCTGCGGGTAAGTACCTGTTTTCAATTCTAATGTGCGGTTTTCCGTCAGTAATACCATAACAGGGCCTGTTCCATCGATAGATGGTGCCATTATGGATGTTCAAAGCTTTGAGCTTCGGTATTTCTTCTTCTTTTTGTGATTTGCTTAAATCTGCAGTGAGCAGCACACGATGCCTGGCGATATCCTCTCGGTATACCTCCAGAATACTTTCTTTTATCCATTCGGTTCCAAATGATACCCTGGGCTCCTTATTGTGTGTTTGTTTATTGACACTGCGGGTGTCTATCGATTGTTGAAAAAGCGCAATGCGAGTTTCTCTCCACAGGCGCTTGCCAAATAGGAGTGGCGAGTTGGTAGCGGCTGATAAAACAGGTCCCGCAATGGCTTGCGCCCAATTGTATTGCGCCACCATTTTTTCAATAGCAATCTGTAGGTGAATTTGAAAGCTGGTATTGCAGCCTTCAAACATAGAAGAGTCATGCGTTTCTACTAATAAGTCTTTACCTTCAATACGGAAATTAAATGCTTCACCTCTCAACTTGTTGAGTAATATATCAAGCGCATCGTACCTTTCAACAGGTGTTTGGTTGTCTTTATGTAAGTCTTTTTTCCTAACGGTGGGCACTATACCAGCCAATAAAACTTCGCCATTTACTGCATTGGCATGCTTATTTATTTTATTGAGGTGCTTAATTAAGTCTTTTTCCAACTTGAGCAGTGCTCCGCTTTTTAGCACCAACGGGTCAAGGTTTATTTCAGCATTGAAACGGGCGTATTCATGGGTGAAATGAGCATCCTTTGCCATATCTAATACAGCAGGCCCAACTGGAAAAGGGTTGAAATATTGATCTATAAAGTTGATTTCTTGTTCAGCACCTATTCTTATAATATCATCATTGAATTGACCTTCTTCAATCATTGTTTCTAATAGGCGCACATCGTTGAGCAATGCATGAATAAACTTATTGGATTTTCCTGGCTTATCATCTACAGGAGTGACTTTGGTATATCCCATAACTTTTTACTTTCCTCTAAACAGCCACATTTTTTTGATTTGCCCCATGACGGGTATCATGGCAAAATTTGATATGCGTCAGTTCCTAAGACCTGATATTAATCACATGAAAGACACAACTTTTGTCATTAAATAGCTCTGCTAAATGTATTTGATTTGAGTAGAGTTTAAATAGATACAAATAATGAAAGAAAGAAATAATGTAATACTGGTACCGATCAATTTTTCCGATCGATCTTATAAGGGAATTGAAATAGCAGGTGATTTAGCAGAGCGTTGGGGAGCAGTTGTGGTTTTTTTACATGTAATCAGTTTGCCTGTATATGAAGGTCTTAAAGATAAACAAACTGAATATCTGGCCACGCTTAGAAAGTATGCTGAGAAAAAATTAGAAGAAATGAAACCGCTTATTTCGAATGCCTCTGTACAGATTGACACCAAAGTATTGAAGGGTAAAGCAATTCCTGAGATTTTGAGGTACGCTTCACATAACAATGTCAGGCTACTTATACTAGGTTCTAAACAGTATAACAACATGGACGAAATGCTTGAAGGAACCAGTACAGAACGGATTCTTAGGTATGCTGATTGTCCTGTGTTGACTGTGAAAGAAAACTACGATGTTACGCAGATTAAAGACATTGTTTTTGCCACTGACTTGAAACCAACCAGTACTTATATTACTAACGAGTTGAAAAAACTACAAGAAATTACAGGGGCTACTTTACATCTGCTCAAGGTGAATACCAAAAATGATTGGGTGACTGATCGAGAGGCAGAAAGACAATTAAACGAGTTCAATGAGGTACATGGTTTGAGTGATTTCAAGTTTGTAAATGCCAATGCAGAAACAGTAGAAGAGGGTATACTTAACTATGCGCAAAAACACGAGGCAGATATGATTGCTATGTCTACACATACCATGAATAAAATGCCTGTCGGTATCAATAGATACTTTATCACAGAGAAGATTATGCAAAGTATGCCAAAGCTCCTTTGGACCTGTGTACCTAAAGACACTTACTAATTTAAAATGTAAAAACGATGAAATTTGAAGACTATGCAGCTAAAGGCAATCAAATCGTAAATGAAATTGCCGTGGAACTTGGCTTTCCGGAAGATAAAAAATTAGCCACAAGATTATTACGCTCAACGCTACACACCTTACGAGACAGATTGTCGATGCCGGAGGCTTTTCAGTTCATGGCTCAACTGCCTATGATACTAAAAGCGGTATTTGTCGAAGGGTGGAAGTACCGCGAAAAGCCAAACCGTATTAGGCATATCAGCGATTTCGTTAGAGAGGTTATACAACAAGATCAGCCCGTGGGGCGTCATGATATATCTACCGCCAAAGATGGAGAAAATGCCGTGCGTGCTGTCCTCAAAGTAATTGGAAACCATATTAGTGCTGGCGAGGTTGAAGATATCATGAAAAGTACGCCTAATGAACTCAGGGCGCTTTGGGGTAGGCCGATGCAAAAAACCACGTAAATACGGTGAGTTTGTTTGAAGTTGACCGAAAGCACAAGCCACTTATTGTTCTACAATACGTTTTTTTTCTCGTAGTCTTACTTTATTGGGCAAAACCACTGCTCATACCTCTGAGTGTTGCACTCTTGGTTAGTTTTATCCTTTATCCTTTTTGCCGATGGCTAGAGCAACACAAAATTGCCAGAATGGGAGCAATAAGTATCGGACTTACTGTCTTTTTAGGCATTATAGGCTCTATATTCACTTTACTTTCTTACCAGTTCAGCTCCTTCATGCGTGAGTGGCCAGCACTTAAAACCAAGTTTAATACATTGGTAGCTGAGGTCGACCTGGAGCTATCCACTACCTGGATGAGACAGTTTATCGACCAGGAAGAAGGCTTAGTAGGAACGGTCATAAACTATTTAACAGTAAATGTTATCCCTCAATTGCCCAAAACTATATATCAATCTTCTATATCTCTGGTGCTACTCATACTTATACCCATATATGTGGCACTTATACTTTACTATCGTGAGGTACTGGTCAGTTTTCTCTACCATGTATTCCCGTCAGAGAGTAAAAAATATATAAAGGAGATATTGCCTGGAGTCATCATTACCTACTACAACTTTATCAAAGGAATGGGTTTGGTATACCTCATTGTGGGCATACTTAACAGCATAGGACTGTTTCTGCTGGGAGTCCCTAATCCTTTGTTTTTTGGCTTCGTAGCTTCCATTCTTACATTTATACCCTACGTGGGCATCACGTTGGGCGCCTTACTACCGATGGCTGTGAGCTGGCTCAAATATGACTCGGCCATGTATCCGGTGGGTGTGATTATAGTCTTTGTCATCGTGCAGGTATTAGAAGCTAATGTGATTTTTCCATTGGCCGTAAGCAACAAACTTAAGATTAATGCCTTAATCACGCTGGTTGTTATCATTGGAGGAGGCATCATATGGGGCCCTTTGGGTATGATCCTTTTTTTACCTTTTGCGGCTATTCTCAAATTGGTGGCCGATCAGGTGCAGGAATTAAAGCCAGTAGCCATTTTGTTTGGTAGCACGACAGATCTCAAGCGTCTCGATTAATACTTTTTTTAGATTGATATAAATCATCTGCTTGTTTGACGGTGGTCATCTTAAAAATATTTGTGATTCACCATTTTTGATAAAAAATCTAATACACAATGCTTGGTACATTAAATCGTGCGCAAATTGACAACTTACTTGTTAGCCAGGTACATGGTCGATTGGGTTTTACCGACAATGGGAAAACATATATTATCCCATTGACATATGCATATGATGGTGAATGTATTCATGTGCATACCATAGAAGGGCTAAAAATAAATGCTATGCGCAGAAATCCAAATGTGTGTTTTCAAGTTGAGCAAATTGACGACATGGCCCACTGGCAGTGTGCTCTAGTATGGGGCACCTATGAAGAACTAAAAGAAGACGATGCTGAAGACAGCCTGCAGCTACTTATTAATAGAGTTCACCCACTTATGACAAGTGATACATGCCGGCCGAAACATGGACTTGATAAACAAAGGCATTCGCGAGACTCCAAATCGCCCGTTACTTTTCGTATTAGAGTAGAAAATGTCTCTGGTAGATTTGAAAAGAGAGTAAATTATTAATCTTTTATTGATTTGCACTATACTTCGTAAAGCGTTTTTCTCGAAAAAATTTCTCGATAACTCCAATTGATGCTTTATCTGACATAAATCATAAAACGGTAATGATATAGTTCATGCCTAAGCCAGAAAATGTACAGTACTTTTATTATGCATTAAAGATTAAAGCCATGAAAAACATATTATTACCTACAGACTTTTCGCCTTTTGCACGGAGTGCAGCCAAAGCTGCCGCCTACATTGCTAAACAAACTAAAGCAACTATTCATATTTTACATGTTGTCAACGCGCCATCTGACTGGAGTTGGATGCCAGCAGCCTCAAAACAAAAACACCCTCATATTGAAGCTCAGGTAAGCGAGGCCGAAGCTACTCTTAAAATGATGGCTACTGACAAGCTATTCGCAGGCATTAAAGTTAAAACTCATGTAACTGGAGGGCTTATTTATGATCGTATTACTGACTTCGTCACGCGTAATAAAGTTGACTTGATAACCATCGGTGCGCATGGAGCAGACGAAAAAGACAGGCAATTTATTGGCTCTACAACTCAAAGAGTGATTCGGTTGGCCGATTGTCCTGTACTTTCTGTGAAAAAAAATACAGAGATAAAGGCTATCAAAAAGATTCTATTCACCTCAAATTTCGAAGAGAATGTTTCAAGTGCCGTAAATACGGTCAAAGATTTGGCTGCGAAGGCAAAAGGGGAAGTTGATTTATTGTTCATCAATACACCTGGCAACTTTGTAGATACTGAGACCGCAGAAAAAAATATGAAAAAGTATATGCCAAAGTCGGGTAAAGTAAAATTTAACGATTACACCTACAATGCATTTGATCTCAAAAAAGGAGTATTAAATTTTATGGACAGAAGCAAGCCAGATATACTGGCAATGGTTACACATAGCCGCGAAAGGCAGCCAGCTTATCATATGAGTGTTACCGATTCTCTGCTTCTACATGCCAAGGTGCCGGTACTAAGTATTGTGCTAGGCAAGAAGTAATAAAGCTTTACGAATTTGTGTGAGGCTGTCTCAAAAGTTACTCGTCATTCAGAGAGATAATTTTTTTCAAACGTACAAATCCAGATGACGTGATTGAAGCCGATTCTTTCTCCCTTTGGAGGGAGTCAGAGGAAGGATTTTTAATAAACTTTCAAACACGTCATTGATAACGACTTTTGAGACAGCTTCACTTTTTTTATGTGGTTGGTTTTACCTGATATAAATCAGTTCCTCTGCTAATCCCTATCATTAGCCACTTCTGGAAGCCTCCCTACCTTCGCTATCAACTAAAATTTAAAATTCAATCAACACGGTAGCTTATGGAAATTGAAAAATTCAGCTATGATAATAAGATCGTAAAGTACTTTATCATAGCCACCGTAATATTTGGTATTGTAGGTATGCTCGTAGGGTTAACAGCAGCTATTCAGCTCTTTTACCCTATTTTTAATTTTGACACTGCGTACACCACTTTTGGGCGTATTCGCCCATTACATACCAATGCGGTCATCTTTGCCTTTGTAGGTAACGCCATGTTTGCAGGAGTGTATTATTCCATGCAACGTCTCTTAAAAACACGCATGTTTAGCGATGCGCTCTCCTGGATTAACTTCTGGGGGTGGCAACTCATCATTTTAGCAGCAGCTATCTCATTGCCTTTGGGTTATACTACCTCTAAAGAATACGCGGAGTTAGAATGGCCAATAGATATAGCCATTGCCATTATTTGGGTGGTTTTCGGTATCAACATGATTGGTACCATTATCAAACGAAGAGAAAAACACATGTATGTCGCTATTTGGTTTTACATCGCGACATTCGTGACCGTAGCAGTGCTACATATTGTTAACTCTTTTGCGTTGCCTGTAAGCTTTATGAAAAGTTATAGCTGGTATGCTGGCGTACAAGATGCGTTGGTACAATGGTGGTATGGTCACAATGCGGTTGCATTTTTCTTGACCACGCCATTTCTTGGGTTAATGTATTACTACTTGCCTAAGGCGGCTAACAGACCCGTCTACTCGTACAAGCTGTCGATTATTCACTTCTGGTCGCTCATATTTATCTACATCTGGGCAGGCCCACACCACTTACTCTATACGTCTTTGCCAGACTGGGCACAGTCATTAGGAGTTGTATTCTCTATCATGCTTATCGCGCCAAGTTGGGGTGGTATGCTCAATGGATTACTTACACTGAGAGGTGCCTGGGACAAAGTCAGAGAAGATCCTGTGTTGAAGTTTATGGTAGTAGCTGTAACGGCTTATGGTATGGCCACTTTTGAAGGACCAATGCTTTCTTTAAAAAATGTAAATGCCATAGCTCACTATACCGACTGGATTGTAGCTCACGTACACATCGGTGGCCTGGGATGGAATGGATTCCTGATCTTCGGTATTCTCTACTGGATGATACCAAAAATGTGGGGTACTAAATTGTACTCTGTCCGCCTGGCGAATAATCATTTCTGGTTAGGAACCCTGGGTATCATTTTCTATGCCCTGCCATTATATGTAGCTGGTATCACACAAAGCTTAATGTGGAAAGAGTTTAACGCAGAAGGTTTCCTTGAATACAAAAACTTCTTAGAAACTGTGGTTCAAATTTTACCAATGTATATGTTACGTGCTATTGGTGGTGGTCTCTATCTGATCGGAGCTTTCTTGATGAGCTACAACCTGATAAAGACAGCCAAAAGCGGAAGCTTTATTGCCAACGAGGAAGCAGAAGCGCCACCGCTTGAAAAGACTAAAAAACATAGTGACGGTCATTGGCACAATGTGCTGGAGAGAAAGCCAGTACTGTTTACTGTGCTTACTGTAATCGCGATTGTGATCGGTGGTGTGATCGAAATGGTTCCTACTTTCCTGATCAAGTCTAATGTGCCAACGATCACCAACGTGAAACCCTATACACCACTTGAGCTGCATGGAAGAGATATTTATATCAGAGAAGGCTGTGTTAACTGTCACTCGCAAATGGTGAGGCCATTTAGGTCTGAAACGGAGCGTTACGGTGAGTACTCCAAAGCCGGTGAGTTCGTTTATGATCACCCATTCTTATGGGGCTCAAAACGTACGGGGCCAGATTTGCATAGGGTAGGAGGTAAGTATCCTGATTCCTGGCACTACTACCACATGCTGGATCCAGCGGCCGTATCGGCTGGCTCTATTATGCCTCCATACCCGTGGTTATTTACTTCTCCTATCGATATGGGAGATACAGAAGGTAAAATATCTGCCATGCGAACACTAGGCGTACCCTACGTACCTGGATATGAGTCTGAGGCAAACAATGACCTCATGAAACAGGCTGATGAAATTGCACTCAGACTCTTTGAAGAGGATGAGATTGAAGTGGCTTCTGAAGCAGAAATAGTAGCGCTTATCGCCTACTTACAAAGGTTAGGTACCGATATAAAAGCGGCACCAGCCACTAATAAAGACGAAACAGCATCTAACGAATAATATCATGTTTAAGCATTATTTCGAACAAATACATAACGTAGCGGTATGGCCCATCATATCGCTTTCCATCTTCTTCATCTTCTTTCTTTGCCTGATCCTTTGGGTGTGGACGGCTGATAAAGGCTATATCAACGGTATGAAAAACCTGCCACTTGAAGCCGATGGAGATAAAAATGACTATCAACTAAAACCTGAAGAATCATGAAAAATAAATGGTTAAGACTTTTGCTCGTGCTTCCACTGCTTGGAGTTATTTCGCAAGCCAACGCACAGGAAACGATTTCTAATGCCACCACTTTTTACATCGTTTCAGGGTTTGTATTGATAGTTGCCATACTGGTATTGGTAGTAACGGTAGTGATTTTGCAAGTCCTGAAGGCTATTATCAACAAAGAAATAGCAGAAAAGGCAGCAGAGGCTGGTGAGCCAATTGTTGAGGAAGAGAGTTGGTGGAAGAAAGTGCTCACAAAAGCCAATGATGCAGTTCCTATTGAGAAAGAAGAAGAAATTGTACTGGATCATAATTATGATGGTATCAGGGAGTTAGACAATCACTTGCCACCTTGGTGGAAATGGATGTTTTATGCATCGATTGTATTTGCAGTCGTGTACATGGCAATATATCATGTATTTGGTACCATGCCTTTACAAACGGAAGAATATCAGGCAGAAATGGCCGTAGCTGAGGAAGCTCGACTTGCCAGGCTGGCTGACCAACCATTAAGTGATATTGATGAGACCAATGTACAGTTTGTAGAAGATGAGGCAGCACTGATTGAAGGTCAAAAGATATTTAATCGAAACTGTGCAGCCTGCCATAAAGAAGATGGTGGAGGAGGTATTGGACCAAACCTTACCGATCAGTATTGGATACATGGCGGTAGTATTCAGGACGTGTTTTTAACTATAAAGCAAGGAGTGCCTGACAAAGGTATGATAGCATGGAAAGATATGCTCACACCTGATCAAATGCAAAATGTGTCCTCGTATATTCTGACCATGCAGGGTACAACGCCTGCTGTTCCTAAGGAGCCACAAGGTGAGTTGTATGTGCCTGAACCAGACAGTGGTGAAGTAATTGAAGGTGATACCACCCAGGTAGCAAGTGACTCTACACAATTGGCATTAGAAACTAACTAGTAGAATGAATTTTTATCATTTTTGACGTAAGTGGGAGGAGTATGAAGCAGGAAGAATTTTATCAGTTCGATGAGGAGTTTAGAGATACTATTGCAACAGTAGATGAGCAAGGTAAAAGAGTATGGGTGTATCCCAAAAAGCCAAAAGGTGTTTTCCATAATGCCAGAATTTGGGTAACTGTCTTTTTACTCAGCATACTGTTTGCTGGTCCGTTTATTACTATTAGTGGTAGACCACTCTTGCTACTAAATATTTTCGAGCGTGAGTTTGTAATATTTGGTCAGGCCTTCTGGCCTCAGGACTTCTTTTTGCTGGCTGTTTTACTCATCACATTTTTTGTTTTCATCATATTGTTTACGGTAGTATTTGGCCGCCTTTGGTGTGGCTGGGCATGTCCTCAAACACTCTTTATGGAAATGGTATTTCGTAAGATCGAGTATTGGATTGAGGGTGACGCCAACCAACAAAGGAAGCTTGATAAGGGCCCATGGAATGGAGACAAGGTCAAAAAGAAAGCCTTTAAGCATTTTATTTTTATAGCAATTTCGATTTTAATCTCACATACGGTGATGGCATACCTTATCGGTGTAGATCAGGTGAAAGAAATAGTAAGTCAACCACCAACAGAAAACATGGCAGGTTTTATCGGCCTTTTGGCTTTCACTGGCATATTTTATTGGGTGTTTGCTTTTTTTAGAGAGCAAGCCTGCACTACTGTTTGTCCGTATGGTCGATTGCAAGGTGTGTTATTAGATAAAAAATCTATAGCCGTCATGTACGATTGGCTAAGAGGTGAACCTCGTGGACGATTAAAAAAAGGAGAGGTGCAGGAATCCAAAGGAGACTGCATTGATTGTAAACTATGCGTGCATGCCTGCCCCACCGGTATCGACATTAGACATGGTACCCAGCTGGAGTGTGTAAATTGTACAGCCTGCATAGACGCTTGTGATGATGTGATGCTTAAAATCAATAAACCTAAAGGCTTGATCAGGTATGCAAGTCATGAGTCTATTGAGAAGGGTAAGCAAAAGCTTTTCACACCAAGGGTAGCTGCATATACAGCGGTTTTGGTGATTCTGCTATCTATTTTGGGTTTCTCTCTGGCTACCAGATCAGATATAGAAACCACCATATTGAAAGTGCCGGGTCAGCTTTATCAGAAAACAGATGACGGACAAATAAGCAACCTCTACAATCTTCAATTTATCAATAAGACATATGAAGAGGTGAAGCTTACTTTGAAAGTAGAAAATTTTGAAGAGGCAGCACTTTCTAAAGTAGGAGAGGGTGAGATTATAGTACCACCTAATGGTCTCGCAGAGGGCATTTTCTTCATTAAAATACCTAAAGAAAAAATAAATAGTGCCAAAACCAATTTGGAGATTGGAATTTATAAAGATGGTGAATTGATCGAAACGGCTGGCACAAAATTTTTAGGGCCGGCAACAATAAAAAAAGAATGAATTTAAACCTAAGCACATGAATTGGGGAACAAGAATAGTAATTGCATTTGCCTGCTTCGTAGCGGTAATAGTAAGTTTAGTGGTGATCAGCATGCGGCAAAATATTAGCCTGGTTGATAAAGATTATTATGTGCAGGAGATCGCTTATCAGGAGCAAATCGAAAGAATTAATAATAAGAATGAATTGAGCCAAAAGCCTGAAATAAATAAGGAAAATGGTAAAATCATTATCTCCATTCCTGACAGCGAACTGGTCGGAGAAGTGCATTTTTTCAGACCTTCAGATGCCGGATTGGATAAAAAGTATGCACTGCAGCTTGACGAGAATGGCCAACAGCAATTCTCAGCTTATGATTTTGAAAAAGGCCTCTGGCGAGTAAAAGTAAATTGGAATAAAAACGGCAAAGAGTATTACTCAGAGCATAGTTTAACACTGTAATATGTTTTTGATCAGCGGATTTTTAATTGGTATTGTGGGTAGCCTACATTGTGCCACCATGTGTGGCCCGTTGGTAATGGCGATTAACTACAATCAAAAATCATGGTCGAGAAACCTACTTTACCATGGAGGTAGGGTAACAACCTATATTCTGATAGGCATATTTTTCGGCCTTTTAGGTGAGGGATTTGCCTTAGTTGGTTGGCAAAGATGGTTATCAATCGTGCTGGGTCTTATCCTGGCCGGGGTAACCTTTTTTCCTCACCTCAAAGGAAGCACTATCTCAGGTACATGGCTGACTGCCATACTGGTACCTATGAAAAAGCGACTTTTAAAAGCTGTAAATTCCAACCGAATAGCCACCTTGTTTATGCTAGGTATGCTCAATGGCCTGTTGCCCTGTGGTATGGTGTATGTAGCGATTTCTACTTCATTGGCTGCATCTGACTTATACCATGCGGCAATGATTATGGCTGGCTTTGGTATCGGTACTTTTCCTTTACTCATGACAATCGCTCTTGGTAGTAAATTTTTTACTAAAACCGTAGCTCAGTATAGATATGTAATTCCAGTGTTTACTATGATAATTGCTTCTATGCTTATCATAAGAGGGCTTGAACTAAACATTCCTTACCTGAGCCCTGTACTTAATATGATCGGAGGTGACGCTGAGATCACTACCTGTGGAACTCCTAAATAAGAAGATAATTATGAAATTAGTTGACGTAAATGAGGCTGTAGGCCATGTAAAATCTGGTGATCGCGTATTTATTCATGGTGCTGCTATGACACCCAAAGCATTGATAAATGCACTTTGTGAGAATGCTTCCAGCCTAAGAGGTGTTGAACTTCTGCACATGCACACAGAGGGTGATGCACCTTATGCACAAGAGCATTATCAGGAAAGTTTCAAGGTAAATGCGGCCTTTGTAGCAGGTAATGTGCGGTCGGCCGTAAACAGCGGACATGGCGATTATATTCCAATATTTCTAAGTGAGATCCATCTGCTTTTTAAAAGAGGTATCTTGCCTTTAGACATTGCTTTCATTCAGGTATCACCACCTGATAAGCACGGTTACTGCTCACTGGGAACATCTATTGATGTCACCATGTCGGCCATCGAAGAGGCTAAAATGGTAATAGCACAAATCAATCCTAATGTGCCACGCTCGCATGGTGATGGTATTATTCATCAGGACCAAATTGATTTTGGCGTGGAGGTAGATGTTCCAATCCATAGCACAAACATAGGAGCTCCGTCAGAAGCGGAACTGAATATTGGAAAATATGTAGCCGAGCTTGTTGAAGATGGAGCCACGCTTCAGATGGGTATTGGCGGTATTCCTAACGTGGTACTTTCCAATCTCACCAACCACAAAGGATTGGGCATTCACACTGAGATGTTTTCAGACGGTATTTTACCTCTGGTTAAAAAAGGAATAATCACCGGAGAAAATAAAATAGTAAAGCAGGGCAAAATAGTAAGCTGCTTTGCAGTAGGCTCAGAGGAGCTGTATGATTTTATCGATGATAATCCTATCGTTCACCTTAAGGCCGCCTCTTATACAAATGACACGGCCATCATTAGAAAAAACCCAAAAGTAACAGCCATAAATAGTGCGATTGAAATTGATCTCACAGGCCAGGTTTGTGCAGATACCATTGGGCGCTATCAATACTCTGGCGTAGGTGGACAAATGGACTTTATCCGAGGCGCATCTTTATCGGAAGGTGGTAAGGCCATCATTGCCATGCCATCTGTCACTAAGAAAGGGTTTTCTAAAATTGTACCCTTTTTAAAAGAAGGAGCAGGCATTACGACCACGCGTGCACATGTGCATTATGTGGTTACAGAGTATGGTGCTGTAAACCTTTTTGGTAAGAATCTAAAACAACGTGCGCATGCGCTTATTTCAATAGCACACCCAGACCATCGCGAGCAGCTGGAGCGTGAGGCCACAGAGCGATTTATGAGTAGGGTTTAAACGAGAAAAAAAGAAGTTATACTTTATCAGAGGCTTTATCAATCTACATGGATAAAGCCTCTCTTCATTTCAAAGGGGTTACAAAATCAGTTGTTGATCTGACATCTGTCATTCCAAGGCAGACTTTCATGCAATAAATTTGGTTAGGAATTAATCAAAAAGACTATGTCACAAAATGATAAAAGATGGATGGTCGGCCTCGACCTTTCCGATATCGATCAAACGATCATCAAATGGGTAAAACATCTGAGCGACACGCTGAAACTTGAAAAGATATACTTTCTACATGCTGAAGAAAGCTTTGAGCCGGAATCTCTGCCCGAATCATTGTCAGACGAAATGCTGCCTGCAGATGAAAGCCAAAAAGAGCAGATAAAAAATAGTGTACTTAAAGAATTTGAAGGTACAGCTGTGGAATGGGCAGTAGAGGTCGTTGAAGGTAAGCCATTTGATCAACTCCTGCATTGGATAAAGATCAAAAACATTGACCTTTTCATTGCCGGCAGAAAGAACATAGAATCAGGTAGTGGTATACTGCCTCACAAACTATCCAGACAGATTTCATGTGATTTGCTTTTAATCCCAGACATTGGCCTAAGCCCCGTGAAACGCATATTGGTGCCCATTGACTTTTCAGAGCATTCAAAGCTCGCATTGGAACATGCGCTGGAAATTGGACAGCGCTTAAACCATGAAAAGGTCTTATGCTATCACATCTACTCTGTCCCCAGCGGGTATTATAAGACGGGTAAAAGTCATGAGCAAATGGCAAAAATTATGAAAACGCATGCTGAAAAAAGATTTAACAAGTTTATTGCTAAATACCCCAACTCCAAAATTGATTATCTATCCACCTTGTCAGCGGTAAACCGAGCCAAACAAATCCGAGATATGGCAATAGAGCAAAAATGTGAAATGGTCATTTTAGGTTCAAAAGGCCAATCAGTGGGGTCACTTATTTTGCTTGGAAGCACGACCGAAAGATTTCTCCAATTAGACCATTCTTTGTTAACAATGGTCATCAAAAAACCAGGTGAGCATTTAGGCTTTTTTGAGGCATTTATGAAGGTGTAACAAGCTTCTTGAAGCCTAAAATCAGCCTGTGAAAAGTCATTATCTAACCTGATTCTGATCATATTCATGTGCTGCTTTCGGTGCTATCATTGTGTAATAAAAGGATTAAAAAGATGACACAACAGCTAATATATCTCGTGTTTTTTGGGTTGCTCGGATTGCAACCTACACCACAAAAATTTGTGCTGGATCAGCAAGTTTCAGAGCTTGAGATTTTAGGCACTTCCACATTACATGATTGGGAAATTACCGCTGAAGAAATGTCTGGCGAAGCCTCAATTGCCCTTGGTGATAAGATGGCTGTGGAGGCACTTCAGTTTACTGTGAAAGTAAAAAGTCTTGAAAGCGGTAAGAGTTCAATGAATAAAAACACATACGAAGCACTTAAGGCAGATAAAAATCCAACCATCAGCTATAAGCTCACGGAATTAAAATCAATTAGAAATACAGGCAATGCCTATAAACTTGAGACAATCGGTAAGCTTACGATTGGTGGATACACCAAGACGATACTACTTAATGTAGATGCCAAAACCGGCAATGCTGAAGTGGCATTTACCGGGCAAATAACTTTTAAAATGAGTGAATATAACATCGACCCGCCCACAGCACTCATGGGCACGATTAAAACTGGCGATGAAGTCACAATCAAATTTAATGTGAAATACAAAAACAATTAAACTCAATACAAATGAAAACTACACTTAAATTATCATTTATAGCTCTCATGTTATTAACCGTGACGGGCTACGCTCAGCAAGGTCGTTTAATGCAATTTGAGAGACCCATTGGCAAGCGAGGAATAAATATTTACGAAGGTCCCAAGGCAGATACGATCGAGTATCAGGGCAACCTTAAAGTAAGAGTAGGTGGTGATTACTCAATCATTTTCCAGGGCTTAGACCATTCTAATGACTTTGGCGCAGGTGATCCAAATGAGTTGATAGGTTTGTCTAATAACTTTGCATTACCAACTGCTAACCTTAACCTTGATGTTCAAATCGAAGATGGCTTAAGAATGCACGTTAGAACCTATCTTTCTTCTAGACACCACGCTGAAGCATGGGTAAAAGGTGGATATTTCCAGGTGGATAAGCTAGACTTTATTAAGCCAGGTTTGCTTAGCGGATTAATGGAATTTACCAGATTAAGATTTGGTATGAATGACATCAACTATGGTGATACACACTTCAGAAGATCTGATAACGCAAGATCAATCTACAATCCTTTTGTAGGCAACTATATAATGGATGCGTTTACAACGGAGCCTTTTGCAGAAATATCTGTATTCCCAGGCAATTTCATTGGAGTCTTGGGAGTAACTAATGGTAGACTTAATCAGTCTCCTACAACGGGTGACGATGGCCACGCAGTTTATGCAAAAGTGGGTTATGATAATCAGATAAACGATGATTTCAGATTAAGACTTACCGGGTCACTCTATAGCAGTAGCGAGAGAAGTACAAGAGATTACCTTTACAATGGTGACCGTGCTGGAGGTAGATATTACAGTGTAACTGAAGGCGTTAATGATACAAGAGTAAATGATTTTGCACCAAGATTTAATACTGGTTTCCCGAATCAAACTTCTATCATGTTCAACCCTTCTATCATCTACGGTGGGTTAGAATTCTTCGGATTGTTTGAAACAATAAGTGATGGCTCTGATGCTGAAGGAAGTTTCACTCACATAGGTGCTGAATTGCTTTACAGATTTGGTGGAAAAGATCAATTCTATGTAGGCACAAGGTTTAACCAGGTAGATGGTGAGTTTGCAGATGGAGCGCCTTCTATTGAGATTTCTAGAACGAACTTCGGTGGCGGCTGGTTCCTAACCAATAACGTAATGACGAAACTTGAATATGTAAGTTCTGCTTATGATGGCGATGGTTATGCAGGCACAAAGTTTCAAGGAGCTGAATTTAATGGATTCGTTATCGAAGCCGTAATCAGCTTCTAAAACCTAATCATTCTCACAACCCTGAGTAATACTTAAAAAAGAATTGCTCAGGGTTCTTTTTTGACTGATATGAGGCAAGTCTTTCTTTCCATTATTTTTATTTTTTTCTCAATGGCTTTATTTAGTCAGGTAACACAAAAGGTATATATTCTGCCAGAAAGCCGTATTTTTCTTGACGGTGAGTCTAATATCAACACCTTTTCTTGTGAATTGTGTAATGATAGCGAGAGTACTATACTGAGTCTTTGTTACCAACCACAAAAGCTGGCTTACATTTTTGATCAAAATCAATATGCCTTAAGTATTGATAATTTTGTGTGTGATAACAAGCACATCACAGCAGACCTCAAAGAAGCCTTGAAAATTGATCAGCATCCTTATATGTACTTACAGCTCAATAAACTCATTGGTTTTGATAATAAACTGGGTGTCAAACAAGCCGAATTGTCCATTACTATTGCTGGTGTTACTAATGACTACTGCCTCAATTATGAGCTAAAACCTGGTGTAAAAAAGGGGCAGTTTCAGGTATTCCTGAATTATGACTTTGATATGCTTGATTTTAAAATTGAGCCCCCTACAGCACTTATGGGGTTGATCAAAGTAAAAAAAGATATTGAAATTAAGTTACATCTGGTATTAGCAATAAAACAAGAAGATTTATAATCAACGTGCTACATGCCATTTCTTTATCTGCTCCAGTTTGATGGCGTCCTTCACAATAATTTTACCAGATTTAACCTCAAGTATCTGTTCTTCTTTTAAATCAGATATCACCCTTATTACTGATTCAGTAGCAGTACCAACCATGTTAGCAAGATCATCTCTGGATACATTTAACTCCACATCTGCCTCATTCTCGGGGTTAAATTTTTCGTTTAGTTTTAGTAGCGCTTCTGCCGTACGTTGGCGTACCGAATTATAGGCAAGGTTTAATAGGTTTTCCTCTTTTTCGTCTACTTTGTTGGATAGTAGTTCGATAAATTTTTTGGCGATCTCTCTATTTGAATATACCAATTGGAAAAATTCATCCTTTGGCATAGTGATGATCTCCGTATCCTCCATTGCCTCGGCATTGTCGCCATGTTCAGTCCCTTTTAGCAAAGCTTCATAACCGAAATACTCACCCTTACTGTAAATCCCTGTAATCAGCTCTTTGCCATCTTCATTGATTCTAATTGTTTTTACCTTTCCAGATGCCACAAAGTAGATGTGGTAGGGCATGTCACCGACCCGATAAATATCATTTTTCTTCTTGTACAGCCGAGGTTTTTTATTTGTATCAATTGATAGAAAATCATGTAGTGCCTGGGCATCAGAAATAAATGCATTAAGACCCTCTGTACTCGATTCATATTCTTTCTTTACAAGATCATTTTTCTTCAGGCGTGCTTCAATAGCATCGAGCAACTCAGTATCATCAAAAGGTTTAGTCAGATAGTCATCAGCGCCTAATATCATACCTTTACGCATATCAGCACGTTCGGCTTTTGCAGTGAGAAAAATGAACGGGATACTAGCAGTCGCATCTTTTTTAGAAAGTATATGAAGTACACCGTACCCATCGAGTTCAGGCATCATAATATCACAAATGATCAAGTCGGGATGCGATTCCGTTGCTTTGCTTACGCCTTCTTTACCATTGGCAGCGGTAAGTGTTTCGTAGTCGGCCAACTCCAAAATCTCAGAGATATTTTCCCTTATATCATCGTTGTCTTCTATGATTAATACTTTCTTCATTTAGTTTTTGGTTTTAGGGAAAGTCACATGAAATTCTGATCCCTCATTAAGCTTGCTTTTAAATTTAATATCTCCACCCAGCATTTCCACATATTTCTTTACAATATTAAGCCCCAGGCCCGTGCCCTGAATATTTGTAGCATTTTTGGCTCTGAAAAATCGCTGAAATAGATGCCTTTGGTCTTCTTCTGGTATACCCATGCCTTGGTCTTCAACACAGATACATATCTCGTTTGTGCGTTCAAAGTCAAGACCTATGATTATCGGCTTTTCGGAGTATTTTATGGCGTTGCTCGCGAGGTTAATCACTATATTTTTAATGATTTTTGGGTCAGCTTTGATTGCTGTTGGTTCCCCTTTTATAGTAAAGTTTATATCTTGAGTCTCCTTCTTAATAGAGGAAATTTCCTCCACTACTTCCTGGCAAATATCTACTAAGTCTGTATTTCTGATATCGACATCAAGTTTACCTTCTTCAAGTTTAGAAATTGACAGAAAATCATCAAGAATTCCATTTAGGTTGTTTATAGAAGATTTTATTTTCGAAATATGCTTCTCTCTCTTTTCCTGTGCACCCTCCTGATCGTTGTATTTACCAATGAGCGAAGAAGAAGATAAAATGGTGCTTAAAGGTGTTCTGAATTCATGGGAGGCCATCGACACAAAACGTGATTTTAATTCATTTAACTCTTTTTCTCGTTCAAGAGCCAATTTGGCATCCCGCTCGGCACGTTGGGTTTCTTTTATTTGTTGCTCAAGCTCTTCAGTTCGCTCTTTAACACGTTTCTCCAATTGAGATGCATAGAGTATAAGTTGCTCTTCGCTTTTTTTGAGGGCCTCTTCTATTTTCTTTCTTTCTGAAATATCAATAACATAGGCCACTACATGTTTTTCATCATTAAGATGCGCCACATTTAAACTGATTTCTACTGGAAATTCCTGTCCATTTTTTCTTAGCGCAAGTAATTCTCTGCCTGCTCCCATTCTTCTGGGTTCAGGTTTTTTATTATATTCTTGCCTGTCTTTTTTGTGTGTTTTTCGTAGTGAGGCCGGTATGAGCTCTTCGATAGTAACGCCTTCGAGTTTTCCGTCTTCATAAGTAAATATGTCATGTGCAGCTCTGTTTGCCATTTTTATCTTACCACGTAGGTCTACTACCACAATGCCCTCCTCACAGGCTTCATATATGGCTCTAAAGGCATTCTCATTATCTGTAGCTTGTTGTTTGGTCATTGGCATATTTTAGTTAATGACAAAAATCAGTCTTTCACTTGACAGGCGTCCTCATCGAAATTAAGCATTGAAACTACCTTAGCATAAAATATCTAAAAGTTTATTTCATGGTTGAGGCGCAACTCTTTAGGAAAATATTGTATCCCACGGATTTTTCGACCAAGTCTGTAAAAGGATTGGGTTATGTACTGCGATTGTCAGAAATGAATGATGCGGAGTTAATCATATTACATGCCTATAGACTTACTGGAGCACATGCTTCTAGTGAAAATTTAGTAGCTGCGAAGCGAATGGTTGAGAATAATGCTAACCTCGCCTTTCAAAAACTTGATAGCGACTTATTAAAAAATAGTCGCATTAGATATTCTTTTATCTCAGAAGTCGGTTTTCTGTCTGATAGGATAGTATCGAATATCAAACTATATGAAATTGATCTTGTAGTGCTATGTACAGAGATGCAAAACACAATAATTGAAAAATCTGATCATGAATATAAATCTTTAGTAAATGCATTAAGTTGTCCACTAATGCTTATGCCGTGATACAAATCATAATTATCTATGACAGCTATCATATGATGCTGATTACCTGAAAGTTAATTTTACTGTAAATCAAACAATTATCGTCATGGGACTCTTAATACCACGTACCGGACCTTTTCATCGAATAGGCAATAGATATGCAACCATGTTTGACTTAGATCATTTCTTAGGTAGAAGTGCATTTGAAGATAGCTGGATGACCCAACCTCCCAGAAATATTCTCACAAATGAAAATAAGCTTGAGGTGCAACTGGCAATGCCGGGATTTTCAAAAGATGAAATTACAATCGAACTTCGTGATGGTTACCTTTATATCTCTGCTAAACGCGCTATTGATAAAAATGAGACTGAATATATAGAAAAAGAAGTGCCTGATGCTATTGAAGATCAGGTCATTGAGTTAAGTGAGGACGTAGATGAAAGCCAGGTTTCTGCAAAACTTAAGAACGGAATGCTAATTGTCACAATACCGAAATCTAGTGATCCAAAGAAATTTTCAAGGACTATTACGGTTGTTTAAATAGCGCTAAATAACTCAAAAGATTCCAGATAATCGGGAATTACAACATTTGGCCAGTTAAATTCACTGTTGAGTTTTCTGGCCATTTTATTTGCGCTGTCTTCTTCCCCATGAACCACAAATGTCATTTTAGGGGCATTTTTGTAATTGCCAGCCCATCTTAATAGTTCAGCCTGATCGCCATGCGCAGAAAGCCCATTGATGTGTTTAACATTACATTTTACGGGTACATCAATTCCAAAAATTCTGGATGTTGGCTCACCTTCTAACAGTCGCCTTCCTCTTGTTCCTTCGGCCTGATACCCTGTAAAAAGCAAAGTATCATTTTTGCGTGGTAGTCTATGGTAGAGGTGGTGGAGTATCCGACCCCCAGTGCACATACCACTCGCAGAGATAATGACCGCCTGTTTATTAACATCATTTAAGTTTAGTGAAGACTCCTGTGAGCGGTAATATTTAAATAAAGCATTATCAAAAATTGAATCCTCTCTGCCTTCACTGAGTTTATGATCTTCCCTGTGTTTTTTATGAATCTGTGTGGCACTTATTGCCATCGGACTATCTACATACACGGGTATTTCTGGCACCAGCTTATTTTCAAAAAGGTAATGGAAGTAGTATAAGAGCAATTGTGTACGACCAACAGCAAAAGAAGGAATTAAAAGGCAACCTCCTTTGTCTAAAGCTTCATTTACAATTGTCGCAAATTCTTCAGCGAGGTCTTCATTGGTATTAAGTCGATCTCCATAGGTTGATTCTATAAATAAAATATCGGCCTCTTCCATCGTGGTAGGATCATGAAGTAGTGGTTGGTTATACCTACCTAAATCACCACTGAAGACTATTTTCTTTTGTTGTGTGGATCCGTGAAGCAGAAGTTCGACAATGGAAGACCCTAGTATATGCCCCGCATCATAAAATGAAACCTGCACCCGATCACTAATAGTAATTGTTTTTTTGTAGGGGTGCGGAACCAGCATAGAAAGAGCCGCTTCAGCATCGTCTGAATTAAAAAGGGGTTGAGGGTTTTCATGCCTGGAATAACCTTTCTTTCGGGCAAATTCTGCCTCTTCTTCCTGTAGTTTGGCTGCATCGCTTAGCATGATTTCCAGCAAAGAGGCTGTAGCAGATGTGCAGTAAATGGGTCCGTTAAATCCATCTATTACAAGTCTTGGCAAGTATCCTGAATGGTCTATATGCGCATGTGTTAATACTACAGCATCGATTTTGTTAACATCTACCGGTAGCTCAGACCAGTTCCTCAGCCTTTGTTCTTTGAGTCCCTGGAATAGGCCACAATCAACGAGAAGATTAAAATCGTTTATTTCTAAATAGTATTTAGAGCCAGTTACAGTTTTTGCAGCCCCTAAGAATTTTACCCTTACATCCATATAGCAAGATAACCAAACGCCTTGCAATTATTAAGTGATATGATTCATAAAGGCACCTGACTCATGTCATCCTTGATTAATTAAATGATGCTGAAATTGCAGTAAAAGATAAGTTATGAAATATTTAATCCCTACCGATTTTTCAGATTGTGCCCAGGCAGCATCAGACTTTGCCATTGATTTGGCTAAAAAGTCTCAGGCAGAATTGATTTTTCTCCATTTAATGACACTCCCAATAGATTTTGTTACTTCTAGTAATGATCGAAAAATAAGTATGTACCCTTCAACCAAGAAGGAAGTTGATCGGGTGGAAGAAAAGCTGAAGGAATGGAAAACCAGAGCTGGTAGGCAAGGCGTATTAGCTACTTCACATATCCATCATAATGAAGACAAGGACTTTATTCATCGTATGGTGGAGGAAAAGAATGTGGGTATGATTTTAATGGGCAGCCATGGAGCAGACGAGCTAAGAGATTTTTTTGTTGGCACTAATACACAACGCGTAGTGAGATTTAGTGAAGTGCCAGTGCTCGTAATCAAGAAACCAACTAAAAATGTAAAAGAGATAGCACTGGTATCAGATTTCAGTAGAGAAATTTTAGAAAATGAGTCTATTGTGGAGGATTTTGTATCAACTATCAGTGGTAAGCTACACCTTACTTTTATTAACACACCTTTGAATTTTCATACAAGTAGAGTGATTCAGCAACGATTATCAGATTTTAATAAAGATTTTGGGAATAAGGCAAAGACGCACCTCTACAATGACTTTCAGTTTGAATCAGGAGTAACCAATTTTTGTGAAGATCATAAAATTGATTTGGTAATAATGAATACCCACGGGCGTAAAGGGATTGATTTAGCTGTTGCCGGTAGTCTTACAGAAAAGGTGATCGCTAATCTCGATATCCCTGTGTTGTGTTTGCCGCTTACTCGTGAAAGCTGAACAAAGGAACCTCAAGGTGCAGTGCCAATCGCTCAGTCAGGCTATCATTAAAAACCGCATGAAAAAAGCTATGATTTCGTGGCATTACAGCCAGCAGATCGATATCGTTTGCTCTCATATAATTCATCATGCCTTCTATCGGATCTTTATCACTTGAAAATGCAAATGTGTGGTCTACATCGAACAGGTATTGATGCACTTGCAAGGCTTCACTAGCTTCCTGTGTAGAAAGTTGTTGAGGTGATTCGTTAATATTTAATAAATGTAGTTTGGCATCACAGGCCAGACATAACTGTCTGAGGTGATTGAGAATGTTGAGGTTTTTTAGTTTCTGAAAATCGGTGGCAAAGGTGATACGATTAATTTTATCAACTTTTAGATTATCAGGTATGATGAGTACAGGCACAGTGGTTCCTTGCATTACTTTTAATGATTCGGTACCTATTAACTCGGATAAAATACCGTGTCGTTCGTGCGTTCCCATAATACACATGGTGTAAACATCCGTTTTTAAGGCATTAATAATCTCCTCAGCGGGTAGGCCTTTTACGATGGATATCTTTACATCGAGATTAAAACCAACAGCAACCTGTTCTAGTTTTTTATGATTCTCTGCACGCATGGCTTCCTCATCTTTGATGATTGTATTGGCCATATCAAGCACATGTAATAAAGTAACCTTACTGTTATTGGTGTGTGCAAAATTTGCAGCGGCCTCTAGTGCATTAATCGAGCAACTGGTAAAATCTATGGGTACGAGTATATGGTTGAGTAGTGACATTATCTTAAATTTTAATAATATTTAGGTTAAGCTGGTAAAGCCAGTATAGGCACCTGGCTGTGAAAAATGAGTTTTTTACTTTGACTTGTCCCGAACATCAACTGGAAGAACCTATGCTTGCGCGGAATCAAACATAGTAGTTCGGAATTATGCTCATCAATGAAATTCAGTATGCCGTTTTCTATATCATCACTTCTAAAGAAGTGAAAATGGTGCTGTACCTTATGTAGGTATTGTTCGAGTTTTTTAGCGTGTACTGCTTGCACCTTACCTATTTTGTCTTCATTGCTGATGTGTAGAATATTTATCGCACTGCCAAAAGCATTGTTAATTTCTTTGAGCGGGTTAAGTATTTCGATATTAATTGACTGGTAATCGCTGGCCAAAACAATATTGCGAACAGGGCTAAAGTGAGTATTTTGAGGTACAACCAATACAGGACATTTCGAATTATTTATTGCTGCAAAGGTATTGGTGCCTAGAAACTCATCTTCAAGACTATTGGCACCTTGTGTGCCCATTACCACAAGGTCATATTTATTCTCACGGCATAACCTGGGTAGCGTATTTAACAGCTCATTTTGCTCTGTGCATGTAGTTACTTCAAATTCTTTCAACTCAGGTATAGCTTGATATATGAGATCAAACTCATTGTTAATTTCATCATCTGGAGTAGCGTCTGTAAATGCAAGCTCACTATATGCTACACGTGCTGTATATGTATGCAAAAGGGTGATCTGCACTTGTCGAAAACGTTTGAGAAAATGAGTTGCATAACGAATTGCATTAATTGAGCAATCTGAAAAATCAGTGGGTATTATTACTTTATATGTAGGTTTCATATACTTTGATTTTGATATAACCAAAGTAGAAAACCCACCCTGAAATTCTAATGATAACACTCAGTAGAAGAGTTGATACTTGTCAGAAAAGTAAAAACAAATGATTCAAACTGTCTTTCGAAGCATTATTTCCTCAACATATATATTTAATATAAATTGAAATAAAGGTGCGTCATTCGGTGCGTCATTTTACATATTAGTCGTAAGTAGTTGAAAATCAAATAAATAAAAGAGTATATCTCGGACAGTCATCCCGACTTTTTACATTCAAAGATGAATACTCCATCCCGCCATGTAGCTTGGGGTCAAAGTCACGGTTAGTGAAGTACAGTTCATCAAGATGGGTGGATCCTAATTTGATGTAGTTGTGGAATTCACAGTGATTTGTAATGAATGAAGAAGCCTTATCCAGGCAAAAGTTGATATGATGCTTCTTTGCTTTTATACTGCCCTTTGGCCGCCCCTTATAGTAGTTGAATACTTCTATTTGAAAATACAACTCCGAAAAGAATTCGGTTTTACTTCTTTGAAGAATCGTATTTCCCTTTCCAGATTCTTGGGTTTATTATCAAAGTAAAGGCTTCTAAGTTTTCTTGATAGTGCCTGTGTGTGTTCTACTTTTTCGCTGCATTTTTTTATACTTGAATGGTTTCTTTTATCTATCTCTAATAACCCCCGCTCTAAATCTTCAAGAAGGGTAAAACATGGGTTTTCCAACTATCTCAACTTTTTTAAATTCTAAAAATCGGGTCGCAATTTATGATAAAATGAATCAAAATAGATGAAAATATCATAAAATTTATTGGAATGATATTAACCTATGACAATGGAGATGTTGATCGACATAGATATCGATTGGTCAAAAGTTCGGGAGTCTCCGGCTCCACATTTAATGAATCAATTGATTCAAAAAACCCACTAATCATATGATTAGTGGGTTTTTTGTTTTTATGAGTGGCAATTTACACAGATGTGTTAATAGCTCTCCCAAAGTAGAATAAATGAGTTATTCTAACTTTACGCAAAAGGTCTTACCAACCGTATAGGTAAATGTTTCTTCTTTGTTTAGCCATTCCATGCGCCAATCAAAACCCTCATTACTAACATTTTCATAGGTTATCCTATAAAACCCATCCGTTCCATTTGGAGCTTTCTGTTTTTTGTATAATACAATTTCATTACTCTCCATATTCCCATGCCATACGGGGGGATTAGGGCTGACATTTGCTGAGTTGAAAAAAGTAACATACCATTTGGAACTATCGGCATTGTATTGTCGGATGCTGCCGGTAGGTGGAGCGTTGTCACTGAAAATTTCATCTTGAATAGCTAACCCATCCATTATATATTTGAATCTCCAGATCATATTTGTTGAGTCTTTGTTCCAGTTACCCTCTGAATTGCGTGATATGGATTTACACATGCTTTGCCCTATTAACAAAGCATAGTCACTAGTGTGTGGAGGTGCATCGGGGTTTAAAAGTCCATATGGATTCTCAGTGGATGGATTGTATTTAGTTATATAGGTTTGACAGGTGCCTGTTATTACTAAATATGTCAGAAGAATTGTAAAGATTGTTCTTTTCATACTAATTTATTTTAGTTAATCGAATATACGCCTCAGAAAGCGTTAATAATTAAAATAAAGGGAGGCTTGCTTGTGAATGCTGTAAGTACGGGGTGATTTGCGGTGAAATACAACCGTTTATTATTCTATAAGATGTAATTATGCTATGATTCCAATAAAGGTTTCATTTGATAGCCTACCTGACGATTAATAGCCGTTTTGTGAACGTTTGGTCATTTGTTAAAAACTTTATTAAATAGTAACCTTCTGTAACAATTGGTAAATCAAGTATTGTATCTTCATTTTTATCCATAATAACATTTTCCTCAGCTACTGTTGTTCCAAGCTGATTTATTACTAATATGGTAACCTCTTGGTTTTCGTTGGATCGAATCTTTATCATATTGTGAGCTGGATTTGGATAGACTACAAATGGAGTCTCCGGATATGTCAAATGATTTTCTATTCTTTTTATTTTAGAAAATTGGTAGCCCCCATCATAATCAACCTGTTTTAGTCTGTAATAAGAGATACCTGTGAGCGTGTTACTATCAACTGCTTTATAAACTATTTCAGTATTACTGCTTCCAGCTCCAGGTGTTTCAATAATACTTTCAAAGGACAATCCATCAGTTGACCGCTCTACTACAAAAAAATCATTATTAACCTCTATGGCGGTTGACCATTCCAATTCAGTTTGATTACGCTCATTTAATTTAGCTTCAAAGTATAATAGTTCAACTGGCAATGGGTTAGTAATTTTATCTATTGTGCCCAGAGTATAATAGCCGTCCGCACTCAAACTTATCCCAGTAAAAGTTATGGCATCACCAGATATCGTAGTCCCATCTGCTAGCAAATCCCAATCACCGCTGATACCTGAACGATATAGTAATTTGTATTTATTGGCCATGCCTCGGGGAAAAACATCAATACCTGCACTGCTAAAATCAAAAGTGAGGTCTATACTTAATGGAGTAGAGGTATCAGTAATATCAACCCACCAGACTCTTTCCCAGCGCGCTTCCAATACCCCTCCAGCATCAGTGGCATCAATATCATTAAGTTTATTGGTAGGTGTTTTATGACCAAACATAACGTAATCACCATCTTCGAATCCATTATTTTGCTCTAAGCGCATTCCAGCGGAACTGGCGGTGGCATTAGTCCCATCAAATTCTGTCCCGATTCCTGCCACATCTAAATCATGATCGCCATTCGCTAGTTCATCACCAATGTACTTATCATTGGGTGGGCTGAGCTCAAATTTCGCAGCCAAATAAGAATTTATTATATTAAATTCGGCAGAATTTAGAATTTTGTCATAAATGATAACTTCAGCCACCTGTCCGTTTAAATAACTGTTAGTGGCTAAATTCCATTTACCAATGCTGTACACACCGTTGGATGAGAAATTTGTTGAAAAGTCATCTACCGGTATTGCCGATCCATCTAAATATGCTATATGCCGGGGAGCTACAGTATTTTGAGTTTGACCTAAAATATTCCATGTAGAAGTAGGGATTATACTTAGATCGGTGGTGATTCTTGCATTAGCACCATCCCAACTGTAATATTTATTTTGATTTCCACCCCCTGATAATCGTCTGCTAATACTTGTGTGGTCACCGGCTACTGAGCTTGCACCGATACTAAGGACATAGTCATTATCTGATGCCCCTTGATCACTGTTAAAGTTGGCTATTGCTATGATTGTAGATGGTGCTGACAATCCTCCAGATATTGTACCACTCAAAAAGTCGGTACTTCCATCAAAGGTAAGGGCATTATTCCCATTGACGCTTGAGGTTTCCAGATGTGGAAACTCAGCGCCTTCTGAGGCTGTATTTTCATTGCCAGATTTGTCCAACCAGGTAATTACAGGGTCACCTGTATTGCCAATTATCTCATTTACATCAAGCCAAAGTTTTAAATTAGTTGACCCATCTTGCGCACCAACACCACCCGGACCATCACTTCCCAATGATGTAGGTTCTATACCAATGGGACTGTTGGATAAATCTGCTGTCCCAACCGTATAATACCCATCTCCTGTAGTACTAAAGTTTACATTTTCGAACACAATTTTATCACCAGAGATATCAGCCATTTCAGTCGTAACTGTCCAGTCACCTGATACTCCATTTCTGTAAAGAAGCTTATAGTCAGTAATATCTCCTGTTGGAAACCCTCCAAAGCCTGCTAAGTTAAAATCGAATGAGAGGTCTACGGTAAGCGAGTTGCCAGTATCAGTAAGGTCTAACCACCAGGCACGATCCCACCTTGCTTCTAATGTCCCTGAAACAACTGATATGTCCGATGTGTTTATTGAGTTATCATTTACGTTGTGTCCACCAACAAGATAGTCTCCAACATCAAAATTTGAATTAATAGTTACACTCAAACCGGCCCCGGTTGAGTTTTCCTGACTCCCGTCAAATCCAACACCAACACCTATTATATCAAAATCATTATCTCCATTACTGATATCATCTCCAGTATATAAATCGGTTGAAATTGGGATATTGTACTTGGCAGAAAGATATGATGTCACAATTAACCTTTCTGATGTGTTCAAAGATCCGTTGAAAACTATTAATTCAGCGATCGAACCATTAAGTAAGTCCTGGAAGTCATTTGTCGGGCTGTCAACCCACCCCCCTACGCGGAAGTCACCCGATGAATTTAGTTCACTGATATAATCCTCAACAACTTCGCTAGTTCCGTTTAAAAATAGTCGGTGAGTACTTAGTGAATTGTCTAAAATCTCCTGATTAAAGATATACCATGTGCTTCCTCCTAAATCTGGTCCGAAACGAGTATTGGTTCCATCATAGCTATAAAAATCGTTGGTAAGAGGGCTTGCCACATTTTTTCTTCGAGATATGCTTGCCATTTGTCCTGTTATGTTTTGCAGCCCTGTACTGAATACATAATCGTTATCATTCATAGGTTGAGAGGCTTGATTAAAAAAAGCAATTGCAAACACGGTATAGGGAGAAACTATTGGACCACCGAAATTACCATTTAAATACTCAGAACTTCCATTAAATGTTACAACAGGTAACCCGTTCAGTGTATTATTACTGAGATTTGGTTTTGATCCTGAAGCGCTCTGTGTGGCATGATTGTTATAGCCAGATAGATCTGTCCACGTGGTAATATTGTTATTGTTTGCAATATCAGTTAATTCGGAGGCATCAAGCCAAAGTACCAAACTTGTAGCCCCATTCGATTTCTTCACTCCTCCTGGACCTGTTTGAGGATAAGTTGGTGTGATATATGCTATACATATTGCAATGAAAATGATACACTTTTGTTTCATTAGAATTATTTTAACCCAAAGAAAGATTGCTGTTATTCAATGCATCAATTAGCTAGTAGAGCAGATCCAAGAATTACAACATTTCGAATTAATATAATTTAGTACATGCAAGAGTCCGAGATATTTGCAGTGTATGAATTAGTTTATGCTGACAATAAAAAATCAAGAATGCATAATTATTTCTAACTGCACTTATTTAGCTCTTCACAGCATGTATGTTGTATTGATATATGAGCGACTATACTGCATATTCAGATAGACTAACAGCAAATCATAATTTTGATACAAGGGAGCTATTAAAATTTGACGTAATTAAATCAATGTTAAAATCGTAGTGATTTTGGTTGGGTTTTAGGTTAGCCACCTCTTTTTTAGAGGTGGCTTTTTATCTAAATGATTAAATTTTATGTATGTTAAGAAAGCTACCCTTACGGACCTTGATGAATTAGTTTCACTTTTCGATAGGTATAGGTTATTTTATAAAATGCCTTCGGATGAAACTAGCTGCAGGAATTTTTTACAAAAAAGATTGGAACGGAATGAGTCCGTAATTTACATTGCGTTTAGTGAAAATCATGAAGCCATTGGGTTTACACAACTTTATCCTTTATTTTCTTCAACTCGTATGAAACGGTTGTGGCTCTTAAATGATTTATACATCAAAATTAATGGCAGAGGCAAAGGTTACGGAGAAGCTTTAATTCAAAAAGCAAAGTCACTGTGTCGAGAAAGTGACTCCTGTGGCATGATGTTAGAAACGGATATAGATAATTTTGCCGCTAATAATCTTTATAAAAAAACCGATTTTGCCCTAGACAAAAACCACAACTACTATACATGGGATTGGTGAAATCTCTAGATGTTATTCCATACGTAAATTGTTTGTAGGGTTACTTTTGGCAGCACTATAGGATCGATAGCCTACACTTAAGATTGTAAACAGTAAAACAGTAATTAAAGCCGCTATTATTACCCACCATTCAATAGATACTCGATAAGCGAAATTATCAAGCCACTGAGTCATAATCCAAATAGATAAAGGGACAGCTACTATTCCAGCAAGCAAGATTAATCTTAAGAAGATACCAAATTGTAATCCGATTAAATTTTTCAGATTGGCACCTAAAACTTTTCTAATGCTGATTTCTTTTATCTTGGTCTCGGCAACATATGCTGCCAACCCGTACAAACCCAAACAAGCTATTAAAATTGACAGGAATGAAAAAAACGTCACCATTGTCCCTGTTCTTTCTTCTGAAACATAAAGCTTTTTAAAGGAGTCGCTGATAAACGAATAATCAAAAGCGTCTTCAGGGTTAATTTCTTTCCATGTATCATTGATTGCCTTAAGACTCCCAGCTAGATCTTGAGGCTGTGTTTTTATCAAAATTTTTGACACCCAATCAGAGTTATTAAAAAGTATTAGTGGTTTTATTTGTTGGTGAAGTGATTCAAAATGAAAGTCTTTCACAACGCCTACAATCTTTACGGAGCGACCTAATGTTTGGATATCAAGAGAACTGCCGATAGGGTCTGTGATCATTAAGTGCTTTATGAATGCCTGATTTACCATTATTTTATTTTTGTCTAGCTCAACCAGGTTTTGTGGATTTCCCTCGACTAGCGTTAACTCAAAGGAATTAAATGAATGTTCGTCAATCGACATAACATTGATGAGCATATTGGAATTTTCATAATCATCTAATCTAATTCTCCAAGAATTTAATTTGTTGAACGGAGCGTCTGAGCTCATGGCCGTTGATGCAACTTGAGGTAGTGCATTCAGTTTATTGACTAATAATGAAGCTGAATTACGGGTCCTTTTATTATTTAGATCAATCACTACAATGTTGTTCACATTAATACCCAGGTCTTTTGTCTTAATGTACATCAGTTGTTGATATATTACTATGCCACCAATAATCAGTGTGATGGCAATGGTAAACTGAGTGAAAATTAATATCTCCCGAAATCTTTTGGCCGTATTTTTATCACCTTGGGAAGATATTCCCTTTAGCACCTTTATGGGTTCAAAAGACGATATTAGAAATGCGGGAATCGAGCCAGATACAACACCAACAAATAAAACGATAATTATGAGAAATGGAGTGGCTATGAGTAACTCTGTTTGTGTTATGGTTGTATTTAAAAAATCAGAAAAAATGGGTAAAGTTATTTGCACCCAAATTAGACATAAAATAAAGGCAATGGAGGTTGTTAATAGTGCTTCACCGGTAAACTGCAAAATGAGATCCTTTCTATTGATACCCAAAACCTTTTTTACTCCAACTTCTTTTGCCCTCCAGATTGATCTGGCAGTAGTTAAATTGATGAAATTGAAGCATGCAATGAAAAGAATGAGAAGAGCAACAGCCCCTAAAATATACAAAAATTGAATGTCTCCATTTTGAGATAATTCTAGTGATAAGTTAGATCGCAAATGGATATCTGAAAGTTTCTGTGTGTAAAATCTTGTGTTAAAGTTTTCCAAACTTTCTCTAGGGCCATAAGTTAGTGCTATTTGATTAATATTGTGCTCAACATCAGATATACTACTTTCCCTAGCTGGAATGAAATAGGTGTATGTCCAAATATTCCCCCAATGCTCGAACTTACTCTTAGAGTAAATATTTCGAGTTGATTCCAGTGATATTAAAAAGTCGAAGTTAAAGTGGGATTGCTGAGGAAAGCTCTCGACTACTCCTGTTACTACATATGATTGCCCGTTGATGTCAATAGTGTGGTTTATTGGATTTGAGTTTGAAAATAGCCTGTTAGCTGTTTTTTGCGTTATCACGATGTTGTATGGTTTGTGTAGCGCATTAGCAGAGTTACCGGAAACAAATTTAAGGTCAAATACATTGATAAATTGTTGATCCGCAAATAGTGCATTTTTCTCAATATAATTATTTCCATCAATTTGGACTTCTATTTCTCCTGCCTTAGAAAATTGCGTTAAGGCCACTAATCCCGATAGCTTTTCACGGATGAGCTCACCAATTTTGTAGTTGACGCATGCACTTGCTGATTTATGACCTCCGCTACTGTGTTCTCTGGCAAGACGATAAATATTATTTTGGAATGATTCATCATAGGATCTTTCGTTGTGTATGTGTAGATAAATGATTGTACATGCAGCTAGTCCAACACTCAAACCAAAAATATTGATTAGTGCAAAAATTTTTCTTTTAAATAAGTTTCGAAAGGCAATTTTAAAAAACATATCAGAACGGGTTAATAGAATAATTAGTAGTATGATGCCAATCAACTGTCAGAGGGTTCATTTTAAGAACTTCCGATCATGTGAATCTGCGTTCGTTAAATTCGATATTAACACTATGTCAGTTTATATTAATGTCTGACACCTTCGTTTGCTGGTTACTTATGTTATTTTGCTGAGAATTAGATATAAAGAGCTTAAGGGTTAAGTTCTGTATGTGTATTGTGAATTTAGATTAACGCTTTATTACAAATGATTCCTGAGATTTATTTTTTTAATGGCATCTAATACGACAATTGGTTATGTATTAGCGGTTTTTATATAGGGAATATAAAGCAATATCGATCAATTATTACCCCCATTTTACGGTATATGAATTTAATAAAATTCAACTAATATATTGATATACAGGTTGTTATCATCAATTAATAAAAGATTGATTATTAGCCTTTTTGCCTGATTCATAAGATTGCCTATAGCTTCATATTTATGGTTTAAATGTTTCACCTAAATATGTTTCTATGAAGAAGTATTTACAAATTAGTTTTGTTCTTTCATTAGTGATGGCAGTAACAATGTCATTTGCTCAAGAAAGAACAGTTTCTGGTAAGGTTACTGCCGTTGATGATGGCTCTGCTTTACCGGGCGTAAATGTTGTAGTAAAAGGTACAACAACAGGTACTGTCACAGATGTTGATGGTAATTATAAGTTGGTCATTCCCTCAGAAAACAGCACTTTGGTTTTTTCATTTATAGGTTTGGCTACTGAACAGGTCGTAGTTGGTTCAAGATCTGTAATTGATGTTCAAATGACTTCTGATGTGACTCAACTCAGTGAGGTTGTAGTAACAGCATTTGGTGTTGAGCGTGAAGAAAAGGCACTGGGCTATGCAGTTCAGTCTGTTGACGGATCTGAACTCACTAAAGCACGTGAACCTAACGTTGTCAATTCATTAGCTGGTAAAATAGCAGGTGTTCAGATTACAAATGGTTCTGGGGCAGTAGGATCTTCCTCAAGGATTGTGCTTCGGGGAGCATCATCAATTACCGGAAATAATCAACCATTATTTGTTGTAGATGGTGTTCCTATAAGCAACACTACTCCGGGCAACTCATCCCCTTTCGGTGGCACGGACTTTGGCAACGGTGCTGCTGATGTCAATCCAGATGATATTGAAACTATTACGGTGCTCAAAGGACCAAATGCTGCTGCACTTTATGGTTCCAGGGCTTCAAATGGGGTTATATTAATAACCACAAAATCAGGTAAAGGCTCTCAGGGTATTGGTTTATCTGTAAACTCTTCTACCCAATTCGAAAGGCCGCTTAAGTTACCTGATTTCCAAAATTCTTATGGACAGGGCGCTAGTTCTGATTATTTTCAATGGATCGATGGCTCTGCCGGTGATGGTGGCGTTGACGAAAGTTGGGGGCCACCATTGGATGTTGGGCTTGATTTTGTACAGTGGACATCAAATGGAGAGTATCCCGAACCTTGGGTTTCCCAGCCTGACAATGTTAAGGATTTTTTTGAGACAGGAGTTACTCTTACAAATAATGTTTCTCTAACAGGAGCAAATGACAATGGTAACTTCAGGCTTTCTATTACTAACCTGGATCAAACAGGAACTTTACCTAATACAGATTATAGTAGGCAAAATTATTCAATGAATGCTGGTTATAATCTCACCAATAAGTTACGTGGTGATTTTTCTGCTAATTATGTACGCGGTCATAGTGATAATAGACCAAGTTTAGGTTATACAGGCCAAAACCCAATACAACAGTTTATTTGGTCAGGAAGGAATGTTGATTTTGCTGCTTTAGAAAATTATAAAGATTTACCAATTTCGACTGCTGGTCTAGGTGCAGGCATCTCGCCAGTTAACTGGAACACAAGGTTCCAAAACAACCCATACTGGGCCTCTGACAATATAATTAATAGTCTGGATCGGGATAGGGTTTTTGGTAATCTGCGAATTTCGTACAAGATAAATGATAATCTGAGTGTTTTTGCACGAACTGGGATTGACTATTACACAGATGAACAAACTCGCATAAGAGCACAGGGTGTTGAAAGTACTACCAACGGCAATGGATTCTTTTCTAAACTGGCCAGTACAAGAGAGGAGATAAACTCGGACTTTTTAATCTCTTTTAACAAGGCTATTAGTGAAAATTTCCATTTGACATTAAATGCCGGAGGTAACCAATTACGTCAAAGACTTAAGCAATTATCTGGAACAGCCCCTGAGTTAGAACTTCCAGGCGTGTACAATCTGTCTAATGTAAAATCTGGTGTAAATGTGCTTACAAGTGATTTTTCAACAAATAAGCGTATCAATAGTTTATACGGATCAGGTCAGTTTGCTTTTAAAAACTATCTATTCTTAGATTTCACAGCTAGAAATGATTGGTCTAGTACACTGCCTGAAGATAATAATTCTTATTTCTATCCGTCTGTTACATTAAGTGCGGTTATTTCAGATATTTTAGCCATAGATTCTGACTTACTTTCATTTTTAAAAATCAGAGGAGGTTGGGCACAAGTTGGGTCTGATACCAGTCCTTATCAACTTACCCAAACATTCGCATTTGGTTCTTCATGGGGTTCAATTCTCGAGCCAACAGAAGGAGACCGATTGCTTAATCCCGAGTTGAAACCAGAGATAACAACATCTTTTGAAGCAGGTTTAGATGCAAGATTCTTGGATGGAAGGATTTTACTCGATGTAACATATTATGATTCTAAATCATCAGATCAGATAATTCCAATACAAATCACAGGTGCTTCCGGATACTTGTCTAGAAACGCCAACATTGGAGAAATTTCCAATAAGGGAATAGAGTTGCAACTGTCAGGGGATGTTGTAAGAAAAGGTGATTTTGGCTGGAATATGGCGTTAAATTTTGCGAGGAATGTAAATGAAGTTGTTGAATTGGCACCTGGATTAGATCAATTAACGCTTGGAGGTCAATGGAATGTTAACGTTGAAGCACGAGTTGGCCAGCCATATGGAGCTCTTTTTGGGCCAGCATTTAAGAGAAGCCCTGATGGTGATATTATTCATGACAAAGGACTCCCTGAGACTGATGAGACCTTTCAGGTAATTGGTAATGTGACTCCTCAATGGACGGGAGGCATTAATAATACTTTTACTTTCAAAGGAGTATTGCTAAATGTCTTGATTGATGGGAAATACGGAGGAGATATGTATTCTATGACAACCACTTGGGGTAGATACTCTGGAGTATTGGAAGAAACAATATTTGGTAGAGAAACAGGAATAGTTGGTGTTGGAGTTATAGACAATGGTGATGGAACATTTAGTGAAAATGATGTGATTGTGCCTGCCGAAGATTACAATAAAGCTGCTTACTCCAACAGTATAGCTGAGAGTTCAATATTTGACGCAACTTATTTTAAGCTAAGACAAGTACAGTTGGGCTATACTTTACCAAATTCTGTCATTGGCAAGCTACCATTTAGAGATGTAACTGTTTCTGTTGTGGGTAGAAACCTGGCCTTATTGTATTCTACTGTACCTCATGTAGACCCAGAATCAGCCTTTAGCAGTAGCAATGGTAATCAAGGACTTGAGTTTGGTCAAATACCTTCAAATAGAAGCCTTGGTTTTAACATAAGCTTCAAACTTTAATTTTTAAATAATTATACTATGAAACTTTATAAAAATATAAAATTATCGTGGGTGTCACTGGTTTTAGTTACTATGACTATCGCATGTACTGATGATTTCGATGAGGTAAATACAAATCCTAATGGACCTACTGAAGTACCAGCAGAACTGTTAATGCCTGCTATCATTGAGCGAACATCTGATCAGATTTACAGCACTTTTGTAGGTGGAGACATGGGCAACTGTTGGGTGCAACTTTGGTCTAAGGTTCAATATAATGATGAAGAAAGATACCAGCCAAGAGGAACTTCACTTGATGGAGTTTGGAATACGTTATATGCCGGGAATGGGACGACTACTTCGACAGGACCTTTGACAGATGCAAAAGTGATGTTGCAGTTGGCAATAGAAGAGGATAATGCAAATCTCCAGGGAATTGCCAAGGTAATGACTGCCTATGTATATTCTATTTTAACTGATGTATATGGTGACATACCATTTACTGAAGCTTTGCAGGCAAAGGATGGTATCAACAATCCTGCTTATACCCCTCAGTCTGAAATTTACCCGGCATTACTCGTGATGTTAGATGAGGCTAACGCACAACTTTCTGCTGATGGCGGCTCCATAAGTGCGACATCTGATATAATGTACGGAGGTGATTATTTGAAATGGAAGAAGTTTGCTAACTCTTTGAAGTTTAGATTGCTGATGAGGATGTCAAGCAGGTCGGATTTCAATAGACAAAGTGAGTTACAGGAATTGATTGATAATAGGGTTATGTTTACCTCCAACAGTGATGAGGCTAAGCTAGTATATTTATCTGCAGCACCAAATACTAACCCAATGTATAGCACCATTATTGCTGGTAACAGAGGGGAGTTCAAAGTATCCAGTGTTTTAGTTGATGAACTATCTGCAACTAATGACCCAAGGTTATCAGTTTATGCTGATTTAAATGCTGACGGTATTTACCGAGGTAAACCGGCAGGAATTTCAGATGTTCCTAATGCAGAATATAATTACGATAATGTTTCTCCCATAGGGTCATTTTATCTACAGCCAGAGACTCCTGGTTACTTTCTTTCCTATGCTGAATTGGAGCTTTTGATAGCTGAGGCAGCTCATAGAGGTTTGATTACCGGGCAAAGTGCTTCAGCACATTATAATGCTGGGATAATGGCCAGTATGGAGGCTAATGGGCTTACATCCGCTGAATATGGTTCTTACCTTTCGAATAATGCATATAGCTCTTCAACAGGAATGCAGCAAATTGGGATGCAGAAATGGATAGCACTTTTCGGACAGGGTATTGAGGCTTGGACTGAGTGGAGAAGAACAGGTATTCCAGTCCTGTCTCCAGCAATTGACCCCATATCAATTAATGAGATTCCCTCCAGGTACCCATACCCGCCAAGTGAGCAATCGCTTAACGGAGCAAACTATGCAGATGCGGTGGCAATTCAGGGGCCTGATAGGCTTACAACGAAAATTTGGTGGAACAAATAAATTTTAGACTATGAAAAATATAATATATAAATTTTCAATCATTGTTGCAGTCCTTTTTATAGGTAATGCATGTACAGAGCCAGAAGATTTGATTACTGAGAATGCTAACTCAGGGGGTGCATTAGTAGATGTTTCTAAGTCATCAGGTAAATTGTTAGGTATCCCGGATCCTAATACAGGGGAGATGTCTTTTGATGAGGTTGAACTAAATTTTAACCTTCGCCTGGATCTTGGCGGCCAAAGGGTTGATTCTTATGAAGTTGTTAAATCAATCAATGGTGAGGGTCAGACAACAGTTGCAGCTTCCAATATTCTTCCACTTGAGTTCAGTCTAACTAGTGCTGCTGAGTTTGTTGAGGGTACAGGAATGTCCGTTTCTGATCTTAGAGTAGGTGATATAGTTACATTTGAAACTTATGTGATCACCAATAATGGTCAGCGATACAAGGCTGGCCCAAATGAAGGAACAGTGGCAATTACAGTAAATTGTAGTTCAAATTTGGCCGGTGATTATATGGTGACCGGAGTGAGGAGTGATGGTGGGACTTATGGCCCTTATCCTCTTACTGTTACAGAATCAGGTCCGGGTCAATATGTAAGTTCTCGAAGCGGCTCTTGGTTTCAATCGGGGGCGTTTTCGGGCCCAAGTGGTGAATCACGAATGGAGTTTTCAGATACCTGCGGTGAACTTTCAATTCCAGAACAAGACCTGAATTTAGGCCAATACTCTAATGATCAGTATGGTACAGGATCTTTTGATGGTGTTGATGGGAGAGTTGATGGTGGAACAGGAGTAATTACTTATGAGTACGTCATATCCTTTGGGTCTGGTGATATTACATATACTGAAACGATTACGCCTTTGTAAATGTAATTTCAATTTAAAAGAAAACAACTATGAAAAATATATATAAAAATTTAACTGGACTTTGTATGCTGGTATTTCTGATATCGTCTTGTGATGATGAAGATTTTACAGGTGCTTCAAACGTAGTGCCTACGTCTCCAACGATATCAATTACTTCACCAGGAGATGTACCCGCTTTTGTAGAGCAGGATACCTCGTTTGCAGTTGTTATTACAATGAGTGAACCACAAGTTGTGGACGTTGCTGTTCACTTGACTCAAATCGGTGGAGATATGTCAAACGGGACGGATTTTTCGATGCCTGGACGTGTTATAATCCCAAAAGGAGAGACTTCAATTTCAACAACGATTGATTTTTTGTTTGATGAAGAAGCTGAGCAAACTGAAACACTGGAAGTACAAATCGGAGATGACCGGACAGCAAATGCTAGTATAACGCCAACCACTAGCAGTTTTACTGTACTACCTATCAAATCTACTTCTGTTGATTTTACTCTCAGTTGGGAGTTTGCTGATTTTGAGTATAATGGAGAAGATATATGTGATTTAATAGGCGATCTTGATCTTACAATTCAGAACCCTGGTGATGTTAATATGTACGACACGGATTTGTTAGGTTATCAAATGGCATCTCTTAGTTGTCCTGAATCTGGCACTTTGGACGTTACTACAATGGTCGCTGGTGAAGTATATGAAGTTTGGGTGGCTATTTACTCTGGGTTTGATGCCGGAGAAGCCGGTCCTCAGGCAATAAATGTTACAATTGACTTTGCAAGAGGTAACTCTGAGTTTCACGGTTCAGTTGTAATTTCAGATGTATTTATGTCAGATATGGCAGCTGCCGGGGGAATTTTTTATACCCTTGAGCTCTCAGGAGATACACTAACATTGGTAGATTCTGATGGCAATACAGTTGGTGAAGGGCGAGTTGATTATGAGACTCAACTTAAACCAGTATCAAAACCTTAATATCCATCAAATCATTTTAAAGGAGAGGTTGCAAATAGTGACCTCTCTTGTTATTGTTAATCATGAAGTTGGAGATGATTGGATAGAAGATTATTAATCTTAGGAATTTTGCTTGTAGCTAGGATTATGGTTATAAACTACCCTTCAAAAGAGTTTTCTAATGAGTAAATAGAAGAGGTTAATTTTCAGAAATCCTCCATTTATTCTGATGATTGATACAATCCAAAAAGACAAGCCATTCAAAAGAACATTACCGAATTCAGTTTATATTCTAAGTTCCACTGTTATCCCAAATGTAACTTAAACCCATGCACTCAATTTAATCAGACCACACGAATCATATTGATACTTATAGGTTGTTATGGTTTGAGGGTAGAGAGTAATAAGGATGATCTTTGTTGTATACCCCAAAAGTGAAGTTTCATTTACCATAAATAATTAATCAATGTATAGTAAGAAGTTATTTATTTTTTTATCACTTATTTTTTGTTCAATCTCAGCATACTCTCAGCATACAGTGGGAGGCACTGCCTCAAAAGGGATGGATATGAATACCATGCCTTATGGAACAATTCAGGAAGTAATATCTGTTAGACCTTCAGTTAAGGGAAGTTATTACCTTCAAAAAGAATGGCAAATTGGCACAATTGAGCTTTATCAAACTGAGTATGTTATTGAAAATATTTCCGTAAGATACAACCTATTAAATGAGGTAATTGAAATAAAAGATGGGAATACAATTAGAGCAATTGACTCTAGGCGGATAAAAAAATTCAGTATTGGTAATAAGTCTGGCGGTATAACAGAATTTTACCATGGAAGATATTTCTTACTCAATAATACACCACTTACGGGGATGCTTGAATTAGTTGAAAGTAAACCTGATGTGGCATTATATAGAAGGACAACGCCAAAATTAATTAATGGCTCTTATGTAGCCGTGCTTGATATGGGCAATGAACATGATGAAATTGTCAAAAATCATACTTATTATCTAGAAAGTGGGGGAGATCTCTTGATAGTTAATAATTCAAAAACTCAATTTAGTCGCCAGTTTGATGATAAAAAAAGAAAAGTAAAGGAAAAGCTTAAAATGAATAATATTAATTTAAATAATGTAGATGATTTGATTGAGATGCTTGATTTTATTGGAGAATACCTATAATTTAAATAAAAAACATGTCTCGGGATTTCCTCTATTTTTTTATTGCAGTTTTAATACTTCTCTCCATTATAGTTTTTGAAGGTTTTCAACAGAATTATTACATAACACGATTTGATCTGGTTGACTCAGGTCAATTTACTTTATTAAGACTTATTCAAAATCACTTCCTGAGGTGGGTACTCTGGGCACTTACTGCATTACCATTTTATTTATATGTTAAGAGTAAGGCTGATGAAGATATTCAAACTTTGGACCTTTTGAAATATTTGATTTTTATTATTTCAATTGTTTTGTTAGATATTTTATTGGTCTCAATAGCAGCTGCATTAAACAATGATGTTGACCTTACGGGAAATACTTTCTTAAACTATTTTGAATTCTTTACTTTTCAAAAAGCCCCCATCTTTACCTTAGCTCTAGTGGGCTTGGGTGTTTACACACATTTGTATTTCAGGAATCGTGTTTTGGCTCTTAAAATAGAATCACTCAACTCTATTAAAGAGATGGATAACCAATTGTATAATCAATTGAAAGAAAATTCCTGGACAGATGAAACCAGAGTAATAAGTGTAAAGATCGGTAAGCGAATGAAAATAATTCCTTTGGATGAAATTGTTTGGGTAGAGTCTGACAATTACTGCGTAAAAATACATAGCAGAGATGATCGTACCTATACTCTTAGAAGTTCAATGAATAAAATGGAGGAGATATTACCTGAATCAGTATTTGTTAGAATACACAGAACTGCTATTGTAAGTATATCCGATGTTAGTGAAGTGATCACTGGGAAAAGACCTTCTATCATCCTAAAGAAAGGAGAATCTGTTGAAGTTGCTCAAAGTAGAATTTCTCAAGTAAGAAAGATTTTTAAAAATCTAAATCAAAATGCATAACTGTTGTCAGCATTAATTTCCCTTTTTACCGCACAAATATTTAATTAAAACAAAATTATCAGCATTTAAGTGTTTGTTCTCAGCAAAGAATGTCTTTCTGAGTTATGGACTTTTTTTATTTTGTTTCTTAGGTATATAATTAAATTACTTTACCTATGAATTTACAGAATGCACAAACCTTTTATAGCAGGGTAGCAATTATATCTAATGACAATAAGTTAGGAGAAAACTATGTTACAGTTCTGTCAGTTGCACAAGGGATTTTACCTATTGAATTTATTCCGGCCAGCAATTATCTACGAAAATTTTTAAAGAGCATCGACAATATAGATATAGCCATTGTCGATCTTAACTCGGTTAGTATAGAAACGCTTGTGAAGATTAGAAAAAAATCCAGCACTCTAAAAATTGTATGTTCTTCGAATAACTCTATTAGTTTTAATGAGATCAGTAGTCTTAATATACATGGGTTTTTAACTAAACCAGAAAAGTATGTTGAGCTATTAGATTGTATTTGTGAGGTAGTGAGGGATAAGAAATATCTTGGTGAAGATACTTTGTGTAGTTTCTATAAAAATAATTATCGTGAGGAATCAGACTTGACAAATAGGGAATATGAGGTATTATTTGAGTTATCAAAGTCACTTTCTTATAAGCAAATTGCGGAAAAACTTAAAATTAGCAAAGATACTGTCAAAAAGCATTTAGAACATATCTATTCCAAGTTAGATGTCCCGAGCCGTTATGAGGCGGTTGATCAAGCACGCAAGGCTCAGATTATTTGAAATCACATATTAAAAGTTAATCAAACTATGAAGCACAAGGTGTTTATACTGCTAGTGGTATTATTTTTTTCTTGTAATAATGAAAATGAGAGAAAAATTGCTGTGTTCAACAACTATTTTGAGGCGCTAAAGGAGGAAAGTGATCAAAAATGGCTTTATACTACGGATACAGTCAAACTATGGTTTGATAAAAAAGAAGGAGAACCAATTTTAATTGTTAAAAATGACACGTCAACTGGTAAGTGGGCTGGTTGGGATAAGGTAATGAAATCAAAGTCATACTACGACTCTATTTGGTTTGAAAAGTCTGAGCAGGTGATCAGAGGATATTTTTTCGAAGAAAATGATTTTTATAAATTAATAAACAAAAAGCCAACTAAAACACTTCGTTCATATTGGTTGAATGACAATAATAAAATTGAGGAGATACTCATATACTGGATTCCAGGCGTAAATACCACGACAGCACAGCATTTAAAACCAATTATAGCCTGGGCTGAAAAATATGACTCACTAAGACTTTCCAGAATATATCAGAATGGTATTATACCATCTGCCGAAAATGCCAGAGAATGGAAGGAGCTAATAAATGAGTATAACGAAATGAAGAAATGAACCGAACACGTAGAATAATAGTAAATTTCATATTTATATTCATTGGGTTTGTTCAATCATTGAATGCTCAGGTTTCATCATATCAGTCTTTTTTTGTTCAGAATGATGACGTGAAGATTCATTGTGTAGAAAAGGGTTCAGGACCTGTAATTCTTTTTTTACATGGTTTTCCAGATTTTTGGTTTACATGGAAGTATCAGATGGATGCCATGGCAGACGAAGGATACCGTGTTGTTGCGATGGATCTAAGAGGATATAATGAAAGTGACAAACCTGAAGCAGTAGAAAGATATAGAATGTCCGAATTAATTTCAGACGTTGTAGCAGTTATTCGAGCCCAAAACGTGAGCGATGGAGTTACCATAGTTGGAAATGATTGGGGAGGGGCCATAGCCTGGCAAGTTGCTATTTACTATCCAGGTTTAGTAAAAAACTTAATAGCCTGTAATATACCTCACCCTTCAAGCCTTAGGGCAGTTTTAAACGAAAAACCAGAAACCTCTGGTTATACACATGATTTTACAGCACCCAATGCCGTTGACATCTATACACCTCAAAAATTGCTTGCCATTGCAAGTGTATCAGATGTTGAAATACGAGAGTTTTATATAGAAGCGTTTGAGAAATCCAGGATACAAAGTATGTTGGATTACTATAAAGCAAGCTATCCTAAAGTAAAGCCTAGTAGCAATAAAAAGCCAACCACATCCATCCCATTAAAAAAGGTACAATGTCCTGTTTTAATGATCCATGGAATGCAAGACACTGTATTTCCACCACCGTCACTTAATAATCACTGGGATTATATTAATAATAATTTCACACTATACACTATCCCTGATGCAGGTCATTTTGTCCAAAGAGATGCTCCGGAAGAAGTTTTGAAAGTGATAAAGAATTGGTTGAGTTCAATACAGCTGTAATTGTATTATTTTTCCATGATTCCTAGCTAAAAAATGTGCCTAACTGCTTCTTTTCCATAAATAATTTTTCGGAACTCAGCTGGTTTCTTACTATTCAATAATCTTAAATCACCTTTTTCATTCATTAATTCAGTGAAATTTTGTTCTTTTAAATCGTATTGTGCTTCATTTGGGTAGGTTGTAATAAGCATCAGTTGAAAAGGAGCATCTTCACTTGCTGGTGTCTCCAAAAGCTGGTATGAGTCAATGTATCCTTTTTGTAGAGCAAGGTCTCGCAATACTTTCCAGTTGTTTTCATAGTAGAAAATAGCTTCTTCTTTATTCTCATTAAGAATTTGAACAAAATCAATTGTTGTAATTCTATTATCGATTTGTGCGTTAATCGAATAGCATGCAATTAATAAAAGAATTATAGTTACTGCCTTCTTCATCTCATATTTAAGTTAAAGGTGAAAGAATAGTTATTTAGATTAAACAAGTTTTAAACCCTTCTGATTATTGGCTAAGTGTAAATATTTGCCAGTACCTAGGGCTCCAGTTTTTTTTATCTTCGGAACGTTCAATGGTCCTTAGTACTCGGCCATCCGATTTCAAAGACCAAGCTTGTCGAGAATAAAATAGTTTACCATCGTATCGGAATTCCTTTATAAAATAAATCTTATCTTCTATTATCTCACTATCCCAAGTCTGGGCATTCAAATCATCAACATAAAATAGTTTCCATCTTTTTGTCTCATGATCATACGCTCTAGTTACAATTGCATCAACATATTCTCCCTCACCAATAAATATTTTCCATTGCTCAGTAAAAGCGTTCTTGTTTTTTAATTTTTGCACGCCAAAACTGTCTTTTTCAGGTATTGTATCATTGTTATATATTGTAATTACAGACTCCCATCTACCTTCCTTCCAAAAGTCAAAATATTCTACAGATTGTTGACAGTAGGCTTGATTCAATAAAACTGATAAGAGAGTCAACTTTAGTGTCAAAATAATCTTTATGTGTAATTTCATAATTAAGAGATATTTTAAAGTATAATTATTTGTAATAGAGAAATTTTAAACCCTTGACAATAGTACTTGAAATGGCAGATGAGTGGCCTTCATCCTCAATTATTGTCGCTAAAAAATTTATGTTCTTTACGGAATTGAAGTATTCTCGAGCGTAACCAAAACTGGCCAATTGATCACCTATTTCATTTTCTCCAACGCTCAGGAAAATTTTCTTTGAGTATTTAAAATGACCCTCATTCAGGTTTTTTAAACGACTCAAAAGTGTAAAATCATCAAACCATAAGGATGGACTTCCGATTAGGTATTTTTGAAACAGATTAGGGTCCTCAATTAGTGCATAAATAGTAAAAAGACCTCCATAAGAATATCCAAAAAGACCTCTGTTCGAAATATTTAGTTCGTTATCTATTTCTACCCTGGTAATGAGCTCATGCTTTAAAAAGGATAAAAATTTATCACCACCACCGGTGACCCCACTTTTCAACGAGGTACCAGGATTATTACTATCCTTTGATGAAAGATGAGTTGGTGTAAAATCACGCGTTCTATCAGGAAAATAAGATTCCCAGCCATCAGCAGGGGCAATGCCAACAAGTATAATAGATTCTGTGTGGTTAGAGAATGAAAGAATACCTTGAGTTGTACTTAAAAGATCCTTATAGGCTAACCAATCAAGACAATAAAGTATTGGGAACTGTTTGAGAGAATCATAATCATTTGGATAAATAATATCAACAGTATAATGAGCGCCAATGTGATTAGAATAAATTTCAAAAGAGATTTTATCTTGACTCAGTACGTCTAAGTGTAGTGTTACAAGAATTGCAAACGACATAAAAGTTATTTTCATTTCTCATTGCTTCTTAAAGGTGCGGAATTGAGTGCTTGTTGAGAGTTATTTAAAATAACTTGTAATTTGGTTTTTGATATCCAATTACCGTTGAGTACAATCCCTTCTATGTTTTCAATAGCTTCTATATTCTCGAGTGGGTTATCTTTGAGTAAAACTAAATTGGCATTATAACCCATTTTTACCATTCCACTTTTATTTTCATTTAGGTACTCAGCGGGCTTGACGGTTGCAGTTTGCAATGCTTCATATGGAGAAAGCCCAACAGAATAAACAAAATTCTTTAGTTCTCTGTGTAGACCAGACCCATATAGAGTCAACCATTCTGGTGCATCAGAGCCAGCCATTATCTTACCAGATCTTTTAAAAATTTCCTTAATGATGTAGGCTCGAGTTTTCTCATACTTTATTCTCAGGTCTTCTGCGGGTGGTTTGTCCCAATATTTCTTACGATATTTTAGCAATTCTTTTTTGACTTCAGTCGACAATAGTGACCATTCGGGGCTTTTTTCTAGTTCAGAATCGGAACGCTTATGGGCAAATGAGCTTATAAATAAAAAGTTTGTGGGCGTATTCCATATGTCGTGTTTTACAGTCAGTTGTATAACCTCTTCCAGTTTTGCACTATCAATAAAATTAAGGGTATACCAAGGGTCTTCTTTAAATATGCCAAAGGCACTGAGGCCTTCATCTGTGGGGGCCTCATTACTGATTATTGCATCCATATACTGATCAAGATGCTCAATGTCTTGACCACTTTTTATAGAAGTCCTTAATTTTATTTTTCTGGAAACATGTCCGACAACAGGTATGCCTTCTTCATTAGCAGCTTTAATTATACCCTGATAAGATTCATTATTAAGCCCAAAGGTGAGTTTTATAAAATCATAGCCTTTATCGCTATATAATTTAACTGCCTCGTAACCTTGAGTAAAGTCTTTTATAACCAAGCCATTAAATACTTTTGAAAAGCTAATTGCACTAAGTTGTGGGCTGGCTACATAAACCCTGGGGCCAACGATTTCACCACTGGCTATTCTTTTTTTTAACCTTAGATGCTCAGGCCTTCCAATCATTAACCTATTGGTTAACACGCCATAGGACAGCGAAATAGCAACTTCATGATCCATATATTTTTCATCAATTCTGTCATCGGACAGGTAATGCATGTGCATATCATATAATCCAGGCATTAGATATTTGCCTGAAGCATCTATTTTTTCATATTTCGCTGGTATTTCAATGTTATTAGACGGTTCTATAACTTCAATTAAACCATTGTTGATCAATACCAATTGATTTTGTAGTACGAGTGAATCTTCCATTGAAATAACTGAAACATTCTCGAGGGCAATTTGCCCCAAGCTGACTTGATTTAAACCAAGGGTAAGAATTAGAATATAAATGAATTTTTTAATCCTCATCATTGATCATTCTTAAATATTCAGTTGCTCTTGAGTTTAGTGAGTCCAATTCAAGGGCTTTTTGAAAGTATGAAATTGAACCAGGAACATTGCCTAGCAGATACTTAGTGATTGCCAGTTGGTTAAATACAATATCTGAATCATGATAAAGAGACTTCTTTTTGTTAAAAACTATCAGAGCATCCTCCATTTTGTTCCATTCAATAAGCGTGTAGCCAATAGTAGAGAGTTTTCCTGAAGAAATTTGATCGATATGGTAAAGTGAATCGATTAATGTAATGCCTGCCTCTATGTCTTTAGATTTTATTCTATTTAGAACCATTTTGCCAATGTCGGAGCTATCGGCATCGTTATATCGTGCTATGTAATCAGGTCTTCTGCAATGTATATTCAGTTCTAGTTCTACTTCATCTGATAGTTGCGTTAAGCCGTTTTCCATTACTGTACTCCAGAAGTCACCTCCAAAAACTCCAAAGTCCTGACGGTTTATAACGGCTTTTCCTGTGAAATCTACCTGCTCATTTTTCGCCCAATCCCGTGATATTTGGGTGGGAGCCTCAAAGTCTATTTTTAGTGGCTTTGTTATGTCCTTAATTGTTAGATTTCCAAAAAGCTCAAATCCTCCGTTTTGTTTTGGTTTTACTTCTGTGCTCTCAAATACGGCATAGGGATGTTTCGAAGCGTCAAACCAGCTATTTTCTCTAAGTAGGTCTTCATCTCTTGTTGTATTACCAGTATTAATACTATTGATATCAATAAAGAGCGTAGTTGATATGGATTGAAGATTGTTTTCATCAAAAAAAAGTGTTCCATCAAAAGTGTTAAATCTCCCACGCACAGGACTAAATCCAAAGTATTTTATCTTAAAGCCTATATAGGAATGCTGATCATCAATCAGGTAATCTTTGCCTATAAAAATTGATTTATTTCTAATAAAGTTGCCTGAATTTGGCTCCTGAGTTACTTTAACCTCTTTGGTATCTGGCTTGCAACCAAATAAAATATTTGCCACTAGACTTATGTAAATAAGACTTTTTAATTGAATACTATTCATGAGTTTTTATTTTGGTAAGGTTGTTATCCAGAGAAAGCTTATAGTCAGATACATCATCAAAATTTAAGTTCTTTGCTAATTCATAAGCCTTTTTGTAAAAATCATTAGCATCAGCATAATGGCCACCCATGGATAATGCGTCTGCGGTATGCCAATATGCCTGAGGTTGATTTGGGTAAAGCTCAATATTGTACTTCGCAATCCTGACCCCTTCTTTATAATCCTGTTTTCTTAGTTGACTGTTTGCCAATTCGATCACTGCTGACATTGGTATTTTTATTTCATAACCAAGTTCTTCAGAAAGTCTTTTAAAGTGACCATGCAGTTGATTTAAATTATCTATTTCATTGACAGGGTAGTACTTATAAATAAAAAGTAGGCCATCTTTGGTTGCTTTATTTACTAGAGAGTAATGGTCTTCGTTTCTGTATAGTTTATGCCGATATGTCCTACTATCATTTACATGCATGTTTATAGAATCGCTGTAAGTTTTTATTTCATTTTTAAAATCTTTTTCAGCTTCAGCTATAAAAACTTTCACATGGTTGTTTTCTAATTGCTTGAATTTTTCAAAGTCATTCCATAGCATATTATTACTCCAAGAGATTTGTGGACTTGACGTCAAGTAGGCATTAAATAGCTGGTTGCCTTTAAGTAAATCATAGAATGCAAACAGACCACCAAATGATTGACCGCGAATTATTTTATATGGGTTTGTTCTAAAATTGTTGTTAATAAAGGGGATGAGCTCCTCATCAATGAATCTCGAAAAACTTTTGGCACCACCAATTTCTCCCCAAAACTGTTGACTCTGAATGTCATTCGGTGCTTCTGGTGTTAGGTCACGACTACGATTAGTGTTTTCTATTCCTACTACGATATGTTCAGGTATTTTATCACTTGTAGCTAAAAAGTTAACCAGGCCAGTAGTATGATGAAAGTCATTTTCGGCATCCAGTAGATAAATTACAGGATAATTAAAGGTAGATTTGGTATATGAATCAGGTAGATAAATATATATGTTACGATCCTCATTTAGAATTTCTGACTGAATAGTAAGAATATCACCAATAGTAAATTTTTCTTGAACAACCTCTTTGGTATTTCCCCCCATATCTTTCTTACATGAAAAGAACATTGACAGCATCAGCACAAAAGAAATGTATCTCATGATTTCATTATTAAATTTAAAAGCCTTCCAAAGGCTGTAACCTTCATGATTTTATCGTTGGGTGATTCGACTTTTGTAAGATGAACTATGATAGTATTTGTTGAAGGGATTATTAATAAAATTTGTTGGCCTGTTCCTCTGGCAGAAAAGGTTTGATCAGAAGCTGAAAAAAAAGGGAAATGCTCACCATTCGTAGCAACCCACCAGCAGAGGCCATATCCTCCTAATATCCCTAAATCAGAATACGATCGAGTACTTTTTCTTATCCACTCTTTCGACACCACTTGTACCCCTTTGTAATTACCATTGTTAAGCATCAAAGTGCCTATTTTGAGTAAATCTCTACTTGAAAGCCGCCATAAAATAGCAGGGTGAATGGAGGTATTTTCCTCTTTGATGTATTGCTGTTCTTGTTTATTAAAATCATCAAGTTTTAAAGGGATGACAATTTTTCTATTGAAATACTCTAAGATAGGCTTGGAGGTGGCGGTTTCCAGTATTGAGATAAGAGCATTAAAATCCCAGTTATTGTAAAACCAATGAGCTCCAGGAGGGTGACTACCCCTCTCGGGTCTTTTATTTTCCATGCCTGGAGTTTCAAAAGCTGCAGCGTGATAAACCCCTGATTTTGATTTGAGAAGGTCATAAACAGTAGCCTGCTTTTCTTCGAGAGTTAAACCATTAATTTCAGTTATATTTAAGCTTGCTAGTGTAGAGTTAAGGTCAACTAAGCCTTCGTCTTGGCAGATGCCAAGTAAGAGGCTTGTTAAGCTTTTTCGGATAGAAAAAATATTAAATGTTTCAGTAGTGTCTCCATATGAATATACTAGTTCATTGTTACTCCATACTATCAATGATTCTGTCAGGCCGTTGGCACAAATGCTATCAATCTTTTGCTTCTTTTCTTTTGTCCACAAGGTTTGGGTATTGGCAGTTCCCCAACTGATAATTAGTATCAAGCAAAAGAAACTTTTGAAGTAGCAGTAGAAAGTACAATTCATATTAATTAATCAATGCCAAACTTCAATACTTCTATTTTTTCGCTACTGTAAGAGCTGAATTTAGTTTGTTCACCTCTTAGAAAATCATTAAAGAATAAAAGTATTATTTCACGTAAAACCACTAAGTCCTCTTTTGGGTGGTCGTTGTACCCAAAAAATGAAGGGGTTGTTAATGGAAAGTCAGTAATAGAATTGTGCCCCATATCTTGAAGAATAAGAAGAAGAGTGGCTTTTTTTGTATTATCAGTTATGCTCTTATAGTTTTCTTTGGCATAAGGATATGTTCCATTTGTCACAAGGTGAGCCTGAGGAATATCCATACCATTAAATCTAATCGGCCTTGGAGGAATACCCTCCATGCTGATATACGCTTTCACTTGTGCATGTTCATCTGCAAACGCACCACCAATTCGACCACCTAATGAATGGGCGAAGATTCCCATATTGTGGAAATCGATTTTTGATATAGGGTCGTCTTTATTTACTTTTTTAGACCGTTCCAGTAAGTTAGAAATGACAAACCGGATATCCTTAACTCCAATTTCTACAGGTTTTTCAAAAAACGCATCTACTTTTTCATAAGGACCCCTCATAAGGTCACCCGGGCTATATGCATTATTGGGCTTAACAATAAAACCATCTTGATAAATTGTGTATCCAATTTCTGGCATATCTAAGGAAATAACTGAAAAACCATGACTGGCAAGCTCTTCAGCAATTGTTGTGTAACCATATTTCTCAACACCTCTACCAGGCACTATGATTATCAGGGGTGACTTGTCTAGTTTATAATTAAATGTAGCTCTAGTCAAGCTATTTGATTTTACATGACGATAGTCATTGGATAAGGGTGCGTATATTGATGTTTCAACTGGGGTATCCCTGCTTTCCGCGGGATACCAATGTTGAACAAGTATACTTCTTGGCTGTCCTGTATTAGGCTCAAAGCTAAGGCTACGGCTATAATCAGTAAATTCATAAACCGTAGTTCCTGTTACAAATTTTCCAGTTGGTTTAGGAATTTGTGTAGAGTCAACCAAAGAATAGGAATAACTAAGCTTAAAGATTAAACAAAGGGTTAGACAAGAATATTTCATACATTATTAACAGTTTAATATCAGATTAGGAATCAACTCTAGACAACCATACATCTATCCATGGTTCATTCCACCGATCGGGTGTCAATGAATTTTTAGTGGGTTGTTGAGAGTAAATTATTTTCGCCTGTTTTAAGAGTGTCTTCCCACTTGTGATTTTAGTAAGGTCGTTTGATCGAAATCCTTCACCCATTTGAGATGTGCCCAGTAATACGTAGAGCAGAGGACTTTCTGGGTTAGCACGTAATCCTTTATTTATTGCATCCTTTTGTCTTTGAGCCAATTGTCCACCTGTTTTTGAGTCACCCTTTATAAAATGGGGAGTCATGGCCAATCCAGATAGCAATGCTTCAAGAGCTGATAAATAGGTTGTTTGCTCGATAGTTGGATTATCTAGTACTTCATTAGACCTATTTAAATACTCAAAACCAATATTATAATATTTGATTTTTTCATTGCTCAATCTACCCGCTTGAGAGTAAATAAATGCTGTCCAATATGCTGAGAGCCAATCCGAAGGATTTTTGTCACTAATATCCTGAAATGCCTTAGCCGCTTTTAATTCCTCTTCGAAATTTTGTGCTTTGTCATGTAACTCCATGGCTTCTTGCATGGGGCTACTTTTCTGTGCGTAAGCAATGCTACTTATTGTCATTATCAATAAACAGCCCATAGTTTTTAAGTTCGTTTTCATGGTATTTTTTGTTTGGTACATTCTATTTTCCAGGTTTCCAGGGTAAAATTTTCAGTAGGGGTGGTCCAAGCGCCTATCCAATTGAATCCTTTCTTAGATATATCATAGAATCTTATTTTATAAAATCCCTCTGTTCCATTAGGAGCTTTTTGCGGCCTGTACAATACAATTTCCCCGTCTTTCATTCCACCTTCCCAAACTCCCAACACAGTGGTTGGTTGTTTAGATGTAAAATAATGAACGTACCATTTTGCACTATCTGCATGGTATTGTCTGATGCTGCCAGTATGTCCTCCATTAGACTTTAAGGTTTCATCCTGCACGGCTGTACCATTCATGATATATTTAAAAGTCCATGTCATATCAACAGGATCTGCCCAAGTCCCATCTTGTTTTTTGCTGTAAGATTTACAGTCACAGGTTCCAATCATTTTGTCATAATCTCCTGTTTCTTTAGGTGCATTGGGATTTAATAATCCATAGGGGTTTTTAGCAGATGCAGCATATTTATACTCATATTTTTGAGCATATGTAATTGATGTTAAAAGGCATATCAATATTAAAGGTGTAGATAGCTTCTTCATGGTTTATTATTTAGTTGGTTATGTACGTACTTTTTATCAGGAATTCTTCTGGGTTTACTATTCCCAGAATATCCTGTATCGCTTGCTTCTTATCTTGTGACTGCTTGTAATAGGCTTCACATATTTCAAAACCCATGGCATATCCCAAAAGCTTAGGAGTTTCCTTGTTTTCAAGGGATTCCCAAAGCCAATACTTTTTTTCCTGAGCAGAGAGATCTTCGACAAATCTCTTTTTGAGTTTTTGTCTATTGTTATTCAGGTATTTCAAAGCCTCAGTTTGAGTAATGTCATTTATGACCAGTTTGGTGATGAGTTCAGCTCCTCCTTCCCTCAAGCAGAGTCCAAGCATGTTCTTTTCCTTACTAAAAAGTGCACTATAAGTACTTATACCCATAGTCATGGCTTGTTGAAAATGAGACAATTCATGGATGATGAATTTTAGCAGGTGCTCTTCGGAATCCAACATTTTTGTAATAGTGACTAACTGGCCAACTTTTGAACCTTGAGCAATACCTCTATGGGCGCCAACTAATAGATATGTGGGAGGAAACATAGCAGAGGGGACCACCTTCTTAAAGGTTTTAAGAGTTGCTGTATATCTTGATTCGAAGGTTTCAATTTTGCTGAAGAAAGCATTTAGTTTTTCATAATGCTCCTGATTACTTGCAATTGCTGTTCTGAGCATTTCGGGAGTAAGACCATGTCTGGTGATATATTCCTTAAGCCCGATCGAGGCTAAATCGAAATAATGTGTTTTAAGTATATCTATAGTGTCTGAATAAGGATTTAACTTGGCGTATGCATTTAAAAAATTCTCTACATCAGTGTAAATAAGTTTTCCTTTATCAGCTTCTGTTGGGTAATTCGGTTGACTAAAGCTATTTGTAGATATCAATAGCAATAGCGCAAATAGACTTTTTATAAGCTCCCTCATTTTTTAATTGAGTTTTTTTCAATAGTAAGTAGATAACGGCATAGAATAGGAATAGGACATGGTTTTGCAGTAAGCAAATGCTTATTTGCTGTAATTCAAACTATGGTGTAAGTGCCCGTGACTTAATTTTGTAGTATTGGCAACACAATCCTACTTGGATAATCCTTAGACATGAAGATGGATTGATTAGCTTTTTTAAAAGTCCGGGTAGTCATGGGATCTTCTTTTGTATTTGGGTTCAAGGCATACTTTGGGGAATTACTTCCGGATATTTCTACTCGAATTTGAGATCCCTTTTGTATTTCTATACTTATGTAGCCCATATCAATTTCAATGGCCGTTACCTCACCAGGTTTTTTGAATGATGCTTTCTCAAATGAATCTGTAAAACGTAACCTTTGGATACCTTCTTGTATTATGTTGGCTGTTCCATCTTCTTTTACTTCAACTATTTTGGCAGTAAAATCCGAGTCATCTGCATCCGTAGATACATACAAGTGTGCCTTAATCTTTCCTAAAACATTCAATTTGGATTTAAGCGCATTGGATGTGTAAACTAAAACGTCATTTCTTTTTTCTATTTGCCGTTGATCTCGAATACCAAGCATTTCTCCAAAAAATGCAAAGTGAATATTGGCACCTCCTTTTGTAGGAACGGGATTCTCAGGGTCGAATGTAAATTTATCGATTGACCTTTCATTGGAGATATCCTCTGAAAGAAAACCATCGCCATCAAGGCTATTAGCTCCTTTGGTAGATGAAAGATACATGTTTAATGGGTTGGTAGCTGGCCACTCATTGAATGACTTCCATTGGTTTGAGCCTAATTCAAAAATCCGTAGATCGGGACTGCTTTTTGATATTGTATTATCAGGTTTTAAATAGCGATCAAAAAATTCTACGGCTTCGGTATAATGTCGGTCTTTTCCAACTTTAACAACTTCCCCAAAATCGGTATCTCCAACTTTTGTAATACCATTTTTCATTGCATCATGGACCCAAGGGCCTATAATTAATTCTTGATTTGTTTCGCCAAGATTCTTTTTTTGCTCACCAGAAATTTCAAAATAACTATCCAAGGCTGAAGTACAGATAAAGTCGTACCAGCCGGTAATGTGTTGTATTGGAATACTTATTTTATCATAGTTACTTAGGTTAATGGATTGCCAATACGGGTCTTTAGTCTGGTGATTGATGAGATAATTCCAAAAAGTACCGACATAATTATTTTTAATGAATGCATCATTTAAGGGCTTAAATTCCACCAGATCGTTTATTGAAAGGCCTGTTTGATATGGAGGAAAATACCTGGTTTTGTTATGAGTAATAGCCATGGTCCATGGGAGTATAGCTGTATTGTGAAACACTCCACCTGGATAAATAACGGTGTACATATCACCTGGGCCGGAGTTGTTGACAATAGCTTTAAGTGCAGGATGTCTGGAAGGTGCGAGTTGCATTGCAGAATAACCGGAATATGAGGAGCCTAATAGCCCTATATTACCATCACACCATGGTTGTGCCTGTATCCAATCTAATGTTTCATATCCATCAAGCCGTTCATCAATCCATGCCCTGAATTCACCGCTTGACTCATATTTTCCTCTGACATCTTGTACTATATAGACATATCCTTCTTTGTTGAAGAAATCGCCATAATCTCTTTTACTTTTATCATATGGTGTTCTCATTAGTATTACAGGAAACGATCCGTTACCATTTGGGATATAAATATCTGTGGCCAGCGAATCACCATCACTTGTTATCACATCAATGTTTCTCAGAACTTTTTGTGCTGATGCAGCTTGAAATAATAATAGGAGCCCGAAAACCATACAGCATCTTTTCATCTTTTTGTATTTAAGTTAATTATGGGACTGTCTTGTACATAAACTGTCTTGTACATAATATTAATATTAGTTCGTGCAAAATGACTTAGAATTCATTTGAATGCTGTGAATGCAAGGGGATTTGCGGTGTAATGAACTTTGTCTAAATGCTTGAAACTGACTCTTGGCTAGAACTTTTAAGGTTGATTATACTTCTTTGTTATAGATGACCATTGAAATGACCCTAATGAGTTGATGCATTTGATACTGCTCTTAACTGATTGAGAACATCACTTTTTGCACTTTGTAGAATTTAGCGAGCTGAATTAGTCCGCTTAAACTGTGAAGTGAAAACGACTTTTTTATACACTACGGATAGGTCGCTTCGTTAATTTCTTTAAAAATGTCGTCTAAATTTCACCACTGTAGGCTTAAGACTGTTAATGACTTTACGAGTATGTGTCGGAGAAGTCCTAATGCGCTGCACAAGTATTTTGGGGACCAATCAATCACCTTAAAACAAGTTTTGTCAGAAAACAGAGTTTTTGATTTCTTTGAAGCCCTTATTATTGGCTTTCAATACTTAAGTAAAAATTCAGAGCCCTTAATGTTAATTTCTTTTACAGAAGGGTCACTACAAAGATACTTGCGAAACTTACTGATGTAGTCGTCAAGGAATGAAAGGCCAATTAGATTAATGAGGCTAAACACACACAAAATAAATGTGAACAATCCAGTGAACAAGAATTTTAAAATTGATTTAAAATTCTGTTAATCAAATAATTAGAACTTGATTAAATCGGACAGTACCCGACAAGAGACAAACCCCAGCAAGTCTGCTGGGGTTTTTTATTTTGATTAATTCAAGCTAAACTATTTGAACAATGAGCGTAGCAATATGCAGTATGAATGAACTCATTTTACATAAATCGTTTTACGATTTATGAATTCCAATATGCCATCTTTAGACAGTTCACGGCCATATCCTGATTTTTTGGTTCCTCCGAAAGGAAGTCTTGGGTCAGATTTTACCAGTTCGTTTATAAAGTAAGCACCATCACTCACTTGGTCTGACATTGAAAGGGCCTTTTCGATGTTGGTAGTACAAACTGTAACGCCCAACCCAAATGTTGATAACTCAGAAAGGCGAAACGCATCGACTTCATCTTTTGCTTTTACCATCGCAGCTAAAGGGCCAAACGTTTCTTCCTCAAAAGCTGGCATTCCAGGTTTTACATCGCCTAAAATCGTTGGTTCATGATAACAGTTTTTTTGTTTTCCACCTAATAATAATTTTGCTCCGGCTTTGATTGATCCCTGAACCTGGGTTTGAAGTTGGTCTGCCAAATCTTCCCTTGCCAGGGTACCCACTTTTGTATTTTCATCTAGCGGATCACCAGATTTCAGGTTTTTTACAGCTTCGGTGAACTTGGATACAAATTCATCATAAATACCTTCTACTAAAATAAATCGTTTGGCAGCAATACAACTTTGTCCGCAATTCATCATGCGTGCTGTTACAGCAGTATTTACGGCTTGATCAATATCTGCATCATCCCAGACGATAAAAGCGTTATTTCCTCCCAGTTCAAGCAAAGATTTTTTGATATTCCTCCCGGCAATTTCTGCAACAGCAGCTCCTGCACGTTCGCTACCGGTAAGTGTTACGGCTTTAATTGCAGGATTGGTTATAATCCTTTCCGTGAGGTCGTGATGAACAATGAGGTTTTGAAAAACGCCATCAGGGAAGCCTGCTTTTATAAAAACTTCTTCAATTTTTTTAGCGCACCCAAAAACATTTGGAGCGTGTTTAAGCAAGCCTGTATTGCCTGCCATAAGGGTAGGGGCAGCAAAACGAAAAACCTGCCAAAACGGGAAGTTCCATGGCATAATGGCTAGCACACATCCTATGGGGTCGTGTTTTACTGAGCTTTTTTGTGCATCAGTTGTGATGATTTCATCTACCAGGAATTGTTCGGCATGCTCAGCGTAATAGTCACATACCCAGGCACATTTATTTACTTCTCCTTTTGATTCTGATATGGGTTTTCCCATTTCGAGCGTAATGATTTGAGCATACTCCTCAACATTATCTCGAAGCACCTGAACCGCCTTAACCATTAAGGAAGCGCGTTTTGATATGGGTACTTTGCGCCAACTCTCAAAGGCCTTTTGCGCTTTCGTTAGCTTATCATTTAGTTCATTGTCTGTTAGTGCTTTATGTACATCAACAATGCTGTTATTGTAAGGATTTATGCTTTTGAATTCCATTTTTAAAGATTTTATTTATCTGAGTATGCGGTAGATTCGAAGTTTTTCACGCCTTTTAATTCGTCTACCCAATTCCATGATGTAAATACTGTTATTGTGTTCGACTGATCAGACTCATCAAAACCAGCCTGATCGAATTTCCAAATAATGTCTTGAGCTTCAGGAAAGCTATTTGAAGATAAACTATCCTTAAACAATCTGAAAATTGTATTATGAGTATCCATGCCGTCATTAAGGGGTCTGGCAATGAATGAGCTTGTAGGAGTCTTCAGATTCATGACTGCATTAGAGTTTGAAGCCGTGACTTTTAATTTTATTTGAACAATATCAGGCTCGGAAAAAAGATTAGGGAAAGCCCAATAAAGTACACATGAGGTATTGAAGAGTTCGCCTTTTATTTCCTCTGCTATATTTTGCCTTTGTCCTTTATTGAGTTGCTCACCAATTCTGAGTTCAAGTACCTGTATGGCGGCTTCTTCAGTATCTAAATCAGACAATGCCATGGCTGCCATTTCTTTGAGATCTTCAGCAGCTATCTCTCCGGCTTCATCATACTCGATATGATTCAACAATTCGAGAAGATTATCATGTTCCCAGGCATCTGGTAATTCATGGATTTCCTTCAACTCCAATACTGCAACTCTGTATTTGTTATTCAATTTTTACTTCGTTAGCGTGCCTATCAGATGCTGTTTAATTGTTTTGTCTTCAATGAGTTGCGTTGCATATTTTCCGTGAATGGCATCAATCCACGCCTTAGCTCTTTTAGTAAGCTTAAAATCATCTGTCATCATTCTACCTCGCGTAACTAAGATTCCCATATCAGCACCTTCATATAAATAATCACCGGTATTTGTTATACGTAAGAAAAATGCTTCTTTCTCACTTTCAACAGCTCTTCTGTGCGTGTCCATTCTATCAAACTGAATATGACCATTGTCGAACATTTTCCATATCCCTGATTTTGGAGCATCATTTACATACTCAATGGTATCTTTTGTGTGCTTAACAATTAGCTGACTCCAGCTGTCAATATTTTCTTGTTTCGCCCACCGGCTATTCAGTGCATTTACATTTAGTGTGTATTCAACATCCATCCACTCCAAAATATGAAATACGAATAGTGGAACATCTGCCAGTGCAAAAACGGCATGGTTAGTAATAGAACTTGCACCTGTAACACGCGGATTTAACTCTCCAAGATAAAGTTGTCCGTTGTCCTGATCAATTAAAAAATCTAATTCAAAATATCCTTTGTAACCTTCTTTTCGAAGTTGGTCTCCAAATAGTTGTGTATATTTTCTTGCTTTTGCGCGAAGCGCAGGAGTAAAAGCCTCAGGAAAAATTTCGTTGCCACACCATCCGCCTTTGTATGGCGTAAGCTCTTTAAATCCAACCAACTCGGTCATTAAAGGAGCGACAATGGTTCCATGCTGAGTTACACATGCTTCAATGGCCGATCCTCTGCAATTGATGCGTTTCATGATTTTTACTTCTTTTTCACTTTCTATCTCATCAGCATGCTTCTTATAATCCTCTTCGTTTGAAACGAAAAAGGTAGTATGTCCTGAATCTCCAAAAGGGGTTTGGATTACGAGGTCATTTCCCAAACTTTTAGAGACATTGAGTAAATTTTTATAATCCTTAACAGGTGATAAAACATAAGGTACACAAGCTACTCCTGCTTTTTCAGCTATTCGGTTAGTGTTTACCTTATTATCCATGAAATTCCTCATTTTGGCACTTGGAAACATAATTTCCAACCCTAGCTTTTTGGCCAGCTTCTCGGTCTTTTCGTCAAACATCAAAAACATTGCTTTACCGGCTTTCTTGCCGTGGCTACGAGATTTCAAGTAATCTTGTACTTCAGGGTGCTGAAGCAGGTAATTATTTATGTCTTCGATACTTTCAAATTCATCATGTGGGATCTCCTCTTTAGGTGAGAACACATTAGGATGTAAGCCATCAAAGCATTCGATATATGAAATGTACTTGAAACCTTTAATCCATTCATCTGCACCCAACAGGTTGAAATTTGTTGCACTTATGAAATAAATTGGAACTTCGTTTTTATAGAAAAATCTTCTGATATCAGCTATTCCGTTTAGTCCTATCTCTGCTTTTACAGCTTTAGGTGATGTTTTAGTCTTGGCCATGTTTATTGTTGGTTAGGTATTTTGTTTTTCTTTTTACTTTTTTTCATTCCTGCGCCCATGCCTGATATTGCGCTCATTGAACTTGATGTTTTATGTCGGTCGAGTACACTTTTCTTAAAGACCCTCAACCCTAAATCGGCACGATAACCGTGAATTTCTGAAACATCGAGTGCCAATAGAAATTCGATAATCTCTCGACTTACTACCTGACCCGGTACCAGCACTGGAAAACCGGGCGGGTATGGAATAACAAATGAGGAAGCAACGAGCTCAAGGTCATTTTCCATTGCTGGTAGGCAATTTGTAAGAGGAATGTACTCGTAATTATCTTCGTCATACGCCAGAAAATAGGCATCTCTCAAGTTACCTCCAGGCACACCAGGTACAGCCTGAAAAGAATGGTGAAAATGACTGAAATCCGGCAGAGGCGGAACTTCATTCGTTAATGAATGGATTCTGTTTTGGCGGATTTGAAACTCATGTTTATTCAACGCTTTAAATTCCTGATCCAACTCATCTGCAATACGCAGTAGCGCATTGGTAAGATAGGTGACACTACCACGTGTAGTGCCTATGTTGGTCATAAATAGGACTGTATTTCTAGAAGTTTTATTTATCTGGATATTGAATTTATCCATCAGGTATTTATTCTTGAATGTATCTCCATCTACACCCGTTCTGCCTATGTACAGTGTGATTTTCGTAGGATCCAATACAAATTCATCTTGCTCCCAGGGAAGTTCCATCCTGTTCCAACCATCTTTTTTGTCATAATATTCTGTTAATCCCGTTTGGCGAAAATCATCAGGTATGAAGTCTTTAACCGTAAGGACATCAAAATATTTACTTAGTTGGGGGTTGTCCTGAATCTTAGCCCTGAGCACCATGGCCAATTCCACACTTTTCTCAACAAGTTCAAATCCTTCAAACTGCACCTGCCTGCGGCCTGCGTCCAAAGATGCCAGCATCTGATAATTTGGTGAGGTTGAAGTATGGGTCATGTAGGCTTCAAGAAACGTGTTTTCACTTTTCCTGCGGAAGTCTTCGTCCCAAATATGAATCATTGAACCCTGGCGAAAGCTGCTCAATGTTTTATGAGTGCTTTGAGTCGAGTATACCCTTATTTTTACCTTTTCAGGATCAGGCATATTTACAACTTCTCCGTTGTTAAGCCCTTTGATATGCTGATCGTAGTCTTTCTTGTATTTCTTGCTCTTATACTTTGCGGCTAGTTTCTTTGCAGTAAACATACCGGTACGCTGTTTATAAGTATAGGTAAACCCTGCAAAAGCAAACCAGGCTTCATCCCAAAGAAATACCATGTCTGGCTTTATGGCCAACACTTCTTCCATCACTCGCTCTACATTATAAACCAGGCCATCGAATGTACAATTGGTGAGCAGCAGCATTTTTACTTTTTCGAGTCGGCCGGCTTCTTTAAGTTTAAGTAGTTTCTCTTTGATTTGTTCCAGGGGTACCGCGCCATACATAGAGTATTTTTCGATAGGATACGAATCAAGGTAAACGGGAAAGGCACCTGCCAATACCAGTCCATAATGGTGTGATTTATGGCAGTCTCGGTCAATTAAAACAACATCTCCTGGCTGAACAAGCGCTTGCATCACGATTTTATTGGCCGTAGAAGTACCATTAGTAACAAAAAATGTAAGCTGTGACCCATAGGCATTGCCTGCCATTACCTGAGCCTTTTTTAGAGGACCCGTTGGCTGGAGTAATGAGTCAAGCCCACCCGTTGTGGCAGAAGTCTCTGCCAAAAACATATTTCTACCATAGAAATCTCCAAAGTCCTGTATCCAGCGCGACTTAAATATTGAATTACCTCTGGAAATAGGCATGGCGTGGAATACCCCTGTAGGTTTTTTGCTGTACTCTTTCAGTGCACTGAAGAATGGAGTTTCATATCGCTCCAAAACACCACGCATGATTGTCAGATGGATCTCCTGTAAGTCTTCTCTGCGATAAAATATCCTTTTAAATGTCTTAATCGTACTATCTTTCAAGTCTGCCAATGCAGTATCTGTCACATAATAAACGTCTAGTTCCGGGCGGAATTCTAACGTGGAACGGCCAAGTATTGGTCCTAAATCAACTTCTGATTTTGCTGATAGATCAAGCTTTAGGGCATTTTGAATGTAAGGTTTTATTAATGGAGAAATGCCTTTTGAATGATAAGGAGGGGCATAACGAATGACGACAGCTTGTATATTGTAATTGAATAGAAGCGTAACCAGTGCATCCTGAAACGAGCGTTGTACTACTATGCCATAAGTAAAATTGTCGTTGGGATCGCGTATTTCTGCAAGCTTTTGTTTGAGCGTATTTTCATCGGATTCAGACATATCCTCTACAAACAAAACTTCAAAATAGTTACGGGTAACGCCATCTGGTCTTTCACGATCTTCAACCTCTTCCATAGACAACTCGGTTTCATCCAGAAAATCAGGATTACTTCGATAGCTGTCGCTGACCAACTGTCTCGTTGTTTCCACTACCTGATTTGCCAGGGCAGTATGCTCATGCCTTGACAATGCCGTTGTTAGTCTTTCAAGGCATTTCAAGCCTGGAAAAGCAAAGTAATGCTCAACACCTTTCAAGCTCTTTAGTAGAGACTTGCAAGTTTCAATATGCTTTTTTTCGTTGGCAGATCCTTTGTGACACCGAGACAATTCCAGTGTTTCGGTTTTAAGACTATTCCAGTAGTCAACTCTAAGTTGACCAATATTATAATATGGAGCACTTAACTGTTTTTTATTAGGCACAGGCTATTTTGTTGAGTGTAAGGCTAATTTATTTCCTTCTGAGTCAATAAAGACCGCAAAATAACCTGCTTCATCATCGATAAGCGTTTTAGGCATTATAATTCGACCACCAGCCGGTTCAACCTTGCTCAAAACATCATTCAAATCCTTACCACCATTTAGATAAACCAGTGGTCCATATTCACTAGGCACCGATCCTGGGCCTGTTACTACGGCACCACCAATCCCGCCATTTGTAGGGAAAAGCGCCATTGTAAACTCATTGTTATTGAAAATCTTCATTTCAATACCATATATGTGGTTGTAGAAGGTTACAGCATTTTGAAAGTTAATCGCTGGTATTTCAAACCAACTGACATAATCTTTCAGCTTAACTGGTTTCGCCTTCTTTTTTGATGATGTTGAGCCCATAATTTTAGTCTGTTATTTGACCATCTCCCTTATATCCAATGGGAGAGGACAGTTGTTCTAGATTATTTTCTTGAATTTTTAATGCTGCAAGACGATCCAGGCGCTTAGGTTTGATAAGTGGCCCAAGTGAATCTAGATAGGGATGCTTAACATCTTTTTGATAAATACCGAAATCACCCATGTGATCTCTGAAACTTTTTAGTGGTTGTCCTAACCTCAGTACGCCAAGTTCTCTACTTCTTGCCACGCGAGACATGTTGATTTCGATCGGGAAAATCTCTTCAGTACTGCCTGCCTGATATAAAACACGGCCGTCTGGCCCGCAAACTATGGATAGCCCACTACCACCAGTGTCAAGCCCATTTACATCAAAGAAGTAGCATTGGTTAACCGTGGCCATTGCCCTGGCGATTGAAAGTTCTATTTCTCTGTCTATGGTACCTGTCATGGTTGGGTGTAGGATCACCTCAGCACCCATAACTGCCAATGTTCTGACCGTCTCAGGAAACCACATATCGTAGCAAATCGAAACTCCAAATTTTCCTACATTGGGGACATCGAATGTGCAATATTCCTTACCAGGGGTAACGCCAACTTCATAAGGGTAGAATGGAAACATCTTACGATAACGCGCTACAACTTCACCGTCAGGATTAATTACTGAAGCGGTGTTGTAAATTTTGTCCTCTGATTTTTCAAAAATTGATCCTGGCAGGAGCCATATGCCATATTTTTTAGCCATTGCTTTCATTTCCTCCTCAAATACTCCGGGAACTTCCTGAGCTGTATGCAGCAATGGTCCGTAGCCACATAACTCGCTAAACACCACCATTTCCACCCATGGATATAAGTGCATGGTTATTTCCAACTTCAGCTTCATCATCTCCAGGTTTGGAAGAACCGCTGACACTTTCATTTGTATTCCTGCTATTGCAAATGGCTTCATAATTTTCCTGTCTCTTTTTTAATTGTTTTGTCAAGGATGTCTAATCCTTTATTTAGTAGTTCGTTGCTTATCACCAATGGTGACAGTATCCTAATTATATTTTTATTTGTTCCGGCACTCAGTAGTACCAACCCTTCTTCGGCACAACTGGTGACGATTCTATGACACAAATCTGCATCTGGCTGTTTTGGATCTCCATTTTTAACAAATTCAATGGCCATCATGGCACCCATGCCTCTTACATCACCAATTTCCTTATGTTCTTTTTGTAGTTTGTGGAAATGGTTTGTGATGATTTCACCAATTTCGACACCACGATTATTTAATTTTTCGTCTTTAATTAATTGAATGGTTGCGATGGCTGCCACACAGCTCAGCGGATTACCAATATAGGTGCCACCGATTGTGCTAGGTGCTGCCGCATCCATTATCTCTGCTCTACCAAGAATGGCTGCTATGGGCATACCAGAACCAAGCGATTTAGCATAAGTGCTAATGTCGGGTTGTACACCATAGTTTTGCCAGCTAGCCCAGTTGCCTGTTCTTGCAAAGCCACTTTGAATTTCATCCAGGATTAACATGATGCCATGCTTGTCACAAAATTCTCTTAGCCCCTCAAGATACTTTTTAGGCACTGCATTGAAACCACCTTCACCTTGAATTGGCTCCATGATAACTGCAGCTATATTCTTAGGATCAAATGAATTATGTGCACTTTCTTCAAGATCATGCAAAGCATCTTTTACGAATTCATCAATACTTCTTCCCTCAGCATATCTGTAATAATTTGGGAATGGAATTCTGTACACTTCAGGTGCAAATGGACCACAACCTACTTTATAATTAATTTTACTGGTAAGAGTCATTGCCATAAGCGTACGACCATGGAAGGCATCAGTAAAGCACAGAACACCTTGTCTGCCAGTAGCCTGGCGTGCTATTTTTATAGCATTCTCCACAGCCTCTGCCCCCGTACTCACCAACATGACTTTGGTTTTATTCCCATGAGGTAATATTTCCGCCATTTTCTCGCAGAGCTCTATGTACGGCTCATAGGTTACCACATTGAAACTTGTATGTATGTATTTCCCTGCTTGTTCCCGTATGGCTTCAACCACAGGTTCAGGACAATGGCCTGCATTCACAACGCCAATTCCGCCTGCAAAATCTATTAACTCCTTGCCGTCCTCGTCAATAATTGTAGCACCTTTAGCTTCACGAACCGTGGCGGTATTAAAAACACCTACACCATTAGCTACGATATTTTTTCTTCTATTTAGAAGTTCTTCAGATTTAGTTTTTTCGGTTATCATAAAATATTATTTCAGTTATGTGACGTGTATAAGGAGAAAAGTCACAGGGAAAAGAGAAAAGCTGATATACTCTTATAATTTACCACAATTTTTACCCGTATCAAAGTGACTTTAGGTGAACGAGAGCAAATAATAATAGGAATAATAACCACTTCAAATTGAAGTTCTGATTCGTTTCTTAATTAAGAAATAAGGAGTTTGTTCTGTAATCTCAACGAAACAAAGAAGACAGTTGCGCAACTGTCTTTTGTGAGTGTTTACTTCACCTCAAAATGAATTTCCAGTATTGGTCGTGGTAGTTTATTTTCACTCGCTTCACGATCAAAAGCAGACAGGACTGTATTCCCACAAACATCTTCCAGTTTAGGATTTATTTTGAGCGTATAGTTACCTTTTATCCAATCCGATGCTGGTTTAAACTGCCAATTGCTATTGTCTGATTTCCATTTTCCGGCAACAAGCAAACTGTCATTACTATAAATGCTGAGCATCTTAGGAAGCAAGACAGGGTCTAAGTATTCATTGACTTTTAAATGAAGTGCTACCACCGATCCCTCATGCGGAGGGGTTATAGTCCATAACTCAGGTTTGATAGGCGCTCTAACTGCTGAACTTATATCAAATGTGTATTCAAACAATGAATCAAGTGGCATGTCAGCGGCACTTCTCCAGGCACTGTTAATCTTGAGGGTGTAAGTATTTCCAGCCTCAAAGACAGGACCTATCCCGGTATTAGGGCCAACATTCCGCTTGATTCGCCCTGGGTGAATAAATATAGTTAGGCGTGTTTTAGACTCATCCCACAACCCTTCAGGAATTATTACAAAAGGCTCTGAAATGGTTTCTCCCTGTTGATTGACTAAAGAGATATAGTCATAAGGGTTTTGGAAACTCATGGGCTGATCGAAGTAGAGATATAGCCTTAAAATATTAGCCGGGTATGAACTGATTTTGGGTGAAATTCCTGCAATTGAAGCGTATTTTATTTTATCGTATGATTTGAAGTTAAATCTTTGACTTACTTGTCGTCCCATTGAATCTGGCAAGGACAATCCTACTGTCTTATATAAAAAATGCAAATTTAAATACGCGTGATGGACAAGGTTTACATCTGGTAAAAACCGAGGTTTAAAAACAATAGTGTCTCCTTGCAAGATGTAGCTCCCTAAAATTTTATTAGCATCATCTATGGTGATATAAAAAAATGAACTAAAGTCTACATCATCACCCTTCTCACGCAGTTTGGAAATTAATTCAGACTCCAGGCTAACATAGAATTCTCCAAATGTAGTCGATTCAGGATCTGTATCTGCAGTTAATGTTTGTGCAGATACCGATCCAAATAGTAGAATTGAAAACAGGAAATATTGGAGTAGTCTTATGGTATGAGCCATTCTTTAGATAGTGAAACTAAGGCTAACTTACCACTTGGCATACGCTGTGTGGCCACTATAAACTTGTCATTGAGGTTATCAAGCTGTTGCACACCAGAACCTGATCTTGGTGTGTATTTTACACCACCTAAATAGCCTTTTACTTCTTCAGTAATGGCACCATCGTAGTTCTTCACATCTTCCGGGTCAAATACAAGTAATGGTAATTGACTATTAGACATCAATACATAGGTTTTCCCATTATTGGTGTAAGGCACCATGTCAAGTGGGTAGTTACCTGAGCCAAACTCAGCCACTGTACGGCCTTTCACATGCTGACCGTTCTTCAGCTTTTCAGCTTCAAAGGTTACCAGTGGGGTGCAAAGGTAAGCGGCAATGATGTGCGCCTTGTTGTCGAAATTATAAGGAAGAAATGTCCTTATTGGTGAGCTTGTTTCATACTTACCATGTGCGCCATGAAAGATCTCCAATGTGGAAATACTCACATCATCTTTAAATGGATAAGGAGCCACCCACATAGAAGCGGCAAACTCCTCATTTGATAGCCCTGCAATATATATGTTGTTATTGTGAAATTGAATACTGGTAATGGCATCAACACGTGTGGTAACACCCTTTTTCCACCGGTGCTCCGTGCCTTCGGCCACCGGTTTTGGTAGAGAAATTTTGCTGTAGCTTACTTCATCAAGCTTGACCTCAGTAATCTCACCCTGGGTATCAACTTTGAGCAAAATCTGGGCTGGCGCCAGGTCGTTAGGCAGGTGCCACCTTGATGTCCATTCCGCTCTGCCGCGTGAAACACTCAGGTAAATGTTTTGAGAAATTGGGTTTACGGCCATGTCATGGATTAGCACATTTTCAGCATTGGTTCCTAAAATACCTGCAATTTGGCCTTCTAAGTCACCGATGGTTACACCCTCAGTATTTGCACTGACCTGATCATCAGCAAGATCAATGGCATATACAGAGCCTCCATAAGAGTCTCCAACGAATAAAACACCCTCGGCATTAAACTTTAATACGCCCATGGACTTTAAGTCAGGCTTCCCTTTTTTCATATAGGGATTGTTGAGGGCGTTGGAAATAGTGACTGTAAATACTAGCAGTAGGTAGATTATAGATTTCATAGGGTAGTAGGTTTTTTCTTAGAAACGAGAACTATTGATTTAGGGTTGGTATTTCTCCTTTAATAACACCTTTAAGGGGATAGATGACCATTTGCTAACTATGAAAGTACATTTTGAGGGTGACTTTCGAACAGTGATCTCTTAACTTTGTTTTATAGATAAACACGATACTATGGCACAACACAAAAAAGGTAAAGAAGTAATCATGTCTGATGAAGAGTTGGAAAGGTTGCGTGATAAGATCACAACTACACCTTCTACTTTGCCTTATGCGCACAATGTGGGTAGTGCAGTAATAAAACCAGAGGACAAGGGTCGTATTAAAGGTCTGGCGGTAAGCGCCATGCACGAGCAATCTCAGGTGCAGCTGGACAAAGTGTATGAGCAGGTAAAAGTGCTTATCAAGCAGGCCGAGGAAATTAAACATAGAGTCGATATATCAGAAAGAATATATCAGGCAGAAATTAAGTTTAAACCCACCATAGGTCATACTTATCACTTATATCAGAAAAATGATGGGGCTGAGGTATTATCTTTTATATCTCCAAAAGAGTGGGGAGACACCATGCCTTTTGACAAGCATTTGGCCACTGTCAAACTCCTCTCAGATCACACGTGGCACATAGAGGAAAGTAATTTGTAGCTAATTAATGTAGATTGGTACATTCAATCCTCAAAAAATACGGATATTCGTATACCGAATGATCTTGGTATTGTCCAATGCGCATATTTTTTAAAATTTTAGTATTCCTTTCGCTCACGTCCTGTGTTTTTGGCCCTATAGGCATTTCTAAAAAGGCTCTGAAAAAATTAAATGATCAGGATTTTACCAAAGCTGAGCAGTTGGTGGCCAAAGCTTTAGCAAAAGATAGCCTGCTACCTGCATCAAAATATGCCAAATCCAGATTGCTGATAGCTTACGATAGCCCGGAGTTTTACGATTCCGCTTACCTCTACGTGCTATCAGCACAAAGTATTCTCGACACATTACATACTAAAAGCAAAGTAAAACACATCAAACATGGTTTCGATAGTGTGACTTTAATGCACCATAAAACCCTAATTGATAGCCTGGCATTTCAGTGGACTCAAAGAGTAAATACCGAAGCGGGTTACAACGAATTCCTCGAAAAATACCCGACTGCACAACAGGTTTTAATGGCTAAAACCAGGAGAAATGCTATTGCCTTTGCATCAGCCAAAGAAGAAAATACTTATCAGAGCTATAAGTTATTTATGGAAAAATACCCTGAAGCAGTGCAGGTTAAAGAGGCGAGGAATCGCTATGAAAAATTATATTTCGATAAAAGTACAGCAGATGGAAGAGTAACAAGCTACATCCGGTTCCTGGAAAAACACCCCGAAACACCCTATCGTAGAGAAGCTGAGCAAAAGATTTTCGAAGTAATGACTTCAGAGCATTCTGCTGGGGGGTATGAATTATTCCTAAGAAATTACCCTAAAAGTCACCTCAGGCAGAGAGCCATCAACTTTGCGTATCATGTGGCTAAAGCATCGGAAGACGTTCGACTAAATGCAAGGTATCTTTCTGATTCATTAAGAAAGGTTATCGCTTTGGAGGATATAGCACTATTTGCATACCTCGAAGAGGGGAAATTTGGTTTCTTCGACAATGACGGTAAAGTGGTTATTACACCCCAGTTTGGTCAAATTCACCAAAAGTATAAATGTGAAAGTACAAAGGATGATTTTTTGCTTGTAGAGGGCACAGTGAAGGGTAGAAATGGAGCCATAATACTTGATAAACAACCTGAGCAGGTCATCGATTTAGGCTACGGACTGCTAAAAGTAGGAAGCGAAAATAATTGGCGTGTTGTTCATAAATCCGGGATTCAAATAAGATCTGAGGCCTATAGTGAGGCCAAACTCTTGGCTGGTAAAATGTTGGCTTTAAAGAAAGGCAATCTCTGGAGCATAGAAACAGTGAGCGGTCGACTTTTGATCGCAGACAATTTTGACGATGTATTTGTGCAAAGTGATTTTATCTTCTTTGAGAAGGATGATTTAATTGAAGTAAAGACAGATAGGCAACTGCTTCAGGCGGTAGACAACACACCTGGTAGGTTTGAGTACATTTTCACAGACTATGAAATACTACCAGATGGTAACATTTGGCTGGCTTCTAGCTTTGGTGAAATGATTGCCAATGAGCATTTGGAAGAATTGATTCCGTATGCAAACCAAAAAATCAATATTTTAAATGGAAGCTTTTTAGTAAAAAAACAGACAGGAGCCAGGCTTTATGACCAGTCGTATAAGGTAATAAAAGAGGGTTTATCAAGCGCTAACTATAATCAATCCTGGCTTATTGATAAACAAGATTCAGCGTTATGGATGTTTGATTTACAGGATTATACTATATCAACCCGCTCATATGATTCTGCACAGTTGCTGGGTAGAAACTTTTTGCAAGTGTTCAAAGGAGATACAACCGCAATCTATTTTAGAGACGGACTGAAAGTGCCATTTGTAAAAACAGCGCGCTTCAATGTGCTGGGTAATGAAGCGACCGAATATTTAAAAGTATTTGGTAATAAGCGCATGCAATTGTACAATCAATATGGAAGTCTGTTGCTCGATGAAAACCCTGTGGAATTGTCTGCCTTATCAAAAAATGCACTGGTCTTTACAGAAAAGAATAAAAAGGGCCTCATAGACGGGAGGTCTGGTGATAAGTTGCTTAATGCAAGGTATGACGCCATTGGCAATTTTGATGGAGGCAAAGTTTCACTTTTAAGAGATAAGCAATTTGGACTTTTTGACTTGAAAAGTAGGTTGCTTATCGAGCCTGCGTATGATAAGAATATTATAAGTTATAATGACAGCGTTTTTGTGGCGAGTAAAGGTAACAGGCAATATTTTACAACTACTGGTGAGCCATTTACTGAAGAAGGATTTGATCAGGTGGAGTACTGGAGCGACACAACAGCCATTGTGAGAATGAATATAACATGGAATTTTTTCGATCTAAAATCAAAGACTACTCTAGGCCCGTCATTTAAGTCTTATCAAATACAAAGCCTACCTTCAGGAGAAAAGCTCATTACTATACTTGGAGAAAATGGCTATGGCGTGTTTAGTGATAGGAGAGGAGAGGTAGTTTCACCCACCTATAATGATGTGGTAATTCTTTCATCGGACGATGAGCCTATTTTATTTACTGAAAAACACATCAAGGAAGCCTCCTTTTTTGTTGTCATTTATTATGATTTGGATGGGAATGCCTTGTTAAAGAAAGCATACGAGTCAAAACAGTATGATCGCATCTACTGTGATCAATGATAACAGTCCGGTAATATAATATGCTTTTAATTTTGCCGACTCAATAGTTAGATTTGCTCTCGAATTGATCAAGACTATTATGAAAAAACTGTTGCTCTTACCTTTTATATTTTTCTCAGTTATTCTATTCTCACAGGAGAAACCAAAATTGGTGGTAGGTATCATAGTTGACCAAATGAGACAAGAATACTTGTATCGATTCCAAGACAAATATGATGAAGACGGCTTTAAACGATTGATGAAACAGGGCTATAATTTTAAAAATACGCATTACAATTATGTGCCAACTTATACAGCACCAGGCCATGCTTCTGTGTACACTGGAACTACACCAGCTTATCATGGTATAATCGGCAATGATTGGTATGACAAAACCCAGGGAAAAGAGATTTATTGCGCAAGCGATCAATCAGTAGAGACTGTGGGTAGCGATAGCCATCGCGGTAAGATGTCACCAAGAAATATGCTTACTACCACAATTAGCGATCAGTTGATACTTTCCAGCCAAAAAAGATCAAAAGTTATTGGCATTTCAATAAAAGACAGAGGTGCTATATTCCCTGCAGGTCATATGGGAGAAGCCTATTGGCACGATAAGAGCACTGGAGATTTTATAACGAGTACCTACTACAGGGAAAGCTTACCCAAATGGGTGTCAGATTTCAATAAGCAAAAAAGACCTGACTATTATTTATCCCAAACTTGGGAGCCTTTAGGTAGCCTTGAAAATTATATAGAAAGTGGTAAAGACAATGTGGTTTTCGAAGCTCCTTTAAATAAGGATACTCCGGATTTTCCGTATCATTTAGAGAAAGGTGATTACTGGATGGTTACTGATACACCTTTTGGAAATGATCTGCTTACAGAATTAGCCCTAAGTGCCTTAGAAAATACCGATTTAGGTACTGATGACGACACTGATTTACTGGCTGTCAGTTATTCTTCTACTGATTACATAGGTCATCGATTTGGGCCTAACTCAAAAGAAGTACAGGACACCTATTTGAGGTTAGATAAAAATATTGCAGCGTTACTCACCGCCCTGGACGAGAAATTGGGAAAAGATAATTATCTCGTGTTTTTAACTGCTGATCATGCGATTGCAGAAGTGCCCAGCTACTTGGTTGAGAATAATGTACCAGCGGGAAATTTTGAAGTCAGTCAGATTGATGGGTTAAATGCAGAGATTAGTGCAAGATTTGGTGATGGTAAGTGGGTTGAAAACATCTCAAACCATCAGGTATTCTTAAACCATCAAACGCTGAAAGGAAAAAAGATTGAGCTTAAAGTCATGCAGGAATTTGTAGCTCAAACGGTATTAAAATACAATGGTGTCAGCAGCGCCTATCCTGCTCATGTAATTGGCGCCATTGATTTTAGCGGTGGAGGAGTGACGGGTATGTTGGTTAGAGGATACAATCAAAAAAGATCAGGTGATGTACTTATTACATTAGAGCCAGGATGGATCATAAGAAGAAAGACAGGTAGTACACATGGTTCGGCCTACACTTATGATGCACATGTACCGCTGCTTTGGTACGGCTCGGGTATTCAAAAAGGAATATCTTATGAGTATAAAACCATTACTCAAATTGCTCCAACACTATCGTTGATGCTCGATGTGATGCTACCAAATGGATCAACCGGGCAGCCGTTATTAGAATTATTCGATGAGAAATGAAAACCTGACTCCGATGGAGTAAAACCATTTCCTTAGTTCTCTTTTTTTAGCTATACTTAGCCTTTCTTAATAATCGCCTTATACATGCTGAAAAAAACAGAAGAATTTAGTAGTCGTTGGGGAATCGTTTTGGCCTCATTAGGAATGGCTATTGGTGCAGGAAACCTGTGGAGGTTTCCAAGGTTAGCGGGCCAGTATGGCGGAGCCTTTTTATTGCTCTGGATATTCTTTTTACTTGTTTGGTCTATACCATTACTAATGGCCGAGTTTTCTATAGGTAAGAAATACAAGTTGGGGGTAATAGGTTCCTATGGTAAAGTAGGAGGTAAAGGGCTGTCCTGGGGTGGTTTTTTCATTACAGTGTGTACACTGGGTATCGCTTTTTATTATTCTGTAGTCACCGGTTGGGCATTACAATATCTCGGTTTGTCGATACGTAACTTATTTGCTTTTATTACTGGCGAGGCAACTATTGCAGACAAACTAGCAACCAACCCGGAGTACCTCAATGAATTCTGGGCAGGTATTTCAACCGCAGATCCCGTAACGGTAATTCTATATATTGTAGCCATTTTGGTTGGTACTTATGTTTTGATCAAAGGCATTCAAAAAGGCCTTGAGAAAGCCAATAAAATATTGATACCTACCTTATTTGGGTTGCTATTCATTATTATGATCCAATCACTAAGTATGGAGAATGGCTTTAAGGGCCTTCAATATATGTTTTATATTGATTTTGCCTTGTTTTCAGATCCTACTATTTGGATTGAGGCACTGTCACAATCTGCATGGTCCACCGGTGCAGGATGGGGACTCATAATGACCATTTCTTCCTACTCAAGAAAACGAGAAGATGTGGTGCTTAACACTTTCATTGGCGGGTTTGGAAATAACACAGCCTCGCTAATGGCGGGGATGGCGATTTTACCAGCCGTTTTCGCACTTTCAGCGAGCGAAGTGGAGGCCATAGACTTTTTACAAGCAGGTAATCAAGCGTTAACTTTCACTATCATTCCAAAGTTGTTTTCCACATTTACAGGGGGAGCAATTTTCTCAGCCGTATTCTTTACAGCCTTTTTCCTTGCAGCATTTAGTTCGTTGTTACCCATGTTGGAGCTCTTTATCAGTAACCTGAAGGATATGGGGCTAACACGAAAATCAGCAGCGATACGTGCAGCTATTTTCTGTATTGTGTTTGGCTTTCCTTCTGCCTGGTCGCTCAACTTTTTTAATAATCAGGATTGGGTTTGGGGCATTGGTCTCATTATAACAGGACTTTTGATCATAATAGCCGTGTTACGATATGGGGCTTCCAGGTTTATGCGCGACTATATCGAAACGGATTCTGACTTCAATGTACCGATAGCTTATTTTGCCACTTGTATGATTTTCAATGTAGGCCTGGGAGCTTTCCTTGTTTATTGGTGGATGTCGCAGGGCTACTCAGAGTACCCATGGTTTGACGCAGCGGGCAATTGGAATGTCTTCGATGTGTATTCTAATGCTTCCATTGTAACCCAATGGGGAATCGTCCTGGTTGTAGGAATCCTCATCAATCGCTATTTGTATAAAACTTTCGTAAAAAATAAAGCATGACAATAGGAGCCATTATATCGATGATATTAATTGTAGGCCTGGTGGTGGGTGGATTTATTTTCTTCCTCAGACTGGCTATGAAAAAAGAATCAGGTAGAAATCAGCAAGATCAATAATCTAAAATAGACGGATTGATATAAGATTAGTTAATAACAACCAATTTGTTGCTCTCGATGGAATAACTGTACTTTTTAACAAAATCTGATTAAGGAGGCAAAACTACCCACTCGTCTTTTCCGCTTTTTCGAATCTGTTCAACTATATGGTTCGGAAATAAGTACACTTTAACACTATCAGACTTTTTCTCAATTCGCTCAACATAGAAACTATCAATTTTATTTGAAGTCAAGCCTTCTTTAATTTTTATAATTGCTGCTTCAATGTGATAATCTTCCGAGCTATATTCACTTAATCTTATGAAACTAATTTCATCCTTTTGACAGCTAACTAATAAAATTATAGCTAAATGAATGATATGCTTTTTCATAGTTTATCAATTCGAAGGTTATACTATTTATGGTCATTAAATATTGTGAGTAAAGCGTTTATTACATAATAAAATTAAAAGTATAATATACTTTGTTAAGTCACTTCTCCTTTTCAAACTCTTCGATTTCGCTCAAAAGTGTTAATGCATCCGTAATTTGGCTGCCATTACCACTTAACAGCTTGTTCATCCAAGGCTTGTCGGCATTTTTTGGGCTCAATTTTTTATGTGCCCATAAGGCACCTGCCGCGAACACCGCCATTACTGGAATTTGTCCGAGCAACCATGATGTATCCGCACCTGAAACTATATCTACACCGAAAAGCACTTTAAAGAATAAGACAACAAAAACCATATATAATGGGAATATCCAGACAGCTAATCGCATATACCTAATGATCACCAACTTTAATTGACTCAAACTTCTTTGAAGATCTGTAATGGGAGATGAGTAGTCTATCCTGCTAATGAGCTCAAGCTCGTGTACCGCAGCAATGCAGATAAGTAGTGTCCAGAATGCGAGCATACCGCTGGATGCTGCTATATAGGGAGATGAAAAATTGGCAATGGTAAAGACAACCAATAGAAATGTAGCCGTGATGTAAAAGGCCAGCGTTAAGCCGGTAACCCATGTAAGCTTGGTGATTTTTGATTTGGCCTTATCAAGGTTTGTACGTTTTAGTAGTTCAAGGTTGAGCTTGTAGTTTCTATCAAGTTTGTGCTCGTAAGCTCCCCACAATAATTTGATTTCTTCCAATGATGTTGTCATGATGTTGCTGTTTTAAATTGTTCCTTAAGTTTCTTTTTTAACCTGTTGATTTTTGTGCTCACATTACTGGTTGAGATGTTGAGTATTTTGCTTATTTCTTCATGCGAATTGCCATCTAAATAGAGGATCATCAGTGCTTTGTTAAACTCATCAAAACCTTTAATAAATTGCCTCAATAAGGAAATATCATCCGATACGTTGTCCTCAGCTTCGTCTGAAATATCCAAAAAGCTAGCTTGCATGGGTAGTATATACTTACTCCGGGTGTTTAGCTTTCTGTAATTAGAAATGGCCACATTTAGTGCAATGCGATAGATCCAGGTAGAAAGTTTGTACGAGCTGTCGTATTTATCGAAGCTCTTCCAAAGCTGAATGATTACTTCCTGCACGAGGTCTTTTTGTTCTTCATGGTCACTGCAGTACATATTGCAGACTTTGAATATAATCCCCTTATGCTCTTCCAGTACCTTGAGAAATGCTGACTGTTGATTCATATTTCTGACGTACAATAAACCGGTTTATCACCTGACAAGTAAAACCCCAAGAGGCGGTGCTTAACGATTCTTGAATTAGATGATGAACAAAATACTAATAAAAACAGAATAAGATTATAGCTGTCATGTTTTCTCATACCAATAATGATTGCTTTGTATCATTATTCGCATTACCACTTCAAATATCACAGTAAGGGAATTATTTTTTTTACTAAAGCATACAGGTCAAAAGACTGGAAGGTATGTTTTTACTCATTTTTCAGACACTCTACAGGGTTTATCATGGAGGCCTTTAATGTCTGAAAACCAATGGTGAGCCAAGTAATAATAAGCGTTACAATACCAGCACCAGCAAACATCCACCACTGCAGTTCCAATTTATAAGCGAAATTATTTAGCCATTTTTCCATGAGGACATAGCTAGCCGGAATAGCAATTATAATAGCTATTAGCACCAACCTGGTAAAATCTGCCGTTAAAACCGAGACAATTTTTAAATTGCTAGCGCCTAATACTTTTCTTATACCAACCTCTTTGGTGCGCATTTGAATGGTGTAAATCATTAGGCCAAACAATCCAAGTCCGGAGATGAATATTGCCAAAATAGCAAAGGCGTTAATTATTTTACTCATGTTTGATTCAGCTTCATAGAGCTTTTCGATTTTATTATCCAAAAACTCATAGTCAACAAGAGTTTCGGCAGATACACGTTTAACCTCAGATTCAAGTGTTTCCAGTGTCTTTCGTATGTTCTTCGTTTGAAGCTTTACAATTATTTTACTCGTCCAGCCTGGTTGGTATTCCAGTACAAGCGGTTCAACTTGCTGATGAAGCGATGAGAAATGGAAATTATCAATAACACCTACGATTTTTCCTTTTTGTTGTCGGGTAGAGTTTTCGGCTACCATGCCTATGGGTCTAATTAGCCCAAGTATATCAACTGCTTTTTCATTTAAAATAAAAGCGGAAAGGGAATCATTACCAGGTGTGAAGTTGTGCCCATCTACTATATCAATGCCCATTGTATTAAGGTAGTGTTCATCTACACGCATCACTCTTACGGAGGGCAATTCTTCACCCTCACTGCCTGCTGGAGTGAGATATTCAACACTAAGTCTTTCGCCAGCCAAATTAGATGCGAGTGCCGCTGATTGTATGTCCGAATGTGCCGTTAGTTCAGCATGGAAAGTCTCCCAATTTTCCCTGATATAATTTCTGAATTCACCATATAGCTTTACCCCTAGCACTTGTTCTTTATTGAATCCCAGGTCTTTGTTGTCTATGTATTGCATTTGCAGATAGATTACTGAAGTACCTACAAGCATGATCACCGCAATAGAGTATTGAAAAACCACTAAGATTTTTCTCAAAATAGCTCCAGAAGACTTAGGGTTTTTATCAGATTTAAGTGCAGTGACAGTTTGTTGGCGAGAAACATAAAAGGCCGGATATAAACCTGAGAGAAAGCCTATAAATAGTACCAAGCTGCCAATGATTTGAAGGGTTTCTACTGTGAATAGTTCATAAAAACTAAGATGTAATGTTACTAATTGATTGTACTGTGGTAAACTTAATGCAACAAGCGTCAGCCCCAGAACTGTTGCTATTAATACAAGCAAAAAAGATTCTGATAAGAATTGAAAAATAAGCTGCCTTTTTTGAGCCCCCAACACTTTGCGAACACCAACTTCTCTAGCTCTTTTTATCGCTTGAGCAGTGAAAATATTGATGAAATTGACACATGCAATGAGTATGATGAATAGGGCCAAAGCAGAAAAAATATAGATTGTGGAAATATCACCGTTGATGCTCATTTCCTCTTCTTTATGCGAATGCAGATGGATGGATTGAATGGGATAGGCTTGCAGATGGGCTTTGTGTTCATCTACAATCTCTTTTGGTGTATCAGACAGGTATTCGTAAGTCAGTTTTTTTAGTTTGTCATTTACATCTGATACAATGGCGTTATTGTTAAGTAACACGTAATTATATGTAACCATCCACCCTCGATTTGAAGTCCAGTCTTCAGGAATCAGACGGTAGAAGGTAGGTATCGTGACGAAGTAATCGATTTTGATATGCGAGTTTTTGGGCAAGTCTTCAACTACACCAATAATCTCATAGTCCCATTTGTCATCAAAAATGACAACATCACCAACGGGGTTTTTGTCACCAAAAAACTGTTTTGCCATACTTTTTGTCAAGATAACTTTGAATGGCTTGTTGATAGATTTCTCAGGGTTGCCTTTTAAGGTTTTAATGTCAAATATTTCAAAAAACGCTGCGTCTGCGTAATAACCATTTTCAACTTCACCTTTGTAAGTTTCTGTGCGCACGATTTCAGTGCCAAAGGGAGCTATTTGACTTACTAACTCAGCTTCGGGCAGGTTCGAATGAAGAAAATTTTTGAGAGGGGGTGAGGAGTTGGCCCATTGGCTTCCTGAAATTCTATGAATCTGCTCTACTCTGGAGTAACCATTTTCATAATTGAGCTCTTGCTTAATATGCAGCATGATGAGTAAGCTGCTGGCAATGCCCAAAGCAAGACCAATGATGTTTAGTAAGCTGGTTACACGTTGCCTTTTGATGTTTCTGAATGCAACTTTTAAATAATTTCTAAACATGCCGTAGTTGTTAAGTTTTTGAGTTCCTTCTAATGACCGAATAAGACTTGGTCTAAATAATTTAATCACATCCTTTGTGAAATTCCACCGTGCGTTTTTTGGTCCGCTTTGCTTCAGATTATATTCAAATCGCTCTAATAGATCACCTTCAATATCTTCGAGGTAGTCACGATGGCAATACCAGCGAAAGAAGCGGTGGGAGAGTTTTGGTGGGTGAATCACTGTCTTAAACTATGATTTGGATGATTTAATGAGTACTATGATTTGAGTTACCTTTTATTTGAGGGCTATGATTTTTTGATTTCATCACGCGTTTAAATTGTAAGCTTCTACTGCCAAAATTTAGTAGTAGTCCCACCTCAAGATTATAGGCTTCCAAATAATTAATTGCCTGAGCTAGATGTACATCCTCAAGTTTTATAACTGCCTTAATTTCAACCATCACTAAATCCTCTACCAAAAAATCCACCCTTCTCGTTCCTATTTGCGTTCCTTTATAATGTAATAGCATCTCAAACTCTCGGGAGAATCCGATATTTTGATATTCAAATTCAAGAGCCAATGCTCTTTGATAGATTACTTCTTGAAATCCATTCCCCAATGTTTTATGAACCTCCATTGCACATCCAATGATTTTGGATGTGAGTTCAGAATGCTTGTATTTATCATTGTTATAGTCTTTAATCATGGTTTTCAAACAATCAGATTAATCATAGTGTAAGACAGAAAAAGAAAATTCAGGAATGGCATTCCAAAGGCCAACACGCTGCTCCTTCACTTCGGTGAGTACTTTTTTGCCATGTGCACTAAGCTTGAAATATCGTTTTCGTTTTCCACCGCGCATTTGTGTAGCTTCCCCAAACTCTGAAGTTAGATATCCTTTTTTCTCTAACCTTCTTAAGACTGTCTGTAGAGACCCTATGCTTACTTTTCTGTTTAAGCGTGACTCAATCTCATTAATAATCGCTACACCATACGCTTCGTCAAGCAAGATGGCTACTGTAAGCATTACGATTTCTTCGAATTCTCCCAGGTGGTTTTTACTCATGATTCATATATTTTACTCAAATGTAGTTAAAATAAAACTACGACCAAGCAATTGGTAAAATATTTTATACTTAAATGTAGGTTATATTATCGTCAGCAGTTTTTAATTCACCGGGTGAGTATATAAATAAAGTATTTTAAACTTTTAGTTTACCCGATACTTAGCCATTAACTCACCCGGTGAATGCATCGCAATGATTAGCTTTTCCAAAGTTCAAAACTTTGGAAAAGCTTCAGTTACTAAACCATGCAGGTTAAAAGTCTGGAAGGTATTTTAATTACTCATTTTTCAGACATTCTACAGGGTTTACCTGGGCTGCTTTGAGTGTTTGAAAACTTACTGTAAGCAAGGCGATAGCTAGAGCTGCTACACTTGAGATGACAAAAATCCACCAACTTAACTCAATGTGATAGGCAAAGTTAGCCAACCAGTTTTGTGCAAGAAAGTAGCTCAATGGAATAGCAATAAAAATAGCTGTGATCACCATTTTGGTAAAGTCACCCGATAGCAACCTGATAATCTTAAAGTGTCCTGCACCAAGAATTTTTCTTATGCCAATTTCTTTTTGCCGTCTTTCGGCAGTAAAAGCAGCCAAGCCAAATAGCCCAAGACAAGATATGATTATCGCTACAAAAGCAAATATTTTGGTTAAAGAAGCAACTTGCTGCTCAGACAGGTATTGAGCCTGGTAGTTTTGGTCCAAAAATTCATAGTCGAGTGTATATCCAGGATTAAATTCCTGGTAGAAACTTTGAATTTCTGCAAGTGTTTCAGCCATATGCTGACCATTTATTTTAATATAAGCATTAGGTAAAAAGTCAGTATTAAAGTGGAATAGCATAGGTTGCACTTTCTCATGTAAAGAGGCATAATTAAAATCCTTCACTACAGCAATGATCTCTTTATCGTCTCCCCACATGTTAACTGTTTTGCCAATAGGGTTTTCAATCCTCATGGTTTTGATGGCCGTTTCATTAAATATGATTTTGGAGTTTTCATCTGCATAATTTGATGAAAAATCCCTTCCCTCAATAATTTCCATTCCTAGTGTTTCTATTATTCCATAGTAGGAGCGTGCCTGCTCAAACAGTATTTCTACGTCAGGGTCTTTGCCCTCCCAACTCACACCTGTTGTGCTGTTGGTATTACTAATAAAGTTGTGAGAGCTGCTCGATGCACTGATTACATTTGGAATTTGCTCGACTTCCTTTATGAATGTATCGAGCTTTTTCACTACAGTGCCCTCTACGGGAATTTTCAACACGTTCTCGCGATTCATGCCTAAATTTTTGGACTGAATAAATTGCATCTGTTTATAGACGACCAAAACACCAACAATCATTACGATAGATACTATAAACTGAAACACTACCAGTCCTTTCCTTGTCCATGCTTCACCAAAAGTACTCTTCAGCTTACCTTTGAAAATTTGAATAGGTATAAAGCCTGATAGGTATAGCGCTGGATAACTTCCAGCCAATAGCCCTGTACATAAAGCTGCCCCTAAAGCCATTAAGATCATGTTGTATGAGACTTGAATAGTAAGTTGTTTGCCAGTAAGTTGATTAAAATACGGGAGTAGCAGCATGACGAATGCAACAGCCAGTATCATGGATAGTAATGAAATGACAATAGACTCTGTTAAAAACTGACTGATGAGGCTTTTCCTACTGGCTCCAAGCGATTTTTTTACCCCAATTTCTTTTAATCTTCTGGATGCCCGTGCAGTGGAGAGGTTCATGAAATTAATACAAGCAATAATCAGGATGAATAGGGCAATAATAGAAAATAGGGTGACATATAAAATTCGGCCTCCTGATTGAATTCCATTTTCAAAATTACCATGAAGATATAAATCTGAGTATTTAGTGACGAACGGGGTCACGTTTATTCCGGGTCGTTTTGCTTTTATGAAGTTGGCGATTTTATCGTTGAGCTGACTGATGTTTGTCCCCGGAGCCAACTCTACAAACGTATAGGAGGTATAATTGCCCCAATGAACTCCATCACCAAGTATTTCCATAAAATTTTCAAAAGGTAAGGCAAATTCGAAATGCTCCGTGCTTGTAGTAGGCAAGGTTTGCAGTATACCAGTTACCGTTGCTTCTCCTTCCTCATGTAAAAGGTGCCAATTGAGACTTTTTCCAATTACATTTTCTGTGGTGCCAAATAGCTTGACAGCCAATTGCTCGGATATGACAATACTTTTTTTATCATCAAACACCAGCTTTGAGTTGCCATGCTTTAGAGGATAGCTAAAAAGATCGAAGTAATTTTTACCGCAAAATTTCCCTGGTGCTTTTATTACTTCCTTGCCGTTGGAAAGCGCAAAATTATTGGCAAACCAGTCTGTATCTGTATCTTCTACACCGTGAATTATCTCAGGATATTGCTCAGCCAAAGCCTGCGCAAGTTGTGATGGGGTTGCAGGCCCTGACCTTAGCTTTCCACTTTCCTCATGGTGCATATACACCTGATAGATTTGGTCATCTTTCGTGTGAAATTTGTTTATACTCAGCTCGTCCATTACCCATAGCAAGATGAGAAAAGTGCAGATGAGCCCACTTGTGAGCCCAGCAAGATTAATCAGAAATGAGCTTTTGTATTTTAGAAAATTTCTTAGCGTTAGCTTAAAGTTGTGTTGGTACATGATAAAATAATTTGAGTTTGACCTATAATTTTTAAATGCAAAAGGCCTCAGGTAGTTTAAGACCTGATACCAGTAGTTGAGTTTTGCTTTTGTTGTTGATTGAGTCTGTGTTGTTATAAAGTATTTTTCCTCCAAATCACCCAGTACTTCTTCTGCCAGGTCTTCCCTAAGGAATAGCTGAAGTAGCCTGGTTGCCAGTTCTGGTGGAGTTATGTTGTTGTTGTCTGTATCTGAATTCACAGGATTTCTTGATTATTGGGATTTACTTCTGAAACAGTCTTTTAACTTCTAGACTTCTTGAGCCGAAGTTTATAAGCAGCCCTTTCTGAATTTTATAAGCTTTTAAATAGTTAAGTCCTTGAGCTAGATGCACATCTTCTAGATTTATAATTGCCTTTAACTCCACGACTACTTGGTTTTCTACTAAAAATCTGCCCTTCTTGTACCTACGTGCACATCATTGTAGTAAATTGGCATTTCTAACTCTCTTGCGAAGCCCAGACCCTGCTTTTCCATTTCTAATGCAAGGCACCTTTGGTAGATAACCTCCTGAAAACCATTACCTAAATAACTATGGACGGTCATGGCGCATCCAATAATTTTATATGTTAAATCATCTTTTATTTCTTCTTTCATACTCTCGTTTGTATCAAGATCTAGTAATTAATTATTACTATGATATTTAAATGACGACCTTAATCAAGGTAATCCGTTAATCAGGCTAATTCTGATCCAAATCCTGGGTACTGATCCCACAATGACAAACGGAAGTTTCTGGCTTCGGCAATTGTACGCTCTCCTAAAGCTGTAATCTTGAAAATTCTTTTTCTTCTTCCACCTCGTTCAGCGGTAGATGCTCCCATTTCAGATTCAAGGAAGCCCTTTTCTGATAATCTATTAAGAGCCGAATGAACTGCACCAATAGATACAGATCGTTTGGTTTGACTTTCAAATTCATCAGCTATTTTGAGTGTGTAGGCTTCTTCTTTTAAAATGCCTACCAGCAGAAGGATTACCTCTTCAAATTCTCCTAATCGTGTTTCTTTCATGTTGTGCGTATTAATCCACCCGATGGCTTGAAGCCATCGGATGGTTAACAGTATCTCGTTTATAACATACTAAATTGTAGAACTAATATACGGAGCTAAAAATTATTTGTTCTACTAATTAGTAACTAATTGAAAAAATGGGTCAGAGTTTCGGCCAGTGCCCTGTGGTATTCCGGGTAGCTATTCACATCATTATGGCCTGCTTTGGGTATAATTAGCTTCTTTTTCTTACCGGTAAAAGTGCTATAAAGTTGCTCAGAGTGAGATGGCTTGATGAGGTCATCACGATTCCCATGAATAAATAAAACTGGGTTTTTTACTTTGTTTATCTTACCCAGGTTGTCGAAGCGGTAACTTAAAAAGAGCGAGGGTAGGAGTAAAGGCATCTTTTGGTTAGCTACTTTTTTAAGGCTGGTAAAGGGAGCTTCGAGAATTAATCCCCTGGTCTCAAATTGACTTGCAAGTTCTGTTGCCACACCCGAGCCGATTGATCGGCCATAAATGATGATATCTTTTACGGCTGTGCCTTTCTGGTTTTTGAGAAATTGTAAAGCAGCCTTTCCATCAAGATACAGCCCCTCTTCGCTGATATTCCCTATACTTTTCCCAAAGCCACGGTAGTCGATGATCAAAAAACTATAGCCAAGGTCCGTAAAATCCGAAGCAATGTATTGCCAGTCTTTCAGACTACCAGCATTTCCATGAAAATATAAAATAGTTGTAGGCTTCTCTCCTTTGTGATAAATGCCATTGATGGTGGCGCCATCAGAAGTGTTGATGAAGACTTCCTCGCTATTTCTATCTAAATCATACTTAAAATTTTGATCTAGCTTTTCCGGAAAGAAAATAAGTTTAGTCTGTAAGGAGAAAGCGGCCATAAGTATGATTATATAGGTGATGGTAGTAAAAGTGACATATTTTACAATGGCTTTCATTTAGGATGATTCAACCATTTGTTCTTTTAATATGGCAATCCCCTCTTTAAAGCTTCTGGGCTCATAGCCCAAGTCTTTTTGAGCCTTTGCTATGATAAAGCCTGTTTTTGGAGGTCTTTTGGCTGTTTGCTGAAACTTAGAACCATCAGTTTCATTGATCAAACTTTTATCCAACTTAAAAAAGTCTGCGGTTTGAATAGCCATTTCGTATGGTGTCAGCAGATAGTTTTTCCGACCTCAAGGCTTTCTTTGACCCATAAAATGATATTCGAGCGACTCATGCCCTGCGCAATGCCATAAACGAGTACCGTTCGTGCAATGGCCCAGGAGTTACATTTTGACTGTACTACTTGTTCGCTGGCAAGCTTTGTTTCACCGTAATAATTAACAGGATTTGCCTTTTCGTCCTCTTTTAAAGGCCCATGAGTGCCATCAAAAATGAAATCTGTGCTGAGGTGAATTAAATGGGCGTTTATTTGATTACAAGCCGCTACTAAGTATTCAACAGCCGTCACATTCAATTCCCAACATGCCTCTTTCTCATCTTCACTCTGATCAACATTGGTCATTGCGGCTGTATTGATTACAACGTCTGGCCTGTGCTGCTCAAGCATTTCCATTACCTGAGCTTCATTGGTAATGTCTAAGGGAACATATTCATACGCTCCAGCAGGCAGCCTGTTTGCTCCTCGAGCAGTAGCAATGATCGTCAAATCTTTGAATCGAGCAGCTTCTGTTATACTTTTTTGACCAAGTAGCCCATTGGAGCCAGTGACTAATATTTTCATTGCTTCTCTGTTATCTCTGGAAATGTAAAGTTGAACCGTTTCTCGATTTTGTTTTTTGACATTTCTTCTACAGAAACGAATATGCGTATATCTTCTTTAGGCCTATCTGTGAGTGGGTTTCTAGGGCCTAATTCATAAACTTCCTGAGCAGCGATTTTATCAATAACCTCAAGTCCATCTATCACCTGGCCAAATACAGTATAGGTATCATCAAGATGTGGTACTCCGCCAGCAGAAGTGTAAGCATTGATTCTTTCTTCACTTACTTCTTTGGTGACATTGATATTGAGTACTTCTTCTACATCATCTTTCAGATCCATCACTTTTTTACCATATTCATCAAACTGTTGTGTGTCATAAAGCCTCAATAATTTCTCTCGCTGCTCAGAATAATCCGACCGAACCAAAAGCGCATTCAAGGCTCTGTTTAGCTTATTCATATCAGTCGTCACTTCTTCGCGTGTCAGTTGTTTGCCATCAACAATATAAAACTGACTGCCACTAGATTTTTTCTCAGGATTTCTATTGTCCGGTTGTCGGGCGGCAGAAAGTGCTCCCTTTTTATGAAACAAGTTATCTCTAAACTCAGCATCTATCGTGTAGCCGGGTCCCCCTGTGCCTAAAGGTTGCTTCGGCTCAGCATTTTTTGAGTTGGGATCACCAGTCTGTATCATGAAATCTTCAATCACACGATGAAATAACATGCTGTCATAGTACCCTTCTTTGGCAAGTTTTATAAAATTTTCCTTATGCTTAGGCGTCTGATCGTAAAGGATGGCATGCATATTACCATAATCCGTTTCAATCGTCACCAGGTACTCTTTCTCGGTTGAGCAGGAGGAGAAGAGGACGGTAAGGCACAGTATTGATAATGCAAGTGTTTTATTCATGTGTTCTTTAAATTATTAGCTTTTAAACTCTTGTTTGAAATGTGCTTATCGATTTTAGCGTAAACAGATTTAATATTATTATTAAACTCATCATTATCAAACCTAAGCACAGTAATTCCCAGGTTGTTAATGATTAAGTCACGATGTTCGTCATAATCCTTTTGATTTTCATGAATTTTTCCATCTAGCTCAATTACCATGGAAATTTCTCTGCTATAAAAATCAGCAATAAAAAACCTTTGTTTTCCATGCGATTCATATCTAATAGGATGTTGTCTATAAAACTTTATGCCTCTATATTTTCTGTTTCTTAAGTAAGTCCATAATTGGGCTTCCTCAGGAGTTTGATTTTTCCTGAGCTTTCGTGCTAAGTTTTTAATCTCTTCCCACTTCATATTTCTTATTGACTCACCCCATTCAAACCGTGGGTTTGAACTTCCCCTCTCTAAATTAGAGAGGGGTTAGGGGAGAGTTAGGCTAGCTACCACTCCCCAACTCCCTTCTAATTTCCTTCAAAATCCTATCTCCTCCAGCGTTGAGCACTTCTTCAGCCAATTGATTTCCTAAATTCTCCGCTTCATCTATTCTGCCTGATTGCTTTTTGATAATTCTTTCCTTGCCTTCTAAGTCCACAATGCCGCCTTCAATATGTAATGTATCGCCTTTGAGTGTGGCTAAAGCAAATACAGGAATACTACATCCACCATGCAGTTTTCTTAAGTAAGCTCTTTCAGCTAATAGTCTAATTTCCGTTTCTCTATGGTTGGTAGCCTTTCTTATGGCCTCACTTTTCGATTGCTCAAGATTAGTATGACTTTCAACTGCTACGGATCCTTGTCCAACAGCTGGTATAAATTCATTCAATGATAGTTGTTTGATGATCCTGTCATGAAAGCCCATGCGATGAACCCCGGCATAAGCCAACAGCATAGCATCACAGGCACCCTCTTCCATTTTTTTAAAGCGGGTTTGCAGGTTTCCACGCACAGCTACTGTTTTTACTTTTGGGTAAAAATGCTTCAACGTGGCGACCCTGCGTGTAGATGAAGTGCCAATAACCACTTCCTGATCAAGTGAAAGATTTTTGTCAAAACCCACCAATACATCGTTCACAACTTCTCTTTCTGTAAAGGCAATAAGCTCAAAACCATCGGGCAATTCCGATTGCATATCCTTCGCGCTATGTACGGCAATATCGATATGGCCTTGTTTGAGTTGGTCTTCTATTTCTTCAGTGAAAACACCTTTGCTGCCAATTTTGGCGATAGAAACATCTAAAATTTTATCTCCTTTGGTCTCAATGGTAATTATTTCACTGTCAAGTCCATTCGCCTTAAGTAAATCAGCTATGTGATAGGCTTGCCACAAAGCCAGCTTACTCCCTCTGGTTCCTATTCTAATCTTATCCATTATTTGATTATTCTGGCTATTTGAAGTGACAGGTCTAAGAAAATCATCTTAGCGCTTCCGTTGCGTTCTAAATGGTAATGCGCATCATTGATCTTCGAAGAAATTTTCTCCGCCTTTTCCGCGTCCATTACCTTACTGAAATTGCTTACGAAATCAGTGAGCTGACCATTCATACGATTGATGCTTGGCTCTGCAGTGTAGATTAATGACTCTCTGATCATATTGAGGGTATATTGAAAGAGGCTCTTTTGAGCCACCTTATTCATAGTGTGATAGAAGTCCGCTGTTTTTACTAAATCAGCAAAATCTCTTTTAAAACAACTACGCATCCAGTCTGCGAAAAACTGATGATTGTTATCTTCCAAATTGTTGATGAGACGTAATGCTTTAGACAAATCACCTTCTGCCAAGTGTGCAATTTCCACTGCCTTGCTTTCATCCACCTGGTGTTGCTCCACCAACATTTCTTTTATGTCTTCATCAGAAAACATCGGTATTTTCACCATCTGCGTTCTAGATAAGATGGTGGTGAGCAGTCGCTCGCTGTCATTCGATACCAATAGAAAAATTGTGTTCTCTGGTGGCTCCTCAAGTATTTTAAGAATGCCGTTGGCTGCAGAAGGGTGCATGTATTCAGGCAGCCAAACAATCATTACTTTGTATTTTCCTTCAAATGCCTTGAGTGAAAGATTTTTGATGATTTGTCTACTTTCCTCTTTCGAGATATTTACTTGCTTATCTTCTCCTCCATAATGTGCCGACCAGCTATTTAAATCTCCGAAGGGGTTAGCTATTAAAAACTCACGCCACTCTTTGAGAAAGTTTGTGCTTACTACATCCTTCCCGGTAATTTTTTTTGTGGCACTTACCGGAAATACAAAGTGCATATCCGGGTGTATAAACTTGCTGTTTTTGGTGCAGGATGGGCATTCTCCACAGGCATCATTTTCGTCTCGATTCTCACAATTGAGGTAGTTGGCATACGCCAACGCCATGGGCAGGTTAGGGCTACCCTGTTTTCCCATAAATAGCTGAGCGTGCGCTACCTGATCGGCTTTGGCAGCAGCGATAAGCGATTTTTTAACCTTTTCTAATCCTTTTATATCTGCAAAGCGCATGCTATTGTTTTTTCTCCCAAATTCTATTTTCAGCAGTGTCTTCAAACACTTTCGTCAAAATATTATGTTCTACATCATCGTAGATCATGCCACGTCTCTCCATTACTTTTTCTGCCACTTCTTTCACTTTTCTGAGCTGAAAAGTAGTAAAACCATTGGCACCACCCCAGGCAAAAGAAGGTATAAAGTTTCTAGGAAAACCTGAGCCAAAAATGTTGGCGCTTACGCCAGTTACCGTACCGGTATTGAACATGGTATTGATACCACATTTACTATGATCACCCATGATCAATCCACAAAACATCTCACCAGTGTCTTTAAATCCTCCTTTGGCGAAATCCCAGATCTTCACATCGGCATAATTGTTTTTAAGGTTTGATGTGTTGGTGTCAGCACCGAGGTTGCACCATTCTCCTATTACGGAATTGCCGATAAATCCATCATGACCTTTGTTGCTGTAGCCTAAAATAACAGAGTTACTGACCTCTCCACCTACTTTGGAGTAAGGGCCAATTGTGGAGTCACCCTTGATTTTGGCGCCCATATTTACATGAGAACCTTCACAAAGCGCAAAGCTCCCGTTAATTATGGCTCCAGGATGTACTTGTGCATTTTTACCGATATAGACGGGACCATTTTCTGCATCGATGGTAGCTGCTTTTATTGTAGCCCCTTCTTCTATAAAGAGGTTTTCTCTTCCATAAACGATAGTGTGCGAGTCGGTCAAATCTGCACTCACACGATCTTTGGTGATTAAATCAAAGTCGGCTTTAATTTGCTCCGCATTGTATTTAAAGATATGCCACGGCTGATTAACAAGGCGATAGTCACCGTTGTACGTAACTTGTTTTAAGCTTTTTAGTCCATCGAAATCGGCATTTTGTGTTTTAGCAGCTAATATTAGGTCATTATCAACCAAAGCTTCACCCATATTCAGGCTGTCAATAGCAATGATTAACTTGTCATCAGGACAAATGCCACCATTGATCATGAGGTTTTCATCTGCCATAATTGCTGGGTATTTTTCTTGTAAATAATCGACTGTAGCGTGCGAAACCTGATCTTTATATCGGGCTTCCCATTTTTCAGTGATCGTAAGGATTCCGATTCTAATTTCGGCTACAGGCCTTGTGTAGGTGAGGGGTAGGAGAGCAGGCCTGATGGATGGGTCATCAAATAGAATAATATTCATGACCACAAAAATAAAAAAGTCTTCAAGATATGCTCATCTTGAAGACTTTTAATTAAATGCTTTAAAGAAGACTTATTTCTTCTTGTATTTTTTGTTGAATTTCTCAACTCTACCAGCAGTATCTACAAATAGTTTCTTACCAGTGTAGAAAGGGTGCGAAGCAGAACTTACTTCCACTTTAACTAGTGGGTAATCATTACCATCTTCCCATTTGATAGTTTCGCTAGTCGAAATAGTCGACTTAGTCATGAACTTTGTGTCGCTTGAAGTGTCATGGAAAACTACTTCTCTGTATTCTGGGTGTATGTCTTTCTTCATTTTATATATCCTTTTCTATTCGAGCCTCCAAAAGAGGCACAAAATTAGTTATTTCTGGAATAACCGCAAAACATTATTGATTTTTATCCCACAAATATAAACACAAAAATTGCTTTAATTTGCATTTACCTTTTTTCTTATGCCCGGATACAACGCAACGATAGATTTTACTTCATGAAATATTTTTTAACCTTACTATTATCGCTCTCTGCTACAATCACTTGGTCACAAAGTGTAAATGCACCTTTAAATGAAGATTACTACCATTGGGTAGATCGATATGAGATAAAAGATGGGATCATTAACGAGCATTTTCATAGCTCATGGAAGCCATATTTAAGATCAGATATAGCTCAATTTCTTCAAAATAGAAAAAATGAAAATACATCTTCTACTGATCAGTTTAATGAAAATTATTTGCTAAACGACAATTGGGAGTGGGCTGATAGTGTTGATAATGAAAGTAGAAAGCCATTTCTAAGACATTTTTATAAAGTTAAGTCAGACCTGTATCACGTCAATCAACCTGATTTTGATTTGCATGTCAACCCCGTATTATACCTGGGTGCTGGTATGGAATCCTCAAACGATACCCGCACGTTTATCAATACCAGAGGAGTAGAAATCAGGGGTATGGTAGATCGTAAACTTGGTTTTTATAGCTTTATAGGTGAAAATCAGATCATTTTCCCGGAATACGTGAGAAACAGTATTGGGCAAAATCTGGTAGTTCCACAAGAAGGTTTTTGGAAAAATTTTAAGGACGATGGTGTTGATTTTTTTACAGCAAGAGGCTATATCAGTTTTCAGGCTACCAAACATATTAACTTGCAATTTGGCCATGACCGTTTCAAAGTAGGTAACGGTTATCGATCAATGATTTTATCTGACAATGCCCCTGCTTATCTATTCCTTAAAATGAGTACGCAAGTATGGAAAATCAAATACACCAATTTATTTACACAACTCACGGCTGACATACAGGGAAATACTTCCGGTTTAACAGCTAATAATCGCTACCCATCAAAATACATGTCAATGCACCATTTGAGTGTGAATGTGGGAAAAAAACTGAATATAGGTGTATTTGAGTCCGTAGTGTTCGGGGTTGATTCTGCCAGATCGGACGCATTGGATATTCAATATTTAAATCCAATTATATTTTATAGAGCTATCGAACAACAAAACGGCAGTCCTGATAATGTTTTACTCGGCCTTGACTTTAAGTGGTTGGTGGCTAAAAAACTCTCGTTGTATGGGCAGTTAACATTAGACGAGTTTTTGTTGGATAACCTGAAAGAAGGTAATGGCTGGTGGGCCAACAAGTTTGGCGTGCAGCTAGGAGGCGAATATATTGATGTATTCGGAATAAATAACCTGGATATACAAGGAGAGCTTAACCTTGCCAGACCGTATACTTACTCTCACAGCAGTTCTTATGGTAGCTATTCGCAGTACCGCCAATCATTAGCGCATCCTTTGGGAGCCAATTTCAATGAGTTGGTGGGTATCATCAGGTATCAACCTATTGGTAAGCTCATGCTTCAGGCTAAAGTAATAAAAGCAAATTTCGGTTCCGATCCTGATGACACTCAAAATTTTGGAGGGAATATACTACTTGATAATTCTTCTCGAGTGAGCAACTTCGGCAATGAAATTGGCCAGGGTGTTAGCAATGATTTACTATATGGCAACTTTACTGTTTCATATCAATGGCGTCACAATTTCTTTATTGACCTGTCTCACACCTATAGAAAGGTAGATAGTGATGATGTGGCAAACAATACCAATACAAACTACACCTCTGCGGCTATCAGGTGGAATATTCCACAGCGTTTGAATGAGTTTTAATACTTAACCCCTAACTTGCGGCTGATTTTACTGAAGTATGAAGACATTTTTTAGAATATTTGGTTACGCCAAGAAGTTAAAAGTATTTCTCCCTCAATATATTTTGTTCATTTTATTGAGTGTGACTTTTAGTGTTTTTAATCTGGCTATGCTTATCCCATTGCTCAATGTACTTTTCAAACAAACACCTAGTAAAATAGCAGAGAAGCCAGAAGAATTTTCTTTTACCCCGGATTATCTGCTCGACTCCTTTAATTATCACTTTACGTCTATCATAGATCAGCACGGAGAAAAACAAGCACTCGTATTTGTATGCATTATTGTCTTATCTTCTGTCTTGTTGACTAACGTGTTTAGATATCTATCTTCAATCATTAGTGCACGCATAAGGCTCGATGTGGTGAAATATTTAAGGATGGATGTTTACAATAAAGTCTCCCATATGCATCTGGGTTTCTTTTCATCTGAGCGAAAAGGAGACCTTATTTCTCGTATCACTAATGATGTGCAGGAAGTGGAAGCTTCTGTACTCAATAGCCCTAAGGCATTACTTAGAGAGCCTGCAACAATTATCTTTTATTTTGTCGCGCTGTTTATTATTTCTTATAAACTCACCTTTTTTACGCTTTTAATTTTACCTCTTGCGGGTGGCGCCCTTGGCTATATTGTCAAAAAGTTAAAGCGAAAGGCCGTGCAGAGCCAGGAGTCGCTAGGTAGAATAGTTAATATTCTGGATGAAACACTGGGTGGCATGCGTATCATCAAGGCGTTTAATGCCAGAGATTATGTCGAAGGAAAAGTTGATCAGGAGACAGACTATTACAGAAAAGTCAATCTATCATATTCTTATAGAAGAGAGCTGGGTTCACCAGTTTCGGAGTTTCTGGGAGTAGGGATAGTTACCGTAATATTATACGTTGGAGGCTCATTGGTTTTAGATGCAGAGTCATCCCTGTCTGCGAGTGAGTTTATTGCCTATCTGGCGATTTTCTCGCAAATCATTTCTCCTGCAAAAGCATTTTCTCAAGGTATATCAGGTGTTCAAAAGGGTATTGCTTCCGGCAACAGGATTTTTAAAGTTGTTGATGCTGTCCCAGCCATACAGAATATGCCTGGGGCTAAGCCAGTAGAAAGTTTTAATGAATCGCTTGAGTTTGATAATGTTTCTTTTGCGTATGAAAAAGAACCTGTCCTTAAAAACGTGTCTCTAAAAGTTTCAAAAGGGAATACTATTGCTTTAGTTGGACCATCAGGTGGTGGTAAGTCTACACTTGCAGATTTGATACCTCGTTTTTATGACCCTGTAGAGGGGGCTGTAAAAATAGATGGCAAGCCTATCAAAGAATACGAAATCGATTCTGTGAGAAAATTAATGGGGATCGTAACTCAGGAGTCAATACTTTTTAACGATTCCATCTTTAATAACATAGCCTTTGGTATAGAAGATGCAAAAGAAGAGGATGTTATTAATGCGGCCAAGATTGCCAATGCGCATGATTTTATCATGGAGCTTGAAGACGGCTATAATACTAATATTGGAGATAGAGGCCTTAAGTTATCAGGTGGCCAGAGGCAAAGAGTAAGTATAGCGAGAGCTGTAATGAAAAACCCTCCGATACTAATATTAGATGAGGCAACGTCAGCCTTAGATTCTGAATCGGAACGCTTGGTACAAGGGGCACTTTCTAATTTGATGAAAAACAGAACGTCCATTGTAATTGCACATAGACTAAGTACTATACAACATGCCGATGAAATCATAGTGATTCAAAATGGAGAAATCATGGAGAGAGGAACGCATGATGAACTGGTGGCTAAAAAGGGTATGTACAAAAAATTGAGTGCTATGCAGAATACTTAACGAAATTTTGTACTTTTAGTCCCATTGGTTGAGAACTGTTTACCCTAAAAAGGATCAATGAAAAAGCCTAAGTCTATATTTTACCTCGTTTATTTCTTATTTCATATTTCGCTGCTAATTGTTGCCATCTATGTAAACCATCGATCTGAAGATTTTGAGTTTTTACTCAAGCTTAGGTCTAATATGAGTCTGATGACTTATGTGTCGGTTGCTGGCTTGATTTTATTTGCAATCAATATGATCCTTGTTTCCATGGAAGTGAGAAATAATAAGCAAACTAAGGAGAAGTTAGAAAATGAGGTAAATTCTATGAAAGCCAAAATGTTCGACTTACAAGAGGCGGCTGGAAAGAAAAACGAGGAAACCAAAGAAGTAGAGGAGAAGGACGACAAGGACGAGAACACATTCAGGGATAAAGAATAAGAATTTTTATGGATAGCATGTCTATGATTAAGCATGAGTTGCTTCAGGCTTCTGATGTGTTAGATGATTTTATGCAAGACCCAAGCAATCTGCAAAAGATTGAAGCGGCTGCAACACTTCTGTCAGAATCATTTAAAAAAGGCAATAAAGTAATTTCTTGTGGCAATGGGGGCTCTCATTGTGATGCCATGCATTTTGCAGAGGAGCTAACAGGTAGGTTTAGAGAGGATCGCACACCTATGCCGGCCATATGTATTTCAGACGTAAGTCATATTACTTGTGTTGGAAATGACTTTGGTTTTGAGCAAGTGTTTTCACGCTACGTTGGTGGTGTGGGTGCAGAAGGTGATGTATTGATGGCTATAAGCACAAGCGGTAAGTCAATGAACGTAGTATTGGCGGCTCAGGAAGCCAAAAAGAAAGGCATGAAAGTGATCGCGCTAACTGGTAATAGTGGGGGCGAACTGGCCGAATTGGCTGACATAGAAATACGTGTGCCTTATTACGGTTTTGCCGACAGAATCCAGGAGATTCATATTAAAATCATTCATGTATTGATCTTATTGATCGAGAAACAATCTTAATTTTTATGCTTGCAAAAACATTTGGCGGTGCTGTATATGGTGTCGATGCAAAGCTTATTACTATTGAAGTAAATGTAGGACAGGGCACTAAATTCTTCATGAGTGGCCTGCCGGATAGTGCTGTAAAAGAAAGCGAACATCGGGTAGAAGCTGCTGTAAAACACCATGGTTTTATGATGCCACGACAGAAAGTAGTGGTGAATTTAGCCCCTGCGGATATCAAAAAAGAAGGGAGTGCCTACGACTTACCCATCGCACTCAACATCCTTAAAGCATCGGGACAAATAGATGCTGAAGAGTTGGAAAACTATATCATCATGGGTGAGCTGTCACTCGATGGTGAGTTGAGGCCCATCAAAGGTGTGCTTCCCATAGCCATAGAAGCAAGAAAGAATAAATTCAAGGGTTTTGTATTACCTAAGGAAAACGCAAAGGAAGCAGCAATTGTCAATGATCTCGATGTCATAGGAGTAAGTAATATCGCAGAGGCTGTTGATTTCTTTGAGAAAAGAAAAGAGATAGAACCGCTGAAAATTGACACGCGTGATGTTTTCATGGCTGAGCTCAACAATTACCCGGTTGATTTCAAAGATGTACAGGGTCAGGAAAATATTAAAAGAGCATTTGAAATAGCCGCTGCTGGTGGCCACAATGTAATTATGATTGGACCTCCTGGAGCTGGTAAAACCATGTTGGCCAAAAGACTCTCGTCCATATTGCCGCCATTATCACTGCATGAAGCGCTAGAAACCACTAAAATACATTCGGTGGCAGGTAAGTTGGGCACCAATGCTGCATTGATTTCAACTCGACCTTATCGTAGTCCGCACCACACGATCAGTGATGTAGCCTTAGTTGGAGGAGGTGGCAATCCACAACCAGGCGAAATATCACTGGCGCACAATGGAGTCTTATTTTTAGATGAGTTGCCAGAGTTTAAGCGTACGGTTTTAGAGGTCATGCGCCAACCCATGGAGGAGCGTAGGGTAACGATTTCCAGGGCAAAGGTTTCTTTAGATTACCCAGCCAATTTTATGCTTATCGCAAGTATGAACCCTTGTCCGTGTGGCTTTTATAACCATCCTGAAAAAGAATGCGTCTGCTCCCCAGGTGTAGTGCAGCGTTACTTGAGCAAAATCAGTGGGCCGCTATTAGATAGAATTGATTTGCATGTTGAAGTTACACCGGTATCATTTGATGAAATGACTGCCAATCGTAAAACAGAAAGCAGTGATGAGATTCGTGAACGCGTAATAAAGGCCAGAGAGGTGCAAATAGAGCGATTTAAGCAACAGGAAGAGCTGCATTGTAACGCCATGATGCCCTCGCAGATGGTGAAAGAGCTTTGTGAAATCAATGAGGCAGGTAAGACATTATTGAAGACTGCAATGGAAAAACTTGGGCTTTCAGCACGTGCTTATGATCGTATATTGAAAGTATCAAGAACGATTGCGGACCTTGCAGGCTCAGATGATATTAAAATTGAGCACCTGGCAGAGGCTATTCAATACAGAAGTTTAGATAGAGAAGGCTGGGCAGGCTAATTAGCTACGAAGGTTTTAGTCGTAAGTCGTAAGCTAAAATAGTACTTACTAAAAGCTTACGAGTTACGACTCACAAATTACTTCAACCACGCCTTCATCATCCAGCGGGTCTTTTGCTGTTGTTCATTATAGCCGATCATCATATCTTCTGTAGCATTGTCGTCTGACTCAGCAGCAATCTCCTTTATTTCGTTTTGAAGGGCAATTAGCTCATCCAGGTCAGTTTTTATACCCAAAACAGCTGCTTCGCCATCATGCACATCCTTTTTAGGGCTAATCGTAGAGTTATTCACATAGTCTTCAAAACTATGTAGTGGCTTGCCATCTATGGTTAATATGCGCTCTGCGATTTCATCTACTTTAGCTGCCGTATCAATATAAAGCTCCTCAAATTTCTCATGCAATTGGAAAAAGTGCTTACCCTGGATGTTCCAGTGGAAGCCTCTCAGGTTTTGATAGTAAATTTGATAGTCTGATAAAAGAACATTTAGCTTGTTGATCAATTTCGTATTCGTCATTATTGTTTTCTTTTTATTCTACTTACAAATATCAGTACCAAAATGTTATCAATCAAATTGATAATTATTATAACTTCATAGATTTGGACTATAGGTATTTAACTATTTTAATTATTAATGGCTTGTCTCGTGCCGCTTAAGAATTATCTTTGATCATATGGCTGCGAAAACTTTATCTGAATTCGGAGAAGTATTAATCTTTTTAATAGCGGGTTTATTATTCGTTTTAGGCGGGCTTATTACCTCCTGGCTCATCAGACCTTCTCGGCCCAATGAAGAAAAGCTCACCACCTACGAAAGTGGTGAAGAACCACTTGGGCAGGCCTGGGTACGTTTTCCAATTAGGTTTTATCTGGTAGCCATTATCTTCCTGCTTTTCGAAGTTGAGATTGTATTTTTATTTCCTTGGGCCACCGTTTTTGGCAATGCAGAAATGATACAACAAACCGATGGATTGTGGGGCTGGTTTTCACTCGTTGAGATGGTCATCTTTGTTTTAATTCTTGCACTGGGTTTAGCATATGCATGGGTAAAAGGGTTTTTAGATTGGCCCAAACCAATGGTAAAAGATTATAAAAATGATAGCCCGGTACCTCAATCACTTTACGACAAGGTAAATGAAAAGTATAAATGAGAACTAAATACTCAAATACTAACTTCTTAGTACTATAAATGGGTTTATTAGATAAAGAGTTTAATAGTGGTGGTGTAATTGTTACCAAGGTTGATGATCTGCTCAATTGGGCCAGATTATCATCTATGTGGCCTATGACATTCGGTTTGGCGTGTTGTGCGATAGAATTTATGAGTGCAGGCACAACCGTTTACGATATGGACCGCTTTGGTATGGCCCCAAGAGCTACTCCACGACAAGCCGATGTAATGATTGTCGCGGGAACAGTTACCTTTAAAATGGCTGATAGAATCAGAAGATTGTACGAGCAAATGGCCGAACCAAGATATGTTGTATCAATGGGTAGTTGTTCCAATTGTGGCGGCCCATATTGGGAGCATGGCTACCATGTGGTGAAAGGTGTTGACCGCATCATTCCAGTAGATGTGTATGTGCCTGGCTGCCCACCAAGACCAGAGGCCTTAATTGGCGGGTTATTAAAGCTGCAGGAGAAAATCAGAGACCAGTCGTTGATGGCGCCAAAAGCACTTGAAAAAATGATGAAATCATGACATTTGATCAGATAAAAGATAAAGTAGCTTCAAAATTTCCAGATGCCATTACCGCCATTGATGAAAATGCCACACCCAAGGCATTAATGGTAGCAGAGGATAAGCTGTCTGAAGTGTGTGCGTTCCTTTACAAAGATAAAGACCTGTATTTCGACATGCTTTCTTGCCTGACTGGCATCGACAATGGTGAAGAAGCCAATACAATGGAAGTGGCTTACAACCTGTACTCGATCCCTTTTGAACATGCTATTATGCTCAAGATAGAAATACCCAGAGAAAAGCCAGAGATTCCATCTGTTGCTGAGATATGGAAAACAGCCAATTGGCATGAAAGAGAAGCCTTTGATCTGTTGGGAATTCACTTTGAAGGACACCCTGACTTGCGAAGAATTTTACTACCCACAGACTGGGAAGGACACCCATTGAGAAAAGATTACCAACATCAGGATAAATACAGAGGCATAAAAGTAGAATACTAGTTGAGCAACCAGATACAATATCGCTACCAAAAGGATAACCTTGCTAAGTCTGAGCCAAACAAGTTTAAGGAATCAGAACTTAAGTCTGAGGAGTTTGTGATCAACATGGGGCCGCAACACCCTTCGACACATGGTGTTTTAAGGCTTGAAGTACTTACTGAAGGCGAAACGATAAAAGATGTTGTACCACACTTAGGGTATCTTCATCGGTGCTTCGAAAAGCACGCTGAGTCATTGCCGTACAACCAAATCATTCCTTATGTCGATCGGATGGATTATTTGGCAGCGATGAATTCTGAGCATGCCTACGCCCTGGGTGTTGAGCGTATGTTAGGCATTACCGACAAAATACCTAAACGTGTAGAATACATTCGGGTATTGGTTGCTGAGCTTAACAGAATAGCTTCACACTTTGTAGCAGTAGGCACGTACGCCATGGATATCGGAGCTTTTACTCCATTCTTTTGGATGATGCGCGACCGGGAGCACATCATGCGCATGTTAGAGTGGGTCTCTGGAGCACGGATGCTTTACAATTATATTTGGATCGGTGGTTTGTTTTATGATCTCCCTGTCGGCTTTGAGCAGCGTTGTAGAGAGCTCGTAACTTACCTTCGTCCTAAAATCAAGGAACTTGAGCAACTCGTAGTTGAGAACAAAATTTTTGTGGAACGTACGGCCAATGTTGGTGTTTTGCCGCTAGATCTCGCGATCAATTATGGTGTAACCGGGCCTATGTTGCGCGGATCTGGATTGCGCTACGACCTGAGAAAAGTAGACGGCTATTCAGTTTACCCAGAGCTTGAATTTGAAGTGCCAATTGGGGAAGGAAAGATGGGGGCTGTTGGCGATTGCTGGGATAGAACCTACGTGCGTGTTTTAGAAATTGAGCAATCACTGAAGATTATTGAGCAATGCCTTGATCAACTCACAGGTGATCACAAAAGAACCAAAGAATTTGACCCACAAGCGCTGGTACCCAAAAAAATAAGACCCGCCAGACAAGACTTATATGTCAGAGCTGAGAACCCTAAAGGCGAGTTGGGCTATTTCTTCAGGGCGGATGGTAGAAGTGATGTGCCATTCAGATGTAAAGCCAGGTCTTGTTGTTTTGTAAACCTTTCGGTAATTTCAGAAATAAGCAAAGGAGGCATGATCGCTGACCTTGTTGCTATTTTCGGATCGATAGATATCGTTCTGGGTGAAGTTGACCGATAAGACAATGAAAATTCTTTCCGCATCACAAATTCAAGAAGTAGATCAATTTACTATTGAGCATGAACCTATCCCATCAATAGACTTGATGGAACGGGCTGCAAACGCATTTGTTGATTTATTTTTTGATCAAATCAGCCCCAAAAACACCATCGCGATTGTATGCGGAAGAGGCAATAATGGTGGCGATGGATTGGCCATTGCAAGATTGTTGTTACAACGGCATTATCCGGTGACCACTTATGTGATAGAAAGCCAGAAAACCGGCTCAGAAGATTTTGAAATCAATAAAAAGCGATTGTCAGAAATTGCCTCGATTCACGATATACATAATGATTCCTCTATACCCGACTTTGCTGAATGCGATGTAATTATAGATGCTTTATTTGGTTCAGGACTATCGAGACCAGTAGAGGGCCTATATGCAAATGTGGTGGAGGCCATAAATAAGTCAGGAGGAAAAATATATGCAATCGACATTGCATCTGGTCTTTTTGCTGATAAGCTGACAAATCAAGGGGCAGTAATAAATGCAGATGTTACGATCTCATTTCAATTACCAAAATTGGCCTTTTTACTACCGTCTAATTTTCAATATGTCGGTGATTGGCATATTGTAAATATTGGTTTAGATGAAGATTTTATCAATAAACAATCGAGCGATTTTCACTTAGTAACTCATGAGTATGTAGGGAAGCTTATCAATTCGAGAAGTAAATTTGATCATAAAGGAACCTGGGGACGGGCACTAATTATGGCCGGGTCATTTGGTAAAATGGGTGCGGCTGTTTTAACTGGAAGAGGAGCACTTAGATCAGGCATCGGGTTGCTGACGATGTACGTGCCGGGTTGTGGTTACAATATTGTACAGACAATGATCCCTGAGGCAATGGCCATCGTAGACGATGGTGATCATTTTCTTACCACCTGTCCGGAAGTTAAAGGCTACGATGTAATAGGTATTGGACCGGGAATTGGTACCGAACAAGAAACAATGATGAGCCTCATTGAAATGGTACGCGCATTTCAGAAACCCATCGTGCTCGATGCAGATGCTATCAACTTAATGGCCGACCATCAGGAGTTGTTGAAAATGTTGCCCGAAGGTTCCATCATCACGCCACATCCAAAGGAGTTTGAAAGGTTAGTAGGCAAATGGGAAAATGATTTTGAGCGAGTTAGTAAGCAAAAGGAGCTAGCTGAAAAGTATAAAATCATTGTTGTGGTTAAAGGGGCGCATACTACCACTGCTACTCCGGATGGAGAGGTGTTCTTCAACAGTACAGGAAATGCCGGAATGGCTACTGGTGGCAGTGGAGATGTACTCACTGGAATTGTTACTGCACTTTTAGGTCAGGGATATGAGCCAAAAAATGCCGCGTTACTTGGCGTTTACCTTCATGGATTGGGCGGAGATCTAGCCTCTATGGATATTGGTCAAGCAAGTCTAATAGCCTCTGATATAATTGATTATCTTCCCGAGGCATTAAGCATTATTGAATAGTTATAACCTTTGCCTTTTTTCTTCGTATTGAGATAAAGACCTGCAACGAAGTCTGTCGATTAAAATTGTAGACTAACTGAAATTGGTTTGGTTTTTGCTCTAACAGAGTTAAATTTCAACGAATGAAAGCATTTAAAATAATCATATTATCAACTGTACTTGTCTTGGTGGCAGCTCCAATTTTTGCTCAGGGAGTAGGTGAGTTGGATCGGTTCAGCAATGAATTGCTTGAAAGCAAGAATGAGGTAAAATTATTTCCCAATCCATCAGTTGAGTATTTAAATGTAACGATTGCCAACTCTGATTTAGAGAATGTAACATTCACAGTACATAATATTATTGGCAATGTGGTAGAAGTAGAAGTGGAAGAGGTTGGGGCGAACGACTTTAAAGTAAATGTTAAAGACTTACCGACAGGCTATTATCTTTTAGCCATAAAGGATGAAAAGAATCACTTTAGGGAAACATATAAGTTTCTGAAGAAATAAATAATAGGTTAATAAGTAAAAAGAAAGGGAGTCGTTTGACTCCCTTTTTTGTTATGTTCAATTACAATCCTAATTGTTAAAACTCAGCATTATCCGGTGTTCTTGGAAATGGAATTACATCTCTTATGTTGGTCATGCCCGTTACGAATTGCATCCATCTTTCGAAGCCGAGACCAAATCCACTGTGTGGCGCTGAACCAAATTGTCTCAATTCCAAATACCACCAGAGGTCCTCTTCCGGTATGCCCATTTCATTAACCCTTGCTTTTAACACATCATATCGCTCCTCTCTTTGTGAGCCTCCGATGATTTCTCCTATACCCGGGAATAAAACGTCCATCGCTGCCACCGTCTTGTCATCCTCATTGGCACGCATGTAAAAGGCTTTGATGTTTTTGGGGTAGTTATATAATACAACTGGCTTTTTAAAGTGCTTCTCTACAAGAAAGCGCTCATGCTCAGATTGTAAATCCGCGCCCCATTCTTCAATCAGATACTGAAACTTCTTCTTTTTATTTGGTTTGGAGTTTTTAAGAATGTCAATCGCTTCGGTATATGTAATTCTTACAAACTCGTTATTAGCAACAAACTCCAGCCTTTCAATGAGACTTAGCTCGTTACGTTCGTTTTGAGGTTTTTGCTTATCCTCATCGATTCCACGTTGGTTCAAAAATGCCAAATCTTCCTGGCAGTTTTCTAAAGCATATTTAGCTAAATACTTAACGAACTCCTCGGCCAAATCCATGTTGTCATTGATGTCGTAGAATGCCATTTCCGGCTCGATCATCCAAAACTCAGCCAGGTGACGAGAAGTGTTAGAATTCTCGGCTCTAAAAGTCGGCCCAAAAGTATACACTTCACCAAGCGCCAATGCAGCCGTTTCTACTTCAAGTTGACCTGATACGGTGAGGTTTGTTTCCTTACCAAAGAAATCTGCTTTATAATCTATGTTGCCATCTTCATCTTTTGGTGGGTTTGCCGGATCCATGGTGGTTACTCTAAACATTTCACCAGCACCTTCTGCATCAGAACCTGTGATGATAGGTGTGTGTACATTGTAAAATCCTTTTTCTGTGAAGAATTTATGCACAGCAAATATCATTGAATGCCGTATACGGTATATCGCACCGAAAGTATTTGTACGCACTCTCAAATGAGCCTTCTCTCTCAGAAACTCCATAGAGTGCTTCTTTGGCTGCAGTGGATATTTGTCAGGATCAGCATCGCCAAGCACTTCGATCTCCTGTGTGAGGATCTCTACGGTCTGTCCTTTACCTTGTGACTCTACCAATTGACCCACTATTGAAAGGCAAGCTCCGGTAGTAATTCGTCTAAGTAGTTGCTCATCAAAATTTTCAAAGTCGACTACAGCTTGTAAGTTATTGATAGTAGAACCATCGTTTAAAGCAATAAATCTATTGCTACGGAATGTTCTTACCCAACCTTTTATATTTACTTGCTCTCCAACTTTTGGATCACTTAAAACCTTACTGATTTTTGTTCGTTTGATTGTAGTCACAACTGTCTAAAATTGAGGTGATTATTTATCCTGGTTACTCAGGATTAAAGGCCGCAAAAAAACGATAATTTGTGCTTTTTTTCAAAGAATAGTTGAAATATAATAACTTTGACGTAAATTTAGTAAGACCACATTTTAAGTAATTTGACTGCATGCAGAAGCTTGGTTTAACCCAAAGTTTACAACAAAAATTATCACCTCAGCAGATACAATTTATCAAGCTGTTGCAGGTGCCTACTGCCGAGCTCGAAGGTCGAATCGAGGAGGAATTGGAAGAAAATCCCGCACTTGAGGAGGGCAAGGAAGAGTCTGATGAATTGGAGGATGAGTACCAGGAAGAGGAGCGGAAAGAAGAAGAGGATTTAGATGTAGATGACTACCTGCGTGACGATGACATTAGTGGCTATAAGATGCAGGGAGATGGCGATAATGACGAAGAAAAGGACATGCCCATTGCCATGCATTCCACCCTTAATGAGCGTCTCATTGACCAACTTGGGTATTTAAAGCTTGATGACAGGCAGTACACGATTGGGAAACAACTGCTCGGAAGTATTGAGTCGGATGGATATATCAGAAGGGATTTAGAGGCTATAATCAATGACCTGGCGTTTTCTCAGAATATTGAAACCGATATAGATGAGGTAGAGGAAATTCTACGTAAGATTCAGAATTTTGACCCCCCGGGAATAGCTGCCCGTGACTTGCAAGAATGCCTGCTACTTCAGTTGGAAAGAAAAGAGAGAAATACGAGCAGTATTGATGTAGTTGTTTCGAAGAAAATCATCGAAGAGTGTTTCGAAGAGTTTACTAAGAAACATTATAGCAAGATCATGAAAAAACTTGATCTTGAAGATGAAGATTATATCAAAGACGCTATTGATTATATAAGAAAGCTTAATCCTAAACCGGGGGGCAGCTCAGCTGGCCTGGCACGTACGCAGTACCTAATCCCGGATTTTATATTAACAAACGACAATGGTAAGCTTGAGCTGGCATTAAACTCGCGAAATGCTCCTGAATTAAAAGTAAGTCGCTCATATTCCGAAATGCTTAAGGCATACGATAAAAGCGATAAAACTGATAAAAAGCTCAAAGACACAGTAAGTTTTGTAAAGCAAAAACTGGACTCAGCCAAATGGTTTATTGATGCCATCAAACAAAGGCAACATACCCTGCTCAATACTATGAATGCTATTTTGGAATATCAGTATGAATACTTCCAAGAGGGCGATGAGAGTAAGTTGAGACCAATGATTTTGAAAGATATAGCAGAAATTATCCATATGGATATTTCTACAGTATCTCGTGTGGCCAATAGCAAGTCAATACAAACAGATTTTGGAATTTTTCCACTTAAATACTTTTTCAGTGAAGGTATTGCTACCGACTCAGGTGAAGATGTAAGTAGCCGAGAAGTAAAAAATGAATTAAAAAGAGCCATTGAAGGTGAGGATAAAAAGAAACCGCTTTCTGATGATAAGCTTGAAAAAATACTCAAAGGCAAAGGCTATAATATTGCCAGAAGAACAGTAGCCAAGTATCGCGAACAATTAAATATTCCTGTTGCCCGCCTAAGAAAAGAAATGTAGTGCCAAGAATTCTCGCCAACCTGCTTTCGTATGTATTTCATCCGCTTGTATTAGCTACTTATTTAGTGGTTGTTTTGTTTTTCTACGCACCTACATTATTACAACCTATTAGCGCAGATAGCATTCTTGCCGTTGCGATCATGGTTTTTTTACTTACTTTTTTTATTCCATTGTTAAGTGTCGCTATGCTTAAGGTCACAAAAAGTATTAGTAGCATCAAATTGGAAAATCGGCAGGAACGCATAATGCCTTTCATATTTATTGCTGTCTATTATGGCCTAACCACTTATTTATTTACTTACAAACTTCGCATGAGCGATGTTCTGATAGTAATTTTTGCTTGTATAGCTGTAGTTATTTTGATCGTGGCTTTGATTAGTACAAAGTATAAAATCAGCGCGCATGCGGCCGGTTCATGGGGTATCGCAGGCTTTTTATTGGCACTAAATTTTAAACTGCCTGGGAATGAGTTGCTCATTCCACTTACGGCCAGCTTCATAATAGCCGGAGCGATCTCTTCCGCAAGACTTGCGCTAAATACACACTCACCAGGCGAAGTGAGTTCGGGGGCTGTATTAGGTTTTATTCTTAGTTTTGGAGCTATATATATTTTCACATAGGAAATCAATTAAGACATGTTTGAATTTTTGAAATACGAAGTAAAAGATGGAGTAGGTACTATCACACTTAACAGGCCTGAAGTATACAACGCTTTGAACGATGGTATTACTTACGAATTGCAGGATGTATTTAAACAAATAAAGCGTGACAATGAGGTGAGAGTTGTTGTGTTGACAGGTGAAGGCAAGGCATTTTGCTCAGGTCAAGATCTTAAGGCTTCCTCAGGAGAAGAAAAACGTTCGTTTATACAATCCCTGCATAAGAGGTACAACCCGATCATACGGGCTATGAGAGAGTTACCTAAACCAGTCATTTGCCGCCTAAATGGAGTGGCAGCTGGTGCGGGTTGTTCGATGGCATTGGCTTGTGACCTTATTGTTGCTGCTGAAGAGTCGATGATGACCGAGGTATTTATAAATATCGGCTTGGTATTAGACTCCGGCTCAAGCTATTTTTTACCAAGATTGGTAGGTAGTGCAAAAGCTTTCGAACTTTCCACCATGGGGAGCAGAATTAAAGGTCCAGAGGCTTATGAGCTAGGCCTTGTTAATAAAGTAGTGCCATTAAATGAGCTAGACGCTGCTGTGAAAGAATACACTGACTATTACGCTAACGCTCCAACCAAGGCAATTGGCCTGATGAAGAAGATGCTCAATAAATCAGGTAATGCTTCATTAGATGAGATGCTCGATTATGAAGCATACTGTCAGGAAATTGCTGGAAGTTCGGAAGATTATAAAGAAGGGGTTAATGCCTTTTTGGAAAAACGTAAGGCACAGTTTAAGGGAAATTAACTTTTAAGACTGTTACCATAAAAAGAGGCTGTCTCAAATGTTACCCGTCATTCAGAACGCAGTGAAGAATCCCTTAGAAAAGGTGTAATAAACCATGCTAAGACTCCACGCTTCGCTCTGAGTGACGTATGGTTTAGACTTTTGAGACAGCCTCTGATCTATTTTAGAATCCTTTGAATGATAAACCAACTGTCATGTTAGTTGTGTTTTCAGTGCCAACGGGTCCGTTGCCATCAAAAAGTTCTGATAAGCTGTGATAATAAAACACATTGAATCCTCCAACTCCTATACGACCAGTTACTCCATATCTGAATCTGTTAAGCTCAAAGCTCTTTTTGTTCTTTTCTTTTACGTTTTCAATACCATCATCGTATTTAGTTTTGGTAAGCGAACTAAATCTTATCCCGCCTTTAACTCCAACTCCAACGTTAAAGCTTCTTTTTTTATCGCCTGGGTTGGTATGAAATCTCAACTCTAAAGGGATGTCAAAGTAATTGGTGATCAGCATAGATTTGTCAAGGTCTGCAGAAAGTGTGTCAACAGTTACTACTGTATTATTGTTAGCGTCAAGCCCTTGATTTAAAGTCACATTGTTATCGAATTTGTATCTGTCCAGCCCCACACCTATACCTGGTAGAAATGAAAACTTAGAGTTACCGATTTGGATATCATAAAAATAGATCATATTTAATGAGCGTGATCCAAAAATTTTGGTATCCATACTTTCAGGTGCTTCCTGAAGGATGTTCCACCCAAGCTCAATTAAAAATGTGCCGGGTACATCTGGTCTGCCTTTCTTTTCTTTTGGTCCAAAAGTATCGTCTCCAGCTGTCTGCGCTACGCCATTTATTGACAGTGCTGCAATGCAAAAAATGAAAAGTGATAATCCTAGTTTCTTCATATGTATACTAACCTCAGTTCTCTGTTTTTATTGTAGGCGGCAAAGATAAGGTTTTATAAAAAAATATCTTTTTTTGAAGAAATTATTATTTACTTTTGCAACTCATTAAAAACAAGGCCTCATGGCTCAATCCCGAAAGCTATCGGGAAGCACTTGATTTGCAAGTGCGAGATTGGATGAGAATTAAAATACAGGTTGCAAAAGAGCAGCTATTAAATATTGGCCTCCTAGCTCAACTGAATAGAGCACTTGATTACGGCTCAAGAGGTTGCAGGTTTGAATCCTGCGGAGGTCACTAAGAGAGCAAAGTCCTGACCGTTTCGTCAGGACTTTTGTGCTTTTTAGCTCGAACAATGAGAATTAGTGAGAGGTAAGAAGCTCAAAAGAAAGCAATTACAAATTGCTGGCTTTGCTTTCGGAATTCGTAGCGACTGAAGGATCAATGGAATTAATCCTGCCGAGGTCACAAAAGCTCGGTAAAAGTATCGGGCTTTTTTCATGCACTTGTCCCGTCCTGAAATAAGTTGACACAAAATCGACTTATTATGAAAAAGGAACTTGAAATTAAAGCCAACTCTAAAAAGCGTACTCAGCGAGATTATAATTTAGGCTTTAAATTGGCTGTTG